>Ga0265338_10000006_pt1 | contig 570804 bp, 573 predicted proteins | sample 42126metaG_FD_193579 | JGI IMG/M metagenome (GOLD analysis project Ga0265338, IMG submission 193579) | Rhizosphere microbial communities from Carex aquatilis grown in University of Washington, Seatle, WA, United States - 4-21-26 metaG | ecosystem: Host-associated > Plants > Roots >... | reverse complement strand
GACTCAAAATCCAGCGCCCGCAAGGGCATGTCGGTTCGATTCCGACCTCGGGCACCAGCCTTCGCTCGCAAAGCGAGAGAAGGCTGCCGCGCCGTAGCCCTGCAAGGCGAAGGCGGGCGTGTTGCCGCGAGCTACGGCCCGGCAAGCCACAATTCTATCCAATCCTTTATCGCAACCGCTATCACGTTCCAACTTGCAATCAAATACCCCCATGGGTATATAGCGATATACCCGGTGGGATATATGCAATGACCCATTCTGTCGAGAACAAGCAGAAGCTCCTCAACCGCGTGCGCCGTCTGCGCGGGCAGATCGACGCGCTCGAACGCGCGTTGGAGGCCGATGCGGGTTGCAGCGAGGTGATGCGGCTTGTGGCCGTGGCGCGCGGCGCCACCAATGGCATCATGGCGGAGGTCGTCGAGGATCACATCCTCGAGCACATGACCGGCAACGGGCAAAAGCGCGCGCGTGCGGAGCAGGATGCGACAGACGAGCTGCTCAACGTGCTGCGGACTTATATCAAGTGACGGCCTACCTGCGGGAAGAAAGTTCAACCATGTCCACTCACGAACATTCTATCGGGCCGTTCCAGCACGATCATCATTATCTGGGCGAACATCACGACCGCAATGCGCGCAAGACCCGTGCGGTGATCGCGCTGTGCGCCGTCATGATGGCGGTGGAAATCGTTGGCGGCTACTTCTTTCATTCGATGGCGCTGATCGCCGACGGTTTCCACATGTCCACCCATGCCGGTGCGTTGCTGATCGCAGCCTGGGCATACGGCTATGCCCGCCGTCACTCGAACGACACGCGCTTCGCGTTCGGCACCGGAAAGCTCGGTGAGCTTGCGGCGTTTTCGAGCGCGCTCATTTTGGCGATGATCGCGGTCCTGATCGGTTATGAGAGCGTCGCACGGTTGATCCAGCCCGTGCCGATCAATTTCGACGAAGCCTTGCCGATCGCTGGCCTTGGGCTTTGCGTGAATATCGCGAGCGCATGGCTGCTGCGGGACGATCACACGCACGCACACGATCACGATCATGCGCATTCACATTCGCATGACGGTCATCACAAGCACGATCTGAATATGCGCGCCGCTTATGTGCATGTCATCGCGGATGCGGCCGTTTCGGTTCTGGCGATCGTCGGTCTGCTGGCCGGCCGCGAACTCGGCCTCGTCTGGATGGATCCTGTCATGGGTATCGTCGGGACGTTTGTGATCGCGAGCTGGTCCTGGGGCCTGATCCGCGATGCCGGCGGCGTGCTGCTGGACGTGTCCCTCGACGAAAAGCTCGCGTCACGGATCAAGGAGCGCCTCGAATCCGGCGCTGACCGCGTTGCCGATCTGCATTTGTGGCGGCTCGGTCCGGGCCACAACGCCGTCATCGCGACATTGGTGACGGACAAGCCCTTGCCGGCGAGTGATTACAAGACGCGTCTTTGCGACATCGAGAATCTCAGCCACGTCACGATCGAAGTCGAAGCCTGCCCCGACGCGCACGCGAAGTGCGCTTGAAATGAGAAACCCGCACCGGCTGTCGCCGATGCGGGCTCTCGCTTGACGGAGTGCGACCCTATGGGGAGGGGCTTACCACGAGCCGCACGCCTCAAGATCTGGGCGGTTCAGATGCGGATCTCGCCGATGAAGCCGCCCGTGTAGGGATTGATCTCCACGAACACGATCTTGCCGAAGCGGTTGTAGCTGCGGACGACATAGCGGTCGTGATAGAAGTACGGATCGCCGATGAACCGCACATAACCGCGGCCGCGCAGGGTCACGAACACGCGATCGCGGGCGATATAGTTGCGGTAGCCGGGCTTCCAGTAGCGGTCGTGCATCACCACATGCTCGAGGCGGCTGTTGTCGCGGATACCGTCGTGATTGCGGTCTACCGCCATCGCGCTGTTGGTCGCACCGGTAAGGGTCATCGCCGCTACCGCTGCCATCAGGACTTTCTTCAACATCGTCATTCTCCTCTGTCTTCTCTTCGCGGAAGCGGTCCAACTGGAGCCGCCGTTCCATGTCGCGTAAGATGGCAAAGTGGTCCTGAATGCGTTCTGGACGGCGTGTTCATTCGTGGTTCATTTGCCCGGCAGTAGAAAACAGCATGCGTAGGAGTGTAATTTTCGAGTTTTTGGCGGCTTTTCTGGCCTTCGGCGCGGCAGCGCCGGCGCTGGCCGTGGACTATTACGGTCCGCCGCGGCTGGACCGCATTCTGCCGGGAATCCGCGAACGCCATCCCGGAAAATTCTATGATGCCGAAGGACCGTTCCGCGGCCCCGACGGCCAGTATCGCTATCGCCTAAAATGGATGACGCCTGGCGGACGCATCGTCTGGTTCGACGCCGACGCGCGCACGGGCCGCGTCCTCGGTCCGGATATGGATATGCGCGTAGCCCCGCGTATCGAAAGCCCCTTCGCCGGGCCGCCGCGCGATGTTCCGTATGAGCAAAGGCATTGGTATCGCGGTGGGCGCTGGCCGCGCGAAGATTATCCACGCGGTCACCGCAGATAGGACATTCATGCGTCTCCTGCTTGTCGAAGACGATCGCGATCTGCAGCGCCTTCTGAAAAAAGCGCTGAGCGATGCCGGCTATGTCGTCGATACCGCGAGCGACGGCGAAGAAGGGCATTTTCTCGGCGATACCGAACCTTATGACGCCGTGATCCTCGATCTGGGTCTGCCAAAACTCGACGGCGTGCGCGTCCTTGAGAAATGGCGCAAGGAAGGCCGCACCATGCCGGTCCTGATCCTCACCGCGCGCGACCGCTGGAGCGACAAGGTCGCGGGCTTCGACGCCGGCGCCGACGATTATCTCGCCAAGCCGTTCTATACTGAGGAGCTGCTTGCGCGCGTACGCGCGTTGTTGCGCCGGGCCGCGGGTTTTGCGACCTCGGAGATAGAAATCGGACCGCTGAACATCGACACCCGCGCCAGCCGCGTGACGATGGATGGCAATCCGGTGAAGCTGACTTCGCTCGAATACCGGCTGCTCGCCTATCTCGCGCACCATCGCGGCAAGGTGGTGTCGCGCACCGAGCTGGTGGAGCATCTTTACGATCAGGATTTCGACCGCGACTCGAATACAATCGAGGTGTTCGTCGGACGCCTGCGCAAGAAATTGGATTCAAACCTTATTCAGACGGTACGCGGCCTTGGCTATTGCCTCGATGTTCCGGACGCTGGCGGCAAAGATCGCGCCGAAGCTTAATTCGCTTGCCGCGCGCTTGATCGCGGCCGCCGTGATCTGGACGGCATTCGGTCTGGTGACGGGCGGATACTTCCTGTCCAACACCTTCCGCTCGTCGGTGCAGGAAAATTTCGACGCCACGCTGCAGGACGATCTGAACGGCATGATCGCAGCCGCCGAGCCCGATCCCGAAGGCGGTGTCGTGCTGGAAGGTCGTTTTCTCAATCGGCGGTTCGAACGGATTTACTCCGGTCTCTATTGGCAGATCACCCCGCTCGATCCCGGACAAACGGACGTCCAGATTTCGCATTCCCTCTTCGATCACGCGATCCACATAGAGAATCCGCGCAAACGCGGCGATCAGAGCTGGGGCTACTCCGACGGTCCGGACGGCCAAAGGCTGCGCGTGCTGGCGCAGCGCGTCGAATTTCCGATCACCGCCACGGCGCGCCCGGACGACACGCGTGCCTACACATTTCTTGTTGCCGACGATCTGAAGGATGTTGAAGCCGAGATCAACGAGTTTAACGGCACGCTGATCTGGGCCTTCACGCTTCTGGGGGCGGGGTTGATCGTCGCGATCTTCCTGCAGGTGCGCGTCGGCTTGCAGCCGTTGCGGCGGGTGCGCGAATCGCTGGCGCGGATTCGCGATGGCAAGGCGCGCAGGCTCGAAGGCCGGTTCCCGTCCGAGATCGCGCCACTGGCTGGCGAACTCAACAGCCTTATCCAGCACAGCGAGGAAGTTGTCGGTCGCGCGCGCACCCATGTCGCCAATCTGGCTCACTTCCTGAAGACACCGCTCACCGTGCTTTCGAGCGAGGCCGACGCGCAGCCCGGTCCGCTCTCCGACGCCGTGAAGCGTCAGGTCGATTCCATGCGCCGCCAGGTCGATCACTATCTGGCCCGGGGGCGGGCCGCCGGTTCGCTCGACGTGCTTGGCAATCGCACCAAGGTCAAAGCCGTGCTCGACGATCTCGCCCGCGTGCTCGAACAGATTCACGAAGCGCGCGGGATCGAGATCGAGGTCGATTGCGCACCAACCCTGTTCTTCCGGGGCGACAGGCAGGATCTCGAGGAAATGGCAGGCAATCTGATCGACAACGCGTGCAAATGGGCGATGCGGCGTGTTTCTGTCCGCGCGGCGGCTGCAGGCAGCACGCGATGGGAGTTGATCGTCGAAGACGATGGCCCGGGGCTTGCGCCTGAAGACCGCGCGCGGGTTCTGGAGCGGGGCGAGCGTCTGGATGAATCCGTCCCGGGCTCGGGCCTCGGACTTTCCATCGTCGAAGACATCGCCAAGCTTTATGGCGGAAGCCTGGAGCTTGGAACGTCCATGCTCAGCGGGCTGAAAGCGTCGCTGAGCCTGCCCGCGATACTGTGACAATCAAGCGTTAATATCGCTAAGATAAATTCACCTTGGGGAACACGGTGAACAATGCTGACGCCACAAAAAATGGCGCTTCTGCGCAGCTTTTTGGAGGCGCTGCCGCCCAAGGCGTCGGCGCGGCTGGCGAAGGCTGTCGAGCTTGATCGCCTGGCAGGCGGGCGCGGTCTCCCGCATGGCCTGATTCTGGAGACGTTACGTCCGCGCTCCGACCGTTCGTCGACGCCGCTGCGCCTGTTCTGCCTTCCCTTCGAGGATCTTCTCGTCGAGGAACCGGCAAAGGAAAAGCAAAAGGGCCGGATCGCGCGCAGCAATGCGGTGGCGATCTGGCGTTGGCTGAGCGACGCGCTGCTGTGCGATGCGGTCGAGCGCTATACGGTGGATATCGAAAGGCTCGTGCTTCAGGGACGCGATGCGGAAAGTCTCGCGCGCGCCGCCGAATTCTGGACGCTGGCCGCAGCCGCGATCGACAATGCCGTTGTGAAAGATCGCGATGCGGTTCGTGCCGCGCTTCCGGACGATGCGGCTCTCGCGGACGCGGAAGAGATCGCGCTCCTGCTGTCGGTGGGGATGGCCATCGGCGATATCCAGAAACTGTTGCCGCGGCCCTTTCCGCAGCTCAACGACGGCGTGCTGCGGGATTTGCGCGACATCCACGATCGCGCCGCCGCGACAAGGCCGGAGGCCGCGGCCTATGTCGCCGTTGTCGCGATGAACCGTCTGGCGCACCCTTGGGAAGCGCTCAAGATTCCACAGATTGTCACGCACCAGACCCAGGACGCTCTCATCAGCGGAACCGATATGGGGATGGTTGGAGAATTGCTGCTGAACGACACCGAGATTCACGGCAATGCGGTGCGCGCGTCGCGCCATCCTGCGTTTGACGTGGACGCGCTGATCGGCCATCTGGCGCGCTTCACGGAACTTTCCAGTCACATCGTGCGCGAGATCGAGGTGCGGCGCGGCGGCAGATGGGGTAAACGCCTTCTCGCCGATCGCGCAGCCGTGGCCGAAACGATGGACGGCCTGATGGAGCGCGCGCCGAAAGAAGTGCTTGCGATGCTGCCGGTCCACAAAAGCGGCAGCTATGGCGGCGGACCGTTGTGCGCCGATCTCTCCAGGCCGGTCGATGCCAAAAAGTCCGAGCGCGGCCTGCGCTATGCAAAGTTGATTGCCGGCAGCGCGCCTTATGCGGCGATGGGTTCGTTCGCGGCAACGCAGCGCGATGCCATGGACGATGTGAGCCAGCATCTGCGCGGCTATAACGAAGACCTCATCAAGGAAATGCGCGTGCCCGAAGGCGAGCGCCAGCCTGGCGCCGAACACCAGTTCGAGCTGGCAGCCGAACTCACCGCGCTGATATTCAGCCCCGAAGAAGCGGAGCATCTGCGCCGTCGTGGCCGGGCGGCGGTGGCTTCGCGCGCGGCCTAGACCGCGCCTTCCTGTTTCAGCGCATCGATCTCGGCGGACGAATAGCCCAGTTCGCGCAGCACCTGATCGGTGTGTTCGCCGAGCACAGGCGGACGCGCGCGGACTTCGCCCGGCGTGCCATGCAATTTGACCGGCGTGGCGGCGACCGGGGCCTTGCCGACACCGGGAAAATCGACCTCGTGAAAGAAATCGCCGCTCCTCACATGCGGGTCGTCGAGGGTTTCGCGCGGGCGCAGTACCGGGCCGGCAGGAACGCGCGCGCCTTCGAACGCAGCGATAGCTTCCGCGCTTGAGCGTTCGGCGACCCATTGGCCGACACGTTCGCTGATGATCGCGCCATTGTCGCCGCGGGCCTTATCGCTTGCGAAGCGCGGATCGGTCAGCCATTCGGTTGCGCCGATCAGTCTCGCCGCGCGCCGGAACAGCGGATCGCCGTTCACCGCAACAGTGATCCATCCGTCCTTGGCTTTGTAGATGTCGGACGGACCCGCGGTCTGGCTGCGATTGAGCGTCGGCTGGCGATCGATCTTGAGTACCGCTTCTTCAATCAATGTCGGCGAAAAATATGTCAGAGCTGTGCGCAGCAGCGCGCCTTCGACCATCTGGCCGCGGCCGGTGGTCTCGCGTGCGCGCAACGCCGCGGCGACGCCAAGCGCCAGCAGCGATGCGGTGCCAAAATCCACCCAGGGTGCCGCGGCGCGCACGGGCTGTTCCGGCGTGCCGGCAAACCACACCGCGCCGGATATCGCCTGCGCCACGCCGTCGAATCCCACGCGCGTCGCATAGGGCCCTTCCATGCCGAACGCGCTCACGACCGCCAACACCGCACGCGGATTGATGGCCGACACGTTTTCCCAATCGAGGCCCATGGCTTTAAGCGTTTCGGCGGGCAGATTGGCGACGACCACGTCTGCCGAGCGCACAAGCCTCTTCACAATCTCGCGACCGGCCTCGGACATCGGATCGAGCGTGAGGCTCTTCTTGTTTCTGTTCATCTGCAGAAACATCGCGCCCTCGCGCGGGCTTCCGTCTTCGTTTTCCGCGAGCGACACCAGCGTGCGGTCCTCGCGGCCGTCGCGTTTCTCGACGCGAATGACCTCCGCACCCAGATCGCCGAGAAGCGCCGCGCAAAACGGGCCCGCGATATAGCGTCCGAAATCGATCACACGAATGCCATCAAACGGTCCTGGCATGGACGAACCTCGTTGTTGTGCTAAAATGATTTGGCGGGGCGTTGGACCGGATTATACCGGGCTGCTGGAGTAATGCATGGCCCCCCGTAAAGCCTTCGAGAATCTGAATCGGATCACCGGGCTGGCGCCGTTGAGCGCGCCGGCGTTCGTGGGCGCCGATCCCATCGTTCCAACGCCGTTTCACGTCGCGGAGGCTGCCGCAGCGTCACTCGGGTTCTCGGCATCGACCGCGGCGGAGATCTGGCGCCTGCGCGGCGGCGAAAGGCAGGACATCGCCATCGATCTGAACGCGGCGGCTGCGTCGCTTGTCTCGTTCAGTTTCCTGCGGCGCGACGGCCACAGATTCAAACGGCCTGCCGCCGATGCGCCAACCGTCGGGCTCTATCGTTGCGGGGATGGCCGCTGGATCCATCTTCATGGCGGTTTTCCGAGCCAGTACACGCGCATGCTCGACCTGCTGAACGCACAAGACACACGCGAGTCCGTCGCCCATGCGACCGCGAAATGGAACGCCTTCGCGCTCGAGGAAGCCATCGCCTATCTGAACTTCTGCGGCGCGGTCGTGCGAACGCCGGAAGAGTGGAACGAGAGTCCGCAAGGCCGCGCGCTCGCGAACACGCCGCCGATCGTTCTGAAAAAGATCGGCGATGCTCCGCCGCTGCGCCTGGGCGATGCGCGCAATCCTTTGGGTGGGGTTCGAATTCTCGATCTCACGCGCGTTCTGGCGGGACCGACCTGCGGACGCACGCTTGCGTCTTATGGCGCCGATGTTCTGCATGTTCGCGCGGAGCGGCTCGATACCATCGAGATGTTCGATCTCGATACCGGGCAGGGCAAACGCTCGACATTCCTGGATCTCATCAAGCCCGCCGACGCGGAGACTTTGCGCCGTTTGGTGCGCGATGCGCATGTGTTCGTGGATTCCTACCGCCCCGGCGCGCTCGCGAGACATGGCTTCACGCCGGCGGCGCTGGCGCATATCGCGCGCGGCATCACCTATGTATCGGTGTCGTGTTACGGCAGCGAAGGTCCATGGGCCGAGCGGCGCGGGTGGGAGCAGCTCGCGCAATCGGCCACCGGAATCGCGCATGAGCAGGGCGCCTTCTCAGCCTCGCGCAAAGGTTCGCGCGATCCGCAGCCCGAACTCATTCCGGCCGCGGCATGCGATTATATCACGGGCTATCTCGCGGCGGCGGGTGCGGCGGCAGCGCTGCTCCGGCGCATTCGCGAAGGTGGAAGCTGGCATGTGCAGGTGTCGCTTTGTGCCACGGCGCAATGGCTGCAGTCGCTCGGCAAAATTCCCGCCGCGCAGATTCCGGATGCTTGGTCTCCGGGCGAAGGACTCGACCACACTCTCAAGTCATGCCAAACGAGCGGCGTGCGCCTCGATTTTCTGGGGCCCATCGTGCAGATGTCGAAGACGCAGCCGGCATGGCGGTGTCCGCCGCCTGTACCGGGCTCCGACGCGGCGCGCTGGACCGACCTGCGCGAGGACATGCATGCCGCCTAGACACAATCCGCTGAAGCTCAATCCGTTACAGCTTCGCACGCTGACTTTGTTGCAAGCGCTGTCGCGCATACCTGGCGCCGCCGCGCAGACGAGCAATGGCGAGGTCGCGATTACCCAGTTTCCGTCGGCGCACGGCGATCATTTCCATCTCGGCGACGCGGTTGTGGCAGGTAAGGACGCGACGGGACTCTATAACGAGGCCGTCTGGAACGCGCTCGCGCGCAAGGGTCTCGCGCGTGCCGAATATCCGCGTCAGATCGTGCTGACCTCCGATGGGCTCGGCTACGACACCGGCGATGCGCGCGAAATCCTGCGCACCGGCGGCGGACACTAAGCCTACTTCACCCGGTCCATCACCGCGAACGGCTTGACGAACAATGCCGCGCCCTCCTTGCTCGCGAAGAATTTGTCGAGCTGGGCCGGTTCCGCGGTGATGCGCACATCGCCCATGCTGCCTTGTCCGACCTCGCCTTTCAGCTTTCCGCTTTTGATGACGGCGCGCGCCTTGTCTTCGTCCAGAAGCCAGAGCGTCAGTTTGCCGTCCTTGCCGAGGCGATAGAGCACCGGCACGTCCGTGGCGGCTTCGTCCTTGTCGGCGGCTCTTCCATCGTTCGTCGCGGCCCACGCATTCATGAAGTGGTTCTCACCCAAAGTGGCGAGCTTGAGGTTGTAGCTGCCCCAGTCGCCCGCGCCTTTCGCTGGCGCCAGCAAGACAGCGGTCATGGCGTCCTCATCCGACGCATTGAGGAATGCGAGCACGCCCAATTTGTTGTCGGGTTCGTCCTTCTCAGGCTCGACTTTCCAGACGCCGACGATCGAAGCGTCCTGTTTGAACCCGGCTGTCGTGCCGACGGGGTTCTTGGTCGAGACCGGCAGGCACGCCGCGACAAAAAGCGCGGCCGCAGCGAGAACCGCAAAACGCAAGGCTTTCATGGCTATCCCCTTCAACGAATGATCGAAGCGTGCCCCTCGATTCCGGCGGAACCGGGGCGGAATATTGGAAGAACCTGTCACCTTATATATACGGACCGCGTGACACCGAAAAAGCGCCGCCGCGTTGCCTTTGCGATTGCCGTCGTCGTGGCGGGCGCGGGAGCGGCCGCGCTGATCGTTTACGGGCTTCAGGACAATGTCCTTTATTTCTATAGCCCGAGCGACGTGGCGGCGAAGCATGTCGCGTCAGGCGTCGCTTTCCGCATCGGCGGACTGGTCGAAAAGAACAGCGTGCATCACGGCAAGGGTGCAGAAGTGGACTTTGTCGTTACCGACGGCCGCTCGCGTGTGCCGGTCGAGTTTTCCGGTATTCTTCCTGCGCTGTTTCGCGAAGGGCAGGGTGTGGTCGCAATGGGAAGCCTGAACGATGCGCACGTTTTCGACGCCAGCGAGATTTTGGCCAAGCACGATGAGCGCTACATGCCGCCCGATGTCGTCGATGCGCTGAAACGCAGCGGCCGCTGGAAAGAGGGCCACGAGTGACAGGCGAGATCGGGCAACTCGCGCTCTGCCTGGCGCTGGCGCTCGCGTTGGTGCAGGCAGCGGCCGGATTGCTCGGCGTGCGTGGTGCGCAGGCGCGCGCGATCGCGACGAGCAGCGCGCTCGGCCAGTTCGTATTCACGGCGCTCGCATTCGGCGCACTCGAATATGCGTTCGTTACGTCGGATTTCAGCGTTGCCGACGTCGCCAACAATTCGCACACGCTGAAACCCCTGATCTACAAGATCACCGGCGTGTGGGGAAACCACGAAGGTTCGATGCTGCTGTGGGTGCTGGTGCTGTCGATCTATTCGGCGGGCATCGCGTTGTTCAAACGCGGCGGTGAAGAACTCACATCGGCAGCGCTTGGCGTGCAGGGATTGCTCGCGGCGGCGTTTCTTCTCTTTATTCTTCTGACATCGAATCCGTTCCTGCGCCTCGATCCGATGCCGTTCGAAGGCGCGGGGCTCAATCCGCTGTTGCAGGATCGCGGTCTCGCGTTCCATCCGCCGGTTCTCTACACGGGCTATGTCGGTCTTTCGGCGACATTTGCCTATGCCGCAGCCGCTCTCATCACCGGCGATGTCGATCGCATCTGGGCGCGTGCCGCGCGGCCGTTCATGCTGATCGCCTGGATCGCGCTCACCATCGGGATCGCCGGCGGATCGTGGTGGGCCTATTACGATCTCGGCTGGGGCGGATTCTGGTTCTGGGATCCGGTCGAGAATGCCTCGCTCATGCCCTGGCTGGTCGGAACCGCGTTGCTCCATTCCGCGCTCGCGACCGAACGCACCGGCGCATTCCGGGTGTGGACGTTGCTGCTCTCGATCATGGCGTTTTCGTTGAGCCTGATCGGCACGTTCCTGGTGCGCTCCGGCGTCGTGACGTCGGTGCATGCCTTCGCCAGCGATCCGGCGCGCGGCGTGTTCATTCTGCTTATCCTGTTCCTTGCGATTGGCGGAGCGCTCGCGCTGTTTGCGTGGCGCGCACCGAAACTCGCGAGCGGATCCGCGTTTCAACCTGTGAGCCGCGAAACGACGCTACTCATCAACAATGTGTTGCTGGTGACGGCCCTTGCCGTCGTTTTCATCGGGACGATCTATCCGATTGTGTTGGCCGCCATGGGCACGCGTATCTCAGTCGGCGCGCCGTACTACGAGCTATTCTTTGCGCCGCTGTTTCTGGCACTGATGATCGTTCTGCCTTTCGGCCCGCGTCTGAACTGGCGGCGCGGCGAATTCAAAGACGCGCTCCGCACGTTGTATCCGGCCGTCGGCGCAGCCGTTGTTGCGGGGATTGCCGTTCTTGCGCTCGTTTCTCCACGCACTGTTGCCGGTGCCGGTGCGTTCGCCGTTGCGGCTTGGGTGCTGACCGCAAGCGTCATCGATATTGTTCGCATCTTCCGTGGCCGTGCGATCTCCGCTGCCGCCTTTGCCGCGGCGTTCGCGCATGCGGGTCTCGGCGTCACGTTGATGGGGATCGCGGGCACGACGCTCTGGCGCAGCGAGGCGCTCGAGGTACTCGGTCCCGGCGAAACCCTGCATATTGCCGGATACGATCTGACACTCGACGGCGTCAGCGTTGCGAACGGTCCGAACTATCAGGCGCTGCGCGCAACACTCGCGGTGGGCAGCGGTGGCGAGTCGCTCGGTATGATGATGCCGGAACGCCGCATGTTTCCGGCCGAAGGACAGGAGACGGTGCAGACCGCGATCCGCACAACGGGTTTCTCCGATCTCTATGTCGCGCTCGGCGACGATCGTGGGCATGGGCGCTGGACGATCCGCGCCTATGTGAATCCGCTGGCGCCGTTCATCTGGTTCGGTGCAGGCCTGATGGCGCTTGGCGGTCTTGCGAGTCTGTGGGGGCGCGTGCGTGCGATGGTCTTCGCGCGGGAGACAACGCCCATCGCGGAAACCGCATGAGGCGGTTTCTGATTCTCTTTCTGCTGCTTTCGAGTGTCGCGTTCGCCGCGCCGGCGCCTGAAAGTCTTTCCGATCCCGCGCAGGAAGCGCATGCCCGCGCGTTGCAGAAGGAATTCCGCTGCCTGGTCTGCCAGGGCGAGTCCATCGACGAATCCGGCGCGCCGCTCGCAGCCGATCTGCGCCGCCTGATCCGCGAGCACATCGCGCGCGGCGAAAGCGACGATCAGATCCGCCGCTACCTCGTCGCCCGCTATGGCGCGTTCATTCTGATGAAGCCGCCAGTGGAGCCGGACACCTATGCGCTCTGGATCGCGCCTTTTGTCGTGCTTCTGCTAGCCGGTGGTGTGGGTGCATGGGTCGTGTTGCGCGCTCGCCGGACTTTTTCCGCCTAGCGTCTTTCCTTTCGACCCCGGCACCTTATCTAAGGCATGTGCGCCGCCTGACCGCGTGGCACGGGGAGGCAGGGTATCCCCTCCGAAAAATGCGGTTCAAATGGAGGTACGCAGTTTGGCCGAGCCTACCGGATGTAGGGCTGACTCCTGCCAAATTCCGCCACTTCAAAAAACGAATATCCCGTGTGAAATAAATCCCAAAATATTACTCAGTTGTAATCTATGGGAGATAATTGCGTAATTTGGCTGGCCTATGTGGAAGGCGGCGAGCGCCTCCGCATACCCATCACGCGTCCCGGAATTCAGGAGTTTTTCGATGTTGAACGGCAAGTGGGCCGACTTTGCAAAGCGGCATTCAAAGCTTACGGCGCTTGGTGGCGCCGCCACATTCGTCATCGTGGGTTTGGGCGCATTCGCGCTCGTGCCGCACGGCGACAATGGGGGATCCGAACCGGTTCGGATGGTTTCGGCGCAGCCCATCGATTCGCATTCGTCTCCGCCGCGCATGCTGGAAAGCGGCGCGCCGTTCAGTTTTGCCGACCTCGTTGAGCGCGTGAGCCCCGCGGTCGTGACGATCACGGCCATCGAACAGGAAAGCGCGCAGGATCAGCTCAGCCAGCTCGACAATCTTCCCGCGCCGTTCCGCGATTTCTTCAACCAGTACAATCAGGGCCGTCCCGTTCAGCCGCGGAAGGCGGTGTCGATGGGCTCGGGCTTCATCATCGACAAGGGCGGTATCGTCGTTACCAACAACCACGTGATCGACGGCGCCAAGAAAATCACGGTCAAACTGCCCGACGGGCGCAGTCTCGACGCCAAGCTGATCGGCGCCGACTCCCTGACCGACGTGGCCGTTCTTCGCGTGAAGAGTGACAAGGCTCTGCCGACCGTCGAATTCGGCGATGACCGCCAGCTGCGCGTTGGCGACTGGGTTGTCGCCGTCGGCAACCCGTTCGGTCTTTCCAACTCGGTGACGGCGGGTATCGTGTCGTCCATCGGCCGCGATATCGGAAGCGGTCCGTATACGGACTTCATCCAGATCGATGCGCCGATCAACCGCGGCAATTCGGGCGGCCCGACCTTCGATCTGCGTGGCCAGGTCATCGGCATGAATTCGATGATCTACTCGCCGTCGGGCGGCAGCGTCGGAATCGGTTTTGCTATTCCGGCATCGACGATCCACGACGTGATCGCACAGCTTGAGGCGCATGGTCACGTTGCGCGCGGCTGGCTCGGCGTCGAAATCCAGAGCATCACGCCGGAAGTCGCGTCCTCTCTGGGCATGAAGGATCCGAAGGGCGCCATCATCGCCAGCACCGTTCCGGACGGTCCTGCGGCGAAGGCCGGCCTGCGCCAGGGCGATATCGTCACAGCGCTCAACGGCAAGCAGGTCGAGGATTCGCGCGATCTTTCGCGCCGTATCGCCGCGATCGTTGCCGGTGCGGACGCAACCCTCACCGTCAATCGCGACGGCAAGACCGAAACGATCACCGCCAAGATCGCTCCGCGCAAGGATGAGAAGGTGGCGTCCAACGACAACAGCGGAGAAGCGACGCCGGGCGCTGTCGGTGCGACCGGTGAGGCCATGGGCCTCGGTCTCGCGGCCGTGACGCCGGAGACGCGCCGGTCGTTCAATCTCGATGACAGCGCGCAGGGCGTGCTGATCACCAAGGTCGATCCGGACAGCGATGCGGCGGATAAGGGCCTGCAGCCGGGCGACGTCGTGATGTCGGTCAGCAACAAGTCCGTGCGCACGCCTCAGGACATTCAAAAGAGTGTCTCTGAAGCCAAAGCACAGGGCCGCAAATCGGTGTTGCTGCTGGTCGCAACCTCCAACGGTTCGCGCTTCATCCCGGTCGATATCGGCAAGAGTTGAATTTGTTGCTTACCGGGCGCCACGGAATTTCCTTTGTGGCGTCCTCTCTCTGCGCTGGCCGCGGCGGATTTCCTCCATCGCCGTGGCCGGCGCGGACCCATTCCTGGCGAGGGAGTATTCCTGATGCGCATTCTTGTCATTGAAGACGACGTCGAAGCCCAACGGTATCTGGTCAACGGGCTGAAAGAAGCGGGGCATGTCGTCGATGACGCGGCCGACGGCGAAACCGGCCTGACCTTGGCGCTGTCGCGTCCCTACGACGTTGCCATCGTCGATCGCATGTTGCCCAAGATGGACGGGCTCAGCGTGGTAGAGGAGATGCGCGAGCACAGCAACGTGACGCCCGTGTTGTTCCTGAGCGCGTTGTCGGAAGTCGATGACCGCGTGAAGGGATTGAAGTCCGGTGGCGACGATTATCTGACCAAGCCCTACGCCTTCGTCGAGCTTCTCGCGCGCATCGATGCGCTGATGCGCCGCCGCTCGCCGTCCTCGGTGAAGACGCGGCTGCAGGTCGGCGATCTGGAACTCGATCTTCTGACACGCGGCGCCAAGCGCAATGGGTCCGACATCGACCTCCAGCCGCGCGAATTCCGCCTGCTCGAATACCTCATGCGCCATGCCGGCCAGGTCGTGACGCGCACCATGTTGCTCGAAAGCGTTTGGGAATATCACTTCGATCCACAAACCAATGTGATCGATGTCCATATCTCCCGTCTGCGCGCCAAGATCGACAAGGGCTTCGAGTTGCCGCTGCTGCATACGGTGCGCGGAGCCGGCTACATGATCCGTGCGCACGCTTAGCATTCTTCGCAGCCAGGCGTTTCGAATCGTTTTTGTCTATGTCGCGATGTTCGCGCTCTCGGTGAGCGCGCTCATCGCGTTCACTTATTGGAATACCGAACGCGCGCTCGACGCACAGACCGACCAGATCATCAACGCCGAGATCACGGGCCTTGCCGAGCAATATCAGCGCCTGGGCCTGCGCGGTCTCGCGGAGGTCGTGATCAGCCGGTCCTCGCGCGGCGGACCGGGACTTTATCTTCTTGTCGATCGTGCAAGGCAGCCGATCGCAGGCAATCTGGACGGCATGCCGCGCGCGGCTGACCGGCCCAGCACCGAAATCGAATTCGACTATGAGCGCCGTGTCGAAGGCGAGTTGCAGCGTAGGCGCGCGCGAGGCCGTGTCTTTCCGCTACTCGGCGGCTTTCAACTGCTTGTCGCCCAGGATGTGCACGAGCGTTTCCTCACGGAAAAATTCTTCACCACCACGATTCCCTGGACCGTTGTGCTGATGTTGCTCCTTGGGCTTGTCGGCGGCGGATTGATGAGCCGCAACATGCTCAGGCGCCTGGATCAGATCAACCGGACGGCCGGCGAGATATTCGCGGGAGATTTTTCGCGCCGCGTTCCCGTGAGCAGCGCGCATGACGAATTCGATACGCTCGCCGACAGCCTGAACCGCATGCTCGACCGCATCGAGCGACTGATGCGCGGCGTGCGGGAGGTCACCGATTCGGTCGCGCATGATCTGCGTACGCCTCTCAACCGCCTGCGCAACCGGTTGGAGGATACGCTGCGCCACCTCGACCCCAATGGCCGCGAGTCGGGTGAGATTGAATCCGCAATGCGTGAGACCGATCAGATCATCGCGACCTTCAACGCCCTGCTGCTCATCGCCGAGGCGGATTCCGGCGTGACGCGCGGCGCGATGTCGCCGATCGATCTGGCGCCCATCGCGGACGATATTGCCGAACTCTATGAACCGCTGGCGGAAGAGAAGGGCGTCACGCTGGAGATCAAACCGGCGGGCGCCACTATGATCGATGGCAATCGGAGTCTGATCAGCCAGGCGCTCGCCAATCTTGTCGACAACGCGATCAAATACACGCCTGCGGGCGGGCACATCAGCGTGTGGCCTTCGGTGACCCCTCAGGGTGTCGATCTCATCGTTGCCGATACCGGTCCAGGAATTCCGGCGTCTGAACGCGCGCGCGTCGTCGAGCGGTTCGTGCGTCTGGAAGCAAGCCGGAACTCGCCCGGCACAGGATTGGGCTTAAGCTTGGTTGCTGCCGTCGCGCGCTTGCATAACGCCAGGCTGATCCTTGAAGACAACGGGCCGGGACTGAGGGCCACGATCCGCTTTCCGCGCCCCCCGCTTTCGCCACGCGGCGTGCAGAGGCGTTGACGCGGTCTTTCCGTGATAGATACGCGTATGAGCGGATTCGAAATACCTCATGGCCTGCCCAGACCATTCGATCGCGCGCGCGCCGAACGCGCTTTTGCCACCCTCGAAGACGACGGAATCGCGCTCGGCCCTGAACCGCGCGCGATACTGGAAGCGGTTTTCGGCAATTCGCCCTACCTCACGCGCCTTGCGCTTCGCGAGCGTGCGTTGCTCGGTCGGCTGTTTCTCGAAGGACCGCAGGCGATGGTCCAGGAGGCAATGGCGAATGCACACGCGGCTTCGGAAGCCACGGACCAGAACGACGCGATGGCCATACTTCGCCGCGCCAAGAGACAGGCTGCGCTCGCTATTGCGCTGGCTGATATCTCCGGTCTCTGGAATGTCGATCGGGTCACACTCGCGTTATCCGAATTCGCCGATGCGGGTGTGAAAGGTGCTCTGCGCTTTCTGCTGCGCGAGGCCGCGAAGCGCGCCGAGCTATCTGAATGTGATGGCGCGGCTCTGGAAGCGCAGACCGGTCTCGTCGTGCTTGCCATGGGAAAATACGGCGCCTTCGAACTCAATTACTCGAGCGATATCGATCTGATCGTCTTCTACGATCCGCGGCGGTTTCCGTTCCGCAAGCGCGACGATATGCGTGGCGCGGCTGTCGATCTCGTCAAGGGTTTGGTCAAGCTGCTCAGCGAGATGACGGCCGACGGCTATGTCTTCCGCGTCGATCTGCGCTTGCGTCCCGATGCGGGCGCGACACAGGTGGCGATCTCCACCGATGCGGCGGAGTCTTACTACGAAGGCATGGGTCAGAATTGGGAACGTGCCGCCATGATCAAGGCACGTGTTTGCGCCGGCGATCCGGAGGCCGGTGCGGCTTTCCTCAAAGCCGTCGAGCCCTTTGTCTGGCGCCGCAATCTCGACTATGCGGCAATTGAAGACATTCACTCGATAAAGCGTCAGATCCATGCCCATGGCGGTCATGGCCGGGTTGCGGTCGCTGGGCACAACATCAAGCTTGGCCGCGGGGGCATTCGGGAAATCGAGTTCTTCGCACAAACGCAGCAGCTCATTCTTGGCGGGCGCGTCCCATGCCTGAGACCTCCCGCCACGATGGATGCGCTCGACGCACTTTGCGCGCGCGGTTTGGTGAGCCAGCAAACGACAAGCGATCTGAAACACGCGTATCGCTATTTTCGCAAACTCGAACATCGTTTGCAGATGATCGAGGACGAACAGACCCACACATTGCCGAAATCCGGCGAGGGTCTCGCGCATGTTGCGTGTTTCATGGGCTATGACAACGCGGCCGTTTTCAGCGCGGATCTGCAGCATCAACTCGAGACCGTGCAGGGGCACTACGCGCGCCTGTTCGAACGCGAGGCGCCGCTCGCAGGCGTGCAGGGCAATCTCGTGTTCACGGGGGTGGAGGACGATCCCGAAACCCTCGCCACGATCGCGGCCATGGGATTCAAGGATGCTCATCATGTCGCGGGCGCTATCCGGGGCTGGCACCACGGACGCATCCGCGCTACGCGGAGCGCACGGGCGCGCGAGCTTCTGACCAAACTTGTCCCGGCGTTGCTTGGCGCGCTGGCGGCGAGCGCGGACCCGGACGCGGCTTTCATGCAGTTCGATCGTTTCGTGTCCAATCTGCCGGCCGGCGTGCAGTTGTTTTCGCTGTTTCTCGCAAGACCGGAGCTGCTTGCGCTGATTGCGAGAATTGCCGGTTCGGCGCCCCGGCTTGCGACGCATTTGGCGCGCACGCCAGCCACGCTCGACGCCTTGATGGATGCCGATTTCCTGAAGCTGCTGCCGTCACGCGAAGCACTCGAGTCCGGCTTGCAAGATCTGATGGCGCGCTCTGCCGGTTACGAAGCCCGGCTCGATGCGGCGCGGCGGTTTGCCAAGGAACAGATATTCCGTGTCGGCGCGCAGATCATCGAGGGCCGGGCCACGCGCGAACAGGCGGAACGCACGCTGACAGATGTGGCGGAGTGTATCGTAACGAAATTGCTTGCCGCGGTGGAAAGCGAACTCGCGGCCGGCGCCGGCCGTGTGCCCGGCGGCCGCTTTGCGGTCATCGCGATGGGAAAGCTCGGCGGTCGCGAGATGACGGCCGCATCCGATCTCGATCTTGTCTTCGTCTATGACGTGCCGGAGGGTTGCGAACACTCCGACGGCGAGCGGCCATTGCCTGTCGTTCTCTATTACGCGCGGTTGGCGCAGCGGTTGATTGCGGCTTTGACTGCGCTGACCGCGGAAGGCGGCCTCTACGAAGTCGATATGCGGCTGAGGCCCACCGGCAACAAGGGCCCGGTCGCGGTCAGCCTGGAATCCTTTCGCCGTTATCACGAAGCCGAAGCCTGGACGTGGGAGCGTCTGGCGCTGACGCGCGCACGCGCGATTGCTGGCTCTTCCGAACTCGGAGGCGAGGTCTGTGCCGCGATCCGCGCTGCGCTGGCCGCAAAATCGGACGATGCCAAAATCCTTTCCGATGCGCGCGAGATGCGCGAGAAGGTGGCTGCGCAGTTTCCCGGAAAGAGCCGCTGGGATTTGAAGTATACCCGCGGCGGCACCGTCGATATCGAATTCGTTGCGCAGGCTTTGCAGCTGCGTGTCGCTCATCGTGCAGAGGATGTGCTGGACGTGAATACGATCGGTGCATTGCGCAAACTGGGTGCCGTGGGCGTTCTTTCGGAAAGGGATGCAGACGCCCTGATCGCTGCTGCCGAATATCAAGGCGCGCTTACGCAGGTGCTGCGTATCGCGGTCGATGGAACGCTCGATCCGGCGAGCGCCACACCCGGCCTGAAAGCGCTCCTGATGCGCGCCGGCGGTGTGAGCGAATTCGCAGAACTCGAACAACGCCTCGCCCGGTTGCAGGACCGTGCCCGCGAATCGTTCGAACGTCTGCTGCTCGCTTAGCTGCCTTTTGCCGTGGGATCGTCATGGCGGAAGAAGGTTAAAGCTGCAAAGTGACACAGTCGGCCCGAACCTTCCCGTGCGAGGGTATCTCTCTCCTGTTGCGCTTCCCGTTCCTGTCGGCACCGCATTTGGATTTTTCGTTTAGGGGCAGTATAAGCTGCGGTTCCAGGTAGTCATGCTCTCACAAAAAGCAAAATACGCACTCAAGGCGCTTTTGGCGCTCGCACAGGCCCCGCAGGGGGAACTGCTTCAGGGCGGCGAGATGGCCGCGCGCGAAAATATACCGAAGAAGTTTCTCGACCAGATCCTGCTCGAACTGCGCAAACATCGCGTCATCGACAGTATGCGCGGAAAACACGGCGGCTACGTTCTGGTGCGTTCTGCGGACAAGATCACAATCGGAGACATCATTCGCATTGTCGATGGTCCGCTCGCTCCCATCGCCTGCGCGAGCGTAACGGCCTACCGGCGCTGCAAGGATTGCAAGAACGAAAGCGCGTGCATGGTCCGCTCGATGATGCGCAACGTCCGTGACGCTGCTTCGGAAATCCTGGATCAGATGACCCTGGCCGACGCCGCCGAAGCGGGGCGCTCGCGAGATCTCGCGCTCAAGCGCCGCAGGAAAGTTTCTTCCAAAGCTGCATAGAAAAAAGGCCGAAGCCGTGAGAGGGGACGCACGACTTCGGCCCAGCGTCCTATTCCGCTGCTTGCTGCAGTTCCGGGTTTGGACGTTTTATGCGGGTCACGCTGCGACGGCCGTCAACGCTGACAGGAATATCGCCGTCGATTGTAACCCGGTGCATTTCGCGCGGTTCGGTAAAATCGCCGATACCGTAGTGTTGCGTGGCACGGTTGTCCCACATGGCGACATCGCCCTTGCGCCAGCGCCAGCGAACTGTGTTCTCCAGTCGCGTGATGTGATCCTGGAATATCCCGAACAAGCGCGCGGAATCGTCGCGTGAATAGCCGACGATCCGCTGGACGAAGTTTCCCAGCAGCAAAACACGTTCGCCGGTTTCGGGGTGGATGCGAACGACGGGGTGTTCGGTTTCATAGACCGTCGAAGCGAACACTTCACGATAGCGCTTCTCGGCCTCGCTCCCTTTCGAACCAGGTCGTGTCGCAGCATAGTCATACAGATTGCTATGGAGAGCCCAGAGTTTGTCAGCCAGCTCTCGCAATTCCGGTGGGAGTCTCTTGTAGGCTTCCTCCGTGTTGGCCCACACGGTATCTCCCCCTTTTGACGGAAGAATCACCGCCCGCAGGATGGAAGCCTGCGGATAGGCGTCTACAAACGTTACATCCGTGTGCCAGGTGTTGGCGGCATGCGTGCCGTCAGACTTGATGTTCAATACATAGTCAGTGCCATCGAGCTTCGAAACGGTCGGATGCGCGACTGGCTTTCCCCAGAGCTTCCCGAAAGCTTCCTGCCTGGCATCGGTCAACTCGTGCTGATCGCGGAAGAAAATCACTTTGTAGTCCAGGAGCGCGCGACGGATTTCCGCCATTGTTGCCTCAGGGAGATCACCCCCGAGTTGTATGCCGGAAATCTCAGCGCCGATTCGTCCCGCAACCGGGCGGACATCGATGGCGGACTGTGTGTTTGAACGAATGTCTGTCTTTTCCATTGCTGTTCACCTTTACGTTGAGGGTTGGGGCGCTGTGGAACCTATGCCCGGCGCAAGCGCCATTGGGATTAGGCCGGCAGAAGCGTGCGCCACGGCGCCAAGCGAGGCGTCTCGGGCGTCCAGGGCGCGGCGTGTAAGCGCGTGTGCTTTCTCATCGAGTGGGAAGCGCCAGATCAGAAGCGCGGAAAAGAAATGCCCGAACGCCGGCCCGAGCGCGAACAGAGCGGCCAGCCCATGAAGCGCCGCAGATGAATTTGTATGACCGGGTTGAAAGCCAAACCAAGCGAGAGCCGGATAGGCCATACCGACGGCCGCTGCAGCGCCTGCGTTGCTGGTGACATTGAAGATCGAGAAAAGCAGCCCCGATTGCTCCAGTCCGGTATGGAGCCGCCGTTCATCGGCGATGTCGGACACCATCGCCCGCAACATGAGATTGCCAGATCCCTGCGCGAGGCCTTGCGCAATAGTGAGCGCTATCAGCGGCCAGAATTGCCCAGGGCCGACAAGAAGCAAGGACAGATTGATGAGGATCTGGGTGATCTCACCGGCAATGACGGTGCGATGTTTGCCAAGCCGGTACCCGATCCTGAGCCAGATCGGCCCGGCGAATACGCCGAAAACGAATTGCAGTAGGAAGAGAAGGCTGCCCCATTTTGGAAGGCCCATATACGTGGTCACGAAAAACACGAACAAGGCCGTGCGCATGCCCTGCCCAAAGCAGACGAAGAAATCCGAGCCCATGACGCGCAACACCAGCGGACTTGTCAAAACCTGCGCCAGCGACTTCCCGATGGAGGCTCCGCCGTTTGAGACGGACTGAACGGGAGATTCTCGAAAGCGAAACAGCACCGCGATAAGACCGGGCACAAGCGCTGCCAGCGCGAATGTGCCCATCGCGGCCACTTTTTGATGGGCGAATTGCGGTCCCAGTTGGTCGAGTATCGCCGGGATTAGAAGCACAAGCACATAACCGGATGCGACGGCGACCTGCACGAACGTCTGAATCCGGCTGCGTTGATGGTACTGTGCTGAAAGCTCGCCACTCCATGCGTAGAAGGGCGTCGCCACCATCGACCAACCCAGATACAGAGCAAACATCCATGCGGCCAGATAGAGGCTGAGCCCGGATGCGCCGATGCGATCCGGTGGCCAGAAGACAGCAACAACGGACGCGATCACCAGCGGCACACCTGCTGCAATCCAGGGTTTGCGACGGCCGATCGATGTGCGGGTCCGGTCGGAAAGTATACCGACGATTGGATCGCACAGCGCGTTCCACAATCGGCTGAACATGAAGATTGCGCCTACGGTCCCAAGTCCCAGCCCCATCGTCTGGGCATAGTAAGGCGGCAAATACACGCCGATCGGCAGCAGCGTTGCGGCAATCGGAACGCCCAGAGACGAAAACGCGGCAAGGCGCCGGAACGTTAACGGGGGCGTCACAGAAATTTTTTCTTGCATGCGCCAAACTCCGATCTCGTTCTATTATCATACTAAGTCTATCAATCAAGTAGACAAAATTGACTCGCGACAAGTTGCGAAGAAATTTCCAGCCCGCTTTTTAGGCAGATAATAATATTGACTCTATCGGATTAGTAGACTTACGACTGGGCGGTCGAAATTTTAGGGGCAGTGCAACATGCGCGTTTTGTCGTCTTTGAAGGTGCGGTGGCTTGGGAGCGCGTTGACGGGCGCGGCGTTTCTTTCCGGATTTATGGCGGCCGCGCCGGCAACCGCTCAGCAGCAGGTTGCCGCAGCGGACACGGTCACGCTGACGGGGTCGGAAGGTATCGAAACCGTGACGGTCACGGCTCGTCGCAAGGCAGAGAACGAGCACAATGTGCCGATCTCGCTGACAGCACTGGAAGCGAATACGCTTCAAAACAACGGTATCGCCAATGCTCTGAAACTAACCGAACTCGTGCCCAGCCTTCAGATCGTGTCGTTCAACGCGCGCAACACGAACATCAGTATCCGCGGCCTTGGATCGAACATCGGTCTTGCAAACGACGGTATCGAGGGCGGCGTCGGCGTCTATGTCGATGGCGTGTTCTATCCCCGGCCGGCGGAAGCGACCTTCGACTTTCCGGATATCGCCAGCATTGAAGAGCTTCGCGGCCCGCAGGGCACGCTTTACGGCAAGAACACGACCTCTGGCGCGATCAACATCACGACCCTGGCGCCAACCGCAGATCCGGAATTTCTCGGGTCTGCGAGTGTTGGCGACTGGAGTTACGGAAAGATCGATGGAACGGTTTCGGGTTCTCTAAGCGACGATGACACGCTACTCGGCCGTTTCACGGCATCGGAAACGACCCGCAACGGCTTCCTCCAGAACGTTACGACCGGCAGCCGGAGCTTCGACTATCATGACTATGGCCTCCGCGGGCAGGCAGTCTGGCAGCCCAATAGCGATTTCAAGCTGCGCATAATCGCGGACTATAACAAGCAGCGCCAAGAGTGCTGCATTACCGTCCTTCAAAACTTTGTAGCGACGTTAGACGATGGGCAGGCCGTTCCGTTCAATTTCTACCAACGCTCGGCCCAGGCGGGTTACACGCCATTGCCCATTGATCCGTTTGCCCGGAAGACGGACGCAAACTCCCCGTACCATGAATTTATGGAGCAGGGCGGACTCTCTGCGCAGGCGGATTGGACTCGCGACGGTTATACGTTCACGTCTATCACCGCCTTTCGCTTCTGGAACTGGAACCCGGACAACGATTCCGACATCACTGCGTTGTCTGTGCTGGGTACGGCGCGTCAGGCAGATCAGGAAGACGAATTCACGCAAGAGTTACGCATTCAGTCGCCGACAAGCGACGTGTTCGAGTATAGCGCGGGACTCTATTACTTCTGGGAAGACGACAAAGGGTCTGGCCAGCAAATTTACGGAAACGATGCGCCGATCTGGCTTGTTCATACGAGCACCGATCAGGACTGGAATTATGCGCTTCAGAACGTCGGAATTTTTTCGAAATCTGATCCGCGCATTAACTCCTATGCCGCATATGGTCAGGCAGTTTGGCATGTTACCCCTGACATCGATCTGACCGGCGGTGTTCGTTACACCTATGAAGAAAAGACGGGATCCTATTTCCAGAACGTCGGTGGCGGGTTCGACATCTCCACGCTCCCCCCAGACGAGCAAGCAACAATTCTCGCACATCGTGCGGCCGTTGGGCTGGTCGCTTTCCCGTATTATCAGGTTCGTGAAGACAAGGGCGAACCGTCCGGACTCGTCACCGGTTCCTACAAATTCAACGACGATCTGAATGCTTATGCCACCTATTCGCACGGCGCAAAATCTGGCGGTCTCAACCTCTCGGTGCTCCCGCCGGGCGTTCCGAGTGTTGTTCAGCCCGAATTCGAGGACAACTACGAAATCGGCTTCAAATCGATTTTGCTGGACCACCATCTTGTCTTGAATGCGGATGCGTTCTGGGATGAGGACACCGACTATCAAGCCACGATCATTCAGCAAGTTAACGGCATAATCACCAATTACATCTCGAACATTCCGTCGGTTCGCTCGCGCGGGTTCGAAGCCGATTTGCACGCCGAGATAACGGAGGGTTTGTCGGCCTATGCATCCGGCGCCTACACCGAAGCGGTCAACATGAAATACCCCGACGCGCCGTGCCCGTTTGAAGACTATACTGTTTCATCAAGTGGCGCGCTGGTAACCAACGGGACCTGCAATCTCAACGGGGCGCCCCTGGCGGCTGTGTCCAAATGGGCCTTATCTTTTGGCGGTGAATATGATCGTTCGCTTAGCAGTCTGGGCTGGGGTCCGTGGACGGGATATCTGGGTGCGGATGTAAGCTATCGCTCCAGCTACTACAGCTCCGCCGACGATTCCCGGTATGGCCTCGTCCCGGGTTACACGCTCACAAATCTGCGTCTCGGTGTGCGCTCGGACGACGCGCATTGGAATCTCGAGGCTTGGGCGCGTAACGCCTTCGACACCAAGTATTACCAAACGATCGGAAAGGTTGCGTTTAATACCGGCGCGTTCAGCGCATTACTGGGAGACCCGCGCACCGTCGGCGTGACGCTTCGCCTCAAATACTAAGAGGCTAAGCGATGGCGGCGGTCGATACGTCTCTACGGCTCCCTTCGCCGGCACGGCGGGACGGGCGGTTCACCGCCCTCCTCCGCCGCGTGGCGCGGGAGCCGCTGCTGCATTTCCTTCTTCTCGGCGCGATCATTTTTGCTATCGGCGAAACCAACCGCCCCGGCGACGACCAGCACCGCATCGTCATCGATCGCGTGCGCATCGCAGCCCTCTCCGACACCTATGCCCACCAGTTCGGTGGCAGACCTTCGCCGCAGGTGCTGCGCACGCTCATCGACAACGACGTGAACGAGGAAATCCTTTATCGCGAAGGGATCGCGATGGGCGTTGACAAGAACGATGAGGTAATACGCCGCCGCGTTGTGCAGAAGGCGCAATTCCTCAATCAGGACCTTGCGCCGCCCACCGCCCCTTCTGAGGCCGACCTGCGTGCGTTCTATGACACGCACCATGTGCGTTATACAGCGCCCGAACGCGTCTCCTTCACGCATATCTACTTCTCGCCCGACAAGGGTGGCGACGCCGCGGCACGAGCGCGCGCACAGTCGGCGCTCGGCTCTCTGAGCAGCGCTGTGTCCCGTGCGCCTGAGCGCGGAGACGCCTATTCCGATCTCTATGACTACTCCCCCATCGGCCCTGATGACGCCAAGCGATTGTTCGGCGACACGCCGATCGCGCGCCAAATTTTTTCCGCACCGGTGGGGCACTGGGCGGGACCGTTTCGTTCCGGTTATGGCTGGCACCTGGTGCGCATCGGCGCCGTTGAGCCGGCGCACATCATGCCGTTCGCGGAGGTGCGCGATGACGTTCGTACTGATTATCAGGCGGATGCGCAGAACGAAGCGAACCGGCAAAACTTTGCGGCGCTGAAAGCGCGTTACACGATCGTCCGCGAGGACAAGCCGTGAGGTGGCTTCTGGCGCTGCTATTTGCGGTGTTCGCCGCGACTGCGGCGGCGGCGCATGAGGTGCGGCCCGCTTATCTCCAGATCGACGAACAAACCAAAAACCACTACGCGATTTTGTGGAAGCAGCCTGTGGTGAGCGATCTTGCGCTTCATCTTGTGCCGCATCTTTCCGGCGGTTGGCTCGAAAGAACACCGGACAGCGCCTCGATCACGCCGCTCTATCAGATCAAGACCTGGCACATCGTCTCGTCCGCGCAGCTGGCGGGCCAGACTCTCGCGATAGAAGGATTGGACCGGTCGATCACCGACGTTTTGGTGCGCGCCGATGTCCAGGGACAGAAGCCGTTCCAGGCGATTGTTCGCCCCGATCAGCCTTCGCTTGTTTTTGCGTTCGAAGGCGCGGAGGGTCTGCAACTGCCTGCCTATCTCCTGCTTGGCATCGAGCACATTCTGACCGGGCCCGATCATCTCTGCTTCGTGCTCGGCCTGATGCTGCTTGTCGGCCTGCGCTGGCGGCTCATCAAGGCCATCACTGCGTTCACGGTCGCGCATAGTATCACGCTCGCGGCCGCGGCGCTTGGCTTCGTTCAATTCCCTTCTGCCGTCATCGAAGCGCTGGTTGCGATGAGCATCCTGTTCCTTGCAACGGAACTCGTACACGCGCAGCAGGGCTATGACGGACTGACCGTGCGATATCCGTGGCTGATCGCTTTCACCTTCGGTCTTTTGCACGGCCTCGCGTTTGCCGGCGCGCTCGCGGATGTCGGATTGCCGCCGAACGCGATTCCCCAGGCGCTGTTTCTGTTCAATGTCGGAGTCGAACTCGGCCAGTTGATGTTTATCGCGGCGGCTTCGCTCGCAATGGTCGCCTTCGCCCGGATCGCCAGGTATCTGCCCGATTGGTGGCAATCCATCCGCGGTGAGATCGCGCCTTACGCGATCGGCGCGTTCTCGGCGTTCTGGTTCATCGATCGCCTGGCAACCGTTTTCTTTCAAAGAGGAATGTCATGAGCCCGCGCTGCCCCCAGCTTCTTTTGTCCGTATCTCTTGCTGCCCTGGTCGCCGCGTCCGGCGCCAGTGCGCAAGGTAGCGATCCCGCGAAACGCCAGGCCTGGTTCGGCGACCTGCATCTGCATACCAGTTTCTCGTTCGACGCCTGGGCTTTGATGGGCACGAAGATCACGCCGGATGAGGCCTATCGCTTCGCAAAGGGCGAGACGATCACCTATCTCGGCAAGCAGGTGCATCGCGTCGATCCGCCGCTCGACTTCCTCGCGGTGACGGATCATTCGGAATATCTGGGCGTCATGCGTCAGCTCGACGATCCGAGCAGCGCTTTCGCGCAAACCGAGGAAGGCAAGAAGATCAAGGCCAATCCGATTACCGGATTCACCTCGATCTTTCACGGAAACGGCGGTTCCAGAGAGATCGGACAGTTCGACACGACGCCAGTCATGCGCGACGCGTGGCAGCGCGAACAGGACGCCGCGAACGCGAACTATCAGCCAGGCAAGTTCACGACCTTCATCGCCTATGAATGGACCAGCATGCCGAAGGGGCGGTACAACCTGCACCGCAACGTGATCTTCAGCGGCGACCACGCGCCGTATCCCTTCACGTCGCGTGACTCGCAGCGCCCGGACGATCTCTGGAGCTATCTGGAGAAGAACCGCGCCGAGGGCGAAGACGTCATCGCCATTCCGCACAATGCCAATGCCAGCGGCGGCCTGATGTTCGACTGGGTCAACAGCGACGGCAAACCGATCGACGAGAACTATGCGACGCGGCGCGTCACCAATGAGCCTTTGACCGAAATCTATCAGAACAAGGGCGGCTCCGAGACGATCCCGGTTCTGTCTTCCGCCGACGAGTTCTCGAACTTCGAAGTCATGGACAATCTCCTGCTCGGGTCGGTGAAGAGCGATCCGCACGGCTCTTATGTGCGCGAGGCGGAAGGGCGCGGCCTGGTTATCCAGGAGAAGGTCGGCGTCAATCCCTACAAGCTCGGCTTCGTCGGCGCGAGCGACTTTCATAACGGCTTGAGCACCTCGGCGGAGAATGCCTTCGCCGGATTTGTCTTTGGCGTCGATCCGAACACGACTGTGCCCGATGCTGCCGCTGCCACAAAGGTACTGACGCCGCAGCCTGCAATTCTGCTTGGCGACCCCGATGCGGCGGAAGCCTCGAACATCCCGACGCCGGTCATCCCGGATATACCGTTCAATCCCGGCAAGTTCACCGATCCCACGACCTTCGGCGGCGCGGGTCTGACCGGCGCCTGGGCAGAGGAGAACACGCGAGCGTCGATCTTCGCTGCTTTCCGCCGCAAAGAAACGTTCGCGACATCGGGCACGCACATCCGCATCCGCTTCTTCGGCGGGTGGGACTATGCGAAGGGCCTGACGAAGCAGAAGAACTGGGTCGCGACGGCTTATGCGAAGGGCGTCCCCATGGGCGCCGATCTGCCCGCGGCATCGCCCAAACGCGCACCCAGCTTCGCTGTATGGGCGGTGAAAGACCCGAACGGGGCAAATCTGGATCGCGTTCAGATCATCAAGCTCTGGACCGAGGGCGATGGGTTCAAGGAGAAAGTCTTCAATGTCGCGCTGTCGAACAATCGCAGAGTCGATCCCAAGACAGGTCATGCGACACCTGTCGGCAACACCGTCGATCTGAACACCGCGACCTATAAGAACACGATCGGCGCCACGGAATTGTCGGCGACATGGAAAGATCCGGAGTTCGATCCGGCGAAGCCGGCGGTCTACTACGCGCGCGCGCTTGAAATCCCGACACCGCGCTGGACGACGATCCTGGCCGTGAAGGATCACCTGCCGATCCCCAACAACGGGCGCGCGATCCTGCAGGAGCGTGCCTGGGCATCGCCGATCTGGTTCACGCCACGCGCGAAAACCGCGCTCAACACCGGGAAGGGCAAGAGGACATGAGCGAAGTCATCGCGTTCCCCCTCCGCAGGGTTGTTCCAAAGCCTCCCGTCGTACATGGGCCGGAAGTTCTCCCCGATGCGGGCGCGTGGGGGGTCTGTCCCTGGAGCGAGACGCTTACAGAGTACGACAAGCGCAATATCGGTCTTTTCTACCGCCTCATGCACGACGAGTCGGAAGGCGCCAGCGAAGCCGACATCGCGCGCGACGTATTCGGATTGACCTTCTGGTTTCAATCCCAGAAAGCGCGGCTGATCGTGCGCTCGCATATGCGGCGCGCGCATTGGCTGGCGGACAATGTGTTTCCGCTTCTGGGTTGGTGAACAGGGTACTCTTGGCGCAGGTCTCGCCTCCCCGGAGGGCTGGCGCTGAAGAGAGGGGGCAGGCGCGCGACTTTGGGGGCAAGCCGCGCGCCAACTCCGCGTAATTCGCGTTTCAGCGTGCCGGGTGATCCCGACCGCGGTCCAGATTTAGAAGCCAGTATGATGTGTCGGTTCTGCTCTTTTTTCTATCGGCAGGATCGCCGGAGGATTTCTCTTCGAATTTTGCTTGGCCATATTCCAGCGATTGTGATCCTCGGGTTTTCCTGCGCGTTCGCAGCGCCGGGCGCGGCGGAGCCTCTGGGGTCTGACGCGAAATCCGAAGGGAAAGACAATAACGACGCGGGCCGTATCGAAACCATCGTCGTGACAGGCCGCGCGCGCAATCTTGAAGGCGTCGCGCAATCGGCGAATGCGGGCGTTGTCGGCGCCCGCGATATCGCATCGCGCCCCATTTTCCGGCCCGGCGAGATCGTGGAGAACGTGCCGGGCGTCATCGTCACCCAGCACAGCGGCAGCGGCAAAGCCAATCAGTACTTTCTGCGCGGCTTCAACCTCGATCACGGCACCGATCTGGCGGTTTCGGTCGATGGCATTCCGGTGAATATGCCCAGTCACGCGCATGGCCAGGGCTACGCCGATCTGAATTTCGCGATTTCCGAACTGGTGCAGGAAGTCGATTACAAGAAAGGTCCGTACTACGCCGATGTTGGCGATTTCGGATCGGCGGGCGCCTTCGATCTGCGTCTTTACGATGTTCTGCCCCAGAGTTTGGCGGTCGCCGAAGGTGGTTCGTTCGGTTATGGCCGCGCGCTCGTCGCGGACAACGCATCTGTCGGCGCAGGCAACCTGCTTTATGCCGCGCAGCTAGAGCACAATGACGGCCCCTGGGACATTCCCGACGACGCGCGCAAGGTGAACGGCGTTCTGCGCTATAGCCAGGGCGGCGAGGGCGAAGGCTTTTCGCTGACGGCAATGGCCTATCACAATATCTGGCATTCCACCGATCAGGTTCCGGACCGCGCGATTGCGGAGGGATTGATTGATCGCTGGGGTGCGATCGATCCGTCGGACGGGGGTGCATCGGGACGTTATTCGCTGAGCGGAGAATGGCACGCGCGAGATGACACCAGCTCCACGCAGGTCATGGTCTACGGCTTGCACTACGACCTCGATCTGTTTTCGGACTTCACCTATTTCCTCGACGATCCGTTGCACGGCGATCAGATCGAGCAGCAGGACAATCGCTTTGTCTTCGGCGGCAAAGCGCGGCACATCTGGTTCGGCTCGTTGTTCGGCCGCGACAGCGAGACGACGGTCGGCCTCGACGTGCGCAACGACGATATCCGCAACGGCCTGTTCCACACCGAAGACCGCGTGCGGCTTGCCGCCGTGCATGTGGACAGCATCGTGGAGACGAGTGCGTCACCCTATGTGCAGAACGAAACGCACTGGACGCCGTGGCTTCGCACGATCGCCGGCCTGCGCGGCGATTTCTACTGGTTCGATGTCGACAATATCGAAGGCGGCAATTCCGCCGACCGCCACGCCGCGCTGCTGAGCCCGAAGCTCGGCCTGATCCTCGGGCCCTGGGCCGATACGGAGCTTTATCTGAACGGCGGCTACGGCCTGCACAGCAACGACGCGCGCGGCATTGCGTCTGCCGCGAATCCGGCGACGCCGTTGCCGCGGTCAAAAGGCGCGGAAGTGGGCGCGCGCACGGCGATCATCCCGGGTCTGCAAAGCTCCTTGTCCGTCTGGCTGCTCGATCTCCAATCCGAACTCGTCTGGGACGGCGATGCAGGCACGAACGAACCCGCGGGCCCAACGCGCCGCTACGGCATCGAATTTTCTAATTTCTATACGCCGGCGAAATGGCTCACCGTGGATGCGGACTATGCGTGGTCGCACGCCCGCTTCACCGACCATGAGCCCGGCGGCGATTTCGTGCCCGAAGCGCTGGTCGCCACGTTCGATGGCGGAATGGCGGTGCACGATCTGGGTGGCGCGCTCAGCAAGGTCTCCGGCGGATTGCGCCTGCGCTATTTCGGCCCGCGGCCGCTGACGCAGGATGGGAGCGTGCAATCGCATGCGACAACGCTCGTTTATGCCGATCTCGCCTATGACATCCTTCCGCGCTGGCGGATCGCGTTCGACATTTTCAATCTGCTGAACGCCAAGGCGAGCGACATCGACTACTATTATACCTCGCGCCTGCCGGGCGAACCGCTATCGGGCGTGAACGACATTCACACGCACCCCGCCGAGCCGCGCGAGTTCCGCGCTTCGATAGACATCCGGTTCTAGCGCCTCTCACGCGATCGCCGGTTTGCGCCCCGCGCTTGCCCCCGAAAGGGCTAAACGGAATCCGCGATCTTCCGATCAGGTATCAGGAGGGAGCATTCGCGCCAGTGCCGGACGCTTCCCGCCGCAATGATAGGGGTCAGGACCATGGTCGCGATTGTCACCGGTGCCGGATTGGGTTTGGACACGAGTTCGGCGAAGGTTTTCGCGGCGGTCGGCCAGCAAGGCGGTGAACTTGGCGACGCCACGTTCGGCCGCTATGGCGAGAACGTCTACGTCAACGCCGCCACCGGCAATTTGGCAATCGACCGCACCGACGAGGTGCTGATCGGTCAGGGCCCCGACGACATCATCACGCGCAGCTACAACAGCCTGAGCGGCAATCAGGGCTATCTCACGCAGCACGACTGGCAGATCAGCGACAGCCGCGACATCACCGCTCTGACCGGCCTAGTGAACGCACCGGGCAGCACGGTTACACGAATCGATTCCGACGGTTCGAACACGACGTATACATATGACGGCGCGAGCGGTGCCTATGTTTGCCATCAAGCTGGCAGCGCAGAATACCGGCTGACGTTCGACAGCAAGCAAAGGAACGTTGTCGGGATCGCGCTCAAGATAGCCAAGCAAACGCGGCAGCTTTGGCTCAGGCGTTGTGGCGTGGCGTATTTGCATGAGAATGGTTCCGGAAAGCAGCCTAACGGACGCATTGATCATAAAACATTGCCAGTTCGACGGCTTGAATAAAAAGCGCGTCACCCCCAACAAAAACCGCTAAACGGTTTTCGCGATATTCCGATAGCTTCGGGTTAGCGATCAGACGCGAGACCACTATAAGGCCTGCGTCCAGGATGGCATTGCCAGATCAGATCGAACGATCCTGATTTGAAGCCAGCATCGCATCCAAGTCCCGCTTTAGCCTGACCGCGTCTTCTAAGGAAATGGTCACGGAAATATCTCTCGGCGGGTGCCACGCGGACCGGAAGTGCAGGGAGACGGCTTCAAACCGTCTGTCTATATGCGAATAGGCATGCGGCGGTTCACTCACAAGCGTCTCCCAGACACGATCAAGAGTGCGGCACGGACGGCGGCATCTGGAACAAGATAGTCCCTATCAAGCCGAGCAACAAAAGCATGAGACCCGCCGCGAGGACCAAGCCAAACCGTATTACAAATAATATGATCGATTGCTGGTTCATTGCCGAACGCTCGTTGAAGCTATCGCTTTTTCGTCGGGGATTTTTAGGTGCTTTTCGCGCCAGGCTACACACGCTTTGTAGGTATAGACGTAGACGGCGTGCAGGGTGCGGGCGTCTTCGTGCAGGAAGGTGGCTTCAGTTTCACGTTCGCTCGCTATGCCACGGCAGTAGACACTGGACGTGCCTGCTTCCGTTGACCCGCTCGTCGCCTCGCTCAGATCGTCCGCGATCACAGATTCCGGGCGACTGGCGCACCCCAAAAGAACAGGGCCGACAAGCGCCGCCAGAAAAATGCTCCGTGCCCCGCAAGAATTCATCAACCCACTGCCCCGCAGCAGTACCCCGCGAAAACCGCTAAAGCATTTCAGACTGTCGATCAAGGTTTTTGCCATATCTCAGCAATTTTTGTTTCATTTTGTTGCTATTTTCCTATAGCATTAAATCGAAGCCCCGGCTCGCGATCGGGGCTCTCGCACAGATTCAAGGGATGGAGGCTGAAAGACGCGCCGGGTTGCTTCCCGCCCAACAGAAATTGCGATGCGAGAGCGTGGCATATTTCTGCCAATTCGCCTGCACTCGGCGCAACTTCCCGCGTTTGGCAATCAGCGTTTAATCATCACTTCGAGCCGTACGGCTTGTGGCGTCGCGATTTCCAATTGCAGCCAAGGCGTATTGAAGCCTCTGGGTAATTTCCGAGAGATCATACGAAAGCGTATTGATGTCGGTATGGGTATCGCTCTGCCCTGATTTGCGGGCGATTGTTTCGACGCGTTCCCGAAGCGCTGAGTATTTGCGACAAAGCCTACGCAGCTCATCGGCGGGAAATGCCATGACTCGAAGGTCCGTTTCGGCAGTTACCGTGCATGTGTACTTCGCCAAATGGCGAAGCGCTTCTGCGCCCACGGCGTCACCCGGCCCCAAATCCCAGAACTCACTTCCCATTTCAGCGTGCGCTACCCCGTCAACGATGAGGTAGAACTCATCCGCGTCCTTTCCTTCGACTGTGACTTGCGCATGTTCCCGAATGACCGAAGCAGTAGGGACCTCCAAAAGCTCGGTAAGGGTTTCGATGTCGAACCCACGAAACAGGGGCTGTCGCCGCAGCATGCTCCAGGTGATGGCAAAGCGACGTCGGCTTAATCCTGTGACAAATCCGTTTGCGATGATGCCGATCGGCAAAGCAAACAGCGCCAACCCGGCAATCATCGTCACACCGGCAATCAGTTTTCCCAGCGGCGTTACCGGCGAGATATCGCCGTAGCCAACCGTTGTCAGTGTCGTAAGCGCCCAATACATCGCGCCTGGCATTGTACCAAGCGCCTTGGGCTGTACAGAGCCTTCCACGAGATACATGAGTTCGCCGGACAGACAGGTGAATGCCAAGAGCAATATGGCGGAGGCCAGCAAAGCGGAGCGCTCGACAAAAAGCACGTTCAGAAGGGCTTGGAGCGTTTGCGAATAGCGCGCCAGCTTCAGCAGCCGAAACAGCCTAAAGATTCGCAGGACGCGGAGGTCGAGGCCAAAAAATATGCCCAATATGCTGGGTGCGAATGCAAGAAAATCGACCACCATGAGCGGCTGTAGCGCAAACGCAACGCGTCCGTAAATTCTACCGTGTACTTTCACTCGTGGATCCTCCACGCAGGACCACAAGCGAAGCAGGTACTCGAAAAAATAAACGACCAGAGACGCGCGCTCAAAGGCGACAAGCGCTCCGTGATATCCCGCATCGACATATGGGATCGTTTCCAATGCCACTGCTACGACGTTGGCCACGATTAGACCGATGAGACAGCCTTCGATCCATCGTCCCGTGGGGCTGTCGTGTTGGCCTTCCTCAAGCAGCACGTGAATCCATTGTCTCACCCGGCGAATAGCCGATTTTGGCGTGTCTGCTTCTTTGGCTTTTTGACTTGGCTTTGAAATTGCGCCTGGCGGCAGCACTTCAGCGAGCGCTTGAAAAATCAGGAGACGTGCCTTCCGCGCTCCGCTTTCGGACCTGTATCGGAGTTTCAAACCGGAGGCAGGCCCTCCAAGCGCGAAGCCCCAAAACTGGCCGTCCCGCTCAAGCGCACTCAGCTCAAACCGATTTGCACCCTGTTTCGTCTCTGACCTGTGCACGCTGGTGCCCCCGGGGGTGGCCATATCGTAGGCGAAAATAAAACGAAATAATAACGAAATATGTTGAGAAGTGCAAGAAACTGAAGTAGTTCTCCTCCCCAGCGTGCCAAGTTGGTGCAACCGTTGAAAATCGAGCTGAGGAGCAGGGCAGTATGAAACTGGGTGAAATGAACGAGCAGATAGCGGCCTTCTGTGACGTGCGAGCCAAGTCGGTCGTAGCGATTCAAAAGGAGACATTTCGCCGGCTGCGCGAAACGATCGAACAAGGGGAGCGTGTTGCGATTCCGGGGTTTGGCGTATTTTTGACCAAAGAAAGACCCGCGAAAGAAGGTGAGGAATCCACAAAGAGCATCCGTTTCAAGATGCAGGCGCGGACCGAACAATCGGAAAACGCTTCGCGCGCCGATCGCAAAGCCAAGAAGCAGGCGAACAGGAGCACGGAAGGGACGCGAGCAAAGGATGGTGAGACCGCCGCGGAATCCGCAGACCGCAAGGCGAAGAAGTTGGCAAAAAAGCTAGAAAGAGATGCCGCCAAACCAAAGGAAGACAACGCGGTTGCCTCTACTGCTGACGTTTCTCCGGCCAAAGAGCCGCAGTAGCGATTCAATATTTCGACGCGAGGTCGACGAATGCCTATCGTGGAATCGCTATATGTGCCTGTTCTGTATCGCGCCACAGAGTTGGGATGTGCCATGCCCGAAAGCATCGCCATTCTGCCCGATAACTTTTGTGAGGCGAACTCACGGTTGGAACTGATGGTCCGCGCGGAGAGCGTCACATTGCGCAATCTGTTTGAAAACGCCTCAGCACCACTTGAAAACTTCTTTTCGCTCGGCGAACACATTGTGACCGGCCACCGTGACGGACTGTCGTGGGAGGCTTGCCTGTTTGTGCCAACGAGCGTTGTAAGGCGAGATTCTGGCGCTATTGCCAATGCGATAGCCCTGATTTCCGCTTATCTGATGGACCTCTTCAAAGGACGACATGACCCCCAGATCAAGCTCAGCGTGGTGGTTGAGGAGAAGCATCAAGGGGATTGCAGAAAGCTTACCTACCAAGGAGATGCGTCAGGTGTTTCGGCTATGACAGCTCGCATTTTGGAGGTGGCCAACAGATAGCCACAAATATTGATGCAATGTTCCTGTAACCGGTCTAGCGTAGTGCCTTGCCAAACTTTGAAAAGTGCGGGGCGAAATGAAGCGAAAGCAGGCAAACAAGGAGGCCTCGATATCGGCGGTTGAGGCAGAAGCGCCGTCTCGTGGCACGCTCAAGGAAAAGGAACGCGGGGGTAATTGGCGCGAACATGCAGTTGCGCTTGAAGCCTATGTGAAAAGACCTGATGCTCAGCATCAGGATATTGATGTTTCGGACCTGCCGCCGGAACTTTTAAAGCAATTAAGTGTAGGGTTGTCTGACCCGCTCGGAGCTCAGCTCATAGAAATTTTTGGCGATCACGGCGGCTGCGCAAATTTGGATCAATTGCTGATCGGCTTGTATCGCAGGTTTCGCGTCGTCCAGAATCGGCGGTTCCTGCAAAACAAGATATGGCGAATGGTGCGCAAACGTCAGCTGGCCAAAGCAGACACGCGCGGAATGTTTTGCCTCGCTTCGTCGAGAGACAAGAAGCGTCGAAACAAGAAGAAATGAGCTTTATGGTATCACGGCGTCTAGTCGCTTTTGCAGGCCTTTCCCTTCCAACCGCGCTCTGAGCGCAGGGTAGGCTTTCATCAACGTATCGAGCCGTTGCCAGTCGATTTCCAAAAGGTTCGTATAACCAGCGCTGACTGCGGTTGTTACGCGCTGGCACGGCGCAAACAAAACGCTCTCCGCAAAAAAATCGCCGGGACCCAAAGTTAAATTCCTCATTCCGGCCAGGGCTTCCACCTGCCCGAAAATTATCAGGTAAGCTCGGGCGTGGCCTTCGTGTGTTAGCCTTACACTCTGCCCGGGAAACGCGAGATAAGGCCTCACGCAGGTCCGCAGCGCTGGAAATTCGCGCATAAACGGAAAACGTTCTATCATGGATTTGGTGTCGAACTTTTGCTCCAACTCCGGACGTCTGGTGAATTGTGCGGCAATCGCACGGCGTTGGGTATCGAGATCTTCGAACACGTCGACTGAAATCGTCGCCTCCATAAGGTGGCGCCGGTATTCGGCTTCCACCAAACCGAGCGCAACGAGTGTCAAGTAACGCCGCTGAACAGCGCCGGTGAATTTCGGGTAGGCCCGCTCGATCGCTTCCAGTTCGTTCTCCGTATCCTTCACGCGGTTTCCGAGAAGGTTCTTGAGTTGGCTGGAGATTTCCTTCCCGAATAATTTTGCACCGTTTGCCTCGCATTGGTCGACGAGTTCTCGGACAAGCAAAAGCTCGGCTACCAAAAACTCCATCCGGGCCGCGATTGCGGCCTTGAGCGGGCGATTCCACTCAAAACGCCGATGAAGCCAAAAGGTCACAACAAGATGTACGCCCGCTTTGCGGAGCTTCAGCAGTTCGGCGAGGTAGCCGTTGACACCGCCGTTCCGGAGCGCATTGAGCAAGCGATCGGCGTGATTGCGCAGCATGTCTGCATGATGGCGTGTGATGAGACCGCGCTCTCGAAAAGTCAGAACGGTATCGAGTTCGTGGTTGCACCAAGTGTCGAGGGCTTGGGCTATGTCGACCGAAGATTTTGCCGCTTTGTCTTTATGAGCCTGCGCTGGAATTACGAGTTTGCTGATTTCTTCGGCGTTGCAGCCCACGGCTGAGGCAACCTCGTCCAACTCCCGCCTTATGCGACGGCGCGCCAACGAAACCATCCGCGTGCGCAATGCCATATCGAGATCGTTGAACTTGTCCAACCGCAAGAACTGCATCAGTGGACGCAGAGTTAAGCCATTCAAGGCCAGAGTTGCTATGACGTAACCAATAGCAGTCGATACGATCAGATGCCGAACCGGCGAAGGTACCCCGTCCGTTGCCGTTGTTGCGAGCGCCAGGGCAACTGTAACAGCCCCGCGCATGCCGCCCCACCACAGTACGAGCTTGTAGGCCCTCTGAAGAGGCTTTGAAGCGCCGATCGCGCTGAACGTCGGCATCATGCCGCCGATGACGACTCCCCGAGATGCCAATGCTGCGATGAAGACTACTGCGACGTTTACAACATCGCGCCACGAAAACACATCGAGCGCGCGAGGGATATACATCGCGCTAATGATGAAGATAAAAGAAGTTGCCCAGAAATCGAGCTGCTCCCAAACGTTGTGTAAGATTTCCCATGATCCCGGTGAAACGCGGGTTCGACTCCCGGAACCGACGAAAGTCGCCAGCGTCACGGTCGCCACAACGCCCGAGATACCCAGTATTTCGTTGCTCACGACAAAAGTGAAATATGCAAGCGCGACAGTAAGCGTCACCTCGGTCGTCACCGAATCCTGCAACAGCGATATCAGCGAGCCGCACAGCCGCGCCATGACATAGCCGAAGAACGCCCCGCCAAGGAGAGCGAGAACGAACTCCCGCGCCGCTTCGAGTATGTTTAGCTGGGTGCCGTGCGTGACCATATCGAGGAAAAGGCCGAATAGCGCGATGGCCGCGGCGTCGTTAAAAAGCGCTTCACCCTCAACAATGGCCGAAAGACGCTTTGGCGCGCCTGCCTCGCGGAAGATATTGATCACCGCCGCCGTATCGGTGGTCGAAACGATTGTCCCGAGCAGGAGGCAGGGCAAGATTCCTAGCCCTGTGGCCAAATCCAGCCCGTAACCGACGAATAGCGTGCAGAGCAATACAGCTACAAATGCGAGCAGCACCACGTAGCCGATGTCTTCCAGTATGTGGCGTACATCTACGGTCAAACCTGCAGAAAACAGCAGGGGCGGGAGGAAGATGTAAATAAAGGCGTCGTCAAGAAGACCGATCTGACGCAATCCGCTTGCGATCTGGCCGCCCAATCCGACGGCGCCGAGGTTGAGATAGCCTAACAGGCCAATCAAACATCCCAGTGCCGCAAGCACGAGCGTGTACGGTAGCATCAGGCGGCGCGCGATCGGCACCACGATGCTGATCGCCACCAAGAGCGCCGAAACGGCAAGCACACTCAGAATGACGGAATTCATTCGCGCAGAGGTGGGCTTATAAACGGAGCGCTAGGACAGAGTTGCCCTTCTCGATGCCGCTTCATTTCCAGGAATCATGAGCCGGTCCCATAGGAAAGCACTTTTACATTTTTCGATATTTGTCGCAACATTTCTTTTTTCGTCTCATATTTGTTACGGCAAAACGATAATGCGGGCTAAAAGCGCGCAGAGACAAATGGGGTATGTTGAGATAATGCGCCAATTGGTCGGCGGATAGGTTGCCCGCTGTAGGGGTGCGCCTATTGCGCGTTCGTCAGCGACAGCGCAACGACGATAAGCCTCAACTAGCTTCATCTTGAATTGCAGGCCATCGCGTTGTGTCGCTTCTCGCGTCACGCGGTTACGTTCTGCCTCGCTGCAGAGGTTAGGCGCTGCGTCAGAGGTATCCGAATGGCCCGGCACTTTTTTTGGCGAGGGGCTAAGGCTAAGGACGAATCTTGGAACTGAGCAAAGAAGCGGGCGCGATAGGAGGTGTCATGTGAAATTCTCAGCGCCGAGATCGCGGTAGAACTGCCTGAGGCGGTTCAGGTCGTTATAGAACCCGTCCTGAAGCCACGTTTGGTAAGCTGTGGCTGCTGCGTGATGCGGCATGTGCCGTCGCAATATTCCAAATGCCAGACGCGCCGCCAGCATCCCAGACATGATTGCACGCAACACGCCGTGTGAGGACGCAGGATCGAGGGTGGCCGCGGCATCGCCGACCACAAACCATGCCGGCCCTGCAGCTTGGTCCAGAAGACGCCACGTCACGTCGGCGCCTCGTGTTTTTGCACTGAGGGCTAGTCCGCGAAATTCCTCGGGCCGCCACCGCACGCCCATTTTCTCTTTGACGAACGGAAGATGGGTCCATTGATAAATGTCTGGGCGCACTTTTGCCCTCCACGTCCAGCCAAGGCGGTTGGCGGTGAAGCGTGGCGCATCGTCGCCCGCAGGATAGCTGCCCTCTATATAACCATAGCGCGCAACAAGCGGCGGCGAGTGACGCGAGATGGGAAGAGCAAACTTTCGGGCAAACAGGCGCCGATGACCGGATGCATCGATAACAATTGGCGCAGATATGTGTCCTGTATCGGTCTGCGCACCCATCACTACGCCGTTCGCAACTAGCGGAGACAAAGCCATGCATGGCTGGCGGATGTCCACCCCAAGGCGCTGGGCCTGCGTTAGAACCAGGCTGTCGAACAAGCTGCGCCAGACTTGGAAACCATGCCACGGATTGTCGTTGCTCCCGCCGAAAGCTTCGAAGCGCCGCTGCGCGTTCCATTCGAGCCAGATACCGGTGTGCCGTATGCTCGCAGCAGCTGTCAAAGCATCAGCCAATCCTAGTCGTTGCAGAAGCGGTTCTGTACCAGGGTGCAGTGTTTCTCCCGGACGTTCCCTGCCGAAGACCTCGCGCTCCACCAGGATCACACGCAAACCTTCTTTCGCACAGGTAATTGCGGCCGCGCCGCCGGCGGGGCCGCCGCCGATGATCAGGACGTCGGTATGGTCGCGTCGCATTGCCAAGGCTTGCTGTTGCGGCTGAGCAAGACCTTCCTGCCATTCGTATAGGCGATGATCTGCTCACCGACATCTACCAGCACGGTGGCGATATCGTCGGGATCTACTGTTTCGGCGCCCGGACGAAAAACATGGAATCTGTATCCGAAAGTGCCCTCGATTTTCTGATGAGTTGCCTGTTCTGCTTCGGCAAGCTGCGGATCTTCGGTCGTGATCGGACAAAAGGACAACACGGCCCAACTCGATTTGGCTGTCATGATGGACTTTACCGCCTCAATCCTACGCGCAGCGCCATACCGTTCGAGGATTTCCGGATCGCGAATACCAAGGCTCCAATAAATCGCAGCCATGGCGAGGATGCGCCTCTGGTATTCCTTGCTGTCAATTTTCTGCAATTCGACGCCGGTAATTTTTTGCGCGATGTCGATGTAATCCACGCGCATAATGTCGGGATAGGCACAGACGAGGCGCCCACCGATTGTCTTCAAGCGCGGGCCGGTGACGCCGTCCCATGGCAGGAGTGTGCCATCCGGCAGAGGCATGGTTCCAATTTCAGCGTCAGTCAAAGGCGCGATGGTGGGCCATGGATAATCGAATTGCGGTCCACGTTTCGCCGGGGCGAATGTGCGAGTGCTATCGGGCGCGATTGCCGGCCAGTAACTGCCCAGCGCGGCGCAAAGCTTTACGTCTTCAACGAACGGAGTTCCCAAGCCATAGCCCTGCAGAAATCTCTGTAACGGCTGATCGGGATCACTAAAGAAAATACCTTGGCTGGCGTCCCAACCCGGGTCGAACAATCCGGGTGAAGAGTCTGGCAGACCGGTTGATAGTTTGTTCGAGACACCATTTGATTTCTGTTGCGGGCAACTGTCCATCGGCTGTGATACCAGCGTTGTCACGGTCGTGTCGTTTATGCTGAAGCCTGCGGGCAGGGTCACATTCGCGGCGATGCGCCTCTGGGATAGGGTGAGTGGCGGAATCGCCCATAGACCTTCGCGCAGCGCCGCAGGCACGTCGTCTTGCCACCATCGCATCATTTCGCGCTGGTCGATCCGGGGGAAAAAATCCGGCGGCGCAACCAGGCAATACGCGGGCAAGTGTACGTTCACTTCGCCAGCGAGCGCAGCGCATGTTGCCTCGATCCAGCCCTCGCCTGCGAAGTCTATATAATGCAACGCCTTGTACCCGCCGGCGTGCAGGATGCGAGTGAGATCCGGACTGCGATTGATGTTTCCGACACGTCCGTCGGCCTCCACAGGATGCCGGATGTTGAGGTACTCCGGGCCTGGCCTGTCGGTCTGCTGGTCCACGCCTTCATAATAGGTGGGCTGGGTTTCGGCTGCGCCAGGCAGCATCTGCGCGCTCGAGAAATAGATATCGCCAGTTGTGCTCGCATATTTGGGATCGACCGTGAACGCGAGCGGCTCACCTCGGTAGGTTGCCGCTGTTGCCAGAGGATGCGGCCGGGGTTCGAGCAGCCCATTTCCGAATGCCCGGTCGCGGGACAATCCACCGATGGCTTCATTGCGGATGACGAAGGGGAAATTGTTTAGATCGTCGCCTGTCCAATCGTTTTGATAGCCCTGCGTCTCCAGGTATCGATGAAATTTGCGCAGCTTTTCGTTCTGCAGGTTACTGCTCAGATCGACCGCTATGTTTAGTCCGGCAATACATTCCTTGCCGTTGAACAATTTGTGGAGTGGAACCCAGAAGTTGAGATCCTTGTCGTCGTGCTGCGCATCTTGCGGACCGAACAACGGGTCGGCGCCATGGACCTGCATGGCCAGATAGACGGCAAATCGCTGAGGCACGACATGGAATTCACCCGGCTTCATGTCCCGATTGCCATCGAAGGCGCGCGCACGAGCATCATAGTAAGGTTCGCGAGTACCGAGCCGGGCGATCCCGGTACGGGAAAAGCACAAGTCCGCGTGGCGACCCTGAACGGAATCCTCGGCGTTGCGATAGCCGAGTGCGAAGACGACAAGGCCCAACGTGTTGCCTCGGGCGCGGGCGCGCACGTCTGCCACGGTCGGAGGACGCACGCCGTACACGTAGTTCTCGATAGCTTCGAGTTCTGCGGGCGTCGGAAAATCGCTCAGCGCGTTTCCATGGGCGTCGGCGATGACCTGAGGCGACGCAAAGGCGTGGTAGAGAAGGCTTCGTGCGGGTATCCCGGGTTCGATCGCACGTGTTCCACTCAAGGCAAAATCGCCGAAGCCGGGGACCGACCGATCGATCACGCCGAGTGGCTCGACGAGTTGCGCGCGTAAGTCGGATCCTCTTAAGTCGAGCACGCCATGTGTTACGCTGAGCAGGAGGTCGCGCCAGCCGGCCTTGGCCATCCGATCGCAGGCTTTCCGGACGTCGTCGAAGAGACCTCCGGCACTCGCCGCCATGGCGGTATTCGGAAGGCCATAAACGAATGCCATCCCTGCGCCTGCTGCAGCGCTTGCCAACAATTCGCGTCTCGTCGTCATCGCATCCCCCGTGTGCAATCGGATCGCGGTTTCACGGAGGTCTGCAGCGCCCATCCCCAGCGTCACACTGACGAGGTCGAGCGACGCGGGAGCATCTCGGTCGATCAGATTCCAACGGGAATGATCGCCTCGGCAGGCTGTCTGAAATATAAGCTCTCCCTGATGGAACCCTGACGAAAAGCTGATATTTTATGTTTCGGGGCTGTTGGGGTGGTTCGGTTATGTCTGGAGGTCAGCTCGTATCTGAGCGGTCGATTGCTCTGTCGCGCGCGGCGGCGTTTCGGCTCGGTACCATGGACGTCTCGCCGCCGACGCGCGAATTGAAGCGGGAGGGCGCCGTCGAAACTCTCGAGCCCCGCGTGATGCAAGTGCTTGTCGCCCTTTATCGTTCGATCGGCACAGTCGTTTCGCGCGACGACCTCATTTCGAGTTGCTGGGACGGACGCGTCGTCGGAGATAACGCAATTCAGCGAACGATCTCGCGGTTGCGCGAGGTCTCGGAGGGTATCGGTAGCGGCTGCTTCCGGCTCGAGACGGTCAACAAGGTCGGCTACCGCCTGCTGGAGATAGAGTACGCGTCAGCCGTGCGGACAAATCGATCGCCTTCGAGCGTCCCTGCTGCATCGAAGGCTGCCGGTCCGTGGTCGCGTATGAACGATATCGTCACGCGTCGCGGAAACTTGATCACAGGCGTTGCATTGCTCGCGCTTGTTGCAGGATTGGTTCCATTTCTTTGGCATCCGCTTGCGATTGTGACGCGACTGCCGCTCGAACGAACTGGAAGGATCACTGTGGCGCCGTTCGCGTTCCACCACGGCGATAGTGCGTTGGCCGAGCTGGCCCAAAATTTGGAAGAAACCATAAAGCGCCATCTGGCTGAAGCAAGCCTCGCGCCCGTCTCAGTCAGTAAACAGAGCCAAGCGGACAATACGAACGCCGAGTTCGAGATTGGCGGCTCGGTCGGTCGTGCAAGCGCCAAGGTCTTTGTCGATGTTTGGGTAGAAGACCTTGTAGGGGGTGTGCGCGCTTGGTCGACCCGGTTATCGCGCACGCGAGAAAAAGCTGATGGGCTTGACGAGAGCATCGGGGACGAAGTTGCGCAGGATATCAAGCAAACAATCGATCTGAGGAAATCAGCGTCCCGCCCGCTCACGGCAGAACAACTAGCCGCATTGCTGAATGCAAACGACGCCGTAACGCAAGTGACGGATCGCGAGCGGGAAGCGACGGCACGTCTGGTGCAGTTGGCTCCCGATTTTGCAGCCGCGCATGCTCTGAGGGCTGTAGCACTTGCCGACTATGACGAAACAATCGACAATTTCGCGTCGGAGGAGCGCGCGATATCTCGCGATGCGCGGGCTTCGGCGTCTCGGGCAATCGCGATGGATCCGAATTCGACGATTGCTTGGCTCGCGCTGGGACGCAGACTCGGATCGGACCCACGATTTCAGGAACGGGAGAATGCGCTTCGCCGTTCCATGGCTATCGAGCCAGGGTTCGATGCGGCGCGGTTCCGATACACAGTATTGCTTCGCGAAGTGGGCCGTCTCGCAGCCGCCCATGAAATAGCATACCGGCTCGACAACCCGTCAATTCCGCACCTAGCATTTCTTTTCGCGATGGCGGGCGATTGGCCCGAAGCCTCCCACATTATGGACCATATTGACTCGATCAGTCCGCGGGAGGGCGCGCTCACACGATGGACCACGGCAGTCTGGTGGGGCGACCCGCGCCGCATCACACCGGAAGTCTGGCGGCTCGGGTACACCTGGGGTAACGCCGGTCTTACCCAATGCTTCAAAGACTATGTCCGTACGCTGATAGCGGCGAACGGAAAATCGCTCCGCGGTCTGCCGTCCACATGTACAGCCTTGTCGGACAGTGCGCTTCCGACGGATTGGCGAATTCGACTTCTCGCGCGCGAAGGCGATGTCGATGGCGCATATGCCGAATTGGACCGGGCGCCGCTGCCGAATTCGCGAAGCGGGACGATGTTTCTGTTTTATCCGGAAATGCGCGCCGTTCGTGCCGATCCGCGTTTCCTCGAGCTGACCGACCACTTCGGCCTGCGAAGCTATTGGCTGCGGACAAAGCAGTGGCCAGATTTCTGCAAAGATGAAGCGCCGAACCGGGCGTGCACGGGTATCGAAGCGATGCGCGGAAAAGGTCCTCGCTTCCGAAGCTAGGCTCCGCCGCGCCCGCGTTCCGCCGCGAGCGAGGAAGGGATATCGGCTTGGCAAACTTTTCTGCGACGCGCCACCGAGAGAGTGGCTTACGCACGATCCAGCCAGCCTTTTGAGCGAACTCGCAGCTCAAGTGTCGGACGGACCGAAGCACGAGCAGTACAACGAAAAATATCAGCTTTCCATCAGGGTTTCGTCAGCAGTGTTGTGTTCCATAAGCGGGCATTTCGCGGGCAATCTGGAGCTTGGGATAGGCTTCGCTAGACGTCAGGAGCCAGCTGGACCAGTTCCTTAGATCAAAGCGAGCGGGTAGTGAATTGACGAACCTAGTTTCGCTAAAAGCAGCCTACGCTGCGGTGTTCGGCCTTGCTTTCATGACGTCGGCCTTTGAAGCAAAGAGCAACGCAGAAACCGATTCATTCACCGGCAGCGTGACGTTCGCCAGCGACTATGTTTACCGTGGCATTTCCCAATCAAGTAGCCAGGCTGCCTATACGGGCACAGCGGAGTACAGTCACGCCATCACTTCCAACTACAATGTGTTCGTAGGCGGGTTCATCTCAAATGTCGATTTTTCTGACGGCGATTTGACCAACGTCGAGGTCAGCCCCTCTGTTGGTATCGAAGGACAGAAGAGCGAATTCTCGTGGCGCATACTGGCATACTACGACATCTATCCGGGTGCGCCATCGCGCGTGCACTATAATTATTACGGTTTCGATACCAACTTCAGCAGGGACTTCGGGCTGGTGCAACTTAGCTTTGAGGCGGGTGTCGATCCGAACCTATTCGGAAACAGCGGCACTGGTGTGTACGCCGGTCTCGATGCGACGATCCCGTTGCCGAATATCCCACTCGCACCCAATATCGTGCTGCATAGTGGGCGACAGTCGATAGAGAGAAATGCATTTTACCAAGCGCCCGACTACGTGGATTGGGCGCTAGAACTGAACGCCGATATCCAGAGTGTGCATTTGGCTCTGCGTTACTCAGATACGGACATACCGCGGCCGCAATGTTTTGGCGGCTCTCGCGTCTGCGGAGAGCGGGTAGTCGTGTCGTTGGGATGGACGTTCTAGGTTGCTCTAACCCTGACTGGCTCTTTTTGTACCAGGCGTCAGAAACCTCCTTGGAGAAGGATTTTGGCTATCTTGTTTGCGGGCCCTTGGCCCGAGCCTATATGCGTTTTACCGCGAGCTACCTCATTTCTCGGGGGGTATTCGATAGTCGCAACTGACCTTCAGGGAATGAACTCGAAAGGGCTAAAGCATTGAGTGCATCTGTCTTTTCGGATGGTTATGGCGGAGCCGGGGCAGGAAAAGGGGTAGTGCAAGCTATTGGGAATCTTTGCTGGCGTTAAGGCGCGTGCACCAAGGTGAACCGGCTAAGGGCGCGCGAGCGCAGTCGTCATCAAGCGCTCCTTGGTGCAAAAGTGCTTTAGGACCCTAGTGCCAACCAATAGTGCATTTCTGCCATTGTACATTGGCCAATTGGCCATTGGATAGCGTGTGCCGCCGTTGCAGGGCTCAAGCGCGCTCAAAACAAGTAATTGCCGAAAGCCGCTCTGCGCCTGCTTTGGAAAATTCTCAAACCGCGTTTCGCCAGACGGACTTTTCAGCGCCCCGCGACTCTTGAGCACATTGAAGCCACGAGCGACCGCACTGGCCGGCAAGCGCGATGATGTTGGCTGCCAGTGCCAGTTCATCGTCCAAAGTGGCCGGCGGCACGTGCTGCATATGGCGGTGCTGACATAGAAGTCGGCACACGCGCCCCTGAGCGATGCCGAGTTCGGCGGCAGCATAACTGCACGCACGCGCATGTGACTGGCTTAGAAGTTTCCTTGTCAGCTTTCTGCAGGATCAGCGGATCCAGCATCAGGTACGAGATCGCACTTCTAAGCTGCACAGAGCTTGACCGCGGTCGGCCTACGGCTGATGATCTGCGTTGCGAAGCCTAGGCGCGAGCCAGTGTGTCGCTGGTGCGGCTAGTTTGCGGGTTCGAACTGCAGACGTTTACGGCGAGGGGGGCTTCGTGCGCGTCATTCTATCGGCCATTTCGGCGATCGCCGTCGTCTGCTCCAGCCTCTGGCCCATTTCCGGGAATTCAGCGCCAACCTATTCGCCTTTGATGAGCGGTGGCGAGCAGATGGGCAAATTGATTGGCGGGAATGGCGGCGGCCCATTTCAATCCAGATGCCCTGCTGGCGAAAGCTATCTCGCTGGGCTCGAAGTGACGACCGATGAACGTGTTTCTACTATCAAACTGATGTGTGCGGTCCGGCAGGGCAACAACCTCGTCAATGCGATGAGCATGGGTTCTGACATCGGAAGGGTCGCCTACGATCGCCACAGTCGGATTTGCCCTAATGGTGGTGCCATCAACTCCATCCAGGTCCAGTCGGACGGGTATGACGTTATCGGCGTATGGAGCATCGCCCTGCGCTGCAGTGATGCTCACGGGGTATTGCCAATCGGCGAGCCGAACTATGCAACGCTAGCCGGTACACCCCAGCTCACCAAAAACTTTTCGTCGCCTAACCGGATCGATGGCGTTGACGAGTGTCCGGCGGGCTATATAGCGAAAGGTGTTTGGGGTCACTCCGGTCTTTTCATCGATTCGATTGGCTTGATCTGTGATTGGGTTGCGGCCGATCCGCCGCCGCCAGTCTCCAACGCAGGCAGACCTATCAAGATTACAGGCGCGGCTGGCGCATCGCCGCGGCCGACCTCGGGGTTTGATGGAAATTGGAGCGTGACCTCCAACCTCGGAAATTTCGAGATCGATCTTCTGTTGGTGAACGGCCGCACGATGGGAGCGGAACTCAAAGGCAATCCCGGCTTAAACTCTGGCGCCCATGGAGTTCAAGTCGACGCAACGCATGCACAGCTGACGCTGAATCCAAACCCGCAGAACCATACCGGCTCGCTAAGTCTCACCCTCGGCAGCGACGGCAATTCGATCACAGGGTCCGGCACGCTCTCGGACTTCGCCGTGACTCTGCAAGGCACTCGAATGACAGCCGCTCACTAGAGTTGGAAGGACGATTGGAATGTTAAGTAGGGCAGGATTTTTCGTGGGCTTATTGCTCACCCTATCCACAGGCACAGCTTTGGCGGAGACCGATTTTCCGGTGATTGGTGGTCCCGGCAACGGCCCATTCGAAGACCGCTGTCCGCCGGGCAAATATCTGCAAGGTTTCACTGGATTCGCTGGCGCGTGGATCAATCAGATCCAGATCGTCTGCGTAAAGGTGGTGCGCATGCCTGGGGCGATGCAAGACGGCTATCTGGGCCAGCCCTACCACGGACCGCCGCGAGGTGAATTTGGCGAAGGCGGAGCGGTTACTGTGCTCTGCACGAGAGGCCAAATAATCACGGGCATCCAACCCTTAATGACCGACGGCAATCGTCAAGTGAAATTCATGGCGCTGTCGTGCGGCGACGCAACGGGAAACTATGAGGGCCGGCCGCTCTTTGTCGGCCCGAACTCTGATCGGAGCAAGGACATCAACTTGGGCCCTGATCGGCCCCAGAAGCAATGGTGCCCTGAAGGCGAGGCTGGGGTGGGCGTGCGGGGACGCTACGGGGTGGACCTCAACGCCATCAGCCTGATCTGCTTCAACTTCGATACGCCGGAAACTATGGGGGCGCCGCAACCCGGAATCGAAGACCAAATCCGCAACGCGGCCCAAGGGACGTTTCTCGGAGACGGAACCACGCGGGTGGCGCCGCCAACGGTTTCCAACGCTGGCCAACCGATCAAAGTCACCGGTGCAGCAGGTGCTTCGCCGCGTCCGAGTTCTGGGTTCGATGGCAATTGGAACGTGACCTCCAACCTCGGCAATTTCGAGATCGATCTCCTGCTGGTTCACGGCAGCACGATGGGGGCCGAACTCAAAGGCAACCCCGGCCTCAACGCCGGGGCTCACGGCGTTCAGGCCGATGCGACACACGCCCAGCTGACTCTGAATCCGAACCCGCAGAACCACACGGGCTCGCTCGACCTAACCCTCAGCAGCGACGGCAATTCGATCTCCGGATCCGGTACGCTTTCGAATTTCGCCGTGACCCTGCAAGGCACCCGAATGACGGCCGCACACTAAAAATTGGGAAGGAAAATTGGGATGTTAGGCAGGCTGGTACTTCTCGCGACGCTTTTGGTGGCCTTATCCGCGAGCTCAGCCTTGGCGGAAACTGATTTTCCGATTGTCGGTGGACCGGGCAACGGTTCGTTCCAAGACCGCTGCCCTCCCGGCCAGTATTTGATCGGGATCAATGGTCGAGCGGGGTCTTGGGTGAACCAGATACAGGTGGTGTGCGCGGCCGTCACGCTGAACGGCAGCGGTCCCAACCATATCAATGTCGCTGGTGGCCGCTATGTAGGGCCTGGGAGAGGCGGCGCGGGCGGCGGCCTGACCGGCCAGAGCTGCTCGGGATTAATAGCGGGCATCTGGCCGCACATGACTCCCGGCAACCGGCAGGTCAAATACATCGACATCTGGTGTCAGGATCAGAACGGGTTTCGGCCCAACAACTCCATCCGCTTCAACACCTCTACCAATCCGTCTACGGACGTAAACGGCGGTGCCGACCAGCCGCATCCAGAGATTTGCCCAGGGCAGGATGCGGCGGTGGGACTGCAGGGGCGTTACGGTGCAGACCTCAATGCTGTCAGTCTAATCTGTGTCCCGCTCACGGCGCCGATGGCTGCGGCTGCGGTCCAGCCGCCACCGCAAAACAGCCGGCCAATCAAGATAACGGGGAGCGCGGCCGGAGCGCAAACGGCGCCCGACCAGGGGCCTGTATTCGTTCCCGATCCGAACACCGCCAACTTCCCGGCTGCGCCGCCAGCCCAGCGGGCGCTCATGCCCGGTCCGTTCTTTGGCGATTGGACAATCACGGCCGGCGACGGCACGACGTTCTCTGCCAGCATTCATCAGGTGTCAGGCGGATTGCAAAACCGTGTCACGGTCACATTCACGAGCCAGCCGCCACCCAATATGAAAGTCATCGGCGGCTACACTATGCAGGTAAAGAGTTACGTGCATCTCACGATCCTGATGGGTGGTCAGAAAGGCGATCTGGTGCTAACCGCTTCGCCCGACGGCAGAAGCTTCGCAGGGGTCGGTCACCTAGCCGACGGCACTGCGGTCAGCTGGAGCGGACAGCAAGCGCAGCCCGCCGACATCGGCGCGGCGCCACCTGCGGACACACCGCCTGGCGATACGCCTCCACCACAACCCAATCCGGGGGAGTAGCGACCATGCCGTCAAGACTGATTGGGAGACTTGGAATGAAACATGGTCTGAAAGTCTGGCTCGGCATCGCACTCGGTGCCGCCATCGCAATATTCGGCGCAATCGACCCGGCCGCAGCGGACCGTCCGGGTACGCCCAATAACCTCACAGCCTATGACTGCAGCGTCGATATGTACGAAGACGGCACTGAGCAAGTCTGCGGCGTTTTCAAGAGCACTTCGACCGAAGAGGTGACTTACGACAGTGAGATCACCGAGAATGGCAAACCGGCCGCGCCCGGTCTAATAATGGGCTGCCAAAAAAAACCGCCTCAGTACCCACCCCCCGCTTGCGTCATATTTGGCACGAAGCATGATCATCAAGCTGTTGAGTACAATATCAGGCGCGCCAAGTTCGATACGGACTACTGCGTAAGATTCCGCGCGCGCCGCGTGAGCGACCAGATGGTATCAGATCTGTGGTCCAATCAAGCTTGTGTGCACACCGCACCTCTACCGCCGCCACGCAAACCCACGATAGCGGTGCGATATCTTGCTCCCGCGCCGGACACGCAGGGCGACATGACGCCGCCCGAGGTTGAGATCACTTTCGATCAAGTGAGCAATGCGACGGACCAACAAGTGCATTTCACACCGAACGGAGCCGTACCGAAGGGGAAAGGGTACAACGGCGTGTGGATCTATCGCGTTCCACCGGCCGTCCCGGACAGGAGCGACGATATTCTCACGATCAGCGTGTGCGACACGAATCCTGGCGGAAAGCTGTGCACCACCCGCGTCATCGACACCACGGCTCAGCGTGACGTGCAGATCGACGGCGCACTGCCGATCAAGGTCACCGGCGGGCCGCCGGGCCAGCCGCTGTCACCTCGCCCGACCTCCGGGTTCGATGGAATGTGGAACGTAACCACCGACCAGCAAACCGCCTTCACAATGAACATGATGCTGGTGAACGGTGCGAAGATGGGCGCCTTCACAACAACGCCCGATCCCGCCGACAAGCTCGACATGAGCGGACGACTGATCGACCCTACCCATGCGGAGTTCAGTTTTAAGGAGCCAGGCCACATAGTGTTCGGCACGGCCGTGGTGACCGGCACGCTCGGTATCACTCTATCCAATGACGGAAAATCCTTCATTGCGATCGCGCAGTATTCGAACAACACGACGAACGTCTGGCGTGGAACGAAGACCACGCCGGCCCCCGCGCGTTAGGAGCTGAAATGATGAAAGCTCGCGGCATCGCAGTTTCGATCATCGGCGTGGCCGCTACGTTTGTCGCCGCGCCGGCGCTAGCCGAGACGAACTTTCCGGTCATCGGCGGCTCCTTCAAGGTGGAGTCTTATCACGGGTCATAACGCGTCCGCATCATGCGGCAAACAGGGAATGTAGGATCAAATAAAAGGATCAACGATGAACTCAGCTCAACATAAATCTTCAGCCTTCGCGGCACTCCGCAAACGCCATTCGCGCGAAGTTCTGTTCGGACTCGCCACACTCCTCGTGGGTCTCTCTCCAACCGTGGCGCAGGCCGCTTGTCGCGAAGGGTTCTGTGTAAGTGGCATTGACCAGAACGGCGTTCACACCGTGACCTTCAGTGTGTCAATAACCAACTATACGCACTTTAACGCCAATACCCCGCAAGGCCAGATCCAGCTGGGACCCAATGTGCGGCAGTTCTCTTTCCGAAACGGTCCATCTGGCAAGCTCGAATCGTTTGCGTTGCAGGCCTGCTATAAGAACTTGCTGAAATCACGCTGCACGCCTTGGGCAACTTTTACACACACGCCGCCGTAGCGGGTCTGCCGCGCTACCTGCCGCTGACATGCATTGGGTTTGGCGTTGACCGCTCTGCTATCTATCGTCCGTCTCGGCTTTAACATTTTTGCAAACTTCGATTTCTAGGGCGCTCCACTGCAATGAAGACAGTCGTTCACGGCGGTCTCGCAGGTCGTCTTTCGCGTCGCCAGACTCTCGTGGCCTCGGGGCTCTAGGGGCTTGCATGTTCGAGTCTGGGCAGTACAGCGTCGGCCGCCGCCGGCGATCAAGAAGGGTGGCGATTTGCGAAAAATGCTTCTCGATGTTTTTCGACGGCAGCGGCAACAAGGGGAAGTGTACGGCGTACGGCGGCGGGCATGTCGCGCAAGGCTTCTTGTTCCCTCCGCATTGGACGACGGGCGCCCGGACAGTATGATATCCAATATGATTGGCGTGTTAGCTCGCATCGCTGAGGTGCTAAATGAGAAAATACGAAATCCATTAGCATCGCCGTGCGGGCGTTGCGGCCTGTGTCAAATAACATTCAATTATCGGACAAAGCATTGATGCCAAGCCCGATCATCTTTCCAGAATTCCTCTAGTACAAAAGTGCTTTTGTACACTATTCTCGGTCTGCCTCGCCGAGGTCCTAGCCCACACGCTCTCCGACCCTATTGCAGCTGAAAAGAAGTAGCTGCCGAAAAGCGATTCGAGCCCGCATTGGGCGACTTCCAAAAAACCGCTTCTATAGGTCGTCTACTGCGCGCCTCGCACCTCTCATGTGCTTTCTGTCGTTCTGTCAGAACATCAAAATCGCTCGGGATACGGGTTTGTTGGTATTGCTACCGAAGGTGGTGTAGCTAGTATAGCCCCTTGGGGGACATATGGCAGACAAAGAATCTTTTGATTTCCTTACCTGGTTTTTGGGACCGCAAGGAGAGAACGGAAAGTTTCTCGAGGCGCAAATCGCCGACATCGTGCGTGATTACTCGCATTGGCGGCAAAATTATTTTCCCGATGATCCGATACTGATCACACAGCAAGTCTGAAGTTTGCAGGTGGAGAGTCGAACCATATTGGAGGGAAAGCTTAGCGAGTTGTTGGCTTCGCTTCGAAACCTCCCCGCAGTTTCGCGTTCTTTGCCCTCTGACATCGCGCGGTCGCGATAGAATGCGGCCATGGGTTCGGCATACCAGCTACGAAGCCCTGCACTCACGACCTGCCGCATGATCTGGTCGCGGCTGCTATTTCCGCTGAACGCGGGAGCAGTAAAGGTCTCGACAAAAGCGCCCGGTTCAATGTCGTCGATGAAGCGGCCGTTGAAAGGCTCGTCCATATATCGAAATCGAAGCCGCAGCTTGTCGCCGTCGGTATCCCAAACGGGCGCATAGGCGCAGTGGGCCATGATCGAGTGGAAGGCTTCCGCGAGAGACAGGCCGGTCTCCTGGCAATCCATCGGATCGTCCTCGAAAACGGCATAGCGGAACAAATTTGGAGACGAGTCCGCCGCTAGAGGTTGGTTGAGCCGCGCAAGATGTGGTGCGCATGACGGTGCGGCGAGCATTTTACGGAGACGACGCCGTGCCGCGTGCTTACCCCGCGCTTTTCAAAGCATAGCGACCAGCTCAACGAAATGCGCATAAATGCTTGCAAGTATTGAAGAACCTGGAGCGGGCGAGGCGAATCGAACGCCCGACCCTAACCTTGGCAAGGTTATGCTCTACCCCTGAGCTACGCCCGCAATCCAAGTTGGGCGGGGGTTATCGCTTAAGGCCGCGCCGGATTCAATAGGCTCTTTCAAGGGGATAATTTGGCGGCCGCCGGCGGCTGGTTCCCGCATGGCGTCTGTGCAGAATGGCGGAATGCGAGGATTTCCCAGCCGCCACTATGTGAACTTCCCGTCGCTGCACGCCTCGCCGCTGACGATTGCTGCGCGTCTGATGGCGCCGTCCACCGATGCTGACCGATCGCCGGCCGTGATCCTGTTGCACGGTTCCGCCGGACCGTCCGCGCGCGAGAGCGGGTATGCAGAACGCCTTCATGCGGCAGGGTTCGTCACGCTCGAACCGGATCTGTGGTCCTGCCGCGGTCTCGCGGGTGGCTCTGAAGGACGGCCGAAGACGATCGCCGAGACGCTCCCTGATCTCTATGGCGCACGCGCGTTCCTCGCGGCGCGTCCGGAAGTGGATGCGGCGCGCATCGGAGTGATCGGGTTCTCTTTCGGTGGCGTGATGGCCATGCTCGCCGCAACGCGCGCTCACAACGACCGTTTTCTTCCAGGCGCGAAATTCGCCGCATTGATGCCGGTCTATCCTGCTTGCTGGACCTATAATCAACTTCCCGGCCACGAATTTCGTGATCTCGTCGAAGCGCCGCTGTTCATTGTCACCGGCGGCTTGGACCAGTATGACGACGATCCGCAGGCCGGACCGAAGCTCGTGGAACAACTTTCACCAGCGGATCGTGCGACGGTGCGCGCCCATGTCTTTGCTGATGCGCACCACTGTTTCGATATGCCTGGTGTGGATGTCGTCGTGCAGGATCCGATGAGCCATCGCGGTAACGGCGGAGATGTCGTCATGCGCCACAATCCTCAGGCCATGGCACAAGCACACAAACTGTGTTCGGATTTCTTCAGCGAGACGCTGACATAAATTCGGGGAAGTGCATTTCAAGCAATTTCAGGATGTGCAGGGCATTCGTCATGTCCGAACGCCCCATGCCGCAGATAAAAACAGGCGTTATTTTGTCCACTGCGCCAGCCAGTCGGCGAGCGCTTGTGGCGACATGTGACGCGCGTCTTCGATCGCCGACACGTGCCCCGCATTGACCAACCTGCCGTCCGGCGTGGCAATCAGTATCGCGGGAACGCCTTCGAGCCGCTCCGTAATTCCGAAACGCGCGGGGATGTCGAGATTGCGATTGAAACGCCCGACATCGACCGTCGCCGTTTCATAGTGCGCTGCGAGAAACGCGCGCAGTTCAGGAAGCTCCATCAACCCGGACAGGATTCGGCAGTCGGCACACCAATTGCCGCCGAGATCGATCATCACGTCTTTGCCCGACTTTCTGGCGCGCGCGAATGCCGCGTCCACGGCGGCATCCGCATTGGCACTTTCGTCGAAGGGTCTGTCCGGAACTTCGAGTTGTGACAGCGATGTAATGCTGATCCGGGGAGCGGTCGCGGCACCGGCCGCTCCGGCGGCAAGAATCAGCAGGAATCCTAAGGAAACACCGGAAAATAAGCGCATGGACACCTCTCCTGTACGCAGGAGACAGCTTACGGCCCCACAGCCGCGCTCTGCAACCGCAGTGACACTGTTTCGCTGAAGTGTCATCGCCGTAAGATAGAAACAGCAACAAATATTTAGGGGGAAACGATATGGCCGCTTCAGCATCGCGGGGGGTTCTTTCGCGTGACCGGATTGTTGCCGGTCCACGGTTCAATCGCTGGCTCGTTCCGCCGGCGGCGCTCGCCATCCATCTCTGCATCGGCATGGCCTATGGATTCAGTGTGTTCTGGTTGCCGATGAGCAAGCTCGTCGCTGGCGCGCCGATATGTTCCGGAGGCTTCGCATCGGAGCTCACAGCAACCGCCTGCAACTGGACCGTTGCTGACGTCACGCATATCTTCGAAACATTCATAGCCGTTCTAGGAATTTCGGCTGCGATCTTCGGTCGATGGCTGGAGCGTGCAGGACCGCGAAAATCCGGGTTCGCTGCTGCGCTCTGCTGGGGCCTTGGGCTCGCGATCGGTGGATATGGCGTTCAGATCCATCAGCTCTGGCTTGTGTTCCTGGGCACCGGCATTCTTGGCGGTATCGGTCTCGGCCTCGGCTACATCACCCCAGTCTCGACGCTCATCAAATGGTTTCCCGATCGCCGCGGCATGGCGACGGGATTTGCGATCATGGGTTTCGGCGGCGGTGCGATGATCGGCTCTCCGCTCGCTGTCTGGCTGATGGCGCGTTTCGGCGTCGCCGAGACACTGGTGTTGATGGGTGCGATCTACTTCGTCGCGATGACGGTTGGCGCTTTCGGCTTCCGCGTCGCGCCGTCGGGATGGACGCCCAGCGGATGGACCCAACCCGCCGTGTCGAGCGGCATGATCACGCAAAAACATGTGCATCTCAGCCGCGCCTGGAAGACGCCGCAGTTCTGGCTGATCTGGCTTGTGCTGGGCCTCAACGTGACCGCGGGCATCGCGGTGCTCGCGATGGCAAGTCCAATGCTTCAGGAAGTGTTCGGCGGAAAGCTGCTTGGTCTCGACGCGGGCGCCACGCTCACGACGGTGCAGAAAGCATCGCTTGTGGCGGCGGCGGCCGGTCTCGTTGGCTTGCTCAGTCTGTTTAACAGTCTTGGGCGAATCTTCTGGGCATCAATGTCGGATTATCTCGGGCGCAAGAATACCTATTTCATCTTCTTCGCGCTCGGCATTCTGCTCTATGCCGCATTGCCGACGCTCGGCCACATGGGGCTCGCATCGTTGTTCGTCATTGCCGCCTGTGTGATCCTCACCATGTATGGCGGCGGCTTCGCGACCATTCCTGCCTATCTCGCCGATATCTTCGGCACACAGATGGTCGGCGCGATCCATGGCCGCCTTATTACGTCGTGGTCGGTGGCGGGCGTGGCCGGCCCTTTCATTATCGCGAACTTGCGCCAGACGCAGCTCGCTGCGGGGGTCCCTAAGAATCTGGTCTATGACAACACGCTTTATATTATGGCTGGTCTTCTGTTCGTCGGACTGATCTGCAATGCGCTTGTCCGACCGGTGAATCCGAAGAACTACATGACGGAGGAAGAGTTGGCGCGCGAACGTGCCCTGCAGCATGAGGACATGAGCGCGGCAGACGCGGCAAGCGCAGCGCGGGGTGGCTTTGGCATCCTCGGGATTCTGGCGTGGCTCGCGGTCGGAATCCCTTTCGGCATCGGGCTTTACATCGCCCTGCAGAAGGCCGCCGCGTTGTTCTGATCACAGTCTCGCGGGAACTCTGGCGCGGGGCAGGCCGAGGGTCTACACAGGTCCCGGAACGGGGAGATCTGCCATGAAAGCCTTGTGGATAGGAGTTTTCGCGTTGATGACATTCTCGAGCGCCGCCATGTCGGCTGCCGCGCCGAAAGCCGCCGACCCTGCCGAGACCGACCGATCCAACCCCGCCTATATGTGGGACTTAAGCGATCTCTATCCTTCGCCGGAGGCCTGGACCGCCGCGCAGCAGAAGGCCAAAGCGCACGTCGAAACCCTTGAGAAATACAAAGGAACGCTCGGCAACAGCGCGAAGGCGATGCTTGAGGCGTTTACTGCGTTCAGCGACGCCCGCAAGGAAGTCGCGCGGCTCAACGTATACGCGTCGTTGAAAGGCGACGAGGATGTTCGCATCGCAGCCAATCAGGAACGTGTGCAGCTGGCTCAAACCCTTCAATCGCAGCTTGGCGAGAAGACGGCCTGGGTATCGCCGGAGGTCATCGCCATCGGCGCGAAGAAAGTCCACGAATTCGAGAATCAGTCCCCGGAACTGACGCATCGCTTCGATTTCTATCTCGACAATATCCTGCGCGGTGCACCGCACACACTCGGCCCGGAAGCCGAAGGCGTGATGTCTGCGGCGAGCAATGTTCTGATCCAGCCTAACAACATCTATAGCCAGCTCTCGAACGGCGAGTTGCCGTTTCCCGGCGTAACTCTCTCGGATGGCACAAAGGTCGAGCATCTCGACCAGGCCGCCTATACGAAATATCGCCAAGCGCCGAACCGCGCAGACCGCAAACTCGTATTCGACACGTTCTGGGGTGCGTGGAGCAAGTATGAGGGCACGTTCGGCGCTTCGTTGATCACGCAAATTCTCGCCGAAGAATTCGACGCGAAAGTGCGTCACTATCCGAACGCGCTGTCCGACGCGCTGTTTTCCGACAACATGCCGGAGGCAGTCTATCGCCAGCTTGTCGCACAGGCGAATGCGGGATTGCCCGTGTTCCATCGTTATCTGACGCTGCGCAAGAAGCTGCTCGGCATCAAGGACGATCTCGCCTACTACGACATCTATCCCACGATGTTTGAACTCGATGCGCCCGAGCATTTCAGCGTCGCCGATTCCGAACGCATCGCCTTCGACGTCACCGCGCCTTACGGGCCGGACTACGCGGCGAAGCTGCATCAGGCGTTCTCCGGCCGCTGGATGGATGTGCTTCCGCGCCAGGGCAAGGCTTCGGGCGCTTACATGAACGGCTCAGCCTATGACGTGCATCCCTATCTGCATCTCAATCATAACTACGATTACGAGTCGCTTTCGACATTCGTGCACGAATGGGGTCATGCGGTGCACACGTTGCTGACCCATGACGCGCAACCCTTCGAGAAGTCGAATTATTCGACATTTGTCGCAGAGACAGCCTCGATCTCCAATGAAATGCTGCTGAACGATTACATGGTCGCGCATGCCAAGACCAAGCAGGAGAAACTCTATTATCTTGGTGAAGGCTTGGAACTCATTCGCGGCACGTTTTTCCGCCAGACCATGTTCGGCGAATTCCAGCTCGCGATCCATGAGGAGATCGAGAAGGGCAACGCGCTTTCCGGCAAGCGCATGACGGAGATCTATTGCGGCCTGCTCAAGCGCTATCATGGCGACGACAAGGGCGTCATGAAGATCAATCCTAACTACTGCGTCGAATGGGCGTTCATTCCACACTTCTATTACGGCTTCTATGTCTGGCAGTACGCGACCTCGATGGCGGGGGCCGCGCAGTTCACCGACGCGATCGAACATGAAGGCGCGCCGGCACGCGACCGCTACATCAATATGCTCAGGGCCGGCGGTTCGGATTATGCCTATGAGCTCTACAAGAAGGCCGGCATCGATATGGCGACACCTGCGCCCTATCAAGCGCTTGTCGCGCGCATGAGCCGCATCATGGATCAGATCGACGCGCTGGAAGCGGAGAAGTCGTGAGATTCCGCCTCTCAGTTTCGTATAGCGTATTTTCCTGCGCAGCCCTTTTGCTCAGCGGATGCATCGGCACCGGTCCTGTAACGCCGGTCACGACGGAGGCGCAGGCGATTGGCATTGCCAAGGAGCGGTGCTCGACGACACGGCCGTTCGACCCCGGTGAACGCTGGCACGCAAGGCCGCGCGACGGCCAATGGCATGCATGGCTGGCGCGCGATCTCGACCCGCGCGAGCCTGTTGTCGGTACGCTCGACATCTGGATTCGGGCGAGCGATGGCGAGGCCGGAAACTGCAATCACGCCAATTAGGGACTAGTGGATTTCCCAGGTGATCGAAACTTCGGCTGTCACGCTTTCCTCGCCTGCCGCGATTGGCGTTCCTGGCGTTTTGGCCATCATCATCGACATCACCATTGGCCGCGGCGCGCTCTCGCCGCCGCTTTCGTTGATTGACGAAATCGTGCCGAGGGAAACGCCTGCAGCGGCGGCGTAGGTTTTCGCCTTCGCGACAGCGTCCTGCACGGCTGCTTCCCGCGCTTTGGCGAGCAACGGTTTCGGATCGGCGATCGTGAAATTCGGTCCGTCGATCTGGTTGCTGCCTGCCGCGACCAGCGCATCGAGCACCGGGCCGACCTTGTCGAGCCGATCGATGAATACACTTACTGTATTGGACACTTGGTAGCCCACGATGTGTTGCGGTTGGCCTTGCTTGCCACCATATTGCGGGGACAAGGAGATGCCGGACGTCTGAATATTCTTATCGGCAATACCGGCACCGCGGAGAGTGCCAAAGACTCCCGCCATCGCGCGCGCATTGCTTTGGAGCGCCTGCGCTGCCGTTGCCGCCTGAGTCACAACGCCGGTGGAAAGTGTTGCAGCATCGGGCGCCGTCTTCACTTCTCCTGTGCCGGAAACGGTCAGCGTGCTCGGCACGGTAACGGTAGGCATCCCGTCCGCGGCAAAAGCGGACGATGCCGCCAGCAGAAAAGCCACAAGGGGCAGCGCGCGGGCGGTGTGTAATGCAGTCATGGTCAAATCCTTCGCGAAACGATGCACAGCTTCGCCGCGCCGCGCGGCAAAACTGCGGCGGTTCGGCGTCGAATTTAGCGTCTTTGGAAGCTCCGACGAAGCTGTTCTGTACCGGGGGAAATCCTGCTATGCACCCCCTGCGAGGGCCTGTAGCTCAGTTGGTTAGAGCTGACCGCTCATAACGGTCTGGTCGCAGGTTCGAATCCTGCCGGGCCCACCAGCTTTCCCTCTCGTTTTTGAAAGTTAACGAGAGGGCGCGGCACGCACGCGGCACGCAACTCAAATCCCGCTCTCCATCGCTGCCAACTCCAACCTCTCCGACTCCGTTTGACACCGGCGCGGGCGCGGGTCGGTAAACCCGGCCTTCGCCTGCGAACTCAACGGCTTGGGCAGTGACGCCCGAACAACACGGCACGCAAACGGCACGCAACGGAGATAGACCAGCCGTTCAGGCCTGGAAGGGCGCGTCACACCGCAATCGATCCGGCAGGGCATGGCGCGTGCGCTTCGGGAACGCAGTAGCAGCCTAGAGACTATCTCGCTGATCCTCGGACACAGGCCGCTTGGTGATTACGAGACTCCGCCGTCCACGTGGGACCTCACACCAATCTTCATGGGTATCGAGGGCATCGTCGGCGAAATTCAAGGACATCTGAAGACCGCGAAGCTCAGCCCGTAACGAAAGACAACCTCAACCAGCATGACGTGCAGGGCAGCGCTCTGCGCGCACGCCAGAACTTTGACTGCACGAGAATGGGAAAATCGAAACTCAGAGAAGGCCAGGTCGGCGACTTCTGGCCGAGCAAGAAGCCCGGGCGCAATAGCCCCGACGACGCGTGGTGCCTTACCTACGTGGACAAGAAGAAGCGCGTTGTAAAGCACAAGAGCCTCGGGACCACGGATTTCAAAGCCGCGTGTCTGCTGGTCGCGCAACATGCGCTTATCGAAACGAAGCTCGACAAAGCCGTAGCCGAAGACGTTCCGGTGACGATGATTCTCGAACGCTATTGGGAGAAGCACGCGAAGCACCTTCCATCCGCTCAGGCAGCTAAATATGCCAAAGCCGCCTGGGACGAATTCTTCGAAGACAAAACCATGAGCCAGCTCAGTGTGGCTGTGTTCGAGGAATTCAAATCCTTCATCGTCAAGAAGGCCGAAGGACCGCTGAAAAGCTCTTCAATCGACCGAACGCTCGCGTTCGGTAACGCGATCGGCGTACAGGGCGATATAGCCAACCTTGACGATCTTGATAGGCTGTATGAACGCATCGCTTCAGAGAAGGGGCGTCTCGATATACTGTTTGCCAATGCGGGCGGCGGTGAGTTCATGCCGCTTGGAGCTATAACCGAAACACACTTCGACAAGACTTTTCATACCAATGTAAGAGGCACGCTTTTCACCGTGCAAAAGGCATTGCCTCTAATGCCGAAAAGCTCCTCGATTGTACTGAATGCATCTATAACGGCGGTGAAAGGCTTACCTGCGTTCAGCGTCTACAGCGCGAGCAAAGCCGCTCTCCGCTCGTTTGCGCGAGGCTGGGCCGTCGATCTCAAGGCGCGGGGCATTCGGGTAAACGTTATAAGCCCAGGTACGGTCCCGACACACGGTTATGACGCCTTCAATTTTACAGCGCAGCAGCTTGAAGAATTTATCGCTGAGCAGAGCGCCGCGACTCCCTTGGGACGTGTAGGTACGCCCGAAGAAATTGCTGCAGCTGTTCTCTTCCTGGCGTCTAGTGACAGTAGCTATGTTAACGCCAGCGAATTGTTCGTCGATGGCGGGTTCGCGCAGATCTGACAGATCATTCTCGGAAGCGTATTCCAGCTCATTTCGCTCTCAGAATAGGTGTTTTTGTGTAAGGGCGCCCACGGTGTCGCAAGCGATTGACGCAACGAGATCTAAGTGTGGTGGCTTGCGCGATTGCAGTACAAACCTTCAAGAGGCTCTTCGCGACCTCTATTACCTTACAGACTCACTTTGCTCACCAACAGTCGCGTCTGTCGCGCGGGAGGCTGGAATGATGTTGGAACGCACAAGCAAGAATATCGATGCGTTGCGTGCGAATGACGATTTATGCATAGACGTCCCTCGTGGGTTCAACAACCAATTCATATAGCGCGAAGCGTCCGGCGCAACAGATCGCCGGATCCCGTTGACCGCGCGTCGGTGACGAGACGTGGACACGCAGAGGCGGAAAGATAGCTTCGTCGCCCAGACTTCCAAGTGCGATATGCAGGGCAAGCCTTACACGGCCTTTAGAAGTGCTATGCGCTCGCGGTGCCGCAAGATCGTATACAAGCTACAGTGCGAAATGTGATAGCGTATCCTTCAACGTTGAGGGTGTTGGAGTTTCTGCCATGCGAAGAATGCTTTCACCGCTGGCGTTGGCTGCTTCAGCGTTTTTGATGGCGATTGGCTGGAACGGCGACGCGGAAGCGCATTCGAGACGTCACCATTTGCAGAGCATGCCGCCGATAGTGTTTCCGAAACACATGGCGGCCCCCTACGCGATTACGGTTGATGCAAATCCAGTCGATGCGCTCAACCAGTTTTCGCCCAACGTTGCTTTCGGTGTGGGGGTGGATGGCGTTCCCTCTCGAACGGTGCCCGAAATCTACACGCATTCGAACGTGCGCCAGATGCTTGGTGCGGGGTTGAGCCCGGTCAGCTATCGTCTGTACACAGAGTTATCCGTTCAGGATTGGCATTGGAATCCAGCCGGTAGCTTTTCACAGGGCGATAGCGGGTATTGGACAAGCAACGCCCTGCCGGGCAAGAAGGTCGTCGATACCTATGGGTATCGTCTACCGCGGCGCGGCTTCACCCATGACCAGGGTAATGACGACGATTATTCGCGTCTCGACGATGGCGATCTCGGATCGTTCTGGAAAAGCAATCCGTATCTGACCCAGCCCTATACGGGAGATGCCGATAGCCTGCATCCGCAATGGGTGCTGTTCGATCTGCGCCACAAAGAGAACATCAGCGCCGCGAAAATCTGGTGGGGCAGCCCGTTTGCCGTTCAGTACGCCGTCCAATACTGGACGGGCGACGATCCGATCTGGGATCCGGCGCACGGTTCGTGGGTGAATTTCCCCAATGGCGCCGTCTCGAACGGGCAGGGTGGTACAGTCACGCTTTCGCTTGGCGATGCGCCGAGAGGTGTGCGCTATGTGCGCATCGCGATGAGCCAGAGTTCGGGCTGCGCGGCCCCACGAGCAAGCGACCCGCGCGATTGCTTGGGATACGCGGTCGCCGAAGTGGACCTTGGCGTTCTGAATCATGGCAAGTTCAAAGACTTGGTGGAGCACCGGCCCGATCGCAGGCAGACAGTGACCTACGCGTCTTCCGTCGATCCCTGGCACACCAAGCAAGACCGGGTGCGCGATCAGGAACAGCCGGGGCTCGACATTGTGTTCCGGAGTGGTGTCACGCGCGACATCCCTGCGATCGTTCCGATCCCGATGATGTACAGCACGCCAGAAAATGCGGCTGCAGAGATCAGCTACATCGAAACGCGGGGCTACAAGATTTCGCGTATCGAAATGGGCGAGGAGCCAGACGGCCAATTCGTAACGCCGGAGGACTATGCGGCGCTTTATGTGCAGTTCGCGCAGGCGCTGCACGCCGTGGACTCCACGCTTCAGCTCGGCGGCCCGGTGTTCGAGGACAATCCCCGTGACCTGAAAGCGTGGGCGCTGCAGAAGCACGGCGAGACGTCCTGGACCAAAAGATTTCTTGCCTATTTGACATCGCACGGGCGCCTCGACGATTTGAGCTTTTTTTCCTTCGAGCACTATCCGTTCGGCAGTTGTGGCAACAAAACGAACGAAGCCAATCTCCTGCGCGAACCGGATCTGATCTCGCACATCGTTTCGGTTTGGCGTAACGACGGTTTGCCTGCCGCTTTGCCGATGTTCGTCACGGAAACCAACTACTCGCAGAACGAGACTGACGCGCCGCAAGAAGTCACCGGCGCTCTCTGGTACGCCGAAATGATGGGCTCGCTGCTTTCCGCTAAGGCGAACGGCGCATTTTTCTATGAATATGAGCCGATTCCGCTCAGTCCCTCAGATCCGTGCCCAGGTTGGGGCACTTACGGAGTCCTGCAAGGCGATCGTAACTACAAGGCGCAAGCGCCGCTATCGCAGTATTTTGGCGCGCAGATGGTGACACAGAGTTGGGCCGTTCCGGGGGACGGCATCCATGTTCTGTATCCCGCATCTATCGCCGGCAACGATTCCTGGATCGTTGCCTATCCGCTCGTAAGGCCAGACGGTCTGTGGTCGCTGCTTTTGGTCAATCGCGATTTCGAAAGCGCGCACGACGTAAACGTGCAGTTTGACACCGCGTCGGGAACCGCGTGGTTCTCGGGTGGTGTGACCCAAACCCAATTCGGGCCCGAACAATATGGTTGGATCGAGAGCGGGCGTCAGAGCCATCCCGATCCCGACGGTCCGCAGACGATCACGACTGTTTCCGGCGGCATGGGCACGACGTACGCGCTCCCGGCAGAAAGCGTGACTGTGCTGACAGGCGCTATCAGTGTACACTAGGTTAAGCCGCTTATCGGCGATACTGCAGCCCGTCGCGCACCGAATTGCCGTTCGTTGTGGGCAATTTGATTCAATACCGCGGCGACTTCAGCGTTGCTGCCATACCTGAAAAATCCGATCTCACAATGACTTGGGTATTTGCGTTTCCGTGCAATCGGCGTCCAATGGCGGGGCTTTGTGCAGCAGAAAAGGTCTCGCGTGCATGAAAGCGTCCACGTGAACCATCGAGGGATCACATGAAATTCCTTGCCCTTGGAGTAGCTTTGATTGCAGCTGCGCTTATCACCTCCGCAGAAGCCCAACAGTTCACAATTGTCGATCCACCGGGCGCAGGTAAAAAATCGGGCACCGGCTCGCTGGTGTTGGGCATCAATGCGGTCGGCACGGTCGTGGGATACTATCTCGACAAAAAATCGAACTATCACGCGTTCGTGCGCGCGCCGGACGGAACCTATAACACTTTCCGGGTGGATGACTCCGATACGGAACTCCAAGCGATCAATTCCGTGGGCGCTGTTGCGGGGAGCACGTTCGACATCAACACCATCACATCGCTGGCTTTCATTCTCAACGCCAAAGGCAAGATCACGACCTTCGACCCGAGACATTCCAACATCGTTTATACGAACGCGATCAACAATAGCAACGCCATCGCCGGCACCTTCTATAACCCTAGCATTAAACCGATTGCGTTCATTTGGCGAAAGAAAGCGAAGCTCGTGACGTTTCAGGCACCGGGCGCGTTCGGTACCGAGGCATCCAGCATCAACGATTCCAACACCATCGCGGGCACCTGGTTCAGCCGCAAGAATATCGCGAGTGGCTATTTGCTGGGCGAAGACGGGACATTTACCTCCTTCGCCGCGCCGGGCGGTGGCACATTCGGCGCGGATGGCACCTACGTTGATGGCATCAATGCGGCTGGTTTTGTCTGCGGGTCGGTGGTCAACACCGGCGGCGCGAATCCGGCCTTTTTGCGCGATGCCGACGGCACAATCTCGGAGTTCAACGCACCCGATGCGGGCTTTGGCGGCACGACCGCCTATGCGATCAACACGGCTGGCGAGATTGCTGGCGCCTACCTCGACGACCAATTTGTGGCGCATGGATTCACGCGCGACGCCGACGGAACGATCACCGAATTCGATCCGCCAGGGTCGGTCATGACCGAGGCCATCAGCATCAACGACAACGGCGTCGTAGCGGGATATTTCAACGACAAGAAAGGCGTTTCGCATGGCTTCTTGAGAACGCCATGAAGGGAATCGAATTCGGCTGCCTCGCCTTATGTCTTTTGGGGCCAAGGGCGGCAGTTTGTCCTATGAATTTCCGGCCGTCGGCCGGGCTTGTTCGTCAAATGGCGGTGCCTCTCTCAACAAAAATGCATATGAACCGGATACGCGCATTCCTCAACCGGTGGGATTTGCCGACGGCGAGACTGTCATAGGAAGCATCGCGCGTTCCCTGCGCATGTCGTATCTAGAGATGACGCTAACGCCGAGCCAACGATAATTGCTAACTATAAGTAGTAAGGCAAGGTTGGGCTCGCGAGCGTCGGCGACTGAGATTATGGGCGTACCCATTCGCCCGCTTTTGTCGCTGCCTACGCCGGTCGGGACGAGATTGCCGTAGACCCTTGTGCTCGTCGTTCATGCCATTGTTGATGCTCGGAGAAAGACAAAACACGGCACCGAAAGGGTCCACGATCAGCCGATGCAATTCCCCCCAGGCACGGTGAGCGGGAGGGACGCTAACTGGCTCCTCAGTGAGATCACGCGGCGACATTTCGGGCGATCAGGTGACGCACTATTGCGCCTGAGACAGAGATCTTGAGCATTCAGAAGAGTGGTCGCAGACCTCACAGCAACGAACCGATATACAGGCATCAAAAATATCTGGTGAGCTTCGCAAGGACAATCCCAGATTGCGGCAAACTCCCGAAATCGGATCGGCGCCCACCACAATAGACATCGACGAGCGCGCCGACCGTCCATTGCCGCGAAAGATAATAATCCGCAGTGAATTGCGCGACGTCCGAGCCGTCGTGCAGATCGGAGTCGACAAACCCGGTTAGTGTCAAATCCCGTATGAGCGCGTTCCGCCAGTCAGCGCGGAGGAAAAGGCTATTTCGCGCCATTGGTTCTTGTTGATCGGCGGCATAGCCGCGAATGAACCACAGTTCACCCGGCAGCAACGGATCGGCGCTGCCTTTCGTCGCGTCAAACCAGTCGCGCCATTCGACAGATGAAAACCCTGCCTGATGATAGTCGTACTCAAGATCAAAATTGACCCCGATCTTGGTGGAATAGGACACGCCCATTGCGAGATCGTTTGCAAAGCCGCGCACGTTGCTTACGGGGATAGGAGAGGAGGGCGGCAGGACACCGGTACGGATCCCATCCGTGAAAGCATCGTCCGCAAGGTCAGCCCGATTTCCGCCGGACCATTCCAGATAACCTACTATAGTGTGGCCGAATCCTTTGGTGACGTTTAGACCGAGACGCGGGCGCTCTCCTTCATCATAGAAAAGGAATTCCGGATTGAAGTCTTCGAACACATCGACGCTTGTTTTGACTATCACGCGCGCGCGGGCATTGGTTCGATCTAACATCGGATCGAAACTTGGCAGATTCGTATTTAGATAGGGCGCGCTAAGGCTCGCTAGCTTCGGCGCAAAAGCAAACGTTAGTGAACCAGCAGACCAAACGGCCTGTGCTAGCAACATTGCGCTACCCAGCCGATCTTCCCGCAAGACAGTAGGATCGGCGGAAGTGGGCTCTACCACCGCACGCGTCTTGAAATAATCAGTGGGATTGAAACCCTCGGCGACGCCGCTTTTGAGATTGATGCGCCCGAGTTCGAGGAAGAAGCCGCTTCCGCTCTGCCAGGTGAGATAGGCCTCGCGAAGATCGCTGCGGATGTCTTCGTGGTTGGGGAAAGGAATGCCGCTTTCCGAGCGCAGATTAAGTCGGCCGCTATAAGCGAAACCCAGATCATCGCTGAGTTCCCAATTGAATCGCGCATCGAGAAACAAACGCGCTTCCCATCGAGGCGGGGCCGGAGGTGGTAGGGGAACGATGAGGTTGTCGCGTAACGCGCTTAAACTCAGATCGCTCTGGACATAAAGATTGCTGGTGACAGAGGATGATACATCCGGTTGCTGTTCCGCAGCCGGCGGAAGCCGATCAAGATCAGGATCAGCGCACACTATGCTGTCGCACGCGATCAAGCTCAACGCTGCTATCGCGACGATGCGCATCAATTGAACTTCAGATGCGGTAGGTAGTCGCGGTTGAACCAGGCATCCGGAATGTTCTGAAGGTGTGGTTCGCCGAGATCTACGGTCGTGACCGAAGCGGAATCCACCGCATCGACGATGACTGCCTGTGCAGGCGACATCCGATCGTCGCGCTTCGCATAGTTCCGATAGTACAAAACTTTCAGCAACCCACCGCTATCGGCATAGAACTTCGCCTTGATCGGGTACTCCGTGCTTTGCTCGACCCAGTATTCCACGCGGTTGTAGGTCGCAGCGTCACTGGCCGCCTTAAGCTCCAGATGCCAGCAGGCGCGCTGCTGTTTGGATGCGTCCTGGATAGTCTCGCTGCTAAGGATCGTGGGGGTATAATCGACCGCGAGGTTCTCGGTGAGCACGTCACCGGCGGATGCCTGGCCGCTCAGCTTCTCTTGCGGAGAAATTCGCACGCTTTGGTGGGATGCAGGATCGTAGAACCAGAGATTGCTGCCGTTGAGCAACAGTATCTTTCCGGCATCGCGCGGCGGCTCGACATAGAGCATAACATCGCGGAACTGTCCGGTCGAAGGGTCGAGCTTGGAAAAAACGGTATAGACGTTCTTGCCGACAGCCTGCCCGGATTTGTAGTCGATGACCGTGGCGGTGACGCGAAAGGGGCGATCCGGATTACGCACCTTGTCCGCGCCGGCGACGATGTCGCGGGCGTTTTCCCCCTGCGCGGCAGTTGCAAACAGGGCGAGCGCGAGGAGAAGAAGGCGCGGTGTACTAAACATGGCGCAGCGCATCCACAATGGGCAGCCGCGCAGCTCGATTGGCGGGAATAAGTGCCGCGACGGTCGCGACGAGGATGAGGATGCTCCAGACCGCAATGACAATGTCGATGGCGCCGAGCATATAAAGCTTCAACGGAATGGCATGTGCATCCCCAGGCGGTGTCCAGGTCAATCCGGAATTGTTGATCATTGCAGCGGCCGCGAAAGCCATGGCCACGCCCAACGATGCTCCCAACATGCCCAGTATACTTCCTTCCAGCAGAAATTGTGTACGGATGCGGCCCCGACGAACGCCCAAGGCTCGCGTTGTTCCGATCTCGTCGATCCGCTCCATCACGCTCATGCCCATGGTGTTCGAGACCGTGAACAGCACCACGACGCCGATGAGCACTGCGATAAAAGTGAACATCGACCGAAAGAAGTTCAGCGTCTGGCCATAATAGGTGTTGATCTCGTGATAATCGCGCACTTCGAGATTGAGATGCCTTGCGGCGAACAGTGTCTCAAGACGCCTGCGCACGACAGAAATATCCTCGGTACGATGAAGCTGGAGGATGATACCGGTCACTTTGTGCTCGCTGCGCCCGTAAACAAGCTGCTGCGCTAGCGCCAGGTTCATCACCACATAGCCATCGTCCATTTCTTTCGCGCCCTGTTTCTCGACGCGGCCGATTTGCAGAGCAACAATGTTGGGCGCGCCGCCGGAGGTTGCGGCGATGAGGTCGATGCGCGACGCTTTGGCTTGCGCGGGGGCCGGTTCGGCGAGTGCCGAAAAATCCTGCGGCGCCTGAGACGTGGCATTACCATTGTCGCGCGTCGGCGTGGTCTTCGGCGGCTTTGGGCAATCCAAAAGGCGCAATTGCTCGCACAGCCCCAGATAGCGCGCGAAGCCGAAGCCAATCACGCCGCGGGATGGATCCTCGTCCAACCCCGTTTTCTCGAGCGCTTCGCCGATGCCGTATTCGTTCCAACGCTGCATACGCGCTTGATCGTCGGGTACAAAGCCAGTGGCAAAGAACGTTCGCGATCCGCTGTTGGTGGGATTTTCGGCGATGCCGCCCAGGAACTGGACTGGCGTCACCACTGTCGTCATGGGCGCGAGAACGTGGTCGCTTTTTATGAGTCGCACAACGGCAGCGTAGTCGCCGATACCCCAGATCGCCGGATCGCCCGAGCCGAAATCGAAATAGCCCTTGCTGAACACAGTGAGGTGACCGCCGCGCTCCACAGTTGTCGTCTGAAGGATGTAGACGTCGTACAGCGCATAAGCGGTGAAGACGAGTATCGCCGCCATGCCCACGGCGATGGTCAGCATGGTGGTGAACGTACGACGGGCGTTGCGGAAGATGCTGCGGAGTGCGATTTTGAACATCATAGCGCGACCTCGTCCACCAATGTGCCGTCTCGCATCGTCACGGTCATGTCGGCCTGCGCGATGAGATGCGGATCGTGGGTGGCGAAGATGAAAGTCGTCTTCGAGTCCGCCTGCATTTTGCGCATGAGCTCGACGACGCCGGCACCGGTTTCGGAATCGAGATTGGCTGTGGGTTCGTCCGCCAGAACGATCATGGGATTTTTCACGAGCGCGCGGGCGATGGCGACGCGCTGCTTTTGCCCCCCGCTCAGCTGGTTAGGACGCTGGTTCCTTTGCGTTGTGAGGCCTACGGCTTCCAGCATCGCGAGCGTTGCCCGTCGGCGCTCCGTGGCCGGAACGCCCGTCAAGAGAAGGGGATATTCGACGTTTTCGAAAGCGGTGAGTACCGGAACGAGGCTAAAGTTCTGAAAAATGAAGCCAATAGTGTGCGCTCGAAAGTCCGACAGCACGTTGTCGCCAAGCTTTGCGACGTCCTGTGCGGCGATCTCCACCGTGCCAGAAGTAGGTTTGTCGATGCAGCCGATAAGGTTGAGCAGGGTCGTCTTGCCGCTACCCGATGGCGCCACCACCATTGTGAAGCGCTCTGCCGGGATGCCGAGTGATATCCCCCTTAAGGCGCGAACTGTGGTCTTCCCCAAAGGTCAATGTGACCAGCACGGCCACCGGGACGAGAGTGGCGATTATCCACGCGACGTTTTCTAATACTTCGGCCTAGCGCGCCGCCAATCAGACGATCAATTCCTGCGCACTTAGTAAAGCAGCAATTAGAACGCGGTCTGCTGCGAGGGCGTTGGCGTTGATGTTATTGGGCATCGGTAGAGGCGGGTTTTCCTTTAGATTTTTTGTTGATGCCACTCCGAATCTTCTCGGCCTGATTCAGTTCAATTTGAATTGCGAGTGCAGTCTTTAAAGCGAATGTCTTGATTGCCTGTGTATCACCGTATTCAACGTAGACTCGCATCAAGTCTAGAGCTTGCCTGTTTGCGGCTACCTGCTGAGCGATATATTGGGTATCGAAATTCATATCCTTTGCGCTACGCAGGTTGGCGATCATTCTGAGATGACCATCGTCGAGGTGCAGTAACGGGGTAATGTCTGGAGGCGTGCTTGCCAGCGCAAATTTGAGCTTGTTCGTCGTGTCGATATGAGCTGCTACCATCCTAGCGGCAAAGTCCTTTACCGCCGCGGTCTGGCTGCGCTTCTGCGCGACTTTACCGGCTTGGACTTGATACATGTCGCCGATTTCCGATACAGCAGCAAAACCTTTAGTTATGGGCGTCATTTTGGTAGACACGACTTCAGCGCTATGACCGATGCGATTCTCCGAGCTGCTGATCTTGTCGCCGGCGGAAGCCCCTAGGCAGAGGCTCATAAGGAGCATTAGCGAAAGTGCGGGTAAGCTAGGCCAAGAACATCTCATGGCAATCTCAGAGTTAGGCCCATGATCTGGGAATGAAGCGCTGTGGCGCGAGCCGGACGAACCGAGCGAAACTGAGCATCTTTTTTTCTTCGCAAACGCACGCTAAGGCACCTTTGCCGTTCTCTTCTGCACAACGACCGCCGATACCGCACTTGCCAAACCGGCATTAAAAGTCTGTGCTAGTTCGACTTTCTAGACAAACGAACAAAGCTACGCTGAAGTCGGCCAGAAGTAGATCATCAACAGCGATGCTAATGTCATGCCAGTGACCATCACTGCGGCAAGATAGAAGCGTTGACTCCAGGTCATCCGCTCACGCGATCCGAAGAACTAGAACAGCACGGCGGCACGCTCGCCACTTCTCGCCCGTGCTGCCATATCTCGATGGCATCCCTGGAGTGTAGCTTTTGCGCCATCTCTAGCGCTTCAACGTCTTTGCGTAGTGTGTGATCTTCGGTGCGATAAGGGTGGCCGGTGTCACCAAGAAAAAAGAACTTGTAGTCCTGCATACGCGCCTCCTGCTTTGAGCAAGAGCGCGGGCACCGTTCTGTATGGTGTCCCTGATGTCTCTCAAGCGCCAACGCTCCGAGTGGTGCTGGCGACGATATATCATAGCTGCGAATTGTAACGGGCGCGAGCCTGGTGCGTGGTCCCCAGCATAGCATTGTGTGCTGTATTATACAGATAAAGGACCTGAAAGATGCTGCGAGCGCGCAGGTTACAGCGACACAAAACAGTGTGTTTTCGTTTACACAGCAAGAGCGGTTGGCGGCGACCCTGCCAACCGCCTGAGACGGGCGTGAGCCCGCCTCAGGAAAAGCATTCAATTGGCGCTGGAACTCTGCATATGGGTGTTTGTCATCCGTCCGAGCTGATCACGTGTCAACTTGGTGATAACGATGTGTTCGTCCATATCGTAACGCAAATCACTCGGATTGACCCATACGGCTCGGCTGTCGCTGATCGCGATCTTCACACGCTCAGGATGTCCACCCCAGCTAGAGTCGACATCATTGATCTTGCCGATCCAATTGCCTTCCGGGCCCACGACGAGCGCGAATGCCAGTTGATGTTCCGGATCAGCAAGCGTGGAAAGACGCACGAGATGACTGTCGCTGTAGCTCACCCCGTAGTAGGACCGCTCGCCCCAATGGGCAGTATCATAACGATGGCGCCAAACGGCGTGATTGGCCTCGTAACGCGCCGTCTCGTTGTCATAATGTGCGCGCTGTTGCTGATAAGTCTGCTGCTGCTGCTCAAATATCTGTAGCTTCTCCTGATACTCGTCTTTGGCCGCTGCATCGGTCACGGCGCTGCTAGTGGCATCTTGCTGTTGCCCGGCATTCAATTCTTGTGTTTGGGCTTTTTCCGCCGGTGTCGAATTATGCGTCATTCCAGCGTCTTGGGCGACGGCTGGACCACATAGCGTCAACGCGGCAACTGCCGCTCCGCCAAGAATAGTTTTGCGAATTGTCATGAGTTGTCTCCTCGACTTGTTGCGAGGGACTCACCTCGGTATCGGAACAACGGTCCTGATGCATCAATAGTTTCATAGTATCTCGCAGGGCGCCTCACTCGAGAGCTCATACCGGTGCTGTTCAAGACCGTCTTGTCCAACAAGATCGATCCCAAGCGTCTGATCACGCATCGTTTCAAGCTCGACCGCATCCTAGATTCCCACGAAAACTTGGAATGCGCCGCTGAAACGAAGTCTCTAACTCATTGAGGACTATCAGTGTATTGGATGTTCTCCTCGCTTTGTCAGGACTCTGAGTCGAGACTTTTGACTCTATCAGCGAGTGGTGCGCCTAGCATAAGGAACAGGCTAAATCACGCGCACGATCTACTAAGGGTCGAACGTCGCGAACAGATTTCATCCCAAGATGACTTCAGCGGCAGTCCGTCAGCTTCAGCACAAAGCTGCCGAAGATTTTCGTCCTCCAAGAGAACACGCATCTCGTGGAAAATCTCAACAGTGGACGGAAGCGCAAGACGTCGCCCAAAGCGAACCGTTTGCTTCAATGTGGGACCTCGGTGGTGAAGATCTTTTTCAGCGGATTGGCTGGCGAAAGAAATCGAGACATCTGAATATAACAGAAGCGTTCCAACTCCGAACATTACTTTTTCAATACCTATCTATTTGCTGCTCCACGTGGTTGTTGCAGACGCAAGGCGTCACCCAAGTTAAAACAACAACGGCGTCGCTAGATCCTATCCAATGGAGGATAGGAAGTTCGGAGCGTCTATGCCTGCCCATTTTGAAATCGGGACATTGTCTCATATTCATCGGATCATTGTCTCGACGCTCGGTCTTAGCATCATCGCGCTTGCCGCCTTTTTGACGGCCGTTCAATTGCAGATGTTGATGTAATCTTGCTGGAATCGCTGCCTGATACTTAGGCCGCGATGCGTTCACTGGAATGGCGAATTCCGCGGAATCGTTCAAAGCGCCCGATGCAATTGCCGGCTCGGTACTTATATGAAGAACAGCAACGAATCTGTTGCAGAACGCCTCAGGTAGTCTCAAGCGAAGAATTGCTGCTTCGAGCCAGTGGAGGCTCATCCTCTTTCGGCGCGCCGATGCGCCTCTGCGTTTGGGAATGCCGCAACAGCAGCAACCCTCCGCGCGGTTTGGGCGTGCGTAGCCGAAAGCCGGGCGGTGGAGAGCGGAATACCAATTCCGCTCCGCCGCCCGCGCGGCGCTCTGCAAGTGCTGTCGACACTTGCAAGGAGCGGCTCAAAGATACATTGAGGATGATCTGGCCTCCCTCCTGAGCGACAGCAGCAACGTGGCGAGGTCAAGCTGGTGCAACTGGTTGAAGCCAAGCTGTACCGATTGTCCCTTTGATATCGACCGACAACTTTACGGAACTGTCTTTCCCACTATGATGCCTATGGCAAGCGCTGACAGAAGTCGATTAGGCTCGCCGCGCGTTTCCTCTGCCTAAGGGCTGACAGGTTTCTCATGCTGCGCGTCGTCAAAGCGTGGACAACACACGGAAAGCACATGGAAAAGGCAGTTGTTCTCGTCGTCGAGGATGAAGCGCTTATTCGGATCAGCGCTCTCCAGATCGTAGAGGACGCTGGGTTCGTTGTCGCACAAGCGTCCAACGCGGACGAAGCGATCAGGATATTGCAAAATCGCACCGATATTCGCGCGGTTTTCGCCGATATCAGGATGCCCGGCTCGATGGACGGATGGAAATTGGCGCGCGCGATAAGGGGGCGCTGGCCGGCGATCCATCTGGTTTTGGCTTCAGCGCTCCCTCCCGATCTAAGGGAATTGCCCGCAAATGGGCTGTTTATTCGCAAGCCCTATACCGCTGAACAGGTGACAGCGGCGCTTTATGAACTTTTCAACCACGATCCGGCCTCCGGTCCGATCATGGAGGACACGACCCGGAACTGTGCTAAGGTAGCCTGACGACGCCAGTTGTTGTTGTGCAACGTCCCGTCGATTTCAAAAAGTTCTATTCGGGTACGGCTTTCGCTTCGCGAGCCTCCGATTTCCAGAAAGGGGTAGCCATGGCTCCCCAACCGACGACGCTTTCAGATGTAGCACTCAATCTCGCTTTGGCGGTCGTCGCCTCCTCGACGGCCCCGCTATTGCTGCTCAATCAGGACCTCACCGTCGCTGCCGCCAGCAAGTCGTTCTGCAACGCGTTTCAGATCGATCCGGCCAAGGTGATAGGTCTTCATCTTCGTATGCTTGGATCGGGCGAATGGAATGTCCCGCAACTGACGTCTCTTCTTGAAGCGACGGCAGCCGGCTATGCCGCAGTCGAGGCCTACGAGATCGACCTCAAGCACAAAGGCAGCGAACCTCGCCGTCTCGTTGTGAATGCCCAAAAGCTTGAATACGGCAGCGCGGAAAGCATCCGGCTTCTCGTGTCGGTGTCCGATGTCACCGAGGCACGCATTGCCGAGAGGCTCAAAGACGATATGCTGAAGGAGAAGGCGGTTCTTCTTCAAGAGCTTCAGCATCGGGTCGCCAACAGCCTTCAAATCATTGCCAGCGTGTTGCTGCAAAGCGCGCGTAAGGTGCAATCGGAGGAGACCAGAAGCCACCTCAACGATGCCCACCAGCGGGTCATGTCCGTCGCGGCCCTACAGCATCAACTCTCGGCATCCAGGGTGTCTGATGTCCAATTGCGGCCATATTTCACGACGCTGTGCAATAGCATCGGCGCATCGATGATCCGAGACCACAATCAGTTGTCGCTGGATGTGAGCATCGATGACAGCGTAACAACTGCGGATGTCTCTGTAAGCCTGGGGCTGATCGTCACCGAATTGGTGATCAACGCTCTCAAGCACGCGTTCCCGCAGGATCGCAACGGCAGGATCAAGGTGGACTACCAGTCTCATGGTCCCAATTGGACGCTATCGGTATCCGACAACGGCGTTGGAATGCCGGTGGACGGCGCGAGAGCCAAACCTGGGCTGGGCACGAATATCGTTCAAGCGCTGACTAGCCAACTGCAAGCGCAGATCAAAATATCTGACGCCAAGCCGGGGACCATCGTGTCCATTGCACACATGCAAATTGCCGCCGTTCAATCTTCTGGCACAATAACTGCTGTCAGTACGATATAGCGCTTCCGCGCTTTCGCTAAGTTCGCAACCCAACCTCGACTTGAAAGGAACGCCACATGCCGAGAACCCCAACCGGGCCCAAGATTCCGCGCGCGCCGATATCGCCCGCAAAAGAGTCGAAAGATGCATCCAAGCAGCTGCAGAAGGGACATGCGTCTGCCGGCCAAGCGATGGCGGCCAAAGCCAGATCGGGTAAGCGGCGTTAGGTATTCGCTGCATTTCACAAGGAGCTTGTGAATGGACCCAAAACTTCTGAAAACTTTGCTTGATAAGAAGGTGGCAGATAAAGCCGCGACCGAGACAGCGCGTCTGGCGGGCGTCGCCGCATTGAAGGCGGAGACGATTTCCAAGCAGCGGGAGGGCCAACAGGCATTGGCCACCGTGGTGGTTCCGTATTTTGACGAAATTCTCGGGGCGATAGGACCCGCCGGATTCCAATTTTCTCGGGTCCAAAGCTCCGATTCGAGCGACATTCTGCCGTTGGGGGTCCGCTTTGCAGTCGGTGGCAGTGTCGAACACGAGATTTCCGTCGCTTCATCAAAGGTCTGGATCAGGAAGGTTGGCTCAAAATCCGACGGTGTGAGCACCGTTTTTGTGTTTCCTAGTTTCGAAGAACCGTACATTGGTGAACCTCAGGATCTAACGCGCGAGAAAATCGGCAAGCTCCTGGAATTGGTAATCGAGCATGCCTGACGCTTTTTGCGTTAGAGATATCGGCGCATTCGGCGGGTGGCCGGCATCCAACGGTATATGCGGCTTCCACCCGCGCCTGGAGCCGACAAGAATTAGAAAGCGCGCGCGAAGCGTTAGATGAAATTTATTCTGGAAGTGTCGCTCTTTGTGGTGACGATCGTCGGCACGCACCTGATGGTGTCATTTTCGCAAACTTTTCTGCACTACAAGCTTGCTCACCGGCCGTTGGGAGGGAAGTTATTTCGTAACCATATCAATTTCCATCATTCGTACTATGCCAAGGACCATCTCGTATCGGCGAGCTACATCGGCAAGGACGGCAACAACACCCCGTTCTTTTTCCTCCCTGTCTTAATCGTCGGCGTTTTCTCCTACTTTGCGCTTCCTTTTGAATTCTTTGTAGTTCAGGTCATTGCGTGCGCGGCGTCATTTTACGCACACGTTTTCTTTGATAAGGAATATCACATCGAGAATTCACATCTCCGTCGGTTCGCTTGGTTCAGACGAAAACAGGAACTTCATTTCGTTCACCACCGGCATGCCGATAGTAACTTTGCAGTTCTTGATTTTTTCTGGGACCGATTGCTGGGCACATTTAGGCCGCCTGATTAATGCACTCGCGACGCTCATCTGCACAGAAGGGGCCCGCGGTGATTGAGGTAAAGGCGCGGTTGTGGCCTATCAGGTCACCCTCACGCTGGTGGACACCCACGACAACCGATAGCCCGCAATCGCTGGCGCGTTGCAGTGGAGATCTCGATCCGTGCCCCTTGCAAGAACCGCGATAAATTGCTCCGAAACAACAGAGATATCGAACGGTCGCGCGTGATCTAACTGTTCGAAAGCAGCCGCTCGCGGATGGATGAGATTTTGACAGAGGCCGCAATCCAGCACTTTGGTCCGTACTTTCGTCCAATGGGTTCGCGGTCGCGTGTCTGCAAGTGTAGCCTCTAGCGACTGGACGGCGCCTTTTTGCGTTCTTGGTTTTGCGCCCCAACATACCGGAATCGGCCTACACTGAATTGCCGACAAACTTGGCATTGGGATTGTGCGGCGCGCTCACCGCGGGGCTTACGGCCATCTCAGGTCGTATATGATCGCCAGTCCACGGGCGAGCAGGTAGATTACCGAACCGGTTACCACCATCATCCCTTGGATCTTGAAAAACTTTGTCAGGTAGATCAGGCCAGGTACGAGCGCCGCGCGCGCGAACCAAACGACATACGTCAGCAACAGGATCACTCCCATCAAACCGAGAAGGAAGAGCAAGAATTCAACTTCTTCCAATGGTGGCAGTCGCACCGGACGGCCTCGAATAAGGTCAACGGCCATGATCAACACTTGTCCGGTGAGCCAGAACCCGCTGATTATTCCTATGAACACAAGCGCGATCCGGCCCCAAATTCGTAGCGGAATCGGCTTGCCCGTATTTTGGTCATTGAAGAGCGCCAACGGAGCGAATTCGCCGAATTTTACGGCGATGATGCGCTGTCTCAGCTGCTCTAACCGTTCGATTCCATAAAGCTCGGTTGTTACCAGCGCGAACGCGACAATATCGAGAAAATTCAGGAGTGCCTCGAACGGGCGCATGAATCCCTCCAGCACGTGCGATTCGCGCCCCTATAGTATCGCTCAAGATTTTCTTAGCGATACAACGGAACGAAGCCGCTCCAAATTTGGTCTTCGAGTAAAATCGTTTCGGCCGGCCGGCTAGCGCGCCCCTAACCTACATATTTCCAGTCGCGACGAGCAGATGGGAATGCCAAAAAGCGTCAGAAAATAGACTGCAAGAAAAAGGATGCTACTCGTCCAGATGGACCAATCCCATTCAAACGACACGAAAGCGTCGACTGAAAGTGCGACGATGAGGGAGATCGTGTGCTCGACCTCTTACGCCAAGGGTTGCCCAAGACATCGGCCGGCCCATTCTGGCCGAGGGGTCCTTAGAACGAGTGGCTAGTATCTCCCGAAAACTAGGATCATGGTAGAGAGTGGAGAGGAGCTTGCAATATTCCTTCAAAGCGACGTTGCTCATCTTGGTCGCTTTTTGAACCAACCACGCGGCTGCTGGCGGCTATTCGACTCTACGGCGAAGCAACTGAACATCGGATTCCACACCAGAATTTTCAGGTCTTCGATCAGTCCCTCGATAGCGAACGGGTCGTCGGCCGCTAAGCTCGTAGTATTCCTCATTGGTCTTAGAAAGCTGTCTCAATGACCGAAGTATCCCCCACTGAGCTTAAGCATGCCGTGGAAACCCAGCACGGCGGGACGGCTACGTTTGTGCAGGCCGTGCCAGTGCATGAGACCCACAACGGCGAGACGGTCTGGGATGGCGTCGTGCATATCTTCGACCTCAAGGGCCACCGAAACGGCGCATGGCGAGCCTATGCTTGGTCCCGCGAGCACGAGGATGGCAAGCGCCGGTTCGTTGCCGTGCTGCATACTCCCAAGATCAAGGGGCCGCGCGAGGCTGTAGCGGCGGCAATAGTCATGGAAGCAAGGTCGCAAGAGAAAGGCCATAACTCGTTCTAGCATGTCCTACTCGTAATCTCTGGCAAATATATCTCTCGTTTCTGATGTTGCCATCTTGGCGGACGCGAAGGTGAACTGAGTTATAAGATTTTTGGCACTGGCGTTCATGTGCCTGCTAACACCGCTCTCCACGCCGGCACCGCTAGAGACGCGCTCAAGAAATTGCAGGACATGAGAAACTGCTGCCAGTCAGACAGGGGCATGCGTCTGAGCTTCGACGAAGTCGTAGGACCAAACATGATTGCGCCGCTCCGGTCTGAGCCGCACACAACTGCCGTCGTTGAGCCATAGACGGCCTCGCGGCCTTTGTTTTCTGGGGACTTTGAGCCCTTCCCGGCGCCAGATGCGCTGCACACGGTCTGTGCCCACCGTCCAACCCGCGCTCCGCAGCAACGCCGTGATCCGGCGATAGCCGTAGCGACCGTACTGGACAGCAAGCGCAATGATCGCTTGCGTCAACGCATCTTCGTCAGCCCGCACGATCACGCTGTAACGCTACGTGCCGCGCGGCTGGCCGACAATCCGGCAGGCATGGCGCTCGGACAAATGATACTTCGTCCGCGTCGCCGCCACCGCCTGCCGGCGCCGGTCAGGGCTTACAAGTTTCCCTCGGCAATATCCTTGAGAACCTGCTTTTCAATCGACAGATCAGCCACCAGACGCTTCAGCCTGGCGTTCTCCTTCTCAAGGTCCTTCAGCTTGCGCGCCTGCTCCAGATCGAGACCGCCATACTCCTTGCGCCACCTAAAATAGCTCTGGTCCGATATTCCTGCCTCCCGGCACGCAACAACAACCGACTTTCCCTGCGAGATCGCAACCTCAATCTGACGCAGCAACGTCACCACCTGTTCGGGACTGAACCGCTTCTTCGACATTTCCCATGCTCCTTTCCAAGACGGGTTCTATCACTCCCCTCGGTACAAAAAGAGCCAGTCAGGTCAATCGCGGTCATTTCTTCTTCGTGCGAACTGAAGGCCGTCAGATCGCCGATGGCATCCATTCCTGCTTCCAGCATTTCTTTGGTGACTTCGATTTCGGACACACAGTTTTCCTGCTGCCGTTTTTCGTTCGGCATGGTTCACCTCTTTGATTTTGACTACGATTTGTTCGTTACGACGCTGAGTAGCGTCTCAGTTTGAAATTTCAGCACATGCGAGATGCATACGAAGGCATGCACGAGTGGGTGCCTAACGGGAAATGAAGCTCAAAAATCAAGAAAAGACAGATACAAAAAATAAGAACGTTAAGAGTAGCCACTGCCCTGCTTTTCCCAAAAGCGCGTTCATCGTTTCTCTCACGGTAAACACGAGCCCTCCATTCGAAGACGAGGGCTAGAATCGCAGACACGATGGTGGGGTAAATCAATTGGTCCGATTTCTTCTTGTAAGGCCCGCGAGGTTTCGGCGGGTTAGCAGCATCCATGATAGCTCACGATCCCCCACGTTCAGCAAATTCATCGGTGGCAGCGAAAAACGTCAAAAAAGCCGAGTCAAATCAGCGACTTGCAGTGTCATAAAATTGCTTGGCGCTTGCTTTTCAAACAGTCACTTAGTGCAAACGTCACCAAATGCTCTGAAGCCGGCTGAGCGGATTTTGTTGCAAGTGCACTGAAGGTGGTGCCGGGCTCACGAAACTTCCAATCGGCGAAACAGGGTTAGCTTCACTGTATCCAGGACAAAGGCAAACGTGATGGCGGCAGCGAACAGACCCGCGACGATTGCGAGCGGCAGGGTCGCCATCAGGATGCCATTTGAGGATAAGACACTGAAAATCGAAAGATCGATGGCCGAAGACACGATGAGCCAACGGCCCGGGCGCGAGCTCCAGATATGCTGCCTCTCGCGCGATACGTAGAATACGGCCTGGCCGCTGAACACCAGCGTGACCACGGCCATTGTGCGCAGGGCCTGAGTATCGAGACCGATCGCGAACTTTCCGACGGCCAAGCAAGCGACGCAGAACATCAGATCGGCGAGTCCCATGACAATGCCGACGACGGTCAGATTGCGGATGTGCCAGATATTAGGTTTCGAAGACGGCCGCACGTTGTCAGTCGACGAGGTCATCGAAAGAAAGTCACCGGTGATCATCATCAAGACCATGAGCATCGGCGTCAGGATGGCGTGACCAGTGATGATGAGACCAGCACCCAGGAACAGCACCTGCACGACTTTATGAGTAACCGATCGCAGCGTGTAAGTCAGGATGCGCTGGAAGGTCGTGCGTCCCTCTTTGATTGCGGCGATGATTCCGGAAAGTCCCGGCTTCGTCAGCACGATCCCGGCAGCCGATTTGGCGACGTCGGTCGCCGAGGAAACCGCGATCCCCATCTGCGCTTGACGCAAGGCAGGCGCGTCGTTCGCGCCGTCGCCGCACATGCCGACGATATGCCCGTCCTTCTGCAGCGCTTTGACAAGGCTGAATTTGTCCTCGGGCAGCACGTTTGCGAAAATCGAATAGGCCTCGGCCTTGATGTCCGGCGACAGCGGCGTTGTTGCCCAGACAGGTCCCGTGATACCGACCAGTCCGGCCACGACTTGCGCCGTTGTTCCGGCATCTCCCGTCACCATGACGGTGCGCACGCCGAGGCCTGACAACTCCGAAACAAGAACCGCCGAGTCCTCACGGGGCGGATCGCTCAGCGCGATGAAGCCGGCCAGCACCAAATTGTAGGGAGGTCCTGCCGCGACGGCCAGAACCCTGTATCCCTTCGCCTGCAATTCGTCCGCAACCGCCGATGCGTTCGCGGGTGGATGCGACAGGCCCGAGATGACCGCGAATGCGCCTTTGGCGATTTTTATCGCGGCGCCGTCTGCCTGGAGAACTGTCGCTTCGGAGCGTTTCAGCGAAGGATCGAAGGGTACGAATGTCACTAGCTTGGGTGCATCGGCGATCGGCTTGTGCGTGGCAGCGCCGCGGATGGCAGCATCGACTGGATCTTGACCGCCGTCGGAGCTTGCCAGGGCCGCAAACGCGAGAACATGCGCCTCGTCGAAGCCTGGCATCGGGCGGACGGACATCACGGCAAGTTCGTTGCGCGTCAGCGTGCCCGTCTTGTCTGAGCACAGAATGTCGACTCCCGCCGCTTCATCGACCGCCGAAAGACTCGTCGGCAGCACGCCTTGCGCCGCCAGCGAACGTGCGCCCACCGCCGCCGCCAGCGTGAACATCGACGGCAGCGCGACGGGGATCGACGACAGAAGTCCCACCAGGACGAGCGCCATGATCTCCGCGTCCGGCAGCGACAGGGAATACGCATAGATGGCAAGCAGGATCGTGGCGGCGCCGTTGAACAGGGCAAGGTTGCGGACCACGCCCATCACGATCTTCTGCTGCGAGCTTTCGACCTTTGCTGTGCGGACGAGTTCCGCGGTGCGGCCGAACTTCGTGCGCTCGCCGGTCGCGGTCACTTGCGCAACGGCCTCGCCGCGCCGCACAAGCGCGCCGGCATAGGCCTGAGCACCTGCTCCTGTCTCTGCCGGAATGGACTCGCCTGTGAGCATGGATTGGTCGAGCAGGATCGAACCGTCCAGAAGATGGACATCCGCAACCACCACTGTGCCCAGCGATAGCTTCACGATGTCGCCCGCCACCAGATCGGCCGCCGGCACTGTCGTCCAATTTCCATCGCGCCGAACCGCCGCGATGAGCGCCAAGCGCGACTTGAGGGCGTTCAGAGTCGCTTGGGCGCGGCCTTCCTGGAAGAACCCCAAACCGGCATTGAAGACGAGCAGGAGCGCGACCACACCGGCCTCAACATAGTCACCCAGCACGAGCTGCAGCAGGATTGCCGCTTCGAGCATCCAGGGTACGGGCGCCCAAAGTTTTTGCACGGCGCGCAACACGGGATGCTGCGTCACGTCGACGATCGCGTTCGGACCATCCTTCGCGAGGCGACGGTGCGCCTCATTCGCCGTCAGGCCGGTCGGCATCTCCGCCATCAGGGCGCGCTCTGCGGGGACAAAGCCCAGCTATGGCGGGCGATCTGTTCGTCCTCCCGGGAAGGAAGAACGAGTACCTTGCAGAGCGATTTCGGATCGCTGATGGGATTGTCGGCGGTGCGATTTCGTGTTTCGTCGAGGCTAATACCTGCCCATGCCAATCCAACGCAGATCGAGGCGCGAACGTGTTTGTCGTTTTCGCCGATGCCGCCGGTGAACACGATCAGGTCAACACCCTCCAGAACTGCGACCATCGCGGCAATCTGTTTGCGCACGGAATAGCAGAACATGTCTATCGCGAGTTGGGCGTCCGGGTTTGACGGGGCGTTTTGGTGCAACTGGCGCATGTCGCTGTTGACGCCGGATATGCCGAGAAGCCCAGAATGCCGGTCGATCAGATCCTCAAGCATTGCCGCGTCCATGCTCTTCTCTCGCGCCAGATAGACCAGCACGCCGGGATCGAGGTCGCCGCTGCGCGTTCCCATGATCACGCCGCCGGTCGGGGTCAATCCCATGCTGGTATCGATGGACTTGCCGCTCTTGACCGCGGTCACGCTGGCGCCGTTGCCGAGATGGGCGATCACGATGCGACTTGGCAAATCGGCGCTAAGCTGATGCAGAACGGATTCGCAGGAAAGACCATGGAATCCATAACGTTGGATTCCGTCTTCGCGAAGCGCCTTGGGAAGGGGAAGGATGCGTGCGACGTCCGGCAAATCGGCGTGAAAGGTCGTATCGAAACATGCCACCTGGCGAACGCCCGGGAAATGTTCTCGCGCTGATCGAATGATTGTTAGCGCGGGCGGTAGATGAAGCGGTGCGAACGGAGTGGCCGCTTCGAGCTGCAGCAGCACGTTGTCGTCGATGATGCAATGGCGACGGAGTTTCGGTCCGCCGTGCACGATCCGGTGTCCGATGACTGCAGGCGGCGGCTGTCTGGCGTCGTTGAGCAGATGCTCGATCTGGTCGATCGCATCGCGTTGGTCGCAAATGGACTGCTTCTCTGTCGCCAGCGCATTGCCGCGCGCGTCACTTGCGTGGATTTGTCCGGATTCCCCGCCGGTGGACTCAGCTTCGCCCGCGAGCAGCGTTTCGGTTCGTGAGGTGCTGACGCGATACAGGCCGAACTTGAGCGAGGACGAACCGCTGTTCAGCGTGAGGACGACCGTCTCGCCGCGGGACTCCGTCACCACGCTAGGCCTTCCACCGCCAGTCGCGGACCTCCGGCATGTCGTCACCATGTTCGCTGATGTAGAGCTTGTGGCGCTCCATGGCGGCCCAATAGAACTCGGTTGCCTTCGCAACCCGATGACTGAAACGGGGGATGCGGCTGGTCGCATCGAGCGCGAGCTGGAAGCGGTCCAGGTTGTTCAATACGACCATGTCGAACGGCGTCGTGGTAGTACCTTCTTCCTTGTAGCCGCGGACATGGATGTTGTCGTGATTGTGCCGGCGGTAGGTGAGCTTGTGGATCATCGCCGGATAGCCATGGAACGCGAAGATCACCGGTTTGTCGCGGGTGAATAGTTCATCAAAATCCTGATCTTCCATGCCGTGCGGATGCTCCGACTGCGGCTGCAGGACCATCAGGTCTACAACGTTGACAACGCGAATGCGGACATCGGGATAATGCATCCGTAGCAACGTCACAGCGGCAAGCGTTTCCAAAGTCGGAATGTCGCCAGCGCAGGCCATCACGACGTCGGGATCGCCACCGTCATTGCTTGCCCATTGCCAGATGCCGGCGCCGGCGGCGCAGTGGCGCATGGCCGACTCGATGTCGAGCCACTGCCATTCGGGCTGCTTCCCTGCGACGATCAGGTTGATGTAGTTGCGGCTGCGCAGGCAATGGTCTGCGACGGAGAGAAGACAGTTCGCATCTGGCGGCAGGTAGATGCGCACGACATCGGATTTCTTGTTCGCGACATGATCGATGAATCCGGGATCCTGATGCGAGAACCCGTTGTGGTCCTGCCGCCAGACATGCGAGGTGAGCAGATAATTCAGGGACGCGATCGGCTTGCGCCAGGGAATATCCCTGCTGACCTTCAGCCATTTGGCGTGCTGGTTGAACATCGAGTCGATGACATGAATGAATGCTTCGTAGCACGAGAACAACCCGTGGCGCCCGGTCAGGAGATAGCCCTCAAGCCATCCTTCGCACAGATGTTCACTTAGGACCTCCATGACACGACCGTCCGGACTGAGATCAATATCGACGTCTTCAACCGGTGCCATCCATTCCTTGCCTGACACTTCGTAGACCGCTTCCAGCCTGTTCGACGCCGTCTCGTCCGGTCCGAAGAGACGGAAATTCTGAGGACCGAGATTGCACTTCATCACATCGCGCAGGAATGTGCCGAGCACGCGTGTCGCTTCCGCCTGGACGTTACCGGGCTGGGATATGGCTACGGCATATTCATGGAAATGCGGCATCGACAAGGGCTTCAGGAGTTCGCCGCCATTGGCATGCGGGTTGGAGCCCATGCGACGATGGCCGGTTGGTGCGAGGGCGGCGAGCTCCTCACGAAACTTGCCGTTTTCGTCGAATAGCTCGCGCGGCTTGTAGCTCAGCATCCAATCTTCGAGCTGCTTGAGATGCTCAGGCTTCGCGAAATCTGCGATCGGCACCTGGTGCGCGCGCCAAGTTCCTTCCACAGGCTTGCCGTCGACGAATTTTGGACCCGTCCAGCCCTTCGGCGTACGAAAGATGATCATGGGCCAGCGCGGGCGCTCCGGCTTCATGTCTTTGCCGATCAACCGCGCAGCTTTCTGGATTTCACGAATCCGGAGCAGCACTTGATCCAGTACTCCGGCAAGCGCCTGGTGCATCACAGTAGGATCGCTGCCTTCGACGAAGTGGGGCTCGTAACCGTAACCCTGAAACAGCTGCATCAGCTCTTCGCGGGTGATGCGCGCCAGCACTGTCGGGTTGGCGATTTTGAAACCGTTGAGATGGAGGATCGGAAGCACAGCGCCGTCGCGTGCTGGGTTCAGAAATTTGTTGGAATGCCAGCTCGCCGCCAACGCGCCCGTTTCGGCCTCACCGTCGCCGACGACGCAGGCGACGATCAGATCGGGGTTGTCGAAGGCGGCGCCATAGGCGTGCGTAAGCGAATAGCCCAGCTCGCCGCCCTCGTGGATCGAGCCTGGCGTCTCCGGCGAGACATGGCTGGGAATGCCGTAGGGCCAGGAAAACTGGCGAAAGAGACGGTGCAGTCCGTTGCGGCTGCGCTCGATCGCGGGATAGCGCTCGGTATAGGAGCCTTCCAGGTAAGTGTTCGCTACGATGCCCGGGCCACCGTGGCCGGGACCGATGACGTACATCATGTTCAGATCGTTCTGCTTGATGAGCCGGTTCAAGTGGACATACAGGAAATTCAATCCTGGCGTCGTTCCCCAATGACCGAGCAATCGTGGCTTGATGTGCTCGAGTGTAAGAGGGACATCGAGAAGGGGATTATCCTTCAGGTAAACCTGACCGACGGAGAGATAGTTTGCCGCGCGCCAATAGGCGTGCATTTTATCAACGAGATCAGGAGACAGGGTGCCGGGCATCGGGATCTCCAAGAGCAATTGCCGTAACGGGATTTGGTGCGAGGAACGCATGACTAGGGATGTTTGACACCAAACGCAGTGTGCGAAGCCGTAACGCGTTGACGATCACCGAGACCGAACTCAGTGACATCGCCAACGCGGCAACCATGGGACTGAGCAGGATACCAAACGTCGGATAGAGGACGCCGGCTGCAATCGGAATCCCGATGGCGTTGTACGCAAAGGCGAACACGAGATTCTGTCGGATGTTGCGCATAGTGGCCCGGCTCAACGTGCGCGCTCGTACGATGCCTGAGAGGTCGCCCTTAAGAAGCGTGATCCCGGCGCTTTGAATGGCGACGTCGGTCCCTTCGCCCATTGCGATGCCGACATCTGCTTCGGCCAAGGCAGGGGCGTCGTTCACGCCATCACCGGCCATTGCGACGATGCGGCCTTCGGATTTGAGTTTCTTCACGATGCGGTTTTTGTCCTGCGGCAGGACATCTGCTTCTATGTCCTCGATCCCGAGCATATGGGCGACAGCTTGCGCGGTTGTCTTGTTGTCGCCCGTCAGCATGACAATTCGGATTCCGGCACTTCGGAGTTCGTCGAGCGCCGCTCGCGTGGATGGCTTTATCGGGTCGGCAATCGCGATGACGCCGCCGGGTTTGCCGTCGATACCCAGAAACAAAGCAGTCGCACCGGAGGCGCGAAGCTGGTCCGCTTTGGCTTCGAGGTCTCCCAACGCAACACCCACATCCGCCATCAGCTTGGCATTGCCCAAGGCGATGCGGCGGCCGGCGATGGGCGAAGCAGCGCGAGATATCTCAACCTTTGTCATATGCGACCGCCAGAAGAGAACTCCTCAAGAAGGAGTATTGAGTTGCGGCGTTGTGCGATCTTTGGCTTCGAAGAACTTTCGCGCAAACGCAAGGATTTCGCCTTTCGTCGGATGATCTACCGTTTCGACACCCATGATGCGTGGTGCGAGCGCGGGCGCATGGTCCCGGATGAAGCTCGCGAACTCCTCTTTGGCGGTGCCATGACCGACGATCAGGATTTCATGCGAAGACTGCAATGCATCCGCCACTGCAGTCAGGTAGGCCTTACTGTCATGCGCATGGCCAGAGCCCATCGACCCTGCCTTATGATGGATGTTTCCGTTCCAGTCCTTCGCTTGAATCCGGTGTTCCGTCGTGTCGCTTTTGGCGAACTCAAAAACCATAGCTTCGGCGTGATCGATATAAACGACGGCATGGAAACGGTGAGGCATTTTCGGCCCTTTCAAGGTGGAATATCTCGGACGCGCTACAACTAGTGCGACACGAGCGAACAGAGGTCCGCACACAGCAACAGGTCATGGGTTACACCGCCTAGGACGAACTCACGCAGACGGCTATGCCCGTATGCACCGGCGACGATAAGATCGGTGCCCTGTTCCCTCGCGATAGCTTTTAGCCGCATCGCATTGTTTCCCGTCGAAGACGAGGCAAGCGTTTCCGCGCAAATGCCATGGGTTTTGAGCCATGTCGCAATGTCATCAAGATGCGCGCGCTTGGAGGATAGGACTTTTTCGTCTGCGATTTCGACGATGGTCACGCGCGCTGCCTTTTTCAGCAGCGCAAGAGCATCCAGTGTTGCGCGACGCGCCTCGCGTGTGTCTTTCCACGCAACCAGCACATGATCCAGGTTGAGCGTGCTCGCCTCAGCCGGAACAATGAGGGCGGCCCTTCCAAGTTGCATTACAAAATCGCTTATCTTCGCCTGCCGCCACGATGCACTGGTGACTACGAGATCGGCGCGTCCAGCTTCTCCTGCGAGGTAGTCGGCAAGCGGGCCGAGCGTAATTGTGGAGCGCCATTCAACTGGCCTGGAGCTTGTCTGGAGAGCATCTCGAAATTCCGCCTCCGCTTTCTTGATCTCTTCTTCTATGTCGTCGCTATCGGCTCCCATGAGTACTGTGGGCTCATATCCGTCGCCTTCGACGATTTGCATGGGCTGGCAAGCAGCGATGCCGATCACACCGGCATCCAGCCGCTCCGCAAGCTCGGCCGCAATCGCAAGTAAGCCGGTGTTTGATTGTCCGATCTCTAAGTGAACCATCAGAGTGGTGTGTGTCACATTCGTCTTTCGACTGAGGCGCGTCTCGGTGGATACGACTTTCGCTCAAACGACAGAAAGAAGGTTCTCGACATGGGTGGCGCCCGGAGCACCCCACGCCGTTTCCGCTGCCACTTCGCGCGCATGCCAAGAATGCACGATTCCGCTCAGTAGAACTTTACCGCCTTCGGCCGTCACAGTGATGGCATCCGGGTCAGGATACCAAGAGCGGTGTAGTGCATAGCTGATGTCGTTGCTGATATTAGCGATATTGACGTGTGGCTTGATCGAGATGTGATTGGAGATGCCAACGACACCATGCAGTCGAAGAACATTTTGCTCTGCGGCCTGCCGTTGAAAGTGATGGTCGACGATTCCGCTTAGGGTGACCCAGCCTTGCTCGACTTGCACCTGAACGGAGTCGGAAGGCACGGAAACATCCCATGCGAGGCGGTCGAGAACGGCCTCCGCGATCTGGTCATCGCCACGCTCGCGATCGAACGGCAATTGAACCTTGATCTCCTGGGCCACACCTGCAACGCCCTTTACGCGTCGAACGGCCTGTTCAGCTGCGCTCTTTTCAGCGTAACTCTCGACTTCACCGGTGAGAGTGATTACGCCCGCGTTTGCTGCGACACCGATATGCGCAGCTGTTACACTGGGATCCCAATTCAATTCGGCGATCACTTCGAGCTGCAAATGTGTGTCGTTCGACATGGATTTTCCTTTGTTGTCGGGTGTGAAGCGTCAGGGTTCGATGATCACTTTGAGCGCCTTCGTTTCGGCGGCGCGCGAAAAGGTATCGTAGGCATCGAGGATGCCGTCGAGCTTGAAGCGGTGCGTGATCAGCTGCTTCGGGTCGATCTTGTTGGACAGGACGGTCTTGAACAGCATCGGTATCGAGACCGTGTCGACAAGCCGCGTGGTGATCGCGATGTTGCGGTCCCACAGGCTTTCCAAGTGAAGATCGACTTTCTTACCATGCACGCCGATATTGGCGATGGTTCCGCCGGGCGTAACGATCTTTTCGCACAGTTCGAATGTGGCGGGGATACCCACGGCTTCAATGGCAGTGTCGACGCCGCGCCCATGGGTCATCTTCATGATCGCGTCTGCAGTGTCGCCGGCGGAGCTGTTGACGGTCGATGTGGCGCCGAAGCGCCTGGCGACCTCGAGGCGGTTGTCGTCGAGATCAATCATGATGATCTCGGCTGGCGAGTAGAACTGCGCCGTCAGGAGAGCAGCGAGTCCAATGGGACCGGAGCCGACGATCGCGACCGTGCTTCCGGGCTCGACTTTGCCGTTGAGTACGCCGCACTCGAAGCTCGTCGGCAGGATGTCGCTCAGCATCACGAGTGCTTCTTCGTCAGCGCCCGTTGGGATGGGATAGAGGCTGTTATCGGCGTGGGGAATGCGGACGAACTCGGCCTGCGTACCGTCGATAGTGTTGCCAAGAATCCAACCGCCCGTGGTGCAATGCGAATACATCTGCTTGCGGCAATAGACGCATTTTCCGCAGGCACTTACGCAGGAAATCAGTACATGGTCGCCGGCCTTGAAGACGGTGACGCCGGGGCCGACTTCGTCGATAATCCCAACGCCCTCGTGACCAAGTATGCGGCCGGGTTTGCAGCTCGGAAGATCGCCTTTGAGGATATGAAGATCGGTGCCGCAGATCGTTGTCTTAGTGATCCTGACAATCGCGTCTGTCGGTAGGTTAATTTCCGGCTTTGGATGATCTTCCAACGCCCTCTTGCCAACGGCCGAATAGATAAGGGCTTTCATGGTCGGCGTCTCCTGCTGGAAGCTAGTGGGAATGCCCGATTGCAGAACATGTGCTCGCGCGTTGCGCGCTGAAAGCATCCAGATCAGCTTGTGAAGGTCCGTGGGGTAACGACTGGCACGTTCGGATGTTCCACTCTCAGAACTGTCCGCTCGCGAATGCGTTCGTCTTCTGTCATGCCTTTTTCCCCGTTGGTCTCAGGCCATCATCAAACCCACCGCGAATTCCTCGCGATCGCGGAGATCAATGCGTCTATGTCTCAGCTCCGAAGAGGGCAGCAGTGCCAACGTCACGGTTAGACGTCCAACTGCGGTTTCCTTGGACTGGCCAATAAAACACTGCACGGATTTTGCACGGATTTGTTCTCAGTTTGGTTCCGTTTCATGCCGCTTCCTTCCGAACGGTCTGCAAACCGCACTTCAGAAAGGCTGGTTTTCTTGGGGAAACTGGTGCCGGAGGAGAGAATCGAACTCTCGACCTACCCCTTACCAAGGGATGCGATGATGCACATTCCACAAATCACATTTAGTGCGAAAGTCACCAAGTGCCCTAAGCACTGCAATAGTGTTTTGTACTTTTGCGCACTCTGAGTACTCAATAGTGGATTTCTGCCAGAGTGCACTATCTGGACGGTGCTGGGACTTCGGCAAGGATTGCGAGAGCCGTTTGATGACTAGGGCTTTTGGCATCACTCGAAGAATGTTGGTCGATTTGTTGGTATCGCCAGGCCGAGTCGCGACAATCAGGCGGAAATCCGAGTAATTTCGGAGCATATCCGTAGCGGACTAGGTACCCAATGGCCGATAACTCTCACGAAAGGGACACTTCCGTGACGCGGTCGATCGCCGCGTTGCCAACGAGGAACAGACACAGCGCGTCGCGCATCTGGCGATGAAAGCAAAGCCGAGCGTGGATTTCAGCGGGTAGAAGCCCCGGTCGCGAGGCCGGGGCCATTGTCACTGCGGAATCTGCGTTTTGGGCTTCTCCGAGTCAGCAACAAGAAGAAATTTCACGATCAACGCTATCGCGATGACAGCCGAGAACTCGCTGACGCACAAGATCTTCTGGGCTTGCGTATTGAGGAGCGCGCTTGCGGCCACACCGGCAGCGCCAACCCATAGAAGCGCGACGCAAGCTAGTTCGGCTATTTGGATTTTCATGCGGCAAAGCTCGCATAGACCGGGTTAGGAGATTGTTACGGTTTAGGAAATTTCTCCGTGCGGTATCGAACGATTGTTGTATTAGAGGTCACGGAACTCACATTTCAATGCAGCGTGGGAGAGGATGTGCGGGTAACAGTTGGCGAAAGCGAATGGAGCTATTTCAGATGGAACTTGAGCTAACTGCAAGTTAGGCATGAATGCGTGTAGCGCTTAACATTCGGCCGATTAAAACTATAAGTCGGACCGATTAGCAAAGCAGGTAAGAAATGCGGAAGTCCGTTGTAGATTTCTTGCACGACCAAAAGGGTGCAACCGCGATTGAGTACGGGCTGATCGCAGCTCTGATAGCCGTTGTTATAATTACGGCGGTGACAGGGGTCGGCACTGGTCTCTCCACCACCTTTGGCAAAGTGAAGAATGGGCTGACCGGAAGCTAGCAGGCCTTCGCGCCCATGGAATTCTAACGCCATGTGGATGTTTTGCAGCCGCGCGGCATGGCGCCCCCAAATATAGGGGCTGGGTGGCGCGGCCGAAGCATCGGGCGACTACAGCCGGGTTCTGGCTGGTTCACATCCGCGGCGAAAGTTCGTTCTTAGGAACGGCTACCGCGACGTTTTTGGCATCCGCGACATGAGCATGCAACCTGATTTGTGCTCGGGGTTCTGCGCGACTGCGGCGGGTGTGATTATTGCACGCAGCCGGTACTTGAGGGGAACGCGGAACCTTGCTGCTTGAGAAGCGTTTCCTAACCGGGATGGTGGGAACCAATTATGAATTCGATTTCGCTTACCATGGCTTCGGTAGTACTCGCATTAGCGATCATGCCGCCGTCTCCCTCTAGCGCTTTGGGTGCCAGCGGTCCGCACAACACCGTCACTGTAGAAAATCGCGGCGTAGATACAGTTTCGATCACTAGGGGCTTCGCAGCGGTCGCAACGGTCGAGGATATGTACACGGTGGAGGCTGCAAATCTCACACGCGCGCGAGGTCTGAGCAAAGACGTGAAAGACTTCGCTGCAAGAAGCTTGGCCACGCAAACCGAATTTATGGGCAAGCTGAGAGCAGCATTGGCGAGCAAACACCCGAGTACGTATTATCCGGCGCGTCTGGATAAGCGTCATCAGCTGATGGTCAGTGCGCTCCGCAATGCAGGCGCTGCGGAGTTCGACGGCCGGTTCATCACTCAGCAGATCGACACGGATCAAGAAGCAGTCCGCTTATTGGATATCTATATTTCGGACGGTGATATTCCGGCCATCAAGACGTTGGCAGCATCGACAATACCAACCGTCCGGGAGCAGCTCAGCATTGCTACGAAAATGCAAGCTTCACTGCGAAAGACCCCAGGGAGCTCAAAGCCCTCACTCCAGACTATCGCCCCCGTAGCGACGCGCGAATAAAGTCTGCCTTGGTAGTGACGGGTAAGGTGCAGAACGTATACGCGGCTTTACTATTCCAAGCCAGCGATCCTGCTGAATTGAAGCGGAAGATGCCGAAGCGGGGTGCCACAATCGATATCGCGACGTGTGGAAGATAAATTTTTGGACATGTGTCGTGCGCACATTGGAACCGCTCTTTCCGATGTGGGCCACGGCAGTTGACTCTTCCAGGTTCGTATACCTACCGTTGCCTTCTCGCTGGGAGAACATCATGAAATCGAAATTTGTCGCGATCGCGCTCGTTCTGTGCTGTTCGTCAGCCTCAGCGACGCCGCTTCTGTCGGGCAATTATGCGGTCTCCCTCCGAGAATACTGCCAAGTCATCGCGGATGTGGACAAAAGCACAGGCGTCACGAAATTCGCGCGCGACAGCACACAAGGAAATGAGGTCTTTTCTTTGACGACAATGAATTTCAATCAAGCCCAGGGCACCTATTCGTGGAATGGCGTGTCAGAATTTGTGTCCGGTGTATTGGAGCAATTCAGTGACGGCACGAAAAAGGGCCACCAGGGCAACTCGAGTCCGTTTACCGAAAGTGGATCCTATTCGAACAACGACACGACGCTGACGATAGACGGTGTCGTCTATGACCTCGTGTACGGGCATGTCGACCAGAATGGCATAGCGGACGGCTTCATCGCCGCTCTTCACCTTCCTTTGCCTCATACGACGGCCGATCACTGCATTGTTTCACTGGAAGGCCAAATTCAGTAATCGTCGGCCATGAGAATACACCGGACGCCTTAACACGATACCGGTGCGCAATTGATGCGCGCGACGTGACAGCCATGGTTCGATTTCTTTGTGTCTTGGCATCGCCCAGGACTGGATCAACGCATCTGGACCAGCTTCTCGGCAGCTGCGCCGAATTCAATGCAAAAGCGGAGCTCTTTCATCCGAAATGGTTTGGACGAATTGACCAAGCCGAGTTCGATGAAATCGAACGCGCTTCATCCGGCGCAGTCACCGATGTCGAAAGTCTCGTGGGATGGCGAAAGGAGCATCCGCTCAAAGCGCTTGAAGCCCTGCATAGAGCGGGCCCATCCAAAATTGTGGTGTTCAAACTGTTTCCCGGGCACGTTCGGCGGCCCGTAGGAGTTTGGCATCATGCGATGGGTGTTGGTCGATTTGTTGGTATCGCGAGGCAGGGACTCGACAATCTGGCCGACTTCCGGGAAATTTCGGGCCACGTCCGTAGCGGACTAATCACCCAATGTCCGCATTCTGTCATTTGTGTGTTCTCAATGCGCAATCCAGTTCCGCTCCCAGCAAAAGCGCGACCAGTGACAACCAAATCCATGTGAGAAAGCCCACTATCGCCCCTAGGGCGCCATAGGTGCGGTCATAACTGCCAAAGTTCTGCACGTACCAGCTAAACAGCGTCGATCCCAATACCCAAAGCCCTGCCGCTGTCACGCTGCCCGTAGTCAGCCAGCGAGCTTCGGGCTCACGGCGATCAGGTGCGTAACGATAGACAAGCGCGTTGAAGACCACCGCGACCGCAAATATGGAGCTCCATCGCAGCAACAGATAGGGCACGGACGATTTTGGTGAGGTGTTGATGACTCCGGGGACCGGAGAGAAGAGAGAGATCAGCTTCGCGATGATGGCTCCGAATACCAGAAGGACAACTACAAACACGACTGCGGTCGCGATAACGCGAATATAGCTGCGTCGCTCTTTCACATCGAAAGCGATGTTCAGACCTTCAATGAGGGAGGTGACCCCTCCGCTCGCACTCCACAAAGCAATACCAAGGCTAACAAGGAACGCAGAACCGATTTTTTCGGGCTTTAGTGCCGCCAGCCGAGTCAGCTCTGCAGCAAGAACTTTCATTGCGCCGCCCGGAAGCAAACCGGCCAATCCGGAGAGTTCGTGCACGAGAGCTCCGCGGTCGCCCAAGGAACTATAGATCGCTGCGAGCGCGCCCATTCCCGGAAAGAGCGCCAGCAGCACAAAAAATGTTACACCGGCCGCGACTGAAGGAATGCGGTCGTCGATGAAATCATGGGCGGTCTTGGTAATAACTGTCACCCAGCGAGATTGCCGGTGCGCGATAAACCATTCCCCTATCATCTGCGCGCCTTCACCTGCTTCATGGACACTGCTGGCGTCGCCTGTTCAAGAGCCACACAATTGGCGTCTTTCGCCATTCCCGGATCGATAAACGGGATTATCGCTGCGAACGGTGTTGCTGCGATGCCCAGCGCTGCAGCGGCTCCGACCTGGAGAGGAATCGAACCACTCACCAGACCAATACTCGGCTTTTTCAGTCGGCCGCTCACCGAGATTGGGGCGCGCAGGCGGAAGAAGGTGAGCTTCTTCGGATGGCCGGACAGCTGCATGTCGATGTGCTCGTCACGCATATCGACAGTACCCTTGCCGGTGACGTTCATCACATCAGTGTCAAATACGAGGCTTCGCGCGGTAAATACACCGCTCTGCGCACCGAAATCCGCCACGACGCAGCGGATGTCTGTCTGATCCTTGCCCGACAGCAGAAACGCCCGGTCAACCGAAACGCCGAGGAGTTCGGCTACTTGCCGACGAATTGCGCCGCTTGGCACGATGAGGCGCACATCGCCGTTGGCGGTCGACATCGCTTTGTGCATTGAGGCCCCAGTACCGCTCACAACTGCACGCGCGTTGACCGTGCCTTCCAGCATTGAGGACTGGCTTTTCTGCTTGGCCACAAACTGGTCGAGTTTGATGTCGCGCACGCGAATGTCGGCGGACACCGCTGGCGTCTTCTTGCGTGCGTCGATTGTTACGTTTCCAACGATGCTACCTTGTGTCAGCGCAAACGACATCGGTGCCGCTTTGATAACGCCGTGATCGATCGTCATCTTGAGTTCGAAATTTCGCAGCGGGAAATCCTGGCTCTGCACCGACTGAGCCTTGTAATGGATTTTGGCGTCCATTTGATTGACGCGATCAACATCGAGTGCGACGTCGGGCAAAAGATACTTCTGATTCTGGGGCGCGATTACTTGCGCCTGTGCTGCCTCCTCCGAAATGCCGGCTTTGGTTGCGGCCTGCGCGATCTTTGCGCGCGACGGGGCGCCGCCGATCAGCGGACCTAAATCGACGAAATCCAGTCGCCGCGAATGCATGTCGGCGGCGAGGTAAGGCCGCCCTGAATGTGCGTCGATGATAATATCGCCTTCTAGATCGCTGTTGCCGACGGTACCGTTCATATCCATGAGGCGATGAGTTGTGCCATCGCGGGTATACTCAGCGGCAAGCCGATACGGGGCTGTGCGGGGGAATGCGATGCCCGTCAGGTAGTAAAGGTCCGCCAGATTTGCGCCCGCCAAAGTCACGTTGCCGTTGATCTCGCCGAGATTGAACGGATGAAGGATAGATACCGTCGCCGTCACATGCGTAGTGCCGGAAATCACATTCATCTTGATTGGGTACGGCTTTGCGCGATCGACATTGATCAGCGGGCCGCCAGTTACATCCATCTGGAATGCATGCTTGTTGAGCGTGCCATCCCCGGTCATCCGAAAAGCAGCACCCTTGTCATCTGCATTCTCGCGCGCTGCGAGTGAACCGCTAAAAAGCATGTGGCGCATGTCGTCCTCGACATGTAGTGCTCCGTTGGAAATCAGGAACTGTCGGACAGGTGGGATGTCTAACGGCTTGGTGTTCTCGGCAGAGTTCTTCCCGAACTCCCAGGTGGCACGGCCCTGCTTGTCCCGCAGCAGTGTGATTCTGGGCGATTGCGCGACAATTTTCTCCCAGACAATATGACCGCCAAGCAACGGCCATAGGTGGACTTGGATGAAAAGTTTCGGAACCTGTGCCGTATCGCCTGGGGGGGCCCAATAGGGATTGGAAACCCGCAACCCTTCTACTGTCGCACTTGGCAACGTAGAGAAGAGGTGAACACGAAGATCGCCTTCTATCCGCACCTCGCGCCCCGATTGGCGCGAGGCATAGCGTGTTAGCGGCCCACGAAACCAGTTCCAATCGAATACCATTACAAGGGTTACGAGCAGAACTGCTACCACCGCAAACGCCGAGGCCCGCACTATGAACCGATGTCGTACCGGCCCGTTATCTTCCGCAAGCTCTGTCAGATTCATAGCCATACGGCGATACTCCATCAGCGTTCAGTCTTTGCGAGGCTTGTGGTTCGAAATTTGAACTGGATTGTACGACACCGTTTGCAATTGCGTTTTGCTTGACGGCGAGCGCCTCAATGTTAAACGATACATTGGAGTTGCTAATTCCGATCCCGCATCTGCCATAGTTCCCATCGCGTGGCGCAGAACGGTAGCCCGAATAATATCAGAAAATAGATTGCTAGAAACAGCGCACTGCTGGCCCAGACCGACCAATCCCATTTGAATGACACAAATGCATCGACCGACATAGCTGCCACAAGTGCGATCGTGCGTTCGACTTTTTCCAATAGCTTCTCACTGGCGAGTCAAATCGTGCTCGGACCATCCCAGTTCTTTGGTCCGTATGTGGCAGGCTGCGCGCCGCGCGATTTGGAACTTTTCCTTATCTGTCGCCCTATCCGATCAGGTCGCGGAGGTAAGGCTTATAGGAAGGCTGCTGGTTATTGTAGCAGTGCTGCCCGTACTTCCTCTATTCCGTAAGGTTTTGGAACAAAAACACTTCCATTAGGCAAGTCAGCATCCTCGGGAAGGGACTTACCCGATGTCAGGACAAGTCGGACCGGGGGCCAGCGATCACGAATTACTTGGAGTAAGCGAACCCCGTCCATTGTGCCCGGCATTTGAACATCGCTAAAGACAGCATAGATATCACTGCGGGTCACGAGGGTCTGGATGGCTTCATCCGCGTTCGCGGCTTCCAGCGCCGTAACCCCAGCTTCCTCTACGAGATCGGCTGCGTTCATTCGGATCAAAACTTCATCATCGACTACAAGCACAATGGCCATAACCATTCCTAACCCGTTGATCAGCTCCGCCAGCAAGATGTAAGGCGCGGCGACGGGAATTGATCCATTCAAGAGACCATGAAGCAGGGGTTTCTCCACAAATGGGGGGCATTGCGTCAAATCCATCCCGGTCCATCGGTCAAACGTGAGTTTTTTTGAGGTAGCTCGCGCATGGAAGCCGCCCCGAAGCGGACAACCAAGGAAACCTTAGACAGCAATTCACGGAACAATGGTCAAATTCGTGGCTATGGCAATACCACGGGTTTCATTTACGGCTTTGGCTGCGATCGGAGCGTGGGGCGATTTGTGGCCCCAGCTTTTGCCGCGACCCGCGCAAATGCTCTGAACAGCGACGACTGTTTCTCGTGTTGCGTAATCGGGGCATACCACATCATTCGACCCTCGCCTCAACTCAAACAGATCGGCCGGACATTATTTTGATGGGAAAAAAGGCCCTCAGCGCAAAGCTGAGAGCCTTTCAGATTATTATTCTTCGAATGGGGCGTTAGTTCCTCGGATGGTCGTTATCGTTGTCGTCATGTCTGTCGTCGCGACGATCCTGACGATCGTCCTTCAGGTCTCGCTGGTCTTGATGGATGTCCTGGCGGTCAGACCGGATATCCTGACGATCGCTGTGTATATCCCGATTGTCGGGCCTGAAGCGCGCGTTGATACGTTCAGCGCTACTGAAGCCGATGTTGCGTCCGTCGCGGAACGAACCGCCATTGCGGAACACGATCGTGCTCGGCAAGGAATTGTTGCGCCATTCGTTGCGATGCCAGCGGCCGTTCACATAGAACATCCGTTCGCCGTTGCTCATACGCCAACGATACGGCCCATGATACCAGGCTCCGCTAATGTAGATCGGATCGTAGTAATAATCGTCGTCGTAGGCGACATAACCTGGTCCGTACGGAGATACATACGGCCCGCCAAGAGTAACGCCGACGGACACGCCTGCATTGGCGGTCTGTGAAAGGCCTGCAGTTGTGCTGAGGAGAATGGCAACCGCGAAGGCTGACTGGAGTAATGTTTTCATTGTCATTCCTTTGAATGTGGAGAGAAACCGCTGCGGCGCAATGCCGTTGGTTGCTCCTTTGATTTCGCCTTGAGTGGTGCTTGCCTGCGCAGGCGGGCCGAAAAGGGCTTAGGGGCGCTCTGCAGCTAATTACGCGGGAGAGTGTCCTCTCCACCGAGGTGTTAACTCCTGGCGACATGGGGCAGTTCCAGGCGCTGATACCTATAAGGTCTGAAACTGAGTGCTTATGTTTCGAAGTATATTCTACGTAGCCGAAAGGGCGCGTCGCGCGTTGCCATTGAAACGGGTTGCGTGGAACACATACGGAAACACATGGAAAAGGCAGTTGTTCTCATCGTCGAGAGCGAAGCACTCATTCGGATCAGCACACGCCATATGATCGAGGATGCAGGATTTGTGGCGGCAGAAGCGTCCAACGCCGACGATGCCATTAGAATCCTGCAAGATCGCGCCGATATCCGGGCTGTTTTTACCGATATCCGGATTCCAGGCTCGATGGATGGGTGGAAACTGGCGCTTGCGATTAAGGGCCGTTGGCCGCCGATTCACCTAATTTTGGCTTCGGCGCTTTCCCCGGATTTGAGCGAATTGCCGGCAAATGGGCTCTTTATCCAGAAGCCCTACACAGCAGACCAGGTGACGGCGGCGCTCTATGAACTCTTCAATCATGACCCGGCCTCTGGTCCGATCATGCAGGACACGAGCGGGAACTGTGCTAGAGTAGCCTGACGACGGGCAGTTGTTCTCAAGCAGTGTTCCGCCGTTTTTCAAAAAGAATTTGTTCGGGTACGGCTTTCGCTTCGCGAGCCTCCGATTTTTCGGAAAGGGGTAGCCATGGCTCCCCAAACGACGACGCATTCAGACATAGGACTCGATCTGGCTCTGGCAGTTATCGCATCCTCAACGGCGCCGCTGCTCCTGCTCAACGAAGATCTGAGCGTGATCGCGGCAAGCAAGTCGTTCTGCAACGCATTTCAGATCGACCCCGGTAACGTAATGGGTCTGCAGATTCGCGTGATTGGAACGGGGGAGTGGGATATACCACAACTGACCTCTCTTCTTGAAGCGACTGCGACCGGGTACGCCGCGGTCGAGAGCTACGAGATCGATCTCAAACAAGGCAGCGGTCTGCGCAGACTTGTGGTCAATGCCCAGAAACTTGAATACGGCCATGACAAAAGCGTCCGGCTGTTGATGTCGGTGTCCGATGTCACAGAGGCGCGCATCGCAGAGAGACTGAAAGACGACATGCTGAAGGAGAAGGCAGTCCTCCTTCAGGAGCTTCAGCACCGGGTCGCAAACAGTCTTCAGATCATTGCCAGCGTGCTTCTGCAAAGCGCGCGGAAAGTGCAGTCCGAGGAGACCAGAAACCACCTCAACGATGCCCACAAGCGGGTCATGTCGGTCGCGGCGCTCCAGCAGCAGCTCTCAGCTTCCAGCGTGTCTGATGTTCAGTTGCGGCCCTATTTCATGACGCTCTGCAACAGTATCGGCGCGTCCATGATCCGAGATCACAATCAGCTATCGCTGGAAGTCAATGTAGACGATAGCGTCACCACAGCGGATGTCTCTGTGAGTCTTGGATTGATCGTCACCGAGTTGGTGATCAACGCCCTCAAGCACGCATTCCCCCAGGATCGTAACGGAAAGATCAAGGTGGAATACCAGTCGCAAGGACCGAACTGGACTCTATCCGTGACCGATAATGGAGTCGGAATGCCTAGGGGCGGCCTAAAGGCCAAACCAGGGTTGGGCACAAACATTATCCAGGCGCTCACCAGCCAGCTGCAAGCGGACATCAAAATATCAGATGCGAGCCCCGGAACAATTATATCTATCGCCCACGCGCAAATCTCCGCTGTTCAATCCGGCCACGCAACGATGGGCGGCAACGCGATATAGGGCGTTCACGCCTGATTGCAGGCGCATGGCTCTGCAAATCCCAAAGGAAATTCATGCCGAGAATCCCAACCGGGTCTAAGATTCCCCGTGCGCCGAGTTCGCCAGCGAGAGAGTCGAAAGATGCATCCAAGCAGCTGCAGAAGGGACACGCGTCTGCCGGCCGATCCATGGCTGCCAAGGCTAAGTCCGGCAAACGGCGTTAGGCTCTTCTGAAGCCACATCACCAAGCGACGATGTATTGATTCCACCGAAAATTGCGCACGGTCAAGGTGTCCGCCCTCATAGAATGGCTTTGATATCTTATGGGCGAGTAATTACCTGAGTGATGTTTGGTTGCCTATATTTGAGGCAGGCGGTCGTTTGATAATCGGGTCGATGCCGACAATCAAGGTCCACTATTCTGTAGACTATCTGCAGGCTTTTCATGTCGAGTAAGGTCGCGCGCAGCTCGCGCCACGCCGATAGTAGTTTGCGATCATTGCGATGAAATTCAACTTACATAACAGTCCATCGCGGTTAGCCGTTAGCCGTGTCGGACATCCATGCGTTTACATGAATTGAAGCAGGAGAAACCAAAATGAGCATGGAAGTTACAATGAACGACGCACGCAGGACTGCAAAAGATGTAACGGATGCTGCCAATGCGCAGCTCACGGCAACACAGGACCGTATAATCTCGTTTACCCAGGAAAAGCCACTGATCGCGCTATTGTCGGCGCTTGCCCTCGGTATCGTTGTAGGAAAGATAGCTCTGTAAAACAGCCTCAATTGAATGCGAGAAAGCCCCATTCGCTGAATGGGGCTTTCTTGTTTATAGGGGTTTTGAGCATGAGGGCGGCGAGGCTCATGACGGCTTTGTGCAGTCGTCACTCCTTTATTCGAGTGTATGTTGTGCCTCCATGGAGTGTTACGCGACAACCTCGAAGGGCTCGCCCTGACTCATCTTGTGGCCCGTGAAGCTGCGCGTCTCTGGCGGTGGTAGGCCATTCCTCTTGATGTCGGCGAGCAATTCCTGTTTGCGCGCCGCGAGTTTTTCGCCAAGAGTTTCCATGTCTAGATCGCCTTTTCGGGCTTGCGCGAAAATCCCTTCGCGAGGGCGCTCCTCTTCCTTGACGTGATGTTTGATGTCTTCTGACAGGACTTTCATTTTGGCGTTATAAAATTCGTTTTCGGGGTCGCTGCCGGCAAGTTCTGCAATGAGCACTTTTGCGCCATCGTGCTCGACATACGCTTCGGCGCGCAAATCGTCCTCTACCGCCTCTTGGCAGGCGGGATAGAAAATCTCCTCCTCGATCGTCGCATGCACTGAAAGCTGGGTGCAAATCTCGGTTGCGAGCACTTTCTTGGTTTTTGAGTTTCTCGCCTTCTCGAATCTCGCAAATAGCGCTTCGACTTTTCGGTGGTCTTCTTTCAGCAAGGCGATTGCGTCCATCTTTGGTTTGGCCATGTTACTTTCCTCATTTTTGTGTGGTTGCGGCTGATGGGAGTGGGCGTACCGAGGGCTCCCGCTCCCAGAATTTTCCCTTGGTAGCGGTCTTTATGAAGGCGCTGGCATCGACCGGCTTTGCGAGCGGCAAGCAGGCGTCGTCAAAGGCGTCGTCATCGATACCCGCCTTCCTGAAGAGATCTTCGGTATTGCTTGTGAAAGCCAGCACTTTGAGATGCCCATATGCGTCGCGGACGAAATCTTGTGCGGCTCCCATTCCGGCGAGGCGCATTGCGCCATCATCGGATGCGATGATGGCGACATGATCGAACAGCGATGACGGTCCGCCTTCGATCCGCTGATCGGCAGGAAGCAACCTTCCATCCGACAGTTCGGCGCCCGCAATTGTCTCGGCGACGATTTTGACCTTGGCGCCAGCGGATATTGCAGCCTTGACGACGGCATTGACGAGTGGTGCGGACGCGCCATCAGTTACCAGAAGTCCGATACAGCGGCCTTCGAGCGTTGGCGCGGCTTTGGCCAAGATGCTGAGCGCCGGTGACGCGTCCATGTCTTCCGGTTCGACCGTCGCTTCGACAACTTCGACACCTGTCAAGCCCAAGCCTGCGGCTACCCTGTTCGCCAACGCACCATCTATGTTCATCAAGTTGGAAACGACACGCGCACGAATGGCGAGCGTTTCGACTTTGCTGAGCTCAAAGATCAATGCGGCGACGATATGGTTCTGCTCGACCGGCGTCTGGCTCCGAAAGAATAAGCGCGCTTGCGTAAAATGATCCGCGAAGGATTCGGGACGGATGCGCAGTTTGCCGCCGTCCATCATCTCTTCGAATGAACGGAACCCTTTTGGTGTCTCGCGCGCACCTTCCGGCGCGAGGCTGTTCGGTTCATAATTCACGCGGCCCCTTGCCACCTGCATTTGCATATGGCCGTCGCGCTGATTGTTCGCGAATGGGCATTTCGGTGCGTTAATCGGGATTTGGTGGAAGTTTGGGCCTCCGAGGCGTTTCAATTGAGTGTCGAGATACGAGAAGAGACGCCCCTGCATGAGGGGATCGTTTGTAAAGTCGATGCCTGGCACAACGTTGGCGATGCAGAAGGCGACCTGTTCCGTCTCGGCGAAGAAATTGCCGGGGTTACGGTCGAGCACCATGCGCCCGACGGGTGTCAGGGGTACGAGTTCCTCCGGGACCAGTTTTGTCGGATCGAGAACGTCAAAGTCGAAATTGTTCGCCTGCTTATCGGTGAACATCTGAACAGACAGTTCGAACTCGACCGTGCCGCCGCCGTCGATTGTCTCCCACAAGTCGCGACGATGAAAATCCGGGTCGGCGGCGCTAATCTTGATCGCTTCGTCCCAGACGACCGATTGCGTGCCGAGCGCCGGCCGCCAGTGGAACTTCACGAAGGTAGATTCACCATCGTCATTGACGAGACGAAAGGTGTGAACGCCAAAGCCTTCCATCATACGATAGCTGCGCGGGATCGCACGATCCGACATGACCCACATGATCATGTGGAAACTCTCAGGCGTTAGTGAGATGAAATCCCAGAACGTGTCATGTGCAGTCTGGGCTTGCGGGAACTCGCGGTCCGGTTCCGGTTTCGCGGCGTGAATGAGGTCGGGGAATTTGATGGCGTCCTGGATGAAGAAGACCGGGATGTTATTTCCGACGAGGTCGAAATTGCCTTCCTCGGTGTAGAATTTGACCGCGAAGCCACGCACATCGCGCGCAAGGTCACGTGAGCCCTTGCTGCCCGCAACGGTGGAGAAGCGCGTGAACACGGGCGTCCGCCCGCCTTTCTCTTGCAGAAAGGCAGCTTTGGTCACGCCTTTCAGCGGATGCGTCACTTCGAAATAGCCGTGCGCCGCCGAACCGCGCGCATGCACTATTCGCTCGGGTATCCGCTCGTGGTCGAAATGCGTGATCTTTTCGCGGAGAATGAAGTCCTCCAACAACACCGGCCCGCGCGGACCGGCTTTAAGTGAATTCTGGTTGTCCGAAACTGGAATACCTTGGTTCGTTGTTAGAACGGCGGCACTAGACGAAGTCTGATGGATCTCACCAGCGCTGCCGGTCGTCTCTTCTATGTCAATCGTCGTGAGGCGCTTTGTCGATCGTTTCGCTGATTTTGTCATGAGCACTTCCAATGTATCCCGGCCACAACGCATGGCAGTGCCAAATGACGCCAGAGAGATCGCGTTTAACGGAGCAGCGTTCAAATCCATTGGAACATTCGACTGCTTCCCAAAACCGTACGTATTAGGACGTTGTTTCCGTGAAATGCCTCCGATGACGGTGGAACATCTGTGCGTCACAGGGGTTATCAGACCACACCCCAAAAAGGAGAAATTCATGCGCAAAATCGCGCTCGCCGCGTCGGCAACAATGCTCGCCTTAACCGTGACTGTTGCATGCGCACAGACTGCGGCTCAATCGGGACCCCAAAATCCGGCGGTCAAGATGGACACGACAAACAACTCAGACATACCGGTGAAGGGTGCAAATAGTTTCACGATGTCGGAAGCCCAGTCTCGCATCATGGATAAAGGTTATACGCACGTGAGCGGGATGAAGAAAGACAGCGATGGCGTGTGGCGGGGCATGGCCTCGAAAGATGGGCAACGAGTTCACGTGAGCGTCGATTTTCAGGGAAACGTAGACGCGAGTTAGGCCAATAACACCGAAGGATCAAGCAAATGACGAAGACAATTTCACATCTCTATAACGACTATTCTTCAGCCAAAGCAGCCGCAAGCGAATTGGAAGCAGCGGGCGTCAAAGGCGGCGACATCAGCATTGTCGCGAGCAATGCGGATGGCTGGTACAAGAATGAGAACGGCGACGTGAAACACGTTGATATCAAGCACGACAAGGATCGCGACGGCGTCGACGATCGCACCGAAGGCGCGCATACGGGTGCAAGTATCGGTGGCGTTGCTGTCGGTGCTGCTGGCTTAGCGGCGGGTCTCGGCCTGCTCGCCATTCCAGGGATCGGCCCCATCGTCGCGGCCGGTTGGGTTGCATCTACCTTGGCGGGTGTTGTCGCAGGCGGAATAGCCGGGGGCGCCATAGGCGCTCTCGTAGAGTCTGGTGTAAGTAAGGATGACGCCGACGTCTATGCCGAAGCAATACGCCGCGGCGGCGCGCTTGTGGTGGCGCGGGTTTCCAACGGTGACGCCGCGCATTGCCAGGCAGTACTGCAGCGCTCCGGTGTGAACCTTGCCAATCGCGCAACAGCATACCGCTCCGGTGGCTGGGAAGGCTTCGACTCTACCGCCGCCCCTTACACCCCAGATCAGGTGCACCAGGATCGCGAACTCTATCGCTGATCTTAGCGATCGCCTTGAAATTCAGCGAACTCACTTTAGCGAAAAGGACGAATAGCATGGACAACGATCGTATAGCAGGCGCTGCAACGCAGGCCAAGGGCACCATAAAAGGAGCCGCCGGCAAACTTACAGGCGATGCCAAACTGAAATCGGAAGGCGCAGCCGATAAAGTTGCTGGAAAAGTCCAGAACGCCGTTGGCGGGGCAAAGGACGCTGTGCGCGACGCCACCGACAAATAGCGTCTGTTGTGCAGCCTTTGCAGAAGGGCCCTTGGAAGTTCATGGGCCCTTTTTGCTTGTTAGGAACAACTAATGTCTGAACAGACGCTCCAAGGGGAGCCTGCCAGTACCTTGGCGCCGCATGTCGAAGAAACTGCGCGAGCGGTTGAACAGATGCGCGCGGAGCATCAAACAAACGCCACTTCCATCGAGCGCGCGCTCGAATGGATAAAGGCCAAGGCGAGCGCCCCGGTATTCGTCCTGGCCTCGATGGTATTGGTCGGGATTTGGATGGGCATAAATGTCCTTCTTCAGAGCGCCGCCTGGGATCGGCCGCCTTTTGCGTATCTTGAATTCGCGCTCTCGACATTCGCGTTTTTTGTCGCAATCTTGATCCTGTCGACGCAACGCCGCGCCGATACACTCGCGGGCCATCGTGAACAGCTAATCTTACAGCTGGCATTCGTGAGCGAGAAAAAGACTGCCAAGATCATCGGGCTTCTTGAGGAACTTCGTCGAGACAGCCCGCAACTACGGGATCGCGTCGATAGAGTCGCGGATGAAATGACGGAAGCTGTGGATCCTCATGCTGTGTCGGAAGCCTTGCGCGATGCCGCGGGAGAAGGCGGCGTCAACCACACTAATTGAATATTCAGCGGCGTATATCTCTTGGCCATCCGATGGTTTGAGTTCAAGCGTTGGCGTTTAATGCTCGATGCAAAGACCAAGTTTATTTTTTGGTGCCTATCATTTGAGCTCGCGATGTCGTTATTGCAGTTGCGAAGGCTGCCGCGATTACTCAAGGAATCGCAGAGTAGAGTGCGCCCTGCCGCGCTCCTGCGTCAGTGAGTTAGAGTCCAATACATGAGTTCCTCTAATAACGCCGGCACGTTTTCGCGCGCCCACGACTATGTAGTCGCAACCCTTGGTATAGCAATCATCGCTATGGCTGCGTACCTGACAATTGTGCAGCTCGCGATCTAATGGTTCATAAAGCCGCAGCCGATAGAGCGTGAAAGCTATCGACCGCCGCGGATAGTCAACGCACAAACCTATGTAGGCAGTGCACAGTGAAACTGATAAAAGCGCCCGCAGCTAGAGCGGTGAGAATGAGCGAGGAACAGATATTACATTGCAAAATCTCCCGCGCGCCCTGAAAGACGATCGCACTTGAGAGCCCTGCGAAAGCCAGCAGGGCACATTCGCCAAGTATCAGGAATGTTTGAATCCTGATTTCCAGGTGACGTGGCAACTGTCTCATCTTTTCATCGCCGGCTTATGCCGCTCGCGCGAACTCTTCGCTGCAGTCTGGCACCAACAATGATTGCCTGAAGGCAAGACAGAGACATGCGTTGCCCTATTATGATCACGTGCGTTGTTCCAAATGCCCGACTGTCTCATCTGCTCTTGAATGAAGGCAGGAGAGGCGACGTGGACCGGTACGCCACTTCTCCTTTGCGACAACAACAACGCCGCCGCCCAAGGGAGTGCTCTCCTGTCTGTCATATCAACAGATGAAAACCTGTAGGCCTGTCCATCGTGACCGTCATAGATGACTGAAATGGCCTCCTCCTGGAGCAATCTGCTCGGTGACAGGGATTCAACATAAGCGCATTACTTCACTGCTTCGGCGGAATTCCTGCGGGAACGCACTAGTTCTCGCAACTGCTTCCTCAGAAGCGGACTGCTCAGCTGATGACTGACGTCGAGATATCCTTCGCGCTGCAAGCGAGACGAGATCTTCTAGACCGTGAGTTCGGTACTGCACTGGGCCAACTCATGGGCGCGTTCGGTTGCCGTAGGGCGCAGGTCTGACATACGGTCAGAGCGCCTGTCGGTCGCAAGCGCTGAGCGCTTCATCGCCAATTTTCACGCGGGCAATCTGACGAGCTCCGTGCCATACCTCGATCATATGATCGCCGTAGAGTTTCCTTGCCGCGTCGAGGGCGTCGAGATCGTCTCGCAAGAGATGATCCTTTGTACTTAAGACTTGGCCTCTTTCGTCCAAAAAAAGGAATTTATGTTGGTTCATGTGCTCCTCCGAATTGTCGCGGGAGCACGGACACCGGTCTACTTAGTGCCCCGAATGTCTCTCAAGCGGCAGTTCTGGCAAATTGCCGACATCTAATGATATATTGATACTTCCAAATAATCATGCGTTTTGTTCGATACCACATATGACTTGGTGCGGTATCGCACGAACTTTGGCCTTAGTACGCCACGGAGACACCCCAATCCTCGTATCGGCGCGTTGATACCTATATTGGGCTATGTCGGGTGCCGAACAGACGAGCGCCTGGAACTCCAATAATTCTTATCTATCCGTAGGGCGCCGATCGGCGCGCCACCCACAAGCTGCGGTTTCACTGCTCACCCGGTTGAGCGGAGAAAGATCGCGCGATGTCGGATTTTACTCGAAACGGCTTTCTGGGCTCCCTGTCCCAGTCGGATAGGAAGTTGCTCGAACCGCATGCAACAGCGGTCAAGATGGACCATGCCAAACAACTCCAGGAGCAGCACGAGCGCATTAACCATGTGTATTTTCCTCTTGAGGGCATCATCTCACTCCTAGCCGTGATGAAAAATGGCACCACCGTCGAATCGGCAATGCTCGGCGCCTCGGGTGCATGGGGCATTACCGTTGGCTTGGGCCGTTCGCTTGCGACGAGCCGGGTTATCGTCCAGGCGCCCGGAGTGGCACTGCGGATTTCGTCGGCTCAATTTCTGAAAGCAACTCGGCAAAGTACGACTCTGACTACGCGGATCGGCCAGCACCAGGAAATTTTGCTCGCACAGATACAGCAAACCGCGGCGTGCAACGGCGTGCACACGGCGGACCAGCGTTTGTCGCGATGGCTATTGCAAGCACAAGATCACATCGCACCAGGAGAAGTTATCCCTTTCACCCATGAGTTCCTCTCGAGCATATTGGGCGTTCGGCGTTCTACGGTGACCCTCATCGCGGCCTCGCTCCAGCGAGCAGGTTCCATCCGTTATACGCGCGGGCGCATCCAACTCTTGAACAGGCCGGCCCTCAGGAGAACGGCCTGCGAGTGCTACGATATTATTCGGGCGCTGGGCGACGAATTTTCAACGCCAGCAAGGGCGCGAAAACACTAGCGACGCCTGCGGTCATCTTCGAAGGCGCTTCCAGCTTGCCAGAATAATTACGCCTGGAGGGCGTCCCTTCGAGGATACCGATATGAACTTGCCGGCTCCGCATCGAGATCTGCGCGGGCTCTTTCCGTGAGGCGACAATATTGTGCTAAGTCGATGTCGGCCAGATATAGATCATCAACAGCGATACCAGAACCATACCTCCGGCCATCATTGCGGCAAGATAGAAGCGTTGACTATACGTCATCGGCTCGCACAAGCCGGGGAACTAGAATCTCGTCCGCACGGCGACACTCGTGCCACTTGTCGCCCATGCTGCCATATCTCTATTGCGTCCTTAGAGCGTAGCTTTTGTGCCATCTCCAGCGCGTGAATGTCTTCGAGCAATGTATGGTCTTCGGTCCTATAGGGATGGCCAGTGTCCCCTAGAAAAAAGAACTTGTAGTTCTGCATAATCACCTCCTGCTGCGAGCGGGAGCGCGGACACCGTTCTGAATGGTGTCTCTGATGTCTCTCAAGCGCCAAAGCTCAGTACGGCACAGGCGACCGGCTATTCTAGCTGCGAATAGTGACTGCGCGAGTGTTATGTGCGATCCCCGACATAGCATTGTGTGCTGAATCGCACATAATCCGGGAAACATTCAATGTCGGCTAGGTACGCTTATTCGCGCTCAATGCTCTAGTCGACTCCGGATTCGAGCGCCGGAGTTTCGCGGGTGCGATAGTGTACTGCCTTGCACTTTTGCTGCCTTCGCGCGTTACTGCTGTGCGCGGTTTCCGACATATGGCCGCCATGTGGAAAGCCGAGATTGCCCGGGAACGACGATCTATCGCGGAAGAACAGGTCGAGCGCCGCATTCGATCCTATGGAATTCCTCGAGACCAGCGGTCCAGGAAGGGCGGTCATCAAGTACCGCAAGAATCAGAAGGTTTTCACCCAAGGCGAGCCTGCGGATTCCGTCTTTTTCATCCTAGAAGGGCGAGTTAAAGTCACCGTCGTTTCCGAGCAGGGCAAAGAGGCTGTTGTCGCGATTTTGGACAAGCGCGCGTTCTGCGGCGAGGGGTGCCTGGTAGGGCAGTCGAAGAGAATGGCGTCCGCCCGAGCCATGACAGACTGCCAAATTGCTCGCATCGAAAAGCCGCTGCTTTTGCGCGTGATTGACGACCAGCCTCTGCTATCTGCGCTTTTGGTTGAATATCTTCTCTTGCGCACGATACGTGTCGAGGAGGACCTCGTAGATCAACTGTTCAACTCGAGTGAGAAGCGTTTGGCGCGAGCCCTACTCTGCTGCACTGCGATGGCTTTTGGCGGCGTCGTCGTGCTGCTGCGCAGCTTTGGTATGCATTTCCTTCGGCATTTTTTCACCTGATGTTGCAGTACCCATAGCGGGCTTCCATGGAAACGCGGACAGACGCGCAAAAGCCCACGGATGGCGCCGGTTTAATCCGTTGGGGTCGAGTGGCCAAATCCGAACAATTTAAGCCCGAAGCATACGGAAGTTGCATCGCCGCATAGTTCGCATCGGCGGCTCGGAACCGTTGGGGTTCGACGCAGTTCTATAAATGGCGGTCAGGACAAGCCTCTATGGAGACGCTCGGTCGCATGAAATAGATGAATATTGCTCAAATTCGCTCGATAGCTGCATCAGCGCTGCATTTTGTGCCGGTTCAAGTGTGGAGAACGCTTTTTCCGCAAGCTGCGATAGGATTGTGTTATCACGCAGTCTCAGATAGGCCGCTCCCGCACGTTAAACACTATCCTGTCATTACCACGCGTCAGTTTGAAAATGACTTGGATTATCTCCAAAAAGTATTCAATTTCATTTCTTATGAGCACTTGATCCTAATACGTAGTGGATCAAGCGAGCAAAAAAATGCAGCGATACTTACGTTCGACGATGGTTTCGCGGAATGCGCGAGCGTGATTGCGCCTATTTTGATTCGTAGAGGGCTCAGTTGTGTATTCTTTGTCATTACAGACCACATTGATAACCGCCATGCTTTTCGAGAAAGCAAAGCATCCCTTTGTATTCATGCAGTAACTCAGCTGCCAAAAGAACGCGTTGATGCTGCGGTGCGGACGATGGATCTTAAAAAACGCCTTCGTCCTTTGCCCAAAAGGGTCTTTCTAAATCCTGCGAAGGTGCCCCTCGACATTGCCGATTTTGACCGAGAAGTTTCACCGCATCTGCTGCCGTTGATCCATTGGCTTCTCACCCTGTTACCGAATGAAGAGAGTCTTCTCGATGAACTCAGCGAGCTCCTGGGCGTAGATTCCAAAGGCTTTCTGCACTCAGTTCAACCATACCTCACTACGCAGCAGATACGACATCTTCAGGAGTTGGGTTTCACGATTGGTGCACACAGCTTGAGTCATCGGCTGCTTCAAAACCTGTCACAGGAAGAGGCCGAATGTGAAATCGTCTCATCCTGTGAGATAGTAAGGAGCATCACAGGCGAGGAGTCTGTCCCCTTTGCTTTTCCCTACTATGGCGCAGGCATAGATCGTACTTGGTTGGGGAGACTTCGCAGCGAACACAAGAGCGTCGGATTGTTTTTTGATACCGGCGGACTTCGCAAGGATGAGCCCTTCGTGGTTCCAAACCTAAAATCATCAAACCACTATAAGATCCATTCGGTACGTAGCGTCAGCGCCGCACGCAGAATAGCATCTAGGTCAACGGTCACTGGGGAATGTCCGCGTGTCAGCCGCTATCGACAATATTGTCTTTGACAAACCGAAGGCTAGGGCTGCAAGCAGCTGTTCGATCAGCCACCTAGATCGATAACCGCGCGGCGGTTTTGCGGCTCACGGACGCCTGGGCCGGTTTGTACCAGCGGATCGTGGAAGCTTTTGCCTTCGATCGAAATCGCCCCGCCATCCATCCCTTCGCGAACCATCTCGTCTTTAACTGAAGTTGCGCGACGTTCTGACAGAGACTGATTGTATGTGTCCGAGCCGACGGTGTCCGTGTGACCCGTCACCACGACGCGCACCGTAGCTTGCGTTTTCGCGGTCTTGACCGCCTCTGAAACGACTGCTTGCGCCTTATCCGTTAGATCCGACTTATTAAAGTCGAAGAATACGATGAATGTCTTCACAGCGGGTGGGGGCGGAGGGGGGGCTGGCGGAGGAGGTGGTGGCGGCGGCGTCATCCGCGGCGGGGCCGCAGTAAGCTCCGGTGAGTTGAAATACCACCGCACGCCCAGCATCGCCACATTTTCTTCCGGGGCTCTCAAATGGACTGGCGCGATACCCGCGATATCGGATGGGAGGTTAGACCCACTTCCCATTCTGCGATAACGATAGTCCGTGAACAGATCCATGTTGTCCGCGATAGGCATAGAAAGCCCCGCGATGCCTTGATACATGAACTGCGTATCGACGCCGCGCGCGAAATCCTGACCGGTCGAAAGATTGATGCGATTGTGCAGATTGCCCACCCCTGCACCACCTCCGATGGATCCCGTGATACCCCACCAAAGCGGAACGTCATAGACGGCGTTGAACATCGCCGATCCAAGTTGCATGCCGCCCGCGTCGTTTACGCCAAAAAGACTCTGATGGACGACGCCGCGCTGATCATAGCCAAGTTCGATTTCTGTGCGAAGGCCGCTATTGCCCCATTTATAGCCTGCTGCCGCGATCCCTAGTACATCGTCATGGTAGGGAAGTTTGATCGGGCCTGCAGCTGTTCCAAGCGCCGTATTGTAATGAACAAGCTCCATGGTATCCCAACCAGCACCGAGACCGAGATACCAACCCGTCGCTTCACTCGCGAATGCCGCAGAGGTCAGCGCGATTAACGCCGTACTGGCCAATATTAATGAACGCATTCTCATTATCGCCTCGCTTGTGTGCAATGGGCCGACGGCAAATTTATGCGCCAGCACGTGATAGAGAACGCCGCTCGCGGAGAAAGGTGTTGCACCGAAAATTGGAACTCAGAGATTGAGAACCATTGTGCTTTCAGGATCACATGCCCGTCGCGAAAAACTCCGCAACCTTCCCTTGGCGAAACCGTTCTTTATTCAACATCGAATTGATGAGGCTCCTCATGTTATACAGGTCAATAGCTGCCGCCTTGTTGCTAATGGCTGCGTCTGCCACGCTGAGTGCGTGCAACACAGTAGCGGGAGCGGGCAAAGACGTGTCTAGCGCCGGCAAAGCCGTGACCAATACCGCCGACGACACGAAGAAAAATAACTAAGTCCGCGAATTTGCAGGCGGCGTGTCGCGCCCAACCCGTATGACTCCGATCGTGGTGCCCCAATGCGAACACCCACGAGAATTCAATGCGGCAAGTGCCTCGATGTTCCGGGAGCGAGTCGTCAGTGGTCGATAGCCGGCTGAGAAATAGACAAATATCACGGCGTCGTTAAGTATTCCTCCGGCGCTGATATAGGGGAGAGGACTATGACACTTACGGATTTTGCCACGGTGAGCACCGCGATCAGCGGGATTGCCGTCACCATTTCGTTGATCTATCTCGCGGTTCAGACGCACCAGAACACGCGCAACACACGCGCGCTGATCCATCAGGGGTCGGCGGCGCGGACGGTCGATATTCTGACCAGTCTGAGGAACCCGGAATACTGCGCAGCGTGGATCGAGGGCAACGACGGCAATGCGACGCCTGAGACTATCCGCGCGCGGCAGTTCTTCTTCCATTGCTCGATTGCGATCAACGCAATGGAGGACCAGTACCTGCAGCATCGGTCGGGGTTGGTGAGCGTGGAGCAGTTGGGGCGGGTCTCGGAAACGTTTCGCGGACTGCTATCCGAACCCGGCATGCGCCGGTTCTGGAACGCGGATCGTGCCCGCATTGTGGGCGCGGCCCCTAGCTTCTGCGCCTATGTCGATAGCCTATGCACGGCTGAAGCGGCAGCGTTCGCGAACCGGGTCTAAACTACTCAAACGTGGGTAGTGTCTCAGTTTGAATTCGACCGAATTTAACGAGATAGGAAGCTATGGCCCGCGCTTCTTGGGCGAGATATCAGCGGTCGTGATAGCGCAAAGACGGCACTTTTCGCGCGCCAATGCGTTGTTCCCTTCGAAACTTCCGAAGGAACAAGCAAGAATGCGCGGCTTTTTCACTGCACTCGCACTCGCGACGTCTGTAGGCACGACCCCGTCTTTCGCGTTAGACCTTGCAAATGCCGGTGCCGAAACACGGGCGCATCTGGAATTTGAGATCGGCGTCGACCTCGTCGACCATCAAAAATATCTCGATGCCACTCCGCATTTGGAAACCGCCCTGAAGGAATTCCCAGACGACACAGATATTCTGAAATATCTGGGCTTCTCCCATCGTATGATCGCGCGAAATCGGACTGGCACGGCACACGACGCCGAAATTCGCATTGCCACAACATATTATCACAGAGCGCTCGATATCGAGCCCAACCGCGAGGATTTCCTGGAATTCATGGGTGAGCTCTATCTTGAAATGGATGATCCGCTCGCTGCGAGCGCCAAGCTCGCAGAACTTGAAAGGCGTTGTGCGCAAGGTTGCGTGCAATATGACGAGCTCGCTGCTTCGATAGCGTCCTATCGGTCAGCCACGCCTGGACAGATCACGACGCCGGGCCAGCTCGGGCCCGCGCCCACAGAGTGACCGTCTATGCGCAAGTTCTTGCTGATTGCCATGGGAATGGGCGCTTTCGGCGCGCTTTGGAAAACAGAAGCGGAAGAGGATGGACTCGGCGTGGCGCTGTCGCCATTCCTTGCAGCGCTTATTATTGAAGTAGGCATGCTCCTCCTCCGCCGCCAGCTAAAAGGGCTCCTGTCTAACAATGCCTAGCTATGGAGGGTTTAGCGCAGGCGAGATTGCGCTGAGCGAGCCCGACCACGCGAGCAAATCCTTGGACTGTTGCCTGGTTAGATGAGCCCGGGCGCAGCGGGTCAATGTGCGAACTGCTTCAGGAATGCTAGTTCAGGCGCGACATTGCCGTCGATTGGATATGACGCAGAAAAGTTGAGTCCGAGCTGCCGGCCGTCATTCCACACCACGGTCGCTTCGTGAACCGTGCGCGCGGTGAGGTTCAGTAAATAGAATTTCTTGGGGATTATCGGCGCACCACGGATCGCAATGCGCGCTCCGCTCTCTGACCAGTCTCGTATAGCGCAAGGGTATGTGTAGTCCCCGTTTGCATACACTATTTTTCCGCTCCAAAGGACGCGGTTGCGGGGTCTGGGCCTTCGTTCGTTCATAGCAGCGTCTAATGAAGCACCTTCTATAACGGTTCACGGCGCTTATTCGGTTGCGCGTCCCTGGCCTATCGGCCCAGGTTTGGCACCCGCGCTCGAATTCGCAGCATCGCACAATACAACTCCGTACAGAAAATCTACTGCGAGACATTGAGCAGCTGTGATAGACCGACGCGGATTTTTGGGGCGGGAAATGCCTGAGTTGCGTCCTACGAGGCTTACCGATTGCAATTTCCCAATTGGTAGCGAGTGAAAAACGCTGAGCGGATGCGAGCTCCAGTTCACGCTGGACGGCAACTCGGAACTCAATAGCCCCACCAAGACGCACCTATGGAAAGCGGCACACGTGGCCGCGGCGGCGGAATGCTTTCCATGCAAAGAGACGGCGATCTCGTGATCTATGGCGGTTCGCGGCGTCGTGCGTTGTGGTCCTGAGGCACAAAAGGAAACCCTGGCGCTTATCTCTGGGTGCAAGACGATGGCAACCTCGTCATCTACTCGCGTGCAAATAAGCCGCTCTGGTCGACTGGCACATCGCGCAAATAGCCTCGCGCGAAGCGTTAGTGGGACGGTCGTGGGGCTAGGGCCGCAACGCGTCCACTTTACGGGCAGCGATGCGGGTGGAAATAGCACCACCGGTCCTCACGTGGGCCGTCAGCGCAGCCGGTTGCCGTGAACGCGACTACCAACAATATGGCGATATTCATTGCTCGGCGCATGGCAAAAAATTGCTCCCCGTCAGGCCTATAGTGCTCTAACGCCATCAGGTTGTTTTGCAGTCGCGCGCGTGATGGCCCCACTGTAGTGGCTAGGCTCTTAGTCTCGCTTATTCTCTTATCGTTCTCATGCAGAACGAAACTCAAGCCGAAGACTTTTGCCGCGAAGACATGCTGAACCACTGGTCGCTGCGCATCCAACACGCTTCGGCTATGCAGAAGCTTGGCTTCGAGCTTGCTGCGACGACCCTGGTCACTGCCGCGGTCTTGTCATCGCCGACGGCTTCGACCTGACCTGATCCGACAAATCCGAACTCACGCGGGTGTAGCATGACTGAAGACATCACCGGAGGCGGAACGGCGCATGCGGGCATCGTGGGCGCCGCGCTCGCCGGCGCAGTAAGGACAGTCGCACTGCTCAATCTTTGGCTCACTTTACTGCATAAAATGGAACAAACAGCGTGTAGAGCCGTTCTGTGACTATGCGCGACATACTTCGTTGGAAAAGCTGGTCGTTGCCGAACAAAACAACGGCAATAGTAGCAGCAGTGACTTTTCTAGCCATCGCGCTCTTAACTGTCTTAATGCTGGTTGCCGCTGGCGACGCCCCGAAGGGGCGTCTCGAAGCTGCACTGTGTCGAGGAGCACTCGAGATCGAAGTGGTTCTGACGTTCATGACTTGGACTATAGCACACGCTGTCTTCTTCTGCTCCAAAGCGCTGATGCGACTGGCTCGCGCGGTTAGCAGTGGGTTCATGGACAAGCTACGGCGAGCCACGATAGTGGCGTAGACGAGATGAGCGTGACTGGATCGTGCGCCGCAACAATTCCAATTCCGACCGGGCCGCGTTGTAAGCTCCTTCCGTCCAATGCATCGAAGCTCGGCAAGTTTTGGCTGCACAGGATATTGCTGCACCACTCAAAGTTGTTGCGCCAGCTGCGCATCATTTGAGCTCGATCTCCTTGTCGATATAGCTAAAGTCTCTCCATGCTTTCTTGGATCCGTCTCGATACGGCAATAGTGCCGGGTGGAGAGTGTGAGCTAAAGCTATTGCGACGGGAGACGAGTTCTCAATTGTGGCCAGCAACATCACGCTCATGAACAGCCGAATGAGCGGGTCCGAAACGGAGCTTGCGGAGGTGGCGTGCGACCGCCTTCGGGGGCGCCCGCATGTCGTGTGCTGATCGGTGGGTATGGCATGGGTTTCACGCTGCGGGCCGCTCTCGCCAAACTGGGTGCTGACGCTCAGATCATTGTCGCTGAACTGGTGCCCGCGGTCATGCAATGGGCGCGCGGACCTATGGCCGGGCTCACAGCCAATTGCCTCGACGATCCGAGGGTCAATACTCGTGAGACCGACGTCGGTGACCTGATCGCATCCGCGCGGCTGAGCTTCGACGCGATCCTGCTCGACGTGGATAACGGCCCCCCTGGTCTCAGCCGCCGCGCCAATAACAGGCTTACGATCTGCGCGGCCTTGAAGCGGTGCGCACAGCGCTTCGTCCAAAAGGCCTGTTGGCGATATGGTCGGCAGCGCCCGACAAGGTGTTCGCTGATCGTCTTGTCCGCGCGGGATACGTCGTGGATGAGCTCAAGGCCCGCGCCAGCAAAGGCCGAGGTGGACGTCATATCGTCTGGATCTCGACACACCATGACACGAAGCTTAAGCCGTCATAGCGCAACAGAGCCTGTGGATCGCGATATGACTGATACGGACAGATGAAGTTGGCGTGGGACTAGGGCGAGCGGTAAGTTGGTATGATTGTTGGTATGGCAGCCAGTGCTCTACACTAAGACATTATATCTGCTACACTATTTATCGCCTCGTGGGTTCTGCCGGGCCCACCACGCATATCTTATTGTAAGTGCTATATTATTTTAATCCGTATAGAGACGAAAAGGCTTTGAACTTTCCGCGGCTTACACGGGTGAAGTATGCCGAAGCACCGAGGAGCATGGAGCAAATGCGCTCTGCGTCGCGCAATTCTGCGCAATTTCTCAGCCGACAAATGCGCCGTTCCAAAAGCAGTCCATTCGGAACGGAGATTTCTACTGCAGAGAGCGGAGTTAGCGGGTTGGCTGGCATCACGCGATGGGTGTTGGTCAATTTGTTGGTATCGCAATGCCGTGTCGCGACGGTGGGCCGGAAATCCGCGAAATCTCATGGCCTGTCGGTAGCGGACTAAGCACCGGATGTCCGATAATCTTCATTTATCGGAGATCTAGGGGACGTGCTGGAAAGCTTGGCCCAACAAGCCGTGGAACGTAGACCGCGCACAATGTGAAGAGGACGAAGCCTGCGTAAGGACGTGATAGGGTCGTTACGCTGTCAGGCGGTCGCTGGCGATAGTGATGCGGCGTAGGCAAATTGCGAGCGGCCCCGGCCCAGCACTGCTGATATGGACCTTCGCGAGTGTGGCTTAAATTTCTAGCCGCGACTTTCGCGACCCAGCATCCTCATGTCAGTGCGAGACGGTAAAAGTCTGAATGCTCTGCAGCGTGCCACCCGGTGTTTTTACCTTCACCGGCCCGGACGTTGCACCGGCAGGTACGACGGCCTGGAGAAAGTTTGCGCTTATCAGCTGGAAGTCCGCTTTGACTCCTTTGAACGAAACCTTAGTACCTTTTTGCGTGAAGCCCTGGCCATAGATGTTGATCGTAGCGCCAATTGCGCCCGAAGATGGAGAAAGGCTGGCGAAAGGCGGCAGCCCCGTGTTGAGGCTATACATCGTTCCGCCACCATTCGGGCCGCCCGACTCGGTCAGTCCGTAGAATGTGCCGTTGGTGTCCAGCAATAGCGGACTGGATGCCATGGTGCCGTCGGTCGTGGGGCTAAGCGCATGCAACAGCTTGAACACACCCTTGGACGTCACTTCGAAGATCGCCGAGCCCTCGCACTTGCCGTCCTTGCAGGCTGCTGCCTCGCCGTAAAAATTGCGATCGTTTGCAAGGACCAGGGAATCGCACGGGAATGCCATGCTGTCGGCAACGCTGAAGCTGTGAAGTATCTGCACCTTGCCGGTCTGTTTCAGGGCGAAGACGGTTCCTAGATCGTTGGCACCGCCGCTGAACGTGACGCCGTAGAATTCTCCCCTATCTCCCTCAACCACGCCGCCCATCGGCTGAATGCCTTCCTTCTTCCCCTCCGACGGAAAATCGTGAAGGACGGTCACCTGACCCGTTGTTGTCATTTTGAAGACCGTGCCACCGCCAAGTTTACCGCCCGCGCTTGTCGTGCCGTAAAAATTGCCGTCGCTTGCTAGCGTCAACGGACCGGAAGGACCGACTCCATCATCCGCTCCGCTGCCGAAGTCGTGAATATCGACCAGGGCACCATCCGAACCGACGGAAAACACCGTGCCTCCGCCATTCGCGCCTCCGGTAGCGGCCACGCTATAAAGGGTACCGTCAAGCCCTTCTGTCAGCTGACCCTCGTCCGGGTCACTGCCCGTGCTCGGATTGTTCTCCGATATCGTCACGATGAAGCCCTTTGTGCGAGCGGAATAAACGCTGCCATAACTATATGGATCGACCCCGCCGGAACACGTTCCGTAGAACGTTCCGTCTCGTGCGAGAAGCAATCCCGTGTTGCAACCAGTCCCGCCCGTACTTGGGTCGAAGCTGCCCAGCAACGTTTCCGTACCGCCTGTGGTCACCGAAAAAACGCCACCCACGCCATTGGTGCCACCCTTGAGGGTCGCACCGTAAAGAACGCCGTCCTGGCCCTGGGCGACAACACCGCGAGGCGATTGAGCATCTCCAGTCGCGCCGAAGGCATGCAATACGTTGAAAGTCTGCGCGCCCGCCGGGAGGGCAACGCTGTTCATTGCCAACGATGCAATAGCTGCCAGAACTGTGGTGGTGCGGGATGTCAATGTCATTGCGAACCTCCAGACAAATCATGTTGACCCCGAAAGCGGCACACTACGAAAACAATCAATCAACTCGGCGACGATGCAGAGCGAGCATTGTAGCCCCAACGATCGACTTGCTCGCATTCTTCATCGGTAAAAGATGCGCGGCGACGAAGCTCGACCTCCGTACGGGATTCGAATGGGATTCCGTCGGGATCAGGGCCCTCCAGAATTGCGATCTCGCGCTCGGCGCGTGCACGGTCGGCCGCCAGATACACCGCGCGCACATTGCGCTGACGGCCGAAGAAGCGGCCGTGGACAAGCTCGCGCTCCAGCATCGGATCGAAGCGATATTTCTCGCAGAGCTGTCGCGTAAGCCTAAGCCCGTTTTCAGTATGAAAGAGCTCATCGACCGAAATGTAGTCGAGGGCGCGCGCAAAATCGGTCTGACCGAGCACGTCACGCGTTGCGATTTCGACCGGCAATTTGTCCACAGCGAGCGCTTCAAGCACGGTGCACATGATTAGCAAGCGCCAGATCAGTTCATGCTTGCTTCCCGGCTCGCATTCCGGAAAAGAATAGGCAAATTGATAGTTCGCCGCGTGCTGGGGCAAATTGGCTTCGGAAAAGCCGCCATCGGCAAGCAGCCTCCTGAAAATCGCGGCGTGCCGCGCTTCGTCGGCAACATGCGAGGCGAGCGCCATGTGCGATGCCCAGGGCAAATCTGGATGCTCATAGGAGCAGCGCGCCAGAAGCTCCATCGCGCTCAATTCCGCCATCACGTTGTCGTTGAGTTCGGCGGAGATATCTGCCGGCTCGCGCCGCGACATAGTTCTCATATGACCACGCGCTCCCGCTTCGGGGCGTAATCGTCCGGCGGGTCGCGCCGGGACGGCGACGCGATCGACAGGTGGCCAGAGGGAAAGGTCCAGAGGCGCGAGCGGTCCGCTATCGTAAGCCCAAGCCTTCTGCAGGGCTATACTCAATGGCTCGGCTACGCAATTGCCATCCGCGGAAACAATCCCGCTCGACAGACCATCGATTGCGGAACCGAGCGCTGCAATCGTGCGCGCGTCAAGCAATGGATCGAGGCGCGAACAAAGCTCGCGATAGCGCGGCAATAAGAAATCGCGCAGGCCCTTGGCGAGCTCTTCTACGATGCGATCTGAAATCCCGCTCGCATCCAGTTCCCGCAGCGGTTCGATCCATGCCAGCCGAACCTGGAGTGCTCTGTCGTCTCGTTCAAGATGGGAAAGCGCCTGTCGGCGCAGCGCGATCGCCCGCGCCATGCTCTGTTCAAAAAAAGATGCCAGATTCAGTTTCGCGTCGATTGAGGCGATCTTGGGTATCCATCCCGCAGCAATATGCGCCGCGGCCCGCTCCGTTATCGAGAGGCGCAGAAGATCATCCATGAGCGACGGAGTCGACCACCGGCCTCCCGATCGCGCATTGCGATCGGGATAGTATGAGTCATTCACTCCAGCATTCCCTGAAGCATTGGCAAAATAGGGTGCCCCCACCCACAACAACCGGCGGACCCCGACGTGAATCCACGCGTTGTCAGCATCCCTGTTGGAAGGCCATTCGCCTTATTGATAGCGTACCCCAGCGCCGAGGCGACAACAGGAGAAAGCGGCACCACTCCCGACCGAATGTGGTTCATCACCCTGCTTTTGTAAGGATCGGTCGTGCCAGCTGTCAGTTCTTCAAGAAGAAGGTGCTTCTCTTCTTCGGTCAGATCCCACGGCGAGAGGAGAGTCTCAGATAACACGCTGCGGAACACCGGATCGGCAAGCATCCTAGCGTAGACCGTCGCGGTAGCATCTTTGCTCATGAGATTCCCCATTTCTCATAGTGGGCAGCTCCAAGTCCCACGCCGCTCAGAATTTAAGCTATGCTTAGCGGCACCCATCGTCAAGAAAATGTCATGTGGGAAATCAGCGCAACAGCTTTGTTGCGCTGCGGCGCATGGTTGCTGTCAAAGAACGTGTTGAAATTCTTCTTGTTTATTAGCGGTTCGCGGCCGGTTGGGAGATCGAAAGATCTGAAGCTCCTATGATCGAGTTCGGGGATGCGAACCAATTCCGTCGGCGGTGGTCATTCTAAAGAGATGCCCCGTATGATCAGACACCATGCATGACACGGGAAAGTAGCCGTCGGGCGGCTCAAAGGAAACACGTAGGCGCGCCAAAGCGAGCAAGATGGAAAACTGTTAGTGGGGTGGAGGGTTGGCGATCAAATAGGGCAGCCCATTGTTGATGGTCGGGTTCTGAGCCCAGATTTTCTTGTCGAGCCCTTTCGGCAATTTCTTGATGAACTTACTGTTCTTCAACCCCTTCGTGCCCGGGTCACTGCCCTCGTTGCCGGCCGCGACATTAACGCCGGTCGTGGTCGCATCCCAATACACGTCGTTATTGGAAGTGCCGTTCTCGACACCGTACAGACCTCCTATGCAATCCGTGTTGTTGTTGCAGCCTGAGTCCGGCGTGGTGATCTTTCCAGCTGCGTAGGACTGCACGACTGAGCCTTCAGCATCAGTTTGCGATAGGAGACCGCCGATTTGGGAATCGTCGCCGCCCGGGCCACCGTCGGTTACGGCCCCAACGGAATAAGAGTTCATGATTTTCCCGCCCTGACCGACGCCTATCGACAGGCCTCCGAGCTGACAGAACCCGACAGTGCATGAGACCGAGCCCATCGAGAACGATTGGTCGATCAGCTTAGCCCCGCTGGTCAGGCCACCGAACGATGAAGCTTGCCCACCGCTGATAGCGACGTTGGCCCACGACTGCACAATTGCGCCACCGCAGGCGCACAGCCCGCCGGCGCCGTCGAGCCTTCCCATGGTAATCGTCCCGGTCGCATAGGATCGCCAGACTAAGCTATTCGCGTTGGGCCCACAGGCTACCGCGCCCGCGCCATTGGCACCTTGATCGCCGGTACTCGTGATGGAGACATTGACCATACCCACATTGCTGATGATCGGCGAATAGATGCTGAAAATCAGGCCATCGCACGCAGCGCTTGGCGTCCCATCGACAATGGTGAGGTTGCTAATGGTATTTCCCAGACCTTCGAAGACGCCGGTGAACCAGTTTCCGGGTGTCTGGACCGGCGCGGTGGAGTAGGTTCCGTCCTGCCCGGCATTGTAGCTGTTCGCCAGAGCATAGTCGCCGCTGGGGTTTGCATTTGTGGCGGCCGCGAGTCCTGCGATGTTGTTGACGAGCACGTATGAATTGCCATTTATCGTCAGAGGGCTCGATAGCTTGGCAAATGTGACGTTTGCGCCCCCGTAGAATGCAAGCGATTCGGTTCCTGCATCGTTGAGCGTAAGGCCTCCTTTGCCGGTCACCGACATCGGCGCATAGACCCCGATTGTTTGGGTGGCGCTCAGGGTCAAATTGTTCGGCGAACTCCAGGTGAGAGAGGCGGCGACCGCAATATTGGTCGCCTGCGCGGTGCCGGTCGTCGTGACAGTCACGCTCCCCGATGCAAGCATGGTCTCCAAGTCGGACACGTTGAGCACAGCCGTACTCTTGGTTGGACTGCAAACCCCTCCCGTACACGTCATGTTCTTGGTCGCGTTTGGGGATATCGTCACGCTGGCTGTTGCCGGAGTGACCAAAAGTGCAAGCAATACCATTGCAATCTTGGAAGTGCCGGTGCGGCCGCAAAGCAGCGTCGCTACAGCTTGCAAAACAAAGGTCTTCCCGCCTCGGTCCTCCAACCCGTCGTCATCGAGCGTGCGCTTTTGTTGCATATTCATGATTGGCCCCCTTGCGGCGAAGAACTCGTACAGCGAGGTACGGCTCAACAAGCGCGGAACAATGCGTTATGCTCACCGGGTCGAGAATGGGCACGCAGAGGCGTTCGCCGGCAAATGGCGGGCCGGGGCAGTTTGGGGCAAGTCGGGACATGGCGGCGGAGACCGCAAAAAATCCATCTGAGCGCAGGCTCAATTCGTGGAAGGAAATCGCCGCGTTCGTGGGCCGCGACGAGCGCACCGTCAAGCGCTGGGAGCAGACGCGCGGGCTTCCGGTCAGGCGCCTACCCGGAACTGGCCATGTCTACGTGTTTGCTTATGTCGATGAAATAAACGCTTGGCTGAACGGGAGGGACTCAAGCCCTCGCTCCGCCGGCATTGAAACACAACCGCCTCAACGCGACGTGCCTCGGAGGTACATCCTGCAGGTGCTTGCCGGCGCCACCGTGCTTCTTCTCATTGCAGCGGCAGCAATCTTTGCTATTCGTGGCGACACTTTCGTTGGGGGATCGCGGGACCCAACCGCGCTCGTCAACGGAAGAAATCCTCCGCCGATGGCCGTCCAGCTTTATCGTGCGGGGCTGCATGAATGGCAGTCCCGAACACCCTCAAGTCTCGCCAGCGCCATCTCCGACTTCAATCAGGCGATCAAAATCGATCCCGGTTATGCCAAAGCCTATGTCGGTCTTGCGAATGCCTACAATCTGGAAGGTGAGTTCACCTCGATCCCACCCGACCGGCTCTATCCGAAGTCTGCGGCAGCCGCGCGGCGGGCGATCGCGCTTGATCCATCGCTTGCCGGCGCCCATGCGGCTCTGGCCTTTACCGATTTCTACTGGCTGCGCGATGTGGCGTCGGCACGGCGGGAATTCAGGCGCTCTCTTGCGCTCGACCCAAAGAGCGCAACCGCGCACCACTGGTATGCCGCGTTTCTGATGACAATCGGCAATTTCCACGATGCCCGGATCGAGATCGACAAAGCGGAGGATCTGGATTCGGAATCAAGCGCAATCCCGGCGGACAAGGGCATTATCCTCTTTCATGCCGGTGAAAAGGAGCAGGCGGTAACCCTTCTCACCCAACTGGAGCAGGACCAGCCTGGATTTGCTGCACCGCACAGATATCTTGCGACGATCTGGCTTGCAGCAGGGGCTGACGCTGCTTACCTGCGCGAGTTGCGGCTCAGTGCGCTAGCGCGTCACGATGACGGCGACATGGCCTTAGCAGCGGCTGGCGCGGTCGGCCTTGCACGCAGCGGGCATCTTGGAATGTTGCGCGCTCTCTTGGCGGTTCAGCAGTCTCTTTACGCGGCGGGAAAGCAATCGGCGTTCAGGCTGGCAGCGACGTTTGCAGCACTTCACGATGCAGATGATGCATTGACTTACATCGCCACCAGCATAAGCCGACATGAACCGGACAGCATCGCGTTGAGGGTCGATCCGCCATTCGACACTTTACGACAAGATCCACGGTTCATCACTCTTGTGACTGAAGCGGGCCTAGGTGATCCATCACGCGGATAGTTGAGCACGAAAAAATAGGTGCATCGTGCCGCTTGAGCATTCCGACGTAGCAATTCCGCGTAAGCAATTCACGGATTCCGCTAATATGGAGGCGCTTGTCTGGGACGTGGGGTCTGGCCGCTCACCTTTTAATCGTACACTCCCGTTTCTTCCAAACTTCGAAGGGGGTGCGTCAGCTCCAAGGAATGTCTGCTGGCTTTGAAAAAAGCACCAGAGTGAACCTATCCGGGATCTGCGAGTGCACTCGACATCAAATATCCTTAGCGCAAAAGTGTTTTTGCACCTCAGTGCCGACGCCACATCGCGCCGCCATTGATGCTCAAGCTTTCCTGCAGCGCAGCCCAACGAACACTCGCAGTTGTTCCTGTCTCGAAACTGCCCAGCGCGGTCTATTGCTCGCGTAGTCGCCGGTTCGGCTTGGCGGCGAGCGCACGCCAGGAACCACCAAGGCCCAATACCAACGTTGCAGCGCCACCGCCGGCGACGGTGATTGCTGCCGTCCCGAGACTGAATGCGAAGGGCAGCCCGAAAACAGTTCTGCAGATCGTCCAGGCAGCTGCCGTGCCGATACCCAAAGCCAGCAGCCCCGATACAATGCCGAGAAGGCCGTATTCCAGGGCATAGATAGCGGCGATTCTGCCGCGCGTCGCGCCCAACACCTTCAGCACGGTCGAGTCGAACAGTCGTGCGCGCTGACCGGCCGCGATGGCACCGGACAGAACGAGCAATCCCGCGAGGATCGTCACCAAGCTTGCTGCACCGACGCCGACATTCAACTGCTGAAGCAGGGCACTCACCTGCGCGATGGCATCCTTGACGCGGATGGCGGAGATGCTTGGGAACGCATCTGTGACGGCGCGATAGAGCGGCTCCTCGTCTTTTGGCGCTACGCGCACCGTGGCGAGAAAACTGTGCGGTGCTTTGTCAATGATGCCGGGCGAAAGGATAAGCACGAAGTTCTGACGCCCGCTGCTGAAATTCACGTCGCGCAGATTGGCGATGCGCCCGTCGATCTCGCGGCCCAGCACGTTCAGCCCGATAGTGTCGCCGATCTTCAATCCCATTCCCTGCGCCAGGTCGGCGTCGAAGGAAATCAGCGTTGGTCCGGCGTAATTCGCAGGCCACCATTTGCCTTCCACGATTTGTGTGCCCTTAGGTGGAATTGCTGCATAGGTGATGCCGCGGTCGCCGGCGAGTGCCCAGCGCGAATCGGCGGAGACTTTCGCGTCGCGGGCCGGGATGCCTTTCAGCGATACGATCCGTCCACGGATCATCGGCGTGCGGCGGTAGTCTTGGGCCGAACGGACATGCGAGATGATGCGATCGAATTGCGCTGTCTGATCAGGTTGGATATCGAGGAAGAAGAAGCTGGGCGCGCTTTCCGGCAGTTCATCGCTGACTTGCGCCGAAATCGTGTGGCCGAGAAGCGTGACGGTGGCAAGCAGCGTCAAGCCCAGTCCCAGCGCGGTTATCACGCCCGCGGTCGCAGCGCCCGGTCGCACGAGATTGGCGATCGCAAGCCGCATACTGGCGTTGCGGGCACGCGGCAGCCGCGCGGCGCACCAGCGCAACGCACCGGCGACAATTCGCAGGATCACGAGGCCGCCCGCGATGCCCGCAAGAAATTCCGCGGCAAACAGTTTTGACGGCGCGATCACGATCGCCAGAAGCAGAACCAGCGATCCGGCTATCATCGAGGCGAAAAGATAAGGCCAGCGGACACGCGCACGGCTGCGATCGACGGCGTCGCGGAATAGAGCGGCTGGCGCGATGTCGCGTGCTCGCGCCAATGCCGGAATCGCCGCCGCCGCCGCGGCGAACAACCCGAACGCAGCGGCGAGCAGCAGGGGGTTCGGAAAAACTGCGAAGGACGCGGGGATCGGAAGGTTTGCGCCGTACAGATATTCGACAAGGAACGGCAGCAAGCCGCCGCCGATATCTCCAACGACGACCGCCAGCACGGCGATCGCCATGATCTGTATAAAGAACGCTGTGAAGATCAACGCGCCGTCCGCGCCAAGGCTCTTGAAGATAGCGATCTCCTCGCGCTTGCGGTCGAGGAAGGCTGAGATCGCTTGGCCCGCACCGACACCGCCGATGGCGAGGATCGTCAGCGCTGTCAGCGTGAGGAACATCGTGACCTGATCGATGAAGCTGCGCGTGCCTGGCGTTGGATTCTCGCGTGCGCGGATTTCCCAACCGGCGTTCGGGAACTTGCGGTTCGCCTCGCTGCGAAACGTATTTGTGGAGAACGATGGCGGTGCCTGAATGCGATAGGCGTATTCAATCAGGCTGCCATAGGTAACAAGCCCTGTGCGCTTCAGTGCGGTGTCGGAGATCAGAACATGCGGGCCAAGACTGAAACCACCGGTGATGCGATCTGGCTCCCGCACGAGCACGGCGCTGACGCGAAAATTCTGAGTGCCGACTCGGATCATGTCGCCGCGCGCGACGTGCAAGCGGCCGAGCAACGTCTCTTCGACAATCGCCCCGCAAGTTGGGACATTACACACGAGGGCGTCTTTCAACGCGATATAGGGCGACGCTTCCACATGCCCGTAGAATGGGTAAAGCTTGTCGACCGCTTTAAGTTCGACGAGCTGGCGGTCGCCCTCCGCGCCGTCTTTCATCGCATAAGCCATTGCGCGCATCGACGCGGTCTTAGAAACGCGCCCGTATCGTGCAAGGAAATCGTGCTCTTCGGCTGTTATCTCCCGATGCACAAGACCTACTGAGACGTCGCCACCGAGCAGTACCCGGCCCTGTTGTGCCAGCCCGGCCAAGAATGCTTCCGACAGGGAGCCGACGCCCGCAATTGCCATCACGCCCAGAACAAGCGATGCAAAGAAGATGCGAAAGCCTGAAAGGCCGCTACGCGCCTGACGCGCCGCCAGCCGGAACGCGAGCGTTATGTTCATGTGCGCTCGTCGGTCAGGATGCGCCCGTCCTTAAGCTGCACCACACGGCCGCAGCGACGAGCAAGAGCTTCCTCGTGCGTGACGACGAACATGGTTGTGCGCGCGCTTTCGTGCAGCGCAAACATCAGATCTGCGATTTCCTTGCCCGTTGCGCCGTCGAGATTGCCGGTAGGCTCATCTGCGAACAGCACTTGCGGCTGTGGCGCCACGGCTCGGGCCAGCGCCACGCGCTGTTGTTCGCCCCCCGAGAGCTGGCTCGGGTAGTGCTCGACGCGCGCGCCCAGCCCCACCGCATTGAGCGCCGTCTTGGCTCGTTCGAAAGCATCGCCCACGCCGATCAATTCCAACGGGACCGCAACGTTTTCCAGCGCTGTCATCGTCGGGATCAGGTGAAAAGACTGAAACACGATACCCACGCGCCCGCGACGGAAACGCGCCAGAGCGTCCTCGGAAAGCCGCGTGATATCGGTTCCGGCCACAGTCACCCGGCCGGAGGTCGCGGCTTCCAGTCCCGCTGCGATCATCATCAAGGAAGATTTGCCCGAACCCGAGGGGCCGAGGAGGGCAACGGTCTCTCCGTTCGCAACGTTCAGCGATATGCCGTTCAGGATGCTGACCGGGCCCGCCGCGCTGGGCAGTGTCAGGCGCACATCTTCCAGAACGATCGCGGACGCGGGAGGCTGCATGGGGGACAATTCTCTCTATATAAGGCGTGCACACTAGGCGATATGGCATGAGAAATAGCCGATTCAAGCGAGCTGCCGTCATTGTTGCGGCCATACTGACACTGGCGTCCGGATCGGTATGCGCCGCGCCTGTCAAAATCTTGGCGTTTGGCACGAGCCTTACCCAGGGTTACGGCCTCCCGCCAGGCACCGAATACACGACCGTCTTGCAGGAAAAGCTCAAAGCAGTCGGCGTCGATGCCAGGATCGTCAATGCCGGCGTCTCGGGCGATACCTCCGCCGACGGTCTTTCCCGGCTCGACTGGTCGCTTGCGGACAAGCCGCAGGCGGCGATTGTCGAGATGGGTTCAAACGACGCGTTGCGGGGTTTGGCACCAGCCCAGACCGAGAAAAACCTGAACGCGATACTCGCCAAACTGAAGGCGGCGCATGTCGCTGTCCTGTTTTGCGGAATGCACGCGCCACGCAATCTCGGTCCGGAGTATGCGGCGCAGTTCGATGCGATCTATCCAAAGCTCGCCAAACAATACGGCGTGCTTTTCTATCCATTCATCCTTGATGGCGTCGCTTTGAATCCTAAGCTCAACCAGGCCGATGGCATCCATCCAAATCCGGCGGGCGTGAAAATCATCGTGAGTCGAATCCTCCCTTACGTCCAAAAACTGATCGCCGTGCGCCGCTATTGACGCGGGCTTTCACATGTTTGTGCGAGTGCACTTTGTGAAAAATAGTGTTTGCATGCTTTGAATATTCAATAGTGTAAAAGTGTTATTGCGCACTGTTGGCCGGCGGCCGTTCTCGTCGAGGCGCTCGCTGCAACGTCCTTCGACCGGACCATGCTTGAAAACAACTAGTTATCGAAAAGCGAGCCTAAATCCTTGCGGCACCCAATTTCTTGTGTGAAGCGGCCGATATGCCGTGCGCGGTTTTCTCTCACTCGATGTAGCGATGAAGACGAAGGTCTGGCGCGTCATTTCCGTTCGAGTGTACCGACTACGTCGCCTGCCATGTAGGAGAGTTGCGCGCGCATGTGTCCGTCTGTGCCGCGCACAAAATGGAGCCGTGCGTATTGCGCAATTGGGGATTGGTGGTTAACCGCACAATTGACAACGTAGGAACCTAATCGTCAAAACCGACAAATACGGCTGCTTCATCGACTGATTTACGTTCGGACACCACAGCATTCGCAGGGAAGTTTTCGTCGGGCCAGCCCAGCGCAATGCTTTTCATGATAACCTGATCGTCGGCTATCCCGGCGTGCTCACGCACGACCGGCGATTGCATGATGCCCTGGCTATTGATTACGGCGCCCAACCCGCGAGACCAGGCCGCATTGACCAAGGCGGTCGCGACAGCGCCGCAGTCAAACGGCGTATCGTCGCTGCCGTCCAGCACCCGATCATAAGTTACGATCACACATACGGGCGCGTCGAATTGGCGAAAGCCGCGCAGCACCCAGTCCTGGCGCTTGTCCTTGTCATCGCGTGCGATCCCCATCGCGGAGAACAATTGCTTGGCAACGCCAACTTGCCTGTCGCGGTGTTGACCTACAAAGGCCTGACCCGTGCGGAACTCACGCGACTGCGGTACGCCTGCGACCATACGCTCGGTGTTGCCCGCGCGGATCCGGTCAAGCGGCTCACCGGTGATGATATAGAAATTCCAAGGCTGGGTGTTCATCGACGACGGCGCGCGCATGGCCAGACCGATGATCTCCTCAATCAACGCCCTAGGAACTGGGTCAGGCTTGTAACCGCGGATGCTCCGGCGGCCGAGGACAACATCGTCAAACTGCATCTGCGGCCCCTGACATTGTTAGCTCGGCTCTGATCGGCAGGAGGTTTCGTAACCTCATCGCGCAATGATTTCCAGAGACCGCTCAGCGGTAAACCTGAGATGCGGTAGATCTTAGACAGCGCAGCCCAAGGACTGCCGCTCACGGCGGTCGGAAACTGTTACCATCTCTTATATTAAACCCGCCTTCGAGCGTGACGAATTCAGCCGACTAGCTAGAAATTATCCGCCTGCTTTCAATATTCGGCCTACGGCGGCCGGCCCGGTGCCATCTGGGACTGCCGGATCAATTGGCTCCGGGACCGGCGAAGATGCTACTGTTGCCGTAACTTGGGGGACAAACACATGGACAAGACAATCGGATTTCTGGCGTCGTTTGCGATAGCTCTTTGCATAGGCGCGTATACGCTTTCTGCCAGCGCGGCGCCCGCCATTGGCGCAGTCGCAGTGCCGAAGACCAAACAATTCAATGTCGAGTTTTTTACCGGGGGCGCACAATGTGGGGAGGCGACCTTCACCTACGACTCCGTCACGACTCTTTGGGGCACAATTCACACCGGCTGCGCGCAATCAAACCCCATTCCCGGCATTGGCATTGTCGTCAAGAAGAACTGGAGTCAAAAGGTCTTGTTGCCCAAGCAGCCCGGTTCGTCATGTAGCACCCCAAAGGAAATGGAATTTGAAGAGACGGTTGTAGACGCTGAGGGTGCTGCGGAGGGCGATATCTATTTTCTGAACTATCCACTAGTCAGCGGTAGTTGCTGGTGGGAATTCGAGTCCCAAGACGGTGTCACTGTGAAAGAAGTGGGATATGGCACTTACACCGTCGTTCCTTGAAGCAATGCGCCCGGAGAAGGGCAACCAGAGCCATTTGCTTCGCCATTAGCAATCTCTTCGCAATTTAGTCCTGATCGTGCTGGCCGCCAGCTGTGATCGCGAACCGATTTCTCCTATTGATTTGAAATGATGAAGGCCGCGTTCGAACTTTCTAGCAGCCGGCTAAGATTGGCCTTGATCGCCGCAGCGCGGCCCAGGACCACGTCCATTTTTCCAAGGCTGCTGGCGGTGCCTGCTCGGAGATTAAGTCCGTCCAGCTGAGCGATTAGCGACTGTGCTTCCGTGGCATTGTCGGAGAGTGTCTGATAGGCATTCTTGCGCGCGCGCGATGCGAGCAGCCAGGGCTTTTTGACTCTGCTAAGCGCGACGATCTTGTCTGAAATATTTCGAGCTGCGGTGGCCATCACTGAAAAGTCATTGCGCCGTGCCGCGACATAAGTTGGCATTGCCGCGTCGCAGGCTGCGGTGAACGCCTTATAGTCGGCAAGGGCCTGGCTGGTTGCTTTTAGCGCAGCACCCCCGTCTAGCTCATTCTGAGCGGCGGCGACTGCGTTATCGACATTGGCCTTGGCCTGTTGGAGAGCTGTAATCGCGGCGGCAGCGTCTGAAGCGATCGTCTTCCCTGGCGGTTTTTCCAGCCCCCGCCACGCTTGCGTGACTGCGTGTGCGAGTGCCGTCGCCTCGTTGTGCGACATTTCGACGGCGATGTTGCTCATCTGGGCAACCAGCGAACGCCCCTTTGCTTCATCGCCCGCTCTTTTGCCAAGCGCATGAAGCTGCGAGGCCAGGGCCGCGATCTCATTATTCGAAGCCGTTAAACTGTCGATTTCTTTCTGGGGACGCTGAATGCGTTGGGCATCTTCGACCAACGCGCTTGATTGTTTATCTAAGCTCGTGACCGCAATCGGCGCGAAAGTCGGTTTGGGATGGCTCTCTGTTTGCCTGGTCGGACTTCGCGGGTATGTGCTGTATGCCCAGTAGCCCCCTGCAATCACTAGCAACGAAAGTCCCGCGACAGTCAATTTGGTCAGCAGTCCCGCGGGCATGGACAAGCCTGAAAGGCTGGGGACGGTTGGTTTGGACCGTGATGCGCGAGCCTCGGAAGACTTCTTGCGAGGAGCTGACGCGCCATCATCGTCACCGGTCGCCGCGATGGTAAAAGTTCGCACCGGCTGGGGAATATTTTTGAATCGACGCTCGCCCAATGGTTCGATGTTCAGAGAAAGTTTGTTGCGAATCTGGTCATACACGGTGCCTGAGATGCATATTCCCCCGGGTTCAGCCGTGCTTTGCAGTCGCGCAGCGACGTTGACGCCATCACCAAGCAGGTCGGAGCCCTGCATCATCACATCGCCGAGGTTTACACCGATGCGGAAGTGAACTTGCCGCGCAGGCGGGAGCAGATCGTTGCGGGTACGCAGCGCTGCCTGAATGTCAGTGGCGCAGCGAACGGCTTCGATCGGGCTGGTGAACTCTGCAAGGAGCGCGTCGCCAGCGGTGTTGAAAATCCTCCCATGGTGCATCTCGACCAGGGCTCTGAAGGTCTGGCTGTAATCCTGGAATGTCAGGAGGGTCCGCTCCTCGTCTTCGGACATCAGGCGGCTGTATTCAGCCACGTCGGCGGACAATATCGTCACCAGCTTGCGTTCGACTAGCGACGGTTGTCTGTCTGATTCGTTAGCCATAGGCCCCTCGGTCATTCCCCACGTGACCCTGATACTAGCGTGCAATCAATGACGGGCAACATGGCCGCACTGCGCAGGATTGGGCTCGCGAAGTCTTCATGGCCCGGCACGAGCAAATGCTGAAGGTCAGCGGCCCGAATAGCTGGGTTTTGCTCCGGCGAGGCGGAACTTCAATTCAATCTAAGAACCGCTCCCAGCATCCCGGATTCCAGCACGTAGATCATTCCCAGGTAAGTGAGTTGATGGACAAACTGATCGGCTCCAAAGATCACCCAATAGGCCCATTCCTTGTCGGTCAATTCGAGCTTGGCGTCGATCCGTGCCTTGCTCCAGTCCGTATGATAGTGGATGACAAATTCGCCGAGACACAGCGCCGCGATAAATACAGGCGATTGGGTGAGGATAAGCAACGCGGGGATGGACCCGATGGCATGCAGTCCGGCATGAATAATGCCGGCGATATGACCGTAGTTTCCTTTGTTGCTAACTTGCCAGATCGATTGCAGTACAAAATCGCAGAGGAAATGCTTGGCCTGGAATAGTACCAGCACGATCAGGAGTGACGTTATCGCAGTATTCACGGCGGTCCCTCCTTCTTTTTTGCCTACAGCTTAGTCAATCGACGCAGGGTGAGTTCTGGGACTATTCAAGTTCTTGCGGTCACACCGAATGAACGCGAGAAGAAGGCGGTCATGCGGGTCAGCAGATCGCTTTGCACTTTCTCGGGATGTGCGAAGCGATGAGTCAGTTGATCCAGCTCCAGTTGGCGCTTTGCAAGGATGTGGCTGAATCGTTCCAACAATTCAGGTGAGGCGCCAAGCAGGTCTTCCATAGCTTCCTTGGTGATCTCCAGAACACGCATGGATGTCAACGCTACTACGGTCGCGCTACGCGGCGATCCCGTCATCAAGGACATCTCTCCTGCGACATCGCCGGTGGCGGAAATCGCAACTTCCCTGCTGACGCCGTCTGTACCCTTCAAATTGACGCTGGCAGCGCCCTCCAGAATGATGACCATGGACGATGGAGCGTCGTCTTGGCTCATCAGCACAGTGCCGGCGCGAATATCTACCGGCTTGCTCAGTTTTGTCAGTGTGTCGATCTGTTCAAGATTGAGAACGTCTTTGAACAACGGCGCCCGGGAAATCGCGCGGCGGGTTTCCATGTCGCCGGGCACCGCATCGCCATTGAACGCCGGGACCATCTCAATCTGCGTCAGAGGCGTCGGCACGGTGTATTGCTGAATGACATCCAACAATGCCCGTAGCACGGTCGAGCGCGCCGACCCTGGCTCCAGTTGATCGGGAAACGCGTAGAAGCGCACTTCGAAAATGACGCCATCGGCCGTAAGATCTTTGAGAATAACCGACGGCTCTTTGAGACGGTCGAAGCCGGTTCCTTTCACCACCTTGAAGGTTTCGCCGAGTAGCAAGTCCATTACTCGCGCCGGTGGGAAGCGATTATCGACAGGAACCTCGACCGAAAGACGTTTTCCTTCGCGCGGGCGGCTGTGGTTCATCGCCGGATTTGTGGTGGCCAGATGATTGGGAACCATGAGCAGACAACCATCGTCCTGGCGCAACAGTGTCGAACGCCACGAGATGCCGACCACTCTTCCATAGATCGGATCGGGCGACTGATCGGTGAAGATTGTTAGATAATCGCCGATTCCATAGGAGCCCTCGAGATTGATCGCCAGGCCGCTGAACAGATCTTGAATCACGGCCTGCAGCGCGATACCGAGAACAATCGCCGCCGCTCCGGACGCCGTCGCAAACGTCGCTATCGAGAATCCAACTTCGGTGGAGAGCCCCACGGATAGCGCGGCCAATACGAGTACCCAGGTAACGATGTCCTGGATCAACTCCGGTGTGTCGCGGCCGATACGCTTTTTCAGATGTCCGTGCCAGTAGAAGCGCCGTATCAGGCGGTCGAGCAACACCGCGCTGCCGACAATGAGAGCGATCGTGATGCAGTGGACCGTGAGATCGCCGTAGCCGGATGGGACCAATCTGTGGATGATGGGCCCTCCCCATAAGGTCGTGATCAGCAGAACGACAACAGCAGTGAAAGACCAGATCATAGTTTCTCTGCAATCACGAAAAGAGCCCCATGATTGGAACGCTACAATCGCCTGCGCGAAGGCGACCCGTGCGCTGAGCATTCTAAACTAAAGGGTTCTGTTCGGCGAGGTCCAAACCAGTTCCGACACCCCCGTCACAATCAGCGTTCAGAATGCTGGCGAAATCGCGAGCTACAATGATCGGCTTCTCGAACGCGCACCGGCCGCGGGTTCAGAGTCGCTGGTAGTTTCGGACCTCTGGCATATTGGTGGAAGCTACTACGCGGTCGCGCTTCTGCAAGCGCCTACGGTTGCGCCCGCCTCTCAAGGGTTGACGTTTTCGGGTGGTGCTAACGCCGCGCAGGACAGCCAGCAAGTAACCTCCGCGGTAGACTTTGTGCTCCCGCCGGTGGTTCTCGTGCACGGCTTGTGGGGTGACGCATCGAGTCTATCGGACGCGGAGTCATATCTGGACAATGCCGGTCGTTGGTACAACCAGTATGTCGCGCCGATTTGCTACTCAAAGTACCTCGTGTTCGATGCCAAGAATGCTCCGTTAAGTGACGGCAAGCATCCCTGTGAAGTCACTTCACAGTCCGCATTGGAAACTGAAATCAACGCGACACTGGCGCAATTGGATGACAACCGTATCGTAATACGCCCGAAACCGGCTCGCTTTTGGCGAACTATCTGATTGATCATCGCTCCCGTCGCTGGGTCTTTTCCCGACAATCTGAGGCGACACGGCGCAGACCAGTTCGCACATTTCGAGAGACGGGTTCGGTGCTCGACGGGTCCAACTTCGATGCGGACCTTGGGCGTATCGCGTTCTCTCTAGCTGCAATGCTCGAGTTCTTCGATCAGTTCGACGATGCGTGCCCGGCGGAGCATGACGTCTTCGATATGCTGATCGAGGCTGATCAACTTGCCTTGCAATGCTTCCAGCATGTCGCGTTTTGACGGCGGAGCATCGCCCGCCTGAGCGAGGCCATCGCGAATCTCGGTGAGGGAAAAGCCGAGGCCCTGCGCATCGTCAATCAAACGCAGCGTTGACACCATGCTGTCGGGATAATCGCGGTAGCCGTTTTCGCCGCGTCCCGCCTTCGGCAGCAGGCCGTGAGACTCATAGTAGCGGATGCGCGATGTCGTCAGCAGTGAACGTTTCGCCAGTTCGCCGATGCGCATGGGCTGCCCCTTGACCTTCAACCTAGGTTGAAGGTGTAGCACGTGCCTGTGATTCAGCCCAGACGGGGATATCCATGGCCGCTTCCATCGAATTCGACTCTCAACCCGCGACGCTCGCTGATCGTTTGGTGCGGCCGATGCCAAGCGGCGTGTGGCTCGCCGTGGGGCTCGCCGCTTCGCTTCTGTCGGTCGGCGGACGATGGAGCCTCGCGCTCGCCGCCTGGGCCGCGCCGATTTTCCTGCTGCGCTTCAGCCGCATGAACCGGCCCACGATTGCGATTGCCACGATCACTCTGGTTTCGTTTCTTCAGATGCTCTGGATGGGACTGGAATACGCAACCGATCCTACCAGCACCGTGGTGACGACTGTTCTGACCTTTGTGCTCGGCGTGCTGTTCGCGATCCCTTACATCGTCGATCGGCTGATCGTGAACCGCTTGCGTGAAGTCGGCCGTGTTTTTCTCTTCCCGTTAATATGGACTGCCACGGAATATATCGTCAGCTCCAACCTTCCCGTGGGCACCAGCATCGGTGTGCGCGCCTTTACGCAAGCCGAGAACCTGCCGCTGATACAGATCATCTCGCTGACAGGTCCCTATGCAATCGGATTCCTGATCGCGTCCGGTGCCGCGGTTGCCAATCGCATCTGGGAAAATCCGGCACGCATCAACTGGGTGCGGTGGGGTGGCGGTTTTGCTGCCGTGCTTCTCGTCGTGATGCTCTATGGCGAAGCGCGGCTGAATTTTGCGAGCCTGCCTTCTACGGCGCCGAATGTGAGGATCGCTGGCATCACCGCACCCGCGACGCTTCGACAAGCCGCATGGAAGCTCGTCACGCCGGCCAACTTCCCGCCGTCGGCGAGCGTCAAAGCCGCGCTTGCCGCGCCCGCGACGAAAGCGCAATTCGAGCACATCGCGGATATTCTGCTGACCGAGACGCATGCCGCCGCGAAATCCGGCGCAAGGATCGTTGTGTGGTCGGAGACCGCTGCGCCAGTTCTCGAGGAAGACAAAACGGCCTTGCTGCAGAAGATATCTGCGGCCGCGCGCGTGGACGGTCTCTATATCGACGCCGCCATCGGCGTTCCGTTCGAGCGCAACGAGACCTATCTCTTCGCGCCCGACGGCACGCAGCTCTGGCATTATCGCAAGAACCATCCCGTGCCGGGCCTCGAACCCGTCGCACCCTTTCAGAACGCGGTTCCGGTCGTGACGACGCCGTTCGGCCGCCTCGCCAATGTGATCTGCTACGACGGCGACTTCCCTGCGCTGACGCGCGTCGCCGCCGACATTCTGCTGCTGCCAGGATGGGACTGGCCCGCGATGGGTTACACGCACACGATCAAGATGGCGCGGCTGCGCGCCGTCGAAAACGGCTATTCGCTGGTGCGGGTGGATTTCGAAGGTCTGTCGGGTGCGTTCGATCCCTATGGCCGCCTGCTCGCGATGCAGGACACGCTGCCCGGCGAGAGCCACGCAATGATCGTGGACGTGCCTGCAAAGCGCGTGGCAACGTTCTACAGCCGGACCGGCGATGTGTTCGCGTGGCTTTGTCTCGCGATCGCGCTCGGTCTTTGCAGCCTGGGTATCGTGCGCCCCCGTGCGGCTCCGGCATCACCAGCGTGAACATCGCCGCGGCGAACATCATGTCCGGTATGGAAGATCTCGCAATCGCAGGCGGCACCGAAATGATGAGCTATACGAGCGCGACAGCCGATCCGAAGGCGCCGCCGATGATGGACAATGGCAATCTGCGTTTGCGCGCGCGCCATCCGCAGTCGCATCAGGGCGTGTGCGCCGATGCAATCGCGACCATGGAAGGCATCTCGCGTCAGGCAGTCGATGAGCTCGCGCTGGTCAGTCAGCAGCGCGCCGACGCCGCCATTCGCGCCAACCGTTTCGCGAAGAGTCTGGTCCCGGTTTACCGCGAGGACGGCACGCTCGCGCTCGATCGCGAAGAATTTCCGCGTCCGCAGACGACGATGGAAGGGCTGTCCGCGTTGAAGCCGTCTTTCGCGATGCTCGCAGACCTGCCCCTCGACGAAAAAGGCACGACCTATGGCGGGCTCATCCGCCAGGCCTATCCCGATATCGACATCACGCACATTCACCACGCCGGCAATTCGTCGGGCGTCGTGGATGGCGCGGCGGCTGTGCTTCTGGCATCGGAGAACTACGCAAAGAAGAATGGCCTGAAGCCGCGCGCGAAGGTCGTCGCCATGGCGAACATGGGTGATTGTCCGACTTTGATGTTGAATGCCCCCGTGCCGGCGGCGCGCAAGGTTCTGGAGAAAGCGGGATTGACGCTCGAGGACATCGATCTGTTCGAGATCAACGAGGCGTTTGCCGTGGTCGCGGAGAAATTCATACGCGATCTGAAGCTCGACCGCGAGAAGGTGAATGTGAACGGCGGCGCGATGGCGCTCGGTCATCCCATCGGCGCAACCGGTTCCATTCTGATCGGCACAATCCTCGACGAGTTGGAGCGCCGCGATCTCAAGCGCGGGCTCGTCACGATGTGCGCGGCCGGCGGCATGGCGCCGGCAATCATCATCGAAAGAGTGGCGGCCTAGGCTTAAATCAGAGACCGGCGCGCTCGTAATTTGCGCCGCCCCCGGAATGCGCCGCATGCAGGATTCGGGCGCTGTTCACGCGCGTGCTGGGCTGATGGCGCGAACGAGTGCCATCAACCCGATCGCCAGCAGGCCGACGATGGCGGCGAGCCAGCTGCCGGCCGCGGCGATACTGCCGGTGGCCGCCCACGCCACCGAAGAGAAAGCTTCCGAAAACGTGGCGATCCGCGACGAGGTGTGGCGGCGGCGAAACTGGCTTCGCTTGGCCTGGGATCGAAACCAGAGCTGGATCAGCGCCGCCGACAGGGCGGAGGCCATCAAGCCGGCGAGCGCGATGGCCGCGAGCGTTGGCGCATCGATCAGAAGCCAGAATACAAACGGCGCAAACACGATGGCAATGCAGCCCAGCACCGCTTCGATTTTCGCGCGAAGCACGCTGTTGTGCGCGACCGGCGCGGTCAGGACCAGATCGGGCGCATCCTCGCCGGAGATGGTGAGCCACGCCAGACCGCCGGCCAATTGTCCCGCCGCCATGATCAGCACCGGAACCAGGATGATCGCCACCCTGCCGCCGAAAGCAAAGCTGTGCCACAAGAGAACGGTTGGCGGCAGAAGATATAAGAGCTGCATCAGAGACTGCGACATGAGCCACGGGTCGCGCAGCAAAAGCAGCCATTCCTTGTGGCGCAGCGCAGCGGCCGGCGATTGGACTTTGAATGTCCGCGTCGAGGGCCGCGTTCTCTGCGGACTTCGCGAGATGCTCGCGGCGGCGACGACATAATTCGCAAACCGTGGCGCGTAGATGGCGTTCACGATCAGAAACAACGTCAGGCTCGCAAGCAGCACGGCGCCAAAAGCCATCCCGTCACCGAGTGCGGCGCGCGCCGGCCACCAGAACACGCTGCCGATCGACGGTGCGTGCGCCAGGATATAAGGCGACTTGAGGAAGGCGAGCCGCGAGACGGTGCCGCTCGAAAACAGCGCCGCGATCTGCAAGCCGATGACGAACACGCCGCCGATAACCGCGGCGGCGATCTGTGCCACAAGCCGCGTACGCTTCGCCCCCATGGTCTGAAAGAGCAGGGACGTCAGCACAATTGCAAGCGCCGTGGCGGTCAGCGAAACCGCGACAACCACGCCATAGGCCGCAAGCCACTGTGCGCCGTATCGCCATGCGAGGACGTTCACGAAAGGACCGATGAACAGGATCGACATCACGCTGACGGAAAGGCCGATGGCCGCGATCCGGACGGCAAACAGCCGGTGCGCCGGCGCGGGAGAACTCAGGATGAGTTCGAGGTCGGAACGCGTATAGAATGTGCGCGTCACATTTTCCATGGCCTGCGAGAGCATGGCCGAGCCGGAAAGAAGAATGCTCGCGGTGATGGCGATCAGGTTCGGCAGAGTGGGCGCAAGCCCGATTTTTCCGATATTTCCCAATACAAAGTATGCGACCACGTGCAGGAAGGCCGCGAACACAATAACGCCGATCGCGATCCGCGGTTCGCGGTCGCGCCGCCCCGCGGTCATCATCGAAAGCGCGTCGCGCCAGGCAAGCCGCAACTCGTGGCGCGCGAACCAGAAATGCGTGCCGCGCCCGTTCATGATTGCGCGGAATCCCGTTCGACGATGGCGAGGAAAAGATCTTCCAGGGTCGAATCGGTTTCGCCGATTTTCTGGCGCAGTTCCGCGAGCGTGCCTTCCGCGATCAAACGTCCGCCGGAAATGACGCCGATGCGGTCGGCCATCCGCTCCGCGATTTCCAGGATATGCGTCGTCATGATGACGGTGCTGCCTTTCGAGACGCGATCCGACAACACCGTCTTCACCAGACGCGCGCTGGCGGCATCGAGGCCGGTGAGCGGTTCGTCCAGGATGATCAGATCGGGCTCGTGTACCAGAGCGCCGGCCAGCGCCACTTTCTGGCGCATGCCGCGCGAGAAATTTTCGCAGCGTTCCTGCGCGACTTTTTCGAGATCGAGCCAGCGCAGCAATTCGCGGGCACGGCTCTCCGCCACGCCGGTTTCGACATTCCAGAGACCGGACACGAATTCGAGATATTCGACCGGCGTGAGCTTGTCGTAGATCATCGGCTCGTCGGAGAGCCAGCCGACGATCTGCTTCGCGCCGACGGGATCGGCCAGTGCATCGATTCCAAAAATCGAGATCGCGCCCTCATCCGGACGCAGCAATCCGCTGATCATCCGAAGCGTCGTCGTCTTGCCGGCGCCGTTCGGGCCGAGCAGCATGTAGAACTCGCCGCGCCGGACGCTGAGGTTCAGGCCGTCCACCGCGGGGCGGCCGAAGGCCTTTTTGAGGCCCTTCACATCGAGCGCGAGATTCACCTGTTCGATCGTCATGGAAACCCAACCTGTCGCGGGGAGACAACGCTATGGGGAACTGGTTTCAAAGGCATAAATCGTGGCCCGATCCTGTACAATCTTAAAGGAACCGGGCGGTCTCGCCCCTTGGGTGCGGCACGATGTGGATTGCGGAACGCGCGAGGATTGCCACGCCGGCGGGCGAGATTGTCACGCTCGCGCACGGTGCGCGGGGGTTCAGCGTGGGTGAGGTGGTCACGCTGTGGCGCGACGATACCACGTTCCGGGATTTCTTCATCGAGATGCTCGCGGCGTCGTCCTGCGAGGCGTTCTTCTGGGAGATGCCGCCGTTGGACAGCGGCGCGCTCGCGGCAGCTTTCGAGTGCGCGATCATCCGCTCCAATGCGCTGGCGCGGATGCGTGCGGACGACAGCGATTTCGCGGCGCACCTGCGCGGGCCGGAGTCTATAGCGGCTTTTCCCAATCTTGGCGGTGACGCGCTCCTGATCGCGCCGCGCAAAATCGCGGACGCGGAATGCTACGGCCATATTGCTACGTTCGTACGCTCTGCGCCGCGCGAGTAGACCCACGCGCTGTTTCGCGCATTGGCGCTGGAAATCGGGAAGCGTCTTGCCCTATCGCGCGACCGTTTCTGGGTCAGCACCTCTGGCCTCGGCGTACCGTGGGTGCATGTGAGGCTCGATGCGAGGCCCAAATATTATCAGTACACCAAATACATCGCGTGAGCCGTGCTGCGACGCGATCCAACCGGTTACGGCGCGAACTCGTAAAGCGTCCCACCTCCATTATCGCCCCCGAGATAGGCGACGCCGAACAGATGCCCCTTGATGTTGAGAAGATCCGACATCGGCCACCCGCCGTCTTTTCTTCCTTTGAACATGCGCAGAGTCGTCTTCGTTCCATCTAGGGCCAGCTTGAACAGCGTGCCACAGCCTTGCGTATGACAAATGCGTTGATTGAGCCCCCCGTCACGGGTCGTTCCGTAGAGATTTCCCGTCTTGTCGATACTGAGTGCACCGTAAGGATTGGCTCCGTCGCTGCCGCCTGAAAACGCATAGAGCACGCTTTCTGTCCCCTTGGGCGTCAGCTTGTACACGACCCCACAACCGTTCGCGCCGCAGGCTGTATTCCCACCGCCGGATGCCGTGCCGTAGAGGTTTCCCTGCTTATCCAGGATCGGCGCGGCCATGGGGCCGCCGCCGTCGGGGCCGCCCGTAAAACTATAAATCACTTTTTCCGTGCCATCCGGTGCGAGCCTGAAGACGGTTCCGCCGGAAGATGCGCCGCCGTGCAACGTTGTGCCATAGAGATTGCCGGACGCATCCAGCAGAAGACCGGCAACCGGTCCTGCGCCGTCATTTCCTTTTCCAAAGGAATACAAAATAGTTTCCACGCCGTTGGGCTGAACCATGAAAACTGTGCCGCCGTTGCTGAAGGCGCCGCCGTTGTAGGTCGTGCCGTAGAAATTGCCGGCGTTGTCGGCGATCAGTCCCGCCGAGGGCACGGCGCCGTCGCTGCCCCCTTTGAAGGCATAGAGAACGGTTTCCTTTCCATCGGGAGTGATTTTGAAGACAGTGCCGCAGCCTCCATCCGGACAGGCATCGTTGCCGCCAAACTGTGTGGTCCCAAAAAGATTTCCCGCGGCATCTTGGATGACACTCGAATCCGGCTCGCCGCCGTCCGCGCCGCCCGTAAAATTGTAGAGCACAGTCTGCTGACCGTCGGCCGAAAGCTTGAAGACAGTGCCTTCACCCGCAGTGCCGCCCCCGGCCGTCGTACCGTAAAGCGTGCCCGCGTTGTCCGCAGTCAGGCTTCCGAGCGGATTGCCACCCTGCGTGCCATTGAAGGCGTACAGCACCCTGAACTTCGCTTGCGCTTGATCTGACAAAACGAGCGATGCCACGAGCATTGCGGCATAACAGGCCACATGACCGAACGATGCCGGGATCGTGTGCGATTTGGCGTCCATAGATCCCTCCAGAACGCCCGAGCCACCGTGCAGGGGCGGATGTTTATCCAGAAATCGAGCCGTTCTCAGTCTGGCAAGATTCCGCGCCGCCGTAAAAGGCTGTCACCGGGCGCGGGACGGCTTTCTCGAACATGGGCTAGATATTAATTCCTATATATAGGACTTGAAGCATAATTCTGGGATAACCATTTTCTTCGTTGGATTGGGAGGATTGGTGCGATGCCGGGCGCTTTGAGCCCGAAGACGAAAGGCGCAAGGACATACAGAACAAGGATGCAGCCTCGCGCGCATTCGTGGGACGCGGTGGATGAAATTCGGGTTGAGGGGCAGTCCTTTACCGTCGAGTGCTCGCCAGGCGCGTCGCGAAGTTCGGGGAGACTTGATGGCGCCGTTCTGATCCGCCTCGAAACGGATGTTGGCGGCCGTCCGAAGAGTCTGAAGTCGTGGCGGGTTGGCGCGCGCGGGGGATCTAGGAAAAAAAGATCCGCGCGAACGCTTCATCCGCCGCCCGGCGATCGGGCTTCGACGGATGAAATTTGCGGCGCCTGTTTCACAGGCGACGGGGTACCCCCTTCGCAAATCTGAGGTTCGAATGGGCAAGGAGATCGTCGCGAACGAATTTTGTTGAGAAAGCGATTTCAAATCTCAAGTGGTTGCGGTTTTGCCGCGAGTACCTCCAGATGTTGAAGGTCAGATCACGCCGAGTTGCTTGCCGACTTTCTCGAAGGTTTTGAGCGCGAAATCGATCTGCGTATCGGTGAGCGCCGCACAGGCCTGGATGCGAAGCCGCGCCGTGCCTTCGGGCACTACGGGATAGCCGAAGCCGGTGATGAAAATGCCTTCGGCGAGCAGCGCCTGGCTCATCTTGATGGCGAACGCGGTGTCGCCGACGATGATCGGCACGATCGCGCTTTCGCCGTCGAGCGGTTTGAAGCCTCGCGCCTTAAGACCCTCGCGCAGATTGCGCGTGATCTGGTGCAGACGCGCGACGCGCTGTGGTTCGTTGTTGAGAATGTCGATGGCCTTGCCAGCGCTCGCGGCGATCGTCGCCGGCAACGCGTTGGAGAACAATTGCGGCCGTGAAACCTGCATCAGGTAATCGACCACAGTCTTCGATCCGGCGACGTATCCGCCGGCCGCGCCGCCGAGCGCCTTGCCCAGCGTACCGGTAATGATGTCGATCTGGCCTTCGACGCCGAAATGCTCCGCTGTGCCGCGGCCATTCTTGCCCATGACGCCGGTGCCGTGGGAATCGTCGAGGATGACCGATGCACCATGCTTTTTCGCAAGCCGGATGATGTCGGGCAGCGGCGCGATATCGCCTTCCATACTGAACACGCCGTCGGTGACGATGAAGATGCGCCGCGAACCTTTGATGGAGTCGAGTTTCGCATCGAGATCGGCCATGTCGGCGTGCTTGTAGACAAGGCGGCGCGCCTTGGACGCGCGGCAACCATCGATCAGCGAAGCGTGGTTGAGTTCGTCGGAAACAAGCGCATCGTTTTCGCCGGCGATTGCCGGCATCAAGCCGGTGTTCGCGGTCCAGCAGGAAACATAAGTCAGCGCACTTTCCGTGCGCGAAAGTTTCGCCAGCGATTTCTCGATCTGTTCGTGGATCGAAAACGTGCCGCAGATGAACCTCACGGACGCGGTGCCCGCGCCGTATTCCTCCAGCGCCTTGCGTCCCGCGGCGATCACATCGGGATGATCCGAAAGACCCAGATAGTTGTTCGACGACAGCACCAGCACGCGGCCGGATTTCTCCGCCATCGTGACTTCTGTATCCATCGGCCCGGTGATGTGGCGGAAGGTCTTGAGCGTTCCCGCCTTCGCCATCGCCGACAGATCGGTGTTCAGGCTCTCGTCGAGCGCGGCCGTCACAATTCGCTCCAGTCAAGGATGACCTTGCCCGAATTGCCCGAGCGCATGACGTCGAAGCCTTGCTGGAAATCCTTGTAGGAGTAGCGATGGGTGATGACCGGCGCGATGTCCATGCCGCTCTGGATCATGGAGGTAAGCTTGTACCAGGTCTCGCCGAACATGCGGCCATAGATGCCGCGCAGGTTCAGGCCCTTGAACACGACGCCGTCCCAATCGACGCCGGTCTCGCCGGACTGGATGCCGAGCATCGCAATCTTTCCGCCATGCGCCATTGTGTCGATCATCTGACGAAGACCAGCCGGGTTGCCGGACATCTCAAGACCGACATCGAAGCCTTCGCTCATGCCGAGATCGCTCATGGTCTTGCGCAGATCGTCCTTCGCGACATTCACGACCGCGGTCGCGCCCATTTTCTTGGCGAGGTCGAGGCGATAGGGATTGACGTCGGTGACCACGACGTAGCGCGCACCCGCTTTCAGCGCCATCGGCACCGCGCCCACTCCAATCGGCCCGGCGCCGGTGATCAGCACGTCCTCGCCAACAAGGTCGTAGGACAACGCGGTGTGCGCGGCGTTCCCCATCGGGTCGTAGATCGCATAGATCTCAAGAGGCACCTTGGCGTCGCAATGCCAGATGTTCGGCGCGGGGACCGCGACCAGCTCGGCAAACGCGCCATCGCGGTTCACGCCGACTCCCAGCGTGTTGGCGCAGAGGTGGCGGCGGCCGGCAAGGCAGTTTCGGCAATGGCCGCAGACGATGTGGCCCTCGGCGCTGACCAGGTCGCCAACTTTATGTCCGTGGACGTTGGAGCCGACGGCCACGATCCTGCCGACGAATTCATGGCCGGCAATCGTGCCCGGCTTGATGGTCTTCTGCGCCCAGGCATCCCAATTGTAGATGTGGACGTCGGTGCCACAGATGCCGGTCTTGAGCACCTTGATCAGCACGTCGTCGATGCCGTAACTCGGCTCCGGCACGTCCTCCAGCCAGATGCCGGGCTCGGCCTTGGACTTGACCAATGCTTTCATAGGAAATGCCCTCTACGACAGGGCCCGGCCAGCGGGCGACAGTTAATTGCGCGCCCGAACTATCCCCACCTGCGCTCCAATGCAAGACGCAGAAAAGGCCGCGGACTTATGAGCCTTCAGCGCCCCGATTCCGTAATCCCGAGGCGCTTTGAAATCAGGTTACAAAGGCCAATACCGCACTAGCAAGAACGGCGCTCAAGGCAAACATCGCGAGCCGCGCGCCCGGCAGGAACAGGCTTAGACTGCCGGAACTATTTTCGCGTCAATTCGTTTGCGCTACGGGATTTTAGGGGGCGGGAGCTGTTGTTCGCCAATCGCTGGGTATTGCTGGCAGTCATCCCACTGTTCGTGGCGACTGCGATCATCGCTTTCTTTTCCGTTCAGTTTGCCGTTGACGAGCGGGAGGAGCAGGGCTGGATCGTGCACACCTATCAGGTGATCGATGAGCTCAAGAATGTTCTGACCGACGCCCAGAATGCCGAAACCGGTCAGCGCGGTTACGTCATCACGCGCCAAAATCAGTTCCTGGACCCCTATCACGCCGGCGTTTCGCGGGCACGCGCAAACCTGCAGACCCTTCAGGATATGACGGCCGACAATCCGTCACAGCATGCCCGGGCCAAGCGGCTTGCCGAACTGGTGGAGGCGCGGATCAAGGCGCTGGACATCACGATCGCGAGTTCGGGGCAAGCTACGGCCGCGACGCCGCAATTGCTGGATGCCATGAACCAGGGCAAGCTTCGAATGGATGCTCTCCGTGCGGAACTCGCGCGCGGCGTTGCCGAAGAGAACCGGTTGCTGCGGACGCGGATCGCGGCGCGAAGACTGGCCGAGCGCAACGAAGTCGCAGCCGCGTCCCTTGCTGCATTCGTGGCGTTGTTCGTGCTGCTGGCGACCGCTCTGATCCTGCTGCGCACCAACACGCGGTTGGTGAGGAGCGAGCAGAAACTCGAAAACGAATCCGCAATTCTCCAGACGACACTCGACACGATTCGCGACGGGATCGCGATGTTTGCGTCCGACGGCGAACTTTGTGTGTTTAACGCCCAGTTTTTCGAACTTCTGGAAATCCCGACGGCCTTTGCGCGCAAAGGCATCAGGCTTCCTGAAATACGCGCTGCAGCGTTCGAAAGCGTTCGCCCCCTTCTGGAAGAGAGCCGTGCGGTGGAATGGGAGCAAGGCTACCGCCGCATATCGGTGAACGCGCGTGAGATTGACGTCTACCGGGCGCCGGTTCCCACAGGCGGCTTTGTCATTGCCTGCATCGACGTGACCGCGCGGGTTCAGGCGGAGCTTGTCGCGCGTCAGGCGCAGAAGATGGAAGCGATCGGCCATTTGACGGGCGGCGTTGCGCACGATTTCAACAATATCCTTCAGGTCATCGGCGCCAATCTCGAGCGCGCTGCCCAATCATTGCGCGCGGATCCGGAAACCGTCGAGCGAATCCAGAATGCCCTCACCGCCGTCACAAACGGCGCGAGGCTGACAGGCCAATTGCTCGCATTCGCTCGAAGGCAGCCACTGGATCCGCGTTCCACGAATGTCGGCCGCACCATCCAGGACATGACGGACCTGATGAGGCGCACGCTCGGCGAATCGATCGATGTGGAATGCGTCGTCGCCGGCGGTCTTTGGAACACGCTCATCGATCCCAATCAGATTGAGAGTGCAATCCTGAATCTTTCAATCAACGCCCGGGACGCCATGCCGGGCGGCGGCAAGCTCACGATCGAGGTTGCGAATGCGTTTCTCGACGATGCCTATGCAGCGCAGCATATCGAGGTGACGCCCGGCCAATACGTGATGGTCGCCGTAAGTGACACCGGCAGTGGAATGTCGGAAGACACGATCGAGCGCGCGTTTGAACCATTCTTTACGACCAAAGCCGAGGGACGGGGCACCGGGCTCGGCCTGAGCCAGGTCTATGGTTTCGTTAAACAGTCTGGTGGGCACATCAAGATTTACAGCGAACCGGGGCAGGGGACGACGGTGAAACTTTATCTGCCACGGACGCGCAAGCCGCAGGAAGGAATCGGTCCCGTGGCGACCGGTGCGCCGCGCAGCCGAAACGAATGCGTCCTCGTCGTGGAAGATGATGAGAGCGTTCGCAGCGCGGTCGTCGAAATGATAAGCGACCTTGGCTATACGGTTCTCAAGGCCGAGAACGCCGATCAGGCGCTGACCATTTTGGGCAGTGGCGTGACGATCGACCTGCTTTTCACGGATGTCGTGATGCCCGGCGCAATCAACACGCGCGAACTGGCGCGCCGCGCCCAGGAATTGCACCCGAAGATTTCCGTCCTCTATACCTCCGGTTATACGCGCAATGCCATTGTGCACAACGGCAAGCTCGACGACGATGTATTTCTGTTGAGTAAGCCCTATCGCCGGGACGAGCTTGCACGCAAACTGAGAAGTCTCCTCGATTTCAAAGATACCGATCCAACGGCGCCAACTTCATCGACGGACTCTGCCAAGACTGTCGATGTGCCGTCCGGAAAAGTTTTGGTCGTGGAAGATGTCGCACTCATTCGTATGACGACCATGGAAATGGTCGAGGAGTTGGGACTACGAGCCGCCGAAGCAGCGGATGGGATGGAAGCGCTTGCTATTCTGGACAAGGATTCGGAGATCACGATTCTTCTCACCGATTTGGGGCTGCCAGGTATGAGCGGCCGCCAGTTGATCGAGGAGGCTCTGCGTTTGAAGCCTAATTTGAAAATTATCGTCGCCAGCGGCTATTCGTCGGAACAAGGCACGGGCGAATTGCCGTCCGCCGCGACGCAGTTGATGAAGCCGTTCGATATCGAACAGTTGCGACGCGCGTTGAACAGTTGAGCGGAACGCGTTCTTTCCGGGAACGTTATTAGAGTCCATAACAAGGGATTCGAACATGGACAAAGATCGCATCAAAGGCATGGCCGATCAGGCCAAAGGTTCCGTCAAGATTGCTGTCGGCAAAGCAACCGGCGACACGAAGCTTCGGACGGAAGGTGTAGCTGACAAGATCAAAGGCAAGGCGGAAAATGCGGTAGGCGGTGCGCGTGATGCCCTGCGTGCCAATGATGACGACGACTAGGCCATCATTGAGGACAAAAGAGAAAGGCGCGGATTTCGTTCCGCGCCTTTTTTTGCGTAGGAGGCTTTTCATTATCCCAACTGAGATGCACTTATTCCGCTCGCGTAGGCAGGTGAAGTTTTTGCCGTCGCGACCGGCTTGTGAAAGAAAAGTGCCTGACCGATGGTTGCCCGAACGGTATTTCGCGAGAAGGGCTTTTGAATGAGGTAGGTCGGCTCCGGACGTTCTCCCGTCAGCAGACATTCTGGAAAAGCGGTTATGAAAATCACCGGGACATTCTTGCCGTCCAATATTTCCGCGATGGCATCGAGCCCCGAACTTCCGTCGGCCAGCTGGATGTCGGTGAGGATCAGATCCGGCTTCTGTTCACGCGCCATGGCCACGGCTTCTACGCGTGTCGTCGCAATGCCGGTCACGGTATGACCGAGCTCGATCACAAGATTCTCGAGATCGAGCGCGATGACCATTTCGTCCTCGATAATCATGACTCTGGAGGCCAGATCGCGATCAATCCTTTGCGCCGCGGCGGCGATAGCCGCTTCGACGTCTTCCACCGGCCATCCCAGGATCTGTCCGGTTTCGTCAATGGAAAATCCCTCAACGGATGTGAGCAGGATGGCTTCGCGATTTTCGGGCAGCACCTGCAGCAGCCTTCTTTCCGCTACGGTCATGCCTGAATCTTTGGAAGAGGGCGGCAGATCGCCGGCGGTCGTGGACCACAAATTGTGAAAAATGCGATAGAGCGCGATCCGCGGCGGAACACCTCCCATCAGCTCGGCCCTTCCCGCGAGTATCGCTTCAAGAGAGGCTCGAACATAGGCGTCGCCGCTCGTTTGAGAGCCGGTGAGGGAGCGCGCATAACGGCGCAGGTATGGCAGATGCGGGCCCAATGTGGCGGTCATTGTCATGCTCTGTCCCCTTCTCGTTCGACGTGGCCGACTCTGGAAACGCTCTGGAAAATAGAAGGTTCCTCATAGGAACGCTTTGGAAGACCAAGAGTTCTATGAACAAGTTGCCGTCGAGGACGGTTTCTTTGGAGTGCAGATGCCCCCCACTGACCGCCATTCTCAGATGCCCATCTCAATCGCCGAGGGCGAGCAGCCCGCACAAGAGCGGATCTCGCATCTCGCCGCCTTGCGTGCAGCGCGAGCGCAGCATCAAGCGATCGCACGCGGGCTTCAGCTTTATTTCGACGCCGTCACGACGGAACAGGTTCCACGGTCGTTTCTGGAAATCCTAGAACAGCAATCGCAATCCGCATGATGCGGGAATGCATCGTCGCAAGAAACTTCCAATCTATCGGGAACGTTCACGCAAAACATTGGTTTTCGCTTCGAAAGATAGAGGGAAAAGCCATGCTTGGTTGGGCGCTGACATTCCTGGTTCTGGCCCTGGTCGCCGGCTTTCTGGGATTTTTCGGACTTGCCGGCTTGGCAGGCAGCATCGCGAAACTGCTGCTTTTCGCGTTCGTCGTGTTGTTCCTGATTAGCGCACTATCCGGCGCGCTGCGCGGGAGAGCGCCCTCGATCTAGCGGGTGTTATCGGGAGGGAGGGCAAATTCGAACCGGCAAGCCAAGCCCTCCGAAGCGTAGTTGAACGAGACAGCTCCACTTGGTTCCCGCGCCACGCTTTGCCGTATCACCAAACTCCCAAATCCTTCAGAAGCTGGTGGTGATAAAGTTGGCCCGCCAGCCTCCTTCCACTCCAAAACTACGACATTTCCGTCATTTCTCGTTTCGACTGTCCACGCCAGCGAAACCGACCCTGACTCAACCGATAAAGCCCCGTACTTGACGGCATTGGTCGCCAGTTCATGAAAGGCCAGCGCGAGGCTCCCTGCCGCACGCTCGGGAAGCGAGATGGCCGGTCCATTCATCTCTATGTGCCCCAGTTTCCCATCGCTGCCGAATGGGGCAAGCGCGGTTCGCGCGACCGTTTCGAGATCCGCCATGCGCTTTTCAGAAGAGAGGACAATGTCACCAGTGTTCAGCAATGTGAGCAAGCGACCCATGAAGATATCGATGTGTTTGTTGACCTCTGGCTGGTTCTTCGGCCGCGACATGCGTGCTATCGCTTGAACGATCGCAACCAGGTTTCGCGCCCGGTGCCGCATCTCCTCGACGACAAGCTCTTTTCGCTGCTCGATATCTTTCTGTTCGGTAATTTCCGAGGTGCTGCCAACAATCAGGAGCGGCTTGCCGAGTTCGTCGCTGGATAGCAATGAATCCCGACTTTGAAACCAGCGCCAAGCTCCCTGGGCATCGCGCATGCGAAATTCCCAGAACAAAACCTCGTCTGCGCGAATGTTCTTGAGCCTCTCGCGGTGGGCGGGGAACCGGGGCGCATCGTCGGCATGAATGAGCGCGGTCCATTCGCTGGGATGCGTCGCGGATAGCGGATGACCCAGAAGCTCTCCAAAGCGGCGATTCTGATAGACGCTTCGCTGGCTCTGCACGTCATAGACATACAGAATGGTCGGTGCTGCCTCGAGAACACGATGAGTAAGCTCGGGACCAAGCGGCATGAAGTCCTGCGGAAGCAGCTTTTTCGAGCGACTTCTCCTCTAAGATTCTTTAGGCTAGGCGTGCCTTAGACGCTTCGCAGGCGCCCTTCCGGCCATCTATCGCGCCTGAGTTCACTCCTTTTGCGCGTCGCGAGCAATCTGCGTTCTCAAGCGGCGCTGGTATCAGGATGGAAGAACAAGGCTTGGCTGACGGTCGCCTGGATGGTTTCCGGGAGAAACGGTTTGGCGATCATATAGGTCGGTTCCGGACGTTCGCCGGTCAGCAGCCGTTCTGGGTAAGCCGTCACGAAGATGACGGGAATATCGAAGCTTTCGAGGATCTCGCTGACGGCATCGATGCCGGACCCTCCTTCGCCCAAATTGATGTCCGCCAGCACAAGGCCGGGTCGCTCCAAGCGTGCCTTCGTAACGGCCTCATCGCGTGTTGCCGCGGTCGCAACGACTTCATGGCCGAGTTCGGTCAGCAGGTTCTCGAGATCCAACGCGATGATCGGCTCGTCTTCGATAATGAGCACACGCGACGCCAGAAGACGATCAATGACGTCTTGTGTATCGAGAATATTGCGTTCCAGATCTTTTGGGCTGACGCTCAGGATAAAGCCGGCTTCCTCCAGGCTGAACGCTTCCACAGACGTCAGGAGCAAAGCCGCGCGCCCAGAGGCCGAAATCGCCTTCAGCAAATTGTCCGGGCGAGCCGTTTCGCTTGAGCTTTGAACTTCTCGTACCGGCGCGGCATCACCGGACCAGATAGACTGGAATGTGCGGTAGAGGCCCAGCTTGGGAGGCACCCCTTCCGGCAATTGGCGTTCTCCCGATAGCAGTGCCGATAGTGTTTTGCGGACCTGCGCATCCCCCAATTTCTGGGTCCCCATGAGTGCTCGCGCGTAGCGACGCAGATAGGGGAGATGAGGCGCCAAAGTCTCGGTCATGTTCATTGTCCCAGGCTCCCGAGGCGTAATTGTCAGAAAACAGCGATTTTAGAACGGCTGCAAAGGGAAAAAGTTCCATTAGGCCGGAACCCAATATCGGCAGGGGCGTTAGGTACGCACGGGCAAACGGGGCGTGCCAACTTGGGATTGCAACCTCAGCCGTACACGTTGGAGAATGGATCTTGTCGGGCGCACGCGTACAACGGACGGAAGTATTGATGAAGGACGACGACAAGGACCACGACAAGACCCGTGCTGTCCGAGCGCGTCAGCGTGCCATCGGCCGTGAACTGAGGCGCATCTATGACGGCGTCGTCAGCGAACCCGTTCCCGACGAGTTTCTGGATCTCCTTCGTCAAATCGATGAGGCGGACGACGCTGGCCCAAAGCCTGCGGAGAAGAAATCGTGATGCCGAGCGAAAACGCCAACCAAAACGTCGCCGCTGTCGCGCAAGGATCTGGCGATTTCAAGGCCGAGTTGCTGAGCCTGATCCCATTCCTGCGTGCTTTCGCGCGTTCGCTCTGCGGAAACCACGACAGCGCCGACGATCTGGCCCAGGAAACGCTGGTCAAGGCATGGCAATCGCGCGCTACGTTCGCTCCCGGAACAAACCTTAAAGCTTGGCTGTTTACGATCCTGCGAAACCAGTTTTATTCCGACCGTCGTCGGGCTTGGCGCCAGACGCCTTGGGACCAAGAGGCGGCCGAGCGTCTTCCGGGCACAAGTCAGGATCAGAGCTGGTCTGCGGATTTGTCGGATACGGCGCGCGCCTTGCGCCAGCTTCCGGACGAGCAGCGTGAAGCCCTGATTCTCGTCGGCGCGGGCGGATTTTCCTATGCCGACGCCGCCGCGATTTGTCACTGTGCCGTCGGAACGGTAAAGAGTCGCGTTGCGCGTGCGCGCAAAGCATTGATGGAAATATTGGAGGGAGATGCTGCCCTTTCCCCCAATCAACGGCCGGAGCAGGGAGACGCCGCTCGTGAGATCATGGCGCAACTTGACCGCCTGGCTTCAGCAGACGAGTCCGAACCAGACGATCTCCCCAGACGACGTATCAAAGGATCATCTGGGTAAGGGGGCCGTTTCCCTTCGCTTCCGATTGATTTTCATCGTTACGGTCGCGCTGATGCCGATCGCAATCGTGAGCGTTTTTCAAGGACTGGATCGCGCGCGCAGTGACATCACGAATGTTCATGAGCGGCTCGTCCAATCTGTTCGCATGGCTGCATCCAGCGAAGAGAATGTCCTCGCGTCCGGTGAGCAAATTCTCCATGCGCTCGCCAATCTGGACGATGTGCGCAATGTAACGCCGGATTGCGACCGCACGCTGGCCGATGTTCTGATCGGCGTACGCTTTCTCACCAACCTCTCACGCGCGGACAAGGATGGTACCATTGTGTGCAGCGCGCTGAAGCAGTCGAAGGGGTCAAAAGCCAGAGCCAGCTTGTTCGAATCGGCAAAGAAGACAATGACCTTTACGGTCAGCGGACAGTTCATCAGTCCGGTAACCCACGGTCCGGTCATCGGAGCAATGCTGCCACTTCGCGACAGTGCTGGAAATTTTGCTGGCGCCGTGACGGTCGGCGTCAATGCCCGTTGGCTGGACTATATCTTGAAAGCACAGGATTTGCCGAAAGGCGCCGTCGTTTCGGTTTACGATCGATCCGGGCAGATCATTGCCGCCAGCAACAAGACCGTGGCGCAGGCGATCTTCGCAAAGCCCCCCCGGGCTCGGACGCTGGAGGGCGCTCTTGAAACGCGAGACGATTCCAAGGGCAATTCTTGGACATTTGCTGCGGCGCCTCTGCTTGGAAACAACATTTTTGTCGGATTTGCCATGCGCGAGTCGCGCCTTTTCGGTCCCACTTATTTGCGCGTCATCACGGATCTGCTTCTGCCGATCCTGATGATCGGCCTGGCCTGGGGCGCGATTGGGGTGGCAACGGAGCGTCAGGTTACGCAGTGGATCGCCTACCTCCGCCGTGTCGCCGCAGCATATCGCGGAGGGCACTACCGATTGCGGCCGCAACTTGAGAGCGCGCCGGCCGAATTCAAGCTTCTCGGCAGCGCCATGGAAGATATGGCGTCCGGCATCCGGGATCGCGACAAGAGCCTGCGGGAGGCTATTGCGCAGAAGTCTCATCAGATTCGCGAGACGCATCATCGGGTGAAAAACAACCTTCAAATCGTGATGAGCTTGTTAAGCCTTCAGGCGGCGCAATCGAAAGATCCTGTCGTACGCGAGGCTCTGGGCCAGGCACAGACGCGCATAAATGCGCTGGCCCTGGTGCATCGCATCTTTAACGAAGTGGAAGATCAGACCGTTATTGATTTGCGGCGCCTGCTCACTGAGTTGACGCAGCAAGTCGCAGAAAGTGCGCGTAGAGATCGAACGGGCGTAAGCGTTTCGACCGACGTTCTTCAGATCGATGTCGCGGGAGAAACGGCGGTACCTCTGGCACTTTTTGTGGTCGAAGCGCTGGTGAACGTCTTCAAACACGCGTTTCCTGACCAAGACGCACCCGGCGCCGTCACTGTTGCTCTTCGAGATTTGGGACAGAGCTACCGTCTTACAATTGAAGATAACGGAGTGGGCTTTTCCGACACTACGCCGGGCATTGGCGATCGGCTGTTGAAAGTGTTCGGCAGGCAGGTCAATGGAACGGTCCGCATAAAATCAGAGCCGGGGCGAGGAACCTTGGTCGAACTGCTGTTCCCCAATCCGCATTGGCGTTATGAAGGGGAGAGCGCCGCCGCCACAGAAACTCCAGCCGAGTATCCATTTCGCGTTGTTTCGGGCCTCTGACTAAGGGTGCGTTCTTTACAGGTTGAAAAGGAGGTACGCTCCGGCCGCGCCCGTCGCTGAGTTGCTTTGAAAAATAATCAGGTCTTGAAACCGCGCTCGAGGACGACCTTTGCATAGGCGCCGTTGATTGCAGCGAGCTTGTCTGTGGCAAGCCGGACGAACTCTTCCGGCACACCGCGTCCGATCAGACTATCGGGATGATTTTCCCGAACAAGCCGGCGGTAGGCGCGCTTTATCTCCTCTTCGCTTGCATCGTAGGCGACACCGAGCACGACATATGGGTCGGCTTTGTCCGGTGCGAAATGGCTGGCGCGGATGCGCCGGAATTCGTTGGGAGCAAAACCAAAAATCTCCGCCACGCGCTCCAGAAACGCGGCCTCACCGGGATGAAATACGCCATCCGCCTTGGCGATCTCGAACAGTCCATCGAGGATGTCTTCGAGCACACCTGGATTGCCGGCGAAGAGGCGCGCGATTTGGCCCGCATACGCCTCGTAGCCTGCGGTATCGCGCTGTGCCGTATCGAAGAGACGTCGCACATTCGTCCTTTCCTCCGGAGCAACGCGAAAAAGACGCTCAAACGCTTCTACCTCGTCGCCGGTGACGACGCCGTCGGCCTTCGCCATCTTGGCGGACAAAGCGATCACCGCGATGGTGAATGTGATGCTGGCTTCGCCCTCGCGCGCGCCGATGAGATGGCCTGCTACCGCGCTGAGCAACGCGCCGCCGCCCGAAATCAGGTTGGCCGCCGCACCGCTGATTTTCCCCCAGATGGACATGGGCGGAAGCTCTAGGCCAATCTGGGCATAATTGCGACGCGACACACGGCTCCAACCACGGCCTTACGATGATTTCATTTCCGCAATGAGCAAATGGAATTTCTACATCGATCGCGGCGGCACGTTCACCGACATCGTCGCGGAAGGGCCCAATGGTGTTCTCTCGACGCTGAAACTTCTGTCGCAAAGCGAAGCTTATGATGATGCGGCGCTGGAAGGTATTCGTCGTCTTGCGCGCGGCGAGGCGGTCGGTGAGGTGCGCATGGGCACGACCGTCGCGACCAATGCGCTGCTGGAGCGCCGAGGCGAGCCCACGGTTCTTGTCACGACCCGTGGCTTCGCGGATCAGCTGCGCATCGGCAATCAGAATCGTCCAAAGCTGTTTGCGCTCAACATTGTCCTGCCGGACATGCTTCATAGCCGGGTGGTCGAAGCTGACGAACGGGTCGCGGCGGATGGCGGTGTTTTGCAGCCGCTCGATGCGGAAAAGCTGCGGCACGATCTCGAACGCGCGCGCGGGGATGGGTTCGTCTCTTGTGCCATCCTGTTCATGCATGGCTATCGCCATCCCGCGCACGAGCGGCGTGCTGCTGACATCGCAAAGCAGGCGGGCTTTACGCAAATATCCACGAGTCACCAGACCTCCGCGTTGCCGAAGTTCGTTTCGCGCGGCGATACGACGGTGGCGGACGCCTATCTGTCGCCTATTCTCGGGCGTTATACGGCAAAGATCGCAGGTGCGCTCGGCGACAAGGTCAAGCTGTTCTTCATGACATCCAACGGCGGCCTCGCCGCGCCGGATTTTTTCCGCGGCAAGGACGCGATCCTCTCCGGTCCTGCTGGCGGTGTCGTCGGCATGGCCGAAACAGCGCGGGAGGCCGGTTTCGATCATGTTATCGGCTTCGATATGGGTGGCACATCCACCGATGTGGCGCGCTTCGATGGCACATACGAACGTGTCTACGAAACCGAGATTGCCGGCGTCCGCCTTTCCACGCCGATGATGGCCATTCACACCGTTGCGGCCGGCGGCGGATCGATCCTGCATTATGATGGTGCGCGCTTTCGCGTCGGTCCCGATTCGGCCGGCGCCAATCCGGGGCCGAAGGCTTATCGCAACAGCGGGCCGCTCACAGTGACGGATGCAAACGTACTGGTCGGAAAGCTTCGGCCGGAATTCTTTCCCGCAATCTTCGGAAGCAGCGGCCAGCAACCGCTCGATGAAAGCGCCGTACGTGACGCTTTTGAAGCGCTGGCCCGTGAGGTCGGCGATGGCCGGAGCGCGGAATCCATCGCTGACGGTTTCATCCGGATCGCGGTCGAAAACATGGCGAACGCGATCCGCAAGATTTCGGTCGCGAAAGGCTACGACGCGCGGCGCTATGCTCTCAGTTGCTTTGGCGGCGCGGGCGGCCAGCACGCCTGTCTCGTGGCAGACGCGCTGGATATGACGACAATTCTCATCCACCCGCTGTCCGGCCTCTTGTCGGCCTATGGCATGAAGCGGGCGGATTTGCGCAGCGTTCGGCAGCGTGCACTCGGCTGGAAGCTCGAAGGCGCGGAGACTGAGATTGAGCGTGCGTTGGATGAATTGCGCAAGTCTGCGGTTACAGAACTGCAAACTCAGGGCGCGGAGTATGTGGTGACGTGGCCGCTGGTCCACATCCGTTACGAGGGTAGCGATACGACCATTCCGGTCGCATTCAGCAACAACATGGCAAAAGAGTTTGCCGAGAAGCACGCGCAGCAGTTCGGTTTCGGATTCGAAGGGCTTGGGTTGATTGCGGAGTCGGTGGAAGTCGAAGCAGCATCTTCTCCCTCTCCCCCGGAACCGGGGGAGAGGGCGGGGGTGAGGGGGGAAGTCCCGCGCAAGATTTCGACGCCCCCTCGCCCTGACCCTCTCCCCCTCAAAGGGGGAGAGGGAACGACAAGGTTCTTCTCTCAAAGCGCCTGGCATGACGCCGTGGTTCATCGCACCGACACGCTTTCCAACGGCACCAAAATTGACGGGCCGGCACTGCTGATCGAACCGCATCAGACTATCGTGGTCGAAAAAGACTGGGGCGCAGAGGTGACAGCATCGCGGGCAGTTGTGCTCATGCGCGTCATGCCCAAGGCCGCTCAAGCTATCGCAAATACCGATGCCGATCCGATCCTGCTCGAAGTGTTCGCCAATCTGTTCATGGCGATCGCGGAAGAAATGGGCGTCACGCTACGAAACACGGCCGCCAGTGTGAACATCAAGGAGCGGCTCGATTTCTCCTGCGCGATTTTCGACCGCGACGGCGCGCTGATCGCCAATGCGCCGCACATGCCGGTGCATCTGGGGTCGATGGGCGATTGCGTCATCGCGATTATCGCCAAGCATCCTGAGATGCGCGAAGGCGATGTCTTTATCACCAACGCGCCTTACGATGGCGGCACGCATCTGCCCGATATCACGGTGGTGATGCCGGTGTTCGTGGATGGCGTGCGTTCGTTCTTTGTCGCGAGCCGCGGGCACCATGCAGATATTGGCGGTGTCACGCCGGGCTCCATGCCGCCGCATTCGAAGACCATCGGCGAGGAGGGCATCCTCTTCGATGGCATCCGCATGGTGCATGAGGGCGCGTTCGATGATGCGGCGATACGCGCCGTGCTCGGAAGCAGCGCATGGCCCGCGCGCAATCCCGAACAGAACATCGCCGATCTGAAGGCGCAGGCCGCGTCGTGTGCAAAAGGCGCGCAGGAACTCCAGCGTATCTGCACGTTGCATGGGCGCGTCGTGGTTGAAGCCTACATGCGCCACGTTCAGGACAATGCCGAAGAGCAGGTGCGCCGCGTCATTGGCGCGCTGAAAGACGGCATGTTCGAAATGCCGATGGATGGCGGCATGACGATCAGGGTCGCGGTGACGGTCGATCGCGCCGCGCGCTCTGCCCGCATCGACTTCACCGGCACCAGTTCGCAGCAGGCGAACAATTTCAACGCGCCGGGTTCGGTGACGAAGGCCGCGGTGCTGTATGTCTTTCGCTGTCTGGTCGAGAGCGACATCCCGATGAACGCCGGATGCCTGAAGCCGCTGAAGATCGTGGTGCCGGAGGGTTCGCTGCTCAATCCGCAGCCGCCCGGCGCGGTGGCGGCCGGCAATGTCGAGACCAGCCAGGCCGTCGTCGATGCGCTGTTCGGCGCGCTCGGTGTGCTTGCGGCCAGCCAGGGCACGATGAACAATCTCACCTTCGGCAACGAACGCTACCAATATTATGAGACGATCTGCGGCGGCGCGGGCGCGGGGCGCGCTTTCGACGGCACCTCTGCCGTGCACACGCACATGACCAATTCGCGGCTCACCGATCCGGAGATTCTGGAGATGCGTTACCCGGTGATCGTCGAGCAGTTCGGCATCCGCCGCGGATCGGGCGGCGGCGGCGCGCATCGCGGTGGCGATGGCGCGACGCGCCGCATCCGCTTCCGCGAAAAAATGAAGGCCGCGATTCTTTCGACGCGACGCGAGACCGCACCGTTCGGTCTCGAAGGCGGAGGCGCTGGTGCGAAGGGTATCACGACCGTGGTCCGCGCAAATGGCACGCGCGAAATTCTGGGTGGACGCGATGAGACCAGCATCAAGGCCGGTGACACCATCGAAATCCAGACACCGGGCGGTGGTGGTTTCGGTCTGTCATGACGAAACAGGCAAAAGATTGTTACGCGGAACCGCGAAAGGTTTTTCCTCGAAATCGCAATTCAAATCGGCTCTGTTGCGCATAAGCGATTGATCGCGTGTGGAAAAGCGCTTCCTTCGCTGCATCGCAGCGACCACAACCGAAAGTGTTGGGGAGAGAGGGAAAGGGCGCATCCCACGTTGCGGGATGTCGTCCCTCCCGGCGCGATTTCAAGAGGCGACGAATAAAAATTCTATGCCGGAAACCGGGCCGCGCCATCCTCAAGCGGCAAATGCAGCCCGTTCGTGACGAACGACACCATATGATAGAAGCCCGCCAGCACGATGAGTTCGATCATCTGAGCTTCATCGAACTCGCAACGCAGCGCCGCCCAAAGCGCATCGCCGATCGCGGCTTCGTCATGCAACGCATCGACCATCCGGATCAGCAATCTTTCGCGCGGCGTCCAGCACGGCTCGTCCGCGTCGCCATGGACAGTGGCGCGCACCTGGTCCGGCGTCAGCGCGCTCGCCTCCGCAAAGAACGCGATGTGCACGCCCCATTCGTATTCGCTGCCGCAGCGTGCGGTGGTGCGGTTCACCACGATCTCGCGCTCGCGCAAGGTAACCGTTCCCTTGTCGAGCAGGCCTCCGGCCATGAATCGCTGGAACACGCGCGGATTGCGCGCCAGCGTGGTGAACAGGACCAGCGGAGGAACGCCCACCGGCATCACGCGGTCGAGCGCGGACTGGATCTCGGGCGAGAAGGGCGGATCGGCGGTGGCGATACGTGGCGTCATTTTTCGTCCTTTCGGCATGCTATTATTTCCATAGCACGGGACGATTCGGCGTGCTATTAAAATAATAGCGAAACTTCGATGACAAAACGGATTCCCAAACCCGGTCAGCCGGTGCGCGGCTCAAAGAGCGGGCGCGCCGGCATGGCGCTGTTCGAGTTGCTCGGGCGACGGTGGTCTCTGCGCGTGATCTGGGAGTTGCGCGAAGGGCGACGACTCAATTTTCGCGAGCTTGGCCAGGCCTGCGGCATCGCACCGAGTGTCTTGAACACGCGCCTCGCCGAACTGCGGGAAACCAAACTCGTGGAACTCGGCGCGGACGGCTATGCGTTGACCAAACAGGGCGCCGCACTACTCGACTTGCTGATGCCGCTCCACGTCTGGGCCGAAGACTGGGCGAAGTCGCTCTAGGCCGCCGCTGCCGCGCGCGGGTTGTAGTTGAGAATGGGGCCGAGCCAGCGTTCGGCTTGTTCGACCGTCCAGCCTTTGCGCTTTGCATAGTCCTCGACCTGATCGCGCTCGATCTTACCGACGCCGAAATAGCGGCTTTCGGGGTGGCTGAAATATAATCCGCTGACCGACGAGCCCGGCCACATCGCGAAGCTCTCCGTCAGCCTGATGCCCGCGCGCGCTTCTGCGTCGAGCAGCCTGAACAGCGTGCCCTTCTCGGTGTGGTCCGGTTGCGCGGGATAACCCGGAGCGGGACGGATGCCGCGATAGGCCTCCGCGATCAGCGCGTCGTTCGGGAGGTTCTCATCCGGCGCATAGGCCCAGAACTCCTTGCGCACACGTTCGTGCAGCCGCTCGGCAAAGGCTTCGGCCAGACGGTCGGCAAGCGCGCGCAGCAGGATCGCGGAGTAATCGTCATGCGCGGCTTCGAACGCCTTGATATGCGCTTCCTCGCCGAGACCTGCCGTGACTGCAAAGCCGCCGATGAAATCCGCAACACCTCTGGGCCCGATGAAATCGGCGAGCGCCATGTTGGGGCGTCCGGCTTCGCGATGCATCTGCTGACGCAATGTGTGCAACGTCGCGAGCGGGAATTTTCGCGCCTTGTCGCCGAACAGAACGATATCGTCTTCTATCGCATTCGCTGGCCAGAAGCCGACCACGGCCTGCGCCGTCAGCCATTTCTCCTCGACGATCTTCGCCAGCATCTTTTGTGCGTCGGCATAAAGCCCGCGTGCCGCTTCGCCGACCTTGTCGTCTTCGAGGATCGACGGGAATTTTCCCGCCAACTCCCAGGTCTGGAAGAATGGCGTCCAGTCGATGTAGCGTGCGAGTTCGCCCAAGTCGTACGGGCCATAGCTGCGCACGCCAAAATAGGCCGGCACCGGCGGCGTATAATTCGCCCAATCGGTCTTGATCCTGTTCGCGCGGGCATCGGCAAGCGACAGGCGACGCGCCGGACCGGTGCGCAGGGCGTGGCTGCGCGCGACTTCCTCATAATCGCGGCGCACGCCGGCGGCGTAGTCGGCGCGGCCCGTCTTGCTGAGCAGGTTCGACGCCACGCCAACGGCGCGCGACGCGTCGTTCACATGCACGGTCTGTCCGCGGCGATAGTTCGGGTCGATCTTCACCGCAGTATGCACACGGCTCGTGGTCGCGCCGCCGATCAGCAAAGGGATGTCGAAGCCCTGCCGCTCCATCTCGGCGGCGACATGGCACATTTCATCGAGGGAAGGTGTGATCAGGCCGGAAAGGCCGATGATGTTCGCGTTCTTCTCGCGCGCGACATCGAGAATCTTCTGCGCCGGCGTCATGACGCCGAGGTCAATGACCTCATAGCCGTTACATTGCAGCACCACGCCGACGATGTTCTTGCCGATGTCGTGCACATCGCCCTTCACCGTCGCCATGACGATGCGGCCGGCTGGCTCTTTGGTCGCGTTCTTGACGTTCTCCGCTTCCATAAAGGGGAAGAGATGCGCGACTGCCTTCTTCATCACGCGCGCGGATTTCACGACCTGCGGCAGGAACATCTTGCCCGACCCGAACAGGTCACCGACGACGTTCATGCCTTTCATCAGCGGGCCTTCGATCACGTCGAGCGGCTTTGAAGCGGCGAGGCGCGCGGCTTCCGTGTCCTCGATCACATAGGCGTCGATGCCGTGAACGAGGGCGTGGGTCAGCCGCTCCTCGACGGGCAGCGAACGCCATGCGGCGTCTTCGACCTCGGCAGCTCCGCCGTCCCTCTCGTACTGCTTGGCGAGGTCGAGCAGCCGCTCCGTCGCATCGACTCGGCGATTGAACAGCACGTCCTCGATGCCTTCGCGCAAGGGCGTCGGGATGTCCTGATACACCGCGAGTTGGCCGGCATTGACGATGCCCATATCCATCCCGGCCTTGATGGCGTGGAACAGGAACACGGAATGCATCGCCTCGCGCACCGTGTCGTTGCCGCGGAACGAGAAGGAGAAGTTCGACACGCCGCCGGAGACATGCGCCAGCGGCATTTCCTCGCGGATGACCTTTGTCGCATCGATGAAAGCGGCGCCGTATTCGTTGTGCTCTTCGATCCCGGTCGCGACCGCAAAGATGTTGGGATCGAAGATGATGTCTTCCGCCGGGAAGCCCACTTTGTTCACCAGCACGTCATAGGCTCTGCGGCAGATCGCGATCTTGCGTTCGCGCGTGTCGGCCTGTCCCTGCTCGTCGAACGCCATCACGACCACGGCCGCGCCGTAACGCATGACCAGCTTTGCGTGCTCGATGAAAGCTTTCTCGCCTTCCTTCAGCGAGATGGAATTGACGATGCCCTTGCCCTGCACGCATTTCAGGCCGGCTTCGATCACGCTCCATTTGGAGCTGTCGATCATCACCGGCACTTTGGAGATATCCGGCTCGCCCGCCGCCATCAGCAGGAAGCGCTTTATCGCCGCCTCGGAATCGATCAGGCCTTCATCGACGTTGATGTCGATGATCTGCGCCCCGTTCTCGACCTGTCCGCGCGCGATCTCAAGCGCGGCTTCATAGTTGTCGCTCGCGATCAGCTTGCGGAATTTGGCGGAACCCGTGATGTTGGTGCGCTCGCCGACATTCACGAAGTTGAGGTCCGGCGTCAGCGTGAAGGGCTCGAGACCGGAGAGCCGCATGTATTTCGGCTTTTCCGGCACCATGCGCGGCACCACGCCTTGGACCGCTTCGCCGAACGCCTTGATGTGCTCCGGCGTCGTGCCGCAGCAGCCGCCGATGATATTGACAAGACCGGAGCGCGCGAATTCGCCCATCAGCGCCGCCATGTTCTCCGGCGTGTCGTCGTAGCCGCCGAATTCGTTCGGCAGGCCGGCATTCGGATGCGCGCTGGTCAGCGTGTCGGCGGCGTTCGCGAGTTCGGCGATGTAGGGCCGCAATTCCTTTGCGCCGAGCGCGCAGTTGAGGCCCACCGCAAACGGTTTCGCGTGGCGGATCGAATGCCAGAAAGCCTCCGGCGTCTGCCCGGTCAGCGTGCGGCCGGAGAGATCGGTGATCGTGCCGGAAATCCAGACCGGCAGCCGTTCGCCCAACTCCTCGAACGCTTCCTCGATCGCGAAGATCGCGGCTTTGGCGTTCAGCGTGTCGAACACGGTCTCGACCATCAACACGTCGGAGCCGCCGCCAATCAATCCGCAAGCTGCTTCGAAATAGGTGCGCTTGAGATCGTCGAAGGTAATGTTGCGGAACGCGGGATCGTTCACGTCCGGCGAGATAGAGGCCGTGCGGTTCGCGGGGCCGATGACACCGGCTACGATGCGCGGGCGTGACGATGTGCTCGCCTCGTCGCAAATCTGGCGGGCGAGGCGCGCGCCTTCCTGGTTCAGCTCGCCGACGAGATGGGCAAGACCGTAATCGGCCTGCGATGTCTCGGTTGAAGTGAAGGTGTTGGTCTCGAGGATATCCGCGCCGGCGGCGAGATAAGCGTGCCCGATCTCGCGCACGATATCGGGTCGCGTCAGCGTCAGAAGGTCGTTGTCGCCTTTGAGCTCGCTGTTGTGGCCGGCGAAACGTGATCCACGAAAATCCTCCTCACTGAGCTTGTACCCCTGCATCACCACGCCCCATGAGCCGTCGAGAAGGAGGACGCGTTTCTTCGCTTCCTCCATCAACCAGGCGATGCGTGACGCGCGATCGAAACTCATTGTACTTCCTTTGCCCGCATGCCCAGCATACGGCAGGCCGCATAGGTGAGGTCGGACTGATTCAACGTATAGAAATGGAATTGGTCGAAGCCGAGGCGATGGAGTTCCGCGACCTGTTCGGCCATCACCGCCGCGGCGATTGTGCGGCGGCTTTCGACATCGGTGTCGAGGCCGTCATAGACGCGCGCCATCCATTCCGGCACGCGCGCGCCACAACGCTCGGCCATCCGCTGCACGCCCTTGAAGTTCGTCGTCGGCATCATGCCGGGGATGATCGGCACGGCGATGCCCTGCGCCGCCGCGCGGTCGCGCATGCGGGCGACGACGTCGCTGTCGAAGCAGAACTGTGCGATCGCGCGCGTAGCGCCGGCATCGATCTTCCTGCGCAGCAGCGCCAGATCGTGATCGCGCGATGGCGAATCCGGATGGCGCTCCGGATAACACGAGACACTGATGTCGAAATCGCCGATGCGGCGGATCCCCTCGATCAACTCCGGCGTCGATGCATACCCCTGGGCGTGCGGCATGTAGGTGCCGCTCATGTCCGGCATGTCGCCGCGCAGCGCCACGATGTGCTTCACGCCCGCATCCCAATAGCCTCGGACAATCTCGTCAATTTCGCTTTTGGGTGACGCCACACAGGTCAGATGCGCCGCGGGCGCCAGCGATGTCTCATCGACAATACGCTTCACGGTCGCGTGGGTGCGCTCGCGCGTCGAGCCGCCGGCGCCATAGGTCACCGATACGAAGGCCGGCGACAGCGGTTCGAGCCGCCGGATCGAACGCCACAACTGTTCTTCGGCCTCCGGTGTCTTCGGCGGCGAGAATTCGAACGACACTTTGATCGGCTTGTCGTCGGCGACGAGTTCGCGCAGGCTCATGCAGCCTCCGCGCGCGCGCGCGCCGAATTCTGGGCGAGCCAGATTTTCACGGTGAGTTTTTCCTTCGAGCCCTTATGTGGCGCGATAGCTTCGCTGGCGACCGATTTCAGGCCGGCAGCATGAAACCAGCCCTGAACCTCGCGGTCGGAGAAGCCGAGCCTGCGATGCGCGAAATCCGTGCGCAGGAATTCGAGATCGTGCGACGCGAAATCTGCGATCAGAAGCCGCGCGCCGGCGCGCATCACACGCGCCGCTTCGGCGACGGCCGCGCCGGGATCGTCGAGATAGTGCAAGACCTGATGGAACAGCACAGCGTCGAAACCGGTCAGCGCGCCGCCATCGGGGAAGGGCAGGCGATAGGTGTCGCCCAGCCGCACCTGGCATTGCGTGAGATTGTTCTGCATCAAACGGTCGCGCGCGATGGCGAGCATCTCCGGGCTCACATCGATGCCGACCGCGCGTTTTGCCTGCGGCGCCAGCAGTTCGAGCATGCGGCCCGTACCTGTTCCGGCGTCGAGCAGATTTTCCATCGGCACGCTCGCGAGCAGACGCACGACCGCCGCTTCGACATCCTTGTCCGGCGCGTGCAGTGCGCGGATGCGCTCCCACTCCGCGGCATTGGCCTTGAAATAGGCGGCGGCTTCGGCGGCGCGCGCTTCGCGCACGGCGCTCAATCGTTTCAGATCGGCATCGGCGGAGGCGAGGGTGGACAGCAACTGGCTCAGTTCTGCGCCATGGCCGCTGTCGGCGGCGCGGTAGAACACCCAGCTTCCTTCCTTGAAGCGTTCCAGCAACCCAGCGTCGCAGAGCAGCTTCAGATGCCGCGACACGCGCGGCTGGCTCTGGCCCACAATGTCGGTGAGTTCGCTGACCGTCAGCTCGGCCTGGCGCAACAGCAAAAGCAGGCGCAGACGGGTCGGATCGCCTGCGGCACGCAACATGGACACCAGCTTTTCCAAGACCAACTCCTAATTCCGCAACATATAAACATATCTTTATATGATTATGCAATGATGACCTTGGAATGCGGTTGATCCAGACCGCCTGGCGGGGGCATAAGGCGCCCCGTGCAGGGGGCTTTATCGTGAAAAAGATCGTGCTCTGGCTGGCGCTCAGCGTCTGCGTGGCAGGCTGCGCGAGCGCGCCCACGGGCCAGGTGGCCGACCCCGGCGATCCCTATGAAGCGACAAACCGGAAGGTCTTTGCGTTCGACCAGATGCTCGACCGTACATTCCTTCTGCCGACCGCGAAGAACTACAACCGGTTCGTGCCGGAGTTCGGCCGCGACCGTATCCACGATCTGCTCGTCAATCTCGATCTGCCCGTCACGTTTGCCAACGATCTGCTGCAAGGCGAACCGACCCGCGCCAGCCAGACGCTTCTGCGCTTCACGGTGAACGCGAGCGTCGGCCTCGGTGGCTTGTTCGACCCTGCGACGCATTACGGAATGCCGTATCATGCCGAAGATTTCGGACAGACGCTCGGCGTGTGGGGCGTCGGCGGCAATCCTTATCTGATGCTGCCGGTGCTGGGACCGAGTTCTCCACGCGATGTGATCGGACGCGGCGGCGATATCGCACTCGATCCGCTCACCTGGGTCCGGTTCAAGCAACACATCTGGTGGATGGGCGGCGAGCAGTACATGAAGGTGCTCGATGTGCGTGCCCGCAACATCGACACGCTGGAAGGGCTGGAGCGGGATTCGGTCGATTTCTACGCGACGACAAGAAGCGCCTATCGCCAGTACCGGGAGAACGAAATCCGCAACGGAAAGTCGGATACGCAGGATTTGCCGGAGTTTTAATGTAGCCGCTTTGTAATGTGCCTTGAACTTGCCACAACCGGCCGGGAGCATTACGCCAGTTCGCACGTTGTCAGGATCGGATCGAGGAGCGGGATTCTACGCATGACATTCGCAAAATCTCTGGCGCCCGTGCGCCGCGCTGTATTGCTGGGATTGCTGTCGGTGCTGCCCGCAATCGCCAGCGTGGGAACGGCGCAGGCCGCGACGCCCGCGGAAGCGTTCGTCTCCGAAAATATCGACAAAGGTTTTGCGATCCTGAACAACCACGGGCTGTCGAGCAGCGCGCGCGCTTCGCAATTCCAAACCTTTCTGGAAAGCCTGACCGACATCGAGCGGATCGGAAAATTCACGCTGGGTGCCGCGCGCCGCGCAGCGTCGCCGCAGGATGTCGCCGCGTTCGACACCGCGTTCCGCAATTACGCGATCGAGGTTTATCAATCGCGGCTCAGCCAATATTCGGGCCAGACGCTGAAAGTGACCGGCTCGACCGAACGTCAGCCCGGGGATTTCGTCGTCTCAGCCACGCTCGTCGATCCCGCTTCGAAGTCTGGCCATCAGCCGCTGAAGGTCGATTTCCGCGTGCTCAACGACAAGGGCCGCATGGTCGTGGTCGATGTCGCGGTTGAGGGCATCTGGATCGCCATCACCGAGCGCGACCAGTTCAGCGCCTTTCTCGGCCAGCACAATGGCAGCATCCCCGCGCTTGTCGCGCATCTCGAGCAGCTGACGGTGCAGCTCAAAAACGGCGGCGCAGCGCCGCAACACTAGGCGCGCGCAAACCTTTTGTACTTGATGCGGTGCGGCTGGTCGGCGTCGATGCCGAGGCGCCGTTTCTTGTCGGCTTCGTAATCCTGGAAGTTGCCTTCGAACCATTCGACATGGCTGTCGCCTTCGAACGCGAGCATGTGCGTCGCCATGCGGTCGAGGAACCAGCGATCATGGCTGATGATCATCGCACAACCGGCGAATTCCTCGAGCGCGAGTTCGAGTGCGCGCAGCGTCTCGACGTCGAGGTCGTTGGTCGGCTCATCGAGTAGCAACAGGTTCGCGCCGCCCTTGAGCAGCTTCGCCAGATGCACGCGGTTGCGCTCGCCGCCGGAAAGCTGTCCAACCTTCTTCTGCTGGTCGCCGCCCTTGAAGTTGAACGCGCCGACATAGGCGCGCGAGTTCATCTTCGTCTTGCCGAATTCGAGAATGTCGGTGCCGCCGGAAATCTCCTGCCACACCGTCTTGTTGGGATCGAGCGCGTCGCGCGACTGATCGACATAGCCGATCTGCACCGTGTCGCCGATGTTCAGCGTACCGGTATCGGGCTTCTCCTCACCGGTCAGCATCTTGAACAGCGTCGTCTTGCCGGCACCGTTCGGGCCGATGACGCCGACAATGCCGCCCGCCGGAAGATTGAAGTTCAAATTCTCGATCAGCAGCCGGTCGCCGAATGCTTTCGACAGACCCTCGGCTTCGACAACGCGGGCGCCGAGACGCTCAGAAATCGGAATAAGAATCTGCGCGGGGCCCGAACGCTGCTCCTGGCTCTTCGCGAGCAGTTCTTCATACGCATTGATACGTGCCTTCGATTTCGCCTGCCGTGCCTTCGGCGATTGCGAAATCCATTCGCGTTCGCGGGCCAGTTCACGCTCGCGCGCGGCGGCTTCGGCGCCTTCCTGATGCAGGCGCTTCTCCTGCACGCCGAGAAATGTGGAATAATTGCCTTCGTGCGGGATGCCCTTGCCGCGGTCGAGTTCGAGAATCCAAGAGGTCACATTGTCGAGGAAATAGCGGTCGTGGGTGACGAGGATCACGCAGCCCTTGTATTCGCGCAGCGTGTGTTCAAGCCACTGCACGGACTCGGCGTCGAGATGGTTGGTCGGTTCGTCGAGGAGCAGAATGTCGGGCGCATCGAGCAGCAGCTTGGTCAGCGCGACGCGACGCTTCTCGCCGCCGGAGAGATGTTCGACATCCGCGTCGCCATCGGGACAGCGCAGTGCGTCCATCGCCTGATCGACCTGGCTGTCGAGATCCCAAAGGCCCTGTGCCTCGATCTCGTCCTGGAGTTTGGACATCTCGTCGGCGGTCTCATCGGTGTAGTTCGCCGCGATCTCGTTGTAGCGATCGACGAGTGCCTTCTTCTTCGCCACGCCTTCCATCACGTTGTCGCGCACGTTCTTGGTCGCATCGAGCTGCGGTTCCTGCGGGAGGTAGCCGGTGCGGATGCCGTCCGCCGCCCAGGCCTCGCCGGTGAATTCCTTGTCCTGTCCCGCCATGAGCTTCATCAGCGTGGACTTGCCGGCGCCGTTGACGCCAACGATGCCGATCTTGGCGCCGGGATAGAAGGACAGCCAGATATCCTTCAAAACCTGCTTCCCGCCGGGATAGGTCTTCGACAGACCTTTCATCACATAGACGTATTGCGGCCCGGCCATGGGGATTCCTTCGTGGATTGCTGGAAGCGGCGGGTTGTAGCGAAGCGCAGCCGCGCGGGCAACGGTTCATTGCCCGGTGATGCGGTGCCGGAAAAGCGGCTTAGAACTTGATCTTGGCGCGCGACAGCAGCGACACCGATGTCGCGCCGCTCTGACCCGCGAAGTTCATCTGATAGGAGGCGTTGGTCTGCAATGCCAGCGCCCCGTCCATGAACGTCGTCACATAGCCGAGTTCGAAATCGGTTTCCGGCGCCTGGTTTTGCAGCAGGTGATTGTCCTGCACGAGTTGCGGGTTGGCATCGATCCCGGACAGCAGCGCAAATTCCGAACCGCCGATCGTTCCTGGCGCCGGTCGCGACACCGCCAGCCCCATTGCATCGGACCCGAACAGCCCGCGCTTGGCGACCGCGAAGCCGTAGGAACGGGAGCGCATCTCATCGACCGATCCGCTGAGGCCCGGCTTGAGGTCGAGCTTGGTGATGCCTTCCGCAAAGGATGCCGTTGTCATCCATCCGCCGCCGAGTTGTACGCGCGCCGAAATGCCGAGTGCGGACGTGTCGGCCGAATTCACTGCCGGATCGAAACTGCCCAAAACGCCGTTCTGCTCCGCGGTCTGCGACGCTGTCAGGCCGAGGCCGGCCCAAGGCGCGAAATTCCATGACACGCCGGCCAGCAAAGAGTTCGCGCTGCGGGTGTCAAAACCCAGCGGTGCGCCGCCAAAATGCGCAACGGTCTCCGCCGGACCCATCGCATAGATGTCGTGGCCAGCACCGAGCGATGCGCCGCCAACCGACAGACGCAGCGCGTCCAAAGGCGCAAAATTCAGCGACGCGAAGGCGCCGCCATTCGCAAGCGAAGCATAGGGTGAATTCACCGAAGAGGCGGAGAAGAACAGTCCGTCGTATGCACCGCTGCCGGCTGCGTCGAACAGGTTGAACTTGCCGGCGAGGTCGGCGTTGGCGCCGAAGCTCAGCGATGTGTTGTCTGTCAGCGCGAGGCTGCCCGACGTATCGAAGGAATTGGTCTGAATCGCCGGCGGCCCGTAAGACAGACCCGGTAAGCCGGTGGGCAAATCGAAGTCGGATTCTCCCACGAGACGCGCGCGCGCCTCCGGGCTGTTGTCTACAACGGTGGTGTAAGACGTAAGATCAAGCGGTTGCGCAGGCGCAGCAGCATAGGCACAGGCTGCATTTGCCGCATAAGCAAACGCGCCCGCGACGCAAAGCGCGCGGAGTGCCGACCTGGTCATGCTATGCCCGACGTCTGCTCTCATCCCCAAATGCCCCCGGAGCTTATCAGAGCGAAAAGCCACACTTCAAAGAAAACATGCCGGGAACGCTGGCGGTTTGGTATTTCATTTCTGTCACTCCGTTAGTGAAGGGTAGGGTTTCGGACGGCATTTTGGGCAATTATATTTCAATAATGAATATTATTCACATATCTTGGGTGTGGATTTAAGGATTGGACGGCGCCACGGACGGTCGTTAAGCAGGCGGAATGACGGATTTTCCTCTCAAGGCGGCCATCCTTCCGGTGACGCCCTATCAGCAGAACTGCTCCCTGGTCTGGTGCGTGAAGACCAACAAGGCGGCGCTGATCGATCCGGGTGGCGAGGTCGACCGGCTAAAGGAGGCCGTGACAGCTCAAGGGCTGACGCTGGAAAAGGTACTCCTCACCCATGGCCATCTCGACCACGCCAGCGGGGCCACAAAGCTCGCGCGGGAGTTCGGCATTGCGATCGAAGGTCCGCATAAGGACGATCTGTTCCTGCTGGAAGACCTCGGCCGCAACGCGCGCCGTCCGGGATTCGGCGATGCGGAGAATTGCCTGCCGACGCGCTGGCTCGACGACGGCGACACGGTGCGGGTGGGCGAGGTCGAGTTCGGCGTGCGCCACTGTCCGGGTCACACGCCGGGCCATGTCGTGTTCTTTCATCAGGCCACGAAGATCGCGTTTGTCGGCGATGTGTTGTTCAAAGGTTCGATCGGACGCTGCGATCTTCCGCGCGGAAACTGGCAGCAGCTGATCGATGCGATCACCGAGCGTCTTTGGCCGCTTGGCGACGACATGCAATTCGTTCCCGGCCACGGCCCGATGTCGACCTTCGGCTGGGAGCGCAAGACCAATCCCTATGTGAGCGATCTCGCGTTGGGCAAGGCGTAGACCGATGCTGCGATTGTATTTCGCGCCGCTGACACGCTCGATCAGGATCAAGTGGTTGTTGGAAGAACTCGGTCTTGAGCACGAGATCATCCCGCGGCAGTTCGATCGTGCCGCCCCCTATGCGGGACAGGACACGCCGTCCGGCCGTTATCCCGTGTTGCATGACGGGGATACGGTGCTCTCTGAGTCCGGCGCGGTGGTTCAATATGTGCTGGAAAAATATGGCAACGGCCGATTGCAGCCCGCCATCGGCAGTCCCGACCGCGCAAGCTATCTCTATTGGTTTCATTACTCGGAAGCGAGCGCCGCATTTCCGATCAATCTGTATGTCGGTCTCGCCGTATATGGCGGCGAAGCCGACAAAAATGCCGATGCGATCGATCGCGCGCGTCAAAGCACCGATCGTGTCCTCGACAAAGTCGAAGCTACGATCGCGGGGCGCTCATTTCTGGTTGGGGAGGAATTGTCCGGCGCAGACATCATGATGGGTTTTACCTTGTGGTCGGCACGGATGTTGAAACTGCTCGATCACAGGCATCCCGAGACACTGCGCTATTTCAATGCCCTGAAGGTCAGGCCTGCCTTCGCAAAAGCGCTTGCCGAGGGCCGAAGCCGAGATGGCGTTAAGGCCTAACGCTTCGCCTGTCTGTAACCCGGCGGAATATCCTTCGAGACTTTGCCGGGGAATTTGGGTTTGCGCTTTTCCAGAAATGCGCTGACGCCTTCCTTCACATCGGGACCGCTACCCAGTTCGACCGAAAGCGGCCCGTCCATCTGCAACAGTTCGAATGGATGCGGCGCGGCGGAGTATTGCCAGAGCATCTGGCGTGTCATCGCCACGGAAACCGGCGCCGTGTTCTCTGCGATCTCCAGCGCGATCTCGCGAGCGCGCGCGAGCAATTGATCGGGTGCTGTAACCTCGGAAACGAGCCCGCCATCTTTCGCCTCTTCGGCGCCGAAGAGGCGGCCGGACAGGCACCAGCGCAGCGCCTGGTCTAGGCCGACAAGGCGCGGCAGGAACCACGCGCTTCCCGCTTCTGGAACAAGACCGCGGCGCGCGAAGATGAACCCGATCTTGGCTTCGGCCGACGCGATACGGATGTCCATCGGCAGACAGAGCGTGATGCCGACACCGACCGCAGCGCCATTGATCGCTGCGATGCTGGGCTTCCTGCAATTGTAGATCGCTTCGACGAAGCCGCCCCGCGAGGAACGCGGCCGCGCACCCTGAAACATCGCAGCACCTTTGCTCACGTCGAACGCATCCGCGCCGCCGGAGATATCGGCGCCCGCGCAAAAGCCCCGCCCGGCGCCGGTCACGACGATCACGCGTATGTCGTCGTCCGCGTCGGCTTTCAGAAACGCGTCCTCGATCTCGCTCCCCATCAGCGCGGTATAGGCGTTGAGCTTGTCCGGCCGGTTCAGGGTGATGGTCAGGATGGGGCCGTCTGTCTCGGCTTTGATATGTTCGTAGGTCATTGGGCGCTCCAGAATGGCGATGCGAAAACGATAGCCGAAACCAGAGTTGCCGTTGCGCAAGCATTCAACCCTCCCTCAAGGGGAGGGTGATTGGGACTCGACTCCCGTCCCCGCGCCTGATTTTTTGTCGGTCCCCTTCGACAAGCTCAGGGCGAGGGTTTGAACCAGCCCTCATGCTGAGCCTGTCGAAGCATTGGGGGTAGCGCCAGATTTTCAGGTGCAAATCAAAGACGAACAGGGAAAACGCTCATGACGGCCATCAATCCGGTCACCGATCTGTCCAAGGATGGCGAAATCGCCGTCGTCACATTGAATTCGCCGCCGGTGAATGCGCTGTCCGCCAATGTGCGCGACGGACTGTTCAACGCTTTCCAGCAGGCAAAGGCCGATCCTTCGGTGAAGGCCATCGTGCTGATCTGCGAGGGCAAGACGTTCATCGCTGGTGCGGACATCTCGGAGTTCGGCGGTCAGATGAAAGGCGCGAGCCTGTTCGATGTGCAGAAGGAGATCGAAGAGTCCTCCAAACCTGTCGTCGCCGCGATCCACGGCACGGCGCTGGGTGGCGGTCTCGAGGTCGCGCTCTGCGCGCATTATCGCGTCGCGGTGCCGAGCGCGAAATGCGGTCTCCCCGAAGTGAATATCGGTCTGCTCCCTGGTGCCGGCGGCACGCAGCGCCTGCCGCGCATTGCCGGTGTCGAGAAGGCGCTGGAGATGGTGACGAGTGGCCAGCATGTGCCCGCCAAGCAATGTCTGGACATGGGTCTCGTCGATGAGCTGGCGCCGGAAGGCAAGCTGAAGGAGACGGCACTCGCGTTCGCGCGCAGATGTGTGGCCGAGAACAGGCCGCTCAAGAAAGTGCGCGAGAACAACGCCAAGCTCGAACCGGCGAAAGGCCATCCCGAGATCTTCGCGGATTTCCGCAAGAAGAACGCGCGCAAGTTTCGTGGCTTCGACGCGCCGGAAGCCAATATCAAATGCATCGAGGCGGCGGTGAATTCGCCGACCTTTGAGGACGGCCTGAAGACCGAGCGCCAGTTGTTCATGGGCCTGATGACCGGCCCACAATCGGCGGCGCAGCGCTATGCGTTCTTCGCCGAGCGCCAGGCGAACAAGATTCCCGATGTGCCGGATGACACGCCCGTGATCCCGATCAAGAAAGTCGGCGTGATCGGCGCCGGCACGATGGGCGGCGGCATCTCCATGAACTTCGCCAATGCCGGCATCCCGGTCACAATCGTTGAGATGAAGCAGGACGCGCTTGATCGCGGCCTTAAGGTCGTGCGCGGAAATTACGAGCGCAGCGCTAAGGGCGGCCGCTTCACGATGGACGATGTCGAGAAGCGCATGGGCCTGCTCACCGGCTCGCTCAACCTCGAAGAGCTCAAGGACTGCGACCTTGTGATCGAGGCGGTGTTCGAGCGCATGGACATCAAGAAAGATGTGTTCGCGAGGCTCGATGGCATCGTGAAGCAAGGCGCGATCTTGGCGACCAACACCTCCTATCTCGACGTGAACGAGATCGCGTCGGCGACCAAGCGGCCGGAATTCGTCATTGGCCTTCACTTCTTCTCGCCGGCGAATGTGATGCGCCTGCTGGAGATCGTGCGCGGTGAGAAGACGTCGAAGGAAGTCATCGCCACCTCGATGAAACTCGCCAAGACCATCGGCAAGGTCGCGGTGCTGGTCGGCGTGTGCCCGGGTTTCGTCGGCAACCGCATGCTGGCGCAGCGCACGCGCGAGGCGAACGCGCTGGTGCTCGAAGGCGCGATGCCCTGGGATGTGGATCGCGTGCTCTACGATTTCGGTTTCCCGATGGGGCCGTTCGCGATGGGCGATCTCGCCGGTCTCGATATCGGCTGGGTGAAGGAGAACTCGAAGAGCTCGACGCTCCGCGAATGTCTCTGCGAGATGGACCGCCGCGGCCAGAAGACCGGTGCGGGTTTCTATGACTACGACGAGAACCGCAACGCCAAGCCGTCACCGGTGACCGAGAAGGTTATCCAGGACTTCCGCGCCAAGCAGGGCATCAACCCGCGCCAGATCGGTGATGATGAGATTCTGCAACGCTGCCTCTATCCGATGGTCAATGAAGGCGCGAAGATTCTGGAAGAGAAGAAAGCGATCCGCGCGTCCGACATCGATACGGTGTGGCTGAACGGCTATGGCTGGCCGGTCTATCGCGGCGGCCCGATGTACTGGGGCGAGCAGATCGGCCTCGACAAGGTTCTGGCCGGGATGAAGGACTTCCAGTCCAAGATGGGCGAGCAGTTCAAGCCGTCCGCGTTGCTGGAAAAGCTCGTCGCGGACGGCAAGAAATTCGCGGACGCGAAGTGAGGCTAGTCCTCCGACACGTTGTCGAAGCCGACATGCGTCTCGCCGGCGCGTGCCGCCTGAGAGAGCACGGCTGCGACCCGGTCATACTTCGTGAGCCGATCCGCTCGTATGACGATGTTGGGTTGCGGACTCTTGCGCGCCGCGTCCGCGAGATAGGCGTCAAGCGTCTCGTGGTACACCGCGACACCGTTCCAGGTCGTTGCGCCATCGAAATCGATGCCCAATTGCACGATCGCCTGTGGCGTTACGGGCTTACTGGGTCCGGTGTCGATCTTGATGGCATGCGTCTGCATCGGCAGGGTGATGATCAGCAGGGTCAGAAGTACCAGCATCACGTCGATCAGCGGCGTGGTGTTCATGTCGACGAGCACGTCGCCGGTTTTGGTTTGAACAGTCGCGGCCATAGTTTTCCTCCCCAGGAAAGCGCAAACAAAGGCTGCACGTGGATTGTGGCGGAACTAGGAAAGGAATTCTTCGATGCGTGAGGCAGTCATTGTTTCGTATGCGCGTACCGGTCTGGCGAAGGCGGCCAGAGGCGGCTTCAACAACACGTCGAACATGGCGATGCTGGGACATGCGGTCGAGCATGCGGTGAAACGCTCGGGCGTCGCGCCGGCGGAGGTCGAGGATGTCGTCGCCGGTTGCGTCGCGGCCTCGGGCAATGTCGCACGCGGCGCGGCCCTGCTCGCGGGGCTTCCGGTCACGACCTCGGGCGTCACGGTGCATCGCGCCTGTTCGTCGGGTCTCAACGCGATCGCCAATGCGGCGCGCTACGTCATCGATGACGGCGCGCAGATCGTCGTCGGCTCCGGCGTGGACTCGATCACCTATCAGGGCGGCGGCGGCGGTGGCCAGGAGCCGCGTATCGTCGAGATGTATAAGGACTACTGGATGCCGATGATCGACACCGCCGATGTCGTGTCCAAGCGCTACAACGTCAGCCGCGAATATCAGGACGAGTACAGCCTCGAATCCCAGCGCCGCATGGCTGCCGCGCAGCAGGCCGGCAAGTTCAAGGACGAGATCGTTCCGATGGCGACCAAGATGAAGGTCGTCAATAAGGAGACAAAGGAGGAGTCGCTTGTCGATTACGTCGTCACCAAGGACGAGTGTAATCGCCCCGATACGACACTCGAAGGTCTCGCAAAGCTCGCGCCCGTCAAAGGTCCGGACAAGTTCGTCACTGCCGGCAACGCCTCGCAGCTCGCCGATGGTGCGGCGGCCGTCGTCATCATGGAAGGCAAGGAAGCCGAGAAGCGCGGGCTTCAGCCGATGGGCCTCTTCAAGGGCTGGGCCGTCGCCGGCTGCGAACCGGACGAGATGGGCATCGGTCCCGTGTTCGCGGTGCCGCGTCTCCTTCAGCGTCACGGCTTGAAAGTCGATGACATCGATCTGTGGGAATTGAACGAGGCCTTCGCGTCGCAGTGTCTCTATTCGCGCGACAAGCTCGGCATCGATCCGGAGAAATACAACGTCAATGGCGGCTCCATCGCCATCGGTCACCCCTTCGGCATGACGGGCGCGCGTCTCACCGGCCATGTGCTGATGGAAGGCAAGCGCCGCGGCGCTAAGAAGGTCGTCGTTTCCATGTGCATCGGCGGCGGCATGGGCGCTGCCGGCCTGTTCGAGGTGTTTTGATCAATCAGCGCCAACCTCATGCTTCGACAAGCTCAGCATGAGGGTTGGCTCAACCCCTCACCTGAGCTTGTCGAAGGGTGATGAGCGGAGACGGTCCAATGTATTCTCCCTTTGAAGAAACGCTGCGCCGCGTCATCACCGGCGACAATGCGCAGGGCAAATCCACCATCATCATCGACGGTCCGCCCGCCGATGCCGCGATCGCGCAGGGGCGTGGCGGTCTCCTCGAAATCTGGACGGACAGCATCGTCGCCGCGCTGAACCCCAAAGACACGAAAGACAACGGCAAGGGAACGGTCATCCTTTCGCCGCCTCACCAAAGCGTGAAGGTGCGTTGGTTCGTTATCGAACCAGTCCCCGAGGGAACTCCCAAGGAGGCGCTCGATGCCGCCACCCGTGCCGCGTTCGCGGGCTTCGGTGCGGAACACCATATCATCGACCAGAGCCGCCATTCCGCCATGCACGAAACCCACTCCCTGGACGTCATTTGCCTGCTGAAAGGCGATGTCAGCCTGATCCTTGAGGACACGGAAACCCGCATCAAGCCTGGCCAGATCGTCATCCAGCGCGGAACCAACCACGCCTGGGTCGCGCATGGCGGCCCGGCCCTTTTGCTGGCCGTCCTGATCGACAGACCGCTCTTAACCTGAACGGCAGCCGCGGCATGGACGAAGTGCCACAATTTTGTATTCTTCCCTCAGGTGGGGAAGAACAAACGTGCACACCTTACGCGCGCTGACGTTTTCATTGCTCGGCCTTGCGCTTGCCGGCTGTACGAGCGTGCGGAAATGGTCGGATAACGATCCGTTCGAAGGCTTCAACCGCAAGATGTTCTGGATCAACCAGAAACTCGACCGCAATGCGGCGCTGCCCGCGGCGGTGTTCTACAAATCCAGCGTGCCGGGCGATTTCCGCGACGGGCTGCACAATGTGCTCACCAATATCGGCATGCCGATCACGTTCGCGAACGACGTTTTGCAGGGTGAGTTTCATCGCGCCGGCAAAGCCGCCGCGCGGTTCGGCGTGAACACGACCATCGGTATTCTCGGCGTCAACGATCCCGCGACTCCGATGGGCTTTCCCACGCAGCAGGAGGATTTCGGGCAGACGCTTGGCGTCTATGGTGTGCCGGGCGGGCCTTATTTAGTTTTGCCTCTCCTGGGCTCGGCATTGCCGCGTGACTGGTTCGGCCGCATCTATGTCGACCATTATTTCAGTCCACTGAGCTATTTCGATTACAGCGGCCGGTATTACGTCTCGCTTGGTGCGCGCGTCTTCAGCACGGTCGATGGGCGCGCCCGCGCGATCGACGATCTGGAAGACATCGAGCGGAAGTCGGTCGATTATTACGCCGCGATGCGCGACATCTATCTCAAGCGGCGGCAGGATCAGGTGGACAATCGCACGCCCCAGGACCTGGACCCGCTGGCGAATTGATCGACTCGCGCGTTTCCTCTATCTGAAAAACGCATCCTGCGGACCCATTCCCCAATGGCGGTCATCGAGACGGTTGTCGCCCTGTGCTGCCGCTTTGCGCGCGTCGTTGTGGCGGCGTTTGTGCTCGCGGCGCTGGGAGCCGGGGTCTATACCGCGCAGCATTTCACGATGGATACCGACAGCGAGAAGCTGATCTCGCCCGATCTCGACTGGCGCAAGCGCGAAGCCCGGTTCGATGCTTTGTTCCCGCAACAGAGCAATCTGATCCTGATCGTGATCGATGGCGCGACGCCGGAACTCGCGATGCGCGCGCAAGGGATGCTGGCCGAGAAGCTCAGCACGCAGAAGACGCTCTTCCCTATCGTGCGCCAGCCGGGCGGCGGCGCATTCTTCCTGAAGAACGGCTTGCTGTTCCTTTCGCAAGCCGACGTGAAAAAGACGACACAGCAGCTGATCGCGGCACAGCCCTTTCTGGCCGGGCTTGCCGCCGATCCAAGTCTTCGCGGCGTGATGGACAGTCTTTCGACCGCGCTGCTTGGCGTCCAGCATGGACAGGCGCAACTTGAACAGCTCGACAAGCCCATCCGCGCGTTCGGCGACACTCTGGGCACCGTTGCCGATGGCGGGAAAGCCTATCTGTCGTGGTCGTCCCTCGTGACCGGCACCACCGATCCGTCGCGCCTGCGCAGCTTCATCGAAGTGCAGCCGGCGCTGAATTTCGACGCGTTATCGCCCGGCGCCGCTGCCGCCGATGCCATTCGCGCCGCCACCCGCGATCTCCAGCTCACACCGGACAACGGCGTGCGTGTCAGGCTGACCGGCCCTGTGCCGCTTGCCGATGAGGAATTCGCGACGCTTGCCGAACGCGCGGGACTGATGGGCGCCGTGATGTTTCTCGCAGTGACCCTGACACTGTGGCTCGCGGTCAGGTCGTTCCGCATCATCGTGTGCATTCTGATCACGCTGTTCACCGGTCTTGCGCTGACGATGGGGCTTGGTCTCGCGGTGGTCGGCGTGTTCAACATCATCTCGATCGCGTTCGTTGCACTGTTCGTGGGCCTCGGCGTGGATTTCGGAATCCAGTTCTGCGTGCGCTATCGCGCCGAACGCCATGCCGTACGGGATCTGGCTCCGGCGCTCATCCGCGCGGGACGCGGTGTCGGAAAACCGCTCGCGTTGGCTGCCGCCGCGACGGCTGCCGGCTTCTTTTCCTTCCTGCCCACGAAATATATTGGTGTCGGCGAGCTTGGTCTGATCGCCGGTATCGGCATGATCGTCGCATTCGTGCTCGCGATCACGATGCTTCCCGCGCTGCTGATGCTGGCCGCCCCGCAGGGTGAAGCGAAGGAGGTCGGCTTCCGCTCGCTCGCCACCATCGATCGTTTCCTGGCCCGCAGACGCCGTTTTGTTCTGACCATTGCAACGATCGCCGGGCTCGCATCGCTCGCCAGCACGCTCTTCCTGCATTTCGATTTCGATCCGCTGCATCTTCGCAGCGCCAAGGTCGAGTCCGTTTCGACCCTCTACGATCTCATGAAGGATCCGCAGACCTCGCCGAATACGATCGACGTGCTCGCGCCATCGCTTGACGCGGCCGACGCGCTTGGCAACAGGTTGTCGAAACTTCCCGAAGTGGGCCAGGTGCTGACGCTCAAAAGCTTTGTGCCCGAAGATCAGCCGCCGAAGCTGGCGATGATCCAGGACGCATCGTTCCTGATGGACGCGGCGATCAATCCCTTCGTGGTCAAGCCGCCACCGGGCGATGCGGATGTGGTCGCAAGCCTGTCCGCGGCGGCAAAGGCGCTGCGCGATGCCGCCGGTTCGGCGCAAACCGCGGCGGCGAAAGACGCGCTTCGTCTTGCATCTGTTCTAGACACGCTGGCGCAGGGCGATCCGGCGATGCGCGCTCGCGCGAGTGCGGCGCTAATCCCCGGCCTCCGCTCGCTCCTCGATCAATTGCGTCTGTCGCTACAGGCGGCGCCGGTTTCGCTCAAGACCATGCCCGCCGATCTCGTCCACGACTGGGTCGCGCCGAACGGCATGGCGCGTGCGCAGGTGTTTCCGAAGGATACCAGCGGCAGCGATGCCTCGTTGCGCAAATTCGGCGCGGCGGTGACGCGAGGCGTGCCCGATGCCACCGGCGCGCCGCTGTCGATCCGCCAGTCCGGCGACACAATCATGGGCGCTTTCCTTCAGGCCGGGCTCTGGGCTTTCGTGGCGATCACTATTCTGCTGTTCCTGGTGCTTCGCCGCGCTGGCGACGTGCTGCTGACGCTGATCCCGCTGTTCCTGAGCGGATTGCTGACGCTCGGCACCTGCGTGGCCATCGGACTGGAACTCAACTTCGCGAACGTCATCGCGCTGCCGTTGTTGCTCGGGATCGGCGTTGCGTTCGACATTTATTTCGTCGTGGCGTGGCGCGCAGGGGCCCAGAACCTTTTGCAATCCAGCCTCACGCGCGCCGTGATCTTCAGCGCGCTGACGACCGCATCGGGGTTTGGAACGCTGTGGCTGTCGAGCCATCCCGGCACCGCCAGCATGGGCGAACTCTTGATGATCTCGCTGGGCTGGACGTTGGTGACGACGCTGTTCATCCTGCCCGCGTTGCTGGGACCGTCGCCTGACGCTCACCCTTCGACAAGCTCAGGATGAAGGTCTGAATTGACCCTCATGCTGAGCCCGTCGAAGCATAAAGGCCGCGCTGAATTCTATTTCATCAATCCGTCGGCCATCGCATTGAGCTTCTTGACCAATGCGGGCGCGCCGCCGGTGGACAGTGTCGAACCGTAATCCGAGCGCTTGGTCGCGAGTTCGCTGACGAAGCCGTTCAGATAGACATCGATCACCTTCCACGTTTCGCCGGATTGGCGCATGCGGTAGTTGAAGGGAATCGTCTGCCCGCCTGTCACCAGCTTGCTCATGACAACCTTGTCGGTGCCGTGTACCTGCGCCGCGGGATCGACGGTGAACTTCTCGCCGTTGTAGTCGTCGAAATTCTTGGCGTAGTTCGCGATCGTCATGCGTTCGAAGGCCTGGATCAGTGCCTGCTGATCGGACGGGGCAATCGACGGCCAGCTCGAACCGACGGCAAGGCTGGTCATCAGAGGCAGATCGTACGTCCGCTCGACCACGGGCTTGAGCTTGTTGTAGCGCCCGGTCACGCCCAGTTCCTTGCCGTGCTTCATGCTGTCGAGCAGCGTGTCATAGAAATTCTGGATCTGGGTTGCTGCCGGATCGGCGTCTGCCGCCAAAGCGGGCGCGGACATGATCGGCGCGAACAGTAGCGTGGCGGCCAGCGAAAGTACCCCCAACAGCGCGTTTTTCATCGGATTGCCTCGTTCTCGATGCGAATAGGAAAACATAACATTTGCGGTGGATTTTCGTTGCGGATGTTCTCAGGTTTGGAATCAATCCCGCCACCAATATGTCATGGCCCGGCGGGTCCGGGCCATCCATGCAACAGGCGCGCTTTACGACCAATGGATCGCCCGCATGAAGCGGGCCATGACAAGAAGGTTATCGGGCAAAGGGGCTAGCTGTCGCGGTCCAGCAGGAAGATCGGCAATTCGCGCAGGGGGTCCGCCTCAGGTCCATAGACCGACAGCGTATCCGCCGCGTGACGGGCGAGTTTTTCGGCCTCGGCCCGCGCGCCCTCGACACCATAGATCGAGACAAGCGTGGCCTTGCCCTGATCCTTGTCCTTGCCGACAGCCTTGCCGGTCTTTTCGGCTGTGCTCGTCACGTCGAGCAGATCGTCGGTGATCTGGAACACGAGCCCCATGTCGTGCGCGTAATCGCGCAGGCGTTTACGGTCGGCATCGCCGGCCTCACCAAGGATCGGTCCTGCTTCGCAGGAGAACTCGAACAGCTGCCCGGTCTTTAGACGTTGCAGCAGCTTGATCTGGTCGGAGCCGAACGAACTTTCCGGCGCGCGCATGTCGATCATCTGGCCGCCGATCATGCCGTTGCTGCCGGACGCTTCGGCCAGGCGTGTGATCAGTCTCAGGCGCACATCGGCGTTTGGATGCGTCGCCGCGTCGGCAAGGATCTCGAACGCGATGGTGAGCAGTGCATCGCCCGCCAGCACCGCTGTCGCTTCGTCGAAGGCCTTGTGCGTCGTCGGACGCCCGCGGCGCAGATCGTCGTCATCCATGCACGGCAAATCGTCATGAACCAATGAATAGGTGTGCAGCGACTCGATCGCCGCGGCCGCACACGCGGCCCGCTCCGGCGCCACGCCGAACATCGCCGCCGAGTGCATCACCAGAAACGGACGCAGCCGTTTGCCACCTGCAAAAATCGCATAGCGCATCGCTTCGTGAATGCGCGCGTGCATGCCATGTGGCTGTGGCAGAACCTTCTCCAGCGCGGCCTCGACGGCCTTGGCCGATTCGGCCATCGCCGCGGTGAGGCCACCATGAGAGGATGGTTTTGGCTGTGCTGGTAAAATATCGTTCATGCTGTTCTGCTTAGTCCCACATCCCGGCAATACCCCTACTGATTTTCAGTCTATCACGGGGTTTTCATGCCGATCTGCGTGCTATCCATTATTGTTTGTTGCGTTGCAATAAAGACATTGCGGCACCGGACGCGTTTCTAGAAAATGTCGGCTGAGGGAACAACCACTTCCGTCCTGGCCTTTGGCCAACCTGGGCGGCCAGGAGCCAGCATGATGCGTGTCGTTTTAGCCCAGCCTCGCGGTTTTTGCGCGGGTGTCGTGCGGGCCATCGACATCGTGGAACGCGCGCTCGAAAAATACGGCGAGCCGGTCTATGTCCGCCATGAGATCGTGCACAACAGGCATGTTGTGGATGGACTCAAGAGCAAGGGCGCGCATTTTGTCGAAGAACTGGACGAAGTGCCGGATGGCGCGGTGACGGTGTTCAGCGCGCATGGCGTTCCGCAAAGCGTGATCAACACAGCGAAGTCGCGGGGGCTTCCGGTTCTGGATGCGACCTGCCCGCTGGTGTCGAAAGTTCACAATCAGGGCAAGCGCTATGTCACCCATGGCCGCCAACTCATCCTGATCGGTCACGCCGGTCATCCGGAAGTCGAAGGCACGATGGGGCAGGTGGGCGCGCCGGTGACGCTCGTGCAATCCGATGCCGATGTCGATGCGCTGACGATCCCGGTGGATACACCGGTCGCCTATATCACGCAGACGACACTTTCGATCGACGACACCAAATCGATCATCGCGGCGTTGAAGCGGAAATTCTCCGACATCGTCGGGCCCGAGACGACCGACATCTGTTACGCGACACAAAATCGCCAGACGGCTGTGCGCGAATTGGCCAAGGTGGCGGATGTGATCCTGGTGGTCGGTGCGAAGAACTCTTCCAACTCCAACCGTCTGGTCGAGATCGGCCGCGAGGTCGGCGTGCCGTCCTACTTGATCGCCGACGGCAGCGAATTAAATCCCGAATGGGTGCGCGGCGCGCAATCTGTGGGTCTGACCGCCGGCGCGTCGGCGCCAGAAGCATTGGTCGAGCATGTGATCGGCGCGCTCGCCAAGATCGGGCCGGTGGAAGTCTCGACCATGGACGGCAAGAAAGAGCACATCGAATTCCGGCTTCCCGCCGAACTCAGGGATTGATCGAATGGGTATTCCGCTGAAACAAGCCGCGAAAATCGGCTCCTATGTGATGAAGCAGCACCTGACGGGCGTGAAGCGCTATCCGCTGGTGCTGATGCTGGAGCCCTTGTTCCGCTGCAATCTCGCCTGCGCGGGCTGCGGCAAGATCGATTATCCGGACGATATCCTGAATCAGCGTCTGTCCTACGATGAGTGCATGACCGCCATCGACGAATGTGGCGCGCCAGCCGTCTCGATTGCCGGCGGCGAGCCGCTGCTCCACCGTGACATGCCGCGCATCGTCGAAGGTTTTCTTGAGAAGAACAAATTCGTCATTCTCTGCACCAACGCGCTGCTGCTGTCGAAAAAGATCGATCAGTACAAGCCGCATCCGAATTTCACCTGGTCGATTCATCTCGATGGCGACAAGGCGATGCACGATCATTCGGTCTGTCTCGACGGCGTCTACGAAAAGGCCATCGACGCGATCAAGCTGGCGAAGTCCAAGGGCTTCCGCACCCAGATCAACTGCACCCTGTTCTCGAATGCGATCCCCGAACGCGTCGCCCAGTTCTTCGACCTGATGATGGAGATGGGCCTCGACGGCATCACCATCTCGCCCGGCTACGCCTATGAGCGCGCGCCGGATCAGGAAAGCTTTCTCAACCGCGAGCGCACCAAGAACCTGTTCCGCGATATCCTTTCGCGCGGCAATGGCGGCAAGAACTGGGAGTTCACGCAGTCTTCGCTGTTCCTGGATTTCCTCGCCGGCAACCAGACCTATGAATGCACGCCGTGGTCGATGCCGCTGCGCTGCGTGTTCGGCTGGCAGAAGCCCTGCTATCTGCTTGGCGAGGGCTATGTGAAGACCTTCAAGGAGCTGATGGAAGACACCGACTGGGACAAATACGGCGTTGGCAAGTATGAGAAGTGCCAGGACTGCATGGTCCATTGCGGTTTTGAAGGCACCGCCGTCATCGACTCGATCAAGCATCCGCAGAAGCTGATTCCGCTGGCCATGCGCGGCGTGAAGACGGAAGGCCCGTTCGCGAAAGACATCGACACGTCGAAGCAGCGCCCGGCTGAATTCGTGTTCTCAAAGCATGTCGAGCTAAAGCAGGCCGAGATACGGGCAGCCAAGGCCCGGCCCCAGAACGTCGCGGCAGCGGAGTAGGGCGACAAACGCCTTTTCGGATTCCCGGCTGGTGCGTATGAGCGCCGGGATTTGGGTCGGCCGGTACGCAATCGATTTCAGCACACGTCCGAGCGCGATGCCGCCATTTGGCTTCATCGCCGCGAGCGCGGCAGGCGGCAGCGCGTGATCCGCACGATCGGAGATCACGCGCAAGGCTGCGAACGGCAAGCCATTTTCGCGCGCGACGGCGGCGGCGATGTGCGACTCCATATCGACCGCGTCGGCGCCGGTGTTTTTGAACAGAGCCGCCTTGTCTTCAGCCGTGGCCGCAATTCTGTCCGCGCCAGCAACCGGCGCCACGCGCGGATCGGGCAGCGCCCGTCGCAAGCGCGCGGTCCAGCCATTGTCGGTGTCATAGCGCGTGCCTTTCGCGATCACCGTGGATGCTATGACGCAATCGCCGGCCTCCAGTTGCGGCGACAGCGCGCCCGCGATGCCGATGCTGATGATCCCGCGAACATTCGGGTCGAGCGCACCCTGGATACGCTGGCGCAATATGCCGCTGTTGCCGGCGATCACGGGAACGACATGCGGACCGGCGACAATCGCGGCCTCGCGCTTCAATCCGACGATGGCGAGGACGGTCACAGCCCGTGCGCCACGCTGCGCGAATTGCCGCTCTTGAGATTGCGATAGCGCGCCACCGCCCACAGCGGGAAGAATTTCGCATAGCCGTGATAGCGCAGATAGAACACACGCGGGAAACCGCCGCCGGTATAGGTGTCTTCAGGCCACAGCCCGTTCTCCTGCTGCGCGCCTTGCAGATAGCGGATGCCGCGCGCGGTCGCAGCATGATCGACTTCGCCTGCCGCCATCAGACCCATCAATGCCCATGCCGTTTGTGACGCGCACGACGGCGCGCGTTCGTAACCGCTGTAGTCGAGCTTGTAGCTGTCGCAGCTTTCGCCCCAGCCGCCATCTGCATTCTGGATGGAGACCAGCCAATCGGCCGCACGCTTTATCATCGGCTCATCGGGCGGAAGCCCGACCGCGTTCAATCCCGCGAGCGCAGACCATGTGCCGTAGATATAGTTCACGCCCCAGCGCCCGAACCAGCTTCCGTCTTTGAGTTGCGAGTTGCGCAGGAAATCGACGCCGGCTTTGACGTCGCTGTCGTCTTTGCCAGCACCCAACTGCATCAGCAATCCGATGCAGCGTCCCGTCACATCGTCGGTCGGAGGGTCGAGCAGTGCGCCGTGATCGGCGAACGGGATGTTGTTCAGATAGTAGTAGACATTGTCGGCATCGAACGCGCCCCAGCCGCCGTTCCTGCTCTGCAAGCCCTCGACCCACTCACGGCCGCGCGCAATCGCTTCACTGTAACGCGCCTGATCGAAACGATGCAGGGCCATCGCGACCACCGCGGTGTCGTCGAGATCGGGGTAATAGTTGTTCCAGTACTGAAACGCCCAGCCGCCGGGGCGCACATTCGGCCGCTCCTCGGCCCAGTCACCTTTCACGTCGAGCACCTGACGGGTTTTCAGCCATTCGAGCGCGCGTGAAACCTCCGCGTCGCAATCCTTCGCCTCCATCAGCGCGTGGCACATCAGCGCCGTGTCCCAGATCGGCGAGACGCAGGGTTGGCAATAGGCTTCGTCGTCCTTCACGACGAGAAGCTTCTCGATCGAGAGCCGCGCGATGGCGCGGTCGGGGTGATCGGGCGCATAGCCTATCGTGTCGTACATCATCACGCTGTTGGCCATGGCGGGATAGATCGCGCCGAGACCGTCTTCGCCGTTCAGTCGCTCCGTCGTCCACGCCACGCATCTGTCGATGGCGCGCTGGCGCAGGCCTTTCGGCCATAGTGGCTCGACGCGCTTCAGGATCCAATCAAGCGCGCTGAAGAAACCCGACCAGAACGCGCTCTGATGCGGCGCACGCTTCGACGCCGCCGTGCCGCCGGGCACGAACAGCTCGGGCACATGAATGCCGCGCGGATTGCGCGCGACAGGTTTCTTCGCCGCCAGCACCAGCAGCGGCACGATCACCGTGCGAGCCCAATAAGACATCTTCGACAGATGGATCGGGAACCAGCGCGGCAAGAGAATCAGCTCCACCGGCACTGTCGGCACATTCATCCACGATGTCTCGCCATAGAGCGCGAGCAGGATGCGCGTGAACACATTGGCCTTCAGCGCCCCGCCGCGCGCCAGAATCGCCTCGCGCGCGCGTGTCATGTGCGGCGCGTCGATGTCATCGCCGATCATCTTGAGCGCGAAATACGCCTTCACCGTCGCGCTGATGTCGAACGCGCCGCCGTGATAGAGCGGCCAGCCACCGTGATCGGCCTGGATGCGGCGGAGGTAAACGCCGATCTTGCGCTCCAGCTCCAGGTCGGGTGTCTCGGCCAGATGATGGACCAGCAGCACGTATTCCGACGGGATTGTCGCGTCGGCTTCGAGTTCGAACACCCAATGGCCGTCGTCGCGCTGACGGTCGAGCAACGCGCGGGTCGCGCCGCGGATCGTCGCCTCGACGGCGGCCCAGTTGTTCTCTTCGATGCTGATCTGGTTCATCGCCGCCATTATACGGCGGCGCGCGCAAGCGCCAACTCCGCCGCCTTGTGCCCCGACCTTACGGCACCCTCGATGGTCGCGGGCAGGCCGGTCGCGGTCCAGTCGCCGGCGAGGAAAAGATTGGTCCACTGTGTCTTTGCGGGCGCACGTTTGGCGGCCTGAGCCGGCGTCGCGGCAAAGGTCGCGCGGCGTTCCTTCACGATCTGCCATTCCGGCATCGGAGCGGTGATGCTGAGCGCTGTGGCGACGTCTTTCCAGATCAGCGCGATCACCGCGTCGCGGTCCATATCGACCAGACCGTCCGCGCTGCTGATGGTGGTGGAGATGCGGTCGGGGAACGAGAAGATCCATTCCGCCGTGCCGCCGATGACACCGAGCATCAATGGTGCGCCGGCAGGCGCGGGCATCTTGAAATGGGCGTTGACGATAGAACGGAAATCGTCCGGCGTCGTGACTTGCGGCAGCAGTTCCTTCGCGACCCACGGCGGCACGGCAAGGATGACGGTGTCATGGCGTGAAAGGGGCACGGTACTATCGGGGAATTCGAGTGCGACGGCTTGCGCATCGCTGAGCACGATGCGGCGCAGGCGCTGTCCCAGTTGAACGCTCGTGCGGCGGTCGGCGAGATAAAGCTGCGCAGGTTCGACGAATGCCGCCGCGAGCGTGGGGTGCGCGATGCGCGGGCGATAGGCGCGGCCGCCTTTCGCCAATGTTTCGCGGATCACCGCGCCGGCCAGCGCGGCCGATGCGGTTTCGGGCTCCGTGTTCAGCGCGGCGAGCAGAAACGGTTTCATCAACCGCTCCCACAACGGACCTTTGCAGCGGATCACATCGCAGATGCGTTTCGGCTCGCGCGCCCACATCAATCCCGCGAGGCCGGCATAGTCGGAAACCTTCGTGTTTGGCACGCGGCGCGACTTCATCAGCGCCCAGTACGGCAACGGCCCCTCGTTCGGCGTGATGGTCCAATGCTGGCCGCTCTGCACATCGGCGAAATCGAACCGCGCTCTGTCCGGCCCTGCCAAACGATTGCGCGCCTTGATGCGCAGCAGATAATCCATCGTCGCGTGATTGCCCGACAGCACGAGATGATTGCCGTTGTCGATTGTTTGGCCGAGCACGGGATCGACATAGGAACGGCAACGACCGCCCGCCTGCGGCGCGCCTTCGTAGACTTCGACGCGCGCGCCTTTCTCGGCGAGTGCTGTGGCGCAGGACAACCCGGCGAGTCCCGCGCCGATCACGTGGAAGCGCCTGCCGTTCATCCGAACAGCCCATTGCGCAGGACCAGCATCGCGAGCTGAGATTTGGGAAGGCTTACGCGCGTGCGCGGCGCATCCCAGCCTTGCGCCTCCATCGCAGAGAGGATCGCGCCATAGACGGCGCCCATCAAACGCGGCGCGCGCAGATTGCCTTTGGGCCTCACGCGCATGACTGCATCCGCTTTGGCATAGTGCTCATGCGCCAGCTTCGCGCACGCTCGGCATGCACTATCGATCTGCGGATGATCGAGCATTGTTTTGGGATCGCTGATCGATACCCGCGCGGCTTCCAGATGCTCGCGCGCGAGATAGAGGCGGCCAATGGCGGCATCCTCATCCAGATCGCGCAGAATGTTGGTCAGCTGCAATGCGCGGCCGAGATGATGAGCGAGTTCGAAGCCCGGTGTTTCGTCCATCCCGAACACCTTGATCGACAAGCGGCCGACCGCGCTCGCCACGCGGTCGCAATAGAGATCAAGCATGATGAGATCGGGCGCCACGATATCGGCGTGCACGTCCATCTCCATGCCGTCGATGATGGCGACGAAATCGTCCTTGCGCAGGCCGTAACGCGCGACCGCGTCTTTCAGGAACGCGGTCTTGAGCGCGACGTCGCCGCTATAAAGCACGTCGAGATCGCGGCGCCATTCGGCGAGCTGCGCAAAGCGTTCTTCGCGCGTGCCGATGCCGTCGTCGGCAATGTCATCGACCATGCGGCAGAAGGCGTAGATCGCGAACATTGCCTCGCGTTCGGCGCGCGGCATGAGTTTCATCGCAGAGTAGAACGAGCTGCCGCGCGCTTTCGCCTCCACGGCTTCTATCTCTTTTGCGGTCATGTGCGGCGGCGTCCGAGAAAGCCTAAGAACGCCCGGAAGGCGAGCGGCATCAGTTCCAATTTGCGATGATGCACGCGCTCCGACAAGGGGTCGCGACGCTGCAGGCGCCGGTTCAGGTCTTCGGCGAAGGTCTGGATCATGCTGACCTCCAGCGCGAGGCGGCGGTCCTTGATCCTGCCCGCAAAGGGTTTGGATTGGGTAAGCAATCCTTCGTTGCGTTTGGCAAGCGCCGCGATGACGCCGAGCAGTCCCGGTGTGGCCTTGTCGCGGCCCAGCGCACCGGTGTCGGTGAACACATCCTGCGGGATATAGACGCGGTTGAGTGTGCGATAGTCCTTCCCGCAATCCTGAAGGTGGTTGATCACCTGCAGCGCGGCGCACAATGCGTCCGATAACGGCCAGGTTTCGCGCGACTCGCCATGCACGTCGAGCACGAAGCGGCCGACCGGCATCGCCGAATAGCGGCAATAGTCCATCAGCTCATCCCAATTCGCATAGCGCAGCTTGGTCACGTCCCGGCGGAACGCTTCGAGCAACAGCATCGCGTGCTGTTCGCTCAGGCCGTATTCCTTCAGCACGCGGCGCAACGCGAATGCCTCGGGCGCGCTGTCGAGTTCGCCGAGCAGTGTGCGCTCCATCTCTTCGAGAAGGTGCAGTTTCTCTTCCGGCGTGGCGGTCGCGTGATCGGACACATCGTCGGCCGCGCGCGCAAAGCGATAGAACGCCAGGATCGGCGGGCGATGCGCGGGCTTGATCAGCCACGACGCGACAGGAAAGTTTTCGTCCTTGTGGCCCTTGCCGGATGCGAGGTTCGAAATTTGATCTGGCGCGCTCATGCCTTTCCCATCGCCTGTGCGCGTCCCTTCCACATGCCCCCGCGTCCGCGCCAATGCTGGATCGCGGAGTCGAGCGTGAACAATCCATAAAGCGCACCGATCAGCGGCATCGCAAGCCCGATCACCGGCGACAGGCGATAGAACCGCAGCATCGGCGCAAACGCGATCACCATCGCGGCCCAAGCGGCGATGCCTGAAAGTTGTGCGGCGCCATGCGTGAAGATCGCGACGAACGGTGCGGCGACATAGACAAGGATCATCCCGATCACTGTGCCAGCAAGCTGCAATGGCGAATAGCCAAGCTGCGCATAGGCAGATCGCGATACCATCTTGCGGATATCGCCCAAGCTGTAGGGCCGCACACTAACACTGCGGTCGGTGAGGCCCAGCCACACCGGCCCCTGCGCCTTCATCAGTTGCCCCATCGCGCAATCGTCGATGATCTCTCTCCTGATCGCATCGATGCCACCGGCGCGTTCCAACGCCTCACGTTTGATCAACATGCAGCCACCTGCCGCCGCGGCCGTCTTGTTCTTCGGATCGTTCACCCACGCGAACGGATAGAGCATGTCGAAGAAAAAGACGAAGGCCGGAATCAGCAACCGTTCGGCCGCGTTGCCGCAATGAAGCTTCGCCATCAGTGTTGTGAGCGCGAGCTTGCCTGCTTCCGCGCGCGCGACGAGTTTGGAGAGGTTGTTGTTGGTATGCGCGATGTCGGCATCGGTGAGCCAGAGGTAGTCCGCAGATCCCGCAGCGGTCACACCCTGTTTCACGGCCCAAAGCTTTCCAGTCCATCCTGCCGGGCGCGGCGCGCCGGTCATCACAGCAAGCCTGTCGCTGCCGAGGCCGCGCGCAATGGCGGCGGTGTCGTCGCAGCTTTGATCGTCAACGAGGATCACGCGAAACGGGCCTTTGTAGTCCTGCGCTACAAGGCTTCCGAGCGTGCGGGCGATCACATCGGCTTCGTCGCGCGCTGGTACGACCGCAACGACGCTGGGCCATGCTTCGGGTAGCGGCGCATCGCGGTCATCGCGCTCGCGTGTCATCCAGAACATGCCACGCCCAAGCAACAGATAGAGCCATGCCAGAAGCGGGACGAAGCCGAGAACCCAGATCATTTCAGGTAACCGGCCTGTTTGAACCAGGCGAGCGCGTCGTGCAGCGCTTCACGGTAGGGCTGCGCCTTGTATCCAAGCTCACGCTCCGCCTTCGCCGAGGAAAAGAACATGTGATATTTCGACATGTTCAGCGCGTCGATGGTGACGAATGGCTCTTTGCCCGTCAGCGATGCGAACGCCTCGGCGGCGTAGGCGATTGGATAAAGGGGGGCGCGCGGCAGATTGATGCGCGGCGGTTTGCGGTTCGACAGTTCGGCGATCTGGCCAAGCATCTCCGCCAGGGTCGCATCCTGCCCGCCGAGAATATAGCGCTCGCCGATCTTGCCCTTGTCGAGCGCGAGCAGGTGGCCATCAGCCACGTCATCGACATGCGCGAGGTTCAATCCGGTATCGACATAGGCCGGCATGCGTCCGGTGGCGGCTTCGACCAGAATGCGCCCCGTCGGCGTCGGCTTCACGTCGCGCGGCCCGATAGGGGTGGACGGGCTCACGATGGTTGCGGGCAAGGTGCGCTCCGCGATCATCGCTTCGACCAGGCGTTCGGCCACGACCTTGCTGCGTTTGTAGGCGCCGATGGCGGTCTGTTCATCGTGGCGCGAGTCTTCGCCGACGGATTGTCCGGCGATCGGTTTCAGGGTCGCGACGCTGGAGGTGTAGACGACCTTTTCCACGCTTTCGGCAAGTGCCGCTTCCATCGCATTGCGCGTGCCTTCGCGGTTGTTGCGGACAATCTCTTCCGGATCGCGCGCCCACAGGCGGTAGTCCGCTGCGACGTGGAACAGATAGCGCGCGCCCTGCATCGCGCGGCGCATGGAAGCGGCGTCCATCATGTCGCCTTCCACCGGCTCGGCATCGAGACCGGCGAGATTGGTCTTCGGGCTCGACTTGCGCATCAGCACGCGCACACGATAGCCACGCTCGGCCAATTTGCGCGCAACGGCCGAGCCGACGAAGCCGGAGGCCCCGGTGACGAGAACGCTGTCGCTCATGCGTCCGGCGCCGCGAGCGCGCGGCGTCCTTCCATGCCCTGCCACGCAAGCAGCACAGGTATACCGATGACGATCTCCCGCGCGCGTTTCAGCAGCGAGATGGCGAGCCCCATTTCGGCGGGCAATCCAAAAAGCGGCAGTAGCAGCGCATAGCCCGCCTCCTGCACGCCCAGCGCGCCGGGCACGACAACGGCGGCGCTGCGCAAGGCGCAGAGGATACTTTCGATGGCGATGGCGCCGGCGATGTCGATGTTGCCGCCGATCAAGCGGATCGCGAGCCAGGTCGCGATACCGCTGGCGATCCAGCCGATCAGATGAATGAACGATGAGGCCGCGAGCCGCGGGGGGCTTTCATAAAGCGCCTCAAGCTCGCGGCCGAACGCCTGTGTGTGTTGCTCCGCGGCGGGCAGCAGGCGCGCGGCCAAAGATGTCGCGAGGCTAACACCGCGCCGCTGCAAGACGATGAACGCGATGCTGCCTGCGATCACGAACGCGATCCCAGCCAAGGTCGCGGCCGGCAATCCGCCCGCGTGGATTCCAAAACGCGCGGCGAAGATCGCGATGCCGAGCACGATGAACGCGATCTGCGCCATCATCTCGGTCGTGAGATCGACGGTCGAGGACGCGAACGCTGCTGGCGTCGATGTGCCGTTCAGCACAAGCGTCCGTGCGCCGATCAGGATGCCGCCGAATTGCGAGAACGGCAGAACTTCGCCCGCGGAATCGCGCACCATGCGCGACCAGATGAACGTCGCGAGGCGGCCGCTCGGGATCAGCACGCACCACGCGGCACCCAGCACGGCGAACAGCGCGAGTTGGTACAAGCACAGGATCGCGAACCCGCCCCAGCCGACAGACGCGACCGCGCCCAGCACCGGCGCGAAACCGATATGGAAGATCAACCACGCGGCCAACGCCAGGCCGGCAAGGGCGGCGAGGATGACGCCGAGCTTCATGTTTGACTCAGTTCGGGACGAAGCGGCGAATCTGCCGGATCATGAACGGCACGAACCGCGGACGCTTCAGCCTTTTGTCGTAGATGCCGAGGCGGCGATCGTTTTCGGCAAGGCACGTTTCCATCAATTTGCCGACGCTGATGCCGTCGCCCAGATGATCCGCGCCGTTGAGCGTGAAATTGTTGTCCTGCTCGCCGTTGCCGACATCCTGCGCGATGCCGATGCGCTCCCACACCAGGAACGCCCACACCGCCAGAACCTTGGCTTCGAAATAGGGTCTGCGCCACCACGGCATGTTGCGGCGCCACCATGCGACCCAGTTCACAAAGAACAGGATGTGGCGGCCTTCCTCATGCACGACGGGTTCGAACGTATCGACGAGTTCTTCGGGGAAGAAGCCGGAACGCTTCGCGGTTTCGAACAGACCGAACGCAAAGAAGCTGTCGATGCATTCGCTGTAGCCCGTGACCATGAACGCCCATTCGGGATCACGCGGGCGCTCATATACCGGCTCCGGCGCGAGCTTGATGCCGTAGGCTTCCACGAGATTGGAGAGCACGTGGCGATGGCGCCGTTCTTCATAACCGTTGAGTTCGACCGCCTTGCGCAGCAGTGGATCGGCGATGCCTTCCGCATAGGTGCAGACGTTGAGCCCCGCGCGGTTTTCGGTCTGCACCGCGATGTCCCAGATCGGCAGCGCGGTGATACGGTCCTGCGCGTCCTTGTCGAGCTTCGGCCAGTCTATGACCGCCGGCTTGTAAGGATCGAAGGTGTCGAGCAGCGTGCGGCAGAAGAGAATCTTATGCGCCTCGCTGCCATAGCGGATCGGGCCGTTGCCGGGCGTGAGCCGGGCATCGACGGCGATATCGGGCAAAGCGAGGGCGGAACTGCTCACGGGAACTCCTTGGGTCTAGTTTAGCGCGTCAGTGTGCGGCTGCGAAATCCGCAAAACCGCCGCAGACGGCGCCGGAAGATTTAATCTTTTCAATGATTTGAATGTCGGTCAGAGCCGCCAGTTCCTCACGATAACGGTAGCCTTTGGCCGAACCGGGATAGGGGCCTGTCGCCGGGTGCATATAGATCTCGCTCAGGCCATCGGGCAGGGCGTCGAGAATTGCGCCGAGATGCTCCTTCGTCATCGCGCCCGACCATTTGAGCCCATAGACGCGGCCGGCGACGCACATCCCTTTCGCGCGATAGGAGCGCCGCAGGTATTGCGCGAATGGATTGCCGGTCTCGAATGGAACGCGCGTCGCGTTCATGCCGTAGCGGTTGCCGATCTTGAACATCAGCGCCGCGATGGTTGGATGCAGATGGAAATGCTTGTGGGTGTTGACGTGATCCAATGTCAGACCCGTTGAAGCAAACGCCCTGAACTGCGCTTCGATCTCGGCAGCGAGTTGTCTGCGCACGGCCGGCAGAAAGAACATCGCCGCGCCTGCGCGCGCCATGTCGCTGCGAAACATGCCGTCGCGATCCACAAGACCAGGGATCTCCGCTGCAGGAATCGTGGGCCGGTCATCCACCAAAGTCAGGTGCAATCCCACGCGCAGATTCGGCATCGTTTTCGCGCGCGCGACGGCGTCGGCGGCCGCGGGTGCAGACACCATCAGGCTCGCGGCGGTGAGAATACCATCGCGATGCGCGATCTCGACCGCTTCGTTGACTTCTTTCGCGGCGCCGAAATCGTCGGCGGTGATAACCAGCCGCTTCAAGAGACGATCATGTCTTCCCGGTGGCGCAGGAAGTGGAAAAATTCCACGCCTTCGCGCAGACGGCGCACCAGCATGTCGCGGGAGGTCAGCATCTCGCCGACGATCTCCGCGATCTTCGACGGGCGGAAGTAGAACTTCTTGTAGAACTCCTCCACGGACTCGAAGATCTCAGTGTGGCCGAGATGCGGATAGTTAAGCGGCGCGATCTGCGTGCCGTCATCTGTCAGAAGATCGACATCCGACGCGAACCAGCCGTTCTCCTTCGCCTGCTTGTAGAGGAACGTGCCGGGATAGGGCGCGGCGAGCGACACCTGCAACGTGCGCGGGTTCACTTCCTTCGCAAATGCCAGCGTTTCCTGGATCGTCTCGCGCGTCTCGCCGGGCAGACCCAGAATGAACGTGCCGTGCACGATGATGCCAAGCTCGTGGCAATCCTTCGAGAACCGCTTGGCGACATCGACCAGCAGGCCCTTCTTGATGTTGTGAAGGATTTTCTGGTTGCCGGATTCATAACCGACGAGCAGCAGGCGTAGGCCGCCGGCCTTCATCGCCTCAAGAGTCTTGCGCGGCACGTTGGCTTTGGCGTTGCAGGACCATGTGACGCCAAGCGAGCCCAGCGCGCGGGCTAACTCCTCGACGCGGGAATGATCGTCGGTCAGGGTGTCGTCATCGAAGAAGATTTCCTTTACCTGCGGGAAATTCTCCTTGACGTATTTCACGTCTTCGACGACGCGCGCGATCGATTGATAGCGGTATTTGTGCCCGCCGATGGTCTGCGGCCACAGACAGAAGGTGCAGCGCGATTTGCAGCCGCGGCCGGTATACCAGCTCATATACGGATGCTTGAGATAGCCGCCGAAATATTTCGAGACATCGAGCTGTTTGTAGAGCGGCAACACGGACGGAAGTTTGTCCATGTCCATCAGGATTTCGCGCTCCGGATTGTGGACGATGTTGCCGGACGCATCGCGATACGAAAGACCTTTGATCGTCTCCCACGACGCGCCGTCGGCTAGTTCCTTGACCGTGAATTCGTATTCGTTGCGGCAGACGAAATCGATGTCGGGGCAGGCCTTCATCGACTCTTCCGGTTCGACCGCGACCTTGGCGCCGATGAAGCCCATCACCACCGACGGATTCAGTTGGCGGATCAGGGCCGCGGTCCGGATGTCGGATTTGAACGACGGCGTCGAAGTATGGATGACGATGAAGTCGTGCGACTTCACATCTTCCTCGATGTCCTTGAACGAGATGTTGTGCGGCGGCGCGTCGATCAGCTTGGAGCCGGGCACCATCGCAGCCGCCTGCGCCAGCCAGGTCGGAAACCAGAACGACTTTACCTCGCGCTTCATCTGATAGCGCGCGCCGGCGCCGCCGTCATAGCCGTCGAAAGAAGGAGCCTGGAGAAAAAGGGCACGCATGCGTCTCAATTCCTTACTGATGCAGAAGAACGCCGTTCGCCGCGACGAGGAACTTGGTTCCGCGCCAGTGGATGTTTCCGCCGGCCAGCGAGCCTAAGAAAATCACGAAGGACAGCATATCCCGCACCGGCAGAAGCCAGGCGGGGCCGGCGCTTGTACCAAGAACCCGGTCCATGCGCCACTTCACGCAAAGCCGCGCCAGCAAGGCCGCAGCCAGCACGCCGACACTGAGCAAATTCACGCCATTCAACGCCATCGCGATTAGTGCAAGCGGCACGGCGTGGGTCACGAAGGTTCCCAGATGCCCGCTGGTGTTGAGCAGGCGGATCGTGCGTGCCCAGCGCAATTCGTGATCGAACATCTCGCGGCGGCTGCGTTCGCCGCAGGTATGCGACACGACCACCGGCGCCAGCGTCATGCTGTGTCCGCGCGCGCGCACGGCACGGCCGATCTCGTAATCGTCGGCAAGATGGTTTGAGAACGCCTGCATCCCGCCGATGCGGCGCAACAGATCCTTGTGCAGGGCGATCGTCGATCCGAAGCAAGGTGAAGCGAGGCCCAGTGTCGTGCCGAACAATGCGTTGGGAATGAATTGATAGTTGATCCCCATCGCGACCAGGCGCGACCAGATATTGTCGAGAGGGGCGCCGGAATAGACGCAGGTCACCGCGCCGCCGCGCGCTTGTTCCAGGGAATTCGTGATGGCGGAGAGATAATCGCTTCCGGCTGCGATGTCGCTGTCGCTGAGCACCAGCACGTCGTATTTCGCGCGTTCGACCAGATTGATGAGATTGGAGACCTTGCGGTTGGCGCCATAAAGCCGTGTATCGACCACGAGCTCGATATCGAGGCCGGGATGCGCGCGCTTGAGCGACTCCACGATCTTGGTCGCGGGATCGAGTGGATCCTGCACCCCGAACACGATCTGGACTGGCGCTGGATAATTCTGCCGGCAGAAACTCTCCAAATTCTCGCGCAGCCGCGGCTCGTCCAGATGCAGCGGCTTGAGCAACGTCACTGGCGGAAATTTGGCCGATGTCTGTCGATGGGAAACCTTGAACCGGCCGGCCAGGCACACAGCCGCGAGCGCGTATCCAGCGCTTACAAGCGCCAGAACCGTCGCGGCCATTCCGGCCCAATGAGCCAAGTCGTGCATCTGGTCCCCCTGAGCCGTTCTCGGAAAACGGCCGGTTGGATATTGGCATCTAAGCGCCCGGCTTGCATCCGGCAAGGCCGCTTTTGGTATATAGCGTTGCGAAATCTCGGGTTTCTGCACCCGCGACATTGTTGTTTACACTGTTCGCAGGCGATTCTGTGCAAGACCATAGAGCCTATCCGGTCATTCGCCTGTGCCGCTTCTACGATTGACGCGTTACATAGGCTCACTCGGGGCCCAGGAATTTACCGAACAGGACATTCATGAACGGCAAGAAAGCACTCGTCATTTTCGGCGCAACCGGCGATCTGGCGCGCACCATGGTGTTCCCTTCACTTTATTATCTCGATGCCGATGGTTTGCTTCCCGAGGGTCTGCTGATCGTCGGAACCGCGCGCTCGGACGCCGACGACGCGGCGTTCGTGGAACAGATCAAGAAGGCGGTGTCTGCGCGTGTCGGCGCCGGCTTTTCCGAAGAAGTGTGGCTGCGGTTCGCGAAACGTCTCGGCTATTGCGCGGGCGATGCGACCAAGGACGACGTCTACAAAGCACTGGCCGGAAAACTGAAAGGCATCGAAGAGATCACGTTCTATCTGGCGACCTCGCCCGATTTCTTCGCGACGATCGCAGCCCATCTGAAATCGGCGGGGCTTGCGCATCGCCACTCGCGCATCGCGGTCGAGAAGCCGCTGGGCCATGACCTCGCCACCAGCCGCGAAATCGAAAAGGGACTGGAAGCCGCGTTCACCGAGGATCGCATCTTCCGCGTCGATCATTATCTCGGCAAGGAGACGGTACAGAATCTGCTCGCGCTGCGCTTTGCGAACACCTTGTTCGAACCGCTGTGGAACAAGGATTCCATCGAGCATGTGCAGATCACCGTTGCCGAAACCGTCGGCGCTGGCGGGCGCTGGTCGTATTACGACCATTACGGCGCGTTGCGTGACATCGTGCAGAACCATCTCTTGCAGCTTCTGTGTCTCATCGCGATGGAGCCGCCGGCGAACATGCAGCCGGATTCGGTGCGCAACGAGAAAGTGAAAGTCGTCCGCTCGCTGCGTCCCATCGGCGAGAATGAGGTCGAGCAGCAGACCGTGCGCGGGCAATACACCAAAGGCTATTCCGAAGGCGGTGCGGCGCCGGGCTACGCGCAAGAAAAGGACGGCGGCCCAAGCGATACCGAAACCTTTGTCGCGCTTGCGGCCCATATCGACAATTGGCGCTGGGCCGGTGTGCCGTTCTATCTGCGCACCGGAAAACGCATGGCGGAGCGTTCGACGCTCATCGTCGTGCAGTTCAAGCCCGTGCCGCATTCGATCTTCTCCCGCCGCGGGCTGGTGGCGAACCGGCTCACGATCCGCCTGCAGCCGGAGGAAGAAATCTCGCTGTCGCTGATGAACAAGACCCCGAGCCTCGATCACGGCGGGATGGAGTTGAAGCCGCTGTCGCTCGATCTCAATCTCATCGATGCGTACAAGAACGCGAGACGCCGCATCGCCTACGAACGGCTTTTGATGGATGCGCTCGCGGGCAATCAGACTCTGTTCGTGCGGCGCGACGAGACCGAAGCGGCGTGGGCGTGGATCGACGCCATCGCCGATGGCTGGAAGGCGCGGGACATAAAGCCGTTGGCCTATGCCGCCGGCACCTCCGGCCCGTCGGCGCAATACGCGCTGACGGAGCGGCATGGCGACAGCTGGGTGGATTAGGTCCGGTTCGGGAACACCATCACCGGCTGTTCGCGGAACATCTGCGGATAGAACCGTTTGAACGCCCCCACCTTTGGCAGGTCGTTGTAGGCGATGTAGGGCTGATCCGGATTATGGATGAGGTAGTCCTGGTGATAGTCCTCGGCCTGATAGAACGCGCCGAACGGCGTGACTTCGGTCACGATGTTCGATGAGAACGCGTGCGCCTTATTCAGCTGCGCGATATACGCCTCGGCCACGCGCTTCTGATCGGCATTGGTGGTGAAGATCGCGGAGCGGTACTGCGTGCCGTGATCGGGGCCCTGATAGTTCAGCTCCGTCGGGTCCATCACAGAGAAATAGACGCGCAGGATTTCGCCGAACGTCACCTGTTTCGGGTCGTAGGTGATGCGGATGGATTCCGCGTTTCCGGTGGTTCCGCTCGACACTTCTTCGTAACCGCCGGCCGGTTTCGCGCCGCCGGAATAGCCCGACACCACGGCGCTCACGCCCTTGAGATGCTGGAACACACCCTGCATCCCCCAGAAGCAGCCGCCGGCGAGCACCGCGTTCTCGGTCTTCAGGGTCGACGGCGCGCTCGCGAGCGCTGGCTGGGGCAGGGGCTTCGAGGTCTCGTCGGCGATGGCTGCGGTTGCAGTCAGGGCCGATGTGAGAAACAAGGAAATCAGAAAAGAACGCATGGCGGTCTCCATTCGAGAAGCCCTTCATCCTTCGACAGGCTCAGGATGAAGGAATGGGATAATTCGACCAGTCCCTCATGCTGAGCCTGTCGAAGCATGAGGGTTCCGCGGTCTTATGCCTTCGCGCGCGGTATGAATTTCAGCGACGCCGAGTTCATGCAGTAGCGCAGGCCCGTGGGCTTCGGCCCGTCGTCGAAGACGTGGCCGAGATGTGCGTCGCAGCGCGCGCAGTTCACGGCGGTACGGTCCATCAGCAGGCTGCGATCGCTGATCTCGCTGACGTTCTTCTTCGCGATCGGCTGCCAGTAGCTCGGCCAGCCGGTGCCGGAATCGAACTTGGTCTTCGAATCGAACAGCGCGGTGTCGCAGCAGATGCAGCGATAGAGCCCGTCGCCCTTGCTCTCGGCATAGACGCCGGTGAAAGGGCGCTCGGTATCGGCGTGGCGCGTGACCTCGAACTGCAAGGGCTGCAGCATCTTCTTCCAGTCGGCCTCGCTTTTCACGACCTTCGGCACGTTCGTGGCGCCGAGGTCTTTTCCGGCGGCGGAAAAATTCTCGATTGAAACCGTCTGCGGCGCGGCATGGGCGCCGAACGGCGCGAGCGCGGCCACGGCGGAGGCGGTTTTCAGGAAATTGCGGCGGTTGGACGAACTGTTCATGGAATACCTCGTTTCGTCTGGACTAACTGTAGGCCAATTCGCGCGACGTGGCATGAAGGTTACAGCAAGGTTGTACGGTCCTGCACGGCCGCCGGTTCAGCTGGCGGATTTCCGCGGCCCATTTGAACCGCGGTTTTTGGAATCGAACGGTTCAATTCGGCCCCAGCCGGATAGCGGGAATAACCCTTCGCGGCGGTGTTCGATAAGTGGGGCAGAATAATTTTTTTGAAGCCTGCGGCGGCGCTGTGGGCTTCGCGAAAAAGCCGGGAACCGCGCGGGCTTTCGGCCGCCGGATCGTCTGCGTCACTCCTGTCGGGATGTAACGGATGTGGGGATGCCAGCGTCACGCTTCAAGGGGGGGTAGTGTCCTAATTTGAATTTCTAGGCTCTCCGCCGCGTTTCATGCCGCCGCTACTCTCGCCGCATGGCGAAGCGCATCCCGACTGTGAAGTGGCAGGTCCGATGGAACTGGCATGAGAGCCGGACGCGGGATGAGAGGGCTAGCGATTCAGCATCATCGAAACAGCGCCCGTACACTTATCAATGTCCATCGCCAGATCGCCCCCACCAGCTACCACCGTTACAGTCTCTAGCTTCCCGTGATGACTGAAGGTGCGTTTCGGCTCCAAGTAGTGTGTGACGCCCCACTTGTCGCCTTCATCTAGGACGGTGATCGGGCCGTGACCTTCTAGCCTGTGTAGTTCCGGCGCGCGTGCGACCGCGATATATATTTCCTTGGCCGTCCTAGCGTCAGGAACAACGGGACCTTGCATAAATCCCGGCTGCTTCTCGCATTGGATTGCGGCCCCGTTCGCGCCATTGGCACCAATGCAAAGCACCACACACAAAACTGCGCCTAGGCGGACGTTTCCTCGACAAGTTCTTGCAAGGTCCACAGCCGATCCTCCACACCCGCCGCCATGGCTGGCGTGACGCGCAGAGTACGATGGATGCGCACCAGATTGTAGTGCGCGAAGTGCAACGCGACCGCGCCCTTGAGAAGGGGGGTGGTGTCCGTCTTTGCCCCGCAGTGTCCTAAGTAGCTTGTGCGACTGTCCTAGTTTGCTAGTCCGCTCTTATGAGTGAGAGAATCCCAACCGTTAGATGGCAAGTGCGCTGGAACTGGCATCAGTGCCGGACGCGGGATGAGCGCCACCTAATTCGCCCGATACAGAACAGCGCAGACGGTGGGCTCTCCGGTTTTTGTCTCGATGTTGACCTCGGCAGCCCTATCGGGGTCCATCCAGACAAACCAGCTAGTCTTCCCGCGAGTGGCGTGCCAAAGACCTTGCTTGTCGTGACCAAGCGTTAATTTGCACGCTCGCTTCGCTATCGCGACGGCTTGTGACTTGGTTCGCACGGTTGACGACTGCGCTTCGGCAATTCCACAAAGCAAAGCCGCCACACACAGAACTGCACCTAGGCAGATGTTTCCTCGACAAGTTCTTGCAAGGTCCAAAGCCGATCCTCCACGCCCGCTGCCATGGCAGGCGTGATGCGAAGTGTACGATGGATACGCACCAGATTGTAGTGTGCGAAGTGCAACGCTACCGCGCCCCTGAGGTTATCCAGCATCTTTGAGAAGCCGTTCGTCAGGCGGGTAAGGCGGCGCATGGACATGCGCATATTGTGGTTCTGGCGTTCCACAATGGGCGTGCTGAGGGTAGCCATATCCGGGTTTCCCCAAACAGCTTTCTTCTCAACCTTCGGCGGTGTCCTAGTTTGAATCTCTCAATCGGCTGACTAGCCAGTCGCCTCCAAAAATGAGGGCCATCGCGACCAAGAAGCACTCGATCATTAATTCGATGCTGATCGCATCTATATGGGCGTCAGCCCACATCCCGAAGATTGGAGCTATAACGTCAGGGTATGGAAGGTAGCGCCCAAAAAAGTGAGCAACAATGAGGGTCGTAGCCAATGCGGCCAACACCTTGACTGCGATCCTCACTTCGCCCCCGGCCCCCATCGCACTGCATTCGTGCGACGCGAAACTATAACACTGTTCTTGCGGAGATTCTGGGTTGGAGGCGGCTAAGGCTGCCAGATGGGCATCTGGATCAGGATCATCGTGAGAAAAGCTGCGCCAAAAACAGCGGCTCCGAGAACCACCATAATCGTGCCCGTGATCAAGAACTCCCGCACAACGGCCCCTGCGCATTCCGCAATCAACAAACGGGAGCGGAGACCAATTCCGGCGGCGGCAATGGTGAATGCAAGATGGCTTTTCGGTAATAGCCGTTGCGGGACTATCCGCGAAACGAGGCTTCCGCCGCACTTAAAATGACACCCGGGCGAGCGGCCCTCACGCCTTGCTCCATTTCCCCGTCTTGATGTCGAACTTCACCTTGCCCGCCGTGCGCATGCGCATCAGCAATTCCTGCAGCGCGTCGGTGCTCTTGTTGCTGGGGTCGAGCCGCTGTTGCAGTCCGTAGAGTGCGCGCGGTTTGTCCAGCTGGGCCAATACGTCTTCTTCGTGAACCATGATCGATGTCTTCCGGCGTTTCCTCTGCCGCCTATCAAGGACGAGACGGGCGCCGCAGCGCAAGCCCTATTCGTGCCCGTCCTCGCGCAGTTCCAGCCACATCGCGTTCAGGACCGCGAGCGTGCAGGCGAAGCCCAACCCCAGCACCCAGGAAAAATACCACATCGCCTTTCTCCTTCAATAATGGCCCGCGGAATCGCCCGCGATGCTTTCTTCGCTCACCCGCCCGCGCATCACCCGATACACAAAGCCGGTATAGGCCAGCACGACCGGCAGGAAGAGCGCGACCGCACCCAGCATGATGCCGAGGGTCAGCTTGCTCGACGACGCATCCCAAACGGTGAGGCTCATGTCGGGCTCGCTCGACGACGGCAGCAGGAACGGGAACAGCGCCACGCCCGCGGTGGCAATGGTGCACACCGGCACGAGCGCGCTCATCAGGAACGCGAGAAGCGGGCGTCCGCGCAACGCCACGGCCAACGCCGCCGCGATCACCGCCAGCAACGGCACGAGCCACAATGCGGGATGTGCCGAGAAATTCTGCAGCCACGCGCCGGGCACGCTTGCAACGGTCTTGAGCAGCGGATTGGAGGGACCGTTGGGATCGGCGGCGCTGGTGATGCGCGCGCCGTCGATGCGTGCGATCCAGAACCCGGCACCGACGAACGCGATCGCGTAGGCTGCTGCTGCCACCGGCATGATCCAGCCGGCACGGCGCGCGACGCCGCCGCTGGCCTTATAGTTCAGCCACGCCGCGCCATGCAGCACGACCATGAACAGACTCACCAATCCGAACAGCAATGCGAACGGATTGAGCAGCGAGAACAGCGTAATCGTGGAATGGAAGCGCAGGTCTGCATCGAACCCGAACGGCACGCCGCGGAAGAGGTTGCCGAACGCAACACCGAATACCAGCGACGGCACGATCCCGCCGATGCACAGCGACCAGTCCCAGAAACCGCGCCAGCGCGGATCCTTCACCTTGCCGCGGAATTTAAATCCCACCGGCCGCATGATCAGCGCGAGCAGCACCAGGAACATCGCGAGATAGAAGCCCGAGAACGCGGCGGCGTAGAGCGGCGGCCAGGCGGCGAAGATCGCACCGCCGCCCAGAATGAACCACACCTGGTTGCCCTCCCACACCGGGCCCACCGTGTTGATCGCGACGCGGCGCTCGCCATCGGTGCGCGCCACGAACGGGAGCAGTGCCGCGGTGCCGAGATCGAAGCCGTCCATGACCGCGAAGCCGATGAGCAGAATGCCGAGCAGCGCCCACCAGATGAGACGAAGCGTTTCGTAGTCGAACATCACGCGGCCTCCTCGGCGGCAGTCCGGCCCAGCGTCGCGTCGGGGCCGAGCCTTATGTACTTCGTCAGCAGGAAGACATCGACGATCAGCAGCGACGAATAGAAGACGATGAAGCCGATCAGGCTGAACAGAACATTGGAGGCGTCGGTGCTCGACACGCCGAGGAAGGTCGGCAGCACGCCTTCAATCGCCCAGGGCTGGCGGCCGTATTCCGCGACGATCCAGCCAAGCTCCGACGATAGCCACGGCAGCGGAAGGCTCAGCAACGCGATCCAAAGATAGGGCCGGTAGGTGTCGAGCCTGCGCCGTGCCGACAGATAGAAGGAGAGCGCGAACAGGGCGATGAACCAGAAGCCGATGGCGACCATGAAGCGGAACGCCCAGAACAGCACCGGCACATTGGGGATCGTGCTGTTCGCCGCTTCAGCGATCTGGTCCGGCGTCGCGTTCTGTACATCCGGGCGCAGGCGCTTGAGCAACAGGGCATAGCCGAGATCGGCGGCATGCGCGTCCAGTGTCGCGCGCAATTGCGTATTGCCGCGATCCTTGCGCAATTTGTCGAGCGCATCATAGGCGATCATGCCGCTTTTGATGCGCGTTTTGGCCATGTCCACGAGTTCATCGATACCGGGCACGGGTTTGTCGACAGAGCGTGTCGCGATCAGGCCGAGCACCCACGGCACCTTGATTTCGAAATTCGTCTTTCGCCCCGCGACATCGGGAAAGCCGAAGGCGGTGAACGAAGCCGGCGCGGGCTCGGTGTGCCACATCGCCTCGATCGCCGCGATCTTCATCTTCTGGTTCTCGCCGGCGGTGTAGCCGCTCTCGTCGCCCAGCACGACGACGGACAGCGCCGAGGCGAGGCCGAAACTCGCGGCGACCGTCATCGAACGCTTGGCGAGCGCGACATGGCGTCCGCGCAGGAGGTAGTAGGCGCTGATCGCCAGCACGAAGATCGATCCAGTCACGTATCCCGCGCTGACCGTGTGCACGAATTTCGCCTGGGCCACAGGATTGAACAGCACCTGCATGAAGCCGGTGACTTCCATGCGCATCGTGTCGGCGTTGAAACGCGCGCCCACAGGGAACTGCATCCAGCCATTGGCGATCAGGATCCAGAGCGCGGAGAAATTCGTGCCGATGGCCAGCAGCCACGTCACGATCAGGTGGCCGACTTTCGAGAGCCGGTCCCAGCCGAAGAAGAACAGGCCCACAAAGGTGGCCTCGAGAAAGAACGCCATCAGCCCTTCGATGGCGAGCGGCGCACCGAACACGTCGCCGACATAATGCGCGTAATAGGCCCAGTTCGTGCCGAACTGGAATTCCATGGTGATGCCGGTCGCCACCCCCATCGCGAAATTGATGCCGAACAGTGTGCCCCAGAATCTCACCAGATCGCGCCAGATCGCACGGCCCGTCATCACATAGACCGTCTCCATAATGCCGAGCAGGACCGAAAGCCCGAGCGTCAGCGGCACGAACAGGAAGTGATAAAGCGCGGTGATCGCGAATTGCAGGCGCGAGAGTTCGACAATGTCCATGAGACCAGCCCTAAAGGATCAAGGATGCGTGTTCGTGCTCAGAATGTGCGTGGAGGTGTTGGGCGCATCGGCGGTGATGCGATGCGACGGCGAGAAGAACAGGAAATAGAGAAGCGTCAGCGCCGCAAGCTTGGCGCAGAGAAGAACGGTGATTTCCCGCGAGAGGCGCGGCACGCGTAGCCTCTATTTCAACCCGGCTGTTATATACACAAAACTAAAATGGATTTCGCTGCGGCGTTCCGCCATGCGCGCTTTTGCGCATGGCGCAGGGTCAGAGCCCCTGTCCGTCGTCGAGAACGAATCCCGCGCCGGTGATCGCGCGCGAGGCGTCGGAGAGCAGATGCAGCACTGTGCCGTCGAGGTCGCTTTCCTCCATCAACCGGCGGCGTGGAAAGCCCGCGATCATCTTCTGGCCGGGCTCGCTCTCCAGGAACGTGTCGTTCAACTCGGTCGAAATGAATCCCGGGCAGATCGAATTGACGTTGATTCCGGAATTCGCCCATTCGCGCGCCAGCGCCTTGCCCATCATCAGGACACCGGCCTTGGTCGCGCAGTACGTTACGAGTCCCGGCAGCACTTTGTGTGCGCCGAGCGAACTGACCAGGACGATGCGGCCGCGTTTCGATTCCTTGGAGCCGTGCGCGATCATCCGTTTCGCGGCTTCGCGCGCGGTCAGGAACACGCCGCGGAAATTGACGCTGACGATCCTGTCGAAATCCTCGATGGCGAGATCGAGCGCCATGCTGCGGTGATTCCTTCCCGCATTGGCGATCACGCTGTCGATGGGGCCCAGCGCCTTCTCCGCCGCGTCGAAGCCCGCGATCACCGATGCCTCGTCTTCCACATCCATCGCGACCGCGGCGGCGTTTGCGCCTAGCTCCTTCACCAGCGCGTCCAGCCTGTCGGTGCGCCGCGCGGCAACAGCGACTTTCGCGCCTGCGCCAACCGCGATCTTCGCGAAGTGCTTGCCCAGGCCCGAGGACGCACCGGTGATCAGGACCGTGCGGCCCGACAAATCTGACGACATTGTTCATCTCCGAAAATGCGAATTGCGTGATAGCGTGCGCCAAGCAAACCGGATCGCCCGCCCATGCGCAAATCCACCCGCTCCCCGCTGACACGCATGTTGCGCGAGGCGGACGCCACAGTCCACGAAGCGCGGCTGACCGGCGCACCGCTGGACGAGGTTGCCGCGATGCGGGCCATACGCGCGCCGACCCGCCGCCAGGTCATCGCGGGCGCGGGCGCGGTCGCGGGATCGGCCGTCATGCTGCTGCCGCGCAAGAGCTTCGCTATCGGCCAGCCGCGCGTCGTGATCGTAGGCGCGGGTATCGCGGGGCTGTGCTGCGCGCAGAGGCTGTGGCGCAAGCGCCGGATCCAGGCACAGATCTATGAATGGGATACGCGCACAGGCGGGCGTATCCAGACCCTGCGCAACTATTTCCAGAACGGGCAAACAGCGGAACAGCACGCGGAATTCGTTTCTTCCGAGCACAGCGAAACGCTTGCGCTGGCAGAGCGCTTCGGTCTGGCGCTCGAAAACACTTATCGCGATCCGAAAGGCGCGAAGGACACCTATTGGTTCGGCGGCGCGCGCTACGACCAGAAAGCGCTGAACAAGGACTGGCAGGATTTCGGCTACAAGCTCTTCCGCGATGCGGTGCGCGCGGCGCCCGGCGCGAACTATCATCGTTCTTCGGCGGACGCGCGCAAATGGGACCATATGCCGGTGCCGGAATGGATCGACAAATATGTGCCCGGAGGCTTGGCAAGCCCGTTCGGCAAGCTCTGTTATTCAGATGTCATCAGCGAATATGGCGGGCCACCCGAGAGCCAGTCGGCGCTCAACTTGATTTATATCCTCGGCTACAACGACAGCACCAAGGACGGCTATCAGTCGCCGAAGCATCCGATGCTCGCGGGCTCTGACGAACGCTGGCATTTGCAGGGCGGCAACGATCAGCTCATCACCGGGCTGATGAACGAGATTCCGGACGGTGCGATCACGCTCGGCCATCAGCTCATCGCGTTGGCAGAGAACAGCGACGGCAGCTTCACCTGCACCTTCGACAACAGCGGATCGACTGTGGAGGTCGTGGCCGACCAGGTCGTGCTCACGATCCCGTTCACGACCTTGCGCAATGTCGATCTCTCCGGCGTGACGCTCTCGCCGCTCAAGCAACAGGCGATCGCCAATCTTCCGCTCGGCAACAATGTGAAGCTGCAGATCCAGGTCGCGAAGGGCCCGTGGAAGAAAGACGGCTATAGCGGCGACACGCTGATAGACGCGCCGTTCGACGGAAGCTGGGACGGTAGCACCTATCAGACAGCCGGCGGCCACCAGAACACGGAAATCCTGATCGTCGTCCCCGGCGGTGCGGATGGCGCTGGCCTCGCGACGAAATACGGTCTGACACAGGTGCAGGGCCCCCCGCCGTCCGCGTTGATCGCCGATGCGCTGGCGCAATACGAGCCGATCCTGCCGGGCGTAACCGCGGCCTGGAATACGGGGCCGAAACTTGCCTGGGTGAATGATGGCAATCTGGAACCGCGGCTGCTGGGTGCCTGGTCGCAATATAATGTGGGGCAGTACACCGGCTTCAGCGGCGTCGAGAAACTGCCCGAAGGCAATATCTATTTCGCGGGCGAGCACACCTCGACCGCGTTCCAGGGTTTCATCGAAGGTGCGGTGCGCAGCGGCTATCGCGCCGCGAGCGAGATATTATAAGGACTCATCGATGCGTAGATTTGTGTTTCTCGCCGCCGCGCTTCTGCCGCTCATCGGCTGCACGGGCAACAACCCGCCAGCGCCCGCCCCCAATCCCGCACCTGTCGCCGCAACGGCGCCTCCTGTATCCGGGCCCGGAAAGGTGATCGCCTATTGGATGGGACTGGGCCGTTTCGGCGCCAGAGATGTGCGCGCGGTCATGAGCGGAAGCGAGTGCCCGTCGCTCACGACCTCGAGCGCGCGGCTCCCGATGATCGCGCGCGCGCCGGCGAATGGCGAGTTCATGCTGGTGTGTAGCGCAGCCATTCCCTCCGGTGGCGACAATGTCGAGATCGAGACGGCGAGCAATCCTGCGGAGCATTTGCCGTTGCCCAAATTCGTTTCCGATCCGCAGCGCATTCTGGTGATCGGCGATACCGGGTGCCGCCTCAAAGGATCGCTGGTCCAGCCCTGCAACGACGCACAGCAATGGCCTTTCCAGTCGATCGCACGCGAAGCCGCCGATCTGAAGCCCGATCTCGTCATCCATGTCGGCGACTATCTCTATCGCGAGAATGCGTGCCCGGCAGACCAATCCGGTTGTCAGGGCACGCCGTTCGGCGACAACTGGCCGACCTGGGCAGCGGATTTCTTCACCCCCGCACAACCGCTGCTTGCCGCAGCACCGTGGGTGTTCGTGCGTGGCAATCACGAGGATTGCCAGCGCGCCGGTCCGGGATGGACGCGCCTGCTCGCGCCCGCGCCATACGATCCTGCGAATATCTGCGCCGATCACACGCCGCCTTATTCCGTGCCGCTGAAAGCAATGACGCTGGTGGTGTTGGACAATGCGAGCGCGCCGGACGCGGCGGTCGATGCGAACGCCGTGCCGGCCTATCGTCAGGATCTCGCCGCGCTCGGCACGGTGCAGGCGCCGGTCTGGGCGCTGATGCATCGTCCGATCTGGGGGGCGGTACGCGGACCGCTGGGCGTGCCCATCGGCGGCAACGCGACCGAAATTGAAGCTGCCGGCACGAACGGCATCCCGAGGTCGGTTGAGCTATTGCTCGCCGGCCACATCCATACCTTCGAAGCGATCAACTATGCCGACAGCAAGGTGCCGCCGCAGATCCTTGCCGGCGGCGGCGGTGACATGCTCGACAAGACGCCGGAGGATTTGAAGGGCACGATCTTCCAGGGCTCGTCCGGCGTGTCGGTGAAGGATGGCCTGTCCATCAACGGTTTCAGCTTTCTGCTGATGACCAAACAAGCGAACGGTTGGGACATCCAGCTTTACGATGCCTCCGGCAAGCCGATCCGGCTTTGCACCTTTGCCGGTGGCCGCGTGGACTGTCCCGCGCCAAAGACGTAAGAACGTCTCATGTTTCTCGAACTCAAGGCGCTCCTCAATCCGGCCGAAGTCGCGCGGCTCACCGTGCTCAGCCGCGAGGTGAAGTTCATTGAGGGCCGCATCTCCAATCCGGCGAACACGTCCAAGGATAATCTCCAGGCCGATCTCGCCGATCCGAAATACAATGAATCGACACAAATCGTGAGCACGGCGTTTTCGCGCTCGCGCGCGTTCCTCGATTTCGCGATGCCCAAGAAGATCGCGCCGCCGCTGCTCTGCCGCTACGAGCCCGGCATGAAGTACGGCGCCCACGCCGACGCCGCGGTGATCGCGCTCGCCGGCGGCAATCTGCGCTCCGACATTTCCTGTACCGTCTTCATCTCCGATCCATCGACGTACGAGGGCGGTGAACTGGTCGCCCATCTCGGCACGCGACCGGTTGTGTTCAAGGGGATGCCGGGCGACGCCATCGTCTATCCTTCGACCCTGCTGCATGAGGTGCGCCCCGTACGCTCCGGCCAGCGGCTGGTGTCGATCACCTTCATCGAAAGCCTGATCGCCGACGAATACCGGCGCACACAACTCTACGAGCTGAACGAGGTCGGCGCGCTCGAGGGGCTGAAGATGGACTGGCAGAATCGCGTGCGCCTCGAACTCGTGCGCCAGAATCTCTTCCGCATGTGGTCGGACGAGTAGCGGCACTTGTCATCCCCGGCGAGCCGCGCAGCGGCGAGGGAAGGGGACCCAACTTTTTCCATCAATCCGTACGCTGCCTATCGCATTGCAGCGAAACGACACGTTGGTTTCCCTTCCCTCTTGCCGCTTGCGTTGCAAGCGGCACTCGCCGGGAATGACAGCGCTGTTTTTTTGAAAACCGACGCGAAAATTCTTCGCCACACGCATACTTCGTCACCATCCCGCCTCTTTGTTAGATGAATCTCTCTCAATTGCCGCTCAGTCTGCAAAAGCGTAGGCTGAAGGTTGGGCAATAGGGGGCTCTCATGAGCGAGAATCATCGTCGGCTGCTGGCCATCGGCGGCGCGGTAGTTGCTATCGTTATCGCGGTTCTGGCCGGGCTTTACGTTCTCGGCGGGCGCGGACAGAACGGTGCACAAGGCGGCCTCTTGGGTCGTCTCGCAGCCGGCCTCCACCAGATCACGACCGGCACGACACCCGTGCAGGTCGCCCAGGGCGGCGATTTCGTCTTTCGCCGGCTCGACATCGACACTACCAAGCCGCAGGCCGAAGCCTGCCTCGTCTTCACCCGCGATCTCGATGCTTCCGGCAAGACGCACTATGAGGATTACATCTCCATCGATCCGGCAACGCGCGTGGCCTCGCATGTCGTGGATACGCGCCTCTGCCTGTCCGGCCTCGATTTCAACACCAGCTACAATGTGACCTTGAAGGCGGGCCTGCCCGACGCCGCCGGCGACAAGCTGATCGAAGCAGAAACCGTTCCGGTCGAGTTGCGCGACAAGCCCTCGGTCGTGCGCTTCTCCGGCGGCATCATCCTTCCGCGCGACAATGCGCAGGGCGTTCCGGTCACGACCGTTAACATCTCGAAACTTCGCGTGAAGCTGATCCGGGTCGGCGACCGTCTGCTGTCGCAGATCGAAAGCGGCGTGGTCGACCAGACCTCGCTCTACAGCTGGAAGGACAACGACCTCCAGAACAGCCAGGGCAAGCTGATCTGGGAAGGCACGATGGATGTGAACGTCGTCAAGAACGACAACGTCGTGACGCTCATCCCGATCAACCAGATCCTGAGGGACAAGAAGCCCGGCGCCTATGTGCTGCTGGCGATGGATGCCGCGAAGAAGAAGGATTCGGATACCTATTATGAGGACGACAACACCATTGCCGCGCAATGGGTGATCGATTCCGATATCGCGCTGACGACATTCCAGGGCGCCAACGGTCTCACGGTGTTTGCGCGTTCCTATTCCAGCGCTTTGCCGCTCAAGGGCGTGAAGCTGTCGCTGGTCGCGCGCGACAACAACGAGCTTGCGACCGTCACCACCGATGGCAGCGGCCGGGCCGATTTCGACGCCGGCCTGATGGGCGCGACCGGCGGCGAAGAGCCTGTCGTCGTCATGGCCTATGGCGCCGACCAGGATTTCAGCTTCCTCGATCTGCGCCGTCCGGCGTTCGATCTGACCGACCGCGGCGTCACAGGCCGCGAGACTCCCGGCCCGATCGACGCGTTCCTGTATACCGAGCGTGGCGTCTATCGTCCCGGCGAGACGGTGCAACTCACCTCCATGCTGCGCGACCGTGTCGGCGCTGCGCAAACCGCGCCGATGACGTTGGTCGCGACGCGTCCCGATGGTCTGGAAGTTTCGCGCACGACGATTCCGGGCGCATCGCTCCAAGCCGGCACGGCGACGTGGTCGCTGCCGCTCAGCAAGACCGCGCCGCATGGCCGCTGGCAGATCGCGGCTTACGTCGACACGTCGAAGAATGCGCCGTCGGTCGGCCGCGTGCAGTTCGATGTTCAGGACTTCGTGCCGCAGAAGCTGAAAGTCACGCTGACGCCGGAAACCAAAATCGCGCGCGCCAACAGCGACATTTCGGTCAAGGTCGAAAGCCGTTTTCTCTATGGCGCGCCGGCCGGCGGTCTGACCGGCGAGGGCGAGACGCGCATCGTCACCGACTCCGAGCCGTTCAAGGATTATGAAGGCTGGCAGTTCGGGCGTGAGGACGACACGTTCTCCGATGTCTCGATCACCATGAAAGTACCCGAGACTGACGCCACCGGCGTGACCCATGCCATCGCCAGCGTCGGCGAACTCGCGGATACGACCTTGCCGCTCAAGGCGATGATCAAGGTCTCGATCCATCAACCCGGCGGCCGTACGACGGACAAGACGACCGAGATCCCGGTTCACACCCGTGACGTGGTGCTTGGTCTTCGCCCCGCGTTCCAGTACGGATCGGTCGCGGAAAACGCGCGCGCGAATTTCGAAGCGGTCGCGCTCAACGGCGACGGCAAGCGCATTGCGCTCTCCGGTCTCACCTTTTCCTGGGTGCGGCAGGAAACTTCGTATCAGTGGTATCAGGACAACGGTCAGTGGAAATACAAATCCACGACGCGCGACCGGTTGGTGACCTCGGGCACGATGTCCATCGCTGGAAGCGGCGCGTTCGCGAAGCTCGGGATGACCTTCCCCTATGGCGATTATCGCCTGACGATCACCGACACGAAGTCCGGCGCCGCAGCGTCCTATCGCTTCTGGTCCGGCTGGGCGGCGAGCGCGGAGGGCGATCGTCCGGACCGTATTCCGGTCGCGGCCGACAAGCCCACCTATCGCGCCGGCGAAACCGCGAAGATCAACATCAAGCCGACTGCGGACGGCAAGGCGCTGATCGTCGTCGCCGGCGATCGCGTGTTCTCCTCCCAGCTCGTCGATGCGCCGGCAAGCGGCACGACGGTGAATATCCCCGTCTCCGCCGATTGGGGACCGGGCGCCTATGTGCTTGTCACCGACTATCGCCCATTGGCGCAGGCAAGCGGGCACGAGCCGGTGCGCTCCATCGGTCTGGTGTGGCTGACGCTCGACAACTCGCCGCGCACTCTGACCGCGCAGATCGGCGGCCCGGCGAAGATCACGCCACGCCAGAAGATCACCATTCCCGTGACCGTGAAGGGTTTGGACTCTGGCGAGGACGCATTCCTGACACTCGCCGCGGTGGACGAGGGCATTCTTCAGCTCACCGACTACAAATCGCCCGATCCGAACACCTATTATTTCGGCAAGCGCCGCCTGGGCGTCGGCATGCATGACGATTACGGCCGCCTGATCCATGCGGACAAAGGCCCCGTCGGCGCGATGCGCGAAGGCGGCGACAGCTTCGGCGGCCGTTCGCTCAGTGTCGTTCCGATCAAGACCGTGTCGCTGTTCTCCGGCCTCGTGAAAGTCGGTGACGGTGGCGTGGCCAATGTCCCGCTCGACATTCCCGATTTCAACGGCGAACTGCGCCTGATGGCCGTGGTGGTGAGCAAGGATAAGCTCGGCCACGCCGACCGTCCGCTCACCGTGCGCGACCCGGTCGTGGCTGACATCGTATTGCCGCGCTTTCTGGCGCCTGGCGATCACGCGCTCGCCGCGCTCAACCTGAACAATGTCGAAGGCGCGCCGGGCGATTACACCGCCACCGTGTCGGCAAGCGCGCCGGTGACGCTCGCGGGCAACGGCCCGACAGTGATCCGGCAATCGCTCAAGGTGGGACAGCGCGTGCTGATCCCGGTTGCAATCGGCGCCAACAGCATCGGCATCTCGACCGTGACGCTGAAGATCACGGGGCCGAACGGTTACAGCGTCACGCATAGCTGGCCGATCCAGTCGCGCGCGCCGCAGCTTGATGTCGCGCGCGACGAGATCGTGCCCTTCGCGCCGAACCAGAGCTATGTCGCGAACCACGGGCTGATCGCCGATCTCTACAGCGGCACGTCGAACGTGGCGCTGACGGTGTCGTCCGCGCATGGTTACAACAATGTGCCGGGCCTGCTGCGCTGGCTCGACAAATATCCTTACGGCTGCATCGAGCAGACGACGAGTCGTGCGATGCCGCTGCTCGTGTTCAACGATCTCTCCGATCTGGCGGGCCTGCCGCGCGACAAGGCGCTGCACGACCGCGAGCAGGAGGCGATCGACGCCGTGCTCGACATGCAGAACTACGCCGGCAATTTCGGCATGTGGGGGCCGGGCAACGATGCCGATCCGTGGATCAGCGTGTTCGCGCTCGATTTCCTGTTCCAGGCCAAGCAGAAGAACTATGTCGTGCCGAACGATGCACTGCGCCGCGGCGCGAACTGGCTGAAGAGCGAGGCGTCGTCGGACTCCGCCGACGATGCGACGCGCGCCTATGCGTTCTATGTGCTGGCGCGCGTCGGCCAGGTGAGCATCAGCGATCTGCGTTATTTCAGCGACACGCGCGGGCCTGAGTTCAAGACGGCCATCGCGGGCGCGCTGAGCGGCGCGGCCTCGGCGGAAGTTGGCGATCGCGCACGGGCGACCTATGGCTTCAACCGGGCGCGAGAGATCCTGATGTCGGCCGATCCGAACCGCTATTCGTCGGACGATTACGGCTCGCTGCTGCGTGATCTCGCAGGGACCACCGCGCTCGCCGCCGAAAGCAACGAGGCGCAACTGATCCCCGCGCTGATGACCAAGAGCGGCTCTGTCGATATGCGCCTCAACGCGACGACGACGCAGGAAAAGGCGTGGATGCTGCGCGCGGCCTATGAGCTGACGCGGCAGAGGACGCGGCTCAACATCCTGGTCAACGGCAAGCCGGTGATGCCGCGCGACGGCGCCATCCGCCTGTCGCCATCGACGCAGATGCTCAATGCCGGCCTCACCTTCCTGAACAAGGGTGATGCCAGCGTGTGGCGCACGACCTCGGTGCAGGGCACACCGGCGATGCCGCTACCCGCGTCCGCGAATGGCGTCACGCTCACCAAGCAAATCTGGACGATGAGCGGCACGCCGGCGGATCTTTCCAACCTGCACCAGAACGACCGCGTGATGATCGTTCTCTCTGGTTCGATGCCCAACAATTACTATCACCAGATGGGCATCATCGATCTTCTGCCGGCGGGTCTGGAGATCGAGAACGCGCTTTCCGGCGACGACGGCAAGGCCTATTCCTGGCTCAATGCGATCAACGACATGATCATGACCGACAAGCGCGACGACCGTTACGTCGCCGCGTTCAACATCGGATCGGAATATCGTTCGACCGATCCCAAGAAGCCTGAGCCGCAGCCTTATTTCCGCGTCGCCTATATTGCGCGCGCGGTGACGACGGGAACGTTCGTGCTGCCGGGCGGCGATGTCGAGGATATGTATGCGCCCGGCGTTGCCGCGCGCACCACGGTCGGGAGTGTAACGATCAAGCCGTAGAAAAAAAGAAAAGACATTCCCTCTCCCTCGCGAAGCGGGGGAGAGGGGGAAGTAATTGGATGAACCGTTCCCGTCTCATCACCGCCGCGTTCACGGTTTTCGGCCTCGTTTGCGCACTCGCCGCGGCCGACGTCGCAAATCCGCCGGACATGACGCGGGCAAGGACGTTGTCGCCGGAAGTTCTCGATCGCAACGGGCATCTGCTGCGCGCCTATCTGACAAAGGACGGTTACTGGCGCATCCACACCACCGTGCGCGATGTGTCGCCGCGCTATCTCGCGTTGCTGAAAGCGTATGAAGATCGCCGGTTCGACGATCATTGGGGCGTCGATCCCTTGGCGATGCTGCGCGCGACGGTGCAGCTTGTGTCCTCGCGCCATATCGTCTCCGGCGGTTCGACGCTCACCATGCAGGTCGCGCGTCTGCTCGAACCGGATTCATCTTTGGTCGCACGGCCTGACGCGAACGCAAAGCATTCGCTTGGCCGTCGCTCTCCGCGCGGCATCGGCACCAAGCTGTTCCAGATGATCCGCGCGGTGCAACTGGAAGAGCGTTATTCCAAAGACGAGATCCTTTCGCTCTATCTGACCCTCGCGCCGTTCGGCGGCAATCTCGAGGGCGTGCGTGCGGCGTCGCTCTCCTATTTCGGCCGCGAGCCGAACGGCATCGATCTCGCGCAGGCGGCGCTGCTGGTGGCCCTGCCGCAATCGCCGGTGAAACAGCGGCCCGACCGCCATGCCATCCGCGCGCTCAAGGGCCGCGACAAGGTTCTGCGCCGCATGGTGGACGAAGGCGTCGTCACCGCCGCCGATGCCGCGATCGCGATGAAGGAGGGCGTGCCGTTCGCGCGCCAGGCGATGCCGCTCAACGCGCCGCATCTCTCCGATCATCTGGTCGCGACCAACGCCGCGCCGCGCATCGTCACCACGCTCGACATCGGCTTGCAGGGCGCGGTCGAACGCATGGCCGCGCAGGAGGCGAGCTATTTCGACGACGGCGCGACGCTTGCCGTCGTCGCGGTCGAGAACAGAACGCGCAACGTCGTGGCGTATGTCGGCGGCACGGATTACTGGGGCAAGGCGGGGCAGATCGATCTCGCGCGCCGGGCGCGTTCGCCGGGCTCCGCGCTCAAGCCGTTCATCTACGGTCTCGCCTTCGACGATCTGATCCTGCATCCGCTGTCGCGCATGGAAGACGCGCCGACGAATTTCGGCGAATACGCGCCGCGCGATTTCGACGGCGGGTTCCAGGGCGAGATCACGGCGCGCGACGCGCTGCGCATGTCGCTGAACGTGCCGGCGGTGATGGTGCTGGACCGCGTCGGACCGCTCGCCTTCACCGAGACGCTGCAAAGCGCGGGTGCGAGGCTTTACTTTCCCTCGCATGACGCGACGCCGAGCCTGCCTGTCGCGCTCGGCGGTCTTGGCATCTCGCTCACCGACATCACGATGCTTTATGCCGGCATCGCGGAGGGCGGACAGGCCGAAGGCCTGCGCTTCATCGCAACCGCGCCGGATGCGCCGAAGCACCATCTCTTCGGCGCGGTCGCATCGTATTATCTGCGCGACATTCTCGATGGCGTGACCTTGCCCGAAGGCTGGGCGATGGGGCAGGGCCTCGACCGCAGGCGCACCATCGGTTTCAAGACCGGCACGTCCTATGGCTTCCGCGATGCGTGGTCGGTCGGGTTCTCGAACGACTACACCGTGGGCGTCTGGGTGGGTCGTGCGGATGGCACGCCGCGCCCCGGCCATATCGGACGCGAGAACGCGGCGCCGATCCTGCTCAAGACGTTCGAGTTGCTCCCGCCCGACAAGCGCGCGCCGCCATCGGTGCCCGCCGGCGCGATCATGGTGCAATCGTCGGAACAGTTGCCGCCGTCGCTGCAGATTTTCCGGAAAGAGAGCGAACCGAAGCAGCAGGTCGTGACCGTCGTGCCGCCGCCGTCGATCTCGTTTCCGCCCAACGGCACCACCGTGCCGCTGCCCGAGGCCGACACGAAGGACAAGACCATCGTGCTGAAGGCCGATGGCGGGCGCGCGCCGCTGACCTGGCTGGTGAACGGCGTGCTGATCGGATCGTTCGACCGCTTTTCGCCGGTGCTCTATGCGCCGACGGGCGAGGGCATCGCGCATATCACGGTGGTGGATTCACAGGGCCGCAGCGACACGTCCGAGGTAAGATTCAAACGGCATTCGTGAGGCGCACTGCTATTGCGGCGGCGGGTTAGCGATCAGATATGGATAGCCGTTGTTGATGGTGGGCGACTGTGCCCAGATCGACGGATCGAACCCAGTGGGCAGGCTCGACTTTAATTGAACGTCCGTCAGGCCATCGATGGGAGGACATCTATGGGCCGGCTTGCTCGCTCCACATCCTAAATCTGTCCCGCTGGTGTCAGTGTCCCAATAATCTAGCCTGAACTGCACCGGTATTTGGACAGAGCCAACAAACCCGCCAACCCCATCGGTTACTTTGGTACGCGCGCCTTCTATTCCGATATGGCCCGTTGCATAGGATGTCGTGACGTCGGTGTCCGCTTTTGCGTAGCCGGTCAAACCTCCGAGCGGGCCCACCCCATCATTGCGAATAGCGCTTTGTGAATAAGAATTCTCGATTGATGTGTCTTGGTCGGCAATACCGATGAGGCCGCCTATTGTGACGCGTCTCTGCCGCTTTACGGATGTAACATCGCCGGTTGCGAAGGACTGCGATACCCGGCCCTGGCTCGTCAGGAGCCCTACTAGACCGCCTGCTAAACCACTTACAACAGTTATTGTACCGCTAGCACGAGAGAGGGTGAATTGACCGCCAGACCCCGCAAGACCGCCTCCGTAGCAACGCCTCGCACAAGTGACGCTTGCCGATGAGTCCGATTTTAGAAATGCCCCTCCGATGCCAGCAAGGCCGCCAATATAGCTGTCATCTCCGCCTGTAACGGAACCGGACGCGTGCACGTTGATGATATTTGATTCCAAAGCTCCGCCGAGCACGCCCACGCGCGAATTATCACCGCCTACTATATTGGCGTTACTCAGTGTCAGATCGCGTATAGTGCTGTCATCTAATACCGCTGACTCTAAGAAAAACCCGGCCGCAGTCCCTGTTGTGTTAGCTGAAAAATTTGAAATCGTGTGACCAAGGCCTTCGAACACACCCTCCATATTCGTCGGCACGGCGGAGCCCTCATAGGTTCCATCTGGCGCCGCATTATAGTCCTTCGTCAGAGCGAGTATCGCGTAATTGTTTGGTGCGTTGGCGTAGGCCGACGCGATGGAAGGAATGTCGCTCACCAGTTGGTATTGCGTTCCGTTGATCATGAGGTTCGCACTCGTATCCCAGAAATCCAGCTTACCGCCGTAGAAGAAGATGAGGTCTCCGCCGGTGCCGCCGTCATTGGTAATGATGGTGACAGCACCCCGGCCGGTGACCTCGACCCGTGCGCGGAAGCTCACATTGAGATTTGCGTCGAGGGTAAGGCGATGCGTGCTCGTCCACGAAAGCGGTCCCGACACCGTGATCGTCACCGCACCGTTGCCGGTCACGACCTTCACATCGCCGGTCGTGAGCATACGGGCGAGGTCGGTGGTGTTGAGCACGGCGTTCTTCGCTGTCGGTGAACAGTTGCCACCCACGCAGTTCATGTTCTTCGTCGGGCTGGCATTGATCTCGACGGACGCTCGCGCGGACGTGGCCACCATCGTAACCATCGCTGCGGCGAACAGACGCTTCGCTTTCATGGTGCCCTCCGTCTCCAGGCTGAGCATACGCGCTATGCGTGTCTGGCGCCACACTTGACGCTTGCGTCACGATGGGGTGCTTTGCGGACGAAGAGTCATTCCATGCCGCATATCCATCTTGAACCCGAAGACGGCGGCAGCCGCGCCCGCGCGCTGGCCGAGCGCATGCTCAGCGCCGTCGCCGACAATGAGACCGAGCGCGCGCTCGCGATCCTGTTTGTCAGCCTGATCTGCATGGGCGCCGGGCAATCGGTGATGTTCGCGATCCTGCCGACGCTCGTGCGCCGTCTAGGTCTTACGGAGTTCGAAGGTTCGCTGCCCTTCGTCGCCTCGGCGACGATCTGGCTGTTCTCGAGTTCCTATTGGGGTGGCAAGAGCGACAAATGGGGGCGCAAGCCGGTCATCCTGTTGGGACTCATCGCGTTCGGCATTTCGTTTGCGTCGTTTGCCGCCATCGCCGATCTCGGGATCCACGGCGTGCTCGCGATTGCGGTCTGCTACCCGATGATGATTGCAGCGCGCATGATCTACGGCATCTTCGGCTCCGGCTCGTCGCCCGCGGCACAGGCCTATATCGCCGACCGCACCACGCGCGCGGAACGCACCGGCGGCGTGGCCACGCTCAGCGCCGCATTCGGTCTCGGAACGACCATCGGCCCCGGCATCGGTTCGGCGCTGGTGGTGTTTGGCCTGTTCGCGCCGTTCTATTTCGTGTCGGCCGTCGCGTTTGCGAGTGCGGCGACGGTGTGGTTCCTGCTGCACGAAGACACGAAGCCGCATGTTCATGCCGGCCAGAAGCGCACACTCAAATGGCATGACCGGCGCATCTGGCCGTTCATTGTGTTTGGTGTCGGCATTTCGACCGCCGGCGCAGTGCCGATCCAGACCATCGGCTATCTGTTCATCGACGTGCTGCACTTCACGCTGAAACAGGCGCCGCAATACACTGGCATCGGATTGGTGGCCGGCGCGGTTGCGGCCTTGTTCGCACAGCTTGTCGTGGTGCAGCGCTTCAAACTGTCGGCTCGCACGCTGATCCGCTGGGGTGGGGCGACTTGCATCGTTTCCTTCGCGCTGTTCGCGATCGGGCGGCAGTTCGGGCCGCTGGTCTTCGCGTTGATGATCAACGGACTGGGTTTCGGCATGGTCAGGCCGGGCTATGCGGCGGCGGCCTCGCTCTCCGTCGATCCGCATGAGCAGGGCGCAATCGCCGGCCTAACCGGCGCGACCGCGGGCGCGGGATTCATCTTCGGGCCGATGCTCGCGACCGGGCTCTATCGTATTTCGCCGAGCGCGCCGTTCATCTTCGGCGGGTCATTGATGCTCATCTGCTATCTCTACGCGCTGTTCTCGCCGCATCTGAAGAATGCGGGACGCGTTACGCCGGATGACGAACAGATCGAGGAAGCCGCCGAGATGCAATCGCCGAATGCTTAAGGTTTCGCGTTCGCGTCGGTGGCGACGCGGGTGAGCAGGTCTTCGGTCGGGAACCCATCCGCTGCGATACCATGCGCCTTCTGCCACGCGCGCGACGCTGCGCGCGCTTTCCGGCCCAGCACGCCGTCGATGGTGCCGATGTCGTAACCGAGCTTGGTGAGATAGGTCTGAAATGCGATGCGTTCGTCGCGTGTCAGCGGTTTCTCGTCGCGTGGCCAGGACGCCTGCACCGGAGCGCCGCCATTGATACGATCGGCAAGCAAACTCACGGCGAGCGCGTAGGAGGTGGCGTTGTTGTATTTCAGGATGACCTTGAAATTGGGAAACACCAGGAAGGCCGGTCCGCGCGCGCCGGCGGGCAGGAAGATCGCGCCGTTCTCCTGCGCCGTGGAAAGTGCTGCACCCCAGATGCGCGTCACGCCGAGCCTGCGCCATTCGGCGATGGGTTTGACGTTGTCGACGTCGGCCTGATCGTAAGCGAAGCCTTCAGGCAGCTTGACTTCATATCCCCACGACGCGCCGCGCTGCCATCCCGCGTCGGCGAGCACATTGGCGGCGGAGGCGAGCGCATCCGCCGTCGAATGCCAGAGATCGATCGTGCCGTCGCCGTCGCCATCGACGGCATGGGCCAGGAACGTCGTCGGCGTGAACTGTGTTTGTCCGAATGCACCGGCCCAAGATGCCGTCATGATCGCGGGATCGAATTTCTGCTGCTGCAGGATCTTGAGCGCGGCAAGGAATTCGGGTTTCGCGTAATCCGCGCGCGGCCCGTCATAGGCGAGTGTCGCCAGCGCCTCGAACATGTTGAAGGCTTCGTGGCCGTGTCCGAAATCGCTCTCGTTGCCCCAGATGGAGACGACGATCTCTTTCGGCACGCCATATTTTGCCTCGATGGAGGAGAGTGCTTGCAGGTTTGCGGCGAGCCCCTGTTGCCCATCGGCGACGCGCTTGTCGGAAACCGCGCTGTCCAGATAGAGCCACACCGGCCGCGAGAATTCCGGCTGGTTGAGGTTCAGGTCCTCGACGCGCTGGTTGCGGTGGATATTGGCGGTCGCTGCGTCATAGACCTGTGGCCTGATGCCGGCCGCGATGGCCACCGTGCGCTCGTCATGGATAAAGGCCTGGAATTTGAGGTCCTGTGGAGAGGGAGGTGCCGGGGTCTGACTCTGATCCGCAAACGCGGGCGAAAGCGCCGCTGAGAGGGCCAGCGCGGCCAGTCCTATCCGGGTGGACAAGCTCAGCATCATGGAAAAATCCCCGATTCCAACCCTTTTACCATGCCCGAACCGGCGGAAATGCGGCAAAAATCACGTATTCTCGCGGTTGACAGGGCCCACCCCCGCCACTAGCTTCCGCGCTCTTTTTCAGGTCCGGCACGCCCATGAAGATCCGTAACTCCCTCAAGTCCCTCAAGAAGCGCGACAAGGATTGCCGCGTCATCCGCCGCCGCGGCCGCACGTACGTCATCAACAAGAAGAACCCCCGCTTCAAGGCGCGTCAGGGCTAAGCCGCGCCATCCTTCGAGGCTCGCCCTTCGGGCGCCCACCTCAGGATGACGCTTTCTTCCAATTTCGTCATGCTGAGGTGCATCGCGAAGCGATGCCTCGAAGCATGATGGTGCGCATTTGGAACTTGCTGCCCCCGATCCATCCATCCTTTCCCGCCGCGCAGAGATCGTCGCGCGTCTGAAGGCGCTCGTGCCCGACGGTGTGGTGTCGGAGCGCGCGGGGTTGGCCGCGTTCGATGGCGATGCGCTCACGGCCTATCGCCAGGCGCCGCTGGTCTGCGTGCTGCCGAAGACGGCCGAACAGGTGGCGGCGGTTCTCAAATTCGCTGGCGAGAACGGTGTGCCGATCGTACCGCGCGGCGCCGGAACGTCGCTCTCCGGCGGAGCATTGCCGCGCGCCGATGGAATCCTGCTCGGTCTCTCGCGCATGAACAAGATTGTGGAGATCGATTGGGAGAACCGCTGCGTGGTGGCGGAGCCCGGCGTGACCAATCTCGCGATCACGCGCGCGGTAGAGGGGCGCGGCTTTTACTACGCGCCCGATCCTTCCAGCCAGATCGCCTGCACCATCGGCGGCAATGTCGCGGAGAATTCCGGCGGACTGCATTGCCTGAAATATGGGCTGACGACGAACAATCTTCTCGGCGTGAAGCTGGTGACGCTTGCGGGTGACATCATCGAGCTTGGCGGCAGGCACGGAAGCGACGGCGGTTACGATCTGCTCGGCATCGTCGCGGGCTCGGAAGGATTGCTTGGTGTCGTGGTCGAGGCGACGCTGCGCATTCTTCCCAAGCCGCCGGTGACGCGGACGTTGCTCGCAGCCTTCAAGTCCGTGCCTGACGCGGGACAATGCGTCGCCAACATCATCGCGGGCGGCATCGTGCCCGCGGCGATGGAGTTCATGGACCGCCGCTGCATCGAAGCCGTCGAGGACTACAGCGCGCCCGGCTATCCGCGCGGCGCGGAGGGCGTCCTGATTGTCGATGCCGACGGGATTCGGTCCGAAGTCGATGACGCCATCGCGCGCATCGCCGGGATCGCGCGCGGTTGTGGCGCGGAGGTCCGTGAGGCGGCCGACGAAGACGAACGCGCGCGTCTGTGGGCGGGGCGCAAGGCGGCGTTCCCGGCGATGGGACGGCTCGCGCCGGATATGCTCTGCATGGACGGCACGATCCCGCGCAAGATGCTGCCGCAGGTGCTCGCGCGCATGAGTGCGATGGCGGAGGAATACGGCCTTGGCTTCTGCAACGTGTTTCACGCCGGCGACGGCAATCTGCATCCGCTCATCATCTTCGACGTGATGAAGGAGGGCGAACTCGCGCGCGCTGAACAGTTCGGCGCCGATATTCTCAAACTCTGCGTCGAAGTCGGCGGTGTCCTGACCGGCGAGCACGGCGTCGGCGTCGAGAAGCGCGACCTGATGCCGGAAATGTTCAGCGACGCCGATCTCGCGCAGCAGCAGCGTCTGAAATGCGCGTTCGATGGCGCGGGTCTGCTCAATCCCGGCAAGGTGTTCCCGACATTGTCCGCCTGCGTCGAGCAGGGCCACATGCATGTCAAAGACGGCCGCGTGCCCTATCCCAATCTGCCGCGGTTCTGATGACCGACCTGACAGCGAACACCGAGGCAGAGGTTGTTGAGATCGTGCGCTCCGCGCGCGAATGGAAATCGCCGCTCAATATCGCGGGCGCACGCACCAAACGCGCGTTTGGAAGAGCGGTCGCGAGCTGGGGGACGGTCCTCGATCTCTCCGGTCTTAAGGGCGTGGTCTCTTACGAGCCCGAAGAGTTGCTGTTGACGGTGTTGCCGGGAACGCCGGTCACAGAGATCAACGCATTGCTCGCGGCCTATAACCAGCGTCTGGGTTTTGAGCCGGCCGATTGGGGGCCGTTGCTGGGCGCGCCGGCAAACAAAGCGACGATCGGAGGCGCAATCTCCGCGAACGCGAACGGTCCGGCGGCGATCCGCTTCGGCCGTGCGCGCGACCACCTGCTCGGATTTCGCGCGGTGAATGGATTCGGCGAGGCTTACAAGGGCGGCGGCAAAGTCGTGAAGAACGTCACCGGCTTCGATCTGCCGAAGCTGATGTGCGGCGCGATGGGAACGCTGGGGCCGCTGACCGAACTCACCTTTCGCGTTTTCCCAAAACATGCCGAGAAGATTTTTGTAACCGCGAGCGCAGACGGCGCTGTGTTGCGCAAGGTGGCGGCAAGCCCGTTGGAGGCGACGGCGCTCATCCATTCCAGCGGCAAAGCTTACGTGCGCCTCGAAGGCGCGCTCGATGAGAAGATGGCGATGCTGCGCCGCTTCGGTGATTTCGATGAAACTGATGCGTTGCCGGGCCCGGTTTTGCCGAGGATGCCTTTCCCACCAGAACCGCCGGCGCGCGCGGCGCTTACGCGCGCGGTGAAGGCCGCGTTCGATCCGCTGGGGCTTTTCAATCCCGGCCGGATGTACGAGGGCGTCTGATGCGCACGAATTTCTCGCCTGCGCAGCTTGCCGACCCGCATCTCGCGGCGGTCGAAGAAAACCTGCGCAACTGCGTGCATTGCGGTATCTGCACGGCGACGTGTCCGACCTATGTGCTGCTCGGCGACGAGCGCGACGGCCCGCGCGGCCGTATCGTGATGATGCAACAGATGCTGGAGGAAAACGCTGCACCGTCGGCGGAGACGGTTCTGCATGTTGATCGGTGTCTATCGTGCCTTGCGTGCCGGACCGCGTGCCCGTCGAGCGTCGATTACGCGCGGCTGGTCGATACGGCGCGCGCACATATTGAGACGCGTTATCGCAGACCGTTTGCGGATCGCCTTCTGCGCTGGCTGCTCGCGACGGTGATGCCGCGTCCGACGTTTGTGCGTCTGGGGCTTCTGTTCGCGCCGCCCGGACGCTGGCTGCCGGGGCGTCTCGGCGCGATGGCGCGGATGGGGTCGAAGCGGCATGTTGCTACAACGTCCACTGCCGAACTACCCGTCGCCATGAACGCCAGGCGCATCGCGCTGATGCCGGGATGCGTGCAGAAGGCACTGGCGCCGGAGATCGATGAAGCCGTCCGGCGTGTGCTGACTCGGCGCGGCTATCAGCTCGTTCCGCTCGTTGGTGCTGGATGTTGTGGATCGCTGGTGCATCATCTGGGCAAGGAGGAGCAGGCGAAAGCTTGGGCCAAGCGCGCCATTGAGGCCTTTGAGAAGGAAGGTCCGTTCCACGGCGTACTCATCACGGCGACAGGATGTTCCGCCTACCTGAAAGATCTCGCACATCTGTTCGCGGACGATCCAATCTGGGGGCCGCGTGCCGCGGCGTTCGCGGCGAAGGCGCGAGACTTCCTCGATCTCGCCACGCCGATCCCGGGCACGCCGAAGGCGATCCGGGTCGCTTGGCAGGCGCCGTGTTCCTTGCAGAATGGGTTGAAACTGGCCGACGCGGGGAAGTCGCTGCTTAAAAGCGCGGGGTTCGAGGTGCTCGATATCGCCGAAAGCCATCTCTGCTGCGGTTCGGCGGGAAGCTATTCCATCCTCCAGCCGGAGATCGCGGGCGAACTCCGTGACCGCAAGCTCGCCAATATTGCCGCCGTCGAACCGGACGTGATCGCCACCGCCAATATCGGCTGCCTGCATCATCTCTCCGGCCCCGACGCGCCGCCCATCGCACACATTGCGGAACTGATCGACTGGGCGGAAGGCGGTGCGACTCCTGTGTTTCTGGAAAAAGCCGCAAAGGGCCGCTAGAACGAAGTCATGCGTTTTGTGCCCGTCCTGCTTCTGTCGTTTGCCTGCGCTGCATCCGCCGCGCCGATGAAGCCGCCGGTCGCACACACAGCGCCGAAGCCGCCAATCGACGTTCTGTTTGCACAACTGGCCAAGGCCGGATCGGCGGAAGAAGCGAAGCCCATCGAGGAGCAGATCTTCGCCTATTTCGAACAATCGGGAAGCCCGAGCGTCGATCTCTTGATGGCGCGCGGCGCCGCTGCGCTGGCCGATGGCGACAGCGACACGGCGAAGAAGCTTTTCTCATCCGTCACCAGCATCGCGCCCAACTTTCCTGAAGGTTGGCACGAGCGCGCGCAGCTTCAGCAACAGGACGGCGACGACGAAGCCGCGATGCTGTCGCTGCAGAAAGTCGTGACGCTCAACCCGCGCCAGTTCGAAGCCATGAGCGAGCTCGGCGATCTGCTGGAAGAATATGGGAACAAGCCCGGCGCGCTGAAACTATACCAGCGCGCATTGGCGCTCGATCCGCAGCTCGACGGCGCCGCGAAACACCTGCGCGCGCTCGAAAAGGATGTCGAAGGTCAGGGTATTTAACTTATTTTGGTTCGCCCACGAACGCGACGCGCAGCAGGTTGGTCGCGCCGGGTGTGCCTAGTGGAACGCCCGCGGTGATGACCACGCGTTCGCCCGGCTGTGCGAAGCCTTCCTGAAACGCAATACGGGTCGCACGATCGACCATGTCGTCGAAATCGTGCGCGTCGTCGGTGAGAACGCTGTGCAGTCCCCAGACCAGCGCCATTCTCCGGGTTGTCGCAATGCTGGGCGACAGCATGATGATCGGCGCCTCCGAACGTTCGCGCGCGGCGCGCAGTGCGGTCGACCCCGACATTGTCCAGCAGATGATGGCGCGCGCGTGGATCGTCTGCGTCACCTCATGCACCGCGGCCATGATGGCGTCGGCGGTGGTTGCCTCGGGCGGGGTGCGCTGCGCATCGATGATGGACTGGTAGCTCGGATCGGATTCCGCCGCGATGGCGATCCGGTCCATCATCGCCACCGCTTCGACCGGATGCTCGCCCGACGCGGTTTCGGCGGACAGCATTACGGCATCGGCGCCGTCGAACACCGCGGTCGCGACGTCGGAAACCTCCGCGCGCGTGGGAGAAGAGGACCCGATCATCGACTCCAGCATCTGCGTGGCGACAACGACGGGCTTTCCCGCCTTGCGCGCCAGGCGCGTGATGTATTTCTGCTTTCCCGGAACCGCTTCCAGCGGCAGTTCGACGCCGAGATCGCCGCGCGCGACCATGATGGCGTCGGCCAGTTCCAGGATTTCCGGCAGGGCGTCCAGCGCCTTCGGCTTTTCGATCTTGGCGAGCACCCCGGCGCGGCCGGCAACGATCTTCTTCAACTCCGCCACGTCCTCAGGACGTTGCACGAAGGACAACGCAATCCAGTCGACGCCGAGATTGAGCGCGGCATCAAGATCGCTGCGATCCTTCTGCGTCATCGCGGGAACCGGCAGCAGCGTATCGGGCAGGTTCACGCCCTTGCGGTCCTTGATCTCGCCACCGACTTCCACGAACGCTTCGGCGGAGTCTTCCTTCACGCCGAACAGACGCAGACGCACTCTGCCGTCATCGATCAGTAGCGCATGCTTCTGTTTCATCGCCTGGAAGACCTCGGCATGCGGGATCGGGATATCCGTGTCGTTGTCGGATTCGACCTTGCGCACCAGCCGCACGCGGTCGCCCTCTTTCAGCGTCCGCCGGCCGCCGGGAATCGTGCCGAGCCGGATCTTCGGCCCCTGGAGGTCGATCAGTACGCCGATGGGACGGCCCATTTCTTCTTCAAGCGCCCGCACGTCGCCGCGCAACTGCGCCAGCGCGGCATGCGAGGTGTGGCTCATGTTGATGCGGAAGACATCCACGCCGGCTTCGAACAGCGCGCGGATTTTTTCCGGCGTCGAAGAAGATGGCCCGAGGGTTGCGAGAATTTTCGTTTTGCGGCGGCGTCTCATTGCAGGGGCACGACCTTGTTGAGATTGTCCTCGGTATCGACCTGGAAGAATCGCTTGAGATCATAACCGCGCTTCGCACAATCGGCGCGTCCGGGAATGGAGAATTTCGCCGCCGGCGCGGTGCAGAAACCTGTTTTGCCGTCCCACACGCCGGATGCCGTGTCGGTGCCGTAGAGATAGTAGTAGCGCGCGTCGAGCGGCGTCTTGATGACGGTGGTGCAGTTCTTGGGCGCGATGGTCCACCAGCCCTCGCTCGACCAGGCCTTGCCGTCGAAGCGGCCCAGCGCCACCTTGGCCGGAAACCTGCCTTTGTTGCACACACTGAGGCTCGCCTGCGCGGGGCCCGCGACGGCGAAAGCGGCGAGAATAAAGAAAACGACGCGCATGGTTTCGGTGTCGCCCGGCGGATTGGTTCAGTCAACGCTTGCGCGCACGCCTATGGCGACCAATTATCGCTTTTCCATGACCGATACGCCGTTTGAATTTGTTCCGGGTCAGGGCTGCGCCGGCCTGCTGTTCATTTGCGACCACGCGTCGAACGCGTTGCCCGAGGCCTTTGGCGATCTGGGACTCGATCCGGCGCTGTTCGGAACGCACATCGCCTCCGATATCGGCGCGGCCGAGGTCACTCGAACGCTGGCTGCTCGCTTTGGCGCCCCGGCTGTCCTTGCGCGCTGGTCGCGGCTGCTGATCGATCTCAATCGCGGCGAGGACGATCCGACCCTGGTGATGAAGCTCTCGGATGGCAGCATCATCCCCGGCAATCGCACCGCAGACGCCGGCGAAATCGCATCGCGGATCGCGCAGTTTCACGCTCCTTATCATGCGCGCATCGCGGCCGAACTGACGAAAGCCGGCCCGGTTCCGGTCGTGATCTCGATGCACAGTTTCACACCAGCATGGAAAGGCCGTGCGCGGCCGTGGCAGGTCGGCGTGCTGTGGGATCGCGACGTGCGGCTTGCACGACCGTTAATGGCGCGGCTCACGGAAGCCGGCTTTGCCGTCGGCGACAACGAGCCTTATTCCGGCGAACTCGAAAACGACTGTCTCTATCGTCACGGCACGATGAACGGTTTGCCGCATGTGCTGATCGAAATCCGGCAGGATCTCATTGCGGATGACGCATCGGCCCGCGCGTTCGCAGAACGTCTGGCCCCGATCATTGCCTCTGCGCTCGCCGATATGGGCACGCCGACAATTCAATTCACCCGGCCGCTTGTCACACAGGGAAACCTTGCCATGGACGAACGCACACGCACCGAACTGGAGGCTGCGGCGTTCCGCCGCCTTGTCGCGCATCTGCGTACCCGCACCGATGTTCAGAACATCGATCTGATGAATCTGTCCGGCTTCTGCCGCAACTGTCTGGGCGACTGGTATCGCGAGGCGGCGGCCGAGAAGGGCATCGCGCTGGGGAAGGACGAGGCGCGCGAGATCGTCTACGGCATGCCGCCGGCGGAGTGGAAAAAGAAATATCAGACCGAAGCGACGCCGGAACAACAGGCCGCTTTCGCCGCCAGCCAAAAGATTCACAGCTAGAGGCGGTTATTAGCGTTGCGCTGTCTCTGGCACTTCCCTATTTGTCATGGCCCGCGAATGCGGGCCACCCAGGTGATCAAGAGTCATATGCCCGCGTAGACACGCGGGTGATGGGTGGTCCGGACAAGCCGGGCCATGACAGTTATTTTTCGGGAGTCATAGTGTGGCCAAATCGGGCTTTGCCAAAGAACATCTGCGCTCCTTCATCGAACGCGTCGAGCGGCTGGAAGAGGAACGCTCCGCGCTGACGGCGGATATCCGCGAAGTCTACTCCGAGGCGAAGGGGCAGGGTTTCGATACCAAGATCATGCGCCAGGTCGTGCGCATGCGAAAACTCGATAAGGCGGATTTGCAGGAGCAGGAAGCGATGCTCGATCTGTATCTCAGCGCGCTCGGGATGCGCAGCTAACCAGCTAGCCTGCTTTGCGGGTCTGCTCGTCCGTGAATCCGGTTTCGCTTTCGCCGTCCGACGGTTCGAGACCCAATTCCTTGAGCTTGCGATAAAGCGTCGAACGGCCGATGCCGAGCCTGCGCGCAACTTCGGACATATGCCCGTCATAGCGCGAGATCGCGAGCCGGATCATTTCGGCTTCGATATCCTCGAGCTTGCGCATGTGTCCCGTGCCATTGACCGTGAGCAAAGCATAAGGCGATCCGGTCGGGTTCGAGGCCGCGCGTGGCGATGCAGACGAACCGCCATACATCGCCGCGTCGGGAACGACACGGCGCGAACGCGCCTCGACGCCCATCGCGGCGGCGATCTGCGGAAAGTCGCAGACGTCGAGCTGCGAGCCGTCGCAAAGGACGACCGCGCGGAAAATCGTGTTCTCAAGCTGGCGCACATTGCCCGGCCACGCGAAGCGTTCGAGCAGGTCGGATGCTTCCGGCATCAGACCGGCAACGGCTTTGTGCTCTTCGGCGGCGAAACGCTCGATGAAATGACGCGCCAGTGGCGGAATGTCCTCGTGACGGTCGCGCAGCGGCGGGATCACGATCGGGAAGACGTTCAGGCGATAGTAAAGGTCTTCGCGGAAAAGATTTTCGCGCGTCAGTTCGGCGAGATCGCGGTTGGTGGCGGAGATGATGCGCACATCCACCTTGACCGGCCGCTTGGAGCCGACGGGATCGACTTCGCCTTCCTGCAGCGCGCGCAGCAGCTTTACCTGCATGTCGAGGCGCAGTTCGCCGATCTCGTCGAGAAAAAGCGTGCCGCCATCGGCTTCCTGGAACTTGCCGAGATGCTTGTCGGTCGCGCCGGTGAACGAACCCTTCTCGTGGCCGAAGAGGATCGACTCGATCAGGTTTTCCGGGATCGCGCCGCAGTTCACGGTCACGAACGGCTTGCCGGAGCGATCGGACGAGCCCTGGATCGCGCGCGCGATCAGTTCCTTGCCGACGCCGCTTTCGCCTTCGATCAGAATGGGAATGTTGGATTGCGCCGCGCGCTCTCCAAGACGGAAGACCTGACGCATCGCGCCGGACTTGGCGACAAGATCCTCGAAGGTGAGACGATTGTCGGTTTTCTTCTTCAGGCGCGTGACTTCGTGCGACAGCGTGCCGATCTTGAGTTGGTTGCGGATCGAGACGGTGATGCGTTCCGGGCTTGCGGGCTTGACCAGGAAATCGCTGGCGCCGGCGCGCATCGCCTCGACGGCGGAATCGATTCCGCCCTTCGCGGTCAGCACGATCACCGGCAGATCGGGATGGCTGACGCGCAATTTCGCGAGCACCTGCAATCCGTCCATGTCTGGCATGACGAGATCGAGCAACATGAGCACGATCTGATCGCCGCGCGGTCCGCCTACGAGATCGAGCGCGGGCTGGCCGCCTGGCGCGGTGACGGCCGACATGCCCGAGCGCGTGATCGCCGTTTCCAGCAGACGGCGCTGCACGGGATCGTCATCGACAATAAGAACCGTCTGCGCCATCGCGTGCCTCGGGCGTTGAGGCGCGCAGTTTCGGCTGTCAGAAGTAAAGGCAGATTTAAACTTTGTCCTCGTTCGGGACGTTGCGGTGGATAAGAGAGTTCGCCATGGTGAACAGGTGGTAAAGGCGCGCCGTTCGTGAGCGACAAATCGATTGGCTATTGGGAATATTTCGCCAGGGAGGTGCGGCTTTCCGGTGAAGCGCCGCTCTATGTACGATTAAGCGAGGGCGTTGGAGCCACACCATGGCTTCAGGAAATGGCGTCGCAGGTCCGCACCGGCCAACCGCCGGCCAACGTCCTGTTCGCGTCAGTGCACTTTCTGCTTCTGCGCGGCACCGAGCATCCGCTGCGGCGGCATTATGCAAACCTGAACGGCGGCAGGAGGCTCGAGGGCGAAGACCCGTTTCCGTTGTTCGCGGATTTCTGCGAGACGCATCGCGATCAATTGATGCCGCTGATCCGTTCGCGGGTGACGAACACCAATGAGGTGGGCCGCTCGGGTACCTTGAACGCGGGCTTCCGCGAAGTCGCGCGCGTGGCGGGCGAACCGCTGCATCTGATCGAGATCGGTCCGAGTGCGGGTCTCAACATGATCTGGGATCGCTATCGCGTCCGCTATCGGCGCGGCACGGAGGAATTCCTGACCGATTTGCCGGATGCGAAATTGACATTGGATGTCGAATTGCGTGGCGAGCGCACACCACCGGTGGGGCCCGCGCCGCGCGTGGCGAGCCGCGTTGGTCTGGAGATGAATCCTGTCGATCTCACCAATGCCGACGACCGTGACTGGCTGCGTGCGCTGGTGTGGCCCGATCAGGTCGCGCGGTTCGCGCGGCTGGATGCCGCTCTCGAAATCTACAAGGACGCGCCGCCGAAGATCATTCCCGGCAATGCGCTGGACCTTCTTCCCGACGCGCTGGCGCGCGTGGCGGCGAACGAAGCGGTCTGCGTCTACCACACGTACGTCACTTATCAGTTCCTGCCGAAGATGCGCCACGCGCTTTACGATCTCCTCACGGTGGCGGGGCTGCGGCGTCCGGTGTGGTGCCTGTCGAACGAGGGCCAGAGCAACAACGAAAACTATCTGACGCTCTGGCGTTACCACGACGGCACGAAGGAGGAGCGCATGCTCGCACGCACCCATCCCCACGGCACCTGGATTGAATGGCTCGCAAACTGATGACCAAGAACCTGTTTATGCAGCGACGAATGATTGGAGCTATCGCGGTTACGGGCTTGTTGGTCGTTGCGACGGGCAGCGTGTCCGAATTGGTGCGGGCAAGAATGCGCGCCAGTTGCGATCTCAAGTCGCTGGACGATTTGCGCCAAGCAGCGTGGGAACGCGCCAATATGGAAGCGAAACGCGATGCGAATGCTGTCGTGGCGACGGTTTCCCCCGAGCCTGTTCAACAAGGTTTTGTAGTCGGCGACGATTGGGAACGTGCCCATTTCACTTTTGCAGCCCGCAATGCCCGCGACCGATACATCTATGCTTCGGTCTCGCATTGGTGCCAAACTCACATATCTTGGGGCAATGATGTGGTGCCTCATATCTGAGTTTCGCTGACAGTGAAGCAGTTGCCATGACTGACGATGACGACCTGCCGCCCGTTCCGCCCGTCCAGGGCGCAGAGCCGGAGATGTTCACGGTCACGGAAAACCAGGGACCGCTCACGCCGCTCGCCGGTTCGCCGCCGCCGGCGCCCAAATGGTTCAAGGACCAGATCGCACAGGAACCCGAGCACAACTACATCACAGTCGATGGTGCACGGATCCATTATCAGCGCTGGGGCGACCGTGCGCGGCCGGGACTGCTTCTGGTGCACGGCAACGCGGCGCACGCCCATTGGTGGGACTTCATCGCGCCATTGCTGGCGCGCGACTACAACGTCGCGGCGCTCGATCTTTCCGGCATGGGCGACAGCGACTGGCGTAAGGACTTCTATTCGATGGAGCGCTTCGCGCGCGAGGAGATCGGGGTCTGCGAAGATGCCGGGATGTTCGTGCCGACGGAACTTCCGATCATCGTCGCGCACAGCTTCGGCGGTTTCGTCACGATCCTGACCGGCGCGCTTTATGGCGAGAGGCTGGCGGGAACCGTGATCGTCGACTCGCCGGTCAACCCGCCGGAGCGCGAAGGTAGCGGCCCATCCCAGCGCGTGATCAAGCCGCATCACATTTATCCGACGCTGGCCGCCGCGCTTGCCCGGTTCCGCTTGATGCCGCCGCAGACGGCCGAGAACCTCTACCTCGTGGACTGGGTGGCGCGGCATTCGCTGAAGGAGGTCGAGGGCGGCTTCACCTGGAAGTTCGATCCTGCGATCTGGCAGCACTTCTCCATCGGCGACACGGCGGCGCGCCTTCGCGAGACGAAATGCCGGATCGGCATTTTCCGCGGCGAGCACTCGATCCTGCTGCCGCCGGATATCGGCGAGTACATGTTCAATCTGCTCGGCCGCTCCGCGCCGGTGGTCGAGATCCCACAGGCCCAGCATCACATCATGCTGGACCAGCCTCTGGCGTTCGTTGCGGCGCTCCGGGCGCTTCTCGCCGACTGGAACCACTCGGTTTCGACAAGGCGGGCTTAGAGGATGCGGCAGTTGCCCCACAACCCGCGTTTGCTATAGTCCCGGCCGCTTCGAAATACGCGGGGAATCAATGGCGGACGACCACTACGAATCGGGACATATGGACATCTCCCAGCACAAGAAAACCTGGTCGGGCTTCGTCAAGTTCACCGAGATTTCGATTGTGGGCATCGGCATCGTCATGTTCCTCCTGATGCTGTTCCGCACCCACAACTAAGCCGCCTTTCGCCCGAGGGGCGCCCATGAAGCTTGCAGTCCTGAAAGAGCGCCGCGATGGCGAAACGCGCGTTGCCGCGACCGCGGAGACGGTGAAGAAGCTCAAGGGTCTCGGTCTCGACGTGGTCGTGGAGACCGGTGCGGGCGCCGGTGCGCGTGTGCGCGATGCCGACTACACCGCCGGCGGCGCGATGATCGCGCCAGACGCGGCATCGGCGCTGAAAGATGCCGACATCGTCCTGAAAGTGCGCGGCCCGGAGGCGAACGAGATCGCCGGGATGAAGAAGGGGGCGGTCTATGCCTCGTTGCTTGCGCCGTATACGGAAAAAGGCCCGATCTCGAGCCTGGCCGCGCAGGGCGTGAACGCCTTCGCGATGGAATTCATTCCGCGCATTTCGCGTGCGCAGGCGATGGACGTTTTGTCGTCTCAGGCGAACCTCGCCGGATATAAAGCGGTGCTCGACGCCGCCGCCACCTTCGGTCGCGCGATGCCGATGATGATGACAGCAGCGGGCACCATCGCGCCGGCGCGCGTGTTTATTATGGGGGTGGGCGTCGCGGGCCTTCAGGCGATAGCGACCGCACGTCGTCTCGGCGCGATCGTGACCGCGACGGACGTGCGCCCCGCCACCAAGGAACAGGTCGTCTCGCTCGGCGCGAATTTCGTGGCCGTCGAAGACGAAGAATTCAAACAAGCGGAAACCACGGCCGGTTACGCCAAGCCCATGTCGGAGGCGTATCAGGCGAAACAGGCGGCCCTCGTCGCCGAACACATCAAGAAGCAGGACATCGTCATCACCACCGCACTGATTCCTGGTCGCAAGGCGCCGGTGCTGGTCACCGCGGAAATGATCGCGACCATGAAGCCGGGCTCGGTGATCGTCGATCTCGCGGCGGAACAGGGCGGGAATACCCCGCTCACCAAACCGAACGAAGTCATCGAGACGAACGGCGTGACCATCATGGGGTATACCAATCTCCCCGCACGGCTCGCGGTGGATACGTCGTCCCTCTACGCGCGCAATCTGTTCAATTTCGTGAGCCTGATCGTCGACAAGAAGACCGGCGCGCTCGCGCTCAACTGGGACGACGAGATCGTGAAAGGCGCGGGGCTCACCCGCGACGGCGAGATCGTGCATCCGAGTTTGAAGGGGCAATAGGTATGTCTCTCTCAAATACAAAAAGAACACCCTCGCCCCCTTCAGGGGGAGAGGGAGAACAGAGGCGCTGATGGAAGCCATCGATCCCTTCGTCTTCCGGCTCTCGATCTTCGTGCTGGCGATCTTTGTCGGCTACTTCGTGGTGTGGTCGGTGACGCCCGCGCTGCACACGCCGCTGATGAGCGTGACGAACGCGATCTCCTCGGTGATCGTGGTCGGCGCGCTGATCGCGGTGTCGGTCGAAACCATCGGCGCCGCATCGTGGACGTCCAAGATGCTCGGCTTCGTGGCGCTGATCCTCGCCAGCGTGAACATCTTCGGCGGCTTCCTCGTCACGGCGCGCATGCTCGCGATGTATAAGAAGAAGGAGGGCAAGTGATGTCGGCGCTTCACCTGCACCTCATGCTTCGACAGGCTCAGCATGAAGGTTTTGAGCAACCCTTTACCCTGAGCTTGCCCGGCTTCGCCAAGGCTATGCCGGGCTTAGGTGGAAACCACTTGCCCGCCGTAGCTGAAAGCGTAGGCGGGTCGAAGGGTGACTGCGCGAGATTGCAGCCATGAACGCCGATCTCGCAGCCCTCGCCTATCTTGTCTCCGGCGTCCTGTTCATCATGGCGCTGCGCGGATTGTCGTCGCCGGTGACCAGCCGCGCGGGCAACCGCAACGGCATGATCGGCATGGCGATTGCCATAGTTACGACGATATGGGTCGTTTACGAAGCAAACCTCGCGACGCGCGAGAAATTCCATATTGATGTTGGTTCAGCGCTTGATCCGGCAACCGTGATTCTAATAGTGGTGGGTCTGGCCATCGGCGCTGGCATCGGCGCGGTGCTCGCGCGCCGCATCGCGATGACGGCTATGCCGCAGCTGGTTGCCGCGTTCCATTCGCTGGTCGGTCTGGCGGCCGTTCTGGTCGCGGGCGCCGCGTTCTATTCGCCGGCGGCCTTCGGTATCGGCGCTGAAGGTGCGATCCGGATGCAGAGCCTGATCGAGATGTCGCTTGGCGTCGCCATCGGTGCGATCACGTTCGCGGGCTCGATCATCGCGTTCGCCAAGCTCAACGGCAACATGAGCGGCGCGCCGATCATCCTGCCGATGCGCCACGCGCTGAACATCCTGATCTTCGCCGCGATCATCGGATTGATCATCTACTTCGCGATGACGCAGCAGGCGTGGACGTTCTGGGCGATCACGGCGCTCAGCTTCGTCTTCGGCATTACGCTCATCATCCCCATCGGCGGCGCGGACATGCCGGTCGTCGTCTCGATGCTGAACTCCTATTCGGGATGGGCGGCAGCGGCGATGGGGTTCACCCTGGAGAACACAGCACTGATCATCACCGGCGCGCTGGTCGGTTCATCCGGCGCGATCCTCTCCTACATCATGTGCAAGGGCATGAACCGCAGCTTCGTCTCCGTCATCATGGGCGGTTTCGGCGGCGAAGTGGCCGCGGGCGGCGGCGGCAAGGCCGAGACGCGTCCGGTGAAGCAGGGCTCCGCCGAAGACGCAGCCTTCATCATGAAGAACGCAGGCAGCGTGATCATCGTGCCGGGCTATGGCATGGCGGTGGCGCAGGCGCAGCACGCCGTGCGTGAGATGGCCGATATCCTCAAGAAGGAAGGCGTGAAGGTTTCCTATGCGATCCATCCGGTCGCGGGCCGCATGCCGGGCCACATGAACGTCCTGCTTGCCGAGGCGAACGTGCCGTATGACGAAGTGTTCGAACTCGAGGACATCAACTCCGAGTTCGCGCAGGCCGATGTCGCCTATGTCATCGGCGCGAACGACGTGACCAATCCGTCGGCCAAGACCGATCCCAAATCGCCGATCTTCGGCATGCCGATCCTCGACGTGGAAAAGGCCAAGACCGTGCTGTTCATCAAGCGCGGCATGGGCAGCGGTTATGCCGGCGTCGAGAACGAGCTCTTCTTCCGCGACAACACGATGATGCTCTTCGGCGATGCCAAGAAAATGACCGAAGAGATCGTGAAGAATCTAGGTTAGCGTCGCGATGCTCCAGCAATTTTTCGGCTGGGTCTTTGGCATTCCTGCCTCCGGCGAACACGACGCCACGATCCAGAATCTTTCTGCCGGCCTCGATCCGGTCGCTGCGTCCGAGCGGCTCAGAAACGCCGTTCAGCACAATACCGAAAAAGCCGGCGCTTTGCTCGCGGCACAGGGAATTTTCATCGTCGCAGATACCTTCGCGCTGGACCACGGCTGGCCAAAAATCCCGATCCTGGTCTCGCTCGTCAGTCTCGTTGTCGGCGCGTTTCTGGTCATGTCGATCCTGCGCAGCACCATGCGCATGTATCGCCGTCGCATCGAGGGTGCCGAGCCGATCCGCGCGATCTATAACCTGCTCATCTCGCGCATGATCCGGTTCAACAGCGCTCTCTATCTGACGTTCTTCTCGATCCTGCTCCTCGCCATCGCGGCGATGAGTTTCGTGTGATGCGTATCCGCGAGGCCGATGTTACCCGCGACCGTGTGGCGCTGCTCTCCTTCATCATGGGCTCGCAGCAATTTGAGTATGCGATCGAGCCGAACCGGCGGTTGGACGAGCCGGTTGCTGCCGAGCACCTCGACAAGCTGATCGCGCATCTGCGCGAGCATGACGGCAAAATGTTTGTCGCCGAAGCCGGTGGCCAGGTTCTCGGCTGGGCTGTTGTCGCCACATACAAAGGCGAGGCGTTCATCGTTCCCGAAGAGCGCGACTATGCCTACATCTTCGAATTGTTCGTCGCGGAAAAGACGCGCGGGCAGGGCACCGGCCGCGCACTGATCGCTGCGTGCGAGGACTGGGCACGCGCGAAGAACTTCAAGACGATCCAGATCGGGGTTCTCGCCGGCAACGCGCGCGCGGCGAGTATCTATCGCGCGGCCGGCTATTCCGATTACGCACTCGAGCTGCGGAAATATCTGCGCTGACAAACGCGCGCCGATGCGCAATTCGGGTTGTTCGCACGACCAGCGCCGGATAATAGTCCTGACGTTCTATTCCAGGACGCGCCGTGGAGAAAAAGATCTGTATCCTTAGCGACAGTCACGCTGCTTCCCTGAAGCAGGGTCTGCGTCGCATCGCGCCCGATTTTCCCGGCGTAGAGGTGACGTTCTTTGTAGGCATGCGCAGCGAGTGGGGGAATGTGTCGGTCGATGGTGGCGCGATCGTTGCCTCTGTCGAGTCGCTTCGGGAGAAATGGCTTCGCAGCTCTCCCGGGAAACACGCGATAGGCGATGAGTATGACGTCTATGTCGTTTACAGCATGGGCATATCTGCGTGGGGAACCCTGACGCAAAAGATGATTCTGCAGCAGGTGCCATACGATTCCGAAGAGATGGCGCGTGTGATCTACTCAAGTTTGAGTACAACACCCGGGTTAAAAGCGGTTTCCGCGCTTCGGAAAATCACGCGTCGCCCAATTCTCATGGTCGCCGGCCCGCATTCACCGGACGAATTTTCGATCCCTCTGCGCACGCTGACGCCGGAGGCGTTGCGTCATCTGGTGGCGCAGTTTCACAAGACCTGCGTTCGCCTGGCGGAGGAATTTGGCGCGAAATTCATTGCGCAGCCGAGACGGACCGTAAATCCGGATGGCGCAACAACGAATATGAAATTCTTCTCCGGCATAGCGGGCGACAAGGGGCACATGAACGCCGACTACGGCGCCATCATTGCGGGCCGGATATTGCGATCGTCGGCTCTGGTATCCCTTAAATCCTTGTGAGATGCGGCAATTTCGGGTTGGCGGATCGGGAACGGGCCGTCTATTCTCCGGCTCCCAAAGCGCCTTCAGGAGCCTTCCATGTCCGATGCCAAAACCACGCCGCCCGAGAAGCCCGCGCAATCGCAAGGGATGTGGATCGCGGCCATCGTGGTCGCGGTTGTCGTCATCGGCGGCGGTGGTTGGTGGTTTCTGCGCGGCGGCCATGGCCTGACAACGGCTTCGACCGCGAAGCTGCCGGCCATGATCGGAACAATGGCCGAAGGCGTCACGCAACTCGACACGACTCTGCCGCCCGAGGACAAGATCTGCTCCACGACGCTGACGCGCGCGCTCGATTTCGGCGCTCTTCCGGCCGGGGCCACGCTGGTGAGCAGCGACGCGCAGGCATCGCAGCCCGAAGGTCATTACACCTGTCAGGCGCAGGGCAGCGACGGCAAATACACGCTCGTTGTCGACGCGACTTGTCCCGGTTCGCAGAACAAGACCTGTTATGCGCTCGACAGTGTGAAGCGCGACGACGGCACAATGGCCTATCGCCGCCGTCCCTGGCCGTGGTCCGGCTGATCGTTCGCGCGACGGTCTTTTTCTTCCATTCACAAGGCGTCCTCTCATGAAAGAACTCGACCACTTCATCGCTGGCAAGCATGTGAAGGGCGCATCGGGCCGTTTCGGCGATGTGTTCAATCCCTCGACCGGTGAAATTCAGGCCAGGGTCGCGCTCGCGACGAAAGCCGAGATGCGCAGCGCTGTCGAAGCCGCGCTGAAGGCGTTCCCCGAATGGTCGAGCGTGAACCCGCAGCGACGCGCACGCGTGATGTTCAACTTCAAGGGGCTCATCGAAAAGAATATGGATGAGCTTGCGCACATGCTCTCGTCCGAGCATGGCAAGGTGCTTGCGGATTCGCGCGGCGACGTGCAGCGCGGGCTGGAGGTGATCGAGTTCGCCTGCGGCATCCCGCATCTGATGAAGGGCGAATACACCGAAGGCGCGGGCCCCGGCATCGACATCTATTCGATGCGCCAGCCTTTGGGGGTCGTTGCCGGCATCACGCCGTTCAATTTCCCGGCGATGATTCCGATGTGGATGTTCGGCGTCGCCATTGCCTGCGGCAATTGCTTCATCAACAAGCCGAGCGAGAAGGACCCGAGCGTCCCGCTGCGCCTCGCCGAACTGATGATGGAGGCTGGCGCGCCGGCCGGCGTGCTCAACGTCGTCAACGGCGACAAGGAAGCGGTCGACGCCATTTTGGACGATCCCGATATCCAGGCGGTGAGCTTCGTCGGGTCGTCGGCGATCGCGCATTATGTCTATTCGCGCGGCACCGCCAACAACAAGCGCGTGCAGGCGATGGGCGGCGCGAAGAATCACGCCATCATCATGCCGGATGCCGATCTCGATCAGGTGACGAACGAGTTGATCGGCGCGGGTTACGGCTCCGCCGGCGAACGTTGCATGGCGATCTCGGTCGCGGTGCCGGTGACGGACAAGATCGGCGATGCGCTGGTAGACCGCCTGAAGCCGCGCGTGGAGTCGCTGCGCGTGGGCCTCTCGACCGATCCCGATGTCGATTACGGCCCGATGGTGACGAGGGAACACCGCGTCAAGGTGATGAACTACATCGACATGGGCGTGAAGGAAGGCGCGGAGCTTGTTGTCGATGGCCGCGGCTTCAAGATGCAGGGCTATGAGAACGGCTACTATCTCGGCGGCTCGCTATTCGACCGGGTGAAGCCCAACATGCAGACCTATCAGGACGAGATCTTCGGACCCGTTTTGCAAGTCGCGCGCGCGAAGGATTTCGACGATGCCGTCGCGCTTCCGACCAATCACCAATACGGCAACGGCGTCGCGATCTTCACCCGCGACGGCGACTCCGCGCGCGAATTCGCAAGCCGCGTGCAGGTCGGCATGGTCGGCATCAACATCCCGATCCCGGTTCCGCTCGCCTATCATACCTTCGGCGGCTGGAAACGCTCGGCCTTTGGCGATGTGAACCAGCATGGCCCCGAGGGCGTGCGGTTCTACACCCGTATCAAGACCGTGACCCAGCGCTGGCCCAAGGGCGGCGTCCGCGAAAACGCCAGCTTCGTTATTCCGACGATGAAGTAAGGCGGGTTGGTCAAGCTTGACCAACTACCTTGACCAACTTGACCAACTCGGCTAGGGTTCGGTCATGACGCGTCAGGTCAACCTCTACGAAGCCAAGACCCAGCTTTCGCAGCTCGTCGAAGACGCCGCTAAGGGTGAGGAGATCATCATCGCGAAGAACGGCAAGCCGATGGTCAAACTGGTTGCAACGACGCCGGAAACGAAACCGCAAAAACGTGTGTTTGGCCAACTCAAAGGCCTCGTCGGTCTTGCTCCTGATTTTGACGCAGCTGACGAGGAGATTGAGCGTCTGTTCTACGAAGGTGATCTCAACGATCCGCCGATCCCGTTCAAGCACGAATGACCCGCTTCCTTCTGGACACGCACATTTTCGTCTGGACCAAGACAGCCGAACGGCCCGTGCTGCCGCACGTCCTCTCGCAAATGGCCGATCCTGCCAACGAGGTGTTGGTCAGTCTCGCAAGTGCTTGGGAGCTTTGCATCAAAGCGGCAGTAGGAAAACTTACGGGCGATGCTTCTCTTCTCGTAGGCGAAGAAGCGTCCTTCGAACGGGCTCTCGAAACATCCGGACTTCAGTTGCTGCCAATTTTGCCGACGCACATCTTCGCAGTTCGAAATCTCCCAATGTATCATCGCGATCCGTTCGACAGGCTGATCGTCGCGCAAGCAATAACAGAAGGCATGACCCTCATCACGGCGGACCGGCGGCTGGATGCTTATGAAGGTCTCGACATGATTGTGGGCGCTTAAACTACGCGTTCCGCGCCATCAAGCCGCCATCGACGGGGATGGTCGCGCCGGTGATGTAGCTCGCGGCGGGCAGGCACAGGCTCAAGGTCATGTGCGCGACTTCCTCCGGCATTCCGTAACGGCGCAGCGCCGTGCGGCGCTTGGCGAAGACGTTCTTGTCTTCGTCAGAGATCGACGCCGTCATCGCCGTGCTGATCGGGCCGGGGCAGACGCAGTTCACGGTGATGCCTTCGGGGCCAAGTTCGACGGCCAGCGCGCGGGTGAGGCCGGTGACGCCGGCTTTCGCGGCAGCATAGGGAGAGTCGCGCGAGGTCGCGCCCAGCGCCTCGGTCGAGGCGATATTCACGATCCTGGGCGCTTTCGATTTGCGCAGATGCGGCAGCGCCGCGCGGATCACCTGCTGCTGCGCGGTGAGCAAAACGCCCACCGCACGTGACCACACCGCGTCGTAATTCTGGCTGTCGATGGGAGAAAAAGCCGAGATGCCAGCATTGTTGACGACAATGTCGAGCCCGCCCCATGCGGCAACGATCTCATCGATCACGGTGCGGATACGCGCAGCGTCGGTGACATCGAGCGCCCAGGCTTTCGCCGATCCGCCTTGCGCCGCTATGGCATCGGCGGTTTCACGTGCACTCGCTTCGTTGAAATCGGTGACGGCGACGTGGGCGCTTTCGGCGGCGAAGACCTCCGCGGTCGCGCGGCCCATGCCGGAGCCAGCTCCTGTGATCAGCACGACGGAGCCTTTGACGGAGCGCGACAGCACTACTTCACGCCGCCGAGCTTGCAGATGTGCTTCCACTCGGCTTCCGTGACCGGCTGCACCGACAGCCGCGGCTCGCGCACAAGCACCATGCTTTTCAGCTTTGGATCGGCTTTCACGTCGGCGAGCGTCACGGGCCTAGGCACATCCTTCACCGCTTTCACATCGACAAGACCGAACTTGCCGGTCTCATCGGTCGGATCGGGTTTGTATTCGGCAATGACCTCGACGATGCCGACGATCTGCTTCTCATCGCCGGTGTGATAGAAGAAGCCGAGATCGCCTTTCTTCATCCCTTTCATGTGTTTCGCGGCGGCGAAATTGCGCACGCCGCTCCACGGCTCGCCCTTCACGCCGCGTTTCTTCTGCATCTCCCAGGAGAACGTCTCGGCCTCGGTCTTGAACAGCCAGTGATTCATAGCTTCGCCTCGCAGAAATTCGCGGTCGCCTTCCACGGCCGCAATTCGGACGACTGGAACAGCCCGGCCTTCGCATAGGGATCGTTCTGTTGCCAGATCCGCGCAGCGGCAAGGTCGGGCGCTTCGATGACGATCATGCTGCCTTCCATCTCGCCCTGCGCATTCAGGAACGGTCCGCCCAGCCTGACCGCGCCGGTCTCTTTCACATAGGCGAAATGCGCCTCGCGCGTCGCCATGCGCAGTTGCAGCGAGCCTTCCTTGTCGATGGCGGTGAGCACGAACAGCATGGTTCCTCCTATTGCGGCACTCTATTCTGGTTTGAGGGGCCGGCTCATCAACCGTAACACCGCATCGCCGAGCGGCAAGCTGCCGTCGAGCACGGCGGCGACCGCTTCGGCGATGGGCAATTCGATGCCTTCCTTCTTCGCGCGCTTGACGATGGCCGGCGCCGTCTCGACGCCTTCGGCGAGCGCGTGGCCGGGCGCATCGAGTTCTTTCAAGGCTCCGCCCTGGCCGAGCGCGTGACCGAAGCTGAAATTGCGCGAGGATTTGCTTGTTGCGGTCAGCACGAGATCTCCGAGGCCCGACAGACCCATCAATGTTTCGGGTTTTGCGCCCAGCGCCGTGCCCAGCCGTGTCAGCTCCGCGAAGCTGCGCGCGATCAGCGCCGCCCGCGCGCTTTCACCCAAGCCCATGCCGTCTACGATGCCGCTGGCGATGGCATAGACATTCTTCGCGGCGCCGCCGAGCGCCACGCCCACGATGTCGTCGCTGGCGTAAGGCCGGAATGTCGCGTGGCCGAGCGCGGCCTGAAGCTTCAGTGCGATGTCCATGCGCGCGGCAATCGTCACCGCCGTCGGCATGCCGCGCGCGACATCTTTTGCGAAAGACGGTCCGGATAAAATCGCCGGCTCGCAATCGGGCGTGGCCTCGCTGAGGATTTCCGTCAGAAGTTCGCCGGTGGATTTCTCGATGCCTTTCGCGCACAGCACCAACGGCGTTCCCGTCGCCGCGTGACGCGCGATGTCCTTAAGGCTTGCGCGCAGATGCTGTGCCGGAACGACAAGCAGCAATGCGTCGGCTTTCGCGGTGCCGGCGATGTCGCTTGTGACTGCGATATTGGCCGGAAGTTTCACCCCCGGCAGATACATCGTGTTCTCTGCTGTACTTTGCATCTCCGCGACAAGGTCCCGCTCACGGGCCCAAAGGCTCACGGACCGCCCGGCCTGGGCTGCGGCGATGGCCAGGGCCGTCCCCCAGGCACCGGCGCCGACCACCCCAATATTCTGATAACCTATTGCTTTGTCTGTTGTTTGAGGCATTTCGGCCCAATGCTGCAGCGCGGAAGATTGAACGGTTTGTTGATTATTCAGAAAATCTGCCTATGTTGTTGTGAGGAATCGATGACAAGACCGCGACGACGCGGCGTCAAAGGGAACGCTTATGGCCGAAAAAGACAATATCCGCGAACAGATCGTTTGCGCCGCGAAGAAACGTTTTTCGCATTTCGGCTATGCCAAGACGACGATGGCGGAGGTCGCCACCGATTGCGCGATGTCGCCGGGCAATCTCTATCGCTTCTATCCCGGCAAGCTCGACATCGCCGAGGCCATCGCGACCGAAGATTACACGAAACATCTGACCGCCATGCGCAAGCTCGCCGTGACGCCAGGCAAGGATGCGCGCGAGCGCCTGCACGATCTTCTGTTCGAAGAACTGCGCCGCACCTATCACAAGCTGGAGAAGGATCCGCGCGCCTATGAGATGGCGCTGGTGATTTCGCGCGAGCGGCCCGAATACGCGAACTGGATGCTGGGCGAGGAGCGCAAGATTCTCGTCGAGCTGATGGACGAAGCGGAACGCCGCGGCGAGTTCACGTTCGACAACAAGGAGTTCGTAGCGGAGATGATCCAGGCGGCGACGATGAAGTTCCGCTATCCGCAGCTCTGGTCGAAGCTCACGCTGCCGAAGCTCGAGCGCGAGTTGGAAGGTGTAATCCAATTGCTGATCAACGGTATCTGCCCGAAGGCAATCGAAGCCGCCCGCATGGCACAGCACCACGCCGCTGCCTGACCGCCCTTCTTTCCGCCGCAAACGCAGCCTATAGCTCTGCCATGCGCAGATTTATCCTTTGTCTTGCAATACTGGCCGCGACGTTCGGCGTAGCTTTTGCCGATCCCGTCGGCGTAGCCCAGTTCACGCCCGCGCAGCGCGCCGATCTCGCACGCGTCAACACCTATCTCAATTCCATCCGCACCATGACCGGCGGCTTCACTCAGATCGATCCCAGTGGCGACATCGATCAGGGTACGTTTGCGATCGCCAAGCCCGGCAAGATGCGGTTCGAATACAAGCCGCCGGCGCCAAACCTGATCGTGTCGGACGGCAAGACGGTCGCGGTGATAAATTCGCGGTTGAACACTGTCGATCCCTATTCGCTCTCGGATACACCGCTCGACATCATCCTCGGTGACAAGATCGACCTGCTGAACGATCATTCCATTACCGGCGTCGAGCGTCAGCAGGACGCGCTGGTCGTCCGCGCGCGCTCGCGTGGCAGCAACGCGCAAGGCAATATCGCGCTGGTGTTCGCGGAGCCGAACCTGGAACTGCGGCAGTGGACCGTCGTGGACAATCAGGGACTTCAGACGACGGTTGCGTTGCGCGATGTGCAGATCGGCGCCGACGTCTCCCATGTTTCATTCGCTGTGCCGCCCAAGAAATGACATGGCGCGCAAGCATGGCAGCCCCGCGCTTGCGGGCGTCATGAACCCTTGCTAGGGCATCGCCATGGCCCCCCGCAAACCGATCGTCGGCATCCCGAGCGACCACCGCATGGTCGGCAAACATCCGTTCCATATGGTCGGCGAGAAGTACATCGCGGCCGTGCGCGACGGCTCGAATGCGACGCCGTTGATGATCCCCGTGCTCGCCAATCCGATCCCGCCGGAGGAATTGATCGCCAGCATCGACGGTTTTCTGTTCACCGGCTCGCTCTCCAATGTCGCGCCGAAGCATTATGGCGGTGCCGCACCGCGCGATGGCGTGTTGCAGGATGAGCGCCGCGACGACACGACCCTGCCGCTGCTCAAGGCCGCCATCGCCGCCGGAAAGCCGGTGCTGTGCGTGTGCCGCGGCTTTCAGGAATTGAACGTCGCGTTCGGCGGCACGCTGCATCAGCATGTGCAGGAAATCCCTGGCCGCAGCGACCATCGCGAAAATCCTCAAGCGCCGCTCGACGAGCAATACGGTCCCGCGCACACGATCTCGGTGCAGCCGGGTTGTCTGCTCGCCGATATTCTGGGCGCCGGAATCTTCCAAGTGAATTCATTGCACGGTCAGGGCATCGACAAGCTCGCGCCATCGCTCCATGCCGATGCGGTCGCGCCGGATGGAACCGTCGAGGCGGTTTCTATGCCGGAGGCGAAGTCGTTCATGCTGGGCGTCCAGTGGCACCCGGAGTGGCGCTGGGCCGACGACGAAGTCAGCACAGCGATCTTCCATGCCTTTGGCGAGGCCTTGGGCGACGCGGCGCGCTGATTTACTCCGCGCTAACGGCTCCTTCGCCATCATGGGCGGCTCCGGTCCCCATGTCGAAATCAGCGAGACTTCTCGGATTTGCCTTCGCCAATGCGGACCTTCTGTTCGAGGTCGACCGCGGCGGTAACGTCTTGTTTGCCACGGGTGCCGCCGGCGAGTTCACGCCAAAAGGCGCGGAGGGCCTCATCGGGCAAGGCGCCGCCGGACTGTTCGAGCCCTCCGAAGCCGCGAAGTTCGTGTCGTCCGTGCGGGGCTTGAGCGAGGGCGACCGGATCGGGCCGATGCGCCTCAGGCTCATCACCGGTAGCGACTCGATGGTCTCGATGTTCCGCCTGCCGCTGAACGCGGAGACCATCTCCTGCACACTGTCGAAACCCGGCGGCCGGTCCGCATTTGCGGGCACGGCAATGGACAGCAAGACCGGTCTCGCGACACGCGATTCCTTCCTGGATGCCGCCGCCAAAGTTTCCGACGAAGGCGATGCGCTGACCCTGGTGGATGTGCCGGGCCTCTCCGAACTCTGCGCGAAGATGCCGGCAGATCAGGCCGCGAAATTGCTCGAGCTGATCGGCCTTGCGGTGAAGGCATCCGGCGCGAAGGCCTCCGGCCGTCTGTCGGACAACAGCTTCGGCGCGATCACCAACGCAACCCATGGCGCGGATTTCGCGCATCATATCCGCAAGGCCCTCTTGGATGGCGGCGCCGATGGCGCGGAGGTTTCGGAAGCGCATATTGCCCTGAAAGGCCCCGGCCTTTCGATCGGCCAGCGCATGTTGGCGGTTCGCTATGTCGTGGAGCGTTTCGCAAACGGCAAGAATATCCGCGATTGCGGCAAGGATCTCGCCGGATCGTTCGGCGCGATGATGAATGAAACGCAGGAGCGTATGCGCGCCCTCTCGCAGACGGTCTCCTCCGGCAATTTCGATATGGCCTATCAGCCGATCAAATCGCTCAAGACCGGCACGCTGTCGCATTATGAATCGCTGGTGCGCTTCGCCGCCAACAAGACGGCCGAGACCGTATCGATGGTCGAGCAGCTCGGGATGGCCGCGTCGTTCGATCTCGCCGTCGCGTTAAAGGTGATCGGCGCAGTGCAGGCGGAGAAGGACAAATCGATCCACGTCGCCATCAATCTCTCCGGTCATACCATCGCCTCGCCGCAGAGTTTCGGTCTGGTCGCGGGCTTTCTCGCGCGCTATCGCGCACTCGCGCCGCGTCTGCTGATCGAGATCACCGAGACGGCGGAGATCACCGATCTCGACTCTGCGAACAAGGCGGTCGCCGCGTTACGCGAGATGGGCTATCGCGTCGGGCTCGACGATTTCGGCGCCGGGGCCGCGTCGCTCAACTATCTCCACGGCCTCGCGGTCGATTTCGTGAAGTTCGACGGCTCGCTGGTGAAGAAGCTCGGCGCCTCGGACCGCGACGACACGCTGCTGCGCGGGATGCTCAAGCTCTGCGGCGAACTCGGCATGCACACGATCGCCGAATGCATCGAAACCCAGGAGCAGGTCGACAGGGCCCGCGAGATCGGCTTCGACTACGGCCAGGGCTTCTTCCTCGGAAAACCGCAGGAAGGGTTGGAGCCGCGGACCGAGCCGGCAAAGGCCGCCAAGCGCAAAGGCGCCAGAGAAAGCTGGATCTGATTTTGGCTGCTTTCCAGCCTTGACTATTTAGTAAGTTATAACTTACGGTAAGTCATGGCTTATCAAAGTGCCTTTGCGGCCCTGTCCGATCCCACCCGCCGGGCGGTCTTCGAACGCCTTATCGACGGCGCCCAGCCGGTCGGACGGATCGCCAGGGGCATGCCGGTCAGCCGGCCGGCGGTATCGCAACATCTGAAGGTGCTGAAGGAGGCAGGTCTGGTGACGGATCGCGCCGAAGGGACGCGCCGCGTCTACAGTATCGATCCCAACGGTCTGGGTGCGCTGCGCCGCTATCTCGACCAGTTCTGGGAGCAGACGCTGGACGCCTTCGCGACCGAAATCGAAAAAGACACGACACGGGAAGAGGGGAAGGAATGACAAAGACGATCACGCTCGCGCCGGTGCGCAAATCGCTCACGGTGAAAGCGCCGCGGGCAAAAGCGTTCGAGGTTTTCACATCGGGCATGTCGCGCTGGTGGCCGCCGACGCACACGATCCTGAAGGCGCCGTTCAAGGAGTCGATCATCGAACCGCGCGTGGGCGGACGCTGGTATCATGTCGGAACCGACGGCTCGACCTGCGAAACGGGATTGGTCCGCGTCTGGGATCCGCCTGGCCGTCTGGTGCTGGTGTGGCGGTTGAACCAGAAATGGGAATATGACCCCGATCTCGACACCGAGGTGGAAATTCGCTTCGTCGCCGACGGTGCATCCACGAAAGTCGAACTCGAACATCGTTACATCGAGCGCATGGGCGAGGGCGGCGACGCCGCGCGCGCCGCTGTCGATGGTCCCATGGGCTGGGGTGGTATTTTGGACGAGTTCCGCAAATCGGCAGAGGGAATTTGAGATGCAGTCCTTGAGAGCAATGTTGTGTGGCGGCGCTGTGGCATTCGCCCTGATCGCTATGCAATGCGCAGCCCATGCGGAGGTCGTGGATCAGCAGGCCAACGGCTTCAGCATTCAGGAGCACGAACAGATAGCGGCGACTCCAGACAAGATCTATGCCGCGCTGATCGAGCCTTCGAAATGGTGGAGTTCCGCACACACGTTTTCCGGCGATGCGAAAAACATGACGCTCGATGCGCGCGCGGGTGGCTGCTGGTGCGAAGCCTTGCCCAAGAGCGGCGGCAGCGTGCTGCACATGACCGTTGTCAATGCCGTTCCCGGCATGCTGCTGCGCCTGCGCGGCGCGCTCGGCCCGTTTCAGAGCACCGGCATGGACGGCGCGATGAACATCGTGCTGACGCCAAAGAAGGACGGCACGACGCAGGTCGATCTCGTCTACAATCTCGGCGGCTATATCTGGGGCGGTTATCAGGCGCTCCCGAAAACCGCCGACGGTGTTCTGGGCCTGCAGCTCTTCCGTCTCAAGCAACTGATCGAAACCGGCTCTCCCGATACGCCGCGTCCCGCAACCACGCCCAATCCCGCAGAGGAAAAAAAGAAATGAGCCTGAAAATTCATGCCTTTCCGCCGAGTCCGCGGGGCTTCAAGGTCATCAGCGTCGCGGCGCATCTCGACGTTCCGCACGAGTTCGTGTTCTGCGATCTCACCAAGGGCGTGCAGAAGACGCCCGAATTCACTGCGCTCAATCCCAACCAGCGCATGCCCGTCCTCGAAGGCGACGGCTGGTCGCTGTGGGAATCCAACGCCATCGCGCAATATCTCGCGACCTTGAAGCCGGGCCTTCTGCCGATGGATGAAAAGGCGCGCGCCGATGTCACGCGCTGGATGTTCTGGGAATCCTCGGACTGGGATCCGGCCTGCGCGACCCTGATCTTCGAGCGCTTCGTGAAAGGCTTCTTCGGCGGCGGACCCGCCGATCCGGCGGAGGTGGAAAAAGGCCTCACGAAATTCCATCGCGCCGCCAAGGTTCTCAACGCACACCTCAAGGGCCGCAACTACATTTGCGGCGGCCAGCTGACGGTTGCGGATTTCTCCATCGGCGCACCGCTGATCATGGCCGTCCCCGCGCAGTTCCCGCTCGAGGACTATCCGGAAATCCGCCGCTGGTATGCGCAGCTCGCGGCGCTTCCCGCGTGGCAGAAAGCACTTGCGATGGGGCAGATGCCGCAGGCGGCCTGACGGCATGGTATGGGCCCTCTCGCGGGGGTGCGAGACCGGTGTATGCTCCCTGAGGCGTTCGGCTCTAGGGGGGCGGTCATGCATAAAATTCTTCTGGTGACGGTGTTTTTTTCGACGGCGGCGCTTGCGGCCTCGAATTCCATTCCACCGGCGCCGACGACGCCTTTCCACGAGACAGTCTTCGGAACATCCATCGACGATCCGTATCGCTGGATGGAAGACCCGGCGAAGAACGCCGAGCTGGTTGCCTGGATCAAGGCTGCGAGCGCCTCGTCGGTCGCGCAGCTGAACGCCTTGCCGCTTCGTCCAAAGTTTGCGGCGACGCTCGATCAGGCCATGCGCGCCGGCGTGCGCTACAGCGATGTGCAATCCGCAGGGGCTCTCATCTTTTTCCGTGAGCAAAAGCCCGCCGACCGCGTGCCGAAGCTCATGGTGCGCGAAGCCGGCCGTGACCGCGTGCTGTTCGATCCGGAAGCAGGTCAGACCGGCGTCTCCGCGATCGGCAACTACGCCGTTTCGCCGAACGGCAAGATCGTCGCCGTGCATGTCTCCCAGGGCGGCGCGGAAGTGGGCGCGATGCATTTCATCGATGTCGCGACGGGAAAGGAACAGGGTTCTGCGCTCGGGCCGATCTGGGGCGAGATGCCGGTCACGTGGCTCACCGCGACTCAGATTGCCTACACGCGCACGACAGAAGATCCCAAAGCCGATCCTACGCAGGGCATGCGTGCGGCCGTGATGCCCGCGGGCGCCGCGGGGCAGGGTCAATTCATCCTTGGCCCCGGTGTGACGCCCGGTCCCGTGATCGCGCCGGTCGAGTTTCCGATTGTCGCCAAATCGCCGGTGAGCGATCTTGTCGTCGGCATGGGCGTCGGCGCGCGTGCCGATGCGCGCATCTTCGTGGCCACGGAAAAAGACGTCGCTGCCGCGAAGCCTGTGTGGCGCACGATCGCGGAATACGACGATCGCGTGAGCAATCCGGCGACGCTTGGCAACGGGCTCTATCTCATTTCAACGAAGAACGCGCCCAATGGCGAGGTGCTGCGTTACGAGATCGGGACAAACGCCGTAGGCAAAGCGCAGACGGTGCTCCCCGGCGGCGATCTCGTTCTGTCCGACATGATCGCGGCGCGTGACGGCGTCTATGTTCAGGCGCAGCGCGACGGCATTGCGCATCTCATCTTCCTGCCCGGAGGACGCGGGCCGGCAAGGGAGGTCAAGCTTCCGATCGACGGCGATCTTTCCGATCTGAGCACCAATCTGGACGGCAAGTCGGTGACCTTCGGATTGAACGGCTGGTTCACCAGCACCGCGTTCTATCGAGTCACCGGCGGCGTCGTGCAGCCGGTGGGGCTCGCCTCCGACAGTTGGGACGGCGCACGCGGCATGACATCCGCGCGCGATGAAGCCATCAGCGCCGACGGTACGCATGTGCCGATGGTTGTTCAGCTTCCATCAGGCGGCAAAGGTTCTGGCTTGCCGACAATCCTGGAGGGTTATGGCAGCTACGGCATCAACAATATCGCGCCCTGGTACAATCCGCCCGCGCTCGCCTGGATCGCGCATGGCGGCGCTTTCGCATTTTGCGGCACCCGCGGCGGCAATGAACGCGGCCGCGGCTGGCATGAGGATGGACGCGAGATCAACAAACCGAAGGCGCATGCGGATTTCATCGCCTGTGCCGAAGCGCTGGAGGCGAAGGGATACACCTCGCCTGCAATGCTGATTGCCACCGGCACCAGCGCAGGTGGCACGCTGGCGCCGCCGTCCGTGCTCAAACGTCCGGATCTGTTTGCGGCGCTGATTTCGCGGGTCGCCATGGTCAACGCTTCGCAACTCGGCGCCGCGGAGAATGGTGCCAACCAGTTCGCAGAGTTCGGCAACCCCGCGACGAAGGAAGGCTTCGACGCGCTGCGTGCTCAGGATGCGTTCCTGATGATCGACGACGCGAAGGATATTCCCGACACGCTCGTCACGGTCGGCCTGAACGACAAACGCGTCTCGCCGTGGATGGGTGCGAAGTTCGCGGCCAAGGCGGCGGCGAAGTTCGGCGATCATCGCACGATCCTTATCCGCGCCGACGATGAGGCAGGGCACGGTATCGGCTCGGCGCGCGACAGGCTTGTTGCCGAATGGGCCGATACGCTGGCCTTCGCGTGGGATCGCACGCATCGTCAGTGACGGCGCGCCGGCTCAATCCAGTTTCTGCTGCACAGCGTCGGTGGAGGGCGTCTGGTCGACGTTGAAGCGTTCGCGGCCGAGCAGATGTCCGTCGGCAGTGGCGAAATCGACGCGCCATTCGCCGGCGCTCGGGTTGCGATGGATCGTGTAGCCGCGATAGCCGCCGTCGCGCCCGCCATTGATCGCGAACGACACGTTCGACACCGCGACCCAGCGCTTTCGCGCGGTGTCGTAATGCTGCCAGCTATGCGTGATGCGCGTGCTCAGCTTCACCGGCGCGAAAACGGCGGTATAGGCATAAAGCGGTTTGCCGGCCGCCACATGCACCACCGGCGTGGACAGCACCTGATACCATGCGCGCGGTTCGCCGGTACCGAAATAGTCGTTCCCGGTACGCTTGACCTCGGTGTAGATGCCAGACTTCGCCAGCGCCACCGGCAGCGGCGGCAGCACATTGGTGAACCAGAACAGATTGATCAGCCCATAGACTACTGCCGCGCCGCCGATGATCGGCCATTTGGCTTCCACGAACGCCTTGCGCCCGAACAGGAACAGCAGCCACAGGAAGAGCGTGAACGCCACGATCGCGGCAACGCCGCTGATCAGGAACGCGAACACGCCGATCTGGTGGATGTAGATCGGCACCGTCACGATCGCGTAGGAGAACATGCCGAAGAACAACAGCACCGCGGTGAAGACGAGGCGCGAGTAGTAATGCTTGAACACCTCATTGCCGATGAAAATGGCGACGAGCACGAGCAAAAACGGCCACGACGCCAGCAACACCGCGCTGCGCGTATAGAAGATCAGAAACCCGCTCCACAATCCGCCGAGCGCGAACTGCGTCGCCACCGGCAGGAAGGTCTGCCAGCGCGGCGGCTTCTCGTCCGGCCCGCGCGTGGAATGCGAGTTGATGCTGTGCAGGATCAGGATCGTGGCGGCCGCGACCACGAGATAGACCAGGAAGATAATCTGCGTGTTGGGCAGGTCGACGCGCCGGAACATGACATTGTCGGTCGCGAAACCGCCGATCATGCCGAGGGCGGAAAGCTGGCGCTCGTAACGCGGGATCCAGGCGAGGTAGCGATGCATGGCGTTTCCTGTGCCCCGAACTTGAGGCCCATTCAAGGCAGGGAATGGTTAGCCAATTCCAAAATGTTCCGCCCGGATAGGTGGTATTTCTGATAACGTCCGGGTGTTCGGATTGGAAAGGTCAGCGGCCATGAGATTGATATTGCTTTCCCTGGCATGCGGCGCCCTCGCCACTCTTGGTGCCGGCATCGCGACGGCGTCGGTCGATGATGAAAAGGCGGCAATCAAGATCGCCAGTCAGCTGTGTGCTCATGTCGGCGGCCTGCAGCCCAAGAACGGCTTTCATTGGCAAGCCCGGCTGGAGGGCGACGCGTGGAGAGTGTGGACCGTGGAGCGGGGACCTGCAGACATGGTCATGCTGATCCCAAGACACGGTGCCGCTCCAGCCCGTTGCAATTCGCACATTATGGACTGAACGGGTAAGAGGTGACGGCCTGCGTATGGGCTGCTATCCTCGCCGCATGTCGAACAAGCGTTCGCTTCTCGTCCTCTGTGCCCGGATCGGCTACAACCCGCCCGCCGAGTGATCGCGCGCGCGGTCAGCGCGTCTCGCATCTCCCATTCACGGCAAACGGCAGAGGAAAGCCATGTCATCCCCCACGCACAACCAGACCAGGCATTGGCAGGCGCTAGACGCCGCCCATCACATCCATCCGTTCTCGGACACCGCCGCGCTCAACAAGGAAGGCGTGCGCGTCATCACCCGCGCCGACGGCGTCTATCTCTGGGATTCGAACGGCGAGAAAATGCTCGACGGCATGTCGGGCCTGTGGTGCGTGCAGATCGGCTACGGCAATGCCGAGTTGGCGGAGGCGGGGTACGAGGCGCTGAAAACGCTTCCCTATTACAACCACTTCTTCAAGACCTCGAACCCCTACACGATCGAACTCGCGACCAAGCTCGCGCAAATCCTCCCCGAAGGTCATGAGCGCGTGCTGTTCGCCAATTCCGGCTCTGAGGCGAACGACACCGCGCTGAAGCTCATCCGCTATTACTGGAATCTCAAAGGCAAGCCGGAGAAGAAAATCCATCTCTCGCGCGACATGGCCTATCACGGCGTGACGATGGCGGCGGCGTCGCTCTCGGGGCTCACGCCGATGCACCCGCAGTTCGATCTGCCGCTCGCCGGTTTCGAGAAGGTGCCGGCGCCGTATTGGTATGGCGCGAAGGCGGCGGGCCATGGCGATATCGGCGCGGAGGAATTCGGCGCGCTGATCGCCGCGAGGCTCGAAGAGCGCATTCTGGAGATCGGGCCGGACCGCATCGCCTCGTTCTCCGGCGAGCCGGTGCAGGGCGCGGGCGGTCTTCTCTTCCCGCCGGAGAATTACTGGCCGCTGGTTCAGAAGATCTGCGCGAAATACGACATCCTCATCCACGCCGACGAAGTGATCACCGGCTTCGGCCGCATCGGCGAATGGTTCGGCTCGCAGTCCTACGGCTTCGTGCCCGACATCTCGACGATGGCGAAGGGCCTGTCGTCCGGCTATCAGCCGATCTCGGCGATCTCGCTCGGGCCGCGCATGGGCGATGCCATCGCGGGCGCGAATGAGGAGTTGGTCCACGGCTACACCTACTCCGGCCATCCGGTGGCGAGCGCGGTGGCGCTCAAGAACCTCGAAGTGATCGAGCGTCTGAATCTCGTGTCGCGCGTGAAGAACGACATCGGGCCCTATCTGCAACGCCGGATGCGCGAAACGTTCGAGGGCCACCCGCTGGTGGGCGAGGTGCGGGGACGCGGCCTCCTCTGCGCCGTCGAACTTGTCGCCGACAAGAAGGAGCGCGGCTTCTTCCCCGATCCCGGCACCGTCGGCACGCATTGCCGTAACTACTGCTTCTCAAGCGGCCTCATCATGCGCGCCATCCGCGACACGATGGTGTGCGCGCCGCCGTTCACCGTCAGCGAGGCGGAAGTCGACGAACTCGTTGCCAAGGCCAAGAGCGCCATCGACAAAACGGCGAAGGATTACGGGAAGATGTGAGGGGCACGCTCCCACACACGGTTGTGTCCGCGCGGATTTTGTCCGCACGGACACATTTCCAACGGCTATTGCGAAGCCGCCGCTTTTTCGATGAGCGCTGCAACCGCTTTCGGCTGCGAGACATAGATCGCGTGGCTGCCTTTCAGCTCAATGGTTTTCGCATTCGAGCGTTTGTACATGAAGCGCTCCAGATCGGGGTTGATCATGCGATCGCCGGTCGCAACGACGGCGAAGCTCGGCTTGGTTTTCCAGGCCGGCGATGTCACCGCCGTGCCGGCGATCTTCGCCGCGGGAAACACCTGTGAGCGCGCCATGAAGCTTGCCATTCCGGCGGGCACGTCCGCCGCGAAATCGGCGTGAAAGTCGGCGGGATCAACATAGAGAAATCCATCCGGCGACGGTTTGATCGACTTCGCCGCGGACGGGATTTTCGCACTCAGCGAAGCGAAGCTCTCGCCTTCGTCCGGCTGGAAGGCGGCGACATAGACGAGCGCTTTCACGTTCGCGTTGCTTCCCGCTTCCGTGATGATGACGCCGCCATAACTGTGCCCGACGAGAATGACCGGGCCGCCCATCGCGTCGATGGTGCGATTTGCGGCGGCCGTGTCGTCGGCGAGAGATGTCTCGGGCGGCTGCGCGATGCTGACCTTGTAGCCATGTTTTTCGAGAATGTCGGACACCGCCTTCCATCCCGAACCGTCGGCGAACGCGCCATGTACCAGCACGATGTTCTTGATCGCGTTCGCGGGCGGCGCGGCAACGGCCGGAAGCGACGCGCCGAACGACGCGAAAACGACTGCGGCAGAAAGAAAAGGAAGCGGCTTCATGACAATGATCTCCCTGGAAAGATTGAGGTTGAACGCCAAGAGCGGGCTGCCCGCGGACAGCCCGGATGCGCGGTAACTCAAGCTACGCAATGGAACGTTTGCCCCGATCCTCAGGCTGAACTGGCCGAAGTCAGGCGACACCATTCAACATATCAGATGTTACGGGGAGGTGACAGCAATTTCAGGGTTTTCGCGCCTGCCTTCGCGCAACGCCGCTTGCGCGAGACGTTCGAAGGCCACGCGCGCTGCCAAAACGAAGGACGCGATCGACAAGGCGGTGAAGGACGCAGGGAATATGTGAGGGCGGCCGGTGGTCTCAAAAGCTCTGCCCCTTGGCTCTGAATTTTCTCTGTCCGAGGGTGCCTCAATCTTCTGCGCCCGTTGGAAAGTTGAGTTCGACCACGATTCCATCGGGGTCGCTCAGAAACATCTGACGCAAACCAAGATCGGGAACGGCCCGTTCTTCAAATGGAATTTGCCGCGCCAACAGCCGTTCACGCCACGATTCCAGATTCTCTGAGGTGAACGCGATGTGATCGAGCGCTCCCCCGCCGTTCACGCGAGAGCCGAGATAGTCATCGGCGCCGGCCCCGATCAGGTGCACGAGACCGTGGCCGCTGTCGTCATCGCCGGCGTAGAGCCAAACGCCCCGAAACGAAAACGGTGGACGGAATCCAACGCGAAGCCCGAGGACATCGGTATAGAATCTTTGCGCTTCACCGAGATCATGCGCGCGAATGGAGTAGTGGCCAAGTCGGATAGTCATGTCGCGAGCGCCGCACGACGCGCCAGCAACGCACGAATATTTTGTGTTTCCAATGGGACGAACGCTTTTGCAGCAGCCTCGCCGGTGAGCGTGGGATCGGGGTCGAGCCCATCTGCAAGACGCTCCATCTGCAAATTGAACCACGCCAGCAGGTGAAAAAGACTGATGTTCCGCTCGGGGGCGGCAGCTTCTTGCAGCTCGCCGGACAGAAGCTTCGCGGGGGTCATCGGATCCGCGATTATGGGGCGTCCAATTCCCACAACATCAAGTTCGTGGTTTCGCAGCGCCTCCTGCATGGCTGTGACGCTTCGAAACCCTCCTGTCACCATTAAGGGCATCCCGGCAATGGCGCGCACGGCACCCGCGAGCTCTATGAAATATGCCTCGCGCCGGCTCGTGCCGGTCCGCCTGCCGTCTTCGCCTTCGTCTTTCACGGCAACGCCAACCACCTTTGGCTGCTCCAGAGAACCGCCGGAAATTTCGAGCAGATCGAGGGTCGATGCGTTTAGCATTCGCACGACCTCCAAGCATTCCTCAAACGAAAAGCCGCCCCGTTGAAAATCCGACGAGTTGAGCTTGAGGCCGATCGGAAAGTCTTTCCCAACCGCGTCGCGCACGGCGGCGATAGTCGCAAGCAAAAACCTCGCGCGATTTCCGAGAGAGCCGCCCCAGCGATCCGCGCGTCGATTGGCCAGCGGGCTTAGGAACTGCGAGATAAGATAGCCATGCGCGCCGTGAAGCTCGACGCCGGTGAACCCGGCCTTCTTCACCAATGCCGCCGAGACCGCGAATTGCCCGATCGCAGTGTCGATTTCGGTTTCGCTCATCGTACGCGGCTTGGCGAAGCTGTAGCCCGCGCCGCGCACCACATCGATTGCAACATCCGAGGGCGATAGGGGGCTCGGATTGATGGCATCTATCACCTGGCGTCCGGTATGGCTGAGTTGCGCCCAGAACTGGGCGCCATTCGACGTGCCCGCAGACGCCAGACGCGAGAGCGCGGGAAGCCCATCCTCGGTGGCGACAACATTCCCCGCCCGTTCCAGATGCTGAGGGTCTACTTGAATGTTTCCCGAAAGCAGAAGCCCCGCGCCCGATCCGGCCCAACGCCGATAAAGGGTTTCAAACCGCGGTGTTGCGTGATTGTCCGCATCGGCCAGTCCCTCGCTCATCGCGGCTTTGGCAATGCGATTTTGCAATCGGGTGCCGCATGGCAATCCCAAAGGATCAGACAAAGACAACGCCATGGCGGCTTCCCTCAGATTTTCTGAGGGATGGAATATTTCCAGAAATGAGAGAATATATCAGCCTGGCGAAATACTATTGAACATAGGTATAGAATGCTGGACAACCTCGACGAACTCCGAACGTTCCAGCGCATCCTGACGCTAGGCAGTCTCACCGCGGCCGCGCGAGACCTGGGCATAGGACTCGCCGTAGCCAGCAAGCGGCTCGCATCGCTTGAAGCGCGCGCCGGCGTCCGCCTGATTAACCGCACGACCCGCAGCATTTCGCCGACAGATGACGGCAAGACACTTCTGTCCCGGGTGGAATGCGCGCTCGATGTTCTCTCCGAAGCCGAAGCGCATTTGGCAAGCGGCGCAGATGAGCCGCACGGTCTTTTGCGCGTCAGCGCCCCAGTGAGCTTTGCGCGCGCGCATCTTGTCGGCCTAACCGCAAAGCTCACAGAGCGATATCCGCGCCTCGACATCGAGTTGAAGCTGCATGACCGCGTCGTCGATTTGGTCGAAGAGCGCATCGACGTGGCCGTGCGCATTGGCTTGCCGCGCGACAGCACCGCCGTCATGCGCAAGCTTATAGACAATGCCCGAGTTCTGGTCGCTGCGCCTTCCTATCTCGATCGCTCAGGCCGGCCGCGCTCACCGAAGAATCTCACGGGGCATCGTTTTCTGCGTTATGACGACCCGCTTGTTCCGTGGCGGCTGCATGGTCCGGCTGGCGGCCGTTTCGACGTGGAGACGCCGTGCCGTCTGTTGGCGGACAATGGAGATGCCGTTCAGGACTGGGCTCTGTGCGGTCAGGGCATCGCGTTGAAATCTTACGTAGACGTCTGTCCTTACTTCAAGGATGGGAGGCTGGAGCGCGTGCTGCCGGCTTGGCAAAGTGCGCCAGCGCCGGTGTATGCATTGCTTCCGTCGTCCCGCTATGTGCCCGCCAAAACGCGCATATTTGTCGATGCGCTGGTAGAGAACGTGGCTCGCATAAAGGCGCGGAAGGGGTAAGCCGCGCCGCTGAAATTTGATCGCCGTCGTTCCGATATGCGAAGCGGCGCGCTCCGAGGTCCGCTCGTGCGCGCCGCCGCTGTGTCGCCAACCTTAAAGCAGGCCCGTCAATTCTTGTCGGAGTGATGCGAGGCGATTTTCTCGATCTCATCCTGGAGCGATTTGGTGTCCGTGCCGCGATGAATGCGCATGTTCATCACATCGTCCCAGTTGATCAGCGGATAGAGGTTGTGATCCTTCGCCTCCTGCTCGAACAACGCGCGAAGCTGTGCCACCTTCTCCGGGTATTTCTTGGCCAGGTCCACACGCTCGGTGTAGTCCTCGTTCATGTTGTACAGTTCCCACGCGTTCTCATCGAATTTCTTGCCCGCATCGGGGCCGCCGCCGACGAAATTGTTCGGGTAGGCGAGCGACGCCTTCCAGCCGTCCTTGTAAATCGCGCGCGATCCGAAGATGTAATAATACTGATCGGTATGCCGTGAGGGCGCCTTTGCATCGTCCAGCGCATAGGCCAGCGATGTGCCTTCGATCGGCTTTTGATGGACGCTGCGAATGTCCTCCGGCGCTTTCAGATGCAACAGCTCGAGCGTCGTGGGCAGGATGTCGATGACGTGCCCGTATTGCGTGCGGATTTCGCCGCCGTGCCCGATCACCCTGGGGTATACGATGATCATCGGATTGCGGGTGCCGCCTTCGCTGTTGGCGTCTGACTTCCAGAACCGGAACGGTGTGTTCGCGGCCTGCGCCCAGCCGAGCGGATAGTTTCCTTCCACGGAATCGGGCGTGCCGATCTCGTTGATCTTGGCCAGATTGTATTTGAGGTTTTCCTCGGGGCTCAGCGGCTTGGCGATGAGACTGCGATCGATGTCTCCGTAGAACGTGCCTTCCTTGCTCGCGCCGTTGTCGCCGATCATCACGACGAACAGCGTGTTGTCGAACTGGTGAACCTCTTTCAGGTGATCGATCAGGCGGCCTACCTCATGGTCGGTATAGGTCAGATACCCCGCGTAGACCTCCATGAAGCGCGCATAGAGCTTGCGCTCTTCCGGCGACAGCGACGCCCACGCTTTGATCGACGGATTGCGGTCCGGAAGGATCGCGCTGGACGGGATAATGTGCAGCCGCTTCTGCCGCTCGAAGGTTTTCTGGCGATAAACGTCCCAGCCGTCGTCGAACTTGCCCTTGTATTTGTCGCTCCATTCGGCGGCGACCTGATGGGGCGCGTGCGTCGCGCCTGGCGCGTAATAGAGGAAGAACGGTTTGTCGGGCGCGGCCTTCTTTTCGCGGTCGACATAGTCGATCGCCTTGTCGGTGATCTGCTCGTTCAGATGGCGGCCGTCGGGCTTTATGTGCGCCTGATCCAGAACCAGGTCGGGCTTGTACTGGTCGGTCTGCGAACTCAGGAAGCCAAAGAAGTGGTCGAAGCCCTTGCCTGTGGGCCAATGGTCGAAGGGGCCGGCGTCGCTCGCTTCCTCGTCTGGTGTGATGCCGTATTTGCCGACGGCGAAGGTGGCGTAACCCCGGTCGCGAAGGATTTCAGCGATCGTCCCATCTTCCGCCGGCACGCGTCCATCCCATCCGGGAAATCCGGCCGACAGGATCGTGTGGGAGAATCCCGCCTCATGCACGGAGGAACTGTTTCGTCCGGTCAACAGCGCGGAGCGGGTCGGCGCGCAGATCGCGGTCGTATGGAAATTGGTGAAGCGCACGCCCAGCTGGGACAGCGCCTCGAAGGTCGGCGTGCTGATCCCGCCGCCAAAGGCGCTCGAGGCTCCGAAGCCCACGTCGTCCAGCAGAATCCACACCACGTTGGGAGATCCGGCGGGCGGCTTCACCGGCGCGGGCCACCATTCTTTCGACTCCGCTAAGGTGCGGCCGACCTGTCCCTGATAGGGCGGTTGCTGCTGCGCATGGGCCGAACTCATCAGGCAGGCCGCCGACAACAAAGTCGTGGCGAGAAGCGACGGCTTTAACCGCGCGGCGGCAGTGAAAAACGAACGCGCGTTTCTGGATTTGGTTTTCATGGTTTGGCCCCTTGTTCTGCGTTGCATGGATTCATTGCGGTTCGGCGCTTTCCGGCGCGCGCAGGATCGTGCGAAAGCCCAGATGGCTGACCGCGAGATCGGCCTCCTGGCCTTCGCGCGCCCCCGAGCGATAGCGCGCGCAGTAATTCGGCGCGCACAGGAAAGAACCGCCCTTGATCGTGTAGCGAAGCACGGCGTCGTCGCGGGAGATCGTCTGGTCCGGCGCCGGGTCGCCCCCGTGCGACGGGCGATAGATATCGTCCGTCAATTCCCAGACATTCCCGATCATGTCGTAGAGGCCATAGGCATTCGGCGCGTAGCAGCCCGACGGGGCGAGCCCCACGAACCCGTCCGCGCCGCTGTTGACCACCGGAAAGACGCCTTGCCAGGTGTTGGCGCCTTTCGGCTGGTCGTGATCGAGATAGGCTTTCGGATTGCCGCCGCGTGCCGCCCATTCCCATTCCGCTTCGCTCGGCAACGCGCGATGCCGCCAGCGCGCATATTGCGCGGCGTCGGCATGCGTGACTTCAACGACGGGATAATTTTCGCGGCCGGCGATCGAACTTGCCGGACCGGCGGGATGGCGCCAGTTCGCGCCCGGCACGTAATGCCACCACTGCGCGATGTTCTCCGTGCCGTCGATATGCTTCGGCATGAAGAAAACCACCGCGCCGGGCTTCAGCATGTCCGGCGGAAGGCCCTGATGTGTGGCCGGATCGACCGGACGCTCCGCGTCCGTGACGTAGCCGGTTGCCTTCACGAAGGCGGCGAACTCGGCATTGGTGACTTCGTGTGAATCCATCCAGAAACCGGCCACGCGCGCCGGCACGACGGGCTGTTCTTCGGGGTAGACATTGTCGCCTTCCTCGTAGCGGCCAGCCGGTATCCAGACCATGCCACGGTGCGGCTCGGCTTCGCCGTGGAAGTGGCATTGCCGAAGCTTCGCCTCGGCGTGTTTGGGCCGCTCCGCAAGCGTATGCGAGGCGAGGGCCACGAAACCCAGCGCCGCGATGGCCGCGATTGCGAGCGCGCTTGCCGCCATCACCGTCGAACTGCGCCACGGGCGTGTTTTGTTCATGAACCCAGTCTGAAGGGGGTTTCGGCTATTTGTCTACTAATATGATGGAATTTATGTGTTTACCGCAAGCCGCGCCGCGGTGCCCTATGGGCGAGTGCTGTCTACGACATTGCAGAGTTTGTCTATAGATGTACTATGATTACGGATTATCGTCTTTGCGGCTGGGGTGTGTCGCGGACCATCGCGGGAGAAATACATATGAGTACGCGCACGCTTCTGGTGTCCTTCTCGGCGCTTGTTTCCATTGCCGTGTTTTCCGCGCCCGTCATGGCGCAAGATGTGCCACCATTTCAGGGCAAGATCGGCCGCACGCTCGCGGACTCGAAAGAATATTGGCCCGCGCCGGTAAAGGCGCCCGTGGGCGCGCCCAATGTGGTGTGGATCCTGATCGACGATGTCGGCTTCGGCGCGTCGAGTGCGTTCGGCGGGATCATCGACACGCCCAATCTCGATGCACTTGCGAACCAGGGACTACGCTACACCAATTTCCATACCACGGCGGTCTGCGCTCCGACGCGCGCGGCGCTGCTCACCGGACGAAACTCTTCTTCGGTGCATGAGGCCGGCTTTTCGCACACCATCATGTCGGCAGGCTTTCCGGGGTGGGATGGCCGCGTACCGTCTGAAGATGGCACCATCGCGGAAATTCTGCGCGGTGCCGGGTACAATACTTTTGCAGTCGGCAAATACGGTGTCACGCCCGATGAGGAGGCCAGCGATGCCGGTCCCTTCGACCATTGGCCGACCGGAAAAGGCTTCGATCATTTCTTCGGCTTCCTCGGCTCGCAGACCGATCAATACAAACCCGATCTTGTCGAGGACCAGGCGCATGTGTCCCCCGATGGCCGGCACCTGAACGACCAGATCACCGACAAGGCGATTTTCTTTATCGACCGCCAGCACAAGGCCGCGCCCGACAAGCCGTTCTTTCTCTATTACGCTCCGGGTGCCACACACGCCCCGCATCAGGTCGCTGCCGAATGGAGCGACAAATACAAGGGCAAGTTCGACGCCGGTTGGGATGTATTCCGCGAGCAGGTGTTCGCGAGACAGAAGCGGCTTGGCATCATTCCCGCCAAAGCGATTTTGCCGGATCGCAACCCCGACATCAAAGCATGGAACGCGCTCAGCCCGGACGAGCGCAAGCTCTACGCCCGGTTCATGGAAGTTTATGCCGGCTATCTCACCTATACCGATTATGAAATCGGCCGGCTGATCGATCATCTGAAGGCGACAAAGCAGTACGACAATACGCTGTTCGTGGCGATCATCGGCGACAACGGTGCGAGCAAAGAGGGAACGCTGCAGGGCGACGTCGATCGCAACATCTTCGCCAAGCCGCTCTCCGGAGAGGAAAACCTCAAATACAATCTTGGTAAGATCGGGGAGATCGGCACGCCGCAAGCGGTCGAAGGCAATTATCCGCTGGGCTGGGCGCAGGCCGCGAACACGCCGTTCCGCTTCTGGAAAGCGGATGCCAACAGCGAAGGCGGTACGCGCAATCCCATGATTCTCACTTGGCCCAAAGGGATCAAGGGCAATGGCAGCGTGCGGCGTCAGTATGGCCACGTCATCGACGTCCTGCCGACCACGCTGGAGCTTACCGGCGTCAAGGTCCCCGCGACCGTGCGTGACGTCAAGCAGCAGCCCATCCAGGGAATTTCGCTTGCCTATTCGATAACGGATGCCGCCGCACCGTCGCGCCACACCGAGCAGTATTATTATATTTTCGGCTCGCGTGCGATGTACAAGGACGGTTGGAAGGCGGCGCTTCCTTTCCCCAACAGGTTCATCAACGATACGACATCGAGCCAGAAGCCGTTCGACGAAAACGCGTGGGAGCTATACAATCTCAACGAGGATTACACCGAGCGCGTGGATCTCGCCAAAAAATATCCCGAGAAGCTTGCGCAGCTGAAGGCGCTGTTTGAGCAACAAGCCCAGGAACATAACCTCTATCCCCTGATCACCATTGACGATGTGATGGCCGGCCGGATTCATCAGACAGGCGATGGCCTGACGATGGAGCAAAAAGTCCGCAGGCTGATGCATCCGGGTGAATCGCCTAAATCCGCGGATAAGTGAAGTGGATCATTGCTGGTAGTGTTCACGAGGGGCGTTTTGATCGACGTGGAAAATAATTCTTCCCGCTCCTCTTGAATCGCTTTTTCCAGTCCCCATTTCTGCGAGCCATGCGCGTCTTCTGCCCAACCCGACGCGAGAAGGAGGGGAGCAGGGGAAGGGGGATGGCGCGAAAATGAAACGCAATTATTCACTTCGCAAACCAGCGCCAAAATGTAGGGTTGGTCAGTGCTAAGACCATCCTTTAGGTAATACTGTGCTGAGCGGGAAATCTTCCCCACTCTCTAACATGAGTTTCCCACCGTCCTGAACAAACGTCGCTAGGTCAGATTCTATGCTGCGCAGCGCCAAGGTAAGAGGTTGCAGCGACCCGTCCCCGTGAACGAAGGCTTTCGCCCGCCATGGGGTTACTTTGATTTGGCAAGCCCATTCGGTGGGACAGGCTGCGCCCCATTTGAAGGGCGCTCTAATCTCAATCTCTATGGGGAAGCGTTCTCCGTCAGCGCTCTGTCCAAAGATCGTTTCAGCGGCGATTACGGCGGTCTCGTCACCGCTCATGAAGTTCTCCCAGAAAAACACAGTGAAGCGCCTGATCTTACGGCCTTTTGGGCGCTCAGTCACGATGCGCCAGTGGTTAGTCCGCCAGCGTCTCCACATGCATACCCCTCTTCGGAAAAGTGAGGTTCGAATAGAGAGAACGAGACGCGCCGAGGGTTTTTGTTGAGAAAGCGATTTCAAGTCTCAAGCGGTGGTGGTTTTAACAATCTTGCTTCTACCGCTAGGCCTTTAAAGATCACGGCTCCATCTGCGCCTGTTCTTCCACCGCTTCCTGCTGTTTGCGAACCGGGGAGATGAGCTTTCTGGTTTTCCAGCTTCCGCGCATGAACCATATCCCCGCGATGACCGCGGTTGCGACGTTCGCGACCGGCGTCGACCACCACACGCCGTCGATGCCGAGCGCGGTGTATTTCGCCAGCGCGAAGGCCAGCGGAATCTGCAAGATCCATTGCGAGACGAGGCCGATGACCATCGCGGGGATCATCTCGCCCGATGCGCGCAACACGCCCATCAGCGCGAACTGCAAACCGATGAAGCCGAAGCTCCACGCCACGATGCGGATATAGTGCGCGCCCTCGGCGATCACGCGCGGGTCTTCTGGCACGAAGAAGCGCACGATCTCGGGCGCTATCGCGATGCAGAGAGCGCCCACGGCGGTCAGCGACAGGAAGGTAATGGTGGCCGAGAGCTTCGCGACCTGCTCAGCGCGCGCGATATTGCCGGCGCCGATGCTTTGCCCGACCAGCGTGGACGTTGCCATCGAAAAGCCCATCGCCGGAATGATGACGACGTTGAACACGTTGCCGCCGACGCCGAAGCTCGCCGTCACCACGGTGCCGAAGCTCACGATCAGGAAGGTGAGGATCATCATGCCCAGCCCGCGCGCCGATTGCTCGATGGAGGCGGGATAGCCGAGCAGGAAGGCGCGCTTCACGAAGGCGAAGTCCGGCCTGAAATCGCGCCAGTGGATATGGATGCCATAACGCCCGCCGAACAGGAGGCGAAGCGCAATCGCCGCCGCGATCGCCTGCGCGATGAGGGTTGCGACGGCGGCGCCGACAACGCCCCAGGCCGGCATCCCGAACTTGCCGAAGATCAGCACCGGATCGAGCACGAAGTTGATGAAGACCGTGGACGCCACGATATAGAGCGGCGCTTTCACCTCGCCCACGCCACGCATCAGGGCCTGCGCCATCGCATACATAAAGGTGAAGGGCAGCGCGATGAATATGATGCGCATGAACCACAGCGCGCCGCCGAACACCTCCGGCGCGACGCGCATCCCGTGGAGCAGCCAGGGCGTGACCAGATAGCCCACGCCGCCGAGAACAATGGACACCACAACAATGGTGAGAAGGGTCTGGGCCGCGACGTGATCCACCATCGCGTGGTCGCGTGCGCCGGTATATTGCGCGATCAGCGTCGTGCCAGCGATGGCGAAGCCCATGCCCAACGCGACCAGCACGAACATCACCGGCATCGTGATCGAGACAGATGCAACCGCCGCAGCACCCAACCGTCCGACCCAGAACGCGTCGATCACCTGATAGGCAACCTGAAGAATGTTGGCGCCCATGATCGGCACCGCGAGCAGGAACAGGGCGCGCGGAATCGAGCCTTCCAGAAGCCGCGGGTCGAACGCACGGCGCGGCAGCGATTTGGAATCGGACATTGTTCTTGCGCTCGCGTAAACGCTGCTAATCTATGCTCCATGAACCTTCGCATTCTTTCCGTCAACATCGGCCGTCCGCGTGTCATTGGCCGTGTCCATGACGAAGATGTAGTCTCAGGGATTGCCAAGAATCCCGTCGAGACTGGCAGTGTCTTTGTCGGCAGACTCGATATCGACGGCGATGAACAGGCGGACCTGAGCGTCCACGGCGGCGCGGACAAGGCGATCTATGCCTATCCCGCCGAACACTGGCCGTGGTGGGAAAGCGAAAAGAAATTCCCCTGCCGCGCGGCCAGCTTCGGCGAAAATCTTACCCTGCAGGGTGCGAACGAGAACGATGTCGCCATCGGCGATCGCTTTCGCTGGGGCGATGCCGTGATGGAAGTGAGCCAACCTCGCGCGCCTTGCTACAAGCTCGCGATCTATGCGCGGCCGGATGTGCCGCAATTGATGACGTTGTCCGCGCGTTGCGGATGGTATTTCCGCGTCATCGAAGAGGGAATTGCGCCGGCGCGCGACGCGAATCTGGAACGCATAGCGCAGAGCGGCGGCGCGAGCGTATACGAAACATTTGTCGCACTTTTCGGGCGCGCGAATGACGACGATGCGCGAGTGCGCGTCCGCGATACGCCGGGATTGGCGGAAAGCTGGCGCCGCGCGGTGGCCATGCGAATTCACCGGGCATCGCGGTAGAGCGCCAAAGTCGACTGATGCAAATTCATCACTGTCATTAAAAAAGCCTTAGATTTCCGGATTACCGAGAAAATAGTTGAAACCTGTGGCCGGAATGCATAACTTCCTTTTCGAAGGATGAAGACGGCCCGGCAAGCACTGCCCCCCCGCTCGCAAGCTGGGTCTCATTCTTCGCGGTGACCGGTCATCCCCTCCCGGCACCTGCGCGTAACGGCGCATCCGGCACCCGATCAGCCCCCTGGTCGGGTGCCTTTGTTTCTGGGGTCGGTGATTCAGCGAAGGGTCAGGTTTATCCGGCCGCCGCCCGGCACCAGCGTGGAACTTCCGGGGATGATCCTGCCGATGCCGTGAAACGCCCGCCGCGCCGGACCGCCGAAGGTCAGCACATCGCCGGAGGAGAGTTTGATGCTCTGGGTCGGTCCTTTGCGGGTCGTGCCGCCGATCCGGAAGATCGCGTCGTCGCCCAGCGAGACCGACAGCACTGGCGCGTCTTCGGCCTGTTCGTCGCGGTCCTGATGCAGCCCCATTCGCGCTCCGGCGCGATAGAAATTGACCAGACAGCATTCCGGCGGCGCGCGATACAAAGTTGTTTCTTTCCATAGATCGAGAAGGGTCTGCGGGATCGCCGGCCATGGCTTGCCGGTGACCGGGTGCCGCGGCGCATAGCGATAACCGTTCTTGTCCGAAAGCCAGCCGAGCGGACCCAGGTTTGTCTCTTCGACGGAGAACGGCGCGCCGGATCCTGGCATCTGCGGGCGATAGAACGGCGCGGCTTCAATCCGCTGCAGAATATCCTCGAGGAGATTCTGCTGCGCGGCGCGATCGAATCTCTCGCGCCAAAGCGTGACGCCCGGCGCGAGCGTGAGAGGCTTGCTCATCGCTGCGCGGGTGGTTTCCACGGTTCCCAGATGCCGTTGTAGGTACCGGCGAATCCGCGCGTGTCCAGCCAGTGCGCGAACACGTGCGGATCGTATTCGTCGCGCACCCAATCTGCGAGCGGCGTGCCGCTGGACTGCTCTCTTGCGAAAGGCAGGAACTGGCGAAGCCAACGCTGATGCGCGCGCGGAAAATGCAAATACGGAAAACGGGAGAATTGCTTCTGCGCGCTCTCCATCGCGTCCCAGCCCTGGCGATGCACAATGTAAAGCGCCGCGGCCAGGCTGGTGCGGTCCTGACCGCCCGCGCATTTGACCACGAACGGGCGTGGCGCGGCGTCGAAGGCGTCGAACAACGACACCAGCATCGGACGCAGCGGCAGGCGCCGCGAATTCAGGGTGACATCGAAATGCTTCGCGCCGAGACGCGCGCAGGTCTCGCTCTCGTATCGCCACCACGCGACTTTCGGATGTGGGCCGCGCAGATTGATGATTGCCTTCAATCTGTTCGATGTCAGGAACGGTCCCAACAGCCCGATGTAAGCCTGAGACGCGCGAGCCGCTTCGCCGTGTTCGATCCAATGAAAGTTGTAGAGCCGGTTGAGCAGCACTAGCTGAGCGTCTCCAGAATCCTTGCAACGGCCGGCCTAGCATCGGAAGAGGCCAGATCGTTGCGGTCAAGCGGGATGAGATAGTCGTAGCGCAGGAAGTACAGGAACCGTTCTGTCAGATCGCGGTCCACTGCCGTTTCTAACGTGCGTGAAAGCGCTTGCCCAAGATTGTCGCCGGCGCGGCAGGACATAACCAATCCGGGCACGGCATAGAACGCATCGCCCAGCGCGATCACCGGCTTGAAACGCAGCATCGCCTCAATCCCGACGGTGGAGTTCACAGTGATAACGGCGGAAGATCTTTCGATGAGCTGTTGGGTGTTCAGAGTCTTGGTGAAAATCACGCCGGGAAACTCCCGATATAACGCCGAATAGTCAATCCTGCCGTGATCGGAGGGGTGTTCCTTGACGACCAGTGTCAAAGCAGTGCGGCTGCTTTTGTTGTACGCAGCTACACCTTCCGCACAAAAGCGGACGACGGACGGCATGTCCCGGAAGTCCGGCGAGTAGAGAAGAATCTGGCTGTCGTCGTGCACCTGTAACGGCAGAAAAACGAACCGCTCGGGCAGGGTTATGTTCTCGCTGGCCGCCGAACCGTATTTGAACGGACGCACGACGAGATCTGTGTCGAATAGGGTCGTTCTCAGGGCCTCGGCCATGGAAATGTCACGGTAGAAATCCGGTGCTCTGCCCATCAGGGAATTGCCGGCATTGATGCCTTTGGAATCCATGACCATGGTCTTCGGCAGATAGCCGTTCTCGCAATACAGAGTTTTGATTCCCAGGCGGCGCGCGGCCGCAAGCGCGGCGGCGATGGGAAGCTGAAACCCGCCCCAGACGACGAGCAGGTTTGCGCTTTGTTTGCGAAGCCGGGCTTCAAACAAGGAGATGTAGATCGCTGCCACCCTCCGCCAGAGCCATTCGACGAAACCATCAAAGGGACGCAGGACAATCGCGCGGTTCACGATGTATTTCCGATAATCGAGGGCGATCACCGGACCGCTGACCTCTAGGGGAATTCGGGGCGCGAACAAAGACCGCAGCGCCGCGCTCCAGAATCCGGGCGTGAGCGGCAGGACATTGACATTGACCAGGGTCGAACGGGCGGCTGGCGGCAACGCGCGGCGCAGGAACGCGAACAGCCGGGTCTGATGCGGCGCGCAGGAGACGAACGCGACCGTCTTGCGATCGTCAGTACGAGGGCTGGACATGACGGGGATGGCGTTTGCGCATGGGACGGCGCGGAGCTTATCTTCCGCAGCACGATTTCACACACGAAAAACATGCGCATCACAGTGATAAATCTCGCCCGGCGGCCGGATCGGATGACCGCCATGGCGAAGCAGCTGGAACGGCTGGGACTCGCGTTCGAGCGGTTCGACGCTGTCGATGCCAAGACCTGTGACCCCGCGCGGTTGAACGCGCCGTTCGCTGCGCACGGGGCGATGGCAGAGCTGACCCCGGGTGATAAGGCCTGCACGACGAGTCACATGGTTCTCTGGAAGCGGATTGCCGCGGGGGACGACAGTCATGCCGTCATTCTCGAAGACGATGTTCTGCTGAGCGATGCCGCAACGCCGTTTCTCAAGAACGCGGACTGGATTCCGAAAGAAGCGGGCCTGATCAAGATTGAACGTTTTGGCGACAAGGATCAGCTGACGCTTATCGGTCATGGCACGGCGGTTCTGGGCCGCGAGGTGGTGCCGCTTCTGTCCCGCCATCCCGGTTCCGGCGGCTACATCATCTCACGGGAGAAGGCGGCGCTTCTGGCGGCGATGACGGAAAAGATCGCGGTTCCGATCGATCAGCTGCTGTTCAATCCGATCTATTCGCCGCTGTTTCGCGCATTGAATCCCTGGCAGCTGATACCGGCCATTGTCGAACAGCGCGCCGAGGTCGGCGGCACGACCGACATCAAGCGTGCTCGTGCGCCGTTTGCCAAAAAATTTGCGCGCGATGCCCGATCACTCGCGAATCTTCCCCGGCAGATTGCTTCCGTGCTGTCCGGAAAGGCGCGCGCTGTGAAGATTGGAATCGCCTAGAGAATCGGCTTCACGCCGTCTTTTTCGACGGTCAGGCGCGAGCACTTCAGCGTTCCATCCGATAACGGCATCGCCGAAATCGAAATCGCTGATCCCGGAACGAGAAGAGATTCATCGCCGACCATCAACCCGATGATCGGAATGCCGGGCGCAACCAGGACCTCCGCGTGGCCCTCACAGCCGTTGCCCGGCGCCGCGCGGCCAGTGCAGGTGCCATCCGCTGCGGGCGAGGCGCCGCGAAACTTGAGGGCGATGGTTCCTTTGTTGACTGCGACGGCGGTTACTTCGGCAACGGTGGCGTTGGTCATCAGCCGGTTCGAATTGCTGTCGCTCGCCGGGTATTGTCCCTCGCTGGCACCGCGCATCGAATCCGGAAAGACGTGCACCTCCTGCGCGTGCAGCTTTCCGTCGCCGGTTTTGAGTGTGGTCGAGCCGATGAAGTCGCCGCTCTTGATGTCGGTGAGCTTGAGGCGCGCGTCATAGAGGATGCGGACGTCGGATTCCAACGCGACCAGAAGAGGCTTTTTGTCGGTTGTCGTGATGTTGAGCATGCGTGTCGCCGGATCGTAGGCCTCGATCGTGCCGCGAATACGCCGGGCCGCCGGTGCGACGGCGGTTGCCGGATTGTCCGCCCATGCAAAAGAGGCGGACAGTGCCAGGAACGCGATGACCAAACTCACACGATGCATGCGCGATCCTTACGACCTCAATGCCGGGGTTTGCGGAAGATCAGGATGAACTGATCGGTGTGATGGCGGATGGACGAATCGAACACCAGCTTCGTACGCGGGTCGGCGGGATTGCGCAGCAGGTTGCTTTCACCCGCGAGCCTGAAGCCGGCGGCGATGACCTCGCTTTTCACCGCGGCCTCGTCGATGCGATGAAGGGTTTCGGTGTCGCGCAGGCCGGAACCATTTTCGGCCGAATGGTCGAGCACGATGTAGAGGCCGCCCGGCTTCAGCGCTTCGAACACCTTCTTGTTGATGATCGACAGATCGGCCGGCTTCGAGAAGCTGTCGTGCAGATCGTGATAGTTCTGGGCCGTCCATACGACATCCAGTGCTTCGGGCGCAGCCAGGTTGTTCACCGGCGCCTCGATCACGCTGACGTTTTGGTACTCGGCCGCGACGGCGCGAACTTTGGCCGGCTTGCCCTTGTTGAAGGACGCGAATTCCGCGGGCTGAAAGGCGTAGACATAGCCCTTCGGTCCGACCGCCTTTGCGAACAGGCGGGTGAAATAGCCCCCGCCGGGCACCAGATCCATCACGCGCATGCCGGGGTTGATATGCGCCAGCGCGAGCATCTCGGCCGGTTTGCGCTCGGCGTCGAGTTTTCTATCGTCTTCGGGACGCGCGGTATCGCTTATCGCAGCGGCGACGCTATCGGATGTTTTTGGCGCGGCCATAGCAGGCGCTGTGATCAGGAATGCCGACGCGGCGCAGGCCAGAATTGCGGTACGGATCATCATGTTCCTCTCCCCGGTTTGGCGCGAGCCTATCGTCTTTGCGGAGGCGTTTCACCCGCCAGCTTGGTCGATTACCGCTTTGTCACGGGGCTCGGAGCGCCGCGATCACCAATGCGCGATAGAGCCTTTCCGGCAGACTTTTTGGGGATTCGAGGTTCATCCGTTCCAGCGCCGCGCGATCATCGGGCGATGGCGTATGGAACAGACCTGAAAGGGCCATCTTCGCGAGCACGGTTGGCGTGGCCTGTTGCAGATGCTCCAGCGCGAATACCAGACGTTGTTCAACTGGCGTGAAATCGCTCTCGAAGGGAAACGGCGGAAGATCGAACGGCTTCAGCGCAGCCTCGATACGCTCCGGCGTATTGTTGCGAAAGGCATCCGGGATTTCATACGACTTTTTGATCTTTCCCGCGTCTTTGGCGGCGCGAAGAAGCTCCGGCTGAAAGCGCGAATCGGCGATGGAGAGCATCGCGGCGATGACTTCCGCATCGCTCTTGCCGCGCAGATCGGCGATGCCGTATTCGCTGATGACAATATCGCGCTCATGGCGCGGGATCGTGGTGTGGCCGTAGTTCCAGTGGATGTTCGATTGCAGTTTGCCGTGCGCGCGGCGGGCGGCGTTGATGGTCAGGATCGAGCGCGCGTCGGGCAGAGCGAAGGCTTGCGTCACAAAATTGTGCTGACCACCGACGCCACTGACCACGCGGCCATCTTCCAGCCCGTCGGAGATAACGGCGCCCAGCAGAGTTGCCATCATGGCATTGTTGATAAACGACGCGCGCACGCGTGCGCGCGTTTTGCGCTCCTGATCGCCATAGAGTTCGTTGGTGAACGAGATCGCCGTCATCCGCAGCTTCGCAAGAAGATCGGGCGGCATCTCGCGCAGGCGCCGGTAGAACGATTTGGGGCCGACGAAGAAACCAGCATGCAACAGCGCGCCATCGGTCTCGCGTTTCAGGATTCCGGCATCGAGCAGGTCCAAAAACCCGTCGACGAACATTTCGCTCACGCCATAGAGGCCTTCCTGAAACGGCGCAGCCTGCTCGGTCGCAAGCGTGGGCATCGCCGGCGTCAGACGCGCCACAGCGTCACGAAACTTCGTATTTTCGCGATGACGCAGGATCAGCGCCTGAACTGCGGCGTCGCCCTCGGCGCCGATACCGATCTGCAGCGTGCCACCATCCCGCACAAGCCGCGCAGCATGGATACCGATGGCGTATTGCTTGGGGCCGATCGGTTCGCGCGGCGGTGCGAACAGCGGGAACTGGGTCGAGGGGCTGTCGAGGATGTGCGCAAACGTCTCCGCCGGCTGTTCGCCATCGCCCGGCATGAAGGGAAGCTCGTCGTTTACCTGTGCCGCGATCATGAATTGCGCGCGGCCTTCTTTTCGCGCCTGCATGACATCGAGGATAGTGTCGGGATTGCAGCTAAAGCTGTAACGGTCGCCTTTCTTTGCGACGAGCTGCGCCACGACATTGACGCCGCGATCGACCAGATAGCGCGAGGCATGCGTATAGTTCGCGGAGATGTAGCTCTGTTGTGCGCGGTCGATGGAAAGCCAGCGCCCTGCGAGGAAAAAGAATTCGTTGATCTCGATATTGTCGGGCACGGTCCCGCGCCGCAGCGCTTGCGCATAGGCGAGTTCGGGATAGCCGCCGAACAGACGCTCGATCACCGGACCCAAGAAACGATGCTCAAGCTCACTTTTCGCCTTGGGCTTTTCGAGAGTGAGCGCGGTGAAGATCGTCAATCGGATCGAACGGTCGGCTGCCGCCCGCGCATAAAGCGCATTGGCGATGTGATTGGCCTTGCCCAAACCCAATGGCAGACCCAGCACGATGGTCTTTCCCACCGTGCGAATGATCGCGTCGGCAACGGAATCGGCATCCTGATGGAATTGCGTCATTCGACTTTGGCAAGGAACGCTGCGAGGGCGGTGCGCGCTTCCGGCTCCTCAAGCGTCGGCGCGTGGCCGACATTGGGAACCTCCACAAAATCCATATCCGGCTTGATCCGCTTCATGGTCGCTACGCCATCAGGCGAAAGTAGGTCGCTGATCGCGCCGCGTACGACGAGAACCGGCCGCGTCGCCAGCGCCTGGAACAGCGGCACCATGCTCGGCGGCGTCGTGTCGGGTGCGGCGGAAAATGCGCTGGCAATGGCTGGATCATAGGCAAATTCAATGCGGCCGTCGCTGCGCTCGCGCGCCACGCGATGCGCGAAGATGCGCCAGAAATCGGCATCCCTGCCGGGAAAGGCGACCTGCTGCGTGGCCTTCACGGCGGCGATCATGTCGTCCCAAGTCGCCACCGGCGTCGATTTTCCGACATAGGAGCCGATCCGCTTGATCCCCGCCGGATCGATCTCCGGCCCGATGTCGTTCAGCACCGCGGCCGACACGCGATCGGGTGCCGTCAGCCCCGCGAGCATGGTCATGATGCCGCCCATCGACGTGCCGATGAACACCGCGCGCGGAATCTCGAGCACATCCATGATGTAGAGCACGTCCCCGGTGTAGATTTCGGGCCGGTAGTGAAGCGGGTCGGGATCGTTGTCCGATTGGCCGCGGCCGCGCGCGTCTATGGCGATCACGCGCCGTCCAAGCTCCGCGATCCTGGGCGCCACGGCTTCGAAGTCGGCCGAATTTCGGGTCAGGCCATGCAGGCAGATGACGGGGAGTTTTCCACTACCCCGCGCGGCGTATTCGCGCGCGTAGATCTTTGGTCCTTCGACAGTGTCAAAGCGATGTTCGGCAAAATCCATTGTGGCGCCCTTTCGACTGCGCGCATATTGGCGCTTCGGAACAGATCGCGCCAGATGACAGAAGCGGAAGAAACACTTCGCGCCGCGCTCGCCGGGATGGGCCTCGCGGGTGCGAATGATGACTATGCGCTGACGCCGTTGGCGGGCGGGGTGTCCTGCGACGTGTTCCTTGCCGATCTTCCTGCGCGCCGCGTTGTGGTAAAGCGCGCACTGCCGAAGCTGCGCGTGAGTGTGGACTGGCATGCGCCGCCGGAGCGAACCGAAGCCGAGGTCGCATGGATCAGGCTGGTGTCCGGGCTGGACGCGGCATGGGTGCCGGAAATTCTTGGCGAGGATTATGCGCGACACGTGTTCGCGATGGCCTACCTTCCGCCGGAGCGTTATCCGCTGTGGAAGGCGCAACTCTCGGAAGGCCGTGTCGATGCGAAATTCGCGGCGTCGGTCGGTGCTGCACTCACGCATATTCATGCGGCGACGGCTGGTCGAAGGGGTATTGCTATCGCGTTCGACAATCGCGAGCAGTTTCGTTCGCTCCGGATCGAGCCCTATCTTCTTTATACGGCGGAGAAGAATCCCGATGTCGCTTCGACGATCCGTGAAATCGCGGACCACGTCGAGGCATCATCGATCGCACTCATGCAAGGCGACATCAGCCCGAAGAACATCTTGCTGGGACCGGAAGGACCGGTCTTTCTGGACGCCGAAACGGCGTGCTACGGCGATCCGGCCTTCGATCTTGCCTTCTGTCTCAACCACCTTTTGCTGAAAGGTGCATGGCATCCGCAGTTCGCGGCGGCGCTGTCGAAAGCGTTCGGCGCGTTGAAAGATGCCTATCTCGGCGGTGTGTCGTGGGAGAAGCCGGATGCGATGGACCACCGTTCCGCGCGATTGCTCGCGGCGCTGTTGCTGGCACGGATCGACGGCAAATCGCCGGTGGAATATCTGACGGACACCGAAACCAAAGAATTCGTTCGTGAGCAGGCCAAATCGTTCTTAGTTACCCCCGCGCTGTCGCTCAACGACATCGTGGCACGTTGGACGACGGCGCTGAAAACACGCGTTTGACTATTTCGCGTCCGCCATTTCGCGGAAACGGACTTCGTCGCCGGCACGGGCAGGCTTGTGTTTCACGTCGCCGTCCTGCGGCAGCTCGCGGGTCCACGCCGCCAGCTCCAGCGCGATGCCGTCGGGATCGTAGAAATAGATCGAGCGGACAAAGGTGGTCGGCGTCGTCTCCACACTCGCCTGCATCGGCGAGTCGTCGTGGTTGATCACGCGCGAGCATTCGATGCCCTTCGCCAAAAGCTTCTCATAATATTCATCGAGCTTGTCTTCCGGCACATTGATGGCGACGTGGTTCATCGATCCATGGGCAGAGGGGCCTGGCAGCACGCCCTTGGTTGCCGACGCGACACCGGGCTGCGCCTTCGGCGCGTTTGGAAACCAGAAAAACGCAAGGCTGTCGCCATGGCCGAGATCGAAGAAGAAATGCTGTCCCATGCCGCGCGGCAGGTCGATCGTCTTGATCAGTGGCATGCCGAGCACGCCGGAATAGAACTCGACGGTACGCGCCATGTCGCTTGACACCAGCGCGAGATGATTGATGCCTTGAAACTCGAATTCCCTGTTGGTGGGCCGCGCCATGATCGTCTCCCCTTGAAGCGATCACGCTAACACGACACCGGGCGCGGCAATAGCTCAGGGACAATGTGGGGGCATATGCTTTCGATGTGCCGTATCCGGGCTCGCCGCTTGTTAAGGCTTTCGGAAAGCGGCAGCGTAGGCGTCTCGTTCAGGGGGAACGGACAATGAGCGAACCGGCGCGCACACGCATGGGGCTGGTGCTGGCGGCCTCGGCCACCGGCACGGTCTTCGAGTGGTACGATTTCTTCATTTTCGGGTCTTTGGCGGCGATCATCGCCAAACATTTTTTTGCGAGTGCGGGCGAGACCCAGGGTTTCATCTTCGCGCTTCTGACCTTCGCGGCCGGATTTGCCGTACGTCCGTTCGGCGCTTTGGTATTCGGCTATTTCGGCGACCGCACGGGCCGCAAACGGACGTTTCTGATCACCATCACGATCATGGGTCTGGCGACATTCCTCATCGGTCTGCTTCCAGACGCCGGATCGTTGGGGCTGAACGCAGCCTATCTGCTGCTGGCGATGCGCGTGCTGCAGGGCTTCGCGGTCGGCGGGGAGTATGGCGGTGCCGCAATCTATGTCGCCGAACATGCCGATCCGAAAAGGCGCGGCGGTGCAACCGGCTGGATTCAGGTCGCGGCGACGCTTGGACTGTTCCTCGCGCTAGCGGTGATCTTTGTCACGCGCAGCGTGATGGGCGAAGAAGCCTTTGGCGCGTGGGGTTGGCGTATCCCATTTCTGCTGTCGGCGGGATTGTTGGGCGTGTCGTTGTGGATTCGCCTGCGCCTCGATGAATCGCCGTTGTTCCGGCAGATGCAGGACGAGGGCCGTGTCGCGCGGTCGCCCCTTTCCGAGGCGTTCTTTCAATGGAAGAATCTGAGGCTTGTTCTGATCGCACTATTCTCATTGATGATGTCCCAGGGCGTCGTCTGGTACACGGCGAATTTCTACGCGCAATTCTTTCTGGAACGCGTGGTCAAGGTCGATCCGCGCGTCGTGAACCTGCTCATGATGACCGTGCTGATCGGCAGCGCGATCCTCCACGTCCTTTTTGCGCGGCTGTCGGACCGGATTGGCCGCAAGCCGGTGATGCTGTTCGGATTGCTGCTGGCGATTGTGTCGTTCGTGCCGGGGTTCAAGCTGCTGACAGAGGCCGTCAATCCCGCGCTCGCTGCGGCGGCCTCGCGCGCGCCGGTCATTGTCATCGCGCCGCCGGGAGATTGCTCCGTGCAATTCGATCCCCTCGGCAAGACAAAGTTCGTCTCCGCCTGCGACATCGCGAAAAGCACGCTCGCCGCTGCCGGCATTCCCTACACGAACGAGGCAGCGGTGGCCGCAAGCGTTGCGCATATCCGCATTGGATCCGAAGACGTGTCGAGCTTTGACGGGAGCAAGATGACGAGCGCCGCTCTGGCGGCTGCGAAGAAAAGTTTCGATACCGCAGTCAAATCCGCCCTCAAGAAAGAAGGCTATCCGCTTTCCGCCGATACAATTCAGATCGATTTCGCGCGCGCGTCTCTGATCCTGCTAATATTCTTTACCGCCGCGGCAGCGCTGTATGGACCACAGGCGGCCGCTTTGGTCGAACTGTTCCCGACGCGCATCCGCTATTCGGCATTGTCCCTGCCGTATCACATCGGCAATGGCTGGTTCGGTGGGTTCCTTCCGGCGACCGCCTTCGCGATCGTCGCGGCAACGGGCAATATTTACGCCGGATTGTGGTATCCGGTCTGTATTGCCAGCATCGGCTTTCTGGTGACGCTGCTCTTTCTGCCGGAAACGCGCGGGCGGGATATTTCCATGTGAACTAACCCTTCACGTCCAGCGGCACGCCGGGTTCGTGCTTCGACGCGTGGATGACGAGCGCGGTCTTGACGCTCGCGACATTCTTTTCGGCCGTCAGGGTTTCGGTGATGAAGGTCTGGAAGCCCGACAGATCCTTCGCAACGCATTTCAGAAGAAAGTCCACTTCGCCTGAAAGCATGTGGCATTCGCGCACTGCGGGCCACGCGCGGACGCGTTCTTCGAAATGCTTGAGGTCATGATCATTCTGGCTGGCGAGGCCGACAAAAACGAAGCCAGTCACTTCGAAGCCCAGCGACTTGCTGTCGAGATCGGCATGGTACCCTTTGATGAAGCCCGCCTTCTCCAGCGTGCGCATGCGACGCAGGCAGGGCGGCGCGGTGATCTTTGCGCGGCGTGACAGTTCGACGTTTGTGATGCGGCCATTGGCCTGAAGTTCGGAAAGAATGCGCAAATCGATGGAATCGAGCTTGTGATGCTCCACGGGTCACCTGAGGTAAAGAAAAACGCGATGGGTTTTAACTCCGCGCGGCTCCTCTAAGCAATAATATTTCTGTATTGTGGCGTGTTCAAAACCGAGTCGGTGCTTTTCGAAGAAACTTGCCTACAAACTGGGCACAAACGCCTGATCGCGTTAACGAATTTGTGACGCTTGACCTTTCGCCCCTCGCTCCCGATATCAGCGGTGGATCAGCCGAGGGGCGCGTTTTTCGGGGGCCGCAGAGGTCACCGGTCGCGATTTGCTCTCTGCATTCGGGAGAGTGTCCTTGCATTCCAAAGTCATCATTCTGGGAAGCGGTCCGGCAGGGTGCACGGCGGCTGTTTATGCAGCCCGCGCGATGCTGGAGCCGACCCTGATCGCCGGCATTCAGCCAGGCGGCCAGCTTACGATCACCACCGAAGTCGAGAACTACCCGGGATTCGCCGAGGCCATCCAGGGCCCTTGGCTGATGGAGCAGATGCAGGCCCAGGCGCAGCATCTGGGCACCAAATTCGTCCAGGACACGATCGCGACGGTCGATCTCTCGCGCCGTCCGTTCACGCTGATTGGCGATGGCGGCGAAAAATACACCGCCGACACGCTGATCGTCGCGACGGGCGCTTCTGCCAACTGGCTGGGTCTGCCGACCGAGTCGAAATTCCAGGGCTTCGGAGTCTCGGCTTGTGCGACCTGCGACGGATTTTTCTATCGCGGCAAAAAGGTCGCGGTCGTCGGCGGCGGAAACACGGCTGCCGAAGAAGCGCTGTTCCTGACCAATTTCGCGGACAAGGTGACGCTGATCCATCGCCGCGACACGTTGCGCGCCGACAAAACCAATCAGACCCGCGTGACGGCAAACAAGAAGATCGACTGTTTGTTCGACACCGAGGTCTTGGAAGTTCTGGGCACCGAGGAGCCGAAGGGCGTCACGGGCCTGCGCCTGCGCAACACGATCACAGGCTCGACACGCGAGTTGGAGGTCGATGGGTTCTTCGTTGCCATCGGCCATTCGCCGGCGACATCGCTGTTCAAGGGCCAGATCGAAATGGACGAGACCGGTTATCTCAGGACAGCACCGGATTCGACGCATACCAGCGTCGCGGGCGTGTTTGCGGCCGGGGACGTAAAAGACAAGGTTTTCCGTCAGGCCGTAACGGCAGCGGGCATGGGCTGCATGGCGGCACTCGAAGCAGAGAGGTTTCTCGCGGGCGGCCACTGAAATGATCGGTCACGAAGTTTGCGTTGAGGCTGGGGGGCTTTAACGGGTAGGGCAACGTCATGGATTGGGACAAGCTTCGGATTTTCCACTCGGTCGCTTCCGCGGGCAGTTTCACACACGCGGGCCAGATGCTGACGTTGAGCCAATCGGCCGTCAGCCGCCAGATCAGTGCCCTCGAAGAAGAAATCACCACGCCGCTGTTCCAGCGCCATGCGCGCGGCCTGACGCTGACCGACGAGGGCGAGATGCTTTACGCCGCGGTCAGCGATGTGCTGACGCGGCTGGCGCAGGCCGAGGAAGCACTGAAGAATGTCCGCGAGGCGCCGCGCGGCGTACTCAAGATCACGTCAAGCCACGGCATCGGCACATACTGGCTGGTGCCGCGCCTCGACGAGTTTCTGAAGGAATGCCCCGAGGTCGAGGTCCATCTGGTGATGGAGGACCGCGAACTCGATCTTACCCAGCGCGAGGCCGATCTCGCGATCCGCATGCGTGCGCCGGTGCAGGCTGACCTGATTCAGCGCAAGCTCTTCACCGTGCACTACCACATGTACGCGACGAAGGAATATCTGGAGAAGTACGGCACACCGCGTTCGATGGACGATGTGGGCGATCACACCATCGTCGCTTACGGCGAAACGGCCGCTCCGGAAATCCGCGAGATCAACTGGTTGCTGGACGCGACGCGCCGCCGCCTGGGCTGCAAGGGCCGCGTCATCCGCATCAACAACGTCACGGGTATTCTATCCGCCACGCTGGCGGGGATCGGGCTCGCCGCAATCCCCGACTACGTCGCGGCAGAGCACAAGCAGCTTGTTCGTGTGCTGCCCGACGTGCCCGGGCCGTGCTTCGACGTCCACCTGGTCTATGCCGATGCGCTGCGTCAGGCCAAACGTGTCGGGGCGTTTCGCGATTTTCTCGTCCGCTCCGCCAAGGATTGGCGATATTGAAAGCGCGGGGCGCGGTTCTTATCTAAGTGTGTTCGCTCCGCTGTTCCCCCAACGGCGTGCGGCACGCGGAGTTCCTCCATCCGCGCACTAGAGGAAAGTCGCCGGAGTGTTCCCCCACACTCCGGCGATTTCTTTATGCGGCCGCTTTGCGCGTGGCCACGACCTGATCGGCCAGCTTGCCGCTCAATTCGGCCAGGTGGTCGAACGCCATTTCGAACGTCCCCACGCCCTGCGTCAGCGACCGGAGATCGATGATGAGGTCGGAAAGTTCGGAGAGGGGCATCTGCGCCTCGACCGTGTCCCAGCCTTTCCAGCCGTCGCGCGCGTCGAAGCCCATCAGCTGTCCACGCCGTCCGCTGACGATCTGGTTGACCTTCGCCGTGGCCTCGCTCGGCACGTGAATGCGGACATGCATGATCGATTCGAGCAGAACCGGCGCGCAGTTGGGCATGCCTTCCTGCATCGCGATGCGTGCGGCCGTCTGGAACGCGGCGTCTGAGGAATCCACCGCGTGGTAGGAGCCGTCCGTCAGTGCGACGGACACATCCACAACCGGGAATCCCAATGGTCCGCATTTCAGATAATCGACGACGCCTTTCTCGACCGAGGGAATCCACTGCCGCGGGACGACGCCACCTTTGATCTGGTCGAGGAAGGTGAACCCGCTGCCGCGCGGCAGCGCCTTGATATCGATGATGACATCGCCGAACTGGCCGTGACCGCCGGATTGCCGCTTGTGACGGCCGTGCTGCGTGACCCCTTTCTTGATCGTCTCCTTATAGGGCACGCGTGGGCGATGGGTGTTGAGCTTGAGGCCGTATTTGCTCTGCAGCTTTTCCACCGCGACTTTCAGGTGGATTTCGCCCTGACCTTCCAGCGCCATCTCCTGCAACTCGGCGTTCTGATCGAAGTGCAGCGACGGGTCTTCCTCGCGCAGCTTGGCGATTGCCGCCGTCAGCTTCACCTCATCCTTGCGGTCTGCCGCTTCGATGGCGAGACGATAAACCGGAATCAGGTGTTCGATCTTCTGCTGCGCGGGCGCTTTCTTGCCGAGAGAGAGTGTGTCGCCGGTCGCCACACCTTCGAGCCGCGCAAGCGCGACGGTGTCACCTGCCTGCGCATCGGAAAGCTTGGTTTGCGCATCGCCCTTAAGCGAAAGGATGCCGCCAACGCGTGCATCGCCGCCGTCATGGGTATGCAGCACCGCGCCGTCCTTGAGTGTACCTGACATCACGCGCGCCAGCGAAAGCTTGCCGCCATGGCTCGAGTGATAGGTCTTCAGGACCTGCACCAGCGTATCGCCTGCGGGCAGGTGCAGACGAGCCATTGCTGCGCTAACGCCGGGCACTTCGTGGCGCAGCGCTTTCAGCAATCGCTCGACGCCGAGGTCGCTTTCGCCCGAGCCGAGCAATGCCGGGACGATCAGGCCTTCCGCGAGTTCGCGTGAAAGATCGGCGCAGATTTCATCGCGGGGCGGTTCGACGTCCGAGAGCAATTCCTCCATCAGATGCTCGTCGTAATCGGCGAGTTTCTCCAGCATCGCGAAGCGTTCTGCTTTCTCTGTGTCCCTGTCGGCGATGTCGATGAGTTCGGCGGCCGTGCCCTTGCGATAGATCCATGCGCGTTCCAGCGCGAGATCGACGAAACCTGTTACCGCGCCGCCATCCACAAGCGGGATCTGGCGCACCAGCAAAGGCGTGTCGCTCACGTCGCGCAACATTTCGAGAAGATCGCGGACCTGACCGCTCGCCTTGTCGATCTTGTTCACGAACAGCAGGTGGGGGATTTTTAGATCACTCAGCCGCTTCAGATAGGGCTTGAGCATCTGCATCTTCGTCGCTTCCGGTTCGCACACGACAACGGCCGCGTCGATACCGGGAAGAACGTTCAGCGTATCCTGCAGGAATTCGATGGAGCCGGGACAATCGAGAAAGGTGAAGCTCTCATCCAGATATTTGGTCGTCGCGCAATTGACCTCGACGCTCATCTGCCGGTCGCGCGCTTCGGGGCTCGCATCTCCGACCGTGTTCTTCTGCGGGACAGCGCCCTTGCGCTGGATCGCGCCGGTGGCGAAGAGAATGCTTTCCAGTAACGTCGTTTTGCCGCTGCCGTAAGGTCCTACCAGGGCCACAGTACGTGGCCCTCTTCCTCCATTGGACATGATCGCCTCCATCACCCTGTTACGCAGGGCGTCGAGGCGCGGCGGGCGTCTTCTTCCCAAGGCTTTGGGCGGCGTCACGCGCCCCGCTTGTCTGGCGATGCTCGCGCCGTCCGAGACGGCTGGCAAGATAAATGTTTTCTTGCGCTAGCGAAGATTTCCACAGAACTGCTGGATGCGGCGGCAGGCTTCTTCGAGCTTGGCGTTCGAGGTTGCGTAGGACACGCGGAAGAACGGCGACAGGCCGAACGCCGCGCCGTGCACGGCGGCAACTCCTTCACTTTCGAGAAGCTCTGTGACGAAATCCTCGTCATTCGCGATGGTCTTTCCCGATGGCGCTGTCTTGCCGATCAGCTTCGCGATCGAAGGATAGACATAGAACGCACCTTCGGGTTTCGGGCATTCGACGCCGTTGCACTGGTTCAGCATCGAGACGACGAGGTCGCGGCGCTCCTCGAACACCTTCTGGAATTTCGGGATGAAATCCTGCGGGCCGTTCAGCGCTTCCACGCTTGCCCATTGCGAGATGGAGGATGCATTCGACGCCGACTGCGATTGCAGTTTGGAGAGCGCCTTGATCAGCGGCTCCGGCCCGCCACAATAGCCGATGCGCCAGCCGGTCATAGCATAGGCTTTCGACACGCCGTTCATCGTCAGCGTGCGGTCGTAAAGTTTCGGCTCGACCTGTGCGATGGTGTGATATTTGAACCCGCCATAGACGAGATGCTCGTACATGTCGTCGGTCAGCACCCACACTTGCGGATGCTTGAGCAGTACATCAGCGAGCGATTGCAGCTCATCGCGCGTGTAGCAGGCGCCCGTCGGATTGCAGGGCTGGTTCAGGATCAGCCATTTCGTCTTCGGTGTGATCGCGGCCGCGAGCGCGTCGGCGCGCAGCTTGAAACCGTCGGCAAGTTTCGTTTCCGGCAGCACCGGCTTACCGCCGGCCAGCAAGACGATGTCGGGATAGCTCACCCAGAACGGCGCAGGGATGATGACCTCGTCGGCGGCATTCAACGTCGCCATCATGGCGTTGTAGATGATCGCCTTGCCGCCAGGCGCGACGAAAGTCTGCGCCGGTGCGTAGTCGAGACCGTTCTCGCGCTTGAACTTGGCGGAGATGGCCTTGCGCAGTTCTGGGATGCCTTCGACGGCAGTGTATTTCGTCTCGCCGCGCTTGATCGCAGCGATCGCTGCGTCCTTGATGTTGTCCGGTGTGTCGAAATCCGGCTCTCCGACCCCCAGGCTGATGACATCGCGGCCCGCGGCGACGAGATCGCGGGCTTTTTGGGTGGCGGCAATCGTTGGCGAGGGCTGGATGCGGTTCAGCGACTCGGAAAGGAAGCCCTTGGGCAGAATGGTCGACATATTTTCGCGGGCTCCCGCCGCTGATTCCGTGGCGATTAAGGCCATCAACTATCAACCAGGAACCCAGGTAACAAGCGGAAATCCCCCGATTTGCTGATTTTCAACCCTGCTGCGGCTATTGTGCAGGTCCGCCGAATGAGTCTCGCACATGCGCCCTTTGGCTCTCGTCTTTCTGGCCGCCCTGACCTTGCTGTCCTGTTCGCGCGCCGCGCCGCCAACGGGCAAGTGGGAAGGCACCTATGAGAGCGACGACACCCTGATCGCAGCACGTCTCGAGATCGGCGCCGATGGATTGGTGAAGGTGAGTGCGCCCGATCTGCTCAACATCGGCGCGACGCCCTCAGATCAGCGCGGCGGCATGCGCGCACAACTCGCGGGCGATCTGGCCGCGGGCTGGGGCGAGGTCGCGCCGCGCAAGCTGGACTTCGACGGCGACACGTTTCGCAAGCCCGGCGGTATCGCGCCGCAGATCATCTGGAAGGCGCACAAGAATCAGATGCTGCTGGTCGTCTATATCGGCACGCAGCCGTCGATCCGCATTCCGATGCGCGCGGTGGGCGATTTCAGCGACAACCCGTTCGCTAGCTAGCTCACCATTTGTGGAATGCGAAGAACGCGGCGAGCGCGAGGAAGCCGAATGCGACGAGGTGATTCCATTTCAACGCTTCGCCGAGATAGGTCGTTGAGAAAATCGCGAACACCACAAGCGTGATCACTTCTTGCATGGTCTTGAGTTGGGCCGCCGAATAGACGCGATAGCCGTAGTGATTGGCTGGCACGGCGAGGCAATACTCCAGAAGCGCGATGCTCCAGCCCGCAAGGATCAGCATCCAGAGCGGCGCGTTTGGAAACCGCAGCTGACCGTACCACGCGAAGGTCATGAAGATATTGGAGCCGAAGAGCAGCAGGATCGGAGCGATCGCCGTCCAGTTCATGGTCAAACCTCACGCGAATTTGTCTGTCAGAACAGCGTTTAACCGGACGCTGTCGTGGACCGGGTAGAGAGCGGATGATAACGTCTTTCCAGCAATCCTAAGGATTTCGCCATGGTTGCGAAAATACCTGGAGCGGCAGTTTTGGGTGTCGTTTGCTTGTTCGCGTTCGGCAGCGCCGACGCCGCCGTGACCGTTCTTGGGAGCGGTCCGGCGCAGGAATGTTTCCACGCGGCCGAGTATGGCGGCGAACCGAACGACGGAATCAATCGCTGTACCTCCGCCCTCGATATGATCCTCACCCCAACGGATCGCGCGGCGACCTTCGTCAACCGTGGTGTTCTTCGTCTGGCGCTTCATCAGAACGACCGCGCGTTGCTGGACATCGACAGCGGCATCGCGATCGCGCCGGATCTCGGCGACGCCTATATCGATCGCGGCGCTGTTTCGATTGCTCTTGGACGCTATGAAGATGCGCTAGCCGATCTGAACAAGGGAATCGATCTGGGGCCGCATCGCCCGCAGGTCGCGTACTACGATCGCGCGATCGTCTTTGAGCAGCAGGGCGATATTCGCTCGGCCTATAATGACTACAAGAAAGCGCTGGAGGCCGCGCCGGATTTTGAACCGGCGCAGCGAGAATTGAAGCGATTCCGCGTGGTGCACAACGGCAGTGGTATCTGATCACCATTAAGTGCGCGAATTTCGTCGCGAGCCCTGCCGAAGCCAACGCTGCGGCGACACACCGTTACAATTTCGCAGCCTCACCGATCTTTCCTCATTAACCCCTCGCGCTCCACATTCGGTGCGGTCGTGCCTCCTCGGCGTTCCCCAATGATGGGTGCGGCTTTAGGGCGGTCGGACTGGTTCGGTGCCCCCACATCGAATCAACGGTCCGGCCGCCCAAACCCTCTAAATCCGGTCAGAGATTTAAGTTGTCGCTGCACCTGCGAAGGAGATAAGTGGCGGGGCCTTGTCTTCCGTGTTTCGGCCTCTATGTATGGGTATTCGCACCTCTTGCCCCGATTTGAGCGAGTAGTTCCATGAAATCGCTATTGCGTTCCTCCGTTTTTGCCCTGTCAGGACTGGCGGTTGCTGCCTGTTCGACCGACCCGCCGGTAGCCCTCAAGTCGGGGGAAATGCCGTCAGCTTTCACCGCGCCGATAACGAAAAGCAGCCAGGTCTGGCCGACGGCCGACTGGTGGACCGGGTTCAGCAGCCCGGAATTGACGCAGTTCGAAGTGACCGCGCAGCAGGAGAACAACGACCTCGCAGCCGCGGTCGCCCGCGTGGTTCAGGCGCGTGGTAACACGGGCATCGCGGCGTCGGCGTTGTTTCCGGCCGTCGATCTGAGCGGCAGCGCACAGCGCAGCGGATCCAGAACCGCTGCCACGACGATTGGCAGCATCACCACGCCCGCGACGACTTTTACGACCAATACGTTCGGCGTTTCGCTCAACGCGAGCTATGAACTCGATTTCTGGGGCCTCGCGCAGGATAATCTGCGCGCCGCGCAATACAACGCCCGCTCCGCGCTCTATGCGCAGCGCGTCGAGGCGCTGACCGTCACCTCCGATGTCGCCAACACCTATCTCGATGTGCTGGCGCTGCGTGACCGCATCAAGATTGCCAAGAACAATGTCGAAGCCGCCAAACGCATTCTTGCCATCACGCAGGCCAAGGTGACGAACGGCGTGTCTTCCAACCTCGATCTTGCGCAGCAGAGCGCAATTCTCGCCGGTGTCGAAGCGACGATTCCGTCCTTGGAGGAACAGGAACGCGAAGCACGCTATGCGCTCGCCGTTCTCATCGGCCGCGCACCGGAAGGCTTCGATGTCAAAGCCACGACGATCTCAGGCGTCTCGGCGCCCATCGTGCAGCCGGACATGCCGGCCTCGCTGCTGACACGTCGTCCCGACATCGCTGCGGCGGAAGCCAATCTGGTTTCTGCACATGCCAGCGTCGATGCGGCGCGCGCGGCGTTCCTGCCGGGGATCGGTCTGACCGGATCGGGCGGCTATTCCAATCCGCAGATCGGCTCGCTGTTCAATCCGGAAAGCCTTGCCTGGAGCATCGGTGCGTCGCTGCTGCAGACAGTCTTCGATGGTGGAACCAAGACCTCGCAGCTCGATGTGAACAAGGGCCGCGAGATGGAACTGGTCGCCGACTATCGCGGCACGGTGTTCAATGCGCTGTCCGACACTGAAAGCGCGCTCGGACAGGTCACAAGCCTCGCGAACCAGGAATCGTTTACAGCCGAACAGGTGAAACAGGCAGCGGAAGCGTTCCGTATCTCTGAACTGCAATATCGCGAAGGCGTAGCCGATCTGCTGGCGGTGCTGCAGACGCAGCAGACGCTGTTCACCGCGCAGGACACGCTGGTGCAGGTGAAGCTTGCGCGTCTTCAGGCCGATGTCAGCCTGTACCGCGCACTCGGCGGCGGCTGGTCTATCGATCAGGACAAGGGCGCGCCGACGCGCAACGACTTCCAGCCGGTGCCGATTGTTTCAGTGTTTAACGGCTAGATGTGGCCCAGCACGCGGTGCGGCGTGTAGGGTTTTGACAGCGCCTTGATTTCGTCCTCGCTCAGCACGATCGACAGCGCCGCAATCGCGTCTTCAAGATGGCCCATCTTGGAGGCGCCGATGATCGGCGAGGTCACGCCCTTGCGGCTCAAGAGCCAGGCGAGCGCGACCTGGGCGTTGGGCACGCCGCGCCTTTGCGCGATGTCGCTGACCGCATCCACCACCGCGAAGTCGCTCTCCTGATAGTACATGTTGTGCGCAAATTCGTCGGATTTGGCGCGCGCCGTCTCGCCCTTGTCCTGGCGGCGGCGATTGCCGGTTAGGAAACCGCGCGCCAGCGGACTCCACGGGATCACGCCGATGCCCTCCGCGCGGCAGAGCGGCATCATTTCGCGCTCTTCCTCGCGATAGATGAGATTGTAATGGTTCTGCATGGAGACAAAGCGCGTCTTGCCGCGCTTCTCCTGCGTGTGGAGATAGTTCGCGAACTGCCACGCGTACATCGATGACGCGCCGATGTAGCGCGCCTTGCCCGACTTCACGACATCGTCGAGCGCATCGACGGTCTCCTCGATCGGCGTGGTCGGATCGAAGCGGTGGATCTGATAGAGATCGACGTAATCCATGCCCAACCGGCGCAGCGAATTGTCGATGCCGTGCATGATGTGTTTGCGCGAGAGCCCGCGCTGGTTCGGATCGTCGCTCATGGGCGAACAGACCTTGGTCGCGACTACGATGCGCTCGCGCGAATCGGCGAAGTCCTTCAGGGCCCGGCCGAGCACTTCCTCGCTGGCGCCCAATGAATAGACGTCGGCGGTATCGAAGAAATTGATCCCCGCTTCCAGCGCCTTTTTGATGAAGGGCCGGCTCGCGTCCTCGTCCAGGACCCAGTCGCGCCATTTCGGCGTGCCATAGGTCATGCAGCCGAGGCAGATGCGTGTGACTTTCAGACCGGTATTTCCGAGTGAGATTTTTTCCATGAACAGATTCCCGATTGCGCTGAACATAGTTTACGGCGTGCGTCGCGTTGTGCACAGCACCATTGGGCATGGTTTCCGTTGCGGCCGTTAAGCTCACCGCTTAACCTCCCTTAAAAGATTCGCTGTCCGGCGGGGGCACTTCACGGCACGGATCGGGCGAGGGGAGGCACCATGCCTGCAAGCAGAATTCGCCGCCGGGTTCGCGGCACCAAACCGCGCACACACCTGTCAGCGCCGTTCCGCCGTATTCCGCAAGCGATGAAGCGCAACTTGCCGTCACGTCGCCGTTCGCGCGCCAGCCGCATCTAATTGCACGGTCCATCGCCGACCGTCACAATGGCGTGTCGAAGGATGCGCCGTGTCGAGTTTCAATTTCATCCCCTACGATCTTCCGCCCGAGGCCAACGCGCTTCGCGGCGAGGTGCGCGCGTTCCTGAAAGATGCGCTCGGCGATATGCCGGCGGCGGAGCGTTCGCGCTCCTGGTCGGGTGGCAGCCGTGCGTTCAGCAGGAAGTTGGGCGAACGCGGCTGGATCGGCATGACATGGCCGAATAAATATGGTGGCCACGAGCGCTCCTATGCCGAACGCTATGTCGTGATCGAGGAATTGCTGGTCGCCGGCGCGCCGGTGTCGTCGCATTGGGTTGCGGATCGCCAGAGCGGGCCTTTGCTTTTGCGCTTCGGCACGGAAGAGCAGCGTCAGACGCTGCTGCCCGCCATCGCGCGCGGCGAATTGTCGTTCTGCATCGGCATGAGCGAGCCGGGATCGGGGTCCGATCTCGCCAGTGTGCGCACGCGCGGGCGCAAGGTCGATGGCGGCTGGAACGTCTCGGGCCAGAAGATCTGGACGTCTGGCGCGCAGAGTGCGGACTGGATGATCGCGCTGGTGCGCACCGGAGATGCCGAGCAACGCCACGCGGGCCTCAGCCAGTTGCTCGTGGACATGAAAAGCGAGGGCCTCACCGTGAAGCCCATCGCCAATCTCACCGGCGAGAGTCACTTCAACGAGGTGTTCTTCGACGATGTGTTCGTGCCGGAGAACCGGCTGATCGGTGCGGAAGGCGGCGGCTGGGCGCAGGTCGGCGCCGAACTTGCCTATGAGCGCAGCGGGCCGGAGCGTTATCTCTCCAGCATCCGCCTGTTCCTCGAATTCCTGCGCGTCGTGGGCGACAAGCCGAGCGAGGCGGAGCGGTTGCTCATCGGCGCGATGACCGCGCGGATGTGGACCTTGCGCCAGATGTCGCTGTCGGTGATGGGCAAGCTCGTCGCCGGCGAGAACCCGGCGGTCGCGGCGGCAGTGGTAAAGGATCTCGGCACCTCGTTCGAGCAGGATATTCCGCGCGACGTGCAGGCGATTGCGCAATCCGACGACGAGGCGTTCCAGCGCACGCTGACCTATCTGTTGCAGACCTCGCCATCGTTCTCGCTGCGCGGCGGCACGCGTGAAATCCTGCGCGGCATCATCGCGCGCGAATTGGGGCTTCGATGAGCGAGCTGCGCACCCTTCTCGCCGATACGACCGAGCGTGTGCTTGCGGGCAATCCCGACTGGGCGGCGGTCGAAGCGGCGGGTCTGACGAACGTGCTCGTGCCGGAAGAGCAGGGCGGTTTCGGCGGCACATGGGAAGACGCGTATATCGTCGTGCGCGCGTGCGGCGCGCATGCCATCGATCTTCCGATCGCTGAGACCATTCTCGATTCCGCCAATGTGAACGACCGCGATCTGTATATGGCTATGATGCTCGCCGCGAAGATGGCGGGCGCGCTGAACGCGGCGCTCGATCTTTCGGTGCAATACACGCGCGAGCGGCAACAGTTCGGCAAGCCGCTCGCGAGCTTTCAGGCGATCCAGCAGCAGCTTGCAGTGTTCGCGGAAGAGGCCGCGGCCGCGGACATGGCAGCGGCGTCCGCGTTCCGCGCGGCAGATCGCGGCGACGCGTGGTTCGAGATCGCCTGCGCCAAGCTCCGCGCCAATCAGGCCGCGCGTATCTCCACCGGCATCGCCCATCAGGTGCACGGCGCGATGGGCTTCACCGCGGAATATCGCTTGCAGCATTTGACCAAGCGCCTTTGGGCCTGGGGCTCCGAACACGGCAATGAGCGCTATTGGTCTGACCGCATCGGCGCGCGCATAGCCGCGCGTGGACCGGCGAACTTCTGGCCGGATTTGGTGGGTTGATCATCCTCCAATTCGTCATGGCCGGGCTTGCCCCGGCCATCCATTTACTCACGCGGAATCGCGGAGAGCGTGAGGCGTTAGATTCAGTAAAAATTCACTTCAGGCGAGGGAGTTCAGGAAGGATTTTGGCCATCTCGATGGCAAATCTGTTTTGTTGTCCGTTGCCGGGAAAGGGCACGGCGTGAAGCGTCCCACAGAATCCGGCTTCCGACGCTGCTTCGTTCACAACATGCTTCATGCCAAGAAGTAGTGTCACAATCGCTTCGGGTCGATACTCCTTGATGCGCATTGCGAGCTGCTTTTTCGCTTCCCACCATTTTGTCTCGCGTTTCGATTTTCGCTTTAGATCGTTTATTGGCTCCAACACGAGATCGTCGAGATACCAGCCATATTGTTTGAAAGTGCTGAGAAAATTTTCGGTCGCACCAAACGCTTGCTCCACGGCACTTCGCATGTTTCGGAGCATTTGTGTTTCTCGCGAATAAAAGAAATCGCCGCTCACAGGAGCAGACTCTCCGACAAATAGGGTTGTGATTTTCGGGGGGCGGTGGCTCGCTCTGATCGTCTCAGTCTGATTCATGGCCGGCGTTTCTCCGAGTTCGCTCAGACATTGATGGGCCTCCTCATATCCAGCAAGGTGTCGCAGTGCTCCACGCCATCGGAGTCTCCCGTAGTCGATGGATGGCCGGCTCAAGCCCGGCCATGACGAACTGAGGGGCCGTTGTGTAATCTTTCCAAAACTGATAATTTGTCAGTTCTAAAATGGGGTTCCGAATGAACGCGCCTTTCCGTGTCGATCAGCAGGTTCTCGATGTCGCCATTATCGGCGCGGGATTTTCGGGGCTTTGCATGGCGATCAAGCTCAAGGAGTCCGGCCGCACGAACTTCAAGGTGTTCGAGAAGGCGTCGGATATCGGCGGCACCTGGTTTCTGAACCGCTATCCGGGCTGCGCCTGCGACGTGCCTTCGCATCTCTATTCGTTTTCGTTCGAGCAGAACCCGAACTGGTCGCGCGCTTATTCGCCGGCACAGGAAATCTGGAAGTACCAGAAGGCGACGGCGGAGAAGCACGGCATCATGCCGTTCATCCGTTGCGATGCCGAAGTCGCGCGCGCGGAATATGACGATGCTGCGCAGTTGTGGCGTCTGACGCTGAAGAGCGGCGAACAGTTTGCGGCGCGTTCGCTCGTCGCCGGCGCAGGCATTCTGCACGTGCCGTTCCATCCGGAGATCAAAGGCGCGGAAACATTCACCGGCAAGGTGATGCACACCGCGAATTGGGATGACAGCTACGATCTCACCGGCAAGCGCGTCGCGGTGATCGGCACCGGTGCGAGCGCCGTACAGCTCGTGCCCGGCATCGCGGAGAAGGTTGCGCATCTCGATCTCTATCAACGCACGCCCGGCTGGGTGATCCCGCGCATGGACTACGCGTTCGAGGAAAAGTCCAAATCGCGGTTCGCGCGCGTTCCGTTCCTCCAGCGTCTCTGGCGCAATCTGATTTACTGGCGCGCGGAGATGCTCGCCATCGGCTTCACGCGCAAGCCGAAGATGGTCGCGAAATTCCAGAAGCTCGCCGAAAACTATATGCAGCACGCGATTCGCGATCCCGAGCTGCGCAAGAAGCTGACGCCGGACTTTCCACTCGGCTGCAAGCGCGTCCTGATCTCGGACGATTTCTATCCGTCGCTCCAGCGCGAGAATGTCGAGGTCATCACCGACCGCGTCACGGAGATTCGTCCCAACGGTGTCGTGACCGCGGACGGGAAACTACGCGAAGTTGATGCGATCCTCTATGCGACAGGTTTCCGCGTCACCGACTGGCTCAGCCATGTCGATATCCGCGGCCAGGGCGGGCGCGAACTGATCGACGATTGGCGCGATGGTGCCTACGCCTATTACGGCGTCACCGTGAACGGCTATCCGAACATGTTCCTGCTGCTCGGGCCGAACACGGGCCTGGGTCACAACTCGGTCGTGTTCATGATCGAAGCGCAGGTGCGCTATGCGATGGACTGCATGCGCTGGCTGTGGAACGGAGCGGGCACGGTCGAGGTGAAGAAAGATGTGCAGGACACGTTCAACGCCGAGCTGCGCGAGAAGATGAAAGGCACGGTGTGGATGAGCGGCTGCAAGAGCTGGTACCTCAACACCAACGGCACCAACTCGACGATCTGGCCCGACTTCACCGTGACCTATTGGTGGAAGACGCACAGTGCCGACAAGAAGGACTACCACCTTGCGCCCGCGCGCGTGCCGGAGAAGGTCGCGGCCTGACGCCCCGTGCGCTAGACAGTCTGCGAAACGTTGAGTTTTGGGAATGGCACGCTAGGCACAGGTTTGCCCAGGAATGCGCAAAGCGCGTTCCAGCCTTGGCCCGCGGAGATATCAAGTTCGAGAAGTTTTTCAGCCGGCTTATCCGCGAAGAAGTTGTGAACGCGCTTTTCGAACGCGCGGTAACTATCGCGGACATCAGGCTCTTCGCCGTAGAGCGCGAACTCGATCTCCGCATCGGCGAGTGGCCGTTTCGCAAAGGATTGCCGGAATGATTCCATGTCATCTGCCCAACTCACCCGGCGGTGATGCTTCCAAAATGATTGCGTCCAATCATCCGCATCGCGCTGCGTGAAGATGAATCTGGCGTTGGGATAGAGGTGATAGAGCCGTTCAAAGTGCGGAGAGACGCTGCAATCCGTGCAGGCGCCGAGCATGAAGAAATCCACGTCCGAAAGGATTTGATGCGTCAGCGGGTTCGTCCAATGCGCGGTGTCGATGCCGAGGATTTCCAGAGCGCTTGCCAGAGACGTTGTGCCGGTGCGGGAAAGACCTATCCCGAAGATCTTGGGCTCCGCGAAGACCTCTGATCTTGGTTTTGCCAGGCGCGTGCGGACGCCTTCGAAAAGTTTGAAGCTGCCGGAGCCAGCCAGATGCTGCCGCTTTTTGTCGAACAATGCCGAATAGGGTTGAAACCGCTCCAGCGCGAGAAGGAGACCGAGCTCTGTTTCCAGGGCCTCGTCTTTTCGCTCCTCCGGCAGGTCCGCCCGCATCCGGCGGAGACGCGTGAGCAGGGATTGCCAAAGCGCGCGCCGTGAGCCCTGCTCGACAAATCTTGGAATGAAACGAAAGCAGGCATCGATGCCTTTTGGTGTCTCCACCTGCTTTTCGATCTGCGTGAGCAGGGCCGCGCCTTCCCGCCATGCGCCCAGCGCGGCGAGAAATCTCAGGGCCTGAGCACGATCCTTGTCACCGCCGCCAACGGCGACATTTTGAAGAACATAGTCCCGCAATTCTTCGCGGCGCTGACGGGAATCCGGAAGATCGCGGCACGCCTCCATCGCCGCGCCGACATAAGCCGTTTTGTAGTGGCGATTGTGTGGGAATTCCTCAGACAAACACAGATAGACCGCGGCCGCTTCGGCGAACGCGCCTTGGTCCAGAAGAGATTTCGCTTTCTCGTTCGCGGCGTTGCGCGAACTTACACCCGCCTGCATGGCGGCAGCATACTACGATCCGCGCGAATGTGCTGGCGCAAAGCCCGCGCTCAAGGCGCGGAAGGACTCGTGGATGATCGTCTCGAAATCGCATTCGGCGTCGAGCTTGCCGGCAAGTTGCAGCACGACCGCGCCATGCAGCGACGCCCAGAACACATGCCCGATCAGTATGGGATCGCCTTCGAGCAAGCCGGCATCGACGAGCCCTCGCACATACGCCGTCATGGTGTGACGCGCGCGCGTGGTGGCCTTCGCAAGCTCAGGATAAGTCGTCTCCTCCGGCTGGGTCATGTCGAACATCAGCTTGTACGAGGCCGGCTCGCTGAAGGCGAAACGGACATAGGCGTTGCCGACGGCGCTGCCGCGTCCTGCAGGATCGGATTGGCCCGCGAACGCGCGTTCGAGTTCGTCTGAAAACCGGTCGAACACGGCTGCCCTCACCGCGGCCAAGATCTCTTCCTTATCCTGGAAATAGCGATAGGGGGTCATGGCGCTCACACCTACGGCGGCAGCGACCTCACGCATGGTGAAGCCTTCGCGCCCCTTCTCGGCAAAGATTCCAGTTGCGGCAGAAATCAGTTTTTCGCGGAAATCCGCCAAATCCGTGGATGTCAGAACGCGTGGCAAAGAATTTCTCCCCGTCAGACCTTGTATTCCAGCGTCGCGTTACCATATAAATTTACACAGTAAGAATATGGATGCAACGGAGGAATGCGATGAATGCTCCCGTTCGGATCAATCCTTATCTGACCGGCAATTTTGCGCCTGTCCGCAGCGAGAGCGACTACTTAGACGTAAAAATCCGCGGGATTATTCCCAAAGACCTTCGCGGTTCTTACTATCGCAACGGTCCCAATCCGCAGTTCGAACCGCGCGATCCGAACCATCATTGGTTCGCGGGCGACGGCATGATCCATGCCTTCCATGTCGAAGATGGCAAGGTCTCGTATCGCAATCGCTACGTCCACACGAATAAATACGTCCTCGAACACAAAGCCGGGCGTTCGCTGTTCGGCACGTTCGGCAATCCGATGACATCCGATCCTTCGGTGGCCGGACAGGACTCCGGCGTCGGCAACACCAACATCGTCTGGCACGCAGGCAAGCTGCTCGCGCTCGAAGAGGGCCACAATCCGTTCGAAATGGATCCGGTTACGCTCGAGTCGCGCGGCTATGTCGATTATGCGGGCAACGCGATGCGCTTCACCGCACATCCGAAGATGGATCCCGAAACCGGCGAGATGGTGTTCTTCGGCTATTCAGCCGGCGGCGGATTCTTCAACGACGATGTGGCCTACGGCGTCGTCGATAAGACCGGCAAAGTTACGCGCCTCGACATGTTCAAGGCGCCGTATTCCAGCATGATCCACGATTTCTTCGTGACGCGGAATTACGTGGCGTTCCCGGTGCTGCCACTGACCGGCAGTCTGCCGCGCGTGATGGGCGGCGGTCCGGCCTTCGCCTGGGAGCCAGAGAAGGGCTCGCATATCGGCGTGATGCGCCGCGACGGCGACGTGAGTTCGATCCGGTGGTTCACGACCGATCCCTGCTATGTCTTTCATCCCATGAACATATGGGAAAACGGCGACAAGATTTATGCGGACGTGATGCAGTACGCGAATGCGCCGCTGTTTCCGAACGTGGATGGCTCTCCGGGCAAGCCGGCCGGCGCGCGTCTGGTGCGCTGGACGTTCGATCTCGCAGACAACACCAATACGATCAAACAGGAAAAGCTCGACGACATGACGGGCGAATTCCCGCGGCTTGACGAGCGCTTCGCCGGTCTGCCGTATCGCCATGGCTATTACGCGGCGAGTTCGACGAATTCCGAAAAGATCCTGTTCGACTCCATCGCGCATATCGACCACAGGACCGGCAAGCGCGCGGTGCACACCTTCGCACCAGGCGATGCGCCAGGCGAGCCCGTATTCGTTCCGCGCACGGCCGATGCACCGGAAGGCGATGGTTTTCTGGTCGCGACCGTCTATCGCGGCAACACCGATACTAGCGATTTCGTCGTGTTCGATGCCCAGGACGTGGCCAAGGGTCCGATCGGGGTCGCCGAACTCCCGCGCCGCGTACCGTTCGGCTTCCACGGAAACTGGCGCCAGGCCTAGCTGAAATATCCCTCACCCTGAGCTTATCGCCCCTCGACAGGCTCGGGGTGAGGACAACGCAATCCCCCTCATCCTGAGCTTGTCGAAGGATGAGGGCACTCCTATATCGAATTCGGTTCAAGAGGGGTCTTCGCATGATCCGGTTGTTTCAGGCTTTTCTGCCGATCCTGAATGATTTCCTTTCGACCATCGTGTTCGTGATTCTGATGGCGGTCACGAACAATCTGGTGCTGTCGGTCGCGGCCGCCATGGCGGTGGGAGCCGCGCAGATCGCGATTGAGAAAATCCGCGGCCGCAAGATCGAGTTGATGCAATGGGCGAGCCTCGCGCTCGTGATCGTTCTTGGCAGCGCCGCGATCTATTTCCACGACCCGCGCTTTGCGATGATCAAGCCGAGCGTCGCCAATTTCGCCATCGGGCTTGTGATGCTGACGCCGAACTGGATGGGCCGTTATCTGCCGCAGATCGTGAAGGACAATGTCTCGGTTACCGCTCTGACGGTGTGGGGCTATATCTGGGCCGCGATGGAGATCGGGCTCGCCATCGCGAATGCGTGGGTCGCGCTGATGTTTGGGCAGAAGATCTGGCTGGAATACACGGCCTTCGTGCCGATAGGCGCGCAGATCGGCCTGTTCCTGATCCAATATGCGTGGATGCGTATCACCATCGGCCGGACGATCCGCGCGCGCATGGCAGCGCAAGCCGCCTAGCGCAGCGTGCCGTGAGCGCCTAAGGATGCGCGCATGACGACGCTGCTGGGCATTCTGAACATCACCGAGGATTCGTTCTCCGACGGGGGCAAGTTTCTCGATCCCAAGATCGCGCGCGATCATGCGCTAACGCTGGCGAAGGATGCCGATGTCATCGATCTGGGTGCTGCGTCGTCGAAGCCCGATGCCAAACCAGTGCCGCCGGATGTCGAAATCGCGCGCATGGCGCCGGTTGTCGCATTGTTGAAGGCAAACGGCGTCGTCGTTTCGGTCGATACTTTCGCGCCGGAGGTCCAGCGCTGGGCGCTGGCGCAGAATGTCGAATACCTGAACGACGTGCGCGGCTTTCCCGATGCCACGCTGTATCCGGCACTCGCAGCTTCGTCGGCAAAGCTGATCGCCATGTTCTCGGTGGAAGGCTTGGGCCCCGCCACGCGGCTGCGCGTGCCTGCGGAAGAACTGTTCGATCGCATCTCGCATTTTTTCGAACAGCGCATCGCAGCGCTCACGCAGGCAGGAGTCGCGCGCGAGCGCATCATCCTCGATCCCGGCATGGGTCTTTTCCTTGGCAGTCATCCCGATGCATCGTTCACCGTGCTGCGCCAGATAAGCGGATTGAAACGCCGATTCGCACTTCCGGTCTTGATCTCGGTCTCGCGGAAATCTTTCTTAAGAAAACTCGTCGGCCGCGAGGTGCCTGACATCGGCCCGGCGACCTTGGCGGCCGAACTTTATGCCATGCGCCAGGGCGCCGACCTGATCCGCACCCACGACCCTCGCGCGCTCAAGGACGCTTTGGCGGTTTTCCGGGCTTTGGAGGGCAACAAGGCGTAACCGAGCGTGATGGCGGTCCTGGCTAAGGTTTTGTTATAATTGGCCGAACAAGAATACGCCTACACCGTCCGAGGACCTCATGCCCAATTCCCGCAAGCTGTTCGGCACCGATGGGGTGCGCGGGCTCGCCAACAAATTTCCGATGACGCCCGAGATCGCGATGAAGGTCGGCATGGCCGCTGGGCGCATCTTCACGCGCGGCGACCATCGCCATCGCGTCGTGATAGGCAAGGACACGCGCCTGTCCGGCTACATGATCGAGAGCGCGCTGGTCGCGGGCTTCACCTCGGTCGGGATGGACGTGTTCCAGTTCGGTCCGTTGCCGACGCCGGCGGTGGCGATGCTCACGCGTTCGCTGCGCGCCGACATGGGCGTGATGATCTCGGCCTCGCACAACGCTTACCACGACAACGGCATCAAGCTGTTCGGACCGGATGGCGAAAAGCTTTCCGACGAGCGCGAGCAGGAAATCGAAGCCCTGATGTCGAACGGCCTTGAGGAAGGTCTCGCCGCGGCCAGCTTCATCGGCCGCGCCAAGCGCATCGACGATTCCCAGGCACGCTACATCGAATTCGCCAAGCGCACCTTTCCGCGCAACCATCGCCTCGACGGGATGCGCATCGTGCTCGATTGCGCGAACGGTGCCGCCTACAAGGTTGCGCCGGCCGTCCTGTGGGAACTGGGCGCCGATGTTGTCACGCTCGGTGTCGAACCGAACGGCATGAACATCAATCTCGATTGCGGTTCGACGTCGCCGGAAGCGATGCAGGCGAAGGTGCGCGAAGTGCGCGCCGATTTCGGCATTGCGCTCGACGGCGATGCGGACCGTGTGGTGATGGCGGACGAGCAGGGCCGCATAATCGACGGCGACCAGATCCTGGCGCTGATCGCGCGCTCCTGGTCGCAGAACGGGTTGCTCAAGGGCGGCGGCGTTGTCGGCACGGTGATGTCGAACGCCGGTCTCGACCGGTATCTGCAAACCCAGGGCCTCAAGCTCGCGCGCGCACAGGTCGGCGACCGCTATGTCATCGAGGAAATGAAAAAGGGCGGCTTCAATGTCGGCGGCGAACAGTCCGGCCATATCGTGCTCTCCGATTTCGCCACCACCGGCGACGGACTGGTCGCTGCGTTGCAGGTGCTGGCGGTGCTGGCGATGGAAGACACGAAGGCGAGCGAGGCCGCGCATCTCTATGAGCCGCTGCCCCAGATCCTGGAGAATGTGCGCTTCAAGAAGGGCATGCCGCTCGAGGACGCGCGCGTGAAGAAATGCATCGAAGACGGCACGGCGCGCCTCAACGGCTCAGGCCGCATTCTCGTGCGCAAATCGGGCACCGAGCCCGTGATCCGCGTGATGGCGGAAGGCGACGACGAGAAACTGGTGCGCAAGATCGTGCGCGAGATCGCGCAGACCATCGAGGAAGTCGCCGCTTGAGGAACAGAGGATTATCGCCTTGCGCTGAATCCTCTCCATAACTGTCATCGCCCGCTTCATGCGGGCGACCCAATTTGTTACCACGGGAAAATTGGTTTACCCGGACAAGCCGGGCAATGACGGTTGAGAGTATTTTGGAATGACACCTACTTTTCCACCCCGCGTTCTCATCATCGCGGGATCGGATTCAAGCGCGGGCGCCGGCATCCAGGCTGATCTCAAAACCGCGCAGGCGTTTGGCTGTTATGCGCAGACGGCGATCACAGCGGTGACGGCGCAGAACACACGCGGCGTCCGCGCGGTGCATCTCGTGCCGCCGGAGATCGTCGTCACGCAGATCGAAGCGTGCCTTTCCGACATCGGCGCGGACGCGATCAAGATCGGAATGCTAGGTTCTGCAAAGGTGGTGAAAGCGGTTGCAGTCGCGCTGCGCAAACATGCGCGCAAAATCCCCATCGTTCTCGATCCGGTGATGGTCTCGACCAGCGGCCACAGCCTGCTCGCGGCAAACGCGGTGGCTGCGATGACGAAAGAGCTGTTTCCGCTCGCAACGCTCGTCACGCCCAACATTCCCGAAGCCAAAGCGCTCGCGCATCTGAAGGGCACCAAACGCAACGATGCCGAAGCGGCCGCGCGCAAACTGATCGCGCTGGGCGCGGGCGCCGCCCTTATCAAAGGCGGCCACGCCACCCGCGCCACCATCGACGACGTGATGGTGTGGAAAGGCGGTGTCGAGGTCTACGCCTTCCCGCGCATCAGGACGAAGCACACGCACGGCACCGGCTGCACGCTCTCGACGGCCATCGCGTGTGGACTGGCCAAAGGGCAATCGCTTCCGCTGGCTGTCGGCCGCGCACGAGAATATGTGCAGCGTGCCATCGAAACCGCCCCCGGCCTCGGCAAAGGCCATGGGCCGCTCAATCACACCGTCTAGCGCCGCATCCAGAAGCCGATCACTATTCCAAGTGTCGCATATGCCCAATATCGCTCATGCGGCGTGAATTCATGGAACAGAATTACAAACAATGCTCCGAGCAGAGCCGCAACCGAGAAATAGATCGGGAGCCACGGTTGTCGCGCGGTAGAATCGCCGGATGGCGGATCGCGGAGCCAGGCGTTCCAGACAAGCGCCAGAACCGTGCTTCCAAAAAGGGCAAAGGGTATCAGTCTGAATAACATCTAGACGACGGCCTTCTCCAATCGGCTGCGGATGATGGATTCCGCTTCAGAGACGATGCGCTCGACCAACTCCTTGCAGGTCGGGATGTCGTGGATCAGACCCTGGGTCTGGCCTGCGGACCAGATGCCGTAATCGGTGTCGCCGGTGTCGTAGACGACGCCCCCACGCGTGCCCGCGACGAGCTCCTTCACATCGGCGAATGTCGCGTTGCCGCGCTTCTCGATGGCGACGACTTCCTGGCTGATCTTGTTCTTCGCGACGCGCGAGGAGTTGTGCAGCGTGCGGAAGATCATGTCGGTCGCGCGCTCGTCATTGGCGACGAGGGCTTCCTTCACTTTCTGATGGATCGGCGCTTCCTTGGTCGCCATGAAGCGCGTGCCCATGTTCGCGCCTTCGCAGCCGAGCGCCAGCGCCGCCACCAGGCCGCGCGCATCCGCGATCCCACCCGACGCGATCACCGGAATCTTCAGGCGCGCCGTCGTCACCGGGAACAGCACCAGCCCGCCGATATCTTCCTCGCCGGGATGGCCCGCGCATTCGAAACCGTCGATCGAAACGCAATCGACGCCGATGCTCTCGGCCTTCACCGCGTGGCGCGCGGTCACGCATTTGTGTATCACCTTGATGCCCGCTTCCTTGAATGCGGGCAGATGGGGCTGCGGGTTGTTGCCCGCAGTCTCCACGACCTTGACGCCGCTTTCGACGATCACCTGCCGGTATTCGTCATAGGGGATCGGATTGATCGACGGCAGGATGGTGAGGTTGATGCCGAAGGTCTTGTTGGTGAGTTCTCGGGTCTTCTTGATTTCCTTTTCCAGCGCCTCCGGCGATCCCGGCGTCAGCGCGGTCAGGAATCCCAGCGCGCCGGCATTGGCAACGGCGGCGATCAGCTCTGCCTTGCCCACGCGGGTCATGCCGCCGCAGGTGATCGGCACATCGACGCCGAACATTTCGGTGAAACGGGTTTTCAACATGACGTTCGCCCCTGTGTCTTGAATAGCGTTGGACGAAGCCTGCCGGGATTATGTGGTCGTCTGCAAGCCCGCCGTAACGTCAACCGCCCGCGCTTCAACCCAGGAACGGGTCGCGCACCAGGATCGTGTCTTCGCGCTCGGGGCTTGTGGACAGCATCGCCACTGGAGCACCGATCAGCTCCTCGACGCGGCGGACATATTTCACCGCACGTGCTGGAAGGTCCGCCCAGCTGCGCGCGCCGCGCGTCGAGCAGTTCCAGCCGTCCATGATCTCGTAGATGGGTTTGAGGCGTGCCTGTTCGTTGGCATCGGCGGGGAGATAGTCGATCTTCCGGCCGTCAAGTTCATAGCCGACGCAGACATGGATCTTCTCGAACGCGTCGAGGATGTCGAGCTTGGTGAGAACGATGCCATCGACGCCGCCGGTGACCACAGTCTGCTTCACCAGCATCGCGTCGAACCAGCCGCAGCGCCGCTTTCGTCCGGTGACGGTGCCGAACTCCGCGCCGCGCGTGCCCAGCTTCTCGCCGATGTCGTTGTCCTGTTCGGTGGGGAAGGGCCCCTCGCCGACGCGCGTGGTGTAGGCCTTCACGATGCCGAGCACGTAACCGATCTGCTTCGGCCCAATGCCGGACCCCGCCGCCGCCTGTCCCGCAACCGTGTTGGAGGACGTCACATAAGGGTAGGTGCCGTGATCGACATCGAGCAGCACCGCCTGCGCGCCTTCAAACAGGATGCGCTTGCCGTCACGATGGGCCGCATCGAGCGTGCGCCACGCCGAGCCGACGAAAGGCGTGAACTTCGGCGCGATCTCGGTAAGCTTGGCGAGCGTCTCCTTCTCGCAGATCTCGTCGGCGCCCATGCCGCGGCGCAGTGCGTTGTGATGCGCGAGCAGACGCTCGATCTTTTTCGGCAGCGAGGTGAGGTCTTTCAGGTCGATAGCGCGGATCGCGCGGCGGCCAACCTTGTCCTCATAAGCCGGACCGATCCCGCGCTTTGTCGTGCCCAGCGCCTGCACGCTGTTGGAGCTTTCGCGCGTCTCATCCAGTTCGCGGTGCAGCGGAAGAATGAGCGTGGCGTTCTCCGCCACGATCAGGTTCTCCGGCGTGACGTTCACACCCTGCGCGCGCAGCTTTTCGATTTCGCCGAGCAGCGCCCAGGGATCGACCACGACGCCGTTGCCGATGACCGCGAGTTTTCCGGGGCGCACCACGCCGGACGGCAGAAGGGAAAGCTTGTAGGTCACGCCGTCGATGACAAGCGTGTGGCCGGCATTGTGGCCGCCCTGGAAGCGAACGACCACGTCGGCGCGCGCGGACAGCCAGTCCACGATCTTGCCTTTTCCCTCGTCGCCCCACTGGGCGCCGATCACCGCCACATTCGCCATTGTCCGTACCCGGATTAAATTCCCGCTTTGCGGCACGGCTTGCCGGCCGTAGCTCGCGGGTGCCTGCCCGTCTTCGCCATGCTGGCTTCGCCGGGCGGCCTTCTCTCGCAATGCGAGCGAAGGCCGGTGGCCAGTTATAGCGTGGCGCATGCGCCGATGGCAGGAAATTGTGACGCGGGAACAATGCTGGCTTGCCAGGCGGTCGATAGCGGCAGCGTATCGACGCGCGATGCGAGGCCCAGGCTTCGCTCGCTTCGCGAGCTACGCCGGGCAGTCTTCGCCGCTGCGCGGCGTAGACTGGAGCGGGCGAAGGGAATCGAACCCTCGTCAGTAGCTTGGGAAGCTACAGCTCTACCATTGAGCTACGCCCGCGAGCACCCGCGGAATAGCACGCATCGCCGCTATTGCGAAAGTGTCATTGCGGGCGCCGCAAATCCGCCACGGAGGCACTTTGTTCTTCGGTTCGGGAGGCCATTCGCGATGCCGGCACATTTCCATTCGTTCGGAGTGTCACACTTCGCCGCCATGGCCGCGATGCTTGCGGCAGCCGCCGCGCTCATTGCTGCATCCCGCGCCGCGAACAGTCCGTCGTTCGACAAAGCGCTGCGCTGGATGCTCGCCGGTCTGCTGCTCGCGGACTGGCTTGCATATCTGGCGATGTTTTATGTGAACGGCTGGCTCGCGCTCGGCAATGTGCTGCCTCTCAATCTCTGCGACTGGGCGACCATTGCGGTCATCGTCACGCTGTTCATGCCCAATCAGCGCAGTTATGAGCTTTCCTATTTCTGGGCGCTCGCTGGAACGCTGCTTGCTTCGATCACGCCCGATCTGGAATTCGATTTTCCGGACGTGCGCTTCCTGTTTTTCTTTTTCTATCACGCGATCATCATAACCAGCGTTTTGTATCTGACGTTCGCATTGCGCATGCGGCCGGTGCAGGGTTCGATCCGGCGTGTGATCGCCTGGACACTCTGCTACGTCGCAATAGCGGGCACAGCCGACTGGCTGCTCGGCACAAATTACGGGTTCCTGCGCGCCAAACCGCATGTCGCGACCCTGTTCGATTCCATGCCGCCCTGGCCCTGGTATATCGCGGAATGCTTTGTGATTGGGGTCGCTGCGATGCTCGTTCTGTATGCTCCGTTCCGGCTCGCGGCTCGCCTCAAGCGTCCGCAAACGGCTTAAGCGCGCAAGATGCATAAATTCGTTCTCTTCGAGCCTGACCACATCGCTGTCATGGCGCTCACAATCATCGTGCCGGTCATGTTGGCTTTCATCGCTCGCCGTTCTTCTCCCATTGTCGATTCCGCGTTTCGTTACGGCTTTGCCGCACTTCTGATCGGTACCTGGATTGCGTGGTATGCGCTGTTCATCGCACGTGACTGGCTGGGATGGGGCAACGCGTTGCCGCTCAATCTGTGCGACTGGGCAACTGTCGCGCTTCTGGTTACCCTCATAAGACCCAATCAGAAGGCGTTCGAACTCGCTTACTTCTGGGCGTTCGCGGGCACGATTCAAGGACTTGTTACGCCGGATGTGAATTTCAGTTTCCCGGAGCCGCAATTCGTCGTGTTCTTTCTGGGGCACGCCGCGATCATCGCGGCGGCGATCTATCTGACACTGGGTACGCGGATGCGCCAGGTGCCGGCGTCGCTTCCGCGCGTGATCGGCTGGACGCTGGTTTACGCCGTTACGGCTAGTCTTGTGGATTGGGTGCTGGGCACGAATTACGGCTTCTTCCGCGCCAAGCCCAATCACGCGACCTTCTTCGATTTCACGGCAGCGTGGCCATATTACATTCCCGAGACAGTTCTCCTCGGTGCGGTGGCGGCGGTGGTGCTTTATCTGCCATTCTTCCTATCGGACCGGATCAACAGAACGAGGCTGCCGTGAAAATATTTGTAGGAAGTCTGTTTGCTGCAATGGTGCTGATCGCCGGCAGCGCGCACGCGCAGACCGCGGTCACCGTTTCGATGACGAACTATGCCTTTACGCCAAGTACATTGACGTTGAAGGCCGGGCAAACCTATCGCCTCCATTTCAGCAATGACTCCGGCAAGGGCCACGACTTCACGGCGCGGGAGTTCTTCCAGTCTTCGACCATCGCGCCGCAGGACAAGGACAAGCTCGAGGACGGCGAGGAGGTCGAACTGGATGGCGGGAAATCGGCCGATATCACGCTCACACCCAACAAGCCCGGCACCTATGCCGTGACCTGCACGCATTTCATGCACGCGATGATGGGGATGACCGGAACGATCGTGGTCCAATAGCGGCTCTGTTATAGTCGCGCTGTCACAGGGGCGGTTGCGATGCCAATACCATTCGTGATGTTCGGGCAGGCGCATCAGCTCGCGATAGCGCTGGCGTTTGTTGTGCCCGTTGTCCTTGCGATCGTCGTGCGGTCCGCGAACAACGCTGCGCTGACAAATGTCATACGCTGGCTGTTTGCCGCGGAACTGATCGGCACCTACATCCTCTGGTACTGGCTGTTGATCGCGCGGGGTTGGGTCGCGGTCGGCAACATCCTGCCGATGCATCTGTGCGATTGGGCGGCGATCGCCGCGATCGTCACGCTGATCCGGCCAAATCAGAAGACCTATGAGCTTGCCTATTTCTGGGCGTTGAGTGCGACCCTGCAGGCGACGCTGACGCCGGAACTTGCCCTCGGCTGGCCGGACTGGCGCTTCATCGTGTTCTTCGGGTTCCACTGCGGCGTGATCGCCGCCGTCCTTTACATGACGTTGGGCATGAAGATGCGGCCGTATCTGAAATCGATCCCGCGCGTGATCGGTTGGACGCTGTTCTATGGCGTCTGCGCGGGTCTCATCGACTGGATCTTCGATGTCAATTTCGGGTTCCTGCACGGCAAGTCGAAAGACCCTTCGGTGCTCGATCTCCTGGCGCCGTGGCCCTGGTACATCGCCGAGCTTGTACCCATCGGGATTGCCTTCATCGTCGTGTTGTATCTGCCGTTCCTGATCGTGGACCGGATCGCTCATTCCCGCAGCCGCCCATAGACTAGGCAGTCGCGCCGCGCGCCGTCGCGGGCGATGTGGCTGCGCAATCGGCCTTCATAGGTGAAGCCGAGCTTTTCGAGCAGTCGCTTCGAGGCGTCGTTGCCGTCATGGAACCGCGCCCACAGACGGGTGAGGCCGAGATCGTGGAAGCCATATGCGATCACGCGCTCCATCGCCTCGCGCGCATAGCCCTGGCCCCAATGGCGGCGCGCGAACAGGAAGCCGACTTCGGCGCGGCCGTGATGGGTGTCGATTTCCGACAGGTCGCATTCGCCGATGGCCGGGCCGTCGGGCGTCAGCGCCACGGCCCACCATTTCGTGGTTTCGTTGGCCAGTTCGGGAATATGTTCGGCGAGGATTTGCTCGACCGCCGCCACGTCTTTTTGCGCGGGCCAGTCCCAGTAGCGCATGGCCTCGGCATCGCCGCGGGCCTCGAACAGGGCAGGCGCGTCGCCGACCGCGATCGGGCGCAGAAACAGGCGGTTTGTCTGGAGATTCATGGGGGACCCTGAAAATTCATGAGGCGGCCGGCACTTCCGCGCCGTAGCCGCCTCACGCTGCCCCCTTCAAGTGGACCCGCTGCGAACCGAACCCCCAAAATCGCCGGTCCGCAACGCGGGAGAGTAGGGCCCGACTCATGCGCCGGACGCAACGGCTCACGCACAAGTGACCATAACTTTGCAACGGGTATGTGGATTCGGAGCAACAACTCCGTACCCGGACGGCCTAGGGCAGGCGGAAGTGCTTGGAAAGTTTCAAGCGCTGGCCCTGGTAGTTGGACGCCAACCCCTCGCCATAGACCTCGGGCGGGGGGTCGGTCAGCCGCTCGAACACCAGACGCCCGATGATCTGGCCGTGTTCCAGGATGAACGGCACCTCGCGGGAGCGCACTTCGAGCACCGCCCGCGATGTCGGCGGCTTGCCGGCCTCGTAGCCAAACCCGGGATCGAAGAAGCCCGCATAGTGAACCCGGAACTCGCCGACCAGCGGATTGAACGGCACCATCTCGGCCGCATAGTCCGGCGGAATCGCCACCGCCTCGCGTGAGGCGAGGATGTAGAACTCGTCCGGGTCCAGGATGATCGTGCCGGAGGTCTGTGCCGTGACCGGCTCCCAGTAATCGGCCGGGTTCAGGTAGTTCCGTCTGTCGACATCGATCAGCGCGGTGTGACGCTTGGCGCGCCAGCCGATGCGTTCGCCATCGCCCACGCCTTTCAGATCGATGGAAAAGCCGAGCCCGTTGTCGATGTCCGGTTCGGTGTCCACCAGCGGCGTCTCCGCGTGCAGACGGCGCAGTTGCGTGTCGGTGAATTGCGGCGAGCCGTGACGCACGCGCAATTGATTGAGCCGCGAATTCTTGCGCACCAGAACCGGGAAGGTGCGCGGCGAAATTTCCGCGAACAGCGGCCCGCGATAGCCGGCCTCCACGCGGTCGAAGGCCTGCGCGTAATCGGTGATCAGGCGCGTGAAGACGTCGATGCGTCCGGTCGAGCTTTTCGGATTGGCGATGCCGGAGACGCGGGCCGAGAACTCCACACGTTCGATCAGTGGCACGATGTAGACGCAGCCCGTTTCCAGCACCGCGCCTTCGCTGAGGTCGATCGCGTGCATGAAGACGGTGGGGAGTTTTTCTTCCACTGTTGCGTTCGGGCCGGGCAGGAAACTCGCCCGCACGCGCCAGGCGACGGCGCCGAGGCGAAGATCGAGGCTCGCGGGTTGGAGTTGTGCCTCGTCGATCTCCTCCACCGCCACGATCTCGCGCCGCGCGCGGATCAGCCGGCGCAGCACGTGGCTCGGCAGGATTCCGGTCGAATGGCGGCCGAAGGAATCGGAACCTTCCACCGGCGCTTCGCCGAACAGGGTCTCGTCCGTCTGAGTCATGAGGCTTTATAGGATCGCGCGCCGCAGCGGTCACTTGGGATTGGTTCGCTTCAAGCGGATATCCCCAATCGACATTAAAAGAATCTCCCTCTCCCCCGCGCTGCGGGGGCGAGGGGAAATGATGGATTATTTCCACGATGTGGCGGACACAGCGGGGCGGCGCCAGGAGCTTCGTGTATGCAATCATCGCCTGACCTTCGCGGATGTGCGCGCGGATCGCTTTGCGGAGCGCGATCATCTCGCGCCCGAATTTGCCGTGACGCCAAGCATTACGGTTTCCCAAAGGGGCACCGCGTTTGTTCGATTGTTGCGGAAGAGAAGCAGGAAGAAAACTCTCGTTTTTCGAATTCAATTCGGCCGGCTTGGGTCCAAGACTTTGACCGGGTTGCACAATCGCCCTCGGTGTGAGCATGCGTTTGCGGCAATAGGGCTGGATGCCCTCCTGTCTCTTTTCCGCAATCGCTGTCTGTCTCGCACTGGCCATCCGCCGGATATGGGCACGAGCGCGAAAAAGAACAATAGGTGAACAAAACTATTTTGGCCGATGTCAGAATTCGTCGGATAAATGTCCTAAGAGACATCGCGGGCACAGCTTAGGTCTCTCTCATGACAGATGGCATCCGGCATATCGGCTTTCTGGGATTCGATGGCGTTGCGGCCATCGACCTCGTCGGCGTGCTCGACGCTTTCTACATCGCGGGCGGCAACGACTGGCGGACGCCGTCGCATCGTTACGCCACCCATGTCGTCGGGCTTTCGCGCGAACCGTTCCGTTCCGAGTCCGGACTTCAGCTTGTGCCGCACGCGACGCTCGACGATGCGCCGCTCTTCGACACCATCGTCGTGCCTGGCGGTCCCGGTCTTCGCGAGGAGAAAGCGAACGCGATGATCGCGGACTGGCTGCGTTCGCGCGCCGGCGCGCGCCGCATCGTCACGGTGTGCACCGGCCTCTACGGGCTTGCCGCGAGTGGGTTGCTCGATGGGCGCCGCGCCACGACGCATTGGGAGTTCGCCGCGCACGCGCAGCGGCGCTTTCCAAACGTGCGAATCGAACCGGACGCGATCTTCGTGCGCGATGGAAAATTCTATTCGTCGGCGGGCATGACGGCGGGCATCGATCTGGCACTCGCGCTGATCGAGGAAGATCATGGGCCCGCGCTCGCGCTGTCCACCGCGCGCCAGCTTGTCGTGTACATGAAGCGCTCCGGCGGACAGCTGCAGTATTCGGAGCCGTTGCGGTTTCAAGCGGCGGCGGGCGACCGTCTCAATGCGCTGGTCGCGAAGATCGTCGGCAATCTCGCGGGCGACTGGTCAGTCGAGGAGATGGCGGCGCACACGGGATTGAGCAGCCGCCAGTTCGCGCGCCGCTTTCGCGATGCGTTCGGCGTGACGCCAGCGCTCTATATCGAGCGTCTGCGTCTCGACGAAGCGCGTCTGCGTCTCGCCTCGGGCCGCGAAAAGGTCGCCGCGATCGCGCACTCCACCGGCTTCGGCAGCGATGACGCATTCCGCCGCGCCTTCGAACGGCGCTTCGGCGTTTCGCCCAGCGTCTATCGCGGACGCTTCATGGGCACAGTTTCAAGGGAGCAGGGCCATGACACGATCCCGATTGCTTAGCGTGCTTGTCGGTGCGGCGGTTGCCGTACTTCTTTTGTGCGGCGCAGGTGAATTGCCCGCGACGGACGCGCCGCAATATGACAAGGATGGCAAGCTGCTGTTTCCGGCCGACTATCGCGACTGGACGTTTCTCAGCTCCGGCCTCGACATGAGCTACAGCGCGTTGCCGTCGATGGCGAGCGGGCACATGTTCAACAACACCTTCGTGCCGCGCGTGGCCTACCAGCAGTTCCTCAAGACCGGCGTGTGGCCGGACAAAACCATCATCCTGCTCGAGAACCGCGGCGGTGGAACCGACATCTCGATCAACAAGCGCGGTGTCGTTCAGACCACGGAGATCATGGGCTTTGAGGCGCATGTGAAGGATTCGCGCTTCAAGGGCGGGTGGGCCTTCTTTGGCTTCGACGGCAACAAGCCGGCCGAAGAGATCGATCACAGCGCATCGTGCTATTCGTGCCATCAAGCGCATGGCGCGGCGGACACGACCTTCGTGCAGTTCTATCCGACGCTGCTTCCCATCGCGACGAAGCTGGGCACGCTCAATCCGGCGTATGTGGCGGAAACGACGAAGGGGAAATAGCGGCCGTCATCGCGCTTTCGATACCCTCCGTTTCGCTTTCGGTGCTTCGCGCGCCAGCGTGTCGGCGATGCGCTTCTGCCAGCCGGGCCCCGTCGCCTTGTAGGCCGATAAAATCTTGGAATCGAGCCGGAGCGAGACACGCTCTTTGGGAGCCATGGATTTCGGACGACCCGGTCCGCGTTTGAACGCTTCGACGACTTCGGGCATGTCCTCGCGCATCAGACGAGCGCGCCGGAAATCCGCTGCGGTCATCTCGGGAATATCGTCATCCGGAATCACCCGGTCTTTATGTTTGCGGTCCATAACGCCTTATCTCTCTGTCGTTGGCTTTTCGAAAGCTGATGATTCGAACGCTTGTCCCGCGCAAGCAGTACGCGAGCAGATGGAGCCGCGTACCAAGCATGGCGAATACCCAATAGCGCGGCTCAGGATAGTTCTTCCGCACATCTCTGACATAGGTTGCGTTATCCCAGTCGAGTTTCGAAGCATCGGCGAAATCGAGCCCGTGTTTTTCCAGATTGGAAAGACGCTTGGCTTCGTCCCATTCCAGCTCCATGGGATTATTGTAGGACATAAACTCGTCTTGTCAAGATATTTGTCCTACAGAAATTCGCGGATGCCCCCAATCGCCTCACTCAATCCGCAGCGTTTCACCGGCGCATCGGACGGGAAGGCCGAGAGCAGGCGCGAGGGTGTCGCACCTTCGAGGATGACGAAGCAGCCCTTGTCGGTGGCACCCCGGATCAATCGCCCGAACGCCTGTTTCAGGCGCAACCGTGTCAGCAGATCGTCATAGCTCTTGCCGAAGCGCGCGCGCCGCGCCTTGTGCAGGATCGTGGGTTTGGGCCACGGCACCTTGTCGAACACGACGAGGCGGAGCGACCGGCCCGGCACATCGACACCGTCGCGCAAGGCATCGGTGCCGAGCAGGCACGCGTTCTCCTCCGCGCGGAAGAGATCGACCAGCGCGCCGGCGTCGAGCTTGTCGACATGCTGCGCATAGAGCGTGAGACCCGCTTCGTTCAGCGGCGCGGCGATGCGGCTTTCCACCGCGCGCAGGGTGCGCACGGCGGTGAAGATGCCGAGCCCGCCGCCACCGGCCGCCAGAAACAATTCCCGATAGGCGGCGGCGATCTGGTCGATCTCGCGCCGGTTCACATCCTTCACCACGAAGATGCGCGCCTGCTCGCCATAGCGGAACGGCGAACCGAAGCTCGCGCGCTTCGGCGGTTCGGGAAGATGGTTGGCGCCGGTGCGAACCTCGGCGCTCTGCCAGTCTTCGGCATCGGCGGCATCGCGCAAGGTGGCGGAGGTGATGAGCGCGCCATGCGCGTTGCTGAGCACTTCACCCGCGAGTGGAATGGTGGGATCGATCCAATGGCGTTCGAGCCCGACATCGAGATCGCGTCCGTCATCGCGCCCCAGCGTGAACCAGTCGGTGAATTCGTCGTTGACCTCACCGGTTTCCAACGCGTCGAGCATCTGCATCCAGGCAGGGAGGATGATCTTCGTGCGGCGTTCGAGGCTGCGCCGCACCGCGTCGATGCGCGCACGCTGAAACGTCTCCAGTTCCTTGGTCTTGTCGTCGAGCGTCTTGCGCAAATGATGGGCGAGACGCAGCAGCGGCGCGGCGAGACGCCTGAGCCCGCGGCTGAGTTCGCGCGCGGCATCGATGATGTCTTCGCCAAGCGGCACGGTCTCGGCTTCGAGTGAGTAGAACGCATCGGCGTCTTCGCACCGCGCGCGGATATGCTGATGGCAGGCGGCAAGAAACACTTCGCCCGGCCCGCGGCCGCCGCCGCCCTGCAGCCGCGACATCCAGCCTTCGCCCGCAAGCGCGCTCGACGTCGCGATGGCTTCTTCGAGTGCGCGTTTCGCTTCCTCGCTGTCTTCGATGAGGCCGTCGAGGCGTTCCGCAAGTCCGCGCGAGCGGCTGCGCGCGCGCGCTTCGGGCCCGCGGATCCAGCGGCGCATATCGGCCATCTCGCTTCCCGAAACGAGCGCGGCAAAGCCGCTGTCCGCCGCATCGAAAAGATGATGGCCTTCGTCGAAGACATAGCGCACGCGGCGCTCGGGCGGCGTGTCGGTGGTCTCGTCGCTGCTCAGCCAGTCCTGCGCGGCCTGCGCGATCACGAGCGCATGATTGGCGACGACGATGGCCGCATGGCGCGCGCGGCGGATCGCGCGCTCGATGAAGCAGGCGCGATAATGCGGGCAGGCGGCATAGACGCACTCGCCGCGGCGGTCGGTGATCTCGCGCAACGGCAGCGACGCGCCGAGGAACGCAGGAAAACCGTAACCGGAAATATCGCCGTCGGGCGTCGCGGCGATCCAGCGCGCGATCAGGCCCAGCGCCACAGCGCGTTGCCCTGGCGCAAGCGCGGTGCGTTTCGCGGCCTCTTCGAAATTCAGCAGGCAGAGATAATTCTCGCGGCCCTTGCGCACGACCGCCTTTTCGTTGCGTTCGGCCGGATCGGGATAGAGCCGCGCGATCTCCTGCATGATCTGGCGCTGCAGATTGCGGGTATAGGTCGAGATCCAAAGGCCCGGCCCGTTCTTCTCCGCCCACACGCTTGCGGGCGCGAGATAGCCGAGCGTCTTGCCAATTCCGGTGCCGGCCTCGACCAGCGCGATGCGCGGCGCGCCAGCACGTTCGCGCGCGGTGAAGGCGTACGACGCGGCGTCGGTATAGGACGCCTGCTCGGGACGCGACTCTCCGGCGAGACCGACAAGCTGCTGCAATCGCGCGCGCGCTTCGCCGGGATCGACGGGCAGCGAGCCCGGCTTGTCGGGCGCCGCATCGTCTTCCCATGTCGGAAGACCACGCCAGGTTTCGAGACCTGCGATGGGCGAAAGTTTTTCTTCCGTGCGCCCGATGGCTTCGAGAATGTGCGACGACCAGCGCCACCCCGATTTGCCCATGGTCTCGGCGAGCGGACGGAGCGTAGCGCGCGCTTTCTCATCGAGCCGTGCGAGTCCGCCGAGCAGATGCTCCGCCGCCTCGCGCAACGTGCGCGCCGAGTCTTCCGGCGTGTGCGGGATTTCGAGACCCAGACAGCGTGCGAGTCCGAGCGCGCTCGGCACGCAAGGCTGGCCCGGCCGCACGAACACAAACAATTCCAGCACGTCGAACAGCGCCGCGGCGGGATTTGTCTTCAACCGCCCGGCGACGAACGCCGCATGGGCGACGATCACATCGCCGGAGCGGAACAGAACGCGCGCTTCGTCGATCCGCGCGCGCTCGCAGCTGCCATCGATCGCGCACACCACTGCTCCGCCCGGCGCAGGCACAAGCGCAGGCAGATCAAGGCGTGGCATCATTTCGTTCGGCATTTGTACTTGTATGCCGGACGTGGCCAGAATGGAAAGATGTCTATCGCGGTTGCGTCCGGCCTCGCCCGCGCAGATGCGCGAAGAAATCCATGATCACGCGCGACCAGACGGACGCCACGAGCAGGTCGTACATGATCTGCCTCCGCGATGGGCAATGCGGGACAGTCGATCTGTCCGGCTGATCTTTGAACGCGGATGCGCGCGCAGCCGGGCGCATCGTTTTCGTGAAATAATGTCCACCGGCCGGAAGGATCGCGGTTCCGCGTACATTGACGCGGTCCCTTGCGGGAGCATAGCTTCGCGGCCCTTTTTGAAGCCCTTGCGTGAAAGGTTTCCAATGTCTTCCGGCGATTTGCGCGATGCATCTCTGGCGGCCAAGGCGTGGCCGTTCGAGGAAGCGCGCAAGGTTGTCGCGCGTCTGGAACGCCGCGCCGCCAAGGGCAAGGAGACCCGGGAAGTCCTGTTCGAAACCGGCTATGGCCCCTCGGGTCTTCCGCATATCGGCACATTCGGCGAGGTCGCGCGCACGACCTGGGTGCGCCGCGCGTTCCAGATGATGCGGCCTGACGTGAAGACGCGATTGCTCGCGGTGTCGGACGACATGGATGGTCTGCGCAAAGTGCCGGACAACGTGCCGAACAAGGAGATGATGTCCGCCAATCTGGGCAAGCCGCTGACCTCGATCCCCGATCCGTTCGGCACGGCGGAGAGCTACGGCCACAACATGAATGCGCGGCTGTGCGCGTTTCTCGACCGCTTCGGCTTCGACTACGAGTTCGGCAGCGCGACACAGCTTTATAAATCCGGCATCTTCGATGATGCGTTGCTGCATGTGCTGAAGGAATACGATCGCGTGATGGCGGTGATGATGCCGACGCTCGGCGAGGAGCGTCAGCAGACCTATTCGCCGTTTCTTCCCGTCTCGCCGCGCTCCGGCAAGGTGCTGCTGGCGAAGGTGGTGAGCCGCGACGAGGCGAAGGGCACGATCACCTATATCGAGGAAGACGGCAGCGAGGAGACCGTTCCCGTCACCGGCGGTCACTGCAAACTGCAATGGAAGCCCGATTTCGGCATGCGCTGGGCGGCGCTCGGCGTCGATTTCGAAATGTTCGGCAAGGACCACCAGCCCAATCAGGGACTCTACGATCGCATCTGCCAGATCGCCGGCGGCGAGCCGCCGGAGCATTTCGTGTTCGAGCTGTTCCTGGACGAGCACGGTCAGAAGATCTCGAAGTCCAAAGGTAACGGCATCACCATCGAAGAGTGGCTGACCTATGGGCCGGAGGAGTCGATCGCGCTCTTCATGTTCCAGAAGCCGCGCACGGCGAAGAAACTCTATTTCGATCAGATCCCGAAGGCTGTGGACGATTACATCGCGCTGCTCGCGCAATATCGCGAGACCAACGATCCCGCGGTGCGGATCGAGAACCCGGTCTATCACATCCACAACGGCCATCCGCCGGACGAGGTTTATCCGGTGAGCTTCGCGCTATTGCTGACGCTGGTAAGCGCGTCGAATGCGAACGACCGCAATCTTTTGTGGGGTTTCATCCGCGCCTATGCGCCGGAAGCGCATCCCGACAGCAATCCGGGTCTCGACCGGCTCGTGGGCTATGCCCTACGCTACTACGAAGACTTCGTGAAGCCGACGAAGCAGTACCGCGCGCCGACGGACAAGGAACGCGCCGCACTGACCGAACTCGCCGATGTGCTGGAGAAGTTCGGCAACGAGCGCGATTCCGAAAAGGTGCAGTTCGAGATCTACGAGACCGGCAAGCGGCATAATTTCGAACCGCTGCGAGACTGGTTCAAGGCGATCTATGAGGTCGTGCTTGGCCAGACCCAGGGCCCGCGCTTCGGTTCCTTCGCGGCGCTGTATGGCTGCAAGGAAACCGCCGCGATGATCCGCAAGGCGCTCGCGTCCTAGCGTTCTTGCTTTCAGACGGCGCAGGACAAGGCGTCAAGCTGAATGCGCGCGATGTCCTGCATGAGCTTTCGGAGGGGAGGAGCGGCCTTCTCCGAGACGGCCATAAGCTTCAGAAACTCTGTTTTGTTGATTTGTGAGATTTTCTCGAAAAGCTCCTCGGCGTCGGTCCTGCCGGCATCGCGCATGATGCGATAGAAATTTGCTTTCGCCAGTTCCGGAAAGCTTTTGTGACCGAGCAGCATGTAGGAAAGCGTGATGCACCCGCTTTCGATCTTCACATCGGGATAAAAAGGCGTGCGCTTTGGGTCCAAATCGATGTCGCCTCGTTCGATGGCGACTTCACCCGCCTGCGTGTAGACGCCCATTCCGATGCTAAGAGCGAACGGTTGTTCCTCGCTGGCGAATCCCCAATATCTGAAGATGTCGAACGCGTCCGTGAGACCGTACCGCGCCAAAATCTCGCCGTCGAAGCTGCCTGAAACGGCAATGCCGTCTTCGCGATCGAAAATCGCGCCATCCGGCCTGTGATTTACAAGCTCGATGACAGGCATCAGGACGCTGTTTCCTTTGTACCTGATGGCGCGCGCCCCGAAATAGCATTGACGGATAGCGGCCTCTGTCGGGCCGGAGAGCCACCGGCTCACGCCCAATGGCGAAGCCAAATGCGCGCGCAGTTCCGCGGGAGCTTCGGCCAGCATTCTGAGCAGCGCTTCTGTTTGGCCGCGATAGACACCCCACGAAAAATCGCGCTGATAAGATTCCAGAAAGACGCGCTCCGGCGCTCCAACAGGCGCATCTTCGTGCCAACGAAAGCGGTTGTCGTCGAAGTCGATATGTTTGGTCTCGACCAGAAGCGATTCAGGAACATGCAGCTTGACCGGCTTTGACGGGTCGCAGGGAAACAAGCCTCGCCCGAACCGGCCTTCTTTCAGACTGATGTTCTCTGCTGTTCCGCCAAGCGCACGGAACTCGTCCAGCATATCGTCCCATGAAGCCGCCATGCGGGGATCATAACGCGGCACGGCGAAAATCAAACGGCCGCGAAGCGAATTCCCGCGAGCGCTACTGGCTCGCCCAGATGATGCGGTGGATGAAGACGATCTCGTTCAGTGCGAATGAGCGGTCTTCATGCGCGGGATTGAGCGAGCGCAGCTCGATGCGTTGCGCCGTCATGCGGTGAAGCAACTTCGCCATCACTTCGCCCTCGACGGTCTTGACCACCACGCGGTCGCCGCGGCGCGGGTTGGTCGCGGGCGAAACCACGATGCGGTCGCCGTCGCGATAGACCGGCTGCATCGACTCGCCGCTGATCTCGAGCGCATAGGCGTGCTCGTCGGCGAGTTCGGGAAACGCGATCTCCTCCCAGCCACTGCCGGCGGGAAATCCCGCATCGTCGAAATAGCCGCGCGATCCCGCCTGCGCCATGCCGATCAGCGGCACCATGCGCGTGCGGGACGCCACGCCTTCGACCAGCGACACGAATTCGTCGAGCGTCGCGTTGGTCGCGCCGAGCACTTTCGAAATGCTCTCGGTCGATGGCCAGCGCAGTTTCCCGGTGGCGTCGCCGCGCTTGCTTTTGTTAAACGTGGTCGGGTCGAGCCCGGCGAGTTTCGCCAGTCCGGAGGGGGAAAGTCCGTTGCGGGCGGCGAGCGCGTCGATGGCGCTCCAGATTTGTCTGTGGGTCAGCATCGGGATAAGAAATAGGTCCGATATTGCGGGAATAATTCCTATATCGGTTTGAGGAATTGGTCCAGAGGAAAGTCATGATCGATTTGGCCGCGCGGGGCTTGAGAATTCTTCGGGCCGAGCCTGCCCATCGCGCAACCGTCCGTCTGGCTTCACTTTTTGGCGGTCTTCTGCCGGCGGCCGCGCCCGACGATTCCCGGCTGGCGGTTGAGGCTTTCGGCCTGCGTTTTCCCAATCCCATCGGTCTGGCGGCCGGCTTCGACAAGGACGCCGAGGTACCGGACGCGATGCTGCGATTCGGGTTCGGCTTTGTCGAATGCGGCACGGTCACGCCGCGGCCGCAGGCGGGCAACCCGAAGCCGCGACTGTTCCGGCTGCGTGAGGACCGCGGCGTCATCAACCGCATGGGCTTCAACAACGGAGGGATGGAGGTTGCCGCGCGGCGTCTGGCGAAGCGCAAGCGAAACGGCATCGTCGGAATCAATATCGGCGCGAACAAGGATTCGCAGGATCGCATCGCCGACTACGCACGCGCATTCGAACGGCTCTCGCCATTGGCCGAGTATGTAACCGTCAATGTGTCGTCACCCAACACGCCCGGCCTGCGCGGGCTTCAGAATCGTGACGAGCTTCAGAAGCTGCTGGATACGCTGACGGCGGCGCGGGGGAATGCGCGCAAGCCTCTGCTGCTCAAGATCGCACCGGACATCGACGAACAGGCGATGGACGATATCGCGGCGGTCGTTGTGTCGTCCGGCATTGAAGGCCTGATCGTGTCGAACACGACCGTTGCGCGGTCTGCTTCGCTCCGAAGTCCAAATGCCAACGAAACCGGCGGCCTCTCCGGAAAGCCTTTGTTTGCGCGATCGACGGATGTGCTCAAGGCGATGCGGCTGCGCGTCGGTGCGCGTGTGGTTCTGGTCGGCGCCGGCGGTGTGTCAAGCGGCGCGGACGCCTATGCGAAGATCCGCGCCGGTGCGAGCCTGGTGCAGCTCTATACCGCACTCGCCTATGAGGGCCCGGGTCTCGTGGCGCGCATCAAGCGCGAGCTTCTGGAATGCCTCATGCGCGACGGGTTTGCGCAGATCGGTGGGGCCGTCGGTATCGACGCGAAATAGCACCGAATTCATATGGTAAACGAGGCCCTCCGCTCTCGCGGCGCCGGGATTTTGCGTTATTGTCGATCTTCATTTTGAAATTCCGGGGCGGGGCATTTCATGGGCGAAGATCTTGGCAAACTGGTTTTGCGCATCACGTTGGGTGCGCTTTTGCTTTTTCACGGCATGCACAAACTTCTGAATGGCATCGCGCCGATCAAGGCGATGGTCACGGCGCACGGCATTCCAGAGGCCGCTGCGTATGGCGTCTATGCCGGTGAGATCGTAGGACCGTTGATGGTCCTGCTCGGTTTTTTTGCGCGGATCGGCGGCGCGTTGATCGCGGTCAACATGCTGGTCGCCGTGTTCCTCGCCGGCCAGGCCCAGGCGATGACCTTCAACGCGATGGGCGGCTACGGGCTTGAGCTCGAAGCCTTCTATTTCTGGTGCGCGGTGGCGGTGATGTTCCTGGGAGCGGGCCGCATCAGCATCGCCGGCGGACGCTGGAACTAGCTCAGCAGGAAATGCCCGCGAAAACTGGCGACGGGTTTCGCGGCATCCTCCTGCCACATCTCGGCACGGGCGTTGACGACGCGGCGGCCCTGACGCGCGAGATAGGCGCGCGCATGACTGGCGACAGCGCGGCCGCTGCGCAGATAGTCGATGGTGATATCGACAGGCTTGGGCAGCGTGGCCGCGTCCGTTTCCCAGATCGTCTGCACGATTGCCGCGGTTTCGAGAAGCGAGCCGATCACGCCGCCATGGAGCGCGGGCAATATCGGATTGCCGATGAGCTTCGGATCGAACGGCATGTCGAGAACGACGGCGCCGTCTTCGATGCGCGCCACAAGCCCCAGCCACGCACAATAGGGAACACGCTGCAGAATGGCATTGGGATGGGCTTTGCCCTCCGGCTGCAGCAACGCCATCACCGCGCCCCCAGCCTTGCGAGTTCCATCAGCATGAACGTCCCGGTCGCGATCGCGATGGGGTCGTCGATCGAAACGTGAAAGGCGCGCGACCGCGCGAACGCAATCTCGCGGGTGATCTTCAGGCATTCGGCTTCGATCAGAATGTCTTCACGTGGCGTTGCGGGCTTCATGTAATCGATGCGCAGATCGAGCGTCGCCATGCCCTTGGGCGCATCGAGCGCGGAGCCGATGGCCATGCCGCAGGATTGATCGAGCATCGCGGTGATGACGCCGCCATGCACGACGCCGGTCTCCGGGTCGCCGACGAGTTTTTCCGACCAGGGCAGGCGCAATCGCCCGATGCCTTTCTTGAATTCGACGAGCTCGCCGCCAAGCGCGCGCAAAAACGCCGTCTGTCCCATTCCCTGCGCCATGGCCTGGCGCCAGAACTCAGCCGGTTCGTTCATGCGATGCTGCCGCTATTGGGGGCTCGGACTGGCCTGCGGCGGCTTGCCGGCTCCGTATCCCGGAAAGGGCTGTATGCCGAACGTCACGCCGCCTTTTTTCTGCGGCATGAAAATCATCAGCAGCGGCACCGCGTTTCCACAGAACGTGACGTCCCATTTTTCATAGACCGCTTTTCCCTCGGGCGTCGGCGCCTGATGTGTGTCCACCGCGTAGGTGGGCGGCAGCACTTCGGATTCGATGAAATCGGGCGCTGGGCAGTTGTAACGCGACATCCCAAAGGACAGCAGGCTTTGGGTTGCGTCCTGAATCAGCTGTGTGCTGGCCGTCGTATTGCCCTGAAACGCGACCTGAGCGGCCTGTGCGCCGGATATCTGCAACACGACCACTGTCAGACACGCCAAACCTGCCCAAACGCGCATGAGCTTCGCCGATCCCATAATCCTGCTGAATCAAGCCTATCACCGGGACGATGACGCCGCGAAGGCAAGAAAATTGACGGATCGTCACGAATTGCTAGACTCGGCCCCATGGAAAGCGTTGTCATAAATCCCGTTCCCGCCCGCCCGCGCCAGGGCAAGCGCGAGCAGACCAAGCTGCAGAACCGTCAGATGATCCTGGAGGCCGCCCGCGGGGTCTTCGCCGAGATGGGCTACGGCGCCGCCACGGTGCGCGACATCATCCGCGCCACGCCGCTCGCGTCGGGCACGTTCTACAACTACTTCAAATCCAAAGAAGAGATCTATCAGGCGATCCGCGACGAGGCCGCGCTCGCCATCCGTCCCCAGCTCAGGGCGGAACGTCAGAAGGCCGCGACGGTGGAGGAGTTCATCTCCGCGACCTTCCGCACCTTCTTCGAGGTCGTCACCCGCGACGAGATGAATTTCCGCAATATCCGCCACAACGCCGATGTGTCGCGCATGCGTGTCGATACGCCCGAGGTCGTCGCGGGCTTCGAGGAACTGCGTGAGGACATCGAAGCCGCCATTGCCAAAGGCGTCTTCCCGCCGATCGATGCGGATTTCCTGATGGCCGCCATCGTCGGCGTTGCGTTCGAGATCACGGAGCGCATCCTGCGTCGGGAGAACCGCGACGCGAAGGCGGCTGCGGATTTCGCGACCGCACTTCTGCTCGGCGGCATTCGCGCGTTGCCGCATGTGGACGCGTCGCCAAAGTCGGATGCAGCATGAAGGCGGTTGTGTGCCGCGAAATCGCGGATGACATCGCAACGCTTCGGATAGAGAACATCGAGTTGCCGCCGTTGGGTGCAGGGCAGGCGCGCGTGCGCTTGCGCGCCGCCGCGGTGAACTTTCCCGACATCCTGACCGTGCAGGGAAAATATCAGCACAAGCCCGAACTTCCCTTTATCCCAGGCACCGAAGGCGCGGGCGAGGTGATCGCGGTAGGCGAAAGCGTGACGAATGTGAAGCCCGGCGACCGCGTGATGGTCGGCGGCCTTGGATGCTTCGCCGAAGAGACCCAGATTGCTGCGACCGCCGTGCGTCCGATTCCGAATGGCGCCGACTACGCGACGGCCGCCGGCTTCACCGCCGCCTATCTCACGGCCTATGTGGGTCTCGTGCGCCGCGCGCAAATCGTGAAAGGCGAGTGGCTGCTGGTGCACGGTGCGTCGGGTGGCGTCGGGCTTGCCGCCGTCGATCTGGGGCGGGCACTTGGCGTGCATGTGATCGCAACCGCTTCGACGGAAGAGAAGCGCGCGTTCCTCAAACGCTATGGCGCGGACCATGTGATGCCGTCGTCCGGGTTTCGCGAGGAGGTCAAGCGGCTGACGGACGGCCGCGGCGCGGATGTGATCTACGATCCCGTCGGCGGCGATGTGTTCGATGAATCGACACGCTGCATCGCCTTCGACGGACGGCTTCTGGTCGTAGGCTTCACCAGCGGACGCATTCCGACCGTGTCCGTGAACATTCCGCTGATCAAAGGTTTCTCGGTCATGGGCATGCGCGCCGGCGAATATGGCCGCAAATTTCCGCAGAAGGGCCGCGAGAACATCGCTGTGCTCGACGCGATGCTGGCGGAAGGAAAACTTCATCCTCATGTCTGCGCGCGCTTCCCGCTCGCGCAAGCGGTGGACGCGATACGGATGCTCCAGGACCGCAAGGCCATCGGGAAAGTGATTGTCGAGCCCTAGATCGGGCAGGTATCGTGGAAGTGGTTGAGATCGACCACACGCTGACCGCGCGGCGATAGAGACAGCACATCGACGAAGCGATGATCGCGGCGGATGTCGTCCGGGCTGTAGGAATAGCGCGCATAGATCGTCTCGGCCATGGTGGCGTCCGCGCCGGAGAGCAGGGCGATGATCTCCATCTGCTTGTCGTACATTTCCTCTTCGGAAATGCCATGGAGCGGGCTGGTTTCGTCGATGATGTGCATGATCGTCCACGACAATGCGAACAACGCCGTGCGCGCGCGCACGAGCTTGAGTTCCTCGAAGCGGCGAAAGATGGCGCCTTCCTTCGTTTGGTGCTGGCGCGCGAGCGTCACGCTGATCGAGGCATCCAGCACCTGATTGCCGCGCTGGTTGGCGGTGCGGAACATGAGCGTCGGCACGCCGTCGAACGGCGTGATCACCGCCACGCGCGAAAAGACAACGCGCGCGAAGGGGCGCGAGAAGCGCGCGAAGATCATGCCCGTGAACAGCGCGATCATCACGATGCCGACAAAGGCTTCGACGATGACGACGATGTTCACATAGTTCGATTTCGGCACCATTACGCTGTAATTGATCGAACCGACGGTCTGCGCGCTGAAGATGAAAGCGTCCCAGAAGCTGCCGGGCCTTGCATGATCGATGCCGCCACGATCGAGGACATAGGCGAATGCGAAGATCGCGTTGACGGTGATGAACACCGCCGCAAGACCCAGAAAGAACAGCCACCACGGCGCGCGCAGAACCGCATGATAGAGATCGGTGTAGCGCGACAGATCCTGGCCTTTGACGACCGCGAGCCGCTGGCGGTTCGGAAGCGCACCTGGGCGATACACCGGTGACAGTGGTGGCGGCCGTTTTGTTGGATCGAGAGGTGAACTCATGCCTTCGCGATGACAGGTGTTCCACGAAGCAGTCCGTCAACGCTCAAATCTTCATCGATAAGCGGCCAATGAATGCCGTGCCCTGCCGCGGCAACTTCCCAGACCGACCGCTTTTGGGCCGTTGCCCCCTTGAGCTTTGGAAACCAGTCGAGCGGCGCACTGATTTTGCGTCCGTCGCGAAGCGTGACGGTCAGCACCGATGAAGAGACTTTCACGTCTGCCACCCGTGCGTCAGTTGCGGTCACCGAAATACTCATTCCAAGCCTCAAGAAATTTCTTTTGTTCGCTCAGCACCTTCTCTTCGACGGTGCGAAGCTCGCGGTCCGTAAAGCCGATCCTGCGCGCCAGCCGGACAGGATTGAGCCAGTATTTTACAGTATTCCCGTCTTTATCGATATGGATATGCGGCGGTTCGGTGCCTTCATTGCTGAAGAAATAGAAACGGTAACCCTTCCATCGCAGGACCGTCGGCAACCTTAGTACCCCCGAGCCTTGAGATACGCCGCCCATTTCGCGGGCCGTTCCCGCCCGAGCTCGTGCAGATAGTCCCATGTAAAGAGTCCGGTGTCGTGGCCGTCGTCGAAACAGATGCGAACGGCGTAGTTGCCGACGGGTTCGAGCCGCGCGACCTTCACGTTTTCCTTGCCGGTCACGATCTGCTTTTGGCCTGGGCCGTGACCCTGCACTTCGGCGCTTGGCGATTCCACGCGCAGATATTCGGCCGGCAGGCTGAACCGCTGACCATTGTCGAAGACAATGGCGAGATTTGCCTTGGCGTGGTCGAGCCGCAGTTCCGTCGGCCAGGGGCGGGTGGCGGCCTCGGTCACGTCGCGTCGCGCTCGGCGTCGGTCAGTTCGCGCGCTTCGCCGGGAAGCATGATGGGGATGCCGTCGCGGATCGGATAGGCGAGGCCGGCGGCGCGGGAGATCAATTCCTGCTTCTCGCGGTCGTAGGTCAGCGCGGCCTTGGTGACCGGGCAGACAAGGATTTCGAGCAGCTTGGTGTCCGGCTCCATCGCGTCCTCAGTTCATCGCTGCCGAGCCGCCGGGCCCCGCGCTTGCCATTTCCAGAAGCGCGGTCAGAACGGCGACCCGCTCTTCCCATCTTCCCGCTTCGAGCAGCGCCTGCTTTTCGGCGGGCTCGAATGGGCAAAGCATCGACAGTGCATTCACCAGCGCTTCGCCGGGCGCGTTGATGACGCTTTGCCAGTCGGCCTTCAGGTCGCGCTGTGAGAGATAGGCCTTCAGCGCGCCAAACAGCCGATCGCGCGGGAAGTCCGCTTCTTCCGACTCCACAAGATCGCCGGCATAGGGCGCGAAGTTGGGCCGCACCTGGCGGTACGCGGTCGTCACGGCCATCTCTTCGGCGACGGCGAAGCGGCAGATGCCGGAGAGCGTCACGAGATAGCGCCCGTCATCGGTCTCGCGATAGGCCACGATCCGCCCCGCGCACCCCACCGCGGACAGCGGCGGCTTGAGGGCGATGTCTTCGCGCTCCACGGGCTGGATCATGCCGATCAGCCGGTCGCCCGAAAGCGCCGCGTCGGTCATCGCTAGATAGCGCGGCTCGAACACATTCAATGGCAATTGGCCGCGCGGCAACAACAGCACACCGCTCAGCGGAAAAACCGGGAGCGTTGCCGGCAGATCGTCGATGTTGTGATAGCGGCTCATCGCGGCTCTCTATGAGAACAGGATCGAAGAGAGTTTGCGGCGCGCGTCGAGCGTGCGCTGGTCTGTCGGGCCCATCGCCTCGAACAGCGTGACCAGCTGCTTGCGCGCGGCTTCCTCGTTCCATTTGCGGTCGCGGCGCACGAGTTCGAGCAACTGTTCGATCGCGCCGTCGCGATCACCCGCGCCATCCAGCGCCATCGCGAGATCGTAGCGCGCCTGATGGTCTTTCGGATCGGCTTCGAGCTTCGCGCGCAGCGCATCGGTCTCGCCGGCTTTGGCGGCTGCCTGCTCACGCAGTTTCAACTCGGCTTCGACGGCACGGATCGCTTCATCGGCGGCGCCGTCCGGCCGGACGAGTTGCAGCGTCGTCTTCGCACGCTCGACATCGCCACTCTTGAGATAACAGCGCGCCAGACCCGCCACGGCTTTGGGATGACCGGGTTCATCCTGCAACACATGCGCATAGGCTTGCGCGGCCATGGTGACATCGCCGGCGTTGAACGCTTCCTCGGCGGCCGCGAGCACCTCTTCGGCATGATCCTGACCGCCATGACCGCCCGCCAGCTGCTGCACGAATGTGCGGATCTGGCTTTCCGGGATCGCACCCATGAAGCCATCGACCGGCTGGCCGTTCTTGAACGCATACACGGTCGGGATCGACTGGATGCGCAGCTGTTGCGCGATCTCGGGATTTTCGTCGATGTTGACCTTCACCATCTTCACGGCGCCGCCCGCGTCGTTGACGGCTTTCTCGAGCTGAGGGCCGAGCGTCTTGCACGGCCCGCACCACGGCGCCCAGAAATCGACGATCACCGGCACGTCGCGGCTCGCTTCCAGAACATCCGCCGCGAAGGTCTCAAGCGAGCTGTCTTTAATGTACGGGCCGGATGCGCCGCTCGCCGCCGGGCCGTCGCCGGCCGGCTTGGGCGATGCGATGGGGCGTCCGCTGGGACCGATCAATGCCATGGGAAGACTCTCTTTGTTCTCTGGCCGGAACATGGGCATGGATGGCCCGAAAGAAAAGGCCCGTGTTCCGTTGCCTTAATATAACGCCCGAACCGCTCAGGCGTAGGCGGCCAGGCGCTTCTCCAGCGCGGCACGGACCATGGGCCACTCGGCGGCGAGAATGGAGAAATAGACCGAATCGCGGAAATAGCCCTGCGGCATCCACATATGACCGCGCAGGATGCCTTCCTCCCTGGCGCCGAGCTTGAGGAGCGCCGCGCGCGAGCGGGCATTCTTCGCATCGGTCTTGAACTCGACACGATTGTAGCGGGCCTCGAACGCGTTTTTCAGCAGCAGGCATTTCGCTTCCGGATTGACCGGCCCGCCGCGCGCGTCGGCGGCGTACCAGGTGAAGCCGATCTCCACCTTCGCGTCAGCGGGCGCGATGTTGAGATAGGTGGTCGAACCGACGACCGCGTTGTCGTTCAGCCGCCGCACGACAAAGGTGAGGAACCGGCCTTCGGCGTTTTCCTTGACCATCCATGGCAGGCGTTTGGTAAAGCCATCCTTGGGATCGACGGGGATGTAGGTCCAGGTCTCTGGATCCGCAGCTGCCTTCAGCAGATCTGTATGATGACGCTCTTCCAGCGGTTCGAGCGCAATGAAGCGCCCGGTCAGTAGGCGCGGACCGAGAGACTGCACCGGCATCACGACTTTACCTCCGGCAGAGTCTCGATCATCGGCGTGTGGTCGCAGGACGCGATGAACTTGAGCAAGTCGTCCTTGCTTATGGCGATCGTCCGGTCGTTGCGGAGCGGGTGATAGTTGAGCGGCTCCTGCTTCAGCATCTCGGCATCGAGCACGACGCGGACCTTATGGTCCTTATCATTGATGAGTGAGAATGGCGTCACCGAACCCGGCGGCACGCCGAGCGTTTCGATCAGAAGTTCGCCGGAGCCGAACGAAAACCGCGGTGCGCCGATCTGTTTCGACAACGCGTTGAGATCGAGCTTGAAATCGTCACGCAGCACCACGAGCCACAGCCCGCCCTTCTTGTCTTTCAGGAACAGGTTCTTGGTGTGCCCACCCGGCTGGCTGAGATTGACCTGCAAGGCTTCTTCGACCGTGAACACCGGCACGTGGGCATAGTGCGTCCAGGCGATGCCGAGCGCGCGAAGGCATTCGTACAGCAGGGCTTCGCGTGCGCCGGCGTCAATCATGCTCGTCGTCTTTCGCCTTGAGATCGGTAGTGTCGTAGGTATAGGTGATGAGATCGCCGGGCAGGCAATCGAGTACGGCGCAGAGCTTCGCCAAAGTGAAAAATCTGACGCCGCGGACCTTGCCGGTCCGGAACAGGGAAAGGTGTGTCTCGCTGACGCCGATCAGGGCTGCAACCTGTTTGGCCTTCATCTGACGTTTTGCGAGCACTTCGTCGAGCGTGATCCGGACGGGCATCAGAACATCTCGTCGAGTTCGGTTTGCAGGGCGCCAGCGCGCGTGAGCACGCGGCTCACTACTGTGAGCGAGAGACCGACCGCACCCAGCACGATGCCTGAGACATCGAAGGCAATCCAATAGCCCGGCCCGTTGCCGAGCATCCGCATGATGAGCGGCGCCACAAACAAGCTCGCCACCGCGCCAGCGGCCAGCCAAATGCCGACGCGGTTCAGCATTGCCGCAATTGTCGGCGCGAAAAAGTCGCCCCGCGCGAAACCTGCCAGTGCGGTCCGGATGCCCCAAAGGGCCGCGAGGTAAAAGATATCCGGCAGCATGCCGATCGCCTGAACGCTTAAGGTGTTCATCGTGTGAGGCCAGTCGCCGTGACGCCAGAGGTCGATGAGGGGGACACTGAAATGCTCGAGTACCGTCAGCACCGCGAGCGCGACGAACAGGACACTCAACACGTTGCACAACCCGGCGCTGCGGGTGCGGATGTCGGTGGCGGACACGGTTCCTCCTATTTAAGTTTGACTTAAATTTCTAGACAAAGTATTTAAGCCTTATAACAACTTTCTCAGAGAGTCACATGTACTGCGTCGAGACATCCGGCCTCGTCCACGCTTATCCGGGCGGGGGGAGGATTTTGAATGATGTCAGCCTGAAAGTGCCTGAGGGAAGCATTTACGGGTTCCTGGGCCCCAATGGCGCAGGCAAGACCACCACCTTGCGGCTTGTCCTCGGCCTTATCCGTGAGCAGCAGGGGACCGTTGCCCTTTTCGGTAAGGCGCTCGATACGGATCGCCGCGCGATCCTGAAAGATGTCGGCGCACTGATCGAAAGCCCTTCTCTCTATGAGCATCTCACAGCGGCCGAGAATCTGGAGGTGCTGCGCAAAATCTATCGCCGCCCAGAGGCGCGCGTGCGCGAGGTGCTGGAACTCGTGGGTCTTGCCGACGCGACGGACAAACGCGCGGGCCGCTTCTCGCTCGGTATGAAACAGCGCCTCGGCATCGCGATGGCGTTATTTCACGGGCCGAAGCTTCTCATCCTCGATGAGCCGACAAACGGTCTCGACCCCAATGGCATCGTTGAAATCCGCGCGCTTTTAAAAAAGTGCAACCGCCGCTACGGCATGACAATTCTGGTGTCGAGCCATCTGCTCGCCGAGATCGACAAGCTCGTCACGCATCTCGGCATCATCGCGGATGGGCGTCTCGTGTTTCAGGGACCGCTGGAAGAATTGAAGGCGAAGGGCCACGCCACGGTCGTCTTCTCAACTAGCAACGGCAAACTCGTGCGCGAGGGTCTTTCAAAGGATGCAATCGCGGCCTTGAACCGCTCGCTAGTCGCGGACGGGATCGATGTCCACGCGATCGAGACCAAAGGCGACGATCTGGAAGCGATCTTCATGGATCTCATCGGGAGCCGCGGCGATGGCGTTCACTGACAGTCTTGGGAGCGAGTGGCTCAAAACGCGGCGCAGCCTTGCTTCGCAGCTGGTGATTGTCGGTGCGTTTTTCACGCCGGTCATCGTCATTGGCGCGCGGCTGCTGCATTTGAGCAAAGTGGCCGCGTTGTCGGCCAAACCCGATTTCTGGACTGCGCTCTGGCACAGCTGCTGGGAATCGATGGCGATCTTCTTCCTGCCGATGGGCGTGATCCTCGCCACCGCGCTGGTGACCCAGATCGAGATTCGCAACAATGTATGGAAGCAGGTGCACACCCTGCCGCTGACGCATGCGACGATCTTCTTCTCCAAACTCCTCGTGATCGTGGTGCTGATGGCCGAGTTCGTCGTGCTGTTCGTGCTCGGCGTCTTTCTGGCGGGCGCGTTGCCCGCGATCCTGTCGGGCGTCGCGGTGCCGCCGAACTTCCCGAGCGGTATTTTTGCGCGCGAGGCGGCGTTCTACTTTCTCGACGCGCTGCCAATCGTGGCGATCCAGTACGCGCTCGGTCTTCGCTTCAAGAGTTTCCTGGTTCCCATCGGCGTGGGTTTCCTCGCTTGGGTCACGGCGCTTGCGGCGTTGTCGTCGAAGTTCGGCGCGTGGCTGCCCTACGCCTATACGATGCTCGACTATCTGAAAGGCGACAGGCACGGCAAAGCCGCCGTGCCCGTCTTCGATATCCATCTGGCCGCACTCGCCTGGTGCGCCGTTGCGATTGCCGCCGGCTATGCCCTCTTCGTGACGAAGCGCGAGAAGGCTTAGGGCACCAGGCGTTTGATCCACTCCGGCAGCGCGAAGCAGGCCGCGTGGATTTCGGGATTGTAGTAGTCCGTTTTCAGCTTCGCTTTCTTGTATGCCGCCGCGGCCTTTCTGATGCCTGCCGGCGTTCCGAGCTTCGCCTTGCCCTTGCACGCCCAGCTGAGCGCCATGAAGCCGCCGATATAGGTCGGAACCACAGAGAGATAGAGGCCGGACGAAGGGAAGAAGTGGGCGAGTTCTTCCAGCGCTTCGGTGATCTCCCAGGGCTGGTAGAATGGCACGCCGGTCTGGAAGGTCGCGAAGCCGCCGGCCTTGAGCGCACCTTTGATGCGGTCATAGAAAGTGTCGCCGAACAACGCCTTGCCGGGACCGACCGGATCGGGACGGTCGGCGATGATCAGATCGAAGCGGTTTTTCGAACTCTTGTCGCTCAGATATTGGAAGGCGTCGGCGATTTCGATCTTGAGCCGCTTGTCTTTGAACGCCTTGGCGTTGAACGCCGCGAAATGCTCGCGGCAGCGCTCCACCACCTGGCCGTCGATATCGACGAGGACGACCTCTTTGACGCCTTTGTGCTTCAGCGCCTCGTCGGCGATGGAGAGATCGCCGCCGCCGACGATCATCACCCGCTCGACCTTGCCATGCTCCAGGATCGGCAAATGTGTCAGCATTTCGGCATAGGCGCTCTCGTCGCGGGTCGTGACCTGGACGATGTCGTCGAGCGTCATGACGCGGCCGTTGGCAATCGTGTCGAAAATCTTAATGCGCTGATACTTGCTCTTCTCATCGACGAGAGGGCGGCCGACGATCTCCATGCTCTGCGCATAGCCCTTGTGGAGACGCTCCTGAAATGCTTTTGGCACCGGGTTTTCCTCTCTCAAAACGACTCCGCGCGCGGCGGAAAAGCGCGCCCGTATAGGGCCCGTCCGTGTCGCTGTCTACCGCTGCTCGGCGCCCGAGAAGTGTGACAGTCGCCGTGTCTTCGCGACACGCGTTCAGAAAAAATTACGGTTGGGGGAAAAATTTTCTTGCATGGGGGGGGAACGTCCCTATATTCGCCCGTGTTCTGGCAACAGGACAAAGCGGCGAGGCGGCCTTCCGTCTCCGCCGCTTTCTTCTTGAGAGCGTCCGGAAGTCCGTAAGGCCAAGGCGCAGGTGTCAACTCTTAACTGGGTAGGTGCCCGAAATGGCTAAACTCGCACTTGTTGCGGCGACCAAAGAAGCAAAGACGCCTCGCGTCCGGCCTTCCGCGAAACCCGTGAAATTCATGCCCGTTCCTGCCAATGAACAGGAACACAAGGATCACTTCATCACCCGCAATGGACTTGTCTATGCGGGCAGCCACCTGATCATCGATCTGTGGGAGGCCGAGGGTTTGGCCGATCGCGATCTGATCGAGCAGGCGCTGGTCGATGCGGTGAAGGAAGCTGGCGCAACCCTGCTTCACATCCATCTCCACACCTTCACCGACGGCGGCGGCATTTCCGGCGTGGCGGTGCTGGCGGAGAGCCACATCAGCGTCCACACCTGGCCCGAGAAGGGTTACGCGGCGTTCGACGTGTTCATGTGCGGCGATGCGGAGCCCCGCAAGGCGCTCGACGTGTTCAAGCGCGCGTTCAATCCCGGCCGCGTCGTGGTCGGTGAGCACAAGCGCGGCGTCGTCTGATCGACACGAAAACGCATTAACCAAGGGCGGAAGCGGCTTTCGAAAGCGCGTTTCCGCCCTTAGTTCTGCGCGCCGAAATCGTTAGCATGCGTTTACTCCGTCCAAATGCCCGTTGAGGGACAATCGTGCGGAGAGGGGTTGCGGTGCGATACGACGCGGCGATCATCGGCGCTGGCGCGAACGGTCTGGCGGCCGCGGCAACGCTTGGCCGCGCCGGGCTGAAAGTCATCGTGCTCGAACGCGCGGCTGTTTGCGGCGGGCGTGCCGCGACGCGCGAGTTTCATCCGGGCTTTTACGCTTCGCCCTATGCCGACGCGCTTCCGCCCGTGCCGGTCGAGATTTTCCGCGATCTCGATCTGGCGCGTCACGGCGCGATCTTCAGTCCAAGCCCATCTTCGCTCGCGCTCTGGCCCGACCGGCGGCACGAAGTTCGATGCTGGACGGGCAGCGACGATTTTCACAGGCTGCTGACGGGCGCGCGTCACTGCGCCGATGACATGGTCCAACGCGCTTTGACGGAGGCATCGCTACCCTCAAGGCGCCGCTGGTTTCATCCTGTGCCAACGCCTGCCTCCTGGTCCGGTGAGGTCTGGTCAAACCGCACCATTCTCGAAAGCTGCGACCTGCTCTCAGGCGGCGATGCGCGCGCGCATGCGATGGCTGCGGCAACCGAAGGCCGCGCGGTGGACCCGGGTCTTGCGGGAAGCGCTCTGAATTTCCTCTCACGCTCAGCCGGCGACATGACGATGGGCGGACTCGCGACGCTGGCCGACGCACTTTTCGCCTCCGCCAAAGCGGCGGGTGCGGAAATCTCGTGCGGACTCGACGTTGCGGATGTCCGCCTGCATGGTCAGCGCGCGACAGCCGTTCGCCTGGCCGATGGCACCACACTCGAAGCCCGCGCCGTGATCTCGACCCTCGATCTGCGGCGCACGTTCTTTTCGCTTTTTGTCTGGAAGGATCTGCCGGTCGACATCGTGCGGTGCGTTTCGGCCTACCGGTATGCGGCCGCGCGCGCGCGCTTGCTGCTCGCGCTGGATGCACCGCCGTCGCTGGACGCCGAGTTCGCGCGCGGCCCGATCCACATCGCGCCCGATGTCGCGCATTCCGCGCAAGCCCATGATGCGTGGCGAAGCGGCGTCATGCCCGAACAGCCGCCGCTCACAGTGCGTCTCGTTTCGGCGTCCGATCCGCGTCTTGCTCCGATCGGCAAGGCCGTTCTCACCGTCACGCTCGGCTGCATCCCGCACCGGCTGTTCGACGGAGCGTGGACGAACGAAAAGCGCAGCGCGCTGCGGGACGCGACGCTGGCGCGTATCGAGGCGGTGTTGCCCGGCGTCGCGGCCGGCGTGATCGGGTCCGAACTCATCGTGCCGCCCGATATGGAAGACCGGCTGGGTGCAACGGACGGCGATCTCGACGGCGGCGAGATCTCGCCGGATCAGATGTTTGCGCAGCGCGGCTTCACAGATCATCCCGGCGGACGCACGCCCATCGCCGGGTTTTATCTTGGCGGCAAATCCTCGCCGGCCGGGCCGTTCGGTACGTGTGCCGCTGGCGTGACGGCCGCGCGCGCCGTTCTCGCCGATCTGAATGCCGGACGCGTGTCATGAGCGAACGCAAGGACGCGATCGTCGTCGGCGCAAGTATTGGTGGACTTGTCGCGGCCGCATATCTGGCGCGCGCCGGACATCGTGTTCTTCTGCTCGAGGCCGAAGAAGCGCTCGGCGGAAATCGTTCGGGCTTCGGCGGAGACGCCCTGTATGCGCTCGATCCGCGCCTCGTGACCGATCTCCGATTGCGCGACCTGAAGTTCGCTGTGCGCGACATGCCCCTGGTCGCCTTGCGCCCGGACGGGCGGCCGTTGGTGCTTGGACGCGATATGCGCGCGGCTTCGCGGGCGATTGCGGTCTACTCGCCGCGCGATGCGGAAACTTACAGGAAGCTGCGTTCGGAGGTGCTCGCACTCGCCCGCGCGATGCGTCCTTTCTGGTGGGATGGGGCAGACGCGCCGCTGCCGTCCAACGCATCGCAAAATTTGCTCCTCGCGCGAACAGCGGCGACAAGCGCGATGTCGTTTTTAAGCGCATTCGAATCCGATGCGGTGAAAACCGCGCTCGCATTCGATGCTGGCGTACCTTTCGAACCGGGATCGGCACTTGCGCTTGTCTGGCGCGCCGCGCAGGAGATGTGCGGGCTTCAGGGCACGGTCGCGACTCCGCGAGGCGGACTTGGCGCGCTGATCGACGCGCTCGCCGCCGCGGCACAAAAGGCCGGCGTCGAAATCCGCACCAACGCGCGTGTGAGCCGCTTCCTCCTCGACGGCGACGCAGTAAGTGGTGTTGCGCTGGAGAGCGGCGAAACGATCGCGAGCAGAACGATCCTTTCCTGCCTGCCGCGCCGCGCGACCTTGCTCGATTTCGTGCCTGTGGCGCGTGCGGGTTTCGCCGAAACACAAAGGCTCATGCGATCCGTGCCCCGCACCGGCGAGGCCTCAATCCTCTTTCTTCTCAATGCCGCGCCGGAGTTCGGTGGAACGCATGCGCCGCAGACGGCACGGTTTGTCGTCGTGGACCGGTCCGACAGCTACGTTGCGGCCTCAACGGCGGTTCGCGAAGGCCAATTGCCGGACGATCTGCTTCTGGAAGTCACGGTGCCGACTGCGGCCGATCCTTCGATGGCGCCGCACGGCCAGCATATTGTTTCGGTCCGGATACCCGCTCTGCCGCTCGCACCATCGGATGGATGGCCGGCCCTGACGGGAAAACTCGTTGAAAGAGTGGTGGCAACTCTGGAACCGCACACGCCCTATTTGCGAACAAGCATTGTCGGCGTGGATACGCGCATGCCCCTGGAAGAAGAGCCGGTGTCCAACGCGCGCCTGATGGCGCCCTATGCGGCGCGGGTCGCGACACCGATCGCGGGGCTGTTTCTGTGCGGGTCGTCGGCGGAGCCGATGAACGCGATCTCCGGTCGCGCCGGCCGTCACGCGGCCGCCATGGCCAAAGCCTTTCTCGCGCGGGAGAAGCGTGCATGAGCTTCGTCCGCGCCACGCCCTTTCATTCGCGCGCATCGGCGGCCAACCGGCTGAACGCCTGGACGAACCGCAACGGCTGGACGCTGGCTGCGCATTATGGCGAGCCGGCGGCCGAGGCTCTTGCGGCACGGATGACGGCGGCGGTCGCAGACATCTCCTGGCGCTGGCGCGTGGCGATCGAAGGCCCGCGCGCCGAGGAATTTCTCGCGCGGTTGCTGACGCGCGACCCCGCGAAGCTCGAACCCGGAGAGGCTTTCAAAGCGCTCTGGCTCACGGATCGTGGCGCCGTGCGCGGTGCGGGCGCTCTGGCGCGCTGGGGACGTGAATCGTTTCAGCTCATCGCAACCGAACCCGATCTGGACTGGATCGCACGCGGCGCCGCGTTGTTCGATGTGCAGGTCAGTGACACGACAGAAGCGGAAGGTGGACTCGCGATCATCGGTCCCCATGCGCGCCAGATCGTCGAGGCCATGGAATTGGACGCGGACCTCGATCCGCTGCGGTTTCGAAAACACATCTGGCGCGGTCTGGCCATCACGCTCTCGCGTTTCGGCGAACATGGCGGTTACGAGATTTGGTGTGGCGCGGATGACGCGCCGTTGGTCTGGAACAGAGTTGCGAAGGCCGCGGAGCCGTTTGCGTTCAAATTCGCCGGTCTCGGCGCGATGGATGTTCTCGATATGGAGGCCGGCGTGCCACGTCCGGGCCGGGACTACGCGTCTGCGCGCGATGACTTCGCGACGCAACCGATGCCGTCTGAGCTCGGACTCCTATCGTTGATCGACAACGATCACGCGGTCTTCAATGGCCGCGCGGCCGTGCGGACGGCGAAATGCACGAGAGAACGCATCGGCGTCGAGTTGGAAGGCGAAAGACCGTTCCCGCATACATCTCTTCTGCGGGATGGAACACGCGTTGGCGAGACGATGGGTTCGCTCTATTCGCCGGCAATGCAACGCGCCATCGCGTTGGCGATTGTCGAATCCTCGTCGGCTGATCCCGGAACGATTTTCGCACTACCGGACGGCACGAAAGCATGTGCGTGTGCGTTGCCATTTCTTCCTCCTCCCGATCCAATCGCAAAATGAAGCACGCCGGCCAGAATGCCCTCGACAAAATTGAACCTCTGCTCCGCGAACTCAGGAAGCGCGGCACGCTGAAGGAAAAATCGCGCGGGATATTCTATCGCGGTTCCCGGGCCTTCCTGCATTTCCACGAGCACGGTGCCGAATTCTATGCCGACCTGCGGACCAGCGCCGATTTCGAACGCTTTCCCGCGACGACACCGGCCGATCGAACGGCGCTGCTTCGTCATATCGACGCCGCGCTCGGCGACGGAACCGGCGCCAGGCCGCGTTAAAGTTCCGATAGTCTTCTCACGGGCGGATTGCGCGCGCCTCCACGGCATGGTCGAAACCGGTTGAAATGATCGATCCGGACACCGACCTTGTCGCCCGCGCGGGGCAGGGCGACCGCGCCGCGGCGCAGGCGCTGATGGCACGGCATCTGCCCAAGATGCTGACGGTCGCGCGCCGCATGCTGCACAGCCAGGCGGAAGCTGAGGACGCTGTCCAGGACGCGTTTCTGAAGGTCTGGACCCATGCGTCGCGCTGGCAGCCCGGCAAAGCGCTGTTTGAAACGTGGCTGTATCGGGTCGTGATGAACAAGTGCTACGACCGGCTGCGCAAGCGGCCAACCACCAATCTGGACGAAGCGGCAGAGGTTCCGGACGTCACGCCCCAGGCGGATGCCGTTATGGAAAACGCCGCGCTGGGCCGGGAAATCGAGGCAGCTCTGGCCGCGCTGCCGGACCGCCAGCGGGCCGCAATCGTGCTATGCCACAATCAGGAATGCGGCAATATCGAAGCGGCGGAAATTCTGGGAATCAGCGTTGAAGCCTTGGAGTCCTTGCTGGCGCGGGGTCGCAGGACGCTGAGAGCCCGGTTGGCTCATTTGAAGGACGCCTAGGAGAACGGAATGGGGAACGGGAATTTACCAAACGAGGACGCAGTCTGGGCCACCAGCGTGCTGCGTGATCTTCAGACGGTTCTGGTTCCGGCATCCCTGGAGCGCAATATCCTTGCCTCGTTCGATGCCGTGGCGGCGCGCCGGAACTCCGGCTTCGGCAGCGCGATGCGCAGGCTCTCCGGCGCGATCTGGCCCGGTGTGCCGGCGTGGCGGCCGGCTGCGGCGTTGGCGTTCTCACTGATAATCGGCGTGGTCGCAGGCACACTCGTTCCCCTCGAAGGCGCCATGGCGGATGGCAGCGAGCAGAACGTCAGTGTCGCGCTGGACGCGCCGCCGTCGTTCGATCTTGACGAGAATTCATGAGCGATCCCGTCGTTCCCGCAAGGCGTCAGCCCAGCGTTCTGCTGATCGTATCGCTGTGCGTGAACATCGCGCTCATCGCGTTGGCGGTGAGCTTTTTTATGCGGACCGGCATGCCCCATCCCGAGATGCATGAAGGCAAGCGGGCTTTGAGCGCACAATCGCTGATGCGCATGGTGCCGGCGGAAGAGGGCAAAATCCGAGCCATTCTCGAGGCACACCATCATCAGATACGTGAGCTCAAGAAGACCGCGCTTCAGGCGCGCGAAGAAGCGTTCGATCTGCTCCAGGCCAAGGATTTCAATGCGGACGCGTTTGCAAAATCGTTGGCAGCCGTGCAGGCCGCAGACGCCGCGCTTGAGGCTGAAACGGTGAAGATCACGGCCGAAAGTGTCGCGGCTCTGACCCCGCAGGAACGCGCCTCCATTGCCGGAGAGACGAAGCGGCCCGACCGCGCGGAGCTGCGCAGGCTGTTTCGCAAGCGTTAAGTGCCTGAAAACACAGGGCGTTTTATACGGCCAAACCTTGTGGTAAGTTCCTTTCCGTAAGTTCTCATCCTGAACCGCAACGCCGCATCGTGGTGTTCCATGGTGTGGCGTTACTGCGTTTGACAGAGATTGATCATGGATAAGACGTCCGACTCCAATTTCCTGCGTCCGGCTTTCGTGGACGAGGCGCGTGCGCAGCTCGACGCGCTTCTGCGCGCCCAGCCCGACATCGAATTCATCGATGCGCTGCTCGCCGATATCTGCGGCGTGTTGCGCGGCAAGCGCTTTCCCAAAGGCGGCACGACGCATCTCTTCGAACACGGGATGCAGATCCCGCAATCGATCTATCTGATGGACGCCAGCGGAGAGATGGTGAACCCGTTCGGCAAGGGCATCGGCGACGGCGATCCCGACGGCACGGCGTGGCCGATCCCGGACACGATCGCGCCGGTGTGGGGCGAGGGACCGAAACGCGCGCAGATGCTGATGACGCTGCGCGACGACCGCAGCGTTGCGCATCCGGCCGAACCGCGCGCCGCGCTGGAGCGCGTGGTGGCGCGCTTCGCCGAATTGCGCCTGCGGCCGGTTTGCGCGCTGGAACTCGAATTCTATCTGATCGACCGCGAGCGCGGCGAAGGCGGCGCGCCTCTGCCGCCGCGCGATCCACGCAGCGGCGTGCGCGAGCGCAACAACTCCGTCTATGGCGTCGAAGATCTCGACCGCTATCGCAGCTTCCTGACCGCGCTTACAAGCGCCGCGGCGCATCAGAACATTCCCGTCAGCGCGACGAGTTCGGAATACGCGCCGGGACAGTTCGAGGCCAATCTGCGCCATCAGGCCAATGCGCTGCTCGCCGCCGATCATGCCGTGTTCCTCAAGCAGATCATTCGATCGGCCGCCGTGTCGGCCGGGTTCGATGCGACCTTCATGGCGAAGCCCTACCCGGATCGCGCCGGCACGGGCTTGCACGTCCATGTCAGCGTCGTTGACGAAAAGGGCCGCAACATTTTCGACGACGGTACGGATGCCGGATCGCCTGCGTTGCGTTACGCCATTGGCGGCATGCAGGCGCTGATGCCCGGTTCGATGGCGTTCTTCGCGCCGTCGATCAATTCCTATCGCCGTTTCCAGCCCGACATGTTCGCGCCGGTCAACCGCCGCTGGGGCGTGAACAATCGCTCCGCGGGCTTGCGCATCCCGATGAGCCCCGGCGATGCGCGGCGTATCGAGCATCGCGCCGCCGGCGCCGATGCCAACCCCTATCTGATGCTGGCGGCGATCCTCGCCGGTCTGCATCACGGGTTGACGAACAGGATCGATCCCGGCCCCGCGGCCGTGGGCAATGTCTCGCGCGAACCCGATCTTGCACTTCCCTTCACGCTGGACTCCGCACTCAACCAACTCGCGGAGGCGCCGGTGCTGGGAGAGTATCTGGGTGCCGATACGGTCTCTCTCTATGGCGAGACCAAGCGGCTGGAAGCGAAACGTTTCGCCAAGATCATCTCGCCCGCGGAATATGACTGGTATCTCTGACTAGCGCCTGAGCCACAGTTCCGCGCGCGTGCCCTGTCCTGATGCGGAGTTGAGCGTCAGTGCGCCACCCAGACGCGCGGCGAGCGACATCGCGATCGCGAGCCCAAGCCCCGAGCCGGTCTTTCCGCCCTGACGGTCGAAGCGGCGGAACGCATTGCCCGCCTGCGCCGCTTCCGCGGGATGAAAGCCGGGGCCGTTGTCCGCGATCGTCAGAATGACCGCATCGTCACGCGTGGCAAGCGAGACCATCACATGCCCGCCCTCTGGCGTGTAGGTCAGCGCGTTGGTCAGAACCGCGACGAGAATGCGCCGTACCGCTTGCGGATCGGTGCGCACGATAGTTTGTGCAGACGGCGATAGGCTGAGAGCGATGCGGCGCGAGAACGCGCGGCCGACATGCTCATCGACGATGGCGTTGGCGAGTTCGGCCAGATCGAATTGCGCAGGTTTGAGCGGATAGCGGCCGGCCTCGAGATCGGCAAACTCCAGAATGTCGCCGATCTTGGCGTGCAGTCCGCGGCCCGCGTGGCCGATGTCGCGTGCGTATTCCACATATTTCTTGTTACCGACCGCGCCGAACATGCCGCGCTCGATGATCTCCGAGAAGCCGATCACCGCGTTCAGCGGCGTGCGCAGCTCGTGACTCATATGCGAGATGAACTCGGCCTTGCTGCGCCGCGCCTCGATCACATCGCGCTCCGCCTGCGCGAGCCTCACGAGAAGGCGCGCGTCTTCGGGTTTCGTGGAGCGCAGGGCTTTCACCGCCGCCGTCGCCTTCATGCGCCGTTCGAATTCACCCACGAAAAGCGCCGCGAGCCCCGCTCCGACCAATGCCGGTCCCAGGATCACGAACAAATAGAGCGGCAGGGAGCCGTACCACGCACTCAGCGCGCCGGCATCGCCGGTTGCGGTCGCGACGACCACCGGCCAGCCGCTGACGCGTGCCTGGATGGCGTCGCCTGGCACGGCGCCAAGGACTGGCTGTCCCCGCGTTGTCTGGATCGCCGTTCCTTCAAGCAGCGATGCCGGCGCAAGCGACGCGGAGTCAAAGGCGATGGCGACGACATTCCCGCCCAATGGGAAGACAGCGGTGGCGACCCCGGTGCCCGCGATCAACAGTTTTTGTCCGCGCGCGGCGGCAATGACATCCGACGGCAGATTCACGAACGCGGTTGTGCCGGTCAGCGTCGCGGTCGCGAAGCCGGCGGAGTCGTAGACCGCGATATTCCGCACGCCCGCAGGCGCATGTTTCACCAGCGGATCGGCGGCGAACGCGCGTCCCTGCGCCTCGATGCCGTCAAGGTTATTGGCGACCACGGCGGCGATATCATTCGCGCGGTGCGCCTCGAAATAGGCAGCCTGGTTGAGCGCGTGGACTCGGTCGAAACGCATCTGCAGCGCCGAGGCCGCCGCGAACGCGCCGCAGATCAGCACCACCGAGATCACGACAGTGATCCTGATGTTGCGCGACGCGAAGCGGGCTACGTGTACCGCGAACCCGGTCACGGCCCCGCTTGGCCAGAACGCTATGCTTCCTTGCGCCACGACTCGCTACACCCCGCGCGCGGTCAAAGTGATTCGCTTTAACGATTATGCGAATCAGCGAGTCGCTGTCATTAACGATTTGCGTGAGCGGCCGTTAAGGATTGATCGGCTCACCCTTCGGCAGGCTCAGGGTGAAGGGCTGTTTTGTCCCCTCATGCTGAGCTTGTCGAAGCATGAGAGTCGGGTCAGCCCAACATCTTGGTCGCGACCTCGAACAGGTTCGCCGAAATGCCGTCGATCTTGAGCATCGACTCCAGTTCGCCGCGCATCAGCGCCTGCCGCTTCGGGTCGTAACGCCGCCAGGTTTCGAACGCGCCGGCCATGCGGGAGGAAACCTGCGGATTGATGCCATCGACTTTGCGGATTGTCTCGCCGACCAGCGCATAACCGGAGCCATCGGCGGCATGGAAGCGCAGGTGGTTGCCTGCGAACGCGCCGACCAGCGAGCGCACACGGTTCGGGTTCTTCACGTCATAGGCGGAATGTTTCGTGAGGTTGCGCACGGCTTCGGCGGTGCAGGGCAGGCAGGATCCGGCCTGCAATCCCATCCATTTGTCGAGCACCAGGGGATCGTTCCTGAAGCGATCGTAGAAGTGATCGAAGGCCGCCTGCCGCTTCGGCGAATCCATGCGCGTGAGCGACGCAAGGCCCGCGATCATGTCGGTCATGTTGGTCGCGGCGCGATAATGCGCGTCGGCCAAGGTCGCCGCCGCCTGGTCGTCTGCTGCCGTCAGATAGCGCAGCAGCACATTGCGCAGAGCGCGCCGGCCCGCGGATTTGGCATCCGGCGTGAATGCGCCGCCGGTATCGAGCGATTTGTAGAGCGCCTCGATCTTTGCCCGATGCGCGTTGGCCACGGCGCGGATCAGCGCGGTGCGGGCCCGATGGATCGCATCCGGATTGGGTTGCGCGGTGGCGAGCGCCAGTTCGCTCTCCAGGGGCGGCACGAGCATTTGCGCAGTGAACGCAATGTCCTCGTCTGCGCGCGCCAGTACTTCGCCGATGGCGGTGACGTACGCCGCATCCGGCGCGGCGGATGGATTGGATGCCATCTCTTTGAGAATGTCTGTCGCCAGCGCCTGACCGGCTTCCCAGCGATTGAAGGCATCCGCGTCGCGGCCCATGAGCGTGGCGTGGGACTTGCGGTCTGTGGGGACCTTGAACACCGCCGGCGCGGAGAACCCGCGGCCGACGGAGAGCAACGGCTCTTCCGCGACATCGACGAACAGAAAGCGCTGCTCCGGCTGTGTCAGTTCGAGCACGCGCTCATGCGGGCCTTTGGCGTTTTCGCCGTCCAGGGTCAGCGGCATAGCGCCCTTCGATCCGACGAAGCCGAGCCGAACGGGAATATGCATCGGCTTTTTTGTCGGCTGCCCCGGCGTGGGGCCGAGCGTCTGCTTGAGCGTCAGCGCATAGGTTTTCTTCGCCGCGTCATACGCGCCCTCTGCTTCGATGCCCGGCGTGCCGGATTGCACGTACCAGAGACGGAATTGCTTCAGGTCGCGTCCGCAGGCGTCCTCGAAGCATTTCACCCAGTCCTCGACCGTCGCGGCCTGACCGTCGTGGCGCTCGAAATAGAGATCGGTCGCCTTGCGGTAGCCATCGGCATCCACGAGCGTTCTGAGCATGCGGATAACCTCCGCGCCCTTCTCGTAAACCGTCGCGGTATAGAAATTGTCGATGGAGATGTAGCTTTGCGGCTGAACCGGATGCGCGAGCGGTCCTGCGTCCTCGACGAACTGTCGCATGCGCAGCGCCTTCACGTCCTGGATGCGATTGACGCCATGGGAACGCATGTCGGCGGAGAAGCTCTGGTCGCGGAAAACGGTGAGACCCTCTTTCAGCGAAAGCTGAAACCAGTCGCGGCAGGTGATGCGGTCGCCGGTCCAGTTGTGGAAGTACTCATGCGCCACCACGCTTTCGATGCGCGCATAGTCGTCGTCGGTCGCGGTTTCCGGTGAGGCAAGCAGCAGGCGGTCGTTGAAGATGTTGAGGCCCTTGTTCTCCATCGCGCCGAAATTGAATGCGCTCACGGCCACGATCATGAAAATGTCGAGATCGTATTCGCGGCCGTATTTCTCCTCGTCCCAGCGCATGGAACGCTTGAGCGCATCCATCGCGTAGGTGACCCTGGGCTCGTTGCCGTGCTCGACATAGATGCGCAGATCGACGGGCTTGCCCGATCCGCGCACATAAGTGTCTTTCAGCACGCCGAGATCGCCCGCGACGAGTGCGAACAGATAACAGGGCTTCGGGAACGGATCGTTCCACACCGCGAAGTGCCTGCCGCCAGGAAGATCGCCGCTATCGATCAGATTGCCGTTGGAGAGCAGGATCGGATATTTCGCCTTGTCGGCTTCGATGCGTGTTGTGTAGATCGCGAGCACGTCGGGCCGGTCGAGGTAATAAGTGATGCGGCGGAAGCCTTCGGCCTCGCATTGGGTGCAGAAGATTCCGCTCGCGGTGTAAAGACCCATAAGCGCCGTGTTGTTGGCCGGTGAAATCTCCGTGACGATCTCCAGCGTGCAGCTCGCGGGCATCGACGCGATGGTCAGCGTTTCATCCGTTACGACATAGTCGTCGGTCGTCAGCGCTTTGCCGTCGATCGCGACCGAGCCGAGCTTCAGATGCTCGCCATTCAGCACCAGCGGGCACGGCGCCGGCGCCGCGCGCGTCACTTTCGTCGTCGCCCTGACGCGCGTCGCCTCTGGATCGAGCACGAAGTCCAGAGCGATCTCCGAAATCTTGTAGTCGGGCGCGCGATAGTCCTTCAGCGCAATCGCGCGGGGTTCTTCGGTTCGCATCGTCGGTCCTCGTGTCGAATGGGAGGGAGATATAGACCACGGCATTCGCACTCGAAAGCACCGGAAATATGGCACAAACACCATGATCGCGGCGGACGCCGCCGGCCCACGCACTCAGGCCTTAAGAACTATCCACTCGCACCTTGGACCGTTCTGGCTTAAGGAGGCGCCATGAGCGCTCCCAATTCCGTCGTCAAAGTCGGCAATGTCGAGATCGGCAATGCCAAACCGCTCGCGATTATCGCGGGCCCATGCCAGCTCGAGAGCCGTGCGCATGCACTGGAGATGGCGTCGGCCATGAAAGAAATGGCGGCGAAGGCCGGCGTCGGACTGATCTATAAGACGAGCTTCGACAAGGCCAACCGCACCAGCACCGTCGGCAAGCGCGGGATAGGGCTGCATGCCGCGCTGCCTATTTTTGCGGAGATTCGCGAAAGCCTGGGCATTCCGGTGCTGACTGACATCCACGAACGCGAGCAGTGCGCCATCGTCGCGGCATCCGTCGATGTGCTGCAAATTCCCGCGTTCCTCTGCCGCCAGACCGATCTTCTCGTTGCCGCCGCGAACACCGGCAAAGTCGTGAACGTGAAGAAGGGACAGTTCCTGGCGCCGTGGGACATGAAGAACGTGATCTCCAAGGTCACGGATGCGGGCAATCCCAACGTGCTCGCGACCGAACGCGGCGCGAGCTTCGGCTACAACACACTTGTCGTCGATATGACCGGTCTGCCGGAGATGGCGAAGTTTGGCGCGCCGGTCGTGATGGACGCGACGCATGCGGTGCAGAAGCCCGGCGGGCAGGGTACGTCTTCTGGCGGCAATCGCGACATGGCGCCTTACATCGCGCGCGCGGCCGTCGCTGTCGGCGTCGCCGCAGTGTTCATGGAAACGCACGAAGACCCGGAGGCCGCGGGCAAGCGCGGCATCTCTGACGCGCCGAACATGCTCTATCTCAACACTTTGCCGGCGCTGCTTGGCGAATTGGTCGAGATCGACCGCATCGCCAAGAAGCACGTTGCCGCTTAGGCGGTGATCGCCATATAGGCCTGCACCAGGCCTATGATCGTCGTGATCAGGAGGCCCAGGGTCGCAACGCCTGCGACGAGAAAGCCCGTGCTGCGCCCGCCGGGATTTTCCGCGCTGTAGCCGGTCGCATACATGATGCGGCCGACGATCCACACCAGGCCGAGGGCGCCGACCAGATACGGCATCATCCGGAAATACTCGTTGGAGAGCCACAGCAGCGGCAGGAAGATCACGATCTGCTCGAGCGTGTTCACCTGTACGCGATAGGCGCAGTCGAATTCGGGATGGCCGACGGTGGCCGGCGCCTTGATATCGTGTTTGCCGCGCATTTGTCCGACGCGGAAGCCGGTCCAGAAAAATACCAGAAGTGCGATGACGGTGACGACGGCGACGAGCAAGGTCGCAAGCGAAGCGGTCATGTGGAGTCCCCTCGATGATGGTGGCTCCCGCGCGAATCACGCGGGAGCCGTATCGGGGGAGATTACAGGATTCGGACGTCCGAAGTTACTGCGGCGGCGGTTGCGACATGCCCTGATTCTGATACTGGCCCTGGCTTTGCCCGTAACGCTGTTCTTTGCGCTGTTCGTGCCTGGCCTCTTGGCGTTGCGCCTTTTCTTCGAGACTTTGCTGGCGATCCGGGGAAAGCGCGGCCCATTTCGCATCCAGACCCTTGCGCCATGATGCCTTCTCGGCGTCGTTCATCGCGCGGATCTTCTGGAACTCGCTTTTCTTATACGCCTTGCGCTGGTCCTTCGGCAGGCCGCGCATGGCTTCGTGCATCTGCACGCGGAACATCAGCAACTCTTCTGGCGACTGGAAGAGGGCCCTCATCCGCGCCCCTTGTCTGCCCTCACCCATTCCAGCGCCCTGGGGTACAGCGACATCGGAGGCTGTGGGAGCTGCCGCGAGGGCGGCGGACGAAAGCAGGCCGACCGTCAGCGCGGCCATCAGCAAACGGGAAGTACGCATGGGGGAAACTCCGGTTAGGTGTCCTTTCAACGTCGAGACCGCCTCTCTCCGTCGCGGCTTGCTTGCAGGCCGCCGCATCGCCTAGAAGCAGGGAACTTCGGCCTTTTTTTGCGACGAGACCCGCCATGACAACGATCCTCGACATCACCGCGCGTGAAATCCTCGACAGCCGCGGCAATCCCACCGTTGAGGTGGACGTGACCCTTGAGGACGGCGCGTTCGGACGCGCGGCTGTTCCCTCCGGCGCCTCGACCGGTGCGCATGAGGCGGTGGAGCTGCGCGACGGTGGCACCCGCTACGGCGGCAAGGGCGTCGAGAACGCGGTTGCTGCGGTGAACATCGAGATCTTCGACGCGCTCTGCGGCATGGACGCGGAGGACCAGCCGCGACTTGACCGCATCATGTGCGAACTCGACGGCACGCCAAACAAGGCGCGGCTCGGCGCGAACGCGATCCTCGGCGTGTCGCTGGCGGTTGCGAAGGCGGCGGCGGAGAGTTCGGGTCTTCCGCTCTACCGCTATATCGGCGGCGCGAAAGCACAGACGCTGCCGGTGCCGATGATGAACATCGTCAATGGCGGCGTGCATGCCGACAATCCCATCGACTTCCAGGAATTCATGATCATGCCGGTCGGCGCGGAGAGCTTCCGCGAAGGGTTGCGCATGGGCGCGGAAGTCTTCCACACACTCAAGAAGCAATTGCACGATGCCGGCCACAACACCAATGTCGGCGACGAGGGCGGCTTCGCGCCGAACCTGAAAAGCGCCGACGAAGCGCTCAGCTTCATCATGAAGGCGATCGAGAAGGCGGGCTACAGGCCGGGCGAAGATCTCTATCTCGCGCTCGATCCCGCTTCGACCGAGTTCTTCAAGAATGGCAAGTATGAACTCGAAGGCGAGGGCAAATCGCTGACGCCGGATCAAATGGTGAAGGTCTATGAGGATCTCACATCGCGCTACCCCATCATCTCCATCGAGGACGGCATGGCCGAAGACGATTGGGATGGCTGGATCGCGCTGACCAAATCCCTCGGCGCGAAGGTGCAACTCGTCGGCGACGATCTTTTCGTCACCAACACCGAGCGCCTGAAGCAGGGCATCGCCGGGCACGCGGCGAACGCCATCCTCATCAAGGTCAACCAGATCGGCTCGCTGACCGAAACGCTCGACGCCGTCGACACCGCGCACCGCAATGCCTATCGCGCCGTGATGTCGCATCGTTCCGGCGAGACGGAAGACTCGACCATCGCCGATCTCGCGGTGGCGACGAATTGCGGACAGATCAAGACCGGTTCGCTCGCGCGTTCGGACCGGCTCGCCAAATACAACCAGCTTCTGCGCATCGAGGAGATGCTGGGTGATCAGGCGATCTATGCGGGACGCAGCGTTCTGAAGATGTAGCGCTCCAGCGCCCAATTGAACCGCATGATTTCGAGGGGAGGGGTGCGACCCTCTCAATTTCGACGCTTCCAGATTTCGTGTGCCTTTCATCGATGTACCCAACATCGTGATACTTGAAATCGCGTTCTCAACAATTTTCGTCAGTGCGATCTGCGCCTGATGCGCGCGGCACAAGATGTTGCGGTTGCAGCAGGTGTCGAGCAGTCGTTTTTCATTTTGGCGGATACCCCCACCCCCTCTCCTTTCTCTCGCCGCGGTGTCTTGAGACAAACCGGCCCGCAGACATGGGGATCGTGACACGCCGGATCAAGTGGCCGGCGCGCATCTTCTCGCAAAACGGGAGGCGATGATTTAGGCTCGCACCGTCGCGCGGCGCGGGGATGATGTCATGACAACGAGTTCCAGATTGGCGTTGCTCACGATCGCATGGCTCGCATCCACGGCTGCCTATGCCGATGTCGCGATCTCCAAAAAGCCGACTGTAAACATGAATTGCTCCAACGGCGTGTGTTCGCCGACGGCGAGCGATGCGGTGCTGAATGTCAGCGATCTGGCGAACATGCTGGCCAGCGGCGATGTGAGGGTCACGACCGGCAGCGGCGCGACCAACATCGTCGTGAAAGATTCCGTCGGCTGGGCAACCACCAGCCGGTTGACGTTCGATGCCAATCAGTCCGTGACCATCGACAAGCCCGTGATGGTCACGGGGACGGGCGCTGTAACCGTTACGACCAATGACGGCGGCAGCGGCGGCGATCTCATCTTCGACGGCAAGGGCAATGTGACGTTCTGGGATTTATCGAGCAGCCTGATCGTCAATGGCAACAGCTACACCTTGGTTGGAGACATCGCGACGCTGGCCAGCGACATCGCGAACAATTCCACAGGCTTTTATGCACTTGCAAATGACTACGATGCTTCAGTGGATGGCACTTATGATGAGGCGCCCGTCACCACCGGGTTCACTGGAACATTCGAAGGTCTTGGGCATGCCATCGACAAGCTCACTATCAGCGGCTCGGCCGATTGGGTCGGATTATTTCGGCTGGCGGGCGGAGGGACCGGTACATTGCGTGATGTTGGATTGTTACATGTGAATATTTCAGGAACCGGGTCGGGTGGGGGCGGCGCGCTCTTGGGAGCGAGCGAAGGCACCACCATCGTCGGCTGCTATGCGACAGGTTCGGTTTCCTTGAGCGGAGCTTGGGTGGGGGGGCTTATTGGCGGTAGCCAATCAGAACCTGACGGAATTCTGGTCCGCTCGCGGGCCAATGTGTCCGTGAAAGCGCCCAGCGCGACGTATGCAGGAGGACTAATCGGCCTATCCTACCTAACAGTCTCCCTGTCGAGTGCCTCAGGCAATGTCGTTGCCGGTAACAATGCATTCGCGGGCGGATTGGCTGGATTCGCAGGCTGGAACATCGCCCAGTCCTATGCCACTGGGCGCGTGAGTGCAGGTGCAAGTTCAACAATCGGAGGGCTGGCTGGTGAGTTCTGTTGTGGCACCCTTTTGTCCGACAGCTACGCTACCGGCGCCACCAAGAGCGGTGAAGGCTCAATCGTTGCAGGCCTTGTCGGCATAGCCAATTCGGTCGATGCGACCATCAGCACATCGTATTCGACCGGCCATGTGGACGTAAAGAATGCCGCGCACAGCGGCGGCTTGCTTGGTGAATGGGGCAACGGCGCGAAGCCTGATCACGACTATTGGGACAGGGACACGACGGGCGAAAACAACCGTCAAGGCTGCGACAATCGCAATTGCCCCGGCCATTCTCACGCTCGCACAACACAAGAGCTTCAGGCCGGTCTACAGGCAGGTTTCGATCCCAACATCTGGGGCCTAAATCCAAACATCAATGGCGGGTTACCGTATCTGATCGCCAACCCGCGGTAACATCGCTTTCGCAAAAACAAAACGCGCCGGGCGTTTCCACCCGGTGCGCTTCTTAAGCGGTAAGCAACCGCTCCGTGTCAGTTCGACTCCGTGAACTGCACGAAGGGGAGGTTCTTTTTCTTGCCCGGCTTCACTTTGCACTTGCCGAGATTCAGGTTGTTGGTCTCGCCGGTCGTGCCGTCATTGGCCTGGCAAACCGGGGCAGCCGTCGATCCGTTCGTTACGTTGATCTTGACGGTGAGCTTGGTGCCGGCGCTGAAATTCGCCTGCGAGCCGCCGCCGTCGCCGATGACGTTGAACTCCGATTCCGTCCAGCCGGTCGACAGATATACGACGCTGTCCTGGCCGGTGGTGCTGTAGGCGTTTCCACCGTCCGTAAACACAAGCGTATCGACGCCGCTTCCGACCGCGGATCCCGACATGGTCATCTGGGGAAGATCGGTGATCGGTTCTTGCGGGGTGCTTTTGGCCGCGCTGTTCTTGTAGCAATCCTGAGAGAAGCTGTTCCATCCGCTCGGGCAATGCACGGAACCGCCGCTATAGTTGATCAGCCAGTACTGCATGAAGGATGCGTGCTCGCTGCTGGAATAAACGTATTGCAGCCAGGCGAGGCAGTTTGCCGGAACATTGGCGCTCGCACAGGCCTGATTGTTCGACATGAAGTTTGAGTTGAGCTGGATCGAATAGACGTTTTGGCCGCCATCGGTTTCCGTCTTCAGGTTTTTGGCCTTCGGGAACGATCCTTCCATCGCGGAGGCGATCGACGAACTCACCAGGGCATAGTCGTGGCCGTCGCCGGTTGTCTGCGCTCCGTTGTGGGCGCCGATCGCCGGCACATAGGGACGATTGGGCGCCGTCGTGCAGGCCGTTTTCCGCCATACGGTCAGCGGGTAGCTGGCTTCGAAACATCCGCCGCCCGGTGTCGCCGTATGCCCGATGGCCGTGCGCCATGCCTGTAGATGCGCCGCATCCGGCGCTGCCGCCTGCGCCGCCGGGGCGAAACTCATAAGACCGCCCGCCACGACAAGGCCGACGAGCTTTGCAGAAATTCTTGCTGACACGATGGATGCTCCCTCTGTTTGGTTTGCCGGTTGATGCAAGTTCTGTTGCCGGGCACTTGGACAAGCGCCCGGTCTTGAAGCCCAATGCGTACGGCGTTCCCGGAGGCGAGGCTGCGACTCATTCGCGATTAAGTCAACAATGGGTAAGCGCCATCGCGCGAATGGTTGTTTTACGCCGTCACGGCTGCGGCGCCGTGCGCGGTATGCTAGAAAGCCGGCATGACGAAAGAGCAGATCGCCGCCATTTTCGAGCGCGTCAAAACCTGGCCAGAAGACCGGCAGGAGGAGGCCGTCGAAATGCTGCTGGCCTTCGAGGCAATGGGTAGCGGTCCGGTTGTCCTTTCCGCGAGCGAGCGGGCTGGCGTCGAACGCGGACTCGATGATCTCCGAAACCGGCGCTTTGCTTCGCAGGAAGCCATCGCAGATCTCTTTCGCCGCCACAAATCGTGAAGGTTCGCTATACCGAAAACGCGTCCGCTGAAATCTCGCGGATTTTCGAATATATCGCGCGCGAAAACCCCTCGGCCGCCGATGCGATCGTCAGGCGCCTTGAGAATGTCCTCGCCAAACTGGTTTTGTTTCCGCACATGGGCCGTACTTGCGATATCCCGGGTGTCTTTGTCGTCCCTCTCGGGCGCTATCCTTATGCAGTCTATTACACGATAGAAGATGACGAGTTGATCGTCCTGCATGTCCATCACGGCGCGCGTCTTCCGCCTCGGTTTCACGAACCGAGTACTGCGTTCCGGCGCTGATACTTGGTCCATTCCTTAACACCGCCGATTGCGCACTTAACGCATTTCTCCTTGACGCGCCGAATCGGTTGGTGATTCGTTCGCTGGATGCGAATCAGGCGAAGTGTGACACGCGTGTTCGCGGCGATGGTGCTGCCGGCGATCTGCGGCGCGGTCTCCGCCTACTTCGGCTATTACGCGATCTGGGGCGAGCGCGGCGCGCTGGCGCTCGAAGACACCCAGGCGAAACTCGGGGTGCAGCAGGAACAACTGGCGCAAATCCACGATCAGCGGGTGCGTCTGGAGCACCGCATCTCGCTGATGAGCCCGGGCCAAGTCGATCCCGATATGGTCGAGGAACTCTCGCGCGGTCAGCTCATGAACGGCGCGCCGAACCAGGTCGCGGTGCCGCGCCACACGCCGTGAGCTCTCATGCTTCGACAAGCTCAGCATGAGGGGAATTTGAGCACGCCCTCACCCTGAGCCTGTCGAAGGGTGACAATGCGTCAGTGCTTGCCAAAATTAACCCCGCTTGCCACAACCGCGCCATGTCACGCGTTATCACCCCCACAGGCCAGCGGGGCATTGCATGAAAATCCCTGAAACATCAAAGGGTAACGGCACCGCCGCTCCCGGTTCCAACTCGGCCGATCTGAAGACCTTCTATAAGGACATGCTCCTGATCCGCCGCTTCGAGGAGAAGGCGGGCCAGCTCTACGGCATGGGCCTGATCGGCGGCTTCTGCCACCTCTATATCGGACAGGAAGCCGTGGTCGTGGGCATGCAGGCCGCCGCCAGCCAGGACGATCAGGTCATCACCGCGTATCGCGATCATGGTCACATGCTCGCCTGCGGGATGGACCCGAAAGGTGTGATGGCCGAACTCACCGGCCGCCACTCGGGCTACTCCAAGGGCAAGGGCGGCTCGATGCACATGTTCAGCGAGGAGAAGAAATTCTACGGCGGACACGGCATCGTCGGCGCGCAGATTCCCCTGGGCACCGGTCTCGCCTTCGCGAACAAATATCGCGGCGACAACTCGGTGACGATGACCTATTTCGGCGACGGCGCCTCGAACCAGGGTCAGGTCTACGAAGCGTTCAACATGGCCGAGCTCTGGAAGCTCCCTGTGGTCTACATCATCGAGAACAATCAGTACGCCATGGGCACGAGCGTCGAGCGTTCGTCGGCGCAGGTCGATTTCTCCAAGCGCGGAACCTCGTTCAACATCCCCGGCCGTCAGATCGACGGCATGGATGTCGAAGCGGTGCATCAGGCGGGGCAGGAAGCCATCGCGTGGTGCCGCGAAGGCAAGGGCCCGATCATCCTTGAGATGAAGACCTATCGCTATCGCGGCCACTCGATGTCCGACCCCGCGAAGTACCGCACGCGCGAGGAAGTGAACGAGGTGCGCGAGAAGCGCGATCCCATCGAACATCTGGGTCAGAAACTGGTCGCGGAGAAACGCGCGACCGAAGACGAGCTCAAAGCGATGGACAAGGACATCCGCCAGATCGTCAATCACGCCGCCGAGTTCGCGACCGAAAGCCCTGAACCCGACGCCGCCGAACTCTACACGGACGTTCTGGCATGACGCAGATTCTGATGCCCGCGCTTTCGCCCACGATGGAAGAGGGCAAGCTCGCCAAGTGGCTGGTGAAGGAAGGCGACACGGTCAAGAGCGGCGACATCCTCGCCGAGATCGAAACCGACAAGGCGACAATGGAGTTCGAGGCGGTCGATGAGGGCAAGATTGGAAAGATCTTGGTCCCCGAAGGTACCGAAGGCGTGAAGGTCAACGCGCCGATAGCCGAACTTGTCGGTGACGGAGATAGCGCCGAGGCCTCCGCGCCGGTGAAGTCCGAAATGCCGCGCGCAGAACCGAAGCGCGAAGCGCAAAAGGAAGCGCCGAAACCCGAAGCACAAGCCGCGCTCGCCGATTCCGAAGTGCCCGAAGGCACCGAGATGGTGACGCAGACGGTGCGCGAAGCCTTGCGCGATGCGATGGCGGAAGAAATGCGCCGCGACGACACCATCTTCCTGATGGGCGAAGAGGTCGCGCAATATCAGGGCGCGTACAAAGTTTCGCAGGGTCTGCTCGATGAGTTCGGCGCGCGCCGCGTTATTGATACGCCGATCACCGAGCAGGGCTTTGCCGGTCTCGGCGTCGGCGCCGCGTTCGGTGGATTGCGTCCGATCGTTGAATTCATGACCTGGAATTTCGCGATGCAGGCGATCGACCAGATCATCAACTCCGCCGCCAAGACGCGCTACATGTCCGGCGGGCAGATGCACTCGCCCATCGTGTTCCGCGGACCCAACGGCCCGGCGTCGCGCGTCGGCGCGCAGCACAGCCAGGATTATTCCGCGTGGTACGCGAGCGTGCCGGGCCTGAAAGTCGTCGCGCCGTATTTTGCCGCCGATGCGAAGGGCCTGTTGAAAGCCGCGATCCGCGATCCGAACCCGGTCGTGTTCCTCGAAAACGAAATCGTCTATGGCCGCTCGTTCCCGGTGCCGAAGCTCGACGACTTCGTGCTGCCCATCGGCAAAGCGCGCGTCGTGAAGCCCGGCAAGGATGTGACCTTGGTCGCGTATTCCATCTGCGTCGGCCAGATCATCGAAGCATCCGAGAAACTCGCCGCCGAGGGTATTGATGCTGAGCTGATCGACATGCGCTCGCTGCGTCCCCTCGACACCGCGACGGTGATTCAGTCGGTGCGCAAGACCAACCGCATCGTGACGGTGGAGCAGGGCTGGCCGGTGTGCTCCATCGGTTCGGAAATCTGCTCGCAGGTCGTGAGCGAAGCGTTCGACTGGCTCGACGCGCCGCCGGCCAAGGTCACCGGCAAAGACGTGCCGATGCCCTACGCCGCCAACCTCGAAAAGCTCGCGCTGCCGACCGTGGACGACATCGTCGCCGCGGCGAAGGCTGTGTGTTATCGATGAGTACGCCGCTCTCCCGATTTTCGTCATGGCCGCCCTTGAGGCGGCCATCCATCGCGCTCGCGCCTGCGAGCGCACAAGAGTCGTTTCGGCGCGCCGACGCGCGCCGGCTGGGTGGCCGGGTCAAGCCCGGCCATGACGGTTGAGGTTGCGATGGCGAAGAAAGCGGCACGAAAAAAAGCGATGGCCTGGCACAAGGGCGGATGCCATTGCGGCGCGGTCGCATTCGAAGTGCGCGCGCCGAACGAGGTCGAGCTGGTCGACTGCAATTGTTCGATGTGCGCCAAGACCGGCTATCTGCATCTGATCGTGCCGAAGAAGGACTTCAAGCTCGTGCGCGGCGAGAAGGTGATCTCGACCTATCAGTTCAACACCGGTGCGGCGAAACACATGTTCTGCTCGGTCTGCGGCATCAAGTCGTTCTATGTGCCGCGCTCGCATCCCGGCGGCTACAGCGTGAACTTTCGTTGTCTCGCTGAGGAAGAATTCACCTCCGTGTTCACCACCGAATTCGACGGCCAGCATTGGGAGCGGAACGCGGGCGAACTCGCGCGTCTAGAAGAGAACTAGTGGCGATCAATATCCTCATGCCTGCGCTTTCGCCCACGATGGAAGAGGGCAAGCTCGCCAAGTGGCTGGTGAAGGAAGGCGACACGGTGAAGTCCGGCGACATCCTCGCCGAGATCGAGACCGACAAGGCGACGATGGAGTTCGAAGCCGTCGACGAAGGCAAGATCGGGAAGATCCTTGTCCCCGAAGGCACCGAAGGCGTGAAAGTGAATGCGCCGATTGCGACGTTGATTGGTGACGACGGTAATGCCGATGCCGCGCCGGATATTTCGTCGGCGATGGCGAGCATCAAGGATGCCGTGAGCGCGGAAGCGAAACCGCCGCCGAAAGCTGCGACACCGGTCCCCCTCACCCCAACCCTCTCCCCCAAAGGGGGAGAGGGAGTTTCCTCTGGTTCTACCCTCGCCCCCGCAACGCGGGGAAGAGGGCAGGGTGAGGGGGCGATTGCAAACGCGTCTTCGGAAAGAGTCTTCGCTTCACCGCTCGCGCGCCGGATCGCGGAGCGGAAGGGCGTCGATCTTTCCAGCGTCGCCGGCTCCGGTCCGCGTGGGCGCATCGTCAAGGCGGATGTCGAAGCGGCCAAGCCCGGCGAAGCGAAACCCGCTGTCAAAGCGCCAGCCGCCACACCCGCGCAGAAGCCTGCGGACGCCCATGCTGCGCCCTCCATCGCCGGCGTTGCGCCGCTGCCGGATGCACGCGCGTTCTTCAAAGCGGAAGACTACGAAGAGATTCCGCACGACTCGATGCGCAAGGCGATCGCGCGCCGTCTCACCTCGTCGAAGACGCTGATCCCGCATTTCTATCTGACCATCGACTGCAACATCGACGGGTTGCTTGCCACGCGCGCGCGGCTGAACGAGGCGGGCGCCAAGGGTGGTTTCAAGCTCTCGGTCAACGATTTCGTCGTGAAGGCGTCCGCGCTCGCGCTGATGCGTGTGCCGGAAGTCAACGCGAGCTGGACCGACACCGCGATCCTGCGTCACAAGCACGCCGATGTCGGTGTCGCGGTCGCGCTCGATTTCGGCCTCATCACGCCTATTGTTTTCCGCGCGGACGAGAAGGGCCTCGCCGTCATTTCCAACGAGATCAAATCGCTCGCCGAACGCGCCAAGTCCAAGAAGCTCAAGCCGCAGGAATTCGAAGGCGGCGGCTTTGCGGTCTCCAATCTCGGCATGTTCGGGATCAAGGAGTTTACCGGCGTGATCAATCCGCCGCACGCCGCGATCCTGGCCGTCGGCGCGGGCGAACAGCGCGCCATCGTCAAAAACGGACGTATCGAGGCCGCGACGATGATGACGGTCACGATGTCGTGCGATCACCGCGTGGTCGATGGCGCGACCGGTGCGCGCTTCCTCGACGCCTTCCGGCAATTCATCGAAGAACCGGCCGCGATGCTGCTATAGTTGTGCTAGCTCCTCATGCTTCGACAGGCTCAGCATGAGGGTTCCTTCATCCTGAGCCTGTCGAAGGATGAAGACGGGCGGGCGTCCTCAACATGAGCGATCTCGAAGCCATTCTGGAGACGGGCGGCGCGGCGGCGGTGGAGCTTGCCGCCTCGGCGATGGCCGAGCGCGGGCAGAAGATCGAACCCTGTCCCAATTGCGGCAAGCCGATGATCGGCGAGTTTTGCGCGGTGTGCGGCCAGCCGCGCGACATCAATCGCCGCTCGATCTGGGGGCTGGTGAAGGTTCTGGTCGAGGACGTCGCGAGTTTCGACAGCCGCATCATGCGTACGAGTTGGGCGCTGATGGCGAGGCCCGGGGAACTGGCGAGCGCGTTCCGCGAAGGCCGCACGCAACGCTATCTTCCCGCGCTGCGTCTTTATCTGTTCGTCTCGCTGATTTTCTTCGTGGTCCTCAGCGCGACAAATCTCGCGCTGGTGCAGCTCGTTGTCGTCGCGACGCCGACCAAGATCACCTGGATCGACGGTCAGGCCTATGTCGCCAATCCGGCTTACGACGCGGACGACGAAGACACGAAGTTCATGCCGAAGATGATCAAGATGGACAACGAGAAGGCCAAGAAGCCCGGCGGTCATTACAGCTATTCTTCCAAAATCTATTTCTTCGCACCCATCGGCGCCTATCACACGGAACTGACGCCGGAAGCGCGCAAAAAGCTCAGCGACGCCAATGTCGATATAGACATCGGTGACAAACCGAAGCCCGACAAGCCGCTGACGCCCGATCAGGCGCAGAAGGTCAAGGCCGTCAAGGTCAAGGTGAAAGCCGCGAAAAGCTGGATCGAGCGGCATCTGTTCGACGGGCTGCAGCGTCTGGTCAACGATCCGGCGGCGCTCAACAATTCGCTGACGACATGGATTCCGCGCATCCTGTTTCTGCTGATGCCGCTTTACGCGATGCTGCTGGCGCTTTTCTATGTCCGGCAACGCAAGAAGTTCTTCTTCGTCGATCATCTGATCTTCTCGCTGACGATCCATACCTTCGGCTTTGTGTTGCTGCTGGCGGCGGCGGGCGCGGCGCAGATTCTACCGGGCGCCACGGTCGCGTGGGCCGCGCTGGTGATCGCCGGTCTCTATACGCTGATCGCGACGCGGACCTTTTATCGTCAGAACTGGTTCTGGACGGTGGTGAAGTTCGTGACCGTGTCGTTCTTCTATGTCTGCTTCTGCGCGATACCGGCGCTCGCCGGCGCATTGATTCTGAGCTTCCTGAACGTTTGAGGTTTTCATGGCCGAGGCTTTCGATGTCATCGTGATCGGCGGCGGGCCCGGCGGCTATGTCTGCGCCATTCGCTGCGCGCAACTGGGCATGAAGACGGCCGTCGTGGAACGCGACAAGCTCGGCGGCATCTGTCTCAACTGGGGTTGCATCCCGACCAAGGCGCTGCTGCGCTCATCGGAAATCTGGCATCTGATGCACCGGCTGAACGAGTTCGGATTCAGCGCCGACAATCTGAAATTCGATATCGCTAAAATCGTGGACCGATCGCGCAAGGTGGCGCAGCAACTCTCCAACGGCGTCGGCTTCCTGATGAAGAAGCACAAGATCACCGTTATCGCGGGCGAGGCAAAACTCACCGGCAAAGGCAAGATCGCTGTCGCGAAAGACGGCAAGACCACGGACTACGAAGCCAGGAACATCGTGCTCGCAACCGGCGCGCGCGCCCGCACCATGCCGGGGCTGGAGCCGGACGGAAAACTGATCTGGACCTATCGCGAGGCGATGGTGCCGACTTCGTTTCCGAAGTCGCTGCTCGTCGTCGGCTCCGGCGCCATCGGCATCGAATTCGCGAGCTTCTACCGCACGCTCGGCAGCGACGTGACGGTGGTGGAAGTGCTGGACCGGGTGCTGCCGGTCGAGGACGAGGAAATTTCCGCGTTCGCGCAAAAGGCCTTCCTCAAGCAGGGCATGAAGATCAAGGTCGCCACCACGGTCGAGAAACTCGCGAAGGGCGCCGATAACGTCACGGCAACGCTGAAGGCAAAGGCTGGCAAGACTGAAACCATCACCGTCGATCGCGTCATCCTCGCGGTCGGCATTGTCGGCAACGTCGAGAATATCGGTCTCGAAGCGCTCGGCGTGAAGGTCGAGAAGACCCACGTCGTCGCCGATCAATGGGGCGCCACCGGGGAGCCGGGGCTGTGGGCCATCGGCGATCTCGTCGGGCCGCCATGGTTGGCGCACAAGGCGATGCATGAAGGCGTGATCGTCGCGGAGAAGATCGCCGGCGTGAAAGGCGTTCATCCCCTCGATCCGTCGAAGGTGCCGGGCTGTACCTATTGCTGGCCGCAGGTGGCGAGCGTCGGCATGACAGAGGCGAAAGCGAAAGCCTCGGGCCGCAAGATCAAGGTCGGCCGCTTCCCGTTCATCGGCAACGGCAAGGCGATTGCACTCGGCGAGGCGGAAGGCCTTGTGAAAACGGTGTTCGATGCCGAGACCGGCGAACTGCTCGGTGCGCACATGATCGGCGCCGAGGTCACCGAGCTGATCCAGGGCTACACCATCGCGCGCGCCGGCGAACTCACCGACGAAGACCTCGCGCACACGATCTTCCCGCACCCAACCTTAAGCGAAATGATGCACGAGGCCGTGCTGGATGCTGACAAGAAGGCGCTGCACATATAAGTTGCCACATGGGGCAGTGCGCGGGTGGGTAGTATGCGTATGGCGTTGGTGATTGCGGGGGCTCTGTTTGGGCTTCCTTTGCTGTTTCTTGGCTGGCTGGTGGCCGTCGATGGCAAGGTGGTCTTCATCAAGAATCCCAATCCCATCGCCGTCAGCGTCCAGATCGCGACCATGAACGATTCCTACGCCGAAATGAGCGATCCCAAGGCGGTGGGTGCGGGCGAACTCGCCTGGATCATCTACAATCCACAGATCAAGGGGGATTCGGGTCTGCTGTGCACCGGCCTGAAGGGCACGACGCGCGCCGAACTGGGCACGTTGCAGCATCCCTTGCCGATGTTCTCGAAAGTCACGTTGGATTCCTGCGAGGGATCCTATGTGTTCCGCATGTTCCGGGTCCGCCACGCGACCGGACAGCAGCATCACGTCATCACGCCGCCGCAGCCGCTCAACTAATCCAGCAGCCGCCGCACATCCTCCGTGATGCCCGCAATGTCGTCGGTCGATGTCGTGACGAGGCGAGCGGCGCCGGAACGGTCGAAAAAGAACACCGAATTGGAATGCATCACCTCGTAGGGATGCCCCGGCGAATCCTTGGTCACGGAATAGAGCACGCGATAGCGCCGCGTCAGCGCCATCAATCCGTTCGGCGGCCCGGTCAGCCCGTCGATCTGCGGCGCGAAGCTGCGGACATATTTGCCGAGCACATCGGGCGTGTCGCGGTCGGGGTCGACGCTGACGAACAGCACGGCCACATCGTAGGCGCGGGTGTCGAGGCGCTTGAGCACTTCGGACAGATTGGCCAGCGTCGTCGGGCAGATGTCGGGACAATGCGTATAGCCGAAATAGAGGATCACGACCTTACCGCGATAGGAATCGGCGCTGACAATGGCGTGGTCGTTGGCGCGCTCCATGCGGAGCTGGAGCTTCGGCATCGCGCCGGTGATATCGGTCATGTGATACGGCTTCTCGCTGCCGCACGACAGAAGCAGCAGGCAAGCGAGCAGCGCCGGTAACCGGCCGAGCGTTCCCTTCATGGCTTTCGTTTAGCATATGGCCGGTGCGGCGCGTAAGTTCGGCGCTGCGGCCAAAAACCTCTGGAGCGGTGGAACGGGGAGGGCCATTGTCCCGCGCGATGACCGCGATCCCCGTCTTCGAACGCTCGCCGTGGCGCGCCTGGCTCGCCTACGGCGCGCTGCTTGCGGTGGGTGCGACGATCTATGTCCTCTGCGCGCTGTATCCGGCCGACCTGCCGTTCTGGATGCCGTGGGAGTTTTCGTGGCCGGTGTTCCTGGTGACAGTGCTGTCGCTCGTGTGGTTCTTCCGCGGCCGCGCGACGCTCGCGGCGGAAGAGCGTCCGGGACTTTTGCGAGCCTTCTGCTTTTTGCTCGGCATCGCGCTCGACTACGCGGTGCTGCAGACCCATGTGGACTTCTATGCGCAGCACATGTTCTTCGTGCACCGCGCCGCGCATTTCGTTCTGCATCATCTGGGCGCGTTCCTGATCGCGCTCGGCGCCGCTGGACCTTCGATCCGCGCCGGCATGCCGGACTTCGTGCGCCCCGTGTTCGATTCAAAGCCGGTGCGCAGGCTTTGCGATTTCATGCAGCACCCGGCCGTGGCGCCGGTGCTGTTCGTCGGGCTGCTGTACTTCTGGCTGATCCCGGCGATCCACACGCGCGTGATGCTCGATGCAAATCTCTACGCGCTGATGAACTGGACGATGGCGATCAACGGGATTTTCTTCTGGTGGCTGGTGCTGGATCCGCGCCCCAAACCGCCGGCGCGGCTCTCCAGCCTGATGCGCGGGCTGATGATCCTGCTGATAGAATTGCCGCAGATGGTGCTCGGCGCCATTCTCTCGCTGTCGATGACGGACTATTATCCGGTCTATACGATCTGCGGACGCATTTTCGACATGGCGGCGCTCAGCGACCAGCACTATGGCGGACTGATCATCTGGCTTCCGGGAACGTTGACGAGTTTTGCCGCGATGATCGCCGTGCTTGCGATCATGCGGATCAATGAGGAGAAGGAAGAACATGCGCGTCTGGGCATTTGAAATCGCGACAGCGGCGCTGTTTCTCGCGACAGCGGCCCACGCAGCCGACGTCAAGGTCAGCGATGCGTGGTTCCGCTATCTGACGCCGCAGGTTCCGTCCGGGGGCTATTTCACGGTCACGAACACCGGGAAGGGCGAAGTTGCGCTCACCGGCGCGAGCTCGCCGGCTTGCGGCATGCTGATGCTCCACCAGAGCATGAACATGAGCGGCATGAGCAGCATGGAGGACGTCAAGACCGTGGCGGTGCCTGCAGGCGGCGAGGTGAAGTTTGCGCCCGGCGGCTATCACCTGATGTGCATGAACCCGGCGCCGGCGATGAAGCCTGGTGCTGTGGTCGATGTAACGCTCCAATTCTCCGATAAAAGCGAAATCAAATCCGGCTTCGCGGTGAAGAACGCGCAGGGAAAATAGCGCGAACCCTTTCCGGATCAGAGTTTTGCGCGCGGATTCGCGACATTTTGGTATAGGCAGGGAAGATTTGTTTGACGGGCTTTTGTGGCATGTGCTTGCTTGCGCTGAGAAATTCGGGTGAAATCCGGTGCCGCAACCGACTGTCTCGATGCGGCGCTTTTTCAACAATCGTAAGGATAGATGGCGATGTCGACCGAAACGCCGACGGAAAAGACCTCGAGCGCTGAAGAGAGATTCGAGCGGAAAACTCTTCGCAAATCCAAGCAGAACGATGTCGAGCAACTGGAGCGCCGCGTCCATCTCGCGGAGCTGCGTATGCGCGAAGCAGAGGCCGAACTCCGTTATATTGAAGCCACCGAGAAGCGCAGGGCTATCAAAAACCAGGGCCGGGAGCGCGCCAAAGAAAAGCGCCGTGGCAAGAAGGCAAAAGTTGCGGCGGCTTCCTGATATCTGTGCCTGTTGGGTGCGGCGCCTTTACCATCCGGCTGGTCACGTGGTCGCGCCCGGCCCTCCCGCGACAATTCCAGCTCCCGCACGAAAAGCCGCGGGTCTGTGGAGTTTGCGGGTTCGATGACCTAGATTGCCGGCCGCCCCTGAATATTTGCGAGTGTTGTCATGATGTCTTCCGACACGCCTGAGTCCGCCGTTGAAGGTTCGGCGCCCAAACAGGCCGCCAAGGCCAAGAATACCGTTAGCGGCTACATCACGATCGGCGATCGCTGTCGCGACGCGCGCAATTGGGATGGCGCGCGGCAGAACTATGAGGATGCACTGGCGCTCAATCCGGCGCTTCAGCATATCTGGATCCAGCTCGGTCACGCCCGGAAGGAAAGCGGCGACCTCAACGGCGCCGAAGCAGCCTATCGCGAAGCGCTGAAACTGAAACCGGACGACGCGGACGGTTATCTGCAGCTCGGCCATCTCTACAAGATCAAGAACCAGACGGGATTGGCCCTCGAAGCCTACTCCCGCGCAAAGGAAATCGATCCGACCCTGGGGGACGCTCGCCAGGAAATCGACCGGCTGCGTGACAAGGTTTCGACGGAAAAGAAAGCGCCGCGCCCCCTGACGCCGGTGGCCAGCCGCTATCCGCGTGGGGCCAAGCAGACCGACAGCAAGAATCTCCACATCGTCTTCGATGTCAGCGACCTGATGCACTATTTCCACAATGCGCGCCTGCCGACCGGCATCCAGCGCGTTCAGATGGAAGTCATTCAGAACGCCATCGAAGCCGCTGTTCCCGGTGTCGTCTATTCCGTCGTCTGCTTCACGAAGGAGACGGACTTCTGGATCGAGATTCCGCAGGTACTGTTCCATTCGCTGTGCAAGCAGGCGGTGACGGGCGGCGATCACAAAGCACCCGAGTGGACGGCGCTTCTCTCCGATCTCGATTCCGTTCTGGAGAGCCGGTATTATTTCAGTTTCGTGCGGGGCAGCGTGCTGCTCAATCTTGGCACGTCGTGGTGGCTGCAGAATTATTTCCTGAATGTCCGCCTGGCGAAGAGCCTTTACGGTGTTCGTTATGTTCCCTTTGTGCACGACTTCATTCCCGTCATGGCGCCGGAGCACTGCGTTTCGGAACTGCGGCAGGATTTCATCACCTGGGCAATCGGCGCTTTCGACCATGCCGATTTCTTCCTGGTGAATTCCAAGGCGACGCTTGCCGATTTGCAGACGGTGAGCGCAAAGCTCGGCTACGGCCCCCGCAAGGCCGCGGTCGTCACGCTCGACGCCGATTTCCGCAAGACCCTGAGCGAGTTTGCGATCCAGGAAGAGATCGGCGATCCGATCGACTTCCTGCGCACCATGGGGCTGGAAAAGAACAACTACGTCCTCTTCGTTTCGACGATCGAGTCGCGCAAGAACCACATTACGGCGTTCAATGTGTGGCTGAAGCTGATCAAAAAGCACGGCCTCAAGAATGTTCCCAAACTGGTTTGCGTCGGCAACCCGGGTTGGCTGAACGATGCGGCCTACGCAAAGCTCAACGCGAGCGAGTTGCTGACCGATCACGTCCTGATGCTGTCGAAGATTTCCGACGCGGCATTGGCGGTGCTCTACGAAAACTGCGTGTGCACGCTTTATCCCAGCTCCTATGAAGGATGGGGCCTGCCGGTGACGGAGGCGCTGTGCTACGGCAAGGTGCCGGTCATCGCCAACACGTCGTCTCTTCCAGAAGCCGGCGGGCAATTCGCGGAATATTTCGATGCGTCGTCCGAGAAGGACATGCTCGATGCCGTCGAACGGATCGTCTACGACGAAAAGTTCCGTGCCCGGCGCGAGTTGAAGATCATTGCCGAATTCCGTGCCCGTAGCTGGGGCGCGATCAGCGAACAAATTGTGGATCAACTGCGCGAATGGGCAAAAACTCCGCTGGCTGAGCCGCTGGTGGCGCAGACAACGGCGGGATACGGCATCTGGCCGGTCGAGGCGGAGATGGGCGTCCTCCATCCCTTGACCAGCAATCAAAAGTCGACATTGCACGCGGGCCTGAAAAGCGGCGAGATCTACCGCAACGGTCCGGGCTGGTGGTGGCCGGAACCGTGGGGCTGCTGGATCAAGGGCGCGGGCCCTTCGCAGGTCGCGTTTGTGCTCAGCGACGTGGCCGGACAGGGCATCCGTGTCTATCTCGGGCTGAAAGGCGTGCAGGGCAAATCGAGCCTCGCGACGCTCAAGATCGATGGGATTCGGCCAACCGTCGTGTCGTTGGAGGCGGAGAGGGACAAGACAGTTTCGCTGGATTTGCCGCCGGCGCCGGATGTCAATCGGCTCATCGTCATCAGCATTTCCAGCGACTCGACCGCGGATTTCCGCCTTTCAACGGGCGGCAGGGATTTTCGGTCTTGCGGCGTCGGTGTGCGCTGGATCTATGCTTGCCGTGAGAACGATGTTCTGGCGCGCCTGAAGGTTCTCGAAGCCGTTGCGCTCGACGACTATGCCCGTCTCGAGCGGCAGCCGCCGGACTTCGATTTCTTCCTGCACACCTGAGCACGCATCCGGGCGGACGGTCTGATCGCAAGCTGGCAACATTATCATGAGGGAGCGTTTGAAAATTCGATGCGTTTCAGGGGGACGCGATGCTGCTGAGCCTTAGCAAGAAATTTCTTTTTATCGCCAATCTCAAGACGGCCTCCACGTCGATCGAGCGCGTTTTGGCCCCGCACGCCGAATTGCGTTTGACGCAGGCCAATTTCGGAAAACATCAGACCTTTGTGGAATCCGTCGAGCGGTTCCGCTGGCTTTTCGGCGTCACCAATATCGACGAGCTTTTCATCTTCGGCGTCATTCGCGATCCCGTAGATTTCGTTCTCAGTCTTTACAATTCGCACAAGCGCGAACAGTTCAAGGACAACGCGCGGCTCTACACCGGCGGCATGAACTTCGACCAGTTCATCGCCCAATGGGTTCCCAAGAACGCCGACCAGCTCAAAAACCAGTACACCCGCTTCGTCAGCGCCGAAGGCCGGCTGATCGCCAATCTGCTGATTTCCTACGACAATCTCGATGCCGGACTCGAAATCGTCTCCAAGAAGATCGGCGTGCCCGATCTCGTGAAGCCGCCGAAGGCCAATGCCAGCCCGCCGGGCGCAGGCCGCGAGGAGTTGACGCAAAAGCAGATCGAATGGATCGAAGCGCGCTTTCGCCGCGACCGCGAGTTTATTGACAGACACGCCAACCGGCTCGTCGGTGAACAGATCGCGTGATGCTCGCGAGTGCGGAAAGGCTGCGATTCTGACCGGCGCGTCAATTCCGCGTTCGGGCCATCGGCAGCATTTCGCAATCCCGGGCTCTTGTTCCGGCGTCCCGATAGAAGCGTTACTCTTTCGAACCGGCGCGCAGTTTCCGGTTCCGCCGGGGATATCTGCCTGGCTCCGGTTGGGTGCCCTTATGCTTCTTCAACCGCTCGGTGAACCGATCAACCTGTGTCTGCTTTTGTCCCCAAAGCCAAGCACAAATTTCAACCGCGCGTTCCACGCTGAGTGGCACGTCAGAGGCGCGCTGCCTGGTATCCGCACGAGGCAGGAAAAGGGGGTCGTCCGAGCCGCTGATCGCGCCGCCAAAATACTCTTCCGCCACCCGCCTGTTCGACTCTTCGAAACCCGCCATAAACTTGGCCAGCTCGTCCAGCGACAGCGTCGCCAACGGCCCATTGGATATCTGACTAAGCAGCGGCACCAGATTGCCGCGGTTCGGCCTCAGTCCATTTTTTTCAAACTGCGAAAAGTATTGATTGAACAGGCGCAGAAACTCGAGGGATTCCGCATCAAGACTTTCATTGAGCCTTTCCGGCCATTCGAAAGGAATATCCGCTGGAATACCCATCACGGCCAGAATATCCTCGACAATGCTGCCGTTTTTCAGTCCCGCTTTCTCATACTTCCTGCAAATGATTTGATCGCGCCCGAACGCCTCTGCCCACCGCGAGCACAACTGCCAAAAATCGTAGCGTCGGCTCAAATTTGCACCGGTGGGAAGGGCTATTAGGCTCGTCGAGCCACCCTTTACCGTCGTTGAGTAAGTGCTCAGAAAAAAATCGTCCTGCCTTCTGAGGTAGACGACAATGTAAATCTTTGAAAAAAACTCCTTCAGAAAGTCCCGCAGCCAGACGATCTCGTCATCGTCCACCAGACGAGAAGAGCAATGCTCGCCAGACATGATGGCTTTGGTATAGAGCGCCGCCTCGACTTCGGCCTTGAGATTATTCCTCAACGTCTCGCGGAACTGGTGCACGTCTTCGACCGAGTCGAGACCGACCCTCTCGCGTACATCGCCGCCCGACTTTCGCTCCCGAAGCGCGGCGGCAGTGAGTCCCAAATGGTTTTCACGGCCAGGCGAACTCGGAAAGAGTATGGCGTGCTTTGCCAGCAACTTGCGATTTGTCCTGAAGAACCTTTGGACGGAGGTCGTTCCCGTTTTCTCCGTGCCAATGTGTAAATACAGATCCACAACCTGCTCCAAATCACCCGTGCTGATCGATGAACTTACCCGTGCCCCCAACGTCGCGTCCAGAGCACGCTCCACAGCGACGGCGTACTTGACTTCGAAGTCTGCGAAACCGCCGCCCTTGCCGGCTATGCGCCGTGCAGCATCTCGGCGCGGCATCTTGCGAACCACTCCTTGGCATCGCCTCTGCAGACTTCGATAAATGCCGCAAACCGGGCATGCATTTCTGCCTTCTCGATTTCCGACATCTCCTCTTCAAAGCGGTTTCTCTTCGCCTTGTTTTTCTGCGTGAAAGCATCTTCGAAGGCATGTTTGATGACTGCTGCGTGATCCGACGAGACGCCGAGAACCTTCTCGATGACGCTGATGGCGTCATCGGGCGCGTTGGCGACGGTGTCATAGTAGATAGGCAACGCGCCATGCAGTGAGGACCATTTGCGAAACTTCACGATCGCTTTTTCGATCAGCTTCGCGGCATCATCGAGTTCGTGAATAGTTGAAAAGCCGCGTGCGCCTTTGCTGCGCGCGTGGGCGCCGGCGTCACGCAGCGAAAGCGAAATGTCGCGCGGGTCACGGTACGAGGTTATGACCTGGAGCTGCCTTTCCTGTTGAAGGTCTTCGAGCCAACCGAACAGCGCACGCGGACAGTCCTGATGTGTTTTTACCGCAACTATGCGGTCCGGGCCAATGGCGGCGATGATTTCGGTCAGCGTCTCCCGGCTGATCTCGACAAGATAATTTGCGCGCGCTCTCGGCTTGAGCCCGGCCGCATGGACTCTTTTCTGCTCGAATCCTGCGCTCTCAAGAACGCCTTTCACGAGTTCGAATGCCAGCGTGCTTCCCGACTTGGCCATACCATAACAGATTACCAGCATCTGATCGTTCGCCGTGTCGGTCCGTCACCCCTGAGAAAATTCGAAGAATCCATATGTATTCCTATGGTATCCGCCGCCGGTGGTAAGCTAGTGGATAAAATCTGACATTTGAATCCCTTTGTGGATTCTCGATTGGTTGGCTGCATGCGAGTTTGAGGCATGCGAACCGGAATTTCCATTACCCTGAAAGCATCTGATCAGCAAAGTCTGCAAGCCTCGGCCGGAACATTGTACAGGCGATTTCCACGGCGCCATTTTGGCGGCGAAGCTTGTGTTTCCGCGTGCTTCTGGGCAAACCTCGAACAAACGTATATTTACTCCCAAAGGCTCGCCGTTGATGCAATGCCGCGATAGCGTTCTGAGCCTGCGAGCGCAGGATAACTCTAAAGCCCGTTTCTGAGAGACCAACCCTAAATGTCACAACTTCAGGGACCTGACTTCATTTGCGTTGGCATGCCGAAGGCCGGCACGGATTGGCTTTTCGATCAGCTGCAGTTTCACCCGGACTTCTGGATGCCGCCTCTCAAGGAAATCCACTACCTGGACCGGGAACATCTACGGGCGGGAAACGCCCGCAAATTTCTTGACCACATTCGCACGTCCTCGAAACAGCTGGAGAAAAGACTGTCGCAGCGCCGGCCCTGGGACGACCGCGATATTCAGTTTCTCGAAGAAATGGAAGCCAACCGCGGAGAGGCCTTGAATCTCCAGTCTTACACCAAGATTTTCCGTTACAAGGGCGATCTGCTGACGGGCGATATCACGCCCGCTTATAGTTCCCTGACGGACGATGTCGTTAAGAGCATCGCGCGAGAGTTGCCCAGTATCAGAATTATCATGCTGGTCCGCGATCCTATCGCCCGCATCTGGTCGCATATTTCGATGTGGCACCGTGCTGGCAATTTTGACGATGCTCTTCTCGACAATCCTCAAAAATTTCTTGCAACCCTTTCGAGGTCCAAGAAGGCTCTTTGGGCGCGGCTTCGCGACGTTTCGTTTCCTTCGCGGGTCGTTGCGCGATGGCGGGAACATGCACCAGACGTGGCATTTCGACACTATTTCCTGGACGATATCGCCAGCCAACCCGATGTGGTGCGCCGGGAAGTTCTGCAATATCTGGGCGCCGACCCATCGAAGCCCAGCGGAGCGCTTTTGCCGGGTCATAATCGAAAGGCCCAAAGCGTGAAGCTTTCGATGCCTGACGCGATCAAGGCGGCGTTGGTTGACTTCTTCGCCGAAGAGCTTCGGGATAGTGCCGTGGTTTTTGGCGAGCAGGGAAAGAAATGGGCGAGCCTTTATGGCCTCTAGAGCGATCTTCGGCGGGAATCTCTTTCGCGCTCAAATCTTTCGCCTAGTGCGGAGGCACGCATGCACGCGTTCGAAACTTCTGCCTATCCAGACGTTCAAAAGACCGGCTCAACCTATATTTCGAATCTGCCGCAGCGTTTCTGCCCAGAAGAATTGCTGAGCATCAGCAGGCATGGCTGGGTTGGAAAGAGCTGCGATCCTGAAAAACGCTACTTTATTTCTGTCAGAAATCCACTTGATCAAACGAATTGTTTGGGTTTTAGGCGCTTCCGTTGCTTCTGATCTTGTCCGGCATCATCGGTCTGCTTGTCGGCAGTTTCCTCGCGGTGGCCGTGCTTCGTCTGCCGAAACGTCAGCCGATCGTTCTGGCGCGTTCCGCCTGTCCTTCCTGCGGCCATCTGCTTGGGCCATCGGAATTGGTGCCCGTGCTGAGCTGGGTATTTCAAAACAGGCGCTGCCGGACCTGTCGAAGCAGGATTTCATCCTTTTATCCCTTGATGGAAATCGCTTCTGCCGCGGTCGCCGTGATTGCCGCATGGCGGTTGCCATGGCCGGATTTCATCCTCGGCTGGATCGTGGGTTGGATCGCGCTGTGCCTCATCGCGTGGGTAGTGCGCACGTGGTGGCCGTTCTCGCATGTCGCGAATGGCGATTTGTGAAAAGAGAGCGGTCCTGTTAGTCCTTGATCCGATTTGAGGTCCCGGGAATCGCTTTGGGGAGTGGCGTCCGGCCGATGAAAGGCGAATCGGGTGATGAATGAAGCGGAGAGCCTGAACACGCGTCTGCAAAGGCTGCTCGACTTGCGCGGCCAAGATCTCGTCAAGGGGATTATCGAAGAGATCACGGGTCTGAACCGGGAGATCGGCGCTCTGAAACGCGAGCTTACTGCGCTGACCAACTATCAAGCCTCACGCGACCGTTGGCTCGCGATTGAGACGGAACAGGCGAGAATCGCGCCGCTGCCAAAAGCGATCGCCATCGAAGCGGACCAGGCGCTGCGCTTTCAGGACGGCTTTTTCCCCGTCGAACACACCTCCGACGGCACGCCGTTCCGCTGGACCGGACCTTCGCCGCAATTCTCCTTCGACATTTTCATCGACCGTTCGCACGAAGTCGAAGTGCGTCTCGACGTCCTCAATTGTATCGATTTCGACGTTCAGAAAAACATCTCGCTGCTGGCGGACGGCGAGAGTGTGCCGGTGTCCATCGATGAAGCCGCGCCCGGCTTTGTCGCGACCGCGGTCATTTCGCCGCGCGAAGGCAAAGAGGCAACGAACCTCGTATTCCTGCTACCGGCGACGATCGTGCCGCCCGGCACGGAGGACAAGCGCGCTCTGGGTGTCGCAGTGACGAAAATCACCGCCATTGCCGGCATCGTCACACCGCGTATGGCGAAGGGGCAGGTCACTGCCGCACAGCGCGCGGGCGGCGCGGATGAATTGGGCTTCGCCACCGCAAGATCCTAATGTCCGGATTTCTGGTTGAGCAATGACGACACCTCGCATTACCGCGGCCATCTGCACCTATAACCGCTACGATCTTCTGCCGAAGGCCATTGCGAGCCTGACCCAGCAAACGCTGGATCACGGGGATTTCGAAATTCTCGTGATCGACAACTCGCCGGACCGCGACAAGTCAAAGGCGATGTCGGTTCCTTTCCTTGCGATACCCAATCTCAAATGGGTGATCGAAAAGACGCCGGGGCTCTCGAACGCGCGCAACGTGGCAACGCACATGGCGCGCGCGCCTTTCGTGGCTTTCATGGATGACGACGCCATCGCGAGCCCGTCATGGCTTCAGGCGTTGCTCGGAAGCTTCGGCGAATTCGGAGAGGCGGCACGCGTTGTCGGTGGCCGTGTGGACCCGCTCTGGGAGATGCCTCGTCCGGCGTGGCTTCCGGAAAATCTTCTTGGCTATGTCTCTGTGGTCAACTGGGGCGGCGCCGCGCGTTTTGCGGCAGAGGGTGAGTGGGTTGCGGGAACAAACATCGCCTTTCGCGTCGAAGCCTTGAACAAAGTCGGCGGTTTCCCGGTCCATCTGGGCCGCAAGCAGGGAGGGCACGCGCTGCTTTCCAATGACGAGTCGGATGTCGTGGAACGGATGACCGCTCAGGGCGCGCGACTGATCTATGTGCCGGAAGCCGTGGTCGAACATCTGGTTCCCGCGGATCGTCTGGCCCAGTCCTGGTTTCGCCGCCGGGCCGCGTGGCAGGCCGTATCGGATTATCTCGCAGATCCGGCGCGCGCGTTCGAGAACGCACCCAAATATTGGGGCGGCGTCACGAACTATTATGCGAAGCTGCCGGCGCAGTATCGCACGCCCCGCGGCCTCTATGTCGAGCAGCAGGATCCGGATATGTTTCAGATGCAAATATCGGCGCTCTACAATTTCACGCTCGCCCTGCTTGCCGGGTTTCGCGGCGTGGACGGGAGTTGACACCAGTGCGGGCAGTGGGGGCATCTGGTATTTGTGCCGGTCAGCGCGTGCTCGTGCTTTCGCCAACGCCGACGCACCCCCAGGACTACGGAAACCGCAAGCGCATCTTCGAGATCTGCAAGAGATTTTGCGATGAGGGCGCGCATCTGACCTTCGTTCACTATCCCGCGGAATTGGAATGGCGGAAAATTCTTCCCGTCAACGCGGAGCGCGCGATGCGCGACTGCTGGGATCAGTACTACACGGTCGGCCCGACGCGGCCGCTCCACACCGACCCGGAGCAACAGGAGCATCGCATCGACGAATGGTTCGACGCGGCGATCGGCGAATTTCTGCGCTGGCTGTTTTCGGTGCAGTCCTTCGATATTTTCATCGTGAACTATTCCTGGCTCAGCAAGGCGCTGGAATTCGCGCCGCCGCGGACGTTCAAGATCCTGGACACGCATGACAAGGTGTCCGGGCGCCGCGAAATGCTCGCCTCCCTCGGGCTTGGTCCCGAATTTTTCCACACAACGGACGCCGAGGAGGCGGTCGCGCTTCGCCGCGCCGATCTGGTCTGGGCGATCAAGGACGAAGAGCGGGCGCTGTTCGAACGCATGGCGCCGACGCCGGTGCTCACGATGCAGCATCTCGATCCCGGGCGCGCGCTCGAACGCGCGGTGCCCGATGCGGACGGCGTGTTGCGGGTCGGAATCATCGGTGCGCGCAACAACATCAACCGAATCAACATTACGGAATTCCTGAACATTGCGCTGCCGATCTTCGCGTCCGCGTTCGCACCGGTCAGAATCGTCATCGCGGGTACCGTGTGCGAGCTTCTCAACGGGCTGGACAGCCCGTTCGTCGAACTGCGCGGTCCGGTGGAAAGCGTCGAGGATTTTTATCGAACGGTGGATTGCGTCGCCGTGCCGATGCGTGCCTCGACCGGGCTTAAGATCAAGGCCGGCGAAGCGATATCGCTCGGCCTGCCGTTGCTGTCTCTTTCGCATGCCTTTGAAGGCTATGAGCCCACCGATCCGCTGCACGCGCTGGGCAATTTCGAGGACTTGGCGAACGCCCTGGTGGAGCTTTCCTTCGCGCCTCGCGAACGTCTCGATACGCTGGCCAAAGCCTCAGCGGTATCGCACGCCAAGACGGGCGCAAACATAACTGCCTCCTTCAACGAAACGATCGCGCGCAGCCGTGCGGCCGCATCCTCGATCGTGCTGGCTATCGACTCGCGCGCGTTCGTGACGGGAAGTATCTTCAGCCACATTCTGAATTCCGTGCATGAGAATCTGCGCCAGCTCGGCCAGGTCACCGTCCTGGTCGTGCGCGGATCGGCCCACGATGTCGTTTCGCATCCGCAATCGATCGACAGGTTCGATCGTGTCCTCGTCGCGAGCGATCTGCCCGATGCAGAGGAGATGCGCGGGGCACTTGCGCGGCTTTCGGCGGACGTCGCGAATGTTGCGGCCTTTTTCGCGCATGCGAAACCCAAACTCCTGATCGCCGAAGCACTTCATCCGGCGTTGATGTCCGCGGTTCTGCCGGAAACAGTCGTCATTTCGCGCGATGAAGTGATTGCGTGGACGGAGGGAAAGCCGGCGCCCGGTTTGGCGGACAAGAGGTTCAAGCGCGTCTTTGCTTCCGCGCCTGGGCCATCGGCCGCGCCGCTTCCGATCTTTCTGGCTTCGCCGCCGGCAAAAGTTCGCGCCGCGCGCCTTGTTCGGGAGCGCAGGACCGTCGCTCTGCTGGGGCGGCCCGGCAGTGCGGTCGTGGCGATGGCGGCCAGCATGGCGACGGCATGGGGCTTGGAGCCGCTGGTCATCTGCGGTCTCGAAGACGACCCGCGCGTCGAGACGCCCAATATATCGGCGCCGGCCATGCGCGCCGACGCGTTCGTGGCCTCGCTCTATGCATACCGCGCACCGCGGCCGCATTTCGCGCTCGACCTTTCAGGCGGGCGTCCGGGTCTGCTGTTGTGCCGTGAAGTGCTAGAGCGGCTGCGCGTTCCGCTGGTGTCGTGCTCCGGGATCGGGATGCATCGCGCGCTGCGCGGCGACGGGATGCCGCTCAAGGCGGGATCGGAGGCGGAACTTTGGGCGGCGGTCCGCGGCTTCGCATTGGAGCCGGACGCTGTGCGCAACAAGATGTTCCAGCGCGGCTGGGACGAGCTCGAATGGGGCCGGGGCTGGGCATGGCTTTGGCGGAATTCCAAAGAGCTTTTCGCGGCGAGCCACGCGGAACAGCGATAGCGATGGGTTTGGGGATCGGGACATAACATCTTGGCGAATGCATTCATCCTGCTGTCGCATGAACGCTCCGGAAGTCACTTTGTCGGTGAATTCCTGCGCATGCTCGCGGATTTCCGGGTCTTCGACGAGGTCTGCAACGCCGATGCCCTGAAGCCCACGAAGGCGGCCGAGTCGTTCTACCGCTTCAAATACGACGCCATCGTCCGCGATCCCAAATATCTTCTGGAGCCCACGCCAAAGGCGCATCGGGATTTCGTAACATCCTATTTCGAACATTTGCTGTCTCTGAGTGCGCCGCGCAACGTCGTGGCCGACATCAAATACGGCCATGTCCAGAATTTCGAATATTGGTGGTGGCCGATCCTGGAGCGGCCGATGCTGATGAAAATCTGCGAAAGCGCCAAGATCGGGATCGTTCACCTCTATCGGGAGAATGTCGTCGAGGCGACGGTCTCCGCGATGGTCGCGGAGAAGCGGAAGGTCTGGCATTCCTGGCAGGCCCGTGGCGATGCGTCCGCGGTTGGGCCCTATACGCTGCCCGTGAAGGAGATCGTGCGCAGAGCGCGCCTGTTGCAGCGGCAGACGGCCTGGTTCAAGGACTGGACCAAGAAGAATTCCACGATCGAGCTGACCTATGAAGGCGTGGCCGCGGACCTGGGCAAGGGCGGACCGCTGGAGTCCGCATTGGCCGCCTTCCTCCACACTAAATCCGGCAAGGCCTTCAATCCGCGCGTGCAGAAGCTGACGCCGCCGTTGCACGAAGTGGTGAAGAATTTTGACGAACTGAAAGCGGCCTGTAGACGATCCGCACTGGCACAGTTCGTCTGACGAATGGCACTCTTGGGAAAGAACCGTTATAGAACGGGTCTCAAACCTCCAACGGGAAACGCGAGGGAGTTGATCTCTGATTCATGAACGATTCCGCGTCGAATATCCGCTTTCTTTGCATATTTGCCAGTCCCCGGACCGGTTCTTCGAGGCTTGTCGAGCTTATCAGAAGATCTCCCGATCTGAACGCGAAACATGAGCTGTTTCACTACAAGTGGATCGTCCGTCTCACCGAAAACGACTGGGTTGGTCTGAAAGACGAAAGCGATGGGTATGTCGTCGATGACGAAACCTTTCTGCAATGGAGGCGCGTCAATCCCGCTAGGGCGCTCGAGTCGTTATACGAAAGCGGTCGTCGCAAGCCCGTAGCGTTCAAGATATTCGCGTTTCACCTTCAGCGGGAAACGATCAAGCAGCAGTTGCTCAGTCGCTCGGACATGGCGTTCGCTCTTCTTCGAAGAACGCCCATCGAAAGCTACATATCAGGCATCAAGGCAAAGGGAGCAGGCGCTTATACGCGACTCGAAACCACCGACATAAAGCCGGATCTGGATCATAGGGAATTCTCGGTTTGGTGCCGGCAAATGAAGGACTGGCATGATTGGATTTTTGCGGAGACGGATGCCGCAGGACACGAGTTAATTGATTTCACATATGAGAACGATATCGACAATCCGGACGAGGGGGAAGTCACAGAGAACATTTTCTTAAAGCTGGACGCTGCGGGTTTGCATACCGTCAGCGTCAAGCCAAAGGCCAATCCTATTCAGAAGCAGGACCGCACGTCGCGATATCAAGACAGAGTTGCGAATTGGGATGCTTTTGAAAGCGCGATGCGCGAGACTTCTGTCGGGGCAAGTCTGCTCGATTGGGCAAAGACCGCACCTTCGCCTTTCGAAGCGGCAAAAAAAGTCTCTCCTCCCAAGGTGCCTTGGAAACCCTGGACAAAAAAGAGCGAGAACATTCCCGAGATCGTTATGAAGCCAAAGGGGATGATCGGGCCAGAAGAGCGGTCATGTTTCTACTGGCTCGCCAAAAATCGCCTCACCGGTCTTGGCTGCATCGTGGATGCGGGTTCGTTCCTCGGCGCATCGACACTTTGCTTTGCGGCCGGTGCTTTTGACGCCGGCCACAAGACATTTGGGAATCGGCCGATAGTTCACGCTTATGACTATTTCAAAGCGGTGGACAAATATGTCGTTCAATACATCGAAAGCAGTTTTAGACCGGCAAAGGAGGGCGATTCCTATCTCGATATCTTCAACGAACAGACGGAATCCTATCGCGAGCTAATTGCGGCTTATCCTGGCGACTTCCTTGGTCACAAATGGCATGGCGATCCTATTGAGATACTGTTTGTTGACGTCGCAAAGTCCGCGAAGCTTAACGCGCACGCGATAGGAGAGTTCTTTCCGTCTTTGATACCGGGTGTTTCTGTTGTCGTACACCAAGACTACTTTCACTGTTGGCATCCGTATATTCATATAGGCATGGAGTTCTTCGGCGATGAATTCGAATTGCTGGACGAACACGTCGAGTTTCAAAGTCGCGTTTGGCAACTGAAGCAGGAGTTGTCGCCCGAAAAAATTGCGCGCATGCGCGCTTACGATCTTGCCAAGAGCGAGCGGTTGGAATTGCTGGACAGGCTTATCGACAAGTCATCAACACATAGTAAGCCGATGATGGAAGTCGTCAGGCTTTGGCAACACTGCATAGATAAAGACTACGAGATCGCGGGCATCGAAATAGACCGGCTCCGTTCGAAATACAAAATCGATGGCCGGCCTGAAATTTGGTTCAAGCAGGCGCTCAGGATCGAAAGTACGCTCCAGGCTAAACAGGCGCAGCAGGCTAAGCTGGCGCAGCGCGGTTCGGCTGGAGGCTCATCGAATCGGGCCGGTTAGATCGGCGCTTTAGAGCGATACGGAAATCACAAGCCGCACGGCTTATGCGGGCTATTTCGCAGCCTTTGGCGGCGTTAGCGCTTTTATGATTTTTCGAGTGCTCAGTTGAGCGGAATTTATCGGGCCCGTCGGCATGGGCTGTTCGCCGGCCGCAAGTGCGAGCCTAAAAGCGCCTTCCAGCTCGCGAACGAGTTCTTTGCCGCTCTTTGTCAGAGACAACTCCTTCGTGGTTCCTTCGCCATTTACAGAGATGAATCCCGCAGTGCTCAGCGGCTCAACCTGTTGATGCACACGCTGCTGGCTAAGACCAATGGTCCGCGAAGCTTCTGCCATCGACAGCGGCGATTGCTGCTGCAAGCACTGCAGAAGGAGCCAATCGTTGGTCGTCAGATCCTGTCTGACACTTGAGGCGGCCCGCTGAAGCCGATTTGAAATTCTATTCATGGCGATCAAGAGCGATGCCAATCCTGCTACCTCTGAACCAGGTCCGCCAGCGGATGACGCTTTCTGTTGCGTACTGTCAGACGGCACGGACAGAAGTTTGATTGCCATGGCGAGATTCCGCAGTATTTGCGCGACTGGCTTAGGGTGATAAGCCGCGCTCCGTCAAGTATTTGACGTTCCGCCCGGATTTGCAGCGCGCGCGAGCGCCGCCCTTGAATTCCGCGACTCGGCTGTGTGACCATGATGCCCGTTCGTGGAACTCGATTTTCGGGCCGAAAAGCAGCAGAAGGGGCAGACACTGCAGGACACGCCAACGCGTCGCGCCATCGCACCGCCGGTCTATCGCTTTCCAGATTTTCTCTGCATCGGCGCGCATAAATCCGGAACCTCCTGGCTCGATCAGAATCTTCGCAACCATCCGTCCATTTATCTTCCCCCGATCAAGGAGCTTCAATATTTCAACGAGCTCTATATCGAGCAGGCGCGGCGTTGGAGCACAAAGGCGAGGACGCAGAAATCCACCGGCGCGCTCAAGCGTCACGTCCGCAACAAGATGCCGAAGGATTGGGACTACGCCTACATCGCCCAGCTATCGGCGATCGCGAGCGGAACGCTTTGCGATGACTGGTACGGACGCATCTTCGCGTACGCCGCGCCGGATCAGGTTTGCGGGGAGATATCCTCCGATTATTTCCTGCTGCCGGAGGAAGGCATTGCTCACGCCATCGGTTTGTCGCCCGCGCTGAAAGTCCTGTTTCTCATGCGCGATCCGATCGACCGAAGCTGGTCCCACATGCGCATGACGATGCGCAACCGGGGCATCGACGATCTGGAGATTCTCAAGGGCTACGCCGAAGATAGCGATACCGTACTCAGGGCCGATTATCCCGCGGCCGTCGCGAAATGGGGCGCGCAGGTGGGCCACGAGCGGCTTCTTCCTGTGTTCACGGACGACATCGCGGCCGCGCCGCTTGCGGTTCTGGAAAAGATCTGCGCGTTTCTCGGCGTCGGCTTCGACCGTGCGCTGTTTCCAAAGGCCGCGGAACCGGTCCATGTCGGCCAAGACCTGGAGATTCCGCCCACCGTGTACGATATCCTCAAGGTTCAGCTCCGTCCGGTCTATGAGAGGATCGCCCGGCTCTATCCAGAGACCGGCGCGGGCTGGATGGCCCGGCATTATCGCCGATGATCGGCCTTGACCCCTGAGCCTTGCTAAGTATATTGCGCGGCTCTTGCGGATGAGGCTTCGCGGGAAAGTCTTGATTTGCACAAAATAGCCTCATGAATTCAAGGACTTAAGCATGTTCGCGGTGATCCGCACGGGCGGCAAGCAATACAAAGTGGCGAAGGACGACGTCCTGAGCGTGGAAAAGCTCGCCGGCGACGCCGGCGGCAAGATCACGTTCGGCGAGGTCCTGATGCTCGGCGGCGACAGCCCGAAATCCGGTGCGCCGCTGGTTTCCGGCGCTTCCGTGACCGCTGAAATCGTCGAACACGGCCGCGGCGAAAAGGTCATCGCGTTCAAGAAGAAGCGCCGCAAGAACACACACCGCAAGTGCGGTCATCGTCAGCACTTCACGAAAGTGAAGATCACCGAGATTCACGCGGGTTAGGGACTAGCGTCATGGCACACAAGAAAGCAGGCGGTTCGTCCCGCAACGGTCGCGACTCCAACCCCAAGATGCTGGGCGTGAAGATTTTCGGCGGTCAGAAGACCGAAGGCGGCAACGTCATCGTGCGTCAGCGCGGCACCAAGTTCCATCCGGGCGAGAACGTCGGCATGGGCCGCGATCACACGCTCTATGCGCTCTGCGAAGGGCAAGTGTCGTTCCGCGAAGGCTACAAGCGCCGCACGTTCGTATCGGTCGTTACGGACGCGATGCTTGCGAAAAGCGCGGCAAAATAGGCGGCTTTTGGAAGAGGCCGCCACTCATTGGCGGCCCATTCGGGATGAGGGAGATGGTCCGCCATCTCCCTTTTTTGTTTCCCTCATCGAAGGAGGGAATCGTCATGCCAAGTTTTCAGTTGGAGTCCTTGAGATTGCTGTTGCGGGAGCCTGAGGAGTCGGATGTGCCGGCGATCGCGACGTTGATGAACGATTGGGATGTCGTGAAGAATCTCTCACGCGCGCCGTTTCCCTATCTGGAGGAGCACGCGCGCGATTTCGTGGGCCGCCAAGAAGGCGGGCGCGCCGCCGGCACCGATTTCACCTTCGCGATCACGCGGAAGAGCCATGGTGCGATGGTGGGAATGTGCGGCGTGCATCTCCGCGACGAAGGCTTCGAGCTCGGCTACTGGATCGGCAAGCCGTACTGGAAACAGGGCTATGCTACCGAAGCCGCCGCGCAGGTTCTGGCATTCGGTTTCCGCAACCTGCGCGCCGAACAGATCTGGGCCGGCTGGTTTCACGACAACCCGGCCTCTGGCCATGTCCTGGAAAAGCTCGGCTTCCGGCCCAATGGCTGCGATCAGCGCGACAGCGCCGCGCGGGGCGGGAGCGTGCTATGTAATCTGGTGACGATGAGCCGCGCCGAATTCGGCCAGCGACAAGCGGCCTGAGGACTGTTCGATGCGCTTTCTGGACGTGGCCAAGGTCTATATCCGCTCCGGCAATGGCGGGAATGGCTGCGTCGCGTTCCGGCGCGAGAAGTTCATCGAATATGGCGGCCCGTGGGGCGGCGATGGCGGCCGCGGCGGCGATGTGTGGGCGGAGGCGGTCGACAATCTCAACACGCTCATCGATTACCGCTACCAGCAGCACGTCACCGCGAAGAACGGCCAGCACGGCATGGGCAAGGTGATGACCGGCGCCGGTGGCGACGATTCGGTGATGAAGGTCCCACCCGGCACGCAGATCTATGAGGAAGACGGCGAGACCCTCATCGCCGATCTTCCCCATGTCGGCGACCGTGTGCAGCTTCTGCGCGGCGGCAATGGCGGCTTCGGCAACGCGCATTTCAAGAGCGCCACCAACCAGGCGCCGCGCAATGCCAATCCCGGCCAGCCCGGCGAAGAGAAGACGATCATCCTGAAGCTCAAACTGATCGCCGATGTCGGGCTGATCGGATTGCCGAACGCCGGCAAATCGACATTCCTGTCGCGCGTGTCGGAAGCGCGGCCCAAGATCGCCGATTATCCGTTCACGACGCTGGCGCCGCAGCTTGGCGTCGTGCGCATCGACGAGACCGATTTCGTCGTTGCCGATCTCCCGGGCCTGATCGAAGGCGCGCATGAAGGCGTGGGCCTCGGCGACAAATTCCTCGGCCATGCTGAGCGCTGCAACGCGATCCTGCATCTGATCGATGGCACGCAGACCGGCATAGCGAAGGCCTACACCACAATCCGCGGTGAACTCGAGGCTTATGGCAATGGGCTGGAGGACAAGCCCGAAATCGTCGCGCTCAACAAGATCGACGCCATCCCGAAACCGCAACTCGCGCGCAAACTGGCGTCGCTGGAGAAAGCCTTTGGGCACAAGGTGTTCGCGATTTCCGGCGTGTCCGGCGAAGGTATCCAGGACGTATTGCGCGCGCTCGCAAAGATCGTTGTGAAGAGCCGCACCGGGAATCGTGCACCGGTCGCGAAGCCCGCGCGCAGCTGGGTGCCGTGAAGCTCAAGCGCGAGCCTTGTCACTGGATAAAGCCGCCGGGGCCTGTCGCTGACGGATTGCGCATCGGGTTGCTCGGCGGCTCGTTCAATCCCGCGCATGAAGGCCATCTCTATGTCAGCGAGGTCGCGCTGAAGCGCTTGAAGCTTGATTATGTGTGGTGGCTGGTGACGCCGCAGAACCCTTTGAAGGGTCGTGCCGGCCTCGCATCGCTCGAAACGCGCGTGCGTCAGGCGCGGGGATTGGCGCACCATCCGCGCATCGTTGTCGCCGATCTTGAGCGTTGCACCCAAACGCACTATTCCATCGACACACTCAAGGCGCTGCAGCGCCGCTTCCCGCGCGTGCATTTCGTCTGGCTGATGGGCAGCGACAATCTCGCGATCTTTCGCCGCTGGAAACACTGGGAAGAGATCGTCGCGCGCGTGCCGATCGCGGTGATCCAGCGCCCGGGAACGATTCTGGCTGCGCTTCATTCCAAGGCGATCCAGCGTTTCGCCGCGCGCCGCCGCGACGAAACTTTGGTGACGGCAACGCCGCCGGCCTTCGCCATTCTGGACGGCAGGCGCAATGCGCAAAGCTCGACCGCGATTCGCGCCAAATCCGCGGCCGGTGAGGCCTTGGTGAGCGTGATTCCGCCGTGCTAATCTCAACCCACGAAGCGTGGAGTATCTGACCTGACCCTCAAGAAGACGACCGGCGCCGCCAAGCGCGCGCCGAAGAAGGCCGTAGCGAAGAAAGCCGCTCCCAAGAAAAAGAAAGCGGCGCCAGCCCTCGAAACGACGCTGCTCACCCGCATCCTGAAATCGCTGGACGACGACAAGGCCGAGGACATCGCGACCATCGACCTCACCGGTCGCGCCGCGTTCTGCGATGCGATCGTGATTGCGACGGGGCGTTCGTCGCGCCATGTCGCCTCGATGGCGGAGCACCTGGCGCGGCGCCTGAAGGAAGCGGGCTATGGCACGCGGCCGGTGGATGGCGCGCGTCAGGGCGACTGGGTTCTGGTCGATGCCGGCGATGTCGTCGTGCATCTCTTCCGCCCGGAAGTGCGCGAGTACTACGATCTCGAGGGCATGTGGTCGGTGGACGAGTCCCCGCGCGCCCGCGCGTCTCGCTAGCTGTCTCATGCTTCGGCAGGCCCAGCATGAGGGAAACCTTCGCCCTGAGCCTGTCGAAGGCTGAAGGACTAGATGCGCCTTCTTATTCTCTGCGTCGGCCATGCTCGCGGAACATCCGAAGGCGCATTGACGGACGATTTCACGACCCGCGCGAAGAACATGGGGCGCGGCTTGGGTGTGCGCGATGTCGTCGTCGAGGAGATCGCCGTCTCGAAAAATCGCGACACCGCGAAACGCATGCAGGATGAGGCCGAGCGTCTCGCCGCGCGTATCCCGGATGGCGCGCAGGTCGTCCTCCTCGACGCCAAGGGCAAGGGCATGACGAGCGAAGACTTCGCCGAGATGATCGGCGCGTTGCGCGACGCGGGCACCAAGCATCTGGTTTTCGTCATCGGTGGGCCGGACGGCCTCGGCAAGCTGCCGGGCATCAGACCGGGCCGGAGCCTCGCGTTCGGGCCGCAGATCTGGCCGCATCTTCTGGTGCGCGCGATGCTGTCGGAGCAGGTGTACCGGGCCCTGACGATCCTGGCTGGACATCCATATCACCGCGCGTAACTGACTTGTCATCCCCGGCGAGCATCGCGAAGCGATGCGAGGGAAGGGGACCCAACTTTTTCGCGCTCTGAACTAACAAGTTGGGTTCCCTTCCCCTCGCTGCGCTCGGCCGGGAATGACAAAGAAGGGCTATCAACCGTTTCTTAACCACAACGCGCGATGGTGGTGTGTCGCAATGGGACGTTTCCCATGGAAATCAAAAGCACGGGACGTGTCGAATCCGCCTCCGTCCGCCGCGTCAACAAAGGCGCGAGCGGCAGCGACTCCACGTTCAGCGTCGGCGCATCCGACACACGCGCGGCCGTTGCCGCACCGGGACCGCTGACCGCGCTCGATTCCATTCTCACGCTTCAGGGCATGGATGACTCGCTGAGCGGGCGTTCCAAAGGCTTGCAGCACGGCGAGCATCTGCTCGACATGCTCGATCAGGTGCGCGACGGGCTGCTCGCGGGTGGCATTCCACGCTCGACGCTCAATCGCCTGGCTGTGGCCGTCGGCCGCCGCCACGAAAGCTTTGCCGATCCGAAGTTGCAAACGGTTCTCGACGAAATAGAACTTCGCGCCCATGTCGAATTGGCCAAGCTCGAGATGATGGACAAGCGGGTCGCTTAGTCCAGCACGAAGTTATTTTGACAAGCCCTTGAGAGCTTTTTTGATCTCAAGAAGCTGTTCGCCCATCTCATCCATTCTTTGAATCTCGGGCGACAATGAACCCTTTTCCCATTCGCTAGGGATGTATTGCAGATACTCAGTCGTGTCAGTGCCCCAGCGTGGTCCTTGTTTGTTTAGCCTCGGCTCCAATATTTGAAGCAGTACCGCTTCCACCTCGTTTAAAGCGTCAGCGTTAGTGCCTCTGCTAAACGACTCAGGCTTTTGGTAATCCGAAATGCGTCCATTTGAATTAACGTCGCGAAGACCGAACCAAGAAAAGAACCGCCAGCGATCTCTTAGACCGCTTCGAGTATGGTTTTTTAGCCTTTGATAAAGGCGCTGATCTTGTCGGCCGCCGCTTTGGCCAACGTATATTGGTTCTCGAGCACTTGTGAACAGGACGTAGACCGCGATTTGCATGCAAAAATTTGTGACACGCGGGCGGTAAGTCTGCATAGCGTAGCCATTCAATTCGCCGTTCTGTCCGGATCGATTCCAAAGAATATGATCGCGATTCCAGAAATGACCGAAATTTCGAATTGCAATCATCAATCAATCCCCAGCGTTGCACGCCAAGATTGATTGATGAGTCGAAGCTAAATGTCCAGCAACAGACGCTGCGGGTCTTCGAGATTCTCCTTCACGCGCACCAGGAACGTGACGGCTTCGCGGCCATCGACAAGGCGGTGATCATAGGAAAGCGCCAGATACATCATCGGGCGGATCTCCACCTTGTTGTCGATGGCGACCGGGCGCGGCTGGATCTTGTGCATGCCGAGGATGCCGGACTGCGGCGAATTCAGGATCGGCGTCGACATCAGCGAGCCGAACACGCCGCCATTGGTGATGGAGAACGTGCCGCCCTGTAGCTCTTCGAGCTTCAGCTTGCCGTCGCGCGCCCGCGTGCCGTAGTCGTTGATCGCGGCTTCGATGCCCGCGAGCGAGAGCTTGTCGGCATCGCGCACCACCGGCACGACAAGGCCCTTCTCGGTCGAGACCGCTATGCCCATGTCGTAATAGTTCTTGTAGACGATGTCGTCGCCTTCGATCTCGGCGTTGACGTTCGGCAGCTCCTTCAGCGCGGCAATGCACGCCTTCACGAAGAAGCCCATGAAGCCGAGGCGCACGCCGTGCTTCTTCTCAAAGCTTTCCTTGTATTCGGTGCGCAAGGCCATCACATGGCTCATATCGACTTCGTTGAAGGTCGTGAGCTGGGCGGCGGTGTTCTGAGACTCTTTCAGGCGCAGCGCGATGGTGCGGCGCAGGCGGGACATCGTCACGCGCTCCTCGCGGTCGGCGTTGGCGCGTGGGCCGGCGGGGATCGGCGCGGGCGCGGGCTTCACGTCGCGTGAGGCCGCGCGGGCTTCGAGTGCGCCCAGCATGTCGCCCTTGGTCACGCGGCCATCGCGGCCGGTGCCGGCAATGGAAGCGGGATTGAGGTTGTTCTCTTCCGCGATGCGGCGCACCGACGGCATCACGGCAACGCCATCGCCAGCCGGACGCGGCGCAGCGGGCGCAGGTGCTGCAGCGGATTTCGGCGCGGGCGTGGGTTTTGGCGCCGCGCTGTCCGGATTGCTCGCGGCGACGACGGACGGGCTACCAGCCTTGCCTTCGGCAATGGCGCCGAGGATCGCGCCGACCTGAACCGTGTCGCCCGCCTTCACTGAAATGGATTCAATCGCGCCGGACGCGGGCGCCGGCACTTCCACCGTCACCTTGTCAGTTTCGAGTTCGAGCAGCGGTTCGTCGCGATTGACCGCGTCGCCCTCCTTCTTGAACCAGCGCGCGACGGTGGCTTCGGTCACGGACTCGCCCATCGCGGGGACTTTGATCTCGATGCTCATCGGAGCCTCACTGGATTCTCATGCTTCGACAGGCTCAGCATGAGGGGGTTGTTATGCCCTCACCCTGAGCGTGTCGAAGGGTGAGAGACGGGTTGGTTATAGCGTCAGGGCTTCGTTCAGGAACGCTTTCAGTTCCGCGTTGTGCTGGCTCATCAGACCGGCGGCAGTGGACGCATACTCGGGCCGCCCAACGTAGCGCGGCTTCGCGGTGCCGCCCAGATGGGTGACGGTGTCTTCGATGCGCGGCGCGATGAAGGTCCATGCGCCCTGGTTCTTCGGCTCTTCCTGGCACCATACCAGATCGGCCTTCGGGAAGCGGTTGAGTTCCATGCGCAATACCTCTTCCGGGAACGGATAGAGCTGCTCGATGCGCAGGATCTGGATGCGGTTTTCGCCCCGCTTCTCGCGCTCTTCCATCAGGTCGAAATAAACCTTGCCGGTGCAGAGGACCACGCGCTTGATCTGTGAGTCTTCTACAAGCTTCACGGTCGTCGCGCCGGGTACGGCCTCTGCCTGATCGCGGAAGACGCGGTGGAACGACGATCCCGGCGTCATATCCGACAGGAACGAGACGCAGCGCTTGTGACGCAGCAATGACTTCGGCGTCATCAGGATCAGCGGCTTGCGGAACGGGCGGTGGATCTGACGCCGCAGCACATGGAAATAATTCGCGGGTGTCGTCGGGCAGCAGACCTGAATATTGTCCTGCGCGCAGAGTTGCAGATAGCGCTCCAGACGCGCCGACGAATGCTCCGGCCCCTGGCCTTCATAGCCATGCGGCAACAGCATCACGAGGCCGCACATGCGCAGCCACTTCATTTCGCCGGATGCGATGAACTGGTCGATCACGACCTGTGCGCCGTTCGCGAAATCGCCGAACTGCGCTTCCCAGAGGACCAGCGCCTTCGGTTCGGCGGTGGAATAGCCGTATTCAAAGCCGAGCACGGCTTCTTCCGAAAGCAGCGTATCGACGACTTCGAACGGCGCCTGATCGGCGCCCAGATGAGCGAGCGGCAGATAGCGCTCCTCGGTTTCCTGATCGATGAAGGCCGAATGGCGTTGCGAGAACGTACCGCGCATCGAATCCTGACCCGACAGACGCACGGGAACGCCTTCTTTCAGCAGCGTCCCAAAGGCGAGCGCTTCACCGGTCGCCCAGTCGAAACCTTCGCCGGTCTCGAACATCCTGGCCTTCGCTTCGAGCTGGCGCGCGACGGTCTTGTGGATATGGAAACCGTCCGGCACATGCGTCAGCGCCGCGCCGACGCTTTTCAATGTTTCGACCGGCAATGCGGTCTCGCCACGGCGGTCGCCTGCGGGCGCGGCGGCCAAACCGCTCCAGCGTCCGTCCAGCCAGTCGGCATGGTTCGGCAGATGCGATTTCGAGGCGTCGTATTCCTGGTCCAACCGCGTGTTGAACGCGCCGATCATGTCCTTGATGTCGCCTTGGCCGAGCGTGCCCTCGGACACGAGCTTCGTCGCGTAGAGTTCGAGCGTGGTCGGATGGTCCTTGATCGCCTTGTACATCAGCGGCTGCGTAAACGCCGGCTCGTCATTCTCGTTATGGCCGAAGCGGCGATAACAGAACATGTCGATGACGACGTCCTTGTGGAACAGCTGGCGGAATTCGGTCGCGATACGCGCGACATGCACGACCGCTTCGGGATCGTCGCCATTCACATGGAAGATCGGCGCCTGCACCATCAGCGCCACGTCGGACGGATAGGGTGACGAGCGCGAATAGATCGGCGCCGTGGTGAAGCCGATCTGGTTGTTGACGATGAAGTGGATCGTACCGCCGGTGTTGAAGCCGCGCGTGCCGGACATCGCGAAGCACTCCGCCACGACGCCCTGGCCCGCAAACGCAGCATCGCCATGGATGAGCAGCGGCAACACGCTCGCGCGCGCATCGACATCGTTGAGCTGGAACTGCTTGGCGCGCGACTTGCCCAGCACCACCGGATCGGCCGCTTCGAGATGCGAGGGGTTCGGTGTCAGCGACAGATGCACCTTCACGCCGTCGAACTCGCGGTCCGACGACGCGCCGAGATGGTATTTCACGTCGCCCGAACCTTCGACCGAACTCGGGTTCGCGCTGCCGCCCTGGAATTCGTGGAACAGCTGGCGATAGGGCTTTGACATCACATTCGCGAGCACGTTCAGGCGCCCGCGATGGCTCATGCCGAGCACGATTTCCTTCACGCCGAGCTGGCCGCCGCGCTTGATGATCTGCTCCAGTGCGGGAATCGTGGACTCGCCGCCATCGAGGCCGAAACGCTTGGTGCCGAGAAAGCGCACGCCGCAGAACTTCTCGAAGCCTTCCGCTTCGACGAGCTTGTTCAGAATGGCGCGCTTGCCTTCGGGCGTGAAGGAGATTTCCTTGTCCGGACCTTCGATGCGGCGCTGCAGCCAGTTCTTCTGCTCCGCGTCATTGATGTGCATGAACTCATAGCCGATGCGTCCGCAATAGGTGCGCTTGAGAATATCGACCATGCGGCGCGGCGTGACGGTTTCGAGACCCAGCACACCGCCGACGAACACGGGGCGATCCATGTCCGCCTCGTGGAAGCCATAGAACGACGGTTCGAGCTGCGGATGCGGTGTCTTCGGCGACAGGTTCAAGGGATCGAGGTTGGATTCGAGATGGCCGATGACACGATAGGCGCGCACCATCTGGATCGCGCGGATGGAATCGAGCGCGGCCGCGCGGCTGTCGCCCGATTGTGCGCCCGGCTTGACCGGCCATTGCCCCGTGAGCGCACCAACGAGATCGCCGCTTGCAAGCTCCGGCTTTTCGTCGCGGTGCCATCTGGGGCCGCGGCCGAGCTGTGTGGCGTCGAGACCCTGTTCGCCGAGGCTCGCGAAATAGGCGCGCCAGGTCGGATCGACGGCGTCGGGGTTCTCCTGATACTGGGCATAGAGGGACTCGATGAAGGCCGCATTCGTGCCCTGCAGGAAGGTGGTCGCTTCCAGAATGTCATTGGAAGCGCGGGCGAGGCGATCCGGGGTGGATTGACTTGTCATATCAATGTCTTAGACGGGCTTCTTGGGCCGGTCCGGTCCTGAGCGGAAAACCGCAAAAAGGGAGTGGCGTGGTACCGCCGAATGCTCGCCAATACAACGCTTTCCATCGTTAATATGGGCTCAATGGGGCGATTTTGCGAATGAAGCGGCTGCACGCGCTCGATACGCTCCGGGGCATTGCCGCCCTCGCCATTGTCGTCTGGCATTGGCAGCATTTTTACGCGATCAGCGGTGTGTGGCCGCCGGGATGGGACCACACCGCGCAGCCATTCTATTGGGCGCTGAAGCCGCTCTATGACGCGGGATGGGCGGCGGTGGATCTGTTCTTCGCGCTATCCGGGTTCATCTTCTTCTGGCTCTACGCACCGGCCATCCGCAATCGCGCCATGAGCTTCGGCAAGTTCGCGTGGCTGCGTTTTTCACGGCTCTATCCGCTCCATTTCGTGACGCTGATCGGTGTCGCGATCCTGCAATATTACTTTCACAAAGCAACGGGCCATTTCTTCATCTACCAAATCAATGACGCGCAGCATTTCGCGAGCGCGCTGATTATGGCGCAGCAATGGTTGCCGCCTTCAACCGAACAATATTTCAACGGACCCGCATGGTCGGTGTCGATCGAGGTGCTGCTGTATTGCATTTTCTTCGTGTTGTGCCGTGTTGGGCTGCGCGGCGGTTGGTGGTCGCTGCTCGTCTCGGTGATAGCAATCCCGTTGCTATGGTGGAACGAGTTCATCGCCCGCGGGATGATGGGGTTCTTCCTCGGTGGCTCGCTGTATGCCGTGACGGAGTTTGTCGTTGCGCGCGCCGATGCAAAGCGAATAGCGCGTGGACTTTGCATTGCTGCGCTCGTGGCATGGGTGCTCTTGGTGATCGATTGCTATTTTTCGCCGCTGCACAACATGGCGTATTGGATCGCGGGCCATATCTCCGACGATGCCGGCGAGTGGTACATCGGCGACAGCGACAATGTTTTCCTGCTGCTGTTCATCTACACCGTGAGCCCGCTCACGATCCTTGCATTGGCATTGCATGAGCGTGTTCTGAAAGGGAACTGGCAGCGCTTTTCGTTCGTCGGAGACATTTCCTATTCGACCTATCTGCTGCATTTTCCGATGCAGCTTTCGCTGGCGCTGATCGCGGCGCATTTCGCGCTGACACCCGCCTTTTTTGAAAATGGCGTGGCACTTTTTGTTTTCTATGCGGTTCTGATCGGCCTCTGTGCGTTGTCGTTCAACGCGTTCGAGCGCCCGATGCAGGCGTGGCTGCGCGGGCTCTCGCACAAACGGTCGCCGGCGCCCGAATAGCGACTTGCAGCTATTTTCCGTTTAGCAGTTCAACCATCGTCGTGCCCAGCGCGGCCGGGTTCGGCGAGACGCGGATGCCGGCGCTCCGCATCGCCTCGATCTTCGACTTCGCGTCGCCTTTGCCGCCGGAGATGATCGCGCCGGCATGGCCCATGCGCCGGCCGGGAGGCGCGGTGACGCCCGCGATGAAGCCCACCATCGGCTTCTTGACCTTGTTGTGCTTGATGAAGTCGGCCGCGTCTTCCTCGGCGCTGCCGCCGATCTCGCCGATCATGATGATGGATTTCGTTTCGGGGTCGGCGAGGAACATCTCCAGCACATCGATATGCTCCGTGCCCTTCACCGGATCGCCGCCGATGCCGACGCACGACGTCTGGCCGAGACCGACGGCGGTGGTCTGCGCGACGGCTTCATAAGTGAGTGTGCCGGAGCGCGAGACGATGCCGACGCTGCCGCGGCGATGGATGTGGCCGGGCATGATGCCGATCTTGCATTCGCCCGGCGTGATGACGCCAGGGCAGTTCGGTCCGATCAGCCGCGACTTCGAGCCCGACAGCGCGCGCTTCACCTTCACCATGTCGAGCACCGGGATGCCCTCGGTGATGCAGACGATCAGCGGAATTTCCGCGTCGATGGCTTCGAGGATCGCGTCGGCGGCGAACGGCGGTGGGACGTAGATTGCGCTCGCCGTTGCACCGGTCGCCTCGCGCGCCTCGCGCACCGTGTCGAACACGGGCAGCCCCAGATGCGTGCTGCCGCCTTTGCCGGGCGAGGTGCCACCGACCATCTTGGTCCCGTAGGCGATGGCCTGCTCCGAATGGAACGTGCCCTGGTTGCCGGTGAAGCCCTGGCAGATGACTTTGGTGTTCTTGTCGACGAGGATGGACATGGGCTTCCTATTTAGAATTTTCGGTTTTGGGTGCTGGCGCAGCTTCGGGAAACGCGATCGGTACAATCATCATGATCATCAGAATTTTTTCTTCGCGCTTTGTCATGAGGACTTGAAGTGCTCCGTCAGCAATCGCGGATTTTACACTGCCCGCATCAAGCGGAACCGGCACGTGGTGGTCGGCACCCGCGCGCCATGCATAGATGACGAAACCTTCTGACGATTTTGGGCTAGGGGCAACACCGGCGAAATCGGAAACCTGCTTATCGAAATCGTCGGGAGTGGTAGTAACAGCGGCAACGGCCGCCACCGCGCAAACGCGCCCCGTGATCCGGTCCATCGTTACATTTCCATTGGTCGTGACCAGCATAAATATGCCGTCGGAACCCGATGTGATGCGCCCCTGCGCTCCCGTCATGTGAAGATCGTCGTTGAGCTTGGCGAGCAGCGAGGCCGGTATGGGCATCCAGCCTGCTTTATCCGCTGCGGTCAGAGCTTTGGCAGTATCGACATTGTTCTCAGCGCAGAATGTGCGGAACAGGTCGAGTGTCTTGTCGGCACGCGCGGGAGTGAGCGCCAGAAATGTCGAAGCTGCGACCGTGAGGGCCAATGCGGCGACCTGCTTCATTTCGGTTTCACAGCCTTGGTCGCGTTGAGCAGATCGAGCACATCCTTGCCCGTCAGCTTCTGCAGATCGGCATAGGCGGCGTCGGTATATTTGCGGTCGCCTTTGCCGTGGCCGGCGAGATCGTAATCGTTGCCGGTGAAGGTCAGGTCGAATTCGAACGGCGCGGCCTTCCCGCCTTCCTTCGCGACAAACACAAGGCTCTTGCCGTCGCTGCAACCCACGACCAACCATGTCGTGCCGCCATACGTCTTCTCGACCGGCCCCGTAATGCACTGCTCCGGCGCATTTGCATCGACCGCGAATGCGGGACTCGCTACAAACGCGAACGCCAACAACGCAAAAGCGGGATACGCGGCCTTCGTCATGACTTTATCTCGTTCGCCAGTCGGGATAGAGCGCTGCGAATTTCCTCGTTTTGTTCTTTCATCCGCATCAACAATGCACGCCGGTCCGGTGGCAAAGCGGCCATAAATACCGCAGTGGCGCCGTTTGTGTCCCCCTTTTCTATTAGCTGTCCCGATTTCGCGGCGGCGCGGTCCAGAACAGATTTGGGAATACCTTTGAGCAGGCGCGAAGTTTCCGTTGGGTCGAACGTCAAGCTCGCGCCGAGCATGAGAAACGCCAGCACGTTGCTTTCATCGCCTGTACAATGGGCAAACGCCTTTTCGCAGTTACGCGCCGCTTCGCGATGCACTGCATCGACGGGTAGTGTGCCCAAATCCACGCGCCGCCCCGCATTCTTTACGAAGATCTTGCCCGCAGGAGTCAGTCGCGCGTCGTATTTTTTGTAGAGCGCTCCTTGTTCCGCAGAAAGAGTACTCGCGGTAATGACGACCGTTTCGACTTGCGCGATCGCTCTTCCCACCGAAGCGAAAACAACGAGCGCGATCAATGTCGCAAGGATCGCGGCACGAGACATTCTCAGCCCTTCACCGCTTTGACGATCTTCTGAGCGGCGTCGGCGAGGTCCGAGCCCGAGACGATGGGCAGGCCGCTCTCGGCGAGGATTTTCTTGCCTAACTCGACGTTGGTGCCTTCGAGACGCACGACCAGTGGCACGGAAAGCGAGATCTCGCGCGCGGCCGCGACGATGCCTTCAGCAATGATGTCGCATTTCATGATGCCGCCGAAGATGTTGACCAGAATGCCCTTCACGTTCGGATCGGAGACGATGATCTTGAACGCTGCCGTCACCTTCTCCTTGCTCGCGCCGCCGCCGACATCGAGGAAGTTCGCGGGCTCCTCGCCATAGAGCTTGATGATGTCCATCGTCGCCATCGCGAGACCGGCACCGTTCACCATGCAGCCGATCGAGCCGTCGAGCTTGATGTAGGAGAGATCGTATTTCGACGCCTCGACCTCCATCGGGTCTTCTTCGTCGAGATCGCGTAGCGCCTGAATGTCCTTGTGGCGATAGAGCGAGTTGTCGTCGAAATTGATCTTGGCATCGAGGCAGATGACGTTGCCGTCCTTGGTCACGACCAGCGGGTTGATTTCGAGCAAACTCATGTCCTTGGCGAGGAACGCGTCATAGAGCGATTTGATCAGCGTGCCGCATTGCTTCGCCTGGTCGCCTTTCAGCTTCAAGGCGGTTGCGATCTCCAGCCCGACATAGGGTGAGTAACCGGCGGCCGGTTCGACCTGGAATGTCTTGATCCGGTCGGGCGTCTTGTGTGCGACCTCCTCGATGTCCATGCCGCCTTCGGTCGAGGCGATGAACGCAACGCGGCTGGTCGCACGATCGACGAGAGCGGAGAGATAAAGCTCGCGGTCGATGGCGGAGCCATCCTCTATGTAGAGACGGCGCACGACGCGGCCATGCGGGCCGGTCTGGTGCGTCACGAGCGTCATGCCGAGCATGCGCCTGGCTTCCTTCTCAACGTCCTCGATGGATTTGACGACCTTGACGCCGCCACCCTTGCCGCGTCCGCCGGCGTGGATCTGCGCCTTCACGACCCAGACCGGGCCGCCCAGTTCTTTAGCTGCCGCGACCGCTTCTTCGACGGTGAAGGCGGCCTTGCCGCGAGGCACCGCAACACCGAAGCCGCGCAGAACCTCTTTGGCCTGATATTCGTGGATATTCATGGGAAAAACCTGGCTGGCGGGGATTTCGGTGCGCCGCACAATACCAGCCTAACCCCGGGGGGCAAGCGCGATGGATCGGCGCAGGAAGCCGCTAAGTCAGTTGTGGCGGAGCCAGACCGGACAAAGCCTCGGGGGCAAATTTCGGCACGATCCGCGCGACCCGATTCGCGATCGCAATGCCGGCAGCGGCAACCGCGAATCCTGCCAGAACGTCCACGACATGATGGCCGCCTTGAATCGGGGTTGCGACAAGAACGAGCGTGTTTAGCGCCAGCGCAGGCCAGCGCAGGAATTTGAGCGGCCAAGCGTACCACGCGACCATCGTGGCCAGCGCGCCGTGGAAAGAGCGATGAGGAATGCGGTGCCGAAGAGCATCGTGCTCAGCCGTTCGTCCTTGCGCACGCGATCGTAGAAGATACCGCCGCCAAAGAGCGCGAACGAAATCACCGCCAGAAAGCCATAGGCCCCGGTGTCGAGTTCGGCGTGAATGACGCTCGCCCAAACGGCATCGACGACGACGATGGTCGCGACGATGGCGAGCAAGATGCGCTGGATCGGATTGGTCAGGGCCGTGGTTCCTGTTCCCGCGGCCCAGCTTTTAGGTGAGAGGCGTTAACGACCTCGAAACATGACAGTGGCGTTGACGCGCGTGCTAGCCACCGATGTCGCCGCCGGCGATATCGCTGACGCGGCAAACGCTGGGCCGATGAAGAGGGAGACAACAATTCCGTACCGGGACATGCTATTGCTTCTTCGCTTCGATCAGCCCAAACAGCACCGTCTACATCCCTGCCGGAATCATGGGATAAGCCTTAATGACCGAACCTCCCGCTTCAGGATTTGTGTCATCCACCGGGCCGGAAACAGCCGCTCGGTCGTCCCGTTTTGATACCGGCGAACAGGCCGAACCGGGGGCCTTGCGCGCATGATCCCGATCTCGGACGACAATCCGGTCGAACACACGCCGTTCATGACCTGGTTGCTTATCGCGATTTGCGTGGCCGTCTTTGTCTGGGAGGTTTCACTCGGCGAAAAGAACATGGATGCGGCGCTTGGTATCCTCGGCTTCACGCCCAATGCATTGCGCGATCCGCAGAACGCGCCGTCGCTGGTTCTGGGAATCCCGGCTTATGGAACCATCCTGACCTCGATGTTCCTGCATGGCGGCTTTCTGCATATCGCCGGCAACATGCTTTATCTCTGGATTTTCGGAAACAACATCGAAGAAGCGATGGGGCATGTGCGCTTCACGCTGTTCTATCTGATCAGCGGCGTCGCCGCGGCGCTGACCATGGCGTTCATCGATCCGCATTCGCAGGTCCCGATGATCGGCGCGTCGGGCGCGATCTCCGGCGTTCTGGGCGCCTACATGCTTCTATATCCACGCGCGCGGGTGCACGTGATCATTCCGCTCGGGATCATTTTCTACCCGCTCTGGATACGCGCGGTGTGGGTGGTCGGAATCTGGTTTGCAATGCAACTCTTCAGTGCGGCCGTGACCGATCCATCCCAACCCGGGACCGCGTTCTGGGCGCATGTTGGCGGTTTCGCGGCCGGGTTGGTGCTCACCCCCGTCTTCAAGGCGCGCGAGGTGCGCTATTTCGGGCCGTTTGCGCCCCGCGGCCCCTGGTCCTAGCTCGCACGAAGACTGGCACGGCTTTCGCTCCCCTGAGGTTCCAGGAGCAGGGCAGCGTTCCGATCTGGATCACACCGCCCGGCGGCATTTCTATCGGGCGAGCGTCCATGAAGCACAAGAATTCTCACCTTCTGGTCGGTTACTGGAGCCGTCTGCGCAAAGACCGTGACGTTCCGGACCAGACGGATATCGACCCGCGCGCCGTCAAGCGGATGCTGTCGCACATCTTCATTCTTGACGCCATCAATCCCGCCCGTCCCACGTATCGCCTCGCGGGCACCAGCCTGTGCGAACGGTTCGGCATGGAGTTGAAGGGCGTGGGATTTCTCACACATTGGGACGGTCAGTCCGGTACGGCGCTCGCGTCTTTGCTCCGGCAATCGATGAAGACCTGCCAGCCGGTCTGCATGTCTTCGATCGGCGCGAGCACGGATTGCGGCATGGTAGAGATGGAAACGATTATTTTGCCGATCAGCTTCAATGGCGGCGAGGCATCGCGCTTCCTCGGCATGACCCAGATCCTTTCCGATGCAACGCCGCTGGGAGGTCGTCCGGTCGCGTTCCAGCGATTGATCGCCTCCCAACTCGTGCGCGAAAACGATCCACTGCCCAGCCTGAATATTCCACCGCCTCCGCCGCCAGCCCAGCAGATTTTGCGCAACCATTCGCGCGCGCCGCATCTGCGCCTTGTCGTGTCGCAGGACAGGCCGACGGCTTCGCGGTTTCAGACGGACGAGACTCTAAAGCGCCTGTTCGACATGATCGGCGGTACCGTCCGGCCCGCCTGATCGCGCTGCACTTACTGCGGATTCGGGCTCGGCACCGACTGGGTCTGTGCCTGGTAGTTTTTATCGAGAGGATTGTCCGTCGGATCGGCGTGCAGAACTTCGCGGTCGAACAGCTGCTCTTTTTCTTTGCGCTGCAGATAGGGGATTTCGTACTTCTCCACCTTCGCGCGGTAGGCTTCGAACGATTTCTCGTCTTCCGGCGTGCGCTTGTCACAGCGATCCGGATCGAGTTTCGCCGTCTCCTGACACCACAGATCGAAATTCATCGTCTTGACGTCGTAGCGCGCCGTTTGCGACGCGGCGGGAATTGCGATCAGTGCGACAGCACCGGCGAGGAGGAAAGCTTTCATCCTGATCATAACGTCGAGCATAGGCCCGAAGTTGCCGGAAAAGATAGACGGCAAAGGTCGCAAACGGTCTCAGGCCGCGCTTGCGCGAGTGAAATCTTCGACAATTTTAACATTCTGTGACGGCAGCGGAGGCTTGCCGAGGATCATGTCAGACGCTTTTTCGGCGATCATAATCGTCGGCGCATTGGTGTTGCCGGAGACCAGCGCCGGCATGACCGAGGCATCCACCACGCGCAGCCCCTCCACGCCATAGACCCTGAGTTGCGCGTCCACCACGCTTTCGGAGTCGGTACCCATCTTCGCGCTGCCGACGGGATGATAGATCGTTTCCGCCGTGCGCCGAATCCAGGCATCGATCTGATCGTCCCTGGTGACGTGCGCGCCGGGCATGATCTCCGGCCCGCGATAGGGATCGAACGCTTCCTGCGCGAACACTTCACGCGCAAGCTTGACGCCTTCGCGCATCGCGCGGCGGTCTTCCTCGGCTTCGAGATAATTCGGCTGGATGATCGGTGCGACCAGCGGATCGGCCGATTTGAGTGTGATGTAACCGCGGCTTTGCGGACGAAGCTGGCAGACATGCGCCATGAATCCGTGACGATCGGCCTTGACGCGCGTGTGATCCATCATCAGCGCCGAGATGAAGTGATATTGAAGATCGGGATGTTCCAGATCGGGCCGGCTTTTCAGGAACGCCCCGGATTCCAGTCCCTGCCCGGTCGCGAGCCCGGTCCCGAGCAGCATGTATTGCAGTCCGGTCTTCAACGCATTGAGCGGATTGGCCTGGCTGTAGAGCGTGATCGGCTGCGTGCATTCGTACTGGATCGAGCAATCAAGGTGATCCTGCAGGTTTTTGCCAACGCCGTTCAGTTCCATCACCACCGGGATGTCAAAGCGCGACAGCGTTTCACCGTCGCCAATGCCGGAGAGCTGAAGCACCTGCGGTGTGTTGACCGCGCCGCCTGAGAGGATCACTTCGCGCGTCGCGAGCGCTTTGTGGGTCTGTTTGTTCTGGACATATTCGACGCCCACCGCGCGCTTTCCCTCGAACGTCACGCGCGAGACTTGCGCGTTGGATTCGACGGTCAGATTCGGGCGTTTGATCACGTCGTGCAGATAGGCCTTCGCAGCGCTCCAGCGCTTTCCGTCGCGGATGGTGAGCTGATAGGGGCCGAAGCCTTCCTGCTGCGCGCCGTTGAAATCGGCGGTTTGCTTGTGGCCGGCTTCGAGACCCGCGCGCACGAACGCGCGAAACAGGGGGTTCGTCGAATGGCCGTTCGACACATAGAGCGGCCCGTCGCCGCCGTGAAAGTCATCGCCACCGTTCTGGTTCGTTTCGGCGCGCTTGAAATAGGGCAGCACGTCGGCGAACGACCAGCCTTCGCAGCCCATTTGCCGCCAGCCGTCATAGTCGCGCGCATGGCCGCGGATATAGATCATGCCGTTGATCGACGACGAGCCGCCCCAGCCGCGTCCGCGCGGCCAATAGAGCCGGCGGCCATTGAGATGAAACTGGCCTTCGGTGTCGTAGTACCAGTTGTAAGGGTTGGGCTTTCCAAGCAGCGCCGGAATCCCGGCCGGCATGTGGATCATCAGCGACTTGTCGCGTCCGCCGGCTTCGATCAGCAGAACTTCGATGTTTGGATCGGCCGAAAGACGATTGGCCAGGACGCAACCGGCGCTCCCGGCCCCGACGATGATGTAATCGTATGCTTTCATGGCTGGATCGCGGGTTTGTCGCTGTTGTCGGAAGACGGCGGCGTGGGTTCTGGCGCGGCGGCCGGTTTCGCCTTGGCTTCCAGCGCAGCGAGCGTGATGTCGAGCGATGCTCTGCACTTTTCGGACGCACCCCTCATCTGCGGGACCGCCGCGTTCATCCTCCAGCAATCGTAATCGACCTGCGCGCGCGCGGATTCGGCTGGAAAATTGTCCCGACCGCGCTCGATGGCGCGGATCAACCGGTCGCGCATCTTGTGGGTGGGGATATCGATTCCAGGTTCCGGCTCAACGACGGCGCCGCGCGAAGCAATGAGCGCCTTTTCGGCATAATCGTTCGCGAGGCCGCCGACATTGCTGTCCATCTTCGTCAGCTCGATCGACCCGCCCTTGTCGAAGGCCTTGCCGGCCGAGACGCCAACCGGTCCGAACGAACGGGCCAGCGCTCCGTAGTCCGTGAACAGAGCCTTGTTGAAAGCCGTCCCGTCCGGCTTCGTGTCTGGCAGGGCGTCGAGCGCCAGTTCATTGACGCACCCGGACAGAAGCATGGCCGCCGAAAACAGGACGGCAAGGCTGGCAAAAGGACGGTATGACGACATGCCTGATCTCCGGTCGGTTACGCGGCGTGCCCGGTTGCTATAGCGCGGCGGGACCCGAAGGTTAAGTGCCGCTTAACTGCTGCGAAAAAAGGGCGCGCACTGCGGTAAACGGTAACCTTCTATTGACCGCCCCGCGTTCACAATCCCCGTGGAAAGGGCAGGACCGGCAGGTCCGGTGATTGTATGAAAGATGTCGCGCCCGTAATCGCGAAAGCCAAGGCGGAGCGGCGCCGTTTCCGGCGCGTGCGCGTCGATCTGAGCGGCCGGCTGTTCGTGCCAGCGGATTCTCGCGAATGTCACTGCAAGGTTGTCGATCTTTCGCCCGGCGGGGCGTCGATCGAATGCGATCTCGTGCTCGAGACGAACACGCCGGTCATTCTCTATGTCGATGGCTTTGGGCGCCTCGAAGGCTCGATCATCCGCAACAATCCGGGTGACTTCGGCGTCCGGTTCAACTGCACGGCGATGAAGCGCGAGCGCATCGCCGAACAGCTCACCCTTTTCATGAACAAGGAACTGCTCGAGGAGGCGGATCTTCGCCGTCACGACCGCACGCCGACAAAAGGCATCGCGCGGTTCACCCGCTCCGACGGTCAATTCGTTGCCTGTGAGGTCATGGACCTCTCGGTCAGCGGTGTTTCCCTCAAGACCGATGTGCGCCCGCCCGTCGGAGAGTTCGTCCTGATCGGACAGATGGCGGGCCGCGTTGCGCGTCATCATGAGAACGGCATCGGTATCGAGTTCATCGGCGGCGGCCCTGCGAGCGCGACGGCGGAGAGCCTGACCGCAAAGATCGCCAAGGCGCGCTAGCCGACTCCCAATTCGGCGCGCTTCTTCTTCGACAGGCCTTCGGCCACGAGTGCATGCGCGCGCGCGAGATAGGCTTTCATCTCTTTCGCGTTCAGCGCATCGAGCTTCTGCAGGTTCACCCATCTTGCGCGGGCGAGGTAGGGTGCCGGGATAATGTTCTTCGCTTTGGTCAAAATATCGAAGCTGGCCTCGCCGGCCTTGAACGAGATCGTTTGCGGCCGCAATTCTGGCGGACCCATGACCGCGAACATCTTGCCGCCGATCTTGTAGACGTGATCGCTGCCCCATTGGATCGACAATGTCGCGCCGGGCAGCGACAGGCAGAATTTCTCGATCTCCGCGTATTTCACTTGCGCTCATCAGGCGGAAGATTCAGCGCAACGCGCGCCTTCGCGCGATGCTCCGGCGTGATGTGCTTGGCAACAAGGCCGATGGCCATCGCCATCACCGCCGCGTCGTCAGTGAAGCCCAGACCCGCGATGAAATCCGGGATGAGGTCGAAGGGCATGACGAAATAGGCGAGTGCTGCGAGCAGAACCCCTCTTACCTTGCTTGGTGTCGCGGGGTCGGTCGCGCAGAAATATGCAGCCGCCGCATCGTCGGCGAACGGGATATGACCCGCGACACGCAGCAGCTTTTTCCAGAATCCTTCTCGTACCGTGCGCTCGTTGCGTGCGATCACGGCGGGAAGTTGGGGCGCGGTCGGGTCGGGGAGGTCTGTCGCGCTGGTCATGCCGCAGTATCTTCCCATCTTCCGTGGCGGAAAAGTGAGCACTGGTAAAGTTTGCCTCGTTGGACTCTAAAGCACGCCTATTCCACCCAGAAATTTCCAAAGGCACAGTAGGCTGATTACCCCTAACCCGGTTCCATCAATCAGCATGTCTGTCCCGGCTTTTTTTAATCTCTGGTCTCGGCCGCTCACAAAATCGGCTTCGTCCGGAATGTACTCTCCAGCTTGAGCTTTGATGCGACGCTCTATGCTTTCCAGAGAATACGCGAAAACTAGTGCCGTATGTGCCGCGCCCATCCCCATTGAGCGCGTGGTAACGTACAAAATGCCCAGCACCGGCAGTATCACTGCTTCCGGACGATTATGTACTTGGTCAAGAACGAACCACACGACGGCAACGTAGAGAATATTTGCGGCGATTCTGACAATGTTTCCCAGCACAGCGCCATCTCCCCTTTTTCCAGCGCGACCGTGAGATAATGCTCGCATGACCGAACGGTCTGAAGCCAGGAAATCAGTTTCCCGTCGACCTGAGCCGGACGCCAGCCAATCGACCCTCTCGGTTGCAGAGAGGGAGATAGACGGCAAACTGGTAGACAAGCCTAAGACTTCTCCGGCCGGCATCCAAAGTCGGGAAAAACGGCGAAGGCCCATGCGCTTTCGGCCTAGCCGGTACAGAGCCAAATGATCAGGCGAAAGCGAATCCCTGGCTTTGGATAGTGCTCGCCATCGCATGGCTGGTGATTACCCTTCCATTTTCGGAATGGGCTTGGAAAGATTTGATAATCGTGACTGGCGGAACGCCGTATCCACCGTTGCCCTTTGACGCGACACCCCAGAGCGGAACACCTGCGTGGGTGCTTTTCGCGATAGTCCTTTTACCGCCAGCAGCTTTCTCCGCTATCGTTCTAGGAGTCCGGCGGCTTGGACCGGCTAGACGAGAACGCCGCTAGTCAAACTTTACTAGTGCTGAAAAGTGGCCACGCTTCGACCCGCCTGCGCTTTCAGCTACGGCAGGCGAATGAAATTGACCTGAGTCCGGCGTAGCTTTAGCGAAGCCGGGCAAGCTCAGGGTGAGGGGATAAATCACGCTCTCATGCTGAGCTTGTCGAAGCATGACACGCCACGGCAGGAGAAAAACATGGCCATTGACCAGAGAATTGCACAGGGGCCCCAGCCGCTGGCGAAACTAATCGGCGTGGAGATCGTCGAGGCGACCAAGGCGAAAGTCGTGGGCAAGCTTGTCGTGCGACCGGAAATCTGTACGACTTTCGATACCCTTCATGGTGGCGCGATCATGGCCTTCGCCGACACATTGGGCGCAACAGGAGCGTTCCTCAATCTGCCGCCGGGGGCCGGAACGACGACAATGGAAAGCAAGACCAACTTCATCGGTTCGGCCAGGGTCGGCATGACCGTCACGGGCGAATCCACGCCTGTTCATGTGGGAAAGAGCACGTCTGTCTGGACGACGCGCATCACGCGCGACGATGGAAAACTCGTCGCTGTCGTCACGCAGACCCAGATCGTGCTTACCTAGCGTACGCTTTGCGTTGGAAGCGCGGGCCGGTTTAGAAGTCCGCCCAGTCGGATACAGGGAGAGAAATCATGGAACTGAATTCTTCGATCGCCGCTGTCATCACAGGCGGTGCTTCCGGTCTCGGTGAGGCGACGGCGCGCGCTCTGGCCGCGAAAGGCGTGAAGGTCGCGCTTCTCGACATGAACAAGACCAAGGGCGACGCGGTTGCCGCGGAAATCGGCGGCGTGTTCTGCGAAGCCAATGTCACCGATGAAGCGAGCACCGTCGCGGCGTTCGAGAAGGCGCGCGCCGCGCACGGTCAGGAGCGTATTCTGGTGAACTGCGCCGGCACCGGCAACGCGATCAAGACCGCATCACGCGACAAGAAAACCGGCGAAACACGCCGCTTCCCCGCCGACGCGTTCAACTTCATCATCCAGATCAATCTCGTCGGTACCTTCCGCTGCATCGCGATCTCGGCGCAGGGCATGCTCTCCCTCGATCCGCTGGACGGCGGCGAGCGCGGCGCGATCGTCAATACCGCGTCGGTTGCGGCGCAGGACGGCCAGATCGGTCAGGCGGCGTATAGCGCGTCCAAGGGCGGCGTGAATGCGCTGACGCTGGTCGTTGCGCGCGATCTCGCGCAGGAAGGCATCCGTTGCAACACGATCATGCCGGGACTGTTCAACACGCCGCTTCTGGCGGCGGCGCCCGAGCAGGTGAAGCAGGCGCTCGGCGCACAGGTGCCGTTCCCGCCGCGCCTCGGCAATCCGCCGGAATATGCCTCGCTCGCACTCGAAATGATCCGCAACCCGTATTTCAACGGCGAATGCGTGCGTCTGGACGGTTCGATTAGAATGGCTCCGCGGTGATATAAAGCGGGGCGATGGACACGACCTTTCGCCCCGCGACCGTCCATTCCGGCGTTGCACTCTGGACTGCCGCTCTCGGTGCAGGCTTTGTGCTTGTCACGGCCGTAGCCGCTCAGCTTCTGCTGTGGAACGGCGACACCATCTTCCTGCTCGGCTGGCTTCAGCTCATCGCTTTCGGCCTCGCGCTTGTCCTCTCATTGTCCGCGCTTTTCAAAGACGCGGGCTGGTGGCGTGTCGTTCCATTGGCGATCTGTATCGCGGTCAGCCTGATCGTATACTTGGTGCCGTTCCGCGACGCCGCGCTTACGTGTAATTTCGCGAGACTGCGTTCGGAGCGCGAAGACATCGCGCGCGCTGCCATCGCCGGAAAGCTCAAGCCTGACGACACCGGTGTCCTGCAATTCGACAGCGCTGGAAAGACACCGGCCGTCGATGGGTTCACGGCCGCGACCGGCGTCGCGCTATCCCAATGTGGAGCCGTGAAATGCGTGCTCTTCTTCACGTTCCAGCGAAGTAAATTCCAGCCGGCAGAAGGCTTTCTTTTCGTGCCCGATGGGGGCGATCCATAGAAGCTTTACTGGTATGGCCAATTTCACGCCGCGCGATATGCTGACCATTGGTATTACGTGACCGAGAGATAATGCAGGCCGCCATTCTTTCCTGGCATGATTTTCTTCTGACCATCGCCGCGGTCAGCGCGACGCTGGCCGGCCTGCTGTTTGTCGGCCTCACGATCAGCCTGAGCCATATGCTGCAGGGCTATGGTTATCTTTCCCGCGCGTTCACGGCGCTGTTCCTGCAGTTCGAAATGCTGCTGCTGGGCATCTTTGGCGTCGTGCCGGCGCAACCCGGCTGGGTGCTCGGAACCGAATATGTAGTGACGGGTGCCGCGATCCTCACGGGCATCACGCTGTTTGCGTATAATTTTCCGGAGAGCGATCAATCGCATGTGCTGGGCTCGAAAGGGCCGCGCACGGTGCGCGCTATCCTCGGCTATGGCGGAACGCTGATGCCCGTACTCGCCGGCATCGGACTGATCCTTGGCGACCCGCGTGCGCTCTATCTGCTGATTCCGAGCGAGGTTGCCTGCCTCTATCTTTCCATCGGCAACGCCTGGGTGTTCGCGGTCGAGATTCCACGCCGCGCCGCGCTCAAGGTCGAATGACGGCGCGCGCGTTTTGATTTAGGATGCCGGCGTTGGGGCTTACAGGAGAAGTTCCGTGAAATCCGCAATTGTCCTGATCGCCACCGCGATGTTCGCCGGCAGCGCTGCGCATGCCGAGCCGAAAATGTGTCCGCATCTTGTGGCGCCCGTCTGCACGCTAACGGGAGAGGCGCGCACGACTTTCAACAACAGCTGCGAGGCGGAGAGGGTCGGCGCGACAGTGCTGCATGACGGCGCCTGCGAAGGCGGCGATATGTGCTCGATGATCTACAAGCCTGTCTGCGGGATAAACCCCGCGACCGGCAAGGAACAGACCTATTCCGGCATCTGCGTGTCCGAACACGCGAACGCAAAGATCACCCACGACGGCGAGTGCAAGGCGCCTTAACGCGCCGCGAGTTCCCGGATCTGGCTGTTGGCGAGGGTGAGCTTTGCAATGGTGAGTTCGCCGGCGCCTTCCAGGGCCGCGAGGAACGCCTTGGCGCGGGCAAGCGCGGCTTCATGCTCCTTGACCCATTGCCTTGCCACCGCCGCGCCATCCTCTCGCGTGCCGTTCGACTTGCTCGCGTCGAGCAGCGAGAGCGCTTCGTTCGTCAGCGCGCGCTGCGCCGAAAACAGATCGTCGTTCAGGCGGCGGATCGCGAGACGATCCCAGTGTTCGAGGCCGACAATGCGCCGCGACAGCCCGCGCAACCGGTCGATGCCAACTTCCGCGCCTATCGCGAAATAGGTGCCGGCGACGAGATCGACGCTGAGGCTTTTGTTGTTGGCGATCCGTGCGATCTCAGGCGCGGTGCCGAACAGCGGCAGCGCCGCGATTTCATCGGCGAGATCGTGCGGCACGCCCGCTTTCTCGAGTTCGGCGATGCGCTCGAGCGTGTCCTGCTTTTCGTACTCCGACACCAGGCCCTCGAAGCGGCCCTTCAGTTTCTCGAGACCGGCGCGGTAGAGCGCGATGGTCGATGCAAAATCGGCATCGGCCGGCACATTGGCGATGAACCAGAGGCCTAGCCGCCGCAACAGTTCCGTGATTTCGGTGTACATCGCCGTCTGCGTTGCGGCGCCGACCTTGCCGTCGAGCGCGTCGACCTGCTCCTTGAGCTTCGACAGTCCGAACGCGCCTTCGGCGACGACATACGTACGCGCGACTTCGGAGCCCGGCGCGCCTGTCATCTCCTTCATGCGCGCCACGAACACAGGGCCGGCGAGGTTGACGATGCGATTGGCCAGCACATCGGTGATGATTTCGCGGCGCAGGCGATGGCTTTCCATCTCGCCGCGGAACTTCTGGACCATCATATCCGGGAAATAGCTTGCCAGCTCGAACCCGAAATGCGGATCGTCGGGCAGGGTGCTGGCCAGCAGCTCGTCCTTCAGATCGAGTTTTGAATAGGCGAGCAGCACGGCGAGTTCCGGCCGTGTGAGACCTTTGTCGCTCTGCGCGCGCACGCGCATCTGTGCATCGTCGGGAAGGAATTCCACCGCCCGGTCGAGCTTCCCCCGGCCCTCAAGCTCGCGCATGAAGCGGCCATGAGCATCGAGGTCCTTGTTCGCACGCGCCTGCGCGACGGAGAGCGCGAGCGTCTGGTCGTAATTGTCGGCTAGCACATGCTCCGCCACATCGTCGGTCATCGCGGTCAGCATCTGGTCGCGCGCCGCCTGTGTGACCTCGCCGCGCCGCATCGGGGCGCTGAACAGAATCTTCAGGTTCACCTCATGGTCCGATGTGTCCACGCCGGCTGAATTGTCGATGGCATCGGTGTTGATGCGTCCGCCGGCCAGCGCATATTCGATGCGGCCAAGCTGCGTGCAGCCGAGGTTTGCGCCTTCGCCCACGACTTTCGCGCGGATGTCGGCGCCGTTGACGCGGATCGCGTCGTTGGCACGATCGCCGACTTCCAGATTGGTCTGTGCGGATGATTTCACATAGGTGCCGATGCCGCCGAACCAGAGCAGATCGACCGGCGCCTTGAGCAACGCCTTCATCAATTCCTGTGGCGTCGCCTTGTCATCGGTAAGACCGGTCAACGCCTTCATCTCGGGCGACAAAACGATTTCCTTGAGCGTGCGCGGGAAGATGCCGCCACCCTTGCTGATGAGCGACTTGTCGTAGTCGTCCCAGCTCGAGCGCGGCAGGTCGAACATGCGCTTGCGCTCGGCCCAGGTCTTCTCCGTATCCGGGTTGGGATCGATGAAGATGTGGCGATGATCGAACGCGGCCACGAGCATCGTGCACTTCGACAGCAGCATGCCGTTGCCGAACACATCGCCCGACATGTCGCCGACACCGACGCAGGTGAAGGGCGTCGTCTGGATATCGCGGCCTTCTTCGCGGAAATGGCGCTTGACCGCTTCCCACGCGCCGCGCGCGGTGATGCCCATCTTCTTGTGGTCGTAGCCGTGGCTGCCGCCCGAGGCGAACGCATCGCCAAGCCAGAAGCCGCGGCCCTCGGCGATGCCGTTGGCGATGTCGGAAAACGTTGCGGTGCCTTTGTCGGCCGCAACAACGAGATAGGGATCGTCGGCATCGTGGCGCAGGCAATTCGGCGGCGGCACGACCGAACCGTCGGAATGCAGATTGTCCGTCACGTCAAGCAGCGCGTTGATGAATAGCTTGTAGGCGGCGATGCCGGCGGCCTGCGTCTCGTCACGTGTCGCGTTGACGGGCATCTGCTTGGGATAGAAACCTCCCTTTGCGCCGACTGGCACGATCACGGCGTTTTTCACCTGCTGTGCCTTCACCAGGCCCAGGATTTCGGTGCGGAAATCCTCGCGCCGGTCGGACCAGCGGATGCCGCCGCGCGCCACCTTGCCGAAGCGCAGATGCACGCCTTCGACTTGCGGCGAATAGACGAAGATTTCGACCAGCGGCCTTGGCGCCGGCAGTTCCTCGATCTTCTGTGAGTTCAGTTTGATCGCGAAGACGGGCCGTGTCGTGCCATCCGGATTGCGCTGATAGTAGTTGGTGCGCAAAACGCTGGCGATCACATTGCGCAGGCGGCGGATGATCCGATCGTCGTCAAGGCTGGGGACGTCGTTCAGCGCCTTGTCGATCCTGGTCTGTACCAGACGGACACGCGCCTCGCGCTTGTCGTCGCCGGACGGATCGTTGGCGGTGTGGAAGAGTTCGACGAGCAGCCGCGCGATGTCGGGATTTCGGCCCAGCGCATGCTCGATATAGTCCTGGCTGAAATTGATCGCGGCTTGGCGCAGATATTTCGTGACCGCGCGCAAGATCGTGACATCGCGCCATGCCAGACCCGCGCACAGCACAAGACGGTTGAAACCGTCGCTCTCCGCCTCGCCGGAGACGACCGCGCGGAAGGCTTCTTCCAGCGGCGCCTTGATGTCGTCCAACGCGGCCGCGCCTTCGTCGGCGCGCTCCATCTCGAAATCGAGCACGATGGCTTCATGTGTCCAGCCGGCGTCGTCTTTGAAAGAAACGGAGAACGCGTCTTCGGCGATCACCTTCATGCCGAGATTTTCGAACACCGGCAGGGACGCGGACAGCGGCAGAACTTCGCCGAGCAGATAGAGTTTGAGACGCAGCGTGCTGTGTGCGTCGTCCCTCTTGCGATAGGCACGCGCTTTCAGCTTGAGCCCGTCCGGCTTCGCCGCCAACGCCACGACCTCCTCGAGATCGGTTACGCCTTCTTCCGGCGTGAACATGCCGGTGTAGCCTGGCGAGAAATGGGCGGCGCGGGCGTGTTCGATCTCCGCGCCTTCGCTCTCGCCGTGCTTGGCGACGAGCGCGTCGCTGAAGCCGTCTTCCCAGGTGCGTATCGCGCTGCGGATATTGTCTTCGAGGGTGTGAACGTCCACGTGGGGGCGCGGGCCTTCATTGCGGCCGACGATGTAGTACACACGGGCCAGCGCGGATTCATCGATGGTAGGCGTTGAAGCGGACAGGCGGCCGTTGAACGCCTTGGCCAGGATTTCGTGGATTTTCTCCCGTGCCTCGGTGTCGTAACGGTCGCGCGGCACGAACACGAGCGCGGAGACGAAGCGGTCGAACCGGTCGAAGCGCACGAACACCTTTACCTTTGGCCGCTCACCGAGACGCAGGATGCCGAGCGCAATGGGGAAGAGGTCCTCTTCCGAGATCTGGAACAGCTCGTCGCGCGGATAGGTGTCGAGGATATGGGCGAGCGCCTTGCCGTCATGGCTCGCGGCTGCAAGCCCCGCGCGTTCCTTCACATGCGCGATCTTGGTGCGCAGAAGAGGGATTTCGCTGGGACGCTTGCTGTAAGCGCTCGAGGTAAAGAGGCCGACGAAGCGGCGTTCGCCGGTCAGTCTTCCGGAATCGTCGAAAATCTTGACGCCGACATAGTCCATATGCACCCGGCGATGGACGAGCGAGCGCTCGTTCGACTTGGTGATGATCAGTGGATCAGGCTGCATCAGGAAGGCGATGATCTGCGGTGTCAGCGAGCCGCGCTGTACAACCTTCGCGCCGGTATCGGTGAGGACGCCCAGCCCGCTGCCTTCGATCGGGTCGAGGCGGGTGTCGCTGTCCTGCGTATAGCGATAGTCGCGGCAACCGAGGAAGGTGAAATTGTTGTCGCCAAGCCATTCGAGGAAAGCGATATTTTCTTCGATCTGCTCCGCAGCGATATGCGGCGGATGCTTCTTGAGTCCGACGACGGCATCCTCAAGCTTTTGTCGCATCGCCTTCCAGTCGCGCACCGAGACGCGCACCTGCGCGAACATCGTGCACGCGCCTTCGACGAGGGCTTTGCGCTTCTCTTCCGGCAGGGGGTCCATGATCGCGACGATCACGCTCGTGGCCGTGCCGCCGAGCGTGACGATCGGATGGAACACGGCACGCAGCCGCGCGCCTTGTGCGTTCAACTCGCCGATCAGGGAGTCGAACAGGAATGGCATGTCGTCATTGATCGCAACGAGAACGGATTCGTTTTGCCCAAACGCCTTGTCTTCGCTGTGCGGCGAGAAAACATCGACCACGCACGCATCGCCGGTGCGCGCGGTTGCGCGCCGGTAAACCGCGCGCGCGAGCGCACTCAGAGCCTCCGGGGTGAAGCGATTGATATCCTCCGGCGCGGCGTTTTTGAAAAGTCCCTCGGCGAACGTGCACTGCGCCGGATCGGTCAGGCTTTTCGTGGCTTCGGACAGACGGCGGGCGGCATCGGTTTCGTCGCCGGTGGCAAGGCTTGGGGTCACGATGTTCATAGGGGGCTGCTTGAAAGATGGAGGCGGTCACCGGGGATGGCGATGCTACTCAACGCATATTAACTCTGCGTGACCCTCTGCCGGAAGTGCCCTAAGCCTGTGGAAGTCCGGCAAGTTCGGGCATTTGCGTGTCTCGTGCCGCTACCCGCGTTGCAGCAATTGCCAGGGCCGCCACAAGACAGCATGCGATCAGAGCCGCCGCGGCATCCAGCGCGCCGCCGTTCAACGGACGAAGCACACATGCAAATGAGGAAAGTGCCACGACCGGCGCAAGAAAAAGAAACGTGCTCCTCAGATCGCGCAACAGAAAAGCGATCACGGCACAAGCACCGGCGCTGAACAGAATGATCGTTGTCATCGTGGCGCTGGCTGGCAAAACGAGAAAGGCGCCCGCACCCCACGCAAATCCGGCAAAGAGCAGAATCGCGTGCAGATCGTGTGAAAAAGATTTAAGCGCCGGGCGCTCGAAGGGCTGGCGGATGGCGCGGCGATAGGCGAGGGCAATCGTGCCGGCGGCTGTGAGCACGAAAGCAGCCCAGGTCACGCTTGCGGGAGTACCTATGTTGCCAAAGATCAGCGCAATCGCTCCCATCAGCGGGATTGCAAATGCAGCATGGATGGAGCGGCCGAGTAGGTTGGCGAGCTTGGCAGTCTCCTGTGCTTCCGCATGCAACGCCGCGAGCCGGGCGACAGGATGAACAGCGCCGGTGTTTTGTGCGGACGGAGCCGACGCCTGAGACGCACGCTGTGCTACCGCCATGATGCTCTTCCCCTGAGTTTTCCGGCTTAGGGTCGGCCGACCGCGTTAAGAATGCATTAATTATGTGCGAGCGTTTGATTCGGTTCCCATCGATGACACTTTTTCCACAGAAACCTGACACATCGGCAGTTGTCTACGACCTTGAGTTCACGGCCTGGGAAGGCTCCATGGCGAATCGCTGGTCGCGACCGGGCGAATTCACCGAACTCGTTCAGATCGGCGCGATTCGTGTGAACGCGCGGACCTTTGCCGTCGAATCGGAAATGGAAGTCCTGGTGCGGCCGCGGATCAATCCGGTTCTGTCGGACTATTTCACCGCTCTCACCGGCATCACGAATGAGGATGTCGCCGAACGCGGCATCGATTTCGTGGAGGCCTATCGGGCCTTTCTGGAATTCACCCGCGATTGCACGACGCTGGCATTCGGGACCGACGATCTGATCTTTGCGGACAACATCCGGCTCTACGGCTTGCAGGGAATGGGTGCGCCGCCGCCTTTCATCAATCTGAGGCCCTGGTTCAATGCGAACGGTGTGCCGACGGCAAAGCTGCATTCCTGCGATGTCGGGCCGGCGCTTGGCATTGCTTTCGAGGGCCGTCAGCACAACGCGCTTGCAGACACCAGATCGCTTGCCGCGGGCATCCGCGTGATGCTCGAACGCGGCGCAACAAATCCGCTGCGTTGAGCGAATGAGCGGTCAGTTTGGCATCGACAGCAACTGACCCAGAGCGCGCGCGATGCCCCACGACGATGCGCGGCCGATATATCCGGTCTGCGCGTTGAACGTGACGTTCAAGGTCCGACCCGAAAGGAACATGATCGGCTTGGTGCCGAGGGCGAGACGCACCTGATCGATCTTCTTCGCAAAGGCTCCGCGCGCCCTGTCATTGCTGGCAAAGCGCGCGATACCGCGCTCGGTGTTCTCAAGCGCGTCGAAACACAGCGCACGCAATCGCGAGTCGCCGGAAAGTGCGCTCCAGTCCGCCGTGAAATTCAGGTGCACATGATGCGAATAAGCGAGGTGGGCCGCTTCGTCCTCGGCAGCGCTCTGCATATCCGAGAGCGAGATGTTGCCGAGCGACGGGGGCAGGGAGTCGCCCGTGCGTTCCGCAGGCACCCCGCCGGGCTGCGTGTCGGTGTAGAGCGTCATGCCACCCCAACCCGCGACGCGAAGCACGACCGCGCCGGAATCGAATTTCAGAACCTTGCCGCCCAGCGAGGCGCGGTCGGGGTAAAGAACGTAGATCTCCGGATCTCCGGAAAAGCGAATGATGTATTTGTCGCTGTAGCGGTCGAGCGTGAATACGCTGTTGCCCGCGCTATAGGTTCCAGGATCGACGTCGCCGACGCGCTCACGGTTGAGACGTGCGTTCATCTCGTCCTGCGCATGGGCCACGCCGCAGAACAAGACGCACAACAACAGAGCGGTCCCAATCCTGGGCATCGCGTGCATTGATCTCGTGGCCCCGCTCGCCTGCGCCCCGCAGACATCACAGCACGAGAGTGCTTAAGGAATGGGGCGATATTATGCCCGCGCGATTTCCCTAAATATTGTCGAAATTGCCGCCCCGACCCTTCCCGGCGGCGAAGCGCGCCGCACCCTGCTGGGTTTCGCCGGACGCGAGTGTCCGGCTGCCATGGACGAACTCGTTCACCAGCGCATCGGAGAGGCTGCGGCCGAATTGTTCGTACACGGAATGTCTATCCTCGCGCATGCAGGTTTGCGGCATGCGCGCGATATCGGTAGCGAGTTTCTCGGCCTCCGCACGGCTTTCGCCGATCGGCACAACGCGGTTGGCAAGCCCGAACGACAACGCTTCAGCCGCTCCCACGGCACGGCCGGTGAGGATCATATCGAGGGCGCGCGACTGTCCGATCAGCCGCGGCAATCGCACCGTACCGCCGTCGATCAGCGGCACGCCCCAGCGGCGGCAGAACACGCCGAACGTCGCGCCTTCCTCCATCACGCGCAGATCGCACCAGCACGCGAGTTCGAGACCGCCAGCCACGGCGTATCCCGACACCGCCGCGATCACAGGCTTGGACAGCATCAGCCGCGTGGGGCCCATCGGAGCCGCGCCGTCGAGCGAGGCGCCCGTCGGCTCCTGCAACCGGTTGCCACGGCTTGTCGCGACGCCTTTCAGATCGGCGCCGGAGCAGAAATGTCCACCATCGCCCCACAACACGGCGACCCTCACGTCTTCGTCATGTTCGAAGGCGAGGAAAGCCTCCACCAAGGCGTCGGCGGTAGGGCGGTCGATAGCGTTGCGCGCTTCGGGGCGATTTATGATGACCGTCGTAACGGCATCTTTGCGCTCGACACGCACGGCGTTGGTACTACTCATGTTCTGTCTCGCGGAGGCGGATTTCGATCATCATCATTTGTTACATATTCGCGCCCAAAATGCTTGGCATGGCGGGTGAATCTGACTAAACCGGCGCCATTCAAAAACCCCTCGCGAAGGGCGCTCCCGTGGCCACCAGTCTCGACACTTTCAAATCCCGCCGCACGATGACGGTGGGCGGAAAAACCTATGCCTATTTCAGCCTGACGGCGGCTGAGAAGAACGGGCTCAAGGGCATCTCGCGATTGCCTTATTCGCTGAAAGTGCTGCTGGAGAATTTGCTGCGCTTTGAAGACGGGAAGACCGTCACCGCCGACGACATCCGCGCCGTCGCGAGCTGGTTGAAGAACAGGACATCGGACCGCGAGATCGCGTTCCGACCCGCGCGCGTGCTGATGCAGGATCTGACCGGCGTTCCCGCCGTCGTCGATCTCGCCGCGATGCGCGATGCGATGAAGAACCTCGGCGGCGATCCGGAGAAGATCAATCCGCTCGCCGAAGTCGATCTCGTCATCGACCACTCGGTGATGGTCGACAATTTCGGCCACAAGGATTCGTTCAAGAAGAACGTCGGCATCGAATACGAACGCAATATGGAGCGCTATCAGTTCCTGCGCTGGGGCCAGCAGGCCTTCGCGAATTTCCGTGTCGTGCCGCCGGGGACCGGCATCTGCCACCAGGTCAATCTCGAATACCTCGCGCAGACGGTGTGGACGCGCAAAGCCAAGGACGCGAAGGGCAAAGCCGTCGAGATGGCGTTTCCGGATACGCTTGTCGGTACCGACAGCCATACGACAATGGTCAACGGACTGTCGGTGCTTGGTTGGGGCGTCGGCGGCATCGAGGCGGAAGCCGCAATGCTTGGCCAGCCGATTTCCATGCTCATCCCGGAAGTCATCGGCTTCCGTCTGACCGGCAAGCTACGCGAGGGCGTGACCGCGACCGACCTTGTGCTCACCGTGACGCAGATGCTGCGCAAGAAAGGCGTGGTCGGAAAGTTCGTGGAGTTCTACGGGCCCGGTCTTGATGAGATGGCGCTGGAAGATCGCGCCACCATCGCGAACATGGCGCCGGAATATGGCGCGACCTGCGGCTTCTTCCCGATCGACGGCGAAACCGTGCGGTATCTCAAGGACACGGCGCGCAAGCCCGCACGCGTCTCGCTGGTCGAGAAATACGCCAAGGCGCAGGGCATGTATCGCACCGCCAAGAGCGAGGAGCCGGTCTTCACCGACACGCTTTCGCTCGACATGAATACGGTCGAGCCGTCGCTCGCCGGTCCCGCACGTCCGCAGGATCGCGTGCCGCTGGCCGATGCCGCGCACAAATTCGCCGAAGCGCTGATCAACACCTACAAAAAGGAAGCCGACGCCAACAAGCGCGCGAAGATCGAAGGATCGGAGCATACGATCGGTCACGGCGATGTCGTGATCGCGGCGATCACGTCCTGCACCAATACTTCGAACCCAAGTGTGATGATCGGCGCGGGGCTGGTCGCGCGCAACGCGGTCAAGCGCGGATTGAAAGTGCGCCCGTGGGTGAAGACCTCACTCGCGCCGGGCAGTCAGGTGGTCACCGACTATCTTGCGAAGGCGGGGCTTGACGCGCCGCTGAGCAAGCTCGGTTTCAATCTTGTCGGCTATGGCTGCACGACCTGTATCGGTAACTCCGGTCCGCTGCCCGAACCCGTCGCCGATGCGATCACGAGCGGCGATCTCGTCACCGCCGCGGTTCTTTCCGGAAACCGCAACTTCGAAGGCCGCGTCCATCCGCAGGTCCGCGCGAACTATCTTGCCTCGCCGATGCTGGTGGTGGCGTATGCGCTCGCGGGTTCGATCAACATCGATCTCACCAAAGAGCCGGTCGGCTACGACAAGGACAATGAGCCTGTCTATCTGAAAGAGATCTGGCCGAGTCCCAAGGAAATCTCGGATACGATCCGCAAGGCGGTGAAGGCGTCGAGCTTTCGCACGCGCTATGGCGACGTGTTCGAAGGCACGTCGAACTGGAAGAAGGTGAAGGCGCCCAAGGGCCAGACCTATACCTGGGACATCGGCTCGACCTATGTCCGCAACCCGCCATATTTCGAAGGCATGACATTGCAGCCGAAGCAGGTCGCGGAAATCCAGGGCGCGCGCATCCTCGCGCTGTTCGGGGACTCCATCACCACCGACCACATCTCGCCCGCGGGTTCGATCAAGGCGACGTCGCCGGCCGGTCTCTATCTGCAGGAACGCCAGATCCGTCAGCAGGATTTCAATTCCTATGGCGCGCGGCGCGGCAATCATGAAGTCATGATGCGCGGCACCTTCGCCAACATTCGCATCAAGAACGAGATGATGAACGGCGCCGAAGGCGGCAACACGATCTACTACTCGGAGAACGCGCCTTCGGGCGAGACGATGTCGATCTTCGACGCCGCGATGCGTTACGAGAAGGACGGCATGCAGACCGTCATCATCGGCGGCAAGGAATACGGCACCGGCTCGTCGCGCGACTGGGCGGCAAAAGGCCCGAAACTGCTCGGCGTCCGTGCGGTGATCACCGAGAGCTTCGAGCGCATCCATCGCTCGAACCTGATCGGCATGGGTGTCGCGCCGTTCGCGTTCGCCGATGGCAAGACGCGCCGCGACTATCACTTCACCGGTCGCGAGGCGATCGACATTCCGGGTCTCTCCGGCAAGATCACCCCGCGGATGAAGGTGACGGCGACGATCCACTATCCGGACGGCACGACCGCGCCGATGCCGCTCGTGTTGATGATCATGACGGCGGACGAGGTCGCCTATTTCACCAATGGCGGTATATTGCCTTACGTTCTGAGAAATCTGATTGCCGCTTAAGGAAGCAGCCCTTTCCGCCGGAAAAGTGGGACCGAAATGCCCGCGCTTCAAGGCGAAGTGACTGGAGGCTGGGTGGGAGCTTGCCTATGCTCTGGCTTATGAAAGTGGCTCTCAAGGCGGCCGCCGGCGGTTTCGCGGCGGCGCTGGTTCTTTGCGGCATTTCGGCGATGGCTGGCCCGTCCAAGCGGCCCGTGGTTGTGGAATTGTACACGAGCCAGGGGTGCGCCTCCTGCGTGCCCGCGGATGCACTGCTCGCGCGGTTGGCCAAGCGCGGCGATGTCGTGCCGATGAGCCTGTCTGTTACCTATTGGGACATGCTGGGCTGGAAGGACACGCTGGCCAGCGAGACGAACACGCGCCGTCAAAAATCCTATGCAGCTGCGATGGGCCATGGCGCCGTCTATACGCCGCAGATCATCGTCGATGGCGTGAGCGATGTGGTTGGCTCGCGCGAGCAGGCTGTCGAGGCGGCGATCGACGCGCATGTCCGCGACGACGATGCTGAGTCCGTTCCCGTGACACTCAACGAGACCCCGCAGTCATTGCACATCGCGATCGGCGCTGTCGCGGATCGGAGCCTGAAAGTGCCGGCGACGGTCTGGATGTTCCACCTTCGCGGCCAGGCGACTGTCTCCATTGGCGCTGGCGAAAACGTTGGCCACACCATGACCTATCACAATGTCGTCGGCGATCTGCGGGCGGTCGGTCAGTGGAAAGGCGAGCCGCTGAGTATCGATCTGCCGCGCTCCGCGATGGAGGGATTGCCGCACGACAGCCTTGTGGTCGTGGTCCAGGGCGGTGGCGGCTATGGCAATGTCATGGGTGCTGCGATGCTCAACCATCCGGCTTTCGCGCCCTCGCTGTAGCGACTCACGCGCGCGGGGGGCATACTGGCGCGCGTCATGGCGTTGTTTTTCGATTCGGAATGGTTCGATGCGCGTCTCGCAACATGCGGACTGAAGCGTGGCGATCTCGGTCTTGCACTGGGCTTGAGTGAAAATGAAATCGGCGAAGTGTGGAAGGATCAGCGCGAGATCAATGCCGGGCAAGTGCGCGTGATGGCCGCGCTGCTGGGCGTCACACCGCAGGTGATCGCGACACATGCTGGTATCTCCACGCCCGCGCCACGCGATGAGTTGACGGAGCATCGTCTCGCGCGGATTGAGCGGGATCTGCAGGAAATCAAGGCCCTGCTTGGCGAATTGCGGGAGCGGCGATGATCGCCCTGGCTGCCATGCTCTCTGCCGCCGCCATCGCGGGCTGGCTTTCCGTTGCGGACTCGTCGTGGGACGTGCGTGCTTATGTGCGCTTCGCTTGTGTGCTTTATGCCGCGCTGGCGGTCGCAGGTGTGAGCGGGCCGCCGCTTGCGCTTTCCGTCACGCTGATTGTTTGCGCGTGCGCGCCGGCGTGTCTCGCCTTTGCCGTGCGTTTTGCGCTTCGCGGCTCCGTTGCGCCGCTTTTGATTGCTTCCGTGCTAGGTGCAGTCAGCGTCGCCGGAATCATGGCCGCCGCGACCGGCATCGCGGTGCTCGCTTTTGCGCCATTGCTTTTCTCGGCCCTCGCAATGATCGCGATGAGTTTGCGCCGCATCGGTGATCGGCGCGCGCAGGCCATTCAGGCAATCGCCGCGGCGTGCGCATTGCTTGCCGGCGCATCGGCCTTCGCGGCCGGCGGTGTAAGAGCAGAACCGGCGCTGTTCCTGTTTTCGGCGGCTGGGTTGCTGGGTTTTGCTCTGGCGCTGGCGCCGCGATCACACCCTATCGTCGAACAGGAACGGGCGACCGGTCTGCGCGCCGTGTCGATACGCGCGCCGCGCTGAGGTCGCGGCATCCTCGTGCACATTCAGGGCCTGTGCGATCACCTGCGCAGCGAAAGGCGATGCCAGAACCGGGCCGTTCCACGGCGAGACGTGGCCGGCTGTATCAAAGTGAGACATGTCGCGCTGCGACGGTTTTGTGTCGTGCTGTGGCCGAACTTGAGCCGAAGAGCGTTCTTCATCACGATCGTTGCCGGGTTTGCTGGATTTTTCGAGACGCAGCACACGCGCCGGCGCCGTCCATCCGACGCCTTTCTTCCCTGCCTCGCGAGTGTCGGCCACGCTCATAATAAGTTCTTAAGGCAAAGCGCGCGCCGCGAGGGTTCGTTCCTGCGTTTGTTTCAAAAGTTTCTAGTTTTTTAAGTGGCGGCCCGCATCATCCAGCCAAAGGCCGGAAAACCGGCCAGGGATGGTGGATGGTGCTAGGTCAGTCGGTGCAGAACGAGCCTGCCGACAGCGTCGCTGCGCTGCGCGCAGTCAACGACGCTGAGCGCCTCAACCTTGCGATTTCGGGCGCCGGTCTTGTGACGTTTTCGTGGACGATCGCGGACGATGTCATCGTCTGGGACGGCGCGCGTCAGATCCTTCCCAATCAGATCGGCACGGACAGCATCAATCGCGGCCGCACGCTGCTCAGCTTTGCCACGGCGGAGAGCCGGAGCAAAATCAACACGATCATCAACGTGCGTTCTCACGAGCAAACGCCTTTCGATTTCGATTGCGAGTTCGTGGCCGCGATGGGCTCGGTCTGGTTCACCATTGTGGGCACGCGTATTCCCACCGTGACAGGTACTGCTGAGCGGCTGACCGGCGTGGTCCGCGAGATCACGGAAAGAAAGCGCGAGGTGCAGCGCCTCAGCTATCTCGCGACGCGTGATGAACTCACCGGGCAGCTGAACCGCAACGCGTTGCGGATGGAGTTGGCGCAGGCCATCGATACCGCGAAGGCGCAGGAACGCCATTGCGCGTTTCTTGTGGCCTCGATCGACCGCCTTGCGATGATCAACGACAATTACGGCTTCGACGCCGCGGACGAGGTGATCGTGGCGGCCGGCGAGCGTCTGGCGCGCACATTGCGCTCCACCGACGTGATCGGCCGCACCGCAGGAAACAAATTCGGTGTCATCCTGCGCGACTGCAGCGAGCGCGAACTCTCTCTCGTCGCCGATCGCCTTCGCGCCGCGGTCCGCGACCGCACCATCGATACGCGTTCCGGCATGGTATCAGCGACCTGCTCCGTGGGCGCCGTCCTTCTGCCGCAAGGTGCATCGTCAAGTCAGGAAGCGATGCTGCGCGCTGAGGAAACGCTGATGCGCGCGCGCGCCGGCGGGCGCGACGGCTTCGAGATCTACGCGGCGTCGCCACAGCTCGAGACTGCGCGCCTGCGTTTGATGGGGATCGGCGACGAGGTCGTGGCGGCGTTGAAGGACGACCGGCTCATCTTCGCCTATCAGCCGATCATCGACGCCAAAACGCGTCTGGCCACGCATCACGAATGCCTGCTCAGGATGCGCACGCCGGACGGGTCCATCCTGTCCGCAGGGCATTTCATTCCCGCCGCTGAGCAGCTTGGGCTGGTGCGTCTGGTGGACCGTCGCGCGCTGGAGATGACGGTGGCACAGCTGCACGAGCATCAGCACGTCGTTCTCGGCGTCAACGTGTCGGGCACGACGGCGAGCGATCCTGCGTGGCTCAAATCCTTCATCGACTATGTGCGCGCCAACGCCGCCGTCGCCAAACGCATGATCGTGGAACTGACCGAAACCGCGGCGCTGCATCATTTCGAAGAGAACGCGAATTTCGTCAGCCAGCTGCGCGAACTCGGATGCCGGGTGGCCATCGACGATTTTGGCGCCGGCTATACCTCGTTCCGGAATCTGCAGATGCTGCATGTCGATATGGTCAAGATCGACGGCACCTACGTGCAGGGGCTTGTGACCTCGCCGGACAACCAGATCTTCGTGCGCACGCTGGTCGATCTCGCGAAGAACTTCAATCTGAAGACAGTGGCAGAATGGGTCGGCTCGGCGGAAGAAGCAGCGCTGCTGGAAAGCTTCGGCGTCGATTACTTCCAGGGCTTCCACTTCGGCCAGCCGGATTTGGCGCCAGAATGGGCGAAGGGCTGACGCCTATTTCCGCTGGCTCAGCTCGGCGAGCTGGCGGCGCATCTCTTCGATCTCGTTCTTGAGCTCGCTGATGTCTTCCGCAGGCTTGGCTTTCACTTCACCGGAGCCATTGGATGTTTTCGGCTCCTCGGCGCGCGGCTTGGGCGCGAAGGGCGAGAACATCTGCATCGCGCGTTCGAACATCGCGAGGTTCTGGCGCGTCATGTTCTCGATGACCTGGCTACCGCCCCCGAACGCTTCGGCGATGCGGTTGCGCATCGCTTCCTGGTTCTTGGTGAAGCTGTCCATCGACATGTCGAGATAGCCGGGCACGAAACCCTGCAGACTGTCGCCATAGAAGCGGATGAGCTGGCGCAGGAACTTGATCGGCAGAAGCGACTGACCCTTGGCTTCTTCCTCGAAGATGATCTGGGTCAGCACGGAACGCGTGATATCCTCGCCGGTGCGCGCATCGCGCACTTCGAACTCCGTGCCCTCCTTGACCATCTCGCAGAGATGATCGAGCGTCACATAGGTCGAGGTCTGCGTGTTGTAGAGCCGCCGGTTCGCATATTTCTTGATGACGACCGGATCGGCCTTGCCCTTGTCTTCCACCGCGCGTCCAAACCGTTGAATTGTTGAGCGTTTCGCGCCTTCTCACCGGGCGCTACGGAAACCAACAGAAGCATCACATTTCCCAGACTGTCCAGTGTTTTTACGCGGTTGCGGCAAAGTCGTATTCGCCGTAAGGGATTTAATGGCCTGATTTTGCTGGTATAAATTCTCCCGTTTACCGTTGCTCGCATTCGCGGCAGTTTGCACGCGCAAGCAACATCGCGACTGCAAAAGAGGTTTCCATGGAAGATGTCGTCATCGTGTCCGCCGCCCGCACGCCGGTCGGTTCCTTCAACGGGTCTTTCGCGAATGTGGCCGCGCACGATCTCGGCAAGACCGCGATCCAGGCGGCGCTCGCCCGCGCGCATGTCGAGGGCAAGGATGTTTCCGAAACGATCATGGGCCAGATCCTGACCGCGGCGCAGGGGCAGAACCCGGCGCGCCAGGCATCGGTGAATGCCGGTATCCCGTACGACACGCCTGCCTGGATCGTGAACCAGCTTTGCGGTTCCGGCCTGCGCGCGGTCGCGCTCGGCTATCAGGCGATCCTGAACGGCGATGCGACGGTGGTCGTTGCGGGCGGGCAGGAATCGATGAGCCAGGCGCCGCATGCCGCATATCTGCGCGCCGGACAAAAAATGGGCGCTCTCGAGTTCACCGACACGATGCTGAAGGACGGGCTGATCGACGCCTTTCACGGCTATCACATGGGCGTCACGGCGGAGAACGTCGCGCAGCGGTGGCAGATCACGCGTGAGATGCAGGACACATTCGCGGTCGCTTCGCAGAACAAAGCGGAAGCCGCGCGCAAATCCGGCCGCTTCAAGGACGAGATCGCGCCGGTGACGATCAAGGGCCGCAAGGGCGACACGGTCGTCGATACCGACGAGTTCATCCGCGACGGCGTCACGCTGGAAGGCATTCAGGGTTTGAAGCCGGCCTTTGACAAGAGCGGCACGGTCACCGCCGCAAACGCATCCGGCATCAATGACGGCGCGGCGGCCGTCGTGCTGATGACGGCGAAAGACGCGCAGGCGCGTGGACTGAAACCGCTGGCGCGCATCGCGTCATGGGCGACGGTCGGCGTCGATCCGGCGGTGATGGGCTCGGGTCCGATCCCTGCCTCGAAGAAGGCATTGGAGCGTGCGGGCTGGAAGGCCTCCGATCTCGATCTTATCGAAGCCAACGAAGCCTTCGCGGCACAGGCTTGCGCGGTCAACAAGGACATGGGCTGGGATACGGCAAAAGTGAACGTCAATGGCGGCGCGATCGCCATCGGTCATCCAATCGGTGCGTCGGGTGCGCGTGTACTGACGACCTTGCTCTACGAGATGGGCAAGCGCGACGCGCATAAAGGTCTTGCAACGCTCTGTATAGGCGGCGGTATGGGTATCGCCATGTGCGTGGAGCGGTAGCGCAACGCACCGGACAGGGGTGGGCATGGAGCGGCAGGCTGGCTTATTGCTGGCGACCGTCTTTCACTGCAAAACCTGAAAAGATCGCGGCATCAAATCGCCTGCGCTAGATGCAATTGCACGATGCCCGCCATTTTCTGGACCGTAATCTCTCTTCTAAATTGGGAGAGCGAGATGCGATTCACTCTGGGCGGTCTGAAACTGGCGGCATCGGCAATTACCGTGGTGTGCGTTGCGAGCGCTGTGACGGCGCAGGCGGCGGTGACGGAAGCGCCGATCTTCACGTTTCCGTCGGGCGCTGGCGGTATTGCGGCGGATGGCGCGGAAGCTGACGGAGATTTCGTCGTTTCCGGCGGCCTGTTCTATGGCATAGCGCTCGAGGGTGGAAAGTCCGCGCTCGGCTGTTCGTCGGGGTGCGGTACCGCGTTTTCCGTCTCGCCGGGCGGCACGTTCAACCTGCTCCATGTCTTCGGCGCCAAGGGCAAGGACGGTTTGATGCCGTCCGCCGGCATGATTTTGGACAAGAAAACCTTCTATGGAGTCACCGAGTTCGGCGGCAACGTGAATTGCGGCGCGGGCAGCGGCAATGGCTGCGGCACCGTCTTCTCGATGACCGCCGGTGGCAAGGAGAAGGTCATCTACGCCTTCAATGGCGAAGAGAATGACGGCACGGACGGTATCGAGCCTTCGAGTCCGCTTCTGGATGTCGATGGCACCTTATACGGCGTGACGGCGCCGGGCGGTTCGGGCTGTGACACAGCCGGCTGCGGCACCTTTTTCTCCATCGCGCCCGATGGCACGGAAAAAGTGCTCTACACATTCAAGGGTGGCTTCGACGGCGCCAATCCCTCCGGTCATCTCATACAGGTTGGGAAGCTGATCTACGGAGAAACGCTGACCGGCGGCGGCTCCGGCTGCAATGGCGAAGGATGCGGGACCGTCTTTTCGATCTCCACTAACGGTGCCGAAAATGTCGTCTACGGCTTCCAGGGTGGCAAGGATGGCGAAACGCCCAATCGCGGATTGCTGCAGGTCGGAAAGGTGATGTACGGAACGACATTCAATGGCGGCGGTTCCGGATGCACCGGAAATATTGGCTGCGGCACGATCTTCTCGTTGACCACAAAAGGGAAGGAGACGGTTCTTCATTCCTTTGTCGGTACTGATGGCGCACATCCCCGCGCCGGCCTGCTCAACGCAAGCGGGACGCTCTACAGCACTACGGAGTTCGGCGGGCTCTTGTCCAGTTGCAACAAGACCGGCTGCGGCTCCGTTTATTCCATCCAACCCGATGGTTCGAGGTTCGCGACGATCTACAATTTTGCGGGCGGCACCGATGGCTGTTTCCCGACCGGGTTGCTCACCAATCTGTCAGGGGCTTTCTACGGCTCCACCGCACAATGCGGCGACGCCAGCGCGAATGCCGGCACGATCTTCAAACTGACGGTGAATTGAACGGCAGCCACTTTCCGCCGCTTGGAGACCAAGGATCAAAGCAAGCGGTCGCCCGGCGCTTTGACATAGTGCCGCCAGACATAGCCCCACGGCACGATCACGAGGAAGATCGCGACCAGCGAGCAAGGAAAGAGGTTGTCTGTAATGTCCTGGTTCGCGGTGCCGTCGCGCCATGCGGGATAGGCGATGGTGGTGAGCCAGATGATTTTCCACGCCATCTCCCAGAAGATGAGCGGCAGCATCTTCAAAGGGTAGCGCAACCCGATCACGGCCAGAACCACCATGGCCAGCAGCATCGAGTCCATGACGCCGTGATCGAAGGCCCACGGTTTGTGGTGCAGGAAAGCCGGCACGATGATCGAGCCCATGCCGCCGGCCATGAGGGCGTAACCGGCGCGCAGGAGGTATAGCCGCAACAGCGCGACATCATCGGCCGGGCGGGAGACGGCGGCCGTGATTGCAGGCATCACTCGACCTCCCTCAGGATTTTCTCGACGCTTGCCACGCGCGTCTTGAGCTCCGCGAGTTCGCTCTGGATCGCAGACAGCGTCGCGGCGTTGCCCGATTGCGCGGTGACGGCGTCTGCCGCGAGCTTGCGATAGGCCTCCAGCGTCTGCGTCTGTACGTCCGCTGCCTTGGCAGCGGCCCAGTATTTGAGTCCAAAGATCGCGAGGGGGGTGCCGGACAAGACCCCCAGGGTGATGAAATAAACGATTGTTGTCATGGTTTTTCCTTTCACTTGGAATCGGCGAGTGACTTGGCGGCTTGTGCGATGGCCGCGGGCGTGAGTTCGAAGTGGAACTTCGTCACTTCGAAATAGTTGAGCGCCTTGCCGTCGCTGGAAAGTTCCAGCTGCGACGTGACGAGTCCGGCCTCTTCGAGTTTCTGCAAATGCAGATGGAGCAGGGGCCGGCTGATGCCGACCTCGCGCGCAAGCTGGCTGACATAATTGCGCCCGCCCTTCGTCAGTGCCGCCACGATCCGCATACGGTGCGGATTGGCGAGCGCCGACAAGGCGGCAAGCAACTGGTCTCCGGTAAGTGCCAACAGACAGCTCCATCAGACATATGTAAGAAAAAACTTACACATGAAAGACAGAATTTCAAGAGGCCTGATGCGAAATTTCTGCCACGGAGGAGATGTCTTCTAGAAAACGCCCGGAATCAGCCGGTAGCGCACGCCTTGCGAGAAACTCTGGTAGAGTGGATCGCGGATCAGGACACGTTCTTCGCGAAGCAGGCGGACAATCTGCAGACAGAAGGCCAGTCCGTAAAGGATCGTGTTCAGGACAGACGGCATCAGCAGCAGAAAGCCGACATGAGTCATCGTGTAGCCCAGATACATGGGATGGCGCACAAACCGATAAGGCCCCGTGCTTTCCACGCCGCGATTGGCGGCCACGATCCCGAAGCTGCGGCCAAGGCTCACCTTGGCCGCGATCTGTATACATAGTCCCAGCATGATGATCGCGTCGCAGGCCGGCATTGGAAGCAGCGGAGCGCCTGTTGCGTTCGGGATGATCATCAACGGGATGGTGGAGCCGATGATCGCCACGCTCCAGTCGAACGGATCGCGTGAGACCCGCGTGCTGAAACGCCGGACCACAAGGAAGAACAGGGGAATGCTTTCGGACATAACCAGCAAGATGCTGCCGATATTCAGCGACTGGACCGTCAAGTGCAGAAGCCGGACAACAAACTGTCCGTAGACCGCGAGGATCAACAGCCGTTCCCCGATATCCAGAACCAGTGCTGTTCGCGGAAAGGAATTTTGCGGCGATGGCTCGTCGGCTACCAGCGGTATGGGCTCTGCGTTTTTCATGCGGACTCGGCGTGTTTTCCCCAAGCCAACCTAAGCGCCAATGATTTCCTTTGATTTAAGAGCCGAAGCGGCGCTTGAGTTCGGGATCGGGGAACAAAATGATGGGACTTGCCCACGACAGCCGATCCTGTGTGTTATACGAAAATAAACCATACCGGACGGGGAACGGCCGGGTTTCAGGGAGAGTACAATGGCACGGGTAGCGATCGTCACCGGCGGAACACGCGGCATCGGCGAGGCGATTTCAGTGGGATTGAAGAACGCCGGTTACAAGGTCGCGGCGAATTACATGGGCAATGACGAGCGCGCCAAGGCGTTCTCCGAGCGGACGGGTATCGCGGTCTACAAGTGGGACGTCGCCGATTTCGATGCCTGTCAGGCCGGTGTGAAGAAAGTCGAGGCAGATCTCGGTCCCGTAGACGTGATCGTCAACAACGCCGGCATCACGCGCGATGGCACGATGAAGAAGATGGCGCGCCACGGCTGGGACGATGTGCTCGATACCAATCTGGGCGGCTGCTTCAACATGTGCAAAGCGGCCTGGGACGGGATGCTGAGCCGCAGCTTCGGGCGTGTGGTGAATATCGGCTCGATTAACGGGCAGGCGGGGCAGTATGGCCAGGTGAATTACGCAGCGGCGAAGTCGGGCATCCATGGTTTCACCAAGGCACTCGCCCAGGAAGGCGCGCCCAAAGGCATCACCGTGAACGCGATCGCGCCCGGCTATATCGACACCGACATGGTCGCGGCCGTTCCGCCAGAGGTTTTGGATAAGATCAAGTCGCGAATTCCGGTTGGGCGTCTCGGCAAGGCTGAAGAGATCGCGCGTGGTGTGCTGTTCCTCGTCGCCGACGACGCCGGTTTTGTCACCGGCTCGACCATGTCGATCAACGGCGGGCAGCATATGTATTGAATCTCGCGTCCTCATGCTTCGACAAGCTCAGCATGAGGGGTTATTCAAATTCCCTCACCCTGAGCTTGTCGATGGGTGGGGGAGCGCGGCCGTCAATGTCCTTGATCCTTTCCATTGAGAAGCTCACCGCCATCCGCGGCGGGCGGGTGCTGTTTCGCGATTTGAGCTTTCGCGTCGAGGCGGGGCAGGCGCTCTGCATCGAAGGCGCGAATGGTGTTGGCAAGACCTCATTGTTGCGGATGCTTGCCGGGTTTCTCGCGCCCGCGGCAGGAACGGTTCGCCTTGGCGACATCGAAGAGGCTGAGGAGCGTGGCAAGCTCGTCGGCTGGCTCGGGCATCAGGATGCTGTCAAAGCGCAAATGACCGTGCGCGAGACGCTGGCATTCTTTGCGCAGCTTTACCGCGGTGAGGGTGACATCGATGAAGCGATGGAAGTTGTCGGCCTTTCGCGCCTCGCCGACCTGCCGGGACAATATCTTTCGGCTGGACAGAAAAAGCGTGTCGCGCTGGCGCGGCTGAAATTGTGCGGTCGTCCGCTGTGGCTGATGGATGAGCCATTGGCATCACTCGATATCAAAGGAAAAAAGATCGCTGCCGATCTTATCGCGGCGCATTGCGCAAGTGGCGGCATCGCGATTGTTGCGACACATGAACCACTTGGTATTGCTTGCGAGAGGCTGGTGCTGTGAGCGCGCTGCTTCTTCGCGACATAAGGCTGGCGACGCGCGCGGGCGGAAGCGCGATGCTGGCGCTTGCGTTCTTCGCCGCTGTAGCGACCTTGGTGCCCCTTGGTGTGGGCGCCGATCTGAAATTGCTCGCGCGGATCGCGGGCGGTGTGCTATGGGTCGCGGCCGTACTCGCAGCGTTGCTCGCCCTGGATCGCCTATTTCAGGCCGATTTCGAGGACCGCTCGCTGGATGTGATCGCGCTGTCGCCGCTCTCACTGGAAATGACGAGCTTCGCGAAGATCTCTGCCCATTGGCTGACAACCGGGCTGCCGCTCACGCTGTTGTCGCCGTTGCTGGCGGTGCTGTTCGGGCTGCCGGAAAACGCGACGCTCGCGCTGTTCGCTTCGCTCCTGATCGGCACTCCTGCGGTCAGCGCCATCGGTGCCATCGGCGCCGCACTTACGCTGTCGATCCGCCGCGGCGGTTTGATCCTGCCGCTGATCGTGTTGCCGTTGTTGTCACCCGCCGTGATCTTCGGAGCAGGCGCCGTGCTGGCCGCGCTTGACGGGCTGGGCAACGGTGCGCTGCCGCTACTCGCTGCTTTCTCGTTCTTTGCCTGCGTGCTTTCGCCCTTTGCCACCGCCGCAGCGGTCAGGCTCAATCTCGGAAGCTAGGTCACCATGCTCCGCTACGCCAACCCGACACGCTTTATGCAACTGAGCGGCACGCTTATGCCGTGGTTCGCGGGCGTGTCCATAGCGCTGCTCGCAACCGGGCTTTATCTCGGTTTCACCGCGCCGCCGGATTACCAGCAAGGTGATACGGTGCGCGTCATGTTCATCCATGTGCCCGCCGCATGGACGGCGATGATGGCGTACGGGTTGATGGCGGTTACGTCTCTGGTCGGGCTTGTCTGGCGGCATCCGTTGGCAGACGTGGCCGCGAAATCCGCCGCGCCGTTGGGAGCCGTTTTCACCGCGCTCGGCCTTATCACCGGCTCGCTCTGGGGGCGTCCAATGTGGGGGGCTTGGTGGGTGTGGGACGGAAGGCTGACCTCGTTTCTGCTGCTCCTGTTCCTCTATCTCGGCTACATCGCGCTTTGGAACGCGATCGAGGACGAGACGCGCGCGGCCCGGGCCGCCGCCATCCTGGCGCTGGTCGGTGCTGTCAATCTCCCGATTATCGAATTCTCCGTCGACTGGTGGACGACCTTGCATCAGGGCGAGAGCATCCTTCGCAGGGGCGGTCCGCTCATCTCGGCCGTGTTTCTCTGGCCTCTGTTTGTGATGGCATTGGGCTATACGTTCCTGTTCTTCACGCTTTGGATGGTGCGCATTCGTACCGAGATTCTCTCGCGCCGTGCCCGCAGCCTGATGCTCACAGGTGAGGCATGAGCGATTTCTGGGCGATGGGCGGTTATGCGGCCTATGTCTGGCCGGCCTACGGGATTTCTTTCATGGCACTCGCCGCGACGGCGTGGTGGACGGTGAGTACCTATCTCCGTGCGAAGGCCGTGCTCGCCGCTTTGGAAAGCAAGAAGCCGTGAAGCGCCTGATCTATGTTCTGCCCGCGCTCACGTTCCTCGTTCTGGCGGGCTTTCTGTTCCACAGCCTGATCCAGCCCGCACCGGACGTCCTGCCATCGGCTTTGATCGGCAAGTCCGCGCCGCTCCTGGAGATTCCAGCGCTCGATGCGGCGACACGGGGCTTTGGGCCGCGCGAGCTTGCGTCTGGTCATGTCACGGTCGTGAATGTCTTCGCGTCCTGGTGCGCGCCCTGCCACAGCGAAGCACCCGTGATCGCGACGCTCGCGAACCGCAAAGACTTCGCGCTGTTCGGTCTCGTCCAGAAAGACACGCCCGCCAAGATCCGAGATTTTTTTGCGGAGAGCGGCGGTAATCCGTTTCAGCGCGTCGCGCTCGACGCCGACGGGCGCGCGAGCATCGAATGGGGCGTTTATGGTGTGCCGGAAACGTTCGTGGTGGATGGCCGCGGCATCATCCGCGCGCGCATCGCCGGCGAGATCACCGAAGAAGTCCTGAACACGCAGCTCCTGCCGGCGATCAGGGCCGCTCGAGGCTGAATTTAAGACTTTGCAAACCATGATCTGCCAGGGTTTCCTCATGCAGATCAGTTCCGCCAATATTCTCATCGCCGCGCAGCAGGCCGCGAAACAGGCGCCTCAGGCCAAGCCCGCTGCGAAACCTTTCGCGGAGGCGCTGGCCGATCACGGCAAGGGCGACGGTTTTGCGCCGATCGATTTCAAGCAGACCGCGGCCACGCCACGCCCGGTAGCGGCACAGACGCCAGCGGTCCCGCCTGGCAGCCAGCTCGATATTCGTATCTAGGACAGGCGTTTAGGTCCGGCGCCGGCGGATCGGTTTGCGCATGGGTTTGGCGTGGCCGTTCATGGCATGCGCCTCAGCCGCGGTTGCGATCTGAGTGAGATAGCGGATCAGCTTCACGCGATCGGAGGCCTGCAACGTCTCCAGCAACTGACGTTCCGCGCGTTCTGCGGCGAGCCGTGCCGAACGCAGCGCCTTGCGTCCGTTCGCGGTGATGGCGACGGCGTTGGCGCGTTGATCCTCCTCCGTGCGTTCGCGTTCAAGCAGTCCCTTCTCCACCATGCGGCGCGCCATCTCGGCAAGCGTCGAACGGTCGATGCCGGTGATGTCGACAAGCGCGGTCTGGCTCGCGCCTTCATTATGCTCGAGCGCAGCGAGGACCGTGAACTGCTGAGGCGTGAGCTCGCGCACCCCGGCTTCCATTGCGTAGAGATCGCCGTAGAACTGATGGCACCGCCGGAAGAGACGGGACGGCGCCTGTGCGAGATCGAACCCCCCGTTCGGTCTGCGCTGAACTTTCATGAGACACCCCTGGTATGTTTCAAAACGACCGGCCAGCGTTTTTATCGCCAGCTCACTCTAACCTACCCGCGAGACGCCGGGTGTTCCCTCTTGGATACGCTCTCGCGCGAAGAACACTAGTAGCGTGCGTGGAGCGCGGCAAGTCTCTATCGCCATCGCGCATAGGAAGTCCATCGGTGTTTTCGAACTTTCGTTTCATGCGACGCTTGGGCACAATCCCGCGCGCATGAGGGACGATAACCGCACACACATTCCGCCGCCTGGGCCGCGCTTCGAGCGCCGCATACCGGACGGAGACACAATGGAAAGATATGTCTGCGGCGATTGTGGCCATATCTATTACAGCAATCCCAAGATCGTCGTGGGATCGGTTGTCTTGGACGATGGCAAGATTCTTCTGTGCCGCCGTGCGATCGAGCCACGCAAAGGCTTCTGGACACTGCCCGCCGGATTTCTGGAAGAACATGAGACGCCCGAAGACGGCGCAAGGCGAGAAGCAAAAGAAGAGGCGGAGTGCGAAATTGTTCTTGACGCGCTTCTGGCGGTCTATTCCGTGCCGCGCATTTCGCAAGTGCAACTCATGTATCGCGCGCGGTTGAAGACACCGGATTTTGCGCCGGGTACCGAAAGTCTGGAGGTCGCGTTTTTCGCGTGGGAAGATATTCCGTGGACGGAGCTTGCGTTCCCCAGCGTGGGATGGACGCTGAACCATTATAGCGAAACAAAAGATCAGGCGGTTTTCGCGCCGCGGACTAATCCGGCTGTTTAGCGGGGCTGTCTTTTTCTTCGATCTGATAGCGCATGATGAGCGGTGCTTGAGCCAGCATGAACAGGAACGTGAGAATCAGAGTGCCCGGAAACTTGAAATCGACCCAGATGTCCGTGGAATAGGTGCGCCGCACGAATTCGTTCGCGACCGCGAGAATGAGAAAGAATATTCCAAGCCGCAGCGTAAGGATTTTCCAGCCTCTTTCCGCCAGTTCGACGGCAAGCACCAGCACATATTTGATGAACAGCCGATCGAAGGCGAGCCCGCCCAAAAGGACGATCCCGAAGAACGTGTAGAAGATCGTCAGCTTCACCTTCAGAAATGTGTCGTCGTGGAGGTAAAGTGTGAGGCCGCCAAAAACCAAGACCAGCGCCGCCATCACAATGGATGTGGTCGTCAGCTTGCGCTCGATCACATAGGTTGTCGCAAGCGCCGCGAATACGGCGACAATCAAAACTTCCGTCGCCACATAGATGTTGAAGAACTTGCTCGCCGCGAAGAACAGCACGAGCGGACCGTAGTCCAGAAGAGCGCGGCGGAGCTGCGGGTTCATGAAGCGCCTGTCAGGACTTTCGCGAAATTCTCGGCGTCGAAGACTTGCAGATCGTCCTCGCCTTCGCCAACCCCGATGAAGTGAACCGGTAAACCAAACTTTGCCGCCAGCGCCACCAGGATGCCGCCCTTTGCCGTGCCGTCGAGCTTGGTCATGATGAGGCCGGTCAGTGCCGCGGCGTTCTTGAAGGCATCGACCTGCGCAATCGCGTTTTGTCCGGTCGTGGCATCCAGCACCAGTAGAACGGCGTGAGGTGCGGTCGGGTCGACCTTTTTGATGACGCGGATGATCTTTTCCAGCTCCGCCATTAGTCCGGCTTTGTTCTGCAGGCGGCCGGCGGTGTCGATCAGGAGGACATCGGCCTTTGCCGCCCGCGCTTTCTCCAAAGCATCGTAAGCGAGACCGGCCGCGTCGCCACCGGGAGCACCGGCCACGACCTCGGCGCCGATCCGCTCGCCCCAGATCTTGAGCTGCTCGATGGCCGCGGCGCGGAACGTGTCGCCTCCTGCAAACATCACCTTCAGGCGCTCGCGCGCGAAGCGCTTGCCGAGCTTTCCGATGGTCGTGGTCTTGCCGGTGCCGTTGACGCCCGCAACCAGGATCACGAAGGGCGATTTCGCTTTATCGATGATCAGCGGCTTCTGGACGGGCTTCAGAATCTTGCCGATCTCCGAGGCGAGCAAGCGCTTTAGGTCATAGTCTGAAATTGAGACGTCGAAACGATCCTTTGCCACCGCGCGCACGATCTGGTCGGCCTGTGCGGCGCCAAGATCGGCACGGATCAGCGCCTCTTCGAGTTCGGCGATGGAGCCGGCGTCCAGCTTCCGGTTCGTGAAGATGCCGGTAATGCTGTCGCTGAGCCCCGCGGTCGACCGCGATAGGCCTTCTTTCAGCCGCTCGAACAATGTGAGCGGGGGAGGGGCTTCGCCGAAATCTCTCATGCTGCGATCAGGTGATTGTCTTCGATGTGGGTGATGCGGACATCCGCGAATGTACCGGGTTCGTAACCCTCATGCTTCGAAAGGCCCAGCACGAGGGGCTTGGCAATCCCTTCACCCTGAGCTTGTCGAAGGGGGAGGGGACGCACCTTGACCGGCATGAAGCACGGCGTGCGGCCCAGCCCGGCCTTTTCCATCAGCAGGGTCTGCGTGGTGCCAACCAGCGCCGCGTTGCGTGCGGCAAGAGCGGCTTCACCCCTCGCGCGCAGGCGCGCGGCGCGTTCCTTGATAATTGCTCCGTTCAGCTGCGGCATACGCGCGGCAGGCGTGCCTCTACGTGCGCTATAAGGAAAGACGTGCAGGAAAGTCAGCCCCGCGTCGTCCACCAGCTTCAGGGAATTCTCGAACATCGCGTCGGTCTCGGTCGGGAAGCCCGCGATCAGGTCGGCGCCAAACGACGCATCAGGCCTGAGACGCCGCACCTCCTCGCAAAATGTAATCGTGTCCTTACGCGTATGGCGGCGTTTCATGCGCTTCAGGATCATGTCGTCACCGGACTGCGCCGAAAGATGGAAATGCGGCATCAGCCGCTCTTCTTTGGCAATCGCGTGCATGAGTTCCGGATCTGCCTCGATGGAATCGATGGAGGAGATGCGCAAACGCTTCACACCGGGAACGAGTTTCAAGATCTTTGAGACAAGCTGTCCAAGTGTCGGCTTGCCTGGCAGGTCCGCGCCATAAGCGGTGAGATCGACGCCGGTGAGAACGATCTCGGCAAAGCCCTTGTCCGTCAGGCGGCGTGCTTCCTCGACCACGGCTCCCATCGGCACGCTGCGCGAATTCCCACGGCCATAGGGAATGATGCAGAAGGTGCAGCGATGATCGCAGCCGTTCTGAACCTGCAGGAACGCGCGCGCGCGGCCGTCGAAACTGTCCACGAGCTGCGAGGCTGTCTCGCGCACAGAGATAATGTCGTTGACGCGCACGCGCTCTCCCAGGTCGAAATAAGAACGGGCATCGAGCTTCTCTTCATTGCCGAGCACGGCATCGATCTCGCCCATACTGGAATAGGTTTCAGGCTCGGTCTGCGCCGCGCAGCCTGTGACGATAATCTTCGCGGCCGGATTTTCGCGGCGCGCCTTGCGGATGGCCTGGCGTGACTGACGCACGGCTTCGGCGGTCACCGCGCAGGTATTAAAGATGATCGCGTCTTCCAGCCCCGCTTCGCCCGCGCGCGCCTTCACGGCCTCGGACTCATAGGCGTTAAGGCGGCAGCCGAACGTCACCACCTCGATCACGACGCGTAGGCTCCAAGATCGACATCGCCCTTGAACGACAATGTCGCCGGGCCGGTCATCAGAATGTGGCTGTCGCTTTCGCGCCATTCGATGGTGAGCGCGCCGCCGTCGAGCATCACTTCGACCTTGCGATCCGTCAGGCCACGGCGGTGTGCTGCGACGGCGGAGGCACAGGCGCCCGTACCGCAGGCGCTGGTGATGCCCGCGCCGCGTTCCCACACCCGCATGCGCAGATGCGAACGGTCCCTTACGGTGACGAATTCGGCGTTGACGCGCGCCGGAAACAGTTCATGCCGCTCGATCTTCGGGCCAAGCGTTGTGACGGGGACGGCATTGGCATCATCGACAAACAGCACGCAATGGGGATTGCCGACATTCACGCCAACACCGTCGTAACTCTTGCCATCGACCTCGAATACGACATGGTTCGTATCCATTGGGCGCAAGAGAGGAATATCCTTCCAGTCGAGATGTGGCGCACCGATGTCGACGGTCACAGTTCCCGCGCCGGTATCGAGGCAGAGAAGCTTTCCCCCCGGCGTGTCGATCGTTACGCGGTCGCGGTCCTTTTCTTTCATCAGCAGTCGCGCCACGCAGCGCGCGGCATTGCCGCAACTTTCCACTTCGCCGCCATCGGCATTGTAGATGCGCATGGCGGCGTCGAACCCGTTCCGGCCTTCGCCAATCACGATCACCTGATCGCAGCCAACGCCGAAGCGGCGGTCGGCCAGCGCTTTCGCGCTCGCGGCATCGAGCGCGATCCGCTCGCGTCGCGCGTCGAAGACGACGAAATCATTGCCCAAGCCATGCATTTTCAGGAAGGCCGTCATGGGCGCCTATATAGGCGGCCCATCCCGCCCCCGCCAGTGCGTTCACGAAGGCGCTATCCGCCTTCCGCACCCCCACTTTTCTATGGCAAGGAGTAAGGGACGGTGGAGAAACAGATATGCGTAAAATCGCTCTCGCTCTGGTATTTGCTGGGCTCACGGCTGCGGCGTTGGCAGCCGAGGTAAAGGACAGCGATCCCAACTATTGGCTGACCGACATCTGGGGTGCCAAGCAACTCGCCTGGGTGAAAGATCAGAACGCCAAGAGCGAGGGCATCCTAAAATCCGATCCCTATTACGCCGAGACGCGCGCCGCTCTTCTGAAATCGCTCGATATCAAGGATCGCATCCCCCTGGGCGGTATCGACCACGGCAACCTCTACAATTTCTGGCAGGACGCGGCGCATGTGCGTGGACTGTGGCGGCGCGTTGCGATGGTGGAATACCGAAAGGCCGATCCGAAATGGGAGGTCCTCCTCGATGTCGACAAGCTCGACGCCGATCAGCACAAGGACTGGGTTTTCCAGGGCGCCGAATGTACGCCGTCTGATGCGCGCTGTCTCGTGCGCCTGTCGCCGGGTGGCGGCGATGCGTCGGAAGTGCGCGAGTTCGATCCGAAGACGCACCAATTGCTCGCCGACGGCTTTACGCTGCCCCCCGCTAAGTCCGGCGCGGGCTACGTCGATGAGAACACGATCCTGTTCGCGACCGATTTCGGTCCGGGCACGCTGACCAAATCGTCGTATCCCCGCATCCTGAAGATGTGGAAGCGCGGGACGCCGCTCACGGACGCCAAGCAGGTGTTCGAAGTCGGCACCGATGACATCTCCGTGCGCGATGCCATCTATCACGGGCCCGGCGGCCTTACGAACAAGGACGCGACCGTTCTCATCGAGCGCGGTGTGACATTTTTCGAGAGCGAATATTTCTTCATGGCGGCTGACGGCACGACGACGAAGCTGCCGTTGCCGCTCGGCGCCGATCTCCACGGCATGACCAAGGGCAACCTGATCCTTACGCTCCGCGACGATTGGAAAGTCGGCGATGAAATCTATCCGCGCGGCGCGCTGCTCGCGTTCCCGCTCGCCGATTTCCTCCGCAACAAGAAGACGCCCAAGATCGTGACCCTATTCGCGCCGGACGAACATTCCACTGTTGATACCGTCTCGACCGGCCTTGATGCGGTCTTTGTCTCGATCAATCACGACGTTACCGGCAGCGTGCATGTCTACAGGCTTGGCAGGGCCGTAAGTGACACGGTTTTGCCACTGCCGAAAGGCGGCTCGACGACGGTGGTGAGTGCCGACGACTGGAGTTCCGAAGCGTTGTTCACCTATGAGAGCTTCCTGCAGCCGCCGACGTTGTATGAGGACACTGGCGACGGCCGCGTGACAGCGATCAAGTCGCAGGCGCCGTTGTTCGATGCGCAGAACATCGTCAGCGAACAGTTCTGGGCGACGTCGGCGGACGGCACCAAGGTGCCGTACTTCTTGATCCATCGCGCGGGCGACACGAAAAACGTGCCAACCATTCTCTATTCCTATGGCGGGTTCGAGCTTTCGCTGAATCCCTGGTACTGGAACGACGGCCACCGTCCGCTCGATGCGGGGCAGGTGTGGATATCGAAGGGCGGCGCGATCGCCGTCGCCAACATCCGCGGCGGCGGCGAGTTCGGCCCACGCTGGCATCAAGCGGCGCTGAAGGAACACCGCCAGCGCGCGTTCGACGATTTCGCATCGGTCGGCAAGGACCTCGAAGCGCGGGGGTTCACGACGCCAGCACATCTCGGCATCGTCGGCGCGTCGAACGGAGGTGTGCTCACCACCGTGACGATGACGCAGCAGCCTGAGATGCTGAACGCCGTCGTCTCCCAGCGTCCGCTCGTCGACATGCTGCGCTACACGCGCTTCGGCGCGGGTGCGTCGTGGGTGGCGGAATATGGCGATCCCGACAAGCCGGAAGACCGCGCATACATCGAGAAGTATTCGGCCTATCAGAACGTGAAGCCGGACGTGAAATATCCCGGCATCCTTTTCATCACCGAGACCAGCGACGACCGTGTCACGCCGATCTGGGCGCGCATGATGGCCGCGAAGATGGAAGCGCAGGGCCACGATGTGCTGTTCAACGAATCCTCCGAAGGCGGTCACGGCCCGGGCTCGACCAACGCGGCGCAGGCGGGTATGTGGGCGCTGAGCTATACGTATTTGAAACAGAGGTTGGGTCTGAAGTGACGCGTCCGGGGGGCATGCAACAATACTGGATATACGGCGCGGCCGCGGCGCTATTGGCGTTTCAGGCCACCGTGCTTCACGTCTTCGGTCAACCATTCTTCGCCACGAGCGGGCATTTGCTGTTATGGGTCAACGATCCGTTCAGTCCCGACATGTCGCAGCAGTTGGCCGACTGGTACAGCTTTTCGCATATCATCCATGGCTTCATCTTCTTCGGGCTGCTGCATCTCGCGGCGCCGCAACTGCCGTTCGGCGTGCGCCTGCTGATCGCGATGGGCATCGAGATCGGCTGGGAGATCACCGAGAACACACCGGCGACGATCGAGCATTATCGCCAGCAGGCGCTCGCCGCCGGCTATCGCGGCGACAGTATCCTCAATTCACTCTCCGATACGTTTATGATGTCGACCGGCTTCTTCGTTGCCTCGCGCTTGCGCGCGCGCACCGTGGTCGCCATCACACTCGCGTTCGAAATCTTCACGGCCTGCATGATCCGCGACAATCTAACCCTCAACGTGATCAACCTGTTTGCGCCAAGCGACTGGGCACCAATCCGCGCGATCCATGAGTGGCAGGCCGGGGCAGAGTAACAACGCATTCCACCTTCGGCCATGGCTGACTTGCCTGACCATGATGGAGAAGGGGGGTGTATGGTGCGGCAACTGGGAATATAACCACTTTGCATTTTGAGGCGATGCCGATGGCTATTTCTGATGAGGCGCTTCTCAGTTCATTTTCACGTGAACTTGATTGGTTGCGCGCTGATGCGAACATTGGATTGCCAAAGATAGCTACGATGGCAGTATTGATTTGGCAGGCAACGGCGTCGAAAGCGAGCTGGCCGCAGATAGAACGTATTTTATTATGGCGTAGCACGGACACACTGCTTCGCAAGCAAATTAGCCAATCGAAGAGCCTCGTCTTCTATTGGCAGAAAAATAGTTCACTGCCCGACTTCGCAACTGCAAATTCAATGGAAGCTGCACGAAAGGCTGTGCTGACTTGGCTCGCCCTTAAAGACGTAAACAGGGTCGAACAACTCCATGAGCTGCTCAACGGTGTTCCGAGAACCCAGCTCAACCAAGTCAGCAGAATATCGGCGCAAATTGCGGGAGCTCTTCGCAACGGTGAAACTGCAACTTCGAAAGAGTACCAATACACTCCTGCCGATTTCGCTTTTGGCATCGTGAATGCGCTAAGTTCTGATCAAGCTCAGAAGTTCTGTGAAGCAACGACAAGGGCCCTTTCTCAACGAAAAGATTGCTAAAATCTGGCCGCATTTCGAATCCTAAAGCTAAGTTTGACAGTTTTGACGATCGCGCCTAAAACCCGCCGGCTTCCGGAACCGACCTAGTCGCTTCCGGTCCCTGGCCCGGCGCCGGGGATCGCCCCCAGGCAGCGCAGGTGCGCCCCCTGGGGCGTTCGGCGTTTGTTTTCACCCTCACCCTGAGCTTGTCGAAGGGTGAGGCCGACGAGGATCGATGTTCGACAGTCTGCAATCGCGCCTTGGCGCTACCTTTGACCGGCTTCGGGGGCGCGGTGCGCTGACCGAGGCCGATGTCGAGGAGGCACTGAAAGATATCCGCACCGCCTTGGTCGAGGCCGATGTCGCGTTGCCGGTCGTCAAGGACTTCATCGACAAGGTGCGCCCGCGCGCGGTCGGCGCCGATGTCATCCGCTCGGTGACGCCCGGCCAGTTGGTCGTCAAGATCGTCCATGACGTTCTGGTCGAGACTCTGGGCAGCGACAGTTCTGCGCTCAATCTCGGTTCGCCGCCCGCGCCCATCCTGATGGTCGGCTTGCAGGGTTCGGGCAAGACGACGTCGTCGGCGAAGCTCGCTGCGATGCTCACGACGCGTGAGAAAAAGAAAGTTCTGATGGCGTCGCTCGACGTCTCGCGCCCCGCCGCCATGGAACAGCTGCGCGTGCTCGGCGAACAGGCCGGTGTCGCCACGCTTCCCATCGTTGCCGGACAGGATCCGATTGCGATCGCCAAACGCGCGATGGCGAGCGCGAAGGTCGGCGGCTATGACGTGCTGATCCTCGACACCGCCGGCCGTCAGCACATCGACGAGCAGTTGATGAGCGAGGTGGCGACGGTCAAGGCGCAGGTGAACCCGCACGAGACCTTGCTGGTCGCGGATTCGCTCACCGGTCAGGACGCGGTGAACATCGCGAAGTCGTTCAACGAACGTGTTTCGCTTTCCGGCATCATTCTTACGCGCGCCGACGGCGATGCGCGCGGCGGTGCGGCGCTGTCGATGCGCGCGGTCACCGGCGCGCCGATCAAGTTCCTCGGCGTGGGCGAAAAGCTCGATGCGCTCGAAGCCTTCCATCCCGACCGCGTCGCGCGCCGCATCCTCGACATGGGCGATGTCGTCTCGCTGGTCGAGAAGGCGGCCGAGACGATCGACAAGGAAAAGGCCGAGAAGCTAGCGGCCAAGATGAAAAAGGGATCGTTCGACATGGACGATCTCGCCGAACAGCTCAAGCAGATGAAGAAGCTCGGTGGCATGCAGGGCGTGCTGTCGATGCTGCCCGGCGTCGGCAAGGTGAAGGGGCAGCTCGATGCCGCGGGCCTCGACGACAAGATGCTCACGCATCAGGAGGCGATCATCTCCTCCATGACCAAACACGAACGCCGCGATCCCGATGTCATCAACGGTTCGCGCCGCAAGCGCATTGCGGCCGGCGCCGGTGTCGAGGTCAGCGACGTGAACAAGCTCCTGAAAATGCACCGCCAGATGTCCGATGTGATGAAGAAGGTCGGTAAGGGCGGCCGCGCGATGCAGGGCCTCGCCTCGATGTTCGGCGGAGGCGGCGGCATGCCGCCCGGAATGATGCCCGGAGGCCGGAAATGAAAAATCTCACGCGGAGACGCGGAGTCGCGGAGGAAATCTCGCGCGCAACCATTGAACAAAATATCGGCGCGCGTCGCGCGCCAGAAATTCATCGCGTGGCGCGATACAGGACGGGGCTTCTCAAACTCCGCGTCCTCCGCGGCTCCGCGTGAATCAACTCTTTTCAGTTCAACAGAAGGAAACTTTGACATGGCTCTCAAGATCAGACTGGCCCGCGGCGGCACCAAGAAGCGTCCGCACTACAATATCGTGATTGCGGATTCGCGTTCGCCCCGCGACGGCCGCTTCATCGAGAAGATCGGCTTCTACAGCCCGCTGCTGCCGCGCGAGCACGCCGATCGCCTCAAGCTCGATGTCGAGAAGGCGAAGGCCTGGATGGCGAAAGGCGCGACCGCGTCGGATCGCGTGCACCGCTTTCTCTCGGATGCCGGTGTCGTGAAGGCGCGCGTCCACAACAACCCGCAGAAGGCGCAGCCGAAGAAGAAGGCGCAGGAACGGGCTGCCGCCGCCAAGGCTGCTGAGGCCCCCGCGGCCTAACGCGCGTGAGCCGTGACGTTCTTCTTGCAGCCGTGATCGGCGCGCATGGGCTGAAAGGCGAGGTGAAGGTGAAAACCTTCACCGAAACGCCTGACGGCCTCGCGCGCTATCGCAGGCTGCATGCCAAGGACGGACGCGCTTTCACGGTGGCGCACGCAAAGGCGACCAAAAGCGACGAAGCGGTCATCATCTTCGCCGAAGTCGTCGATCGCAACACGGCGGAGGCGTTGCGCGGTCTCGAACTCTTCGTGCCGCGCGAGGTTTTTCCGGAGCCCGCAGAGAACGAGTTCTATCACGCCGACCTGATCGGGCTCACCGCGATGGATGAAGCCGACCGCGTCATCGGCACGATCAAGGCCATCCACAATTTCGGCGCCACCGATGTGATCGAGATTGCGCGTGGAGACGGCGACACGGTGATGCTGCCCTTCTCAAAGGACTTTGTGCCGGTGGTCGATCTGAAAGCGGGCCGTGTCGTGATCGCGGAACCCGCCGAAGTCGAAACCGGGGAAAGAGGAAACGTCGAATGAGCGATCTGACCTTCCGCATGGCGACCAGAGACGATCTCCATGCTATCGTCGCGATGCTGTCCGACGACGAGCTGGCGGAGAATCGTGAAAAGCCGGTCGATGGCGCGGGTGTCGCCGAGGAATACGCCAATGCCTTCGCGGCGATGGAGAGCGAGCAGTTCAACCGCATGCTGCTGGCGGAGAGCGAGGGCCGGGTCGTCGGTGCGCTTCAACTCGTCTTCATACCGGGCCTGTCGCGCAAGGGCAGCAAGCGCGCCGTCGTCGAATCCGTTCGTGTCGCGTCCGACCAGCGCGGCAAGAATGTGGGAACGGCGCTCATGAAAGAGGCTGTCCGTCTCGCGCGGGACAGCGGCTGCGGCCTGGTTCAGCTCGATTCCGACACGCGCCGCTCGCGCGCGCATCTGTTCTATCGCCGCCTCGGCTTCGTGCAGAGCCATTTCGGATTCAAGAAACAGCTGTGACCTGGGCTGCGACCGTCCTCACTCTGTTCCCGGAGATGTTTCCGGGGCCGTTGGATGTGTCGCTGCTAGGCCGCGCGCGGCAGAAACAGCTGTGGTCGCTCGATGTGCGCGATATCCGCGATCACGGTCTCGGCAAGCATCGCACGGTCGATGACACGCCAGCGGGCGGTGGCCCGGGTATGGTGATGCGCGCCGATGTCGCCTGCGCCGCCATCGATGCGGTCGATCGGTCAGCGCGTCCGCTGATCTATCTCTCGCCACGCGGTCTGCCGCTGACGCAAAAGCGCGTGACGGCGCTGAGCCAGAGCCCCGGTGCGATCCTGCTGTGCGGCCGCTTCGAGGGTCTGGATCAGCGCGCCATCGAGGCCCGCGGCATCGAGGAAGTCAGCCTCGGCGATTTCGTGCTGGCCGGCGGCGAGATTGCGGCAATGGCGCTCATCGAGGCTACCGTGCGCCTGATCCCGGGCGTTCTTGGGGCTGAAGATTCGCCTGCGGACGAGAGTTTCAGCCACGGGCTGCTCGAATACCCCCAGTACACAAGGCCCCAGAGCTTTGAGGGCCGCGACATCCCGGCGGTGCTTCTGGGCGGCAATCACGCCGAAATCGCCAGATGGCGGCGCGAAGCCGCGGAAACCCTGACAAAAACCCGGCGGCCGGACCTCTGGCCCCCCTATGAAAAGTCGAACCGGTAGGCTATACGCCCCGGCTTCCTGTTGAATTTTTGGCCCACGGAGACTGCCTTATGAACCTGCTCAAACAGCTCGAAGCCGAGCAGATGAAGGCCGTCCGCACGACCGCGCACCCCGCGTTTCGCCCCGGCGACACGCTGAAGGTCAACGTCAAGGTTGTCGAGCAGACCTATGACGAGAAGGCCAAGCAGATGAAGACGCGCGAGCGCATCCAGGCGTTCGAGGGCGTGTGCATCGGCCGTCAGGGCGAAGGCCTCAACGAGAGCTTCACCGTCCGCAAGATTTCCTATGGCGAAGGCGTGGAGCGCGTGTTCCCGGTCTACTCGCCGCTGGTCGATTCCGTGTCGGTCGTGCGCAAGGGCAAGGTCCGCCGCGCGAAGCTCTATTATCTGCGCGGCCGCCGCGGCAAGTCCGCCCGTATCGCCGAGCGCACGGACACCGCCGAGGGCGCGGAGGCGTAGGTTTACGGCCCGTCCTTCCCCAGACTGACCTGCACGGCGAAGTATTTCTTCGCCGCCGCGAGGTCCTCAAAAGCCCGCCCTGCGGGCTTTTTCTTTGTCGCGACCGTATAGACGACTCCCACCTTTTTCCGCGGCTCGCCGTCGAAAAGGATGGCCTCCGTCAGGGTCACGCCACGCTCGGTTTTCAGTACGCGTCTCTTGGCCATTCCATGTCACCCACAAACTCGATGGTGTGATTCTGCCCATTTTATCGGGCTTTTGTGCACTGCGAATTTTGCGACTTTTCGACGCCTGTTTCGCGATGCGCGGGAAATGCCGTAAAATAAGGCTTCTTCGTGATTCTCTTAAGAGGCAACAATGGCAACCACGGCTAAGGCCCCTTCCGCTTCCGCATCTGCCGCGAAGCCGAAGACAGTAACGCTTTCCACCAAGCAGCTCGCCAACGAGCTTGCCGACAAGCACAAGCTGACCCACAAGCAGGGCGGCGAACTCGTCGATGAACTCATTACCATGATGACCAAGCACCTGAAGAAGGGTGAGCGTATCCGTCTCAACGGCTTCGGCATCCTGCAGGTGCGCAAGCGCGCCGCCCGCATGGGCCGCAACCCGGCGACGGGCGAAGCGATCAAGATCAAGGCGAGCAAGAAGGTCTCCTTCCGCCCCGCCAAGGAATTGAAGGAAGCCGTCTAAGGCATTCTTCGTTCCGCTTCAAAAGACGGATGGATGCGGGAAGCGTCCGTCCGTCTTTTTGTTTCTTTGACAAGCGCGGGCCGGCATGAGCCCATCGCGGGAGCGAAGGGGTCGGCATGAGCATCGTGGACGACATCGCCGGCAGCGAGCGCGGCCATCTTCTGAAAATTCTGGGCGTGACGTTTGGCGTCGCGGTCGCGGTCGGCGACATGATCGGCTCCGGCATCCTGCGCGCGCCGAGCACACTCGCCGCGACTGTGCCGAGCATCGGTCTCATCATGGGACTCTGGGTGCTCGGCGGGGTAAACGCGGCGCTGAACGGCAATGTGAACGCCGAGTTGGGAACCGCGATCCCAAAGTCCGGCGGCCCCTACAATTATGCCCATCGTGCATTCGGCGATGTCGGCGGACTGATCATCGGTTGGGCGAATTGGCTCGCGTTTGTCGCTGGCACCGGCGCTGCCGCGATTTCGTTCGCGAATTTCCTGCCGTTGCTCTGGCCGTGGGCCGCTCAACACACAATCGGCGTGGCGGTCGCCATGCTGCTCGGATTGTTCGGCGCGAACATCATCGGTGTGCGCGAAGGCGGCGTGCTGCAGGAAGGGACGAGCCTCATCAAAGCGGTCATGCTCGCGGTCTTTTGTGTTGCCGCCGTGCTGTTCACGCCGACATCGCAGCCTCTGCCTCCGGCAATGGCGGCAGCGCCCATGCTCGGCTGGGGCGCGGCGATTGCCGCTTTTCAACTTATCCGCGGCGCTTATGCCGGTTGGGACTCGCCCTATTTCTTCGGGGAAGAAGTGATCGATGCCGGTCGCGCGCTTCCGCGCGCGATGTATATCGGAATGGCGCTGACAGCCGTGCTCTACATCGGCGTCAATGCGGCGTTGCTGTATGCGTTGGGTTTGAACGGTGTGGCGTCATCGCCGCTGCCGTTCACAATCGTCTTGGAGCCCCTCGGTCCCGTGGCAAAAGTTCTGTTCGCGCTCACTGCGATGATCACGGTCGCCAGTTGCGCCAACGCTAACATCATGGGTGGACCGCGCATTCTTTTCTCCCTCTCGCGCGACGGGTTGCTCCCGCACTGGTTTATGAGCGTCAACAAAGGCGGCACGCCGACCGTCGCATTGCTGCTGACGGCGCTGTTCTCCATCGGCCTCGCGGTGAGCGGCGCTTTCGAGCGCGTGTTCGCGCTGATCGGCACGCTCAACGGCATGGCCGCCATCGCCATGGCGGTGGCGCTGTTCGTCCTGCGCCGCCGCGAGCCCGATCTGCCGAGGCCCTATCGTACTTTCCTGTATCCATTCCTGCCGGCGCTCACGCTTATCATCGAAGTTGTGTTTCTGATCCTTTATTCCTGGACCGACACGCTCGGCATCCTGTTCGCGATCGGACTCTCGATCGCCTGCGTTCCGTTCGCGCTAATCGCGAGGCACGGCAAGTTGCAATGAGCGCAACAGGCCACGCGAAAGAGACATCCGGCGGCGAGCTGCTGAAAATTCTCGGGCTGACGTTCGGTGTCGCTGTGTCGGTCGGGGAGGCGATTGGGTCGGGCATCTTGCGCTCGCCGAGCCTCATTGCGGCCGTAGTGCCGGGCGTCGGCATTATTGTCGGTCTTTGGGCACTGGGTGGGCTGCAAGCGTTTCTGCAGGCCAACATCCTCGCCGAGTTCGCGACAGCGCTTCCCAAATCCGGCGGCAATTATATCTATGCGCGCCGCGCCTATGGCAGCGTGTATGGGGATATCGCAGGCCTGGTTGTCGGTTGGAGCAACTGGCTCTCGAAAAACGCGGGCACTGCGGCCGCCTCGGTATCGTTCGCCGAATTTCTGCCGCTGCTGTGGCCGGAAGCTGGTCTTCACAAGATCGCCGTCGCGCTGATCATGCAGACCGCACTGTATGCGGCCAACATTGCGGGCGTGCGCGAGGGCCGTGCCCTGCCGGAAGCGACAAGCCTCGTCAAAGCGGCGATGTTGTTGGTCTTTGTCATAGCTGCCGTCGTTCTGGTCGCCCCCATCGAACCCGCGTCCGTGCTGCCTCCAACACCGACGCTTCGCTGGACCGGAATCATTCTCGCCTATCAGCTCATCGTCGGCGCCTATTCCGGATGGAATGCGCCGGTCTATTTCACGGGCGAGAACACGGCGCCGGAAAAGGTCATTCCAAGAGCACTTGGCTATGGTATCGCGCTGACAGGCGGTCTCTATATCGCGGTCAACTGGGCGCTGCTGCATGCGCTTGGCCTGCAGGGCACGGCATCGTCGCCTTTGCCGTTCAATGTCGTGCTGAATCGCTTCGGCGGCGCGATCCCGGGAATCCTGTTTGCGCTCACGGCGATGATTACCGTCGCAAGTTGTGCCAATGCGAACATCATGAGTTGCCCGCGAATTCTGTTCGCACTGGGCGACGATGGATTGCTGCCGCGCATGTTCGCACGCGTGAACAAGGGCGGAAGCCCAACGGCAGCGTTTCTCCTGACGGCCGTCGTCACGCTGGCGCTCGCGGCCACTGGCGCGCTCAGGCTTGTATTTGGCCTGATCGCGACGCTGAACACGGTGGCATCGATCATCGTCGAAGCGGGCTTCTTTGTCTGGCGCGCCCGAGAGCCGGTTGCGCGCAGACCTTTCCGCGCATGGGGCAATCCTGTGCTGCCGGCGCTCGCAGTACTGTTCGATATCGTGTTGATGTTCCTGTTCTCTTGGGGTGACCGCGTCGGCATGGGCGTCACAATCGGCATGATTCTGGCGTGCATTCCGTTCGCCCTGATCGCCCGGCGGGCGCGGAAAACGGCTTAAAAAAGGCACGCTTGAAGCCTCGCTCTTCACGCGCTAGGAACCCGCGCAGCTTCCCCCAAAGACAAGGACTTCTCGATATGGCCCGGAAAAAGATCGCGCTCATCGGCGGCGGACAAATCGGCGGCACGCTCGCCCATCTCGCGGCGATCAAGGAAATGGGCGACATCGTCCTGTTCGACATCATGGAAGGCCTGCCGCAGGGCAAGGCGCTCGATATCTCGCAGGCTGGTCCCGTCGAGGGCTTTAACGCGAAGATCAAGGGCACGAATTCGTATGCCGATATCGCGGGCGCCGATGTGGTGATCGTCACCGCTGGCGTGCCGCGCAAGCCGGGCATGAGCCGCGACGACCTCATCGGCATCAATCTCAAAGTCATGAGCGCGGTGGGCGAGGGCATCAAAGCGCATGCGCCGAACGCGTTCGTCATCTGCATTACCAATCCCCTCGATGCGATGGTGTGGGCGCTGCGTCAGTTCTCCGGCCTGCCGCACAGCCACGTCGTCGGCATGGCCGGCGTGCTCGACAGTGCGCGCTTCCGCCACTTCCTCGCCGAAGAGATGAACGTGTCGGTCGAAGACGTGAGCGCGTTCGTGCTTGGCGGCCATGGCGACACGATGGTGCCGATGCCGCGTTTCTCGACCGTGGCCGGCGTGCCGCTGCCGGAGCTCGTGAAGATGGGCTGGATCAAGCAGGACCGCCTGGACCAGATCACGCAGCGCACGCGCGATGGCGGCGCGGAGATCGTGGGTCTGCTCAAGACCGGGTCTGCGTTCTATGCCCCCGCGACCAGCGCGATCGAAATGGCGGAGAGCTTCCTAAAAGACAAGAAGCGGGTTCTGCCCTGCGCGGCCTATGTCGATGGCGCGTACGGCTTCAAGGGGCTTTATGTCGGCGTGCCGGCGGTGATCGGCGAGAAGGGCATCGAGCGCATTGTCGAACTCGAACTCACAGCGGAGGAGCGCGCAGCCCTGACGAAGTCTGCCGACTCCGTGAAGGGCCTGATCGACGCATGCAAGAACCTCGATCCGCGACTGGCATGAGGCTGATTGCGGCAGGCGCACTTGTCGCGTTGTGCATCGGCGGCATCGCAAGAGCCGCCGACAATGCAACGCCGCCTGCGTCATTGACGATCACCGTCCACAACATCTCCGATGCCGGCGGCGATCTGCGTGTCGGGGTCTATGACGAGACGAATTTCGCGCAGAAGACGGGCATACCCGTGGCGCGCAAGGTCACCCATGCCCGCGGCCCCGCGATGACGATCACCTTCGACGACATCGCGCCCGGAACCTATGGCGCGAAAGTGCTCCAAGACATCAACCAGAACGGCCAGTTCGACATGGGCGCGAAGGGCGTCGAGCCGTTCGGGTTCTCCGGCGATCCTGAGATCAAGGGCGGCCTGCCGCCGTTCTCCGATGTGAAATTTACCGTGGCGCCGGGTAGCAATTCCATCGATGTGACGTTGCGCTAGACTATGTGCGTGACATCGATGTTTGCCCCCTATGTGCTGGCCGGCGTGGTGTTGTGCGCGCCGGCGCTTGCGCGTGCCGACGAAGGCGCAGTGCTGACCGTCAAGGTCGAGCACATCGCGAAGGCGGGTGGCAATCTCCGGCTCGCGATTTACAATGCGAAGTCGTTTCCCGACGACAACGCCGATCCCATCATCGACAAAGTCGTATCGGCGATACCCTCGGTGCAGACCGTCGAGCTGCCCGCCATTCCGCCGGGCGTCTATGCGGTGAAGATGTTTCAGGATGTGAACCGCAACGAGAAGTTCGATTTCAGCTGGCTGGGAATCCCCTCCGAACGCTATGGCTTTTCCAACAATGCCAGGCCCAACTGGTTTCGCATGAGCGCGCCCACATTCGAAGAAGCGAAAATCGAACTGAAACCGGGCGCCAACCGGATAGAAATCTGGCTACATTAGCGCGGCTGCGCTATTGGATTGCGCATGATCCCCCGCCTTGAGACCGAACGCCTGATCCTGCGCGGCTGGCGCGCGGAAGATTTCGAACCGCTCGCAGCCATCCATGGCGATCCCGAAACGATGACCTTTCTGGGCGGCGTTCAGGAACCCAATGACGCGTGGCGTTCGCTCGCGAGCCTCGCCGGTCACTGGGCGCTACGCGGTTATGGGAAATGGGCGGTGGAGCGCAAATCCGACGGCGCGATGCTTGGCCGCGTCGGCATGATCAACCCCGAGGGCTGGCCGGGTCTTGAGATCGGCTGGACGATCGGCCGCCAGTATTGGGGCAAGGGCTATGCAACTGAAGCGGCGGAAGCGGCGCTGCGATACGCGTTCCTGACGCAGCCCGTCGATCGGCTGATTTCCTGCATCGATGCGAACAACGTCGCATCGCAGGCGGTGGCGAAGCGGATCGGGGAGACCAAGGCGGAAAGCACGGTGCTGCGCATTGCGGGCAAGGAATATCCCGTCGATATCTGGGCGATCACGCGCGCGGAGTGGATGAAACGCCACGCCGCATGACCGACACATTTTGTTTTTCGTCATGGCCGGGCTTGACCCGGCCATCCATTAAAACAAGGAAGTTGGATGGCCGCCTCAAGGGCGGCCATGACGACTGTTTGGCAAGATGATGGAACCGGAAGCTTCACCCATTACCTACCGCCGCCGCGATTTCTGGAGCTTCGTCTCCGGCCGCTTCGTCGCGACAGTCGCGATGCAGGTGCAGTCGGTCGCCATCGGCTGGCAGATCTACGATATCGAGCACACACCATTGTCCCTTGGCCTTGTAGGGCTCTGCCAATTCGCGCCGATGTTCTTGCTCACGTTGCCTGCCGGCGAGATCACCGACCGCCACGACCAGCGGCGCGTGTTCGCGGGCGCGCTTACAATGCAGGGCGTGTGTGCCGCGCTGTTCCTGTTCTTTTCGCTCACCATGCCGCGCAACGCGCTGCCCTTTTACGGCACCCTGATCCTGTTCGGGTGCGCGCGTGCGTTTTCAGGGCCCGCAGGAAGTTCGCTGCTGCCGTTCCTAGTGCCGCAGGCGAAACTCGCGCGCTCGATCGCACTCAATTCTTCCGGCTTCACCACGGCGGTGATCGCGGGCCCAGCGCTCGGTGGCTTGTTGTTTCTCGTGGGACCCGTCGCGACGTATGGCCTCTGCATTGCCGGATTTCTTCTCGCCGCAGTCCTGATCGTCACCTTGGGCGGACGGCGCGCGGAGCACACATCGACGGGTGCGTCGCGCTATGAGCGCGTGGTCGAGGGCATCCGTTTCGTGCGCGAGCGGCCCATCGTGCTGGGTGCGATCTCACTCGATCTGTTCGCGGTGCTGCTGGGCGGCGCGGTGGCGCTGCTGCCGGTCTATGCACGCGACATTCTTCTCACGGGGCCGGAGGGACTCGGTGCGCTACGCAGCGCTCCTGCTGTGGGCGCGGCGGTGACGGCGTTCGCGCTCGCACGCTGGCCGATCGACAAGCATGCCGGCGCGATCATGTTCGGCTGTGTCGCGCTGTTCGGCGCCGCGACCATCGTGTTCGGCCTATCGACGAGCTTCTTCGTCTCGCTCGCTGCATTGTTCGTGACCGGCGCGTCCGACATGGTCAGCGTTTTCGTGCGCACCGCGCTGATTAATTTCGCGACGCCGGACGCGATGCGCGGCCGCGTCGGCGCGGTCAACATGCTGTTCATCGGCGCATCAAACGAACTCGGCGAATTCGAATCCGGATTCACGGCGGCGTTGTTCGGGACCGTACCTGCCGTCGTGATCGGCGGGCTTGGCACGCTAAGTGTTGTCGCACTCTGGATGAAGCTGTTCCCTCCGTTGCGCACGGTTGACCGGTTGTCCGACGCCGCCAAAGCTTGAGCTTCGCCGCGCCCTGCGCCACGATGGTGCGAAGGGGAGACGCCATGGATTTGAAAATCATCGGGGCCGGTTTCGGCCGCACCGGAACGCATTCGCTCAAGATCGCGCTGGAAATGCTGGGCTTTGCGCCCTGCTATCACATGGTTGAGGTATTCACGCATCCGGGCCATTCGGAGGCCTGGGAGGCGGCGGCGCGTGGCGAGAAGATCGACTGGGAGCGGCTGCTCGCGGGCTATCAGGCGGCGGTCGATTGGCCGTCCTGCTATTTCTGGCGCGAGCTTCTGAAGATAAATCCCGGCGCGAAGGTGATCCTGACTGAGCGTGATCCGGAAGCCTGGTACAAGAGCATCACCAGCACGATCCTCGATTTCATGCTGCGCGATATCGATATGTCGAAGCTCGATCCCATCCGCGCGGCGCAGCGAAAGATGGGCCGGGTCATCATCGAGAAGACCTTTGGCAACCGCTTCGACAAGGAGCATGTCCTTGACGTCTATCGGCAGAATTCCGCCGAGGTGAAGCGTGAGGTGCCGAAAGACAGCCTGCTCGTATTCGATGCCCCGGACGGCTGGGGGCCGCTGTGCAAATTCCTCGATGTTCCTGTGCCGTCCGCGCCGTATCCGCTGACCAACACGACGGAGGAGTTCAGGGCACGCGTCACGGCCAATGCATCACAGCCTACCAGCGGTAGCTGAAATCCGCGAATACGCCGTCCGTACTGGCGTAGACGTTGGTATAGAAGCGGCGATGCGTGTAGCGCGTCGTGATCAGGCGGCTGTAGCCCCAGCCAATCGCCGCGCTCGCCGCGACATCGTACCAATGATGTTGTTTGGAGTTCACGCGCTCATAGCCGACATAGCCGGCCGCGAGATATGCGGGCAGGCCGTATTGCCAGCCATAGCGATCCCACAAGAACGACGCTGGCGCGAATGCCAGCGCCGCGGTGTCGGACGGAAAGGAATGCCAGTTCGATCCATCGGGCCGTTGTTCGCGCACGATCTGCTTGAGGAGCAAGGCCGTTCCCACCGTCAGGCCTGTATCGACTGTGAGTTCCTTGACGCCAGTCCAATCCCAGTCGTGCAGCAGCGCTACGCCACCGGCAGCAAGTGGGATGGCAATCGCAACAGCTTGGCCTGCGTTTTGATCCGTCGCGCCTGCGTCGCCGATGCTCAAGCCAAGCAAAGCGGAGGTCATGGCGCACGCAGCGACGAATTTCATACGCAGCTCCGGTTTCGGCGCGATGACCATAGCATTGTACAAAGCCATGAAAATCCGCCATTTTCGTGCTTGATCCGCACTCGCATTTGCAATCGGGGGCATGAATGGCATTGGGCGCGTTGAAGGGCTGGACGTCGGCGCAGAAGCACGTCGTCGCGGCGAGCTATCTCGGCTGGACGCTCGATGCCTTCGATTTCTTCCTCATGGTCTTCGTCATCAAGGACGTGGCCAAGACATTCGGCGCCGGCAAGGACGACATCGCCTGGGCGCTGACACTGACGCTGGCATTGCGTCCACTTGGTGCTTTCATCTTCGGCCGTCTCGCGGATCGCTTCGGACGGCGGCCGGTGTTGATGATCGACGTGGCGCTCTATTCGGTGCTTGGATTTGCAACGGCGTTTTCGCCCAATCTCATCGCATTTCTGATTATCCGCGCGCTGTTTGGCGTTGCGATGGGTGGTGAATGGGGTATCGGCGCTTCGCTGACGATGGAAAGCATTCCGCCGCAAGCGCGCGGGCTTGTGTCAGGCCTGCTGCAATCGGGCTATCCGACGGGCTATCTCCTTGCTTCGATTGTCTATCGCAATTTCTATGGAAGCATCGGCGCGCTTGCCGGCATGGAATCGTGGCGCGCGATGTTCCTGATCGGCGTTCTGCCAGCGCTGCTCATACTCTACATCCGCCGCCATGTGCCGGAGTCGCCCGGCTGGTCTGCCCAACATGCAAAGACAGGTACGGTGGTGAATGTGCTGCAGCGCCATTGGAAGCTGGCGCTCTACGCCATTCTCCTGATGACGGCTTTCAATTTCTTCAGCCATGGCACGCAGGACATCTATCCGACCTTCCTGCAGGTGCAGCATCACTTCGACATACACACCACCGGCAATATCGCCGTCGTCTACAATATCGGCGCGATCCTGGGCGGGCTGACCTTTGGCTCATTGAGCCAATGGCTCGGACGCAGGCGCACCATCGTGCTGGCCGCTCTTCTGGCGATCCCGGTATCGTATCTCTGGGCATTCTCGGAAACCGCCACGATGCTGGCTGTGGGCGCGTTCCTGATGCAGTTCTTCGTGCAGGGGGCGTGGGGCGTGATACCGGCGCATCTGAACGAGCTGTCGCCAGCCGACGCGCGGGGAACGTTTCCGGGGACGGTCTATCAGCTCGGCAATTTCATCGCGTCCTACAACGCCGTGCTGCAGACAAAAATTGCCATGGGCAACGGCGAGAACTACTCCATCGCGCTGGCGGCCGTCGCTGTTGCTGCCGCGGCCGTCATCGTTCTGCTGACGCTGGCGGGCCCCGAAGCGCGGGAAACAACACTGGCGACCTAGCCTAGGCCCTGACGAAGATGTCCACGCGGTCGGCGGAACCGCTGCTGGCGCCGCCCATTGCGCGCACGTCGATGCGCTCCGACGGCACGCCCTCGTCGATCAGAAGCTGACGCACGATCAATGCACGCTTGAGCGAGAGCCTGCGCGCGTCCGACGATTTGTCGTTGGGCTTTCCGCCAAAGGCTTCGAGCTCGATGCGCGCCGAGCCGTTGCCGAGCGCCGTGTTCAGATCGCCGCTGAGCGAGCGGATCGTATCGAGCACCTCGGGCGCCGGCTCTTCCGCGCCGGACGGAAACGGAATGGTGCTGCGCTTCGACATGTTCCTGAGATCGGCGGGTTCGTCGAGCGATGCGGTGCGCGTGGGTTTTGGCGCCGGCGCGCTGGCGCTGGGCATGAAGCTCATTGCGGATGTGTCCGCCAGCGGCGGTGAAGCTGCCACTTTTTTCGGGGCAGGGGGCGCCGGTGCGGGCTTTGGCGCGGTGGCGACTTTCTTGGGTGCTGGCGGCTTCGGCGGCGCAGCCGCAATCTTTTTCGCCGGCTCCTGCGGCACGAGTGACGATGCGCTCTCGCCCGGGATCGGGCCGAACGACAGCATGTCCTGCGGCGCGGATTGCGAGGCCGATTGTTGCGGAGCGGCTGCTGGCTTCGCTGCGGCGACTTCGGCTTTGGGTTTGGCTTTCGCGACACGGTGCACGACGCGATGCGGATAGGGCATGTGCAAACGGATCGGCGCGTTCGGATCGGCCTCTCCGGGCTGCAACAAAACGTGCTGCACGCGCGTATGCCTGTTGTCGGGATAGAGCAGAACCCGCGAGCCCGATGCCTGCGGGTTCACGGTCACTTCGCTGTTGTCATAGACCTGCGCGCGGGCCGTCGTATCAAGCGCGAAAAGGGCCAGAAAGGCGCAGGCCGAATATCTCAATCTCACCAAAGGGTCCGTTCTCTTTGCGCCGCAACAATAGACACCCCTAGCGCGCGGCTCAACATTGCGCAAACCCCTGCCAGACCACATGATATAGCCTATTCTTCTCCCGGAATTTCGTGAAAGGATTGCCATGAAGACGAGAGCCGCCGTGGCCTACAAGGCCGGCGACCCGCTGGTCATCGAGACCGTCGATCTGGAAGGCCCGAAAGAGGGGGAAGTTCTGGTCGAAATCAGGGCGACCGGCGTCTGTCATACCGACGAGTTCACGCGCTCCGGCGCCGACCCGGAAGGTCTGTTCCCCGCGATCTTCGGGCACGAGGGCGCCGGCATCGTTGTCGATGTCGGACTGGGAGTCACCTCCCTTAAAAAAGGCGATCACGTCATTCCGCTCTACACGCCGGAATGCCGCCAGTGCAAAAGCTGCACCTCGCACAAGACCAATCTGTGCACCTCCATCCGTGCGACGCAGGGCAAGGGCGTGATGCCGGACGGCACTTCGCGCTTCTCGATCGGCGGCAAGATGGTGCATCACTACATGGGCTGTTCGACATTCTCGAACCACACCGTGTTGCCGGAGATCGCGCTCGCGAAAATCCGCGAGGACGCGCCGTTCGACAAGGTCTGCTACATCGGGTGCGGCGTGACGACAGGCATCGGCGCGGTGATCAACACGGCGAAGGTCGAACCCGGCGCGAATGTCGTCGTGTTCGGCCTGGGCGGCATCGGTTTGAACGTCGTGCAGGGCGCACGCATGGCAGGCGCGGACATGATCGTGGGCGTCGATCTCAATCCGGGGCGCGAGGCTTTGGCGCGCAAATTCGGCATGACGCATTTCGTCAATCCGAAAGACGTGAAAGGCGATCTGGTGCCTTATCTCGTCGAACTGACGAAAGGCGGCGCGGATTATTCGTTCGAGTGCATCGGCAATGTCGATGTGATGCGCCAGGCGCTGGAATGCACGCATCGCGGCTGGGGCGAAAGCATCATCATCGGTGTTGCCGGTTCCGGTCAGGAGATCAAGACGCGTCCGTTCCAGCTTGTCACCGGGCGGGTGTGGAAAGGCACGGCCTTCGGCGGCGCCAGAGGCCGCACCGACGTGCCCAAGATCGTCGACTGGTACATGGAAAAGAAGATCAACATCGACGATCTGATCACGCACACGATGCCGCTGGACAAAATCAACGATGCCTTCGACCTGATGCACAAGGGCGAGAGCATCCGCAGCGTGGTGGTGTTCTAGGTTTTCAAAACGACCACGAGCACGAGTCAACAAACGCGATTTTCGTGCGTCTCGCTTTCGACACGAGCGGAACTCCGCGAGTTTGCGACAATTTGCGAGACTTTTGTCTTTCAAGAAAAACGCGGAAAGCGGCGCCAAACAGGGTTTCTGACAAAGCGTCAGTGCCTCAAGCGATGATTGTAATTGACTCGCTACAATCCAGAGTCAATCTTTCTCGACAACCAAATAAAAATGGTGGGAACTAAAATGCGCGTTAAAGCGAACCGCTTTCTATTGGCCGGTGGCATTTTGCTGGCCCTCAATGTTCATTCGGCCTCTGCAAAAAATTTGCACGTCGGGACATGTGCAACAAAGGGTACGATCTATACGACGATCCAGTCAGCCGTTGACGCGGCTTCGCCGGGCGATGTCGTCACGGTGTGCGCCGGCGATTATCCCGAGCAGGTTACAATCACGAAAAGTCTGACGCTGAAAGGCGCCACCGGCGCGCAGGCGACGCGTATCACGGTGCCGGCTGGAGGGTTGGTGCAGAACACCACGACCCAGGGCAGCGGTTTTCCCACCGCCGCACAGGTTCTTGTCTCGCCGGATACCACGGCGGATGCCGACATCAGGAACATCGTTGTCGATGGGACCGGCAACAACATCCAGACCTGCGGTCTCCAGTTCGCCGGCATTTATTATCGCAACGCGGGCGGCACGATCTTCCAAAGCACGGCGCAAAATCAGATGCTTCCCGATGGCTATCAAGGCTGCCAGAGCGGGCTTGCCATTTTCGTCGAGAACGTGACGCCGGGCACGGATGCCGTCACCATCGAAAAGAGCACGGTGACGAACTTCGACAAGAACGGCATCACCGTGGAAGCGGCGGCCGCCGATGCGATCATCGAGCACAATACTGTCACCGGCATCGGCCCGACGGACCTGATCGCCCAGAACGGCATTGAAGTCTCTTATGGCGCAACGGCGAAGATAACGTCGAACACCATCAGCAATCTGATCTACAGTCCGCAGACCTACGGCTCGTCCGGTATCATCATGTACCAACTGGATTCCGGCGCGTATCAGGCGCCAACGCTGGTGCAGAGCAACACCATCGACAACACGCAATACGGTATTGTGCTGGATGCCGTGAACGGCACCGCGGACAACCCGGTTCAGGTCAGCAAGAACAAGATTTCGAATTCGCAGTTTGTCGGCGTCGGTCTCTACAGCGACGGCATCAGCGACGACTATATCTCTGTCACGAAGAACAAGATCGATACCACCGGCATCTACGACGGAATCGATGCCTGCAGCGACAACAATACGATTGCCAACAATACCGTCACCAACTCGACGACGGAATCCGCGATCCATCTGGATGCCGAGTGCGTGCAGCCGGACAATTCCGCATCCGGTTCCGGCAATTCCGTATCCGGCAACAAGATCAATGTCGCCTGCGTCGGGATCCTGAGCGGCCCCCCTCAGGGCGCGAATACCATCGGTGCCAACAAGTTCATCGATGTCACCAATCCGTTCATCTACAACACGGATACCTATAGCTGCACGCCGGCTCATGCACAGGCCCATCATCTGTCCAAGAAGACAGGGCATTCGGCCGCATGGCCTGTTGCGCTTTCGCCTGTGCGCCGCTGACGCGCGGGTCTTCCCAGGAAAGACGCCGGGTTGAGAGCCCGGCGTCTTTTTTTATGAGTTGCGGAAAATCTTGAGCAGCTGCGGATGCAAGGCGTCGTTCGCGGCGAGGACCGAACCGTTGTCGAGCATGTTGGGGCCGCCGGAAAGATCGCTGATGACGCCCTGCGCTTCTTTCACCAGCAGGATGCCGGCGGCGACGTCCCAGGGCGCTAATCCGCGTTCCCAGAACGCATCGAAACGTCCCGCCGCGACATAGGCGAGGTCGAGCGAGGCTGCGCCCATGCGGCGCAGGCCGGCCGTTGCCGGCATCAGTGTCGCAAGCTCGGTTTGCAGGCGCGCATGCCGGTCCTCGGCATGGCCGTGGAACGGGAAGCCGGTGCCGAGCAATACGTGCGCGAGCATCTTGCGTGCCGCGACCCGCAGCCGCTTGTTGTTGAGATAGGCGCCATGCCCTTTCTCGGCCACGAACATATCGTCGGTCGCAGGATTGTAGACGAGGGCGGAGACGATCTGGCCCTCGCGCTCCAGCGCGATCGAGATCGCGAAATGCGGAATGCCGTGCAGGAAATTCGTCGTGCCGTCGATCGGGTCGATGATGAAACGGTGGGTCTTGTCCTTGCCCTCGATCGTGCCGCTCTCCTCGGCGAGGAAGCCATAGCCCGGACGCGCGCGCGTCAGTTCTTCGATAAGGATGCGCTCGGTGCGCTTGTCGGCGCTGGTGACAAAATCCGCTGGTCCCTTCATCGAGACCTGAAGATTCTCGAGTTCGCCGAGGTCGCGGATCAGCGGTTTGCCGGCCTTGCGCGCGGCGGCCATCATCACATTGAGGGCGGGGGAGATATAGGCCATCAGTTGGCGCGGCGCAGATAGGAGCCGTCTTCGGTCGCAACCACGATCTTCTCGCCGGCCTCGATGAACGGCGGAACCTGGATCTTCATCCCGTTCTCCAGCACCGCGCCCTTGTAGGACGGCGCCGCCGTGCCGCCGCGCAGCACGGGATCGGCCTCGGCCACGGTGAGTGTCACGTTCTGCGGCAACGCGATGCCGATGGGCTTGCCGTCGTACATCTGCACCAGCGTCTTCATGCCGTCCTGCAGGAAGCGCGCCTGATCTTCGCCCACGAACTCGACGGAGAGTTCGATCTGGTCGTAGGTCTCCTGATCCATGAAGGTCAGCATGTCGCCGTTCGCGAACAGGAACTGGAAGTCCTTCTTCTCGAGATAGATTTCCTCCACGCCTTCGTCGGAGCGGAAGCGCTGGTTCAGTTTGGTGCCGTTGAGGATGTTCTTGAGTTCGACCTGGTTGTAGGCGCCGCCTTTGCCGGGCTTCACCTTCACCGATTTGACCGCCATCCAGAGCCCGCCATCGTATTCGATCGTCTTGCCGGGGCTGATTTCGTTGCCGTTGATCTTGGCCATGATTTTTGCAGCGCCGGTGCGGGCGCGGTCCTTCTGTTCGGTCGGTTCAAAGAGCGCGCGGGTGATAGCAGGGCGCGCGCGTAATCTCAACAGGGCTCAAAACAGCGCGTTGAACGCTCTTACCGCTGCGGCGGGGCCTTCGCGGAAGTTCCAAACGCCAGACGATACTGCGATGAAATCCGCGCCCGCGTCGATGAGCGGCTTTGCATTCTCCACCGTGATGCCACCGATGGCGACGACAGGGACGGTCATGGCTTCCGCCCACCACGCGAGCAGTTCGACATCGGCGGTGAACTGCACCTCTTTGGTCGCCGTCGGATAGAACGACCCGAACGCAACATAGTCCGCGCCCGCTTCGCCGGCCTCGAAGGCCAGATCGCGCGAACCGTGGCAGGTGACGCCGACGATGCGGTCGCGCCCTATCGCTGCGCGCGCTTCGGCATAGCTCGCATCCTGCTGCCCGACATGCACGCCGTCGCAGCCGAGCGAGACCGCCAGATCGGGTCGGTCATTCAATATGAATGCGACATCGTGCTTTTGGGTGATCGGCATGAGTGTTTCAGCCGCGCGCATGATCTCATCGTCGCTCACATCTTTCAGGCGCAGCTGCAGACTCGCAACATCGCCCGCGCCGAGCGCGCGTTTCAACTCTTCCGCAAACGCGTGCGGTTCGATCTTGGGCGGCGTGATGAGATAGAGGCGGCAGTCCGTCATGCGGTTTCACCCTTCGACAGGCTCAGGGTGAGGGTTTGTGCTAGCCCTTCATGCTGAGCTTGTCGAAGCATGAGAGCACAAATCACGCCGCCACTTTCTCCAGCTCCGGCTTCCAGTCGCCGGTGGAGGCGAGGCCGTTCATCTTGGCGCGATGGGCGAACGCGGCCTGACCGGCGGCGACGTTCTCGGCCTTGCCGCTCCACGCCTTCTGCGGTGCGGCCTGCAGCGCGCGACCATACGAGAAGGTGAGCGCCCAGGGGAGATCGTAATTCGCGTTCATCGCGTTCAGATGCGCGGTCGCGTCTTCGTCCGACTGGCCGCCGGAGAGGAACGCGATGCCGGGTACGGCGGCGGGCACGCAGTTCATCAGCACTTCGACGGTGTAGTCGGCGACTTCCTCGATGCTCGCCTGTTTCGAGCTCTTCTTGCCCGGCACGATCATGTTGGGCTTGAGGACGATGCCTTCGAGGAAGACGGAGGCGTTGTACAATTCTTGGAACGTCTCTTTCAGCACCCATTCGGTGACTTCGGCGCAGACATCGATGTCGTTGTCGTAGTCCATCAGCACTTCGGGCTCGACGATCGGAACGATCCCGTTCTCCTGCGCCAGCGCCGCGTAACGCGCCAGCGCCTGCGCGTTTGCGCGCACGCAATATTCGGATGGCTTGCCGCCAGAGGGATCGTAGGTTGCGCGCCATTTCGCGAAGCGCGCGCCGAGCTTGTGATATTCCTGGAAACGCTCGCGCAGGCCGTCGAGGCCTTCGGTGATGGTCTCGCCCGGATGACCGGCCAGTGGCTTGGCGCCGGCATCGACTTTGATGCCCGGCACGGCGCCGGTCGCGGCGATGATCTCGACCAGCGGTGTGCCGTCCTTCGCCTTCTGGCGGATCGTCTCGTCGAACAGGATGACGCCGGAGATGTGGTCGTGCATTGCAGGCGTGCGGAACATGAACTCGCGATAGTCGCGGCGGTTGACTTCCGTGTTCTCGACATTGATGGCGTCGAAACGCTTCTTGATCGTGCCGGAGCTTTCGTCCGCCGCGAGAATGCCTTGACCTTTTGCGACCATCGCGTTGGCGATGCGGTTCAGTTCCTGGATGTCCATTGTTTCTATCCCTGTTTACTGCATGAGTGCGGCGACGCCCGGAAGCTCTTTGCCTTCGAGCCATTCCAGGAACGCACCGCCCGCTGTGGAGACATAGGTGAAATCATCCGCGACGCCGGCATGGTTGAGCGCGGCCACGGTATCGCCGCCACCGGCGATGCTGAGAAGATTGCCGGCCCTGGTCGCCTCTGCGACAAGCTTCGCGGCGGCAACGGTGCCGTGATCGAAAGGCGGCGTCTCGAACGCGCCGAACGGGCCATTCCAGACCAGCGTGCGCGTGGTCGCGAGACGCTCGGCGAATTCGGCGATACTCTTCTCGCCGACGTCGAGGATCATTTCGTGCTTGCCGACATCGCGCGCGCTGACGGTGCGGTGCTTCGCGTGCGCCTTGAATTCCTCGGCGACGACGACATCGCTCGGCAGGATGATCGCGCAGCCGCTTTCGGTGGAGAGGTGGATGACGCGCAGCGCGGTCTCGACATGATCGCGCTCGACCAGCGACTTGCCGACCTCAATCCCCTCGGCGAGCAGGAACGTGTTCGCCATCGCGCCGCCGATCACCAGCGTCTCGACTTTCTTCACCAGATTTTCGAGCAACTCGATCTTGGTCGAAACTTTCGCGCCACCGACCACGGCCATCACCGGACGTTCGGGATCCCCCAGCGCCTTGTCGAGATGGGTGAGTTCCTTCTCCATCGAGCGGCCCGCCACCGACGGCAGCAAATGCGCGATGCCTTCGGTGGTCGCGTGCGCGCGGTGCGCGGCGCTGAAGGCGTCGCCGACGAAGATGTCTCCAAACGCGGCAATCTGTTTTGCGAATTCTGAATCGTTCTTCTCTTCGCCGGCGTGGAAGCGGGTGTTTTCCAAAAGGAGCACATCCCCGTCTTTGAGTTTCGCAACGGCGGCGAGCGCGATGGGGCCGACGCAATCGTCCGCAAACGCGACGGCGCGGCCGACTGCTTTCGACAAAGGCGCGGCGATGGGCTTCAGGGACATGCTCGGCACGACCTTGCCCTTCGGCCGGTCGAAATGGGAGAGCACGATCACACGCGCGCCTTTCCCGGCGAGTTCGCGGATGGTCGGCGCCTGGCGGTCGATGCGCAGCGTATCGGTCACGGCGCCATTGGCCATGGGAACGTTCAGATCGGCGCGGACGAGGACGCGCTTGCCCCTAACGTCCACATCATCAAGCGTCCGGAATGCCGCCACGAATTGAACTCCAGATTTTTGGACCGGAGGCTTGCCGAGCCGAAGCGGTGGAGGCAAGCCCGCCTTCGCCCGTCCGGGCTTCGGCGCGGCGGCCTTATCGGCGTCGCCGCGAAGGCTGGTATAGGAAAAGACGCAAGTTGGGACAAGCAGGGAACCGGGCGCAGGATGCCGCGTTTGCATCGCAGCGACCGAGGGGGAAATCCATGAAATTCCGGCTGATTCTGGCGGGTTTGTGCGCCCTCTGCCTGACCGCCCCGGCGTATGCGGCGGATGAACCCGAAAAGGGTACGCTGTCGATCCTGTTCGAGAACGACATTTTCTATAACACCGACCACGATTACACGAACGGCGTTCTGATCGGCTACACGACCGCGCCGGACGACACGCCGGACTGGGCGGTGCGCTGGGCGCGCTGGTTGCCGTTTTTCGCGCAGTCCGGCGACGTGCGCACACGCTATGCACTGGGCCAGGATATCTTCACCCCGAGCAATCTTCATCTGAAAGACCCGCCGCCCGGCGCGCGGCCCTATGCGGGGTTTCTCTACGGCGCGTTCGGATTGGTGGACGACAACGAAAACAATCTCGACCAGCTTCAGATCACGCTCGGCGTCGTCGGCCCGGCGTCGCTCGCGGAAGAGACCCAGAAATTCGTGCACGCGATCATCCGCGACACCAATCCGCAGGGCTGGTCGACACAGCTGCGCGACGAGCCGGGACTCGTCATTCAATATGAGCGGAGCCTGAAACTCATCCCGCCGCAATCGGTGTTCGGATTGTTTTTCGACGCGGAGCCGCACTACGGCATCGCCGTCGGCAACGTCTACGACTATGTGAACGCCGGGGCGATGGCGCGGCTGGGATTCAATCTGCCGAAAGATTACGGCCCGCTGCGCATCGATCCGAGTCTTCCTGGCTCCGGTTTTTACGAGCCGAGTGGCGACATCGGCGCCTATATCTTCGCCGGTGTCGATGGCCGCGCGATCGGGCGCAACCTGTTCCTCGACGGCAATACATTCGAGCAGAGCCGCAGCGTGGACAAGCTGAACCTGGTCGGCGATCTCGAACTCGGCGCGGCCGTGACGTTTGATGCGTTCCAGCTCACCTTCACCCACGTCTTCCGCTCGCGCGAATACGCGACGCAGAAGGCAGCCGACCAGTTCGGCGCGGTGAATCTTTCTGTCCGCTTCTAACCTCACCATGACCGGTCATGGGCGGCCATGGTGAAATTGGATTGTATTGATTAAGCTGCGCTCATGGACCGCGACCGGCTTACCGCGTTCACCGATGGTGTGATCGCGGTCATCATCACGATCATGGTGCTGGAGCTTAAGGCGCCGCATGGCACGAGCCTGAGCGCGTTGCTCGAACAATGGCCGCAGTTTCTGAGCTATGTGCTCAGCTTCATCTATGTTGGCATCTACTGGAACAATCATCACCATTTCTTCCAGCTCACACCGGAGGTGAACGGCGCGATCCTGTGGGCCAATCTGCATCTCCTGTTCTGGCTGTCGTTGGTGCCGTTCGCGACAAGCTGGGTGGGCGAGAACGGATTTGCAGCCGGTCCCGCAGCGGCCTATGGCGCCGTATTGTTCATGCGCGCGATCGCGTTCTACATCATGGAGCGCGTGATCGTGGCCGCGCAGGGCTCGGACTCGCCGCTCAAACAGGCGATTGGCGGAGACTGGAAGGGGATGCTGTCGCCGTTTCTGTATCTTGGCGGCGTCGCGCTGGCATTCTACATGCCCGTGATTTCGTACGCGCTGTATGCACTGGTCGCGCTGATCTGGCTCGTGCCCGACCGCCGCGTGGAGAAGGCGGTGGCAACGCGGTAAAATCCGTGCCCCCAAAGCGCCGGGAGCATTTACATCATTTATTATACTGATACGATGGAATTAATAAGGAATATCCATGCTCAATCGCAGAACCATGCTGGTCGCTCTCGCGGCCGCGTCCGGAAGCGCGCTTTCCACAAAAGCATTCGCGCAGCCCGTCGATCTCAGGACCGCCGCGCGCGACGCTTGGCTCTATGGCCTCCCATTGATCGAGATGGCGCACACGCGCGCGAAGATGGCGAGCATCAGGCCGGGGCAGGGCACGGTGAATGCCGCGCGCATCAATGCATTCGTTCACAGCCGCGTCTTCGCGACACCTGCATCACGCGCAGTGACGGCGCCCAACGTCGATACGCTTTATTCGAGCACGTTCCTCGATCTCGCCGGCGGTCCGATTACGCTTACCCTGCCACCCACGGGCAGCCGGTATTTCTCGGTTGCCTTTATGGACATGTACACGAACAACTTCGCCATTCTCGGCACGCGTACAATCGGCGGCGATGGCGGAACGTTCACGCTGATCGGTCCCGACGCGGAGCCGGTTCCCGGCGCCATCCGCGCGCCCACGGTCTGGGTCTGGGCTCTGATGCGTCTGTTGGCGACGGATGCGGCAGATTTCGACGCCGCCCATGCCATACAGGACGCCGTTGTTCTCAAGGCGCCGCCCGGACGAATACCGCCAAGCTACGCGGAGCGCACGGCTTCATGGGCGGAGTATTTCACGTCGGTCCAGGCCCTGCTGATCGAAGATCCGCCGCCCGCGACGGACCTGGCACTATTCCGGCGCGTCTCAGCACTTGGCCTGGGTCCATCCGGCGGCTTCGATGCAACGCGCTTTTCGAAAGCCGAGGGCGACGGCATTGCCGCCGGTGTCGCGGAGGCGAAGGCGCTTCTCCTCAATCGCGGCAAGCCGCACGGAATCCAGGGATGGGTCTATCCGCCGACCGATCTCGGCGATTTCGGGCAGGATTATAACACGCGCGCTTCGGTGGCTCTTGGTGGGCTCGCGGCACTCACCAATCCCGAAGCGATCTATATGCGCCCGATCGCGCCTGACGGCCAATTTGGCGATGGGCTTTATCGTCTGCATTTCGCGAAAGGTGGATTGCCTCCCGTCGGCAGCTTCTGGTCGTTGACCATGTACGAATCGACGCCGGACGGTCAGTCTTTCCTGACGCCCAACCCGATCAACCGCTATGCCATCGGCGACCGTACCAAAGGGCTGACATATGGCGCCGACGGTTCGCTCGACATCTGGATCGGCCGCACTGACCTTGGCGGCGCGCGCAGTGCGAACTGGCTCCCGGCCCCGGCACAAGGGCCTTACTCGATGAGCCTGCGCGCCTATCTTCCGAAGCCGGCATTCTTCAACGGCGAATACCGGTTGCCGCCCATCGAGAAGGTTTGATGAGATCATGAAGTCCCTTGTCGCCGGACTGGTTCTGGCCGGTGCTGCGTCCGCCGCGGTGGCCGCTGCGCAACACAATCCACTCGCCACCCCGGAACAGGTCGCCCTGGACAAGCTGGCCGTCGATATTTTCTACACCGCTTCGGTACAGGCGCAGGTGGATTTCGTGGCGCAGAGCCTTGCCGCGGATCCGTATGCGAAGACAGGGGAAGGCGCGGCGACTTTGCCCGCCGCTGCGAAGGAGATCGCGTTCGCCGCCGTCGTGGACACGATCAACCGCGACCCAACTCATCCGGTGATCCAATGGCTGTGGTCGCCCGCGCATCAATGGTTCGGCACGAAGGTGCCCGTGAGCAAGGTGCTGATGCCGAACGTGGACAACGTGTTCCGCATCATGCCGGTCGACGGCGTTTCGCACTATCGCATCACCGCTGTCCCGCAAGGTCCCATTCCCACGCAGTTCTCGATCCAACTGTTGCCCGCGCTGCCGGCCGAAGCGCAGTGGAGCAAGGTGATCCAGGAGGTGGTCGATGCCGATATCGTCAAATCGCCCGACGGCTCTTTCGTTCTGACGATTGGGCCGGAAGCGCAGACGGGCCTGACCAACCACATCGCAACGACTCCCGCGGCGCATTTCATTTTGATCCGCGACACGATCCAGGACTGGCACAACGAAACGCCTTATCTGTTAAAGGTCGAACGTCTCGACGGGCCGCCGCCCCATTCGCCGCCGTCGAAAACGGCACTGACGGACGAGGCCGTGTCGCGGCTGCATGAAATCGTTCCGCAGATCATCGCCGCCAAAGGCGGAGGCTTCGCGAACGCCCCCGGTTTCTTTCAGGGCGAGTCCAACGTGCTGACCTCGCCCAAAATCCGCGAAGGCGGACGCTGGGGCCTGTCCTCATCGGGGCATTTCCATCTGGCGGACGACGAAGCGCTGGTGCTGACGCTCGATCCGATAAGCGCCAGATATCTTTCTGTGCAACTCGCCAGCGCGTGGCTGAGTTCGCTCGACTATGTGCATCACAGGGCCTCGCTGAACCTCACGCAGATGCAGCCGAACAGCGACGGCACTGTGACGGCTGTCATCGCCGCGCGCGATCCCGGCGTGCGCAACTGGCTCGACACGACCGGGCTGCATGACGGCTCGATGTTCGTTCGCTGGCAGCAATTTCCCGGCGAGCTTCCGGCCAATGCGCAGGGTGTGCGCTCCGTGAAACTTCTCAAGCTGAACGCGCTGCCGCCCGAACTGTCGCGTGTGACCGCGGACGAACGGAAGGCTCAGCAAACGGTGCGAGCTGCGGACTACGCCCGGCGTTTTGCGGAATAGCCGGGCCGCGCAGACGTGCGGAATAGCCGGGCCGCGCAGACGTAGAGCCGTCTAGATCAGTTTCCCCATCGCGACCGCGGTGTCGGCCATGCGGTTGGAGAAGCCCCATTCGTTGTCGTACCAGGTCATGATCGACAGGAACGTGCCGTCCATCACCTTGGTCTGATCGAGCGCGAAGCTCGACGAATGCGGGTCGTGGTTGAAGTCGTGGCTGACGAGCGGCGCATCCACGATACCAAGAATGCCTTTCAGCGGACCGGCAGCGGCGGCCTTCATCGCGTCGTTGATCTCGGCGACGGTGGTCGCGCGCTTGCAGACGACCTTCAGGTCCACCAGAGACACGTTCGGCGTCGGCACGCGCACCGATACGCCGTCGAGCTTGCCTTTCAGGTCCGGCATAACAAGGCCGACGGCCTTTGCCGCGCCCGTCGAGGTCGGGATCATCGACAGCGCGGCCGCGCGGGCGCGGTAGAGATCCTTGTGCATCTGGTCGAGCGACGGCTGGTCGTTGGTGTACGAGTGGATCGTCGTCATAAAGCCGTGATTGATGCCGACGGTGTCGTGGATGACCTTTGCCACCGGCACGAGGCAGTTCGTCGTGCACGACGCGTTGGAGACGATCACGTCGTCCTTGGTCAGCTTGTCGTGGTTCACGCCATAGACGATCGTCTTGTCCACGCCATCGGCAGGGGCCGAAATCAGCACGCGCTTGGCGCCGGCGGCGAGATGCCCACCCGCCTTTTCCTTCGAGGTGAAGATGCCGGTGCATTCGAGCGCAATGTCGACACCCAGATCCTTGTGCGGAAGCTCCGCCGGGTTCTTGATCGCGGTGACTTTGATCTTGTGGCCTGCGGCGATCATGTATTCGCCATCGACGCTCACGCTGGCCGGGAAGCGGCCATGCACGCTGTCGTAGCGCAGCAGATGCGCGTTGGTCTCGACGGGACCCAGGTCGTTCACGGCCACGACTTCGATGTCGCGGCGCCCGCTCTCCACAATCGCGCGCAGCACAAGACGCCCGATGCGGCCGAAGCCGTTGATCGCAACCCGCAAAGCCATGGTGTTATTTTCCCTTCAATGCAGCCTTGGCGGCGTTGGCGGCCGCTTCCGGCGTGATCCCGAAATGTCTGTACACGTCCTTGTACGGCCCACTGACGCCGAAGGCGTGCATGCCGATGAACTGACCGTCGGCACCGATATAGCGATCCCAACCGAGCCTGACACCGGCTTCGATGGCGACTTTTACCGTGCCCGGTCCCAGAACCGAGTCACGATATGTTGCCGGTTGTTCCTCGAACAATTCCCAGCACGGCATGGTGACTATGCGTGCGGCGATGCCCTCGGCCTTGAGCAGTTCGCGCGCGGCAAAAGCGATTTCGACCTCGGAGCCGGTGGCGAGGAACGTGACCTTCGCGCCCGCGTCGCTTACGAGTTCGTAAGCGCCTCTGGCGGACAGGTTCTCGTCGGTGTGCATGGTGCGCACGGTCGAAAGGTTCTGGCGCGAGAGCATCAAAAGCGTGGGCCGCGCCTTTTCGGTCAGCGCGATCTGCCAGGCTTCCGCCGTTTCGATCGCGTCGGCGGGCCGGAAGACGAGCAGGTTCGGGATCGCGCGCAGCGCCGCGAAATGCTCGACCGGCTGGTGCGTGGGCCCATCTTCGCCAAGGCCGATGGAGTCATGCGTCATCACATAGACGACGCGGATACCCATGAGCGCCGCGAGGCGGATCGCCGGCCGGCAGTAATCGGAGAAGGTGAGGAAGGTGCCGCCATAGGGAACGATGCCGCCGTGCAGCGCCATGCCGCTCATCGCCGCCGCCATGCCGTGCTCGCGGATGCCGAAATGGATATAGCGCCCGGAGTAGTCGTCCGGTGTCATCGAATGGAGCGACTTGGTCTTGGTGTTGTTCGAGGGCGTGAGGTCCGCCGATCCGCCGACGGTCGATGCCCACGCATCGTTGATCGCGTTGAGCGCGGCCTCTGACGCCTTGCGCGTGGCAACGGAGGCTTTGTCCTCGCTGGCCTTCTTTTTGACTTCGATCAGGCCGGTCGCGACCGCACCGGGCACGTCGCCCGACATCGCGGCATCGAACTCCACCGCTTTCGATGAAGATGCGTGGCGCTTCTTCCATTCGCCGTGCGCCGCCGCGCCGCGCGAACCGATCTTGCGCCAGTCCCCGAGAATGTCGTCGGGAATGACGAAGGGCGGCGACGGCCAGTCGAGTTCCTTGCGTGCACCGGCAATCTCTTCCGCGCCCGGCGCATCGCTGTGCGCCTTCTGCGTGCCCTGACGCGTCGGCAGGCCGTAGCCGATGATCGTCTTGCAGGCGATTAGAACCGGTTTGTCGCTTTTCTGCGCCCAGTCCAGCGCACGCGACACATCGGCGGCGTCATGGCCGTTGACGTTCACCGTGTTCCAGCCCGCGGCCTGAAAGCGCTCGATCGTGTCGGTGTTGTCTGAGAGCGATGTCGCGCCGTCGATGGTGATCGAATTGTCGTCGAACAGAACGATCAGGCGATTCAATTTGAGATGTCCGGCGAGCGAGATCGCTTCGTGGCTGATGCCTTCCATCAGATCGCCGTCGCTGGCGATGACATAGGTGCGGTGATCGACGAGCGCATCGCCAAAGCGCGCATTCAGATGACGCTCCGCGATCGCCATGCCAACCGCTGTCGCGATGCCCTGGCCGAGGGGACCGGTGGTTGTCTCGATCCCGCCGGCGTGGCCGTACTCCGGATGCCCGGCACAAGGGCTCCCGACTTTTCTAAACGTCTTGAGATCCTCGATCGTCATGTCCGGATAGCCGGTGAGATAGAGAAGCGAATAAAGCAGCATTGAGCCGTGACCGCCCGACAGCACGAATCGGTCGCGGTCGGGCCAGCGCGCATCTGCCGGATCGAATTTCAGGAATTTGGAGAACAGCACGGTCGCCGCATCCGCCATGCCCATCGGCAGTCCCGGATGCCCCGATTTCGCGGCCTCGACGGCGTCCATCGTGAGCGCGCGAATCGCATTGGCGAGGGTGCGAACCCGAATCTGTTCCGGGGTTTGCGGCGGATTTGCTTGCGTGAGGTCCATGAATCGTGTCTCGGTGCCGCGTGAGGTGTCGTTAGCGACCGGCGGGCTGGCCCGTCAAGGGTTTGGAACTTCCCCTCACAGGGTTGGAACCGCCGCGCGTCGACCCGCTTTGGACCCCGGGCCTAAGGTCTTGGCGCGACGCGAACAAAAGGTGCGCGATGGATAAACTGGGAATCGCGGCAGAACGCCTCACCAAAGCATTGAACGCGCTGGAGGAAGGGCTTGTTCCGCTCGATCGCGCGCGTGACGATGCGGCGGATTTGCGCGCGCAGCTTGCCGAGGCGCGCGCGAAGCTCGCGGCGAGCGATCAGGAGCGCGACCGTCTGCTCGCGCGTATCGCGGAACTCGAGGAAGAGCAGCAGGCGTTGACCGAAATCTCGGAAGAAATCGAGACACGGTTGGATGGCGCCATCGGGGAAATTAGAACGGCATTAGGAAAATGAGGGAGTAGGGAATAGTGAGTAGGGAGTAGGCGACGAAATGAACTTTTCTCTACTCCCTATTCCCTACTGACTACTCCCTCCACGCGGAGAAACAGGAATGCCCCTAGTCAATGTCATGGTGAATGCCCGCGCCTACACCATCGCCTGCGACGACGGCGAGGAAGGGCATCTCAAGGAACTCGCCACCCATGTCGATCAGAAGGTGCGCGAACTGGTCGGATCGGTCGGGCAGGTCGGCGATCATAAGCTGATGCTGATGGCGGCGGTGCTGATCACCGACGAGTTCTTCGAAGCGCGTGGCCGTGCAGACGGTCATACGAAGAAAACGAAAGAGATTGCCGGCGCGCAGGCGGAGTTCGAAGTGCGCATTGCCGCAACGGAGAAGCGCGCGGCGCATGCCGTCGAGGCGGCTGAGAAACGTGCCGCGGAGGTCGAAGCGAAGGCCGCGCGCGCTATCGCGGAAGCCGAGAAGCGCACCGCGCAGGCGATTGCCGACGCGGAGAAACGTATCGCCGATGTCGAAGCGCGTATTCTCGAAGCGATGAGCGACGCCGAAGGCAAAGGCGCGCGGGCGTCCGAAGAGGCGGAACATCTCGCGGCGCTCGAACTCGATGAAGCCGCGTCTCGCCTCGAACGGCTGGTGGCGCGTCTCAAGGTAGCGTAAGCGTCAGCTGCACCGCTGCGTGGCGCACATCGTCATATAGACCGTGACCAGAGCCGCCGGTCCGAGTGCAATCGGCGCGCTGACCAGAAACAACAGCGCCCTTCTGCCGTAGAGGACCGCGCCGGCCGCGAATACGCCGAGCCAGAGGAACGCGATCTCGAACCATTGGTTCAGATAGCCGTTGCCGCTGCTCATCATCCGCCACACTGCGAACGCCGCGACACCGAGCGAGAGCGCGAACAGAGTTTTGAACAGAGGCTGTTCCGCGGCCTTCCGTGCGATCATTCTAAACGGCTTCCACCTCGCCGCCGGACGCCGCCCAGTCCTTGAAGGCGCCCATGTTGTAGACGCGTTCGTAGCCCATGTCCTTCAGCACCTTGCCGCTCAGCGCCGAACGCCCGCCGGACGCGCAATAGAGAATGACGGTCTTATCCTTGGCGAATGCGGGATCGTGATAGGGCACGGACGGATCGGCGCGGAACTCGATCATGCCGCGCGAGACATTGACCGCGCCTTTGACCTTGCCGCTCGCCGCGACTTCCGGTGCGTCGCGCACATCGACGACGAGCACATCGCCTTTCGCGATCATCGCCTTCGCGTCGTCCGGCGAAATCTTGGGAACCGCGGCGTTGGCGGCTTCGAGCATCTCTTTGACGCTGATGGGCATGGCATTTCTCCGGATGGCGCGCCCGTTTATAGCAACCATGAGACAGGGAGTCGTTGCAGTTAATCGCCCACGCGCCTACGTTAGGGGCGGACGGGTACTGTGCCTCGCGTCAGGATAGCGATGCCCAGGGGCCTTAATGGTACTCACCGGGAGCTGTCCCTGGCCTGGATCGTGGTCCGGGTCACATGGCGCCCACCTGCACTTGCAGGCCCGTGAGGATCCAACTCCAACGGTGTGCTTGGTCCCGTCCACTTATTCCTTTTTATAGATGTAATCGTAACGCGGCTTCCAGTGCCGTCCATAGTCGCTGGACACGGTTCCGATCTGCTCGACCGAACCGTCGGGGAGCGCGTGATAGACCATCTTCCGCAGTGTGTTGTTGGCGCCCGGCGCTTCCATCACCATGTCGCCGTCTTCAAGTCCGCCGCTGAACCATTCCACATTGCCGTTGGTATCGATGTACATCTGATGCCATTTGCCGTCGTCGCGGCTGTAGCTGCTGTAGCTCGTTCCGGAATAGGGGCCGTTCGGATCGCCTGGCTCTTCGTAGTGTTCGCCGATGCCGCACCCACCCATCACGCTTTCGATGCGACTGGTGGAAGATTTTTTGCCGATGTCCTTTTCGTAGACATTCCACTGGCCGATCCAAAAATCGAGCTGATGGAATTCAGCCGCAGCGCAAGGTGGCTCCTTTGCGGGTGCCATTGGTGCCGACGCAGCTGCCACCACGGCGAAGATGATCGCGAGATTGGGCATAACCGTCCCCTTTTTACGTGCAAACCTTAGCGCGGACGCGCGAGCAAGATTCTCACAAGGGCGTTATAGCAGGCCGGTCTTGCGCGGCGCGCATGCACGAAGTCCAATCTGGCCATGACCGACGAAAAGCCGTCACTTCGCGAATCGGCCAAAGCGCGCCGTGCCGTGCTCGCGCGCGGCTGTCCGGACTTCGCGGAACGCGTCGCGCGGTTTGCCGGCGATCTGGCGATTGCGGAGGGTGCTGTTGTCTCGTTCTATTGGCCGATGGGAGACGAAGCAGATCCGCGCACGCTCGCGAACGCGCTGGCTGCGCGCGGTCACACGCTCGCGCTGCCGGTCGTCGTCGCGAAAAAATCGCCACTGCATTTTCGGGATTGGCGCGACGGCGATCCGTTGATCGTTCACGCCTTCGGCATGCACGAACCCGGCGAACGTGCGCGCGCGGTGACGCCCGATGTTCTGCTCGTTCCGCTGCTTGCCTTCGACGCGCGTGGAACGCGGCTCGGCTATGGCGGCGGGTTCTACGACCGCGCGCTGCACGCGCTCGAGACAAAACGCGCCATCGGTGTCGCGTATACGGGGCAGGAAGTCGAAACGCTGCCTTGCCAGCCGCACGACCATCCGCTCGATGCCGTGATCACCGAGAAAGGTGTCCGACACTTCACCTAGGCGTGCTGTTTTTCACGATTGCGAAAGCGTAGGATCACGCACCGCTTCTGGAGATCTCCCAATGCGTTTCGCCATGCCCTTGTTTGCCTGCGCCGCGATCCTTCTGGCGGCGGCGTCCGCGCAAGCCGACGAGTCTGCAAAACAGTTCCTGCAGGTCGACGCCAGCGATGACGGCCAGCCACTCGCGGAAACCAAGATCGCCGCGCAGGAAGAAGGCATCCGCATCGTCAACGCGGCCTTGCCCGCGGCGAGTAAATTCTACTGCCAGCCTCCAACGCTCGTTCTCACCGGGCCGCAACTCGCCGACATGGTGCGCCGCGCCGTGAAGGCCGACGACAAGTTGGAAAAACAGTTGGTGTCTTCTGTGCTGTTCAATGTTCTGAAGAACACATTCCCCTGCGCAGCGACGGCGCATTGAGGACTTCTATGAACCGCTTCTCCCGGAACCTGATAGCTGCGGTGACGGCGACGGCGATGTTTTGGGCAACCGCTTGTGCGGGCGATCCCCAGCAACCTGTCGCTGCGACCATTGCCGGAATTCTGAAGTCGCCGAAGTCCTACGACAAAAAGCTCGTGAGACTCGAAGGGCAGTTCGATAACTGCATCGCGTTAAATTGCAATCTTTGCCCACCGGAGATGACCAGAGCAACTTTCAATCGCAGTAAATGTCTGTCGACCGACTTTGACGAATTTTCTGGAGAGGAAGTGTATGGCGCACCGCAGCCCATGGAGCCGGCGTTTCGGTTTGCGGCCGTCACCGTGGACGCGACGTTTGATCCGGGCTGCATCGATGGTTCACTATTCTGCACTGACAAGCCGGTAGTCTTGTTCAATGCACGAGTTGTTTCCGTGCATTCGCGCAAGAACGCGCATGATGGTCTGATAGGCGACTACGATTTCGGACCGCTCATCGTGGCCGATCTCGAAGATCAACCAAAGATGCAGGCTGAGATCGCCGGGCTGCCGGACTATCTGGGCAAGAGGGAAACTCGTTTCTTCATCAATAAAGGAGAACAGTGGCCCAAATCCACCGCAACCGGGCTCGCCTGCGTTTGCATGGCACAGAACTGCGAAGGACAATGGCCAACGCGGTTCTTCGGAGGTTTCGACAGCGCCCCAAACCCGTTTCGATGCTGGCATCTGGCGAAGCTGAAGATCGGCTGGCGCGTCATGCCCGGCGACTTTTGATCTCGCCGTTCGCGGTGCTATAGCCCTTTCATGCGCATCCTTTTCATCGGCGATATCATCGGGAAGCCCGGCCGTGACGTGGTCGTCGCGGACCTGCCGAAGCTGCGCGAGCAGCTGTCACTCGATTTCACGATCGCGAATGGCGAAAATGCTGCCGGCGGCTTCGGGCTCACGCGCTCGACGGCAAATGAACTGTTCGGCGCGGGCGTCGATTGCATCACCACCGGCAATCACTGGGCGGATCAGAAAGAGATCCTCACTTTCATCGACAACGAAGAGCGGATCCTGCGGCCACGCAACTATCCGCGCGCGACGCCGGGCAAGGGCGCGAATCTGTATCAGACGCGCGAGGGTCATCGCATCCTCGTCGTCAATGTGATGGGACGCGTGTTCATGGACCCGCTCGACGATCCATTCGCGGCTGTCGATCAGGAATTGAATGCGTGTCCGCTTGGCGATGCGGCGGATGCCGTCGTGGTCGATATGCACGCCGAAGCCACGAGCGAGAAGATGGCGATGGGCCATTTCTGCGACGGCCGCGCCAGCATGGTCGTGGGCTCGCATTCCCACGTGCCGACGGCGGATGCGCAGATTTTCCCCAGCGGCACGGCCTATCAAACCGATGCGGGGGCGTGCTGCGACTACGACAGCGTCATCGGTATGGAGAAGTTCGAGCCGGTGAACCGCTTCGTGAAAAAGATCAGCGGTGCGCGTTACGCGCCCGCCACCGGTCCCGCCACGCTCTGCGGCGTGTTCGTGGAGACCAACGCACGCGGCCTCGCCACGCGCGTCGAACCCGTGCGCGTCGGCGGTCGTCTGAAGCAGAGCGTGCCGACCATTTAGGGTAAGGCTACGAGCAACTCCTCCAGCTGATTGAACGTCTCCATGAATCCGGCCGCGCTTCCAGAAGCGGCCTCTTCGAGCGCTTCCTTCGAGGCATAGCGGTCATGCATGACGACCAGTGTCTGGCCGTTTTTCTCTTCGAACGTCACCGTGGTGATGGCGCCGTCTTCGCCGCCTTCTTCGTTCGTCCAGACGAGGCGCGCGTTCGGGATCACTTCGATGTATCGGCCGTGGAACGCCATGGGCTGCTCGAAACCGGCGGCCCTGAACACGAAGCGATATGTGCCGCCCGTGCGCGCATCGATCTCGCAGGAAACAAAAGACATGTCGATCGATTTCGGCGTCCACCACCGCTTGAGCAGCTCAGGCTTGGTCCAGGCCTCGAACACGAGGCGCGCCGGGCCGTTGAAGGTCCGCGTAATGACGAGCTCGTGATCGGATTTCTTTTCCACAGTCGTCTCGTTTTTCATGGCGTAGGCTCACCTTCTCTTTTTGCGTCCATCGGTTTTCTCTTTTCGCTTCAGTTCCTCGACGATGTCGTCCAGCGCGTCGAAGCGTGCGGCCCAGAGCTGGCGGTACTTCTCGATCCACGCCGCCTCTTCCTCGAGCCGGCGCTGGCCGAGCCTGCAGGTCCGCACGCGTCCGACCTTTTCCGTGGCGACGAGCCCCGCCTGCTCCAGAACGCCGACATGTTTCTTCATGCCGGTAAGGGTCATGTGGAACTTGTCGGCGAGGTCCGTGATCGAAGCGTCCGCGCGCCCAAGCTGTTCCAGAATGCCACGCCGTGTGACGTCCGAAAGTGCTGCGAACGAAGCGTCGAAGCGGGTTTGAATATACTGAACCATATGGTTCAGTATATAGCAGGCGTGACGGCGGCCCGCAAGCCGCCGTTACACTTTTCGTCTAAGCGAAATACCCCGGCTGTCCGATGTCCTCGAGGAGGCCGATTTCCTTCGGTTTCCAGCCGAGCCATTGTTGCGTCAGTGCGCTCGACGCCGGCATGTCGAGGCCGGCGAACATGGCAAGCGGGCCGTAATAATCGCCGGCTTCCTCCTGTTTGATCGATTTCACGGGCACGTTCAGCCCGCGGCCGACGATCTCGACGATCTCACGCATCGCAACGCCTTCCTCGCCGACGGCGTGATAGATCGCGTTTGCCGCGCCCTTCTCCAGCGCGAGACGGTAGAGGCGAACCACGTCCATCCTATGCGCCGCGGCCCAGCGTTCCTTGCCTTCGCCGACATAGACCGCGGTGCCTTTCGCGCGTGCGCTTTCGACGAGATAGCTGATCAAACCCGCCTTGCCGGGTTCGCCATGCACCTGGGGCAGGCGGATCGCCATCGCGCGCACGCCGCGCGACGCGAAAGCAAGCCCTGTCTGCTCGGACACGCGGGGCGCAAAGCCACCGTCATCGCGCCGCATGTCTTCGGTAACGGTCACGCCCGGCGCGATGAGACCCGTACCGGAGGTCACGATGAACGGCTTGTTCGTGCCTTCCAGCACACTGCCCATCGCCTCGATGGCGTGCCTGTCGATCTGTCCGTTCTCCATGAATTTCGAGAAATCGTGGATGAAGGCGCAATGGATAACGCCGTCGGCGTTTTTCGCGCCTTCCTTCAGGCTGTCGAGATCCTGCAGCGTGCCCCAGTGAACCTCTGCACCCATCTTCTTGAGCGCGCCGGCGTTCGCATCCGAGCGCGCGAGGCCGACGACCTCATGGCCGTTGGCGATCAGTTCTTGGGTGGTGGCTGTGCCGATGAACCCGGCAGCGCCGGTGATGAATACACGCATGGGAAATCTCCTTGTGTATGTGCGAGCAGTCAGTTGGCGATCGCGACGCCGCCTTCGATCTTGAGAACCTGTCCGGTCAGGAACGTGTTGCGCATGCAGGTGAGATAAGCCTCGCCGGCTTCCTCGGGCGTGCCGGGGCGCTGGATCAACTGCCGCTGTGCAATCGCCTTCAGCATCTCGTGGCGGGCTTCGCCATAGCGCGCGAACAATTCGGTCTCGATCAGGCCGGGGCAGACGCAGTTCACGCGCACCGGCGCCAGATCGACCGCGAGACCGCGCGCCAGGCCTTCCGCGGCCGTGGCACTTGCGGAAACAAGGGGCATGCCCTTCATCGGCCGGTGCGCGAGCATGCCATTGGTGAAGGTGAAAGAACCGCCGGGCGGAAGTTTGATCGCGCCATGCTTCGCCACCGCGACCGCGCCCCAGAATCGCGTGTTGAACCGGTTTGCCGCCTGCTTCAGGTCGAGATCGCTCAACAGACCCATGCTGAGGACATCGGTATCGCCCGCGGTAAACGCGATGTGATCGAAGCCTGTGTGTTCCTTGAAGAACGCGGCGATGTTCGCTTCTTCGCTTACGTCGAGAACCGCGCCGGTTGCGCCGATGCTCTTCGCTTTCTCGGCGATCTTCCCGGCATTGCGCGAGGCGATCATGACCTTCGCGCCTTCTTCCACAGCACCCTTGGCGATGCCGAAACCGATGCCCGATCCGCCGCCGATGACGAGGACGTGTTTGTCTTTGAGCTTCATGGCGTGCTCCTCAATGCTTCGCTTGGGCTGCGATACCGTTCAATTCCGCGAGCGCATCGGGCGGCAGCGTCAAAGCCACGGCAGCCAGATTCTCGCGTAGATGTACGCGCGAAGACGTGCCGGGGATCAGCAGGATGTTGGGCGCGCGCTGCAGCAGCCACGCCTGCGCCACTTGCAACGGCGTCGCGGCGAGCCTGGTCGCGACCTCCGACAGGGTCGACGTCTGCAAGGGAAAGAATCCGCCAAGCGGGAAGAACGGCACAAACGCAATGCCGGCGGCCGCAAGTTCGTCCACCAGCGGATCGTCGTTGCGGTTGGCCACATTGTAGAAGTTCTGCACGCAAACCACCGGCACGATGCTGCGCGCCTCCGCGACCTGATTGGATGTCACATTGCTCAGGCCGATGTGTTTGATGAGCCCCTTGCGCTGCAGCTTCGCCATGATCTCGACCTTGTCCGCGATCGAGCCCTCCTTCGGTGCATGCACGTCGCCCATGATGCGCAGGTTGACGATGTCCAGCGCCTCAATGCCGAGATGGCGCAGATTGTCATGCACCGCGCTTTCCAGTTCTTCCGGCGAGAACGCCGGATTCCACGATGCGTCCGCGCCGCGCTTCGCGCCGAGCTTGGAGACGATCACAAGATTCTTCGGATAGGGATGCAGCGCTTCGCGGATCAGTTCGTTGACGACATAGGGGCCGTAGAAATCGCTGGTGTCGATGTGATCGACGCCGCTGGCGATCGCTTCGCGGAGCACCGCGACCGCCTCGTCATGATCCCTGGGTGGCCCGAACACGCCGGGACCGGCCAGTTGCATCGCACCATAGCCCATGCGGCGAACGGTCAACGCCGTGCCGGGAAAGGTGAACGTTCCGCCAAGGGACTGGGTCATTGTCTGCCTTCTTTCGTCTGGGCTGTTAGCGGTTCGCGATATGCCTCCACGCGTGGGCGGCGCTGGTGCATACTGGAATCGCATCCTGTAAGATCACTCTAGCACGAATACTCTCGCGAGAGCAATATGTCCTCCATCCGGCTTTTCATCCTGTCGACCTTTGCGGATTTCGGCCCGATGCACGGCCATATGGTGCGCGCGCTCGCGGAGAAGATGAAAGTTCCGCTATGGACCGACATTTCGGTCGGCGCGGTGTATGGCGCGATGAAGCGGCTGGCGGGCGAGGGGCTGCTCCGCGAACAGCGCAGCGAACGCGAAGGCAACCGTCCGACGCGACAGATTTATGAAATCACCGACGAGGGCCGCCGCGTGCTCGATCAATTGCGCCGCGAAGGTCTCAGCGAAGTGTGGCTGAAACCCGATCCCTTCGATCTCGCGCTGACGCGCATGGATGCGAAGACGCAAAAGCAGTTTCCCGCGATCATCGCCGAGCGGCTGAAGAACGTGCGCGCGGTGATCGCGGAACGCAAACGCATGAGCGAGGAAATCCGCGCCCATGTGGGGCCTTCCAAGCAATGGGCCATGCGCCACGGCGATTATCGCTTGGAGGCGGAGATCGCCTATCTCACCGATCTGCTGAAGGACGCAAAGGCCATCGTCTCCGAGGATCGCGTGGCGCAGATCAAGAAGATGAAACTGCGCTAGGCCAATACCCGCGCCGTCATCACGGTTGAATTGGCCGCGCAGCGCGCCATGTTTCGTGCATCGCAATTCACAAAAAGGAATTCTCCCATGGAATATCGGCTTCTGGGACGGTCGGGATTTTCAGTGCCCGTGCTCAGCTTCGGCACCGGCACATTCGGCGGCAAAGGCGGCCTTCAGGGCTGGGGATCGACACAGGCGGACGAAGCGACGCGTATCGTCGATGTCTGTCTCGAGCACGGCCTCACCATGTTCGACAGCGCCGACATCTATTCCGGCGGCGCGTCGGAGGAAGTGCTGGGCGCCGCGATCAAGGGCCGCCGCGACAAGGTTCTGATCTCCACCAAGGCGACCTTCCGCGCCGGCACGGATCCGAACGATGTCGGCTCATCGCGCTTTCATCTGACGCGCGCGGTCGAAGCCGCGTTGAAGCGCCTCGGTACCGATCACATCGATCTGTTCCAGCTGCATGGCTACGACGCGAAGACGCCGCCGGAGGAAGTTCTCTCCACGCTCGACACGCTCATCCGCGCCGGCAAGATCGGCTATATCGGCGTCTCGAACTTCTCGGGTTGGCACCTGATGAAGGCGCTCGCCACCGCTGACCGCTACGGTCTGCCGCGCTTCGTTGCCAACCAGACCTATTATTCGCTGATCGGGCGCGACTATGAGTGGGAGCTGATGCCGCTGGGCCTCGATCAGGGTGTCGGCGCGGTGGTATGGTCGCCGCTCGGCTGGGGACGCTTGACCGGCAAGATCCGCCGCGGCACGCCGTTGCCCGAAATCAGCCGCCTGCACACGACCGCGGATTTCGGACCGCCGGTCGACAACGAATATCTCTACACGGTCGTCGATGCGCTGGACGCGATCGCGAAGGAAACCGGCAAGACCGTTCCGCAGATCGCACTCAACTGGCTGCTGCAACGCCCGACGGTGTCGACGGTCGTCATCGGCGCGCGCGACGAAAAGCAGCTGAAGGACAATCTCGGCGCCATCGGCTGGAATCTCACGCCGGAGCAGGTGAAGAAACTCGACAAGGCGAGCGCGACCACGCCGGCCTATCCCTATTGGCATCAGAAGCAGTTCAAGGAGCGAAACCCGTTCCCGACCCGGGTGTGACTAGAGAGTGACCATGGTCGCTGTCCCGCGCTTGGCGGACGACAGAACATCGACGAGACGCGGGACCAGCGGCCGAAGGTCAGCGAGACGATTGCTTTTGGCGCACAACACGACCACAGCAAGCCGTCCTGTTAGGTTTTGCTGATAGGACAGGTTGCGATCCACGGTGAGGAAAATGTCGAATTGTTCCGACGCGAGCGCGAGGAGTGCGCCGTTCTTGATGGCCGACCAGCCCATCTGTCGTGCGGTTCTGACGTCGTGGCCGGGGATGTCACGTGCCAGCCGTCCGTCGATACATTCGTCCAGAAAGATTCTCACGAAACGGTTTCGATGAGCCGGTCTTTTGCGTCTTCCAGGAATGCGATGACCTGTTCGCGCGTCACCGACGGAAAACCCTCCAGGAAGTCGCCGAGGGAATCGCCTGCCTCGATGTAGTCGAGCAGCGTTTGAACGGGAACACGGGTTCCTGCGAAAACAGCTGTTCCCCCCATGACATCGGAATTCACACTGACCGCTGATTGTCTCATGGCGTCAAGACTACGCTTGGCGGGACTACCCTGCAATGTGGCTTCATCTGGGGCGGCGTTTCCCGTCGCGGACAGGCCGGCGCAAAAAAAAGCGCGCCGGTTTGAAGCCGGCGCGCTTTGCCCGTTCGCGTTCGATCAGTTCCCGAAACGCACCGCCGACGACGTGCCGGTCACGTCGGCCTGCAGGTTGCCGCCGAGGTCGTAGATCTTCTGCTCGTTGGTGCCGGTATAGGAGTTGCCGTCCTTTGCGAGCTTGTCGGTCTCGGTTTCGGTGAAATAGCCCGACACCGTTCCATCGGTGTAGAGCCAGCCGACGTGATCGCGCGAGAACGTCTTCTTGCCCGAATACGTCCACTCGCCCATGCAGAGATTGCCGCCGGAGACAGGAAGGTCGATGTTCTCCCATTCCGTGCCGTCGTCGTGCCATTGGATGTAGGCGTTGGCGAACGGGTTGCCCTCGACCGTGTAGACCACGTACCAGGTCCCCACGATGCCCTGGGAGGCGTTGTTGTTAAGATGGGCCTGCTTGTGCGCCGGAAGCTGAACGACCGGCGACTTGACGTGTGCGCCCTGCAGGGCGCGCGGATCGGCGCAGCCGGCCTGGGCAGACATTGCGCTCGCGGCCAGAGCAAGGGTAGTGGCCGCCGTTAGAAGGAAGTGTTTCACGACATTGTCCTTTTGATTGACGGCCCGACCATCGGAACCGTTCACGACCGGCCGTTGCCGTTTCGCGCATTCGTGCCTCCCGCGTATTTCCCTGCCGGAGCGCCGCCGCTAAAGTCGCCGCCGCGCCAGGGCGAACTGGCGGAGGGGCGATGACCGCGACGATTCTTGCACCTGCATACGCGCGAAACGGCGCAGGCCGTGTAGTGGCATCATTGGAGCGGCAACCGCGACGCTTCGAAAGATATCAAGCCCGATCAAAGGCTTGCGGATTGCCGACCAATCGTGTGGTTCGCCGATGAACAAGCTTCCACGCAATCTGGGGGCGTCGCGGCCGATCGATATCGGCGCCGAACCGGATTTTTCGCTTGGCGGATTGTCGGTGCATCCGTCGCTGCGCGAAGTCGGCGCCGGCGACCGGCGCGAGAGCGTGGAACCGCGGGTGATGCAGGTTCTCGTCGCACTGGTCCGCGCCGAGGGCGGCGTGCTTTCCAGGGACAGGTTGATCGAGCAATGCTGGGGCGGCCGTCTGGTCGGCGACGACGCGATCAACAGTTCTGTCGCAAAGGTCCGCGCGCTTGCCGCGCTGACGACGCCGCCCGCGTTCGAGATCGAGACCATCCCCCGCGTCGGATACCGGCTGCATGCGCGCACCGCGCCGGAGATGCAGCCCTCGAACGTCTCTTCGTCCGTCACAGAACCTTCGGTGAAACCGAAAGCGACGGAACTGCGGTTTTGGCAGGGAGCCGCCATCGCGGGCGCGTGTGTTGTCGCGCTGGCCGGTGCATTGATCTGGCGGTTCTTTGGTCAGGACAAATCGCTGGAATGGGATGTCGTTGAATCACATCAGCCGTTCATCGGCACGTCGTTGATCGAGCGCTACCCCGCGCTTTCGCCGGACGGAGCGATGCTCGCTTATTCCGCGGGCCCCAATATCACCAGCCGGCAGATCTATCTGCGCATTCTCAAAGGCGATTCTTCCATTCAGTTGACGCATGAAACCTATGACGCCGTGTCGCCGGTGTGGTCGCCCGACGGCAGGTCGATCGCCTATTCGGTGTTCCAGAGCGGCCAGCCGTGCCGCATCATGGAGATGCAGGTGCCGTCGGGCGCGCCGCGTGAGGTCGGACGATGCCGCCGTCTCGAACGCGCCGAACTGGCGTTCGATCCGTCGGGACAGGCTTTGGTCTTTTCCGACAGCCTGGCTGCGGGAATGCCGACGCGAATCGTCAAGCTCGATATCGAGACCGGACAGGTCACGACCCTCACCGATCCGCTGAAAGCCATCCAGGGAGACGTGCAACCGTCATTCTCGCCCGATGGCCGATACTTCGCCTATGTCCGCTTGATCGGCGACGTACGGGGTGAAATCCGGTTGCGCAGACTGAGCGATGGAAACGAGCGTGTTATCGACGCGCTGCATGACTGCGATATCGCTCTGGCCTGGACTCCGGACGGCAAGGCGCTTCTGACGTCGCGCGCGTGCGTCGGAAATTATACGCTGCGAACCTATGCGCCGGACGGCAGCGGATCTCGGCAGATCATGGTCAGCCCCAACGAGATCGGACGGCTATCGGTCAATGCGGATGGCTATGTGGCGATGGAAACCGCCGGCGGTCACACGCCGATCCTGGCGTTCAAGCCCAATTCCGCCGAACCGCCAAAGGTGCTCGACGACGGCAGCGAGATGAGCACGCTTTGCGCGGACTTCGCTGCGGATGGAACGCTGGTCGTTACCGGCAGGACCGGCAGCGAATTCGGCGTCTGGATCGCGGATCGGGAGGGCGCACCCTTTCGCAAGCTCATGCCGCTCACGCGATTTCCATGCGCCATCCGCTGGTCTCCCGACGGGACGCGCTTCGCTTTTCTCGAGCCTGCCGACATCGGTTTCGATATTCCGGTCGTGAGCCGGAGTGGCGAGGTCCTCACGCGTCTCCACCTGTCCGAGAAGGACAGCGGACTGCTCGATTGGACAGCTGACGGAAAGAGCATCCTCACCACGCGGCTCGAGAAAGCGGGCTGGCGCATCTGGCGCACCGATCTGGTAGCGCCATTCAAATCCATGCCCATCACGCCCTATGGATGGACCAACCCGCGCGTGCACGGGTCGATGCTGTTTGCGCAGAAAGAAGGCGCTATCGGCACATGGCGTCTCGACACCGGCGTTCCCGAGCGCGTTGCCGACGGCCCGACGCCGGAAGCCACCGATCTTTCCACGATTTCAGGCGATCGAATTTTCTATGCCGATCTGACGGACCCGCGCCATCCGGCGATTTCCGCGCAGAGCGTCGCTGGCGGAGAAAAGAAGCGCCTGATGCCGCTTCCGTTCGGGGCCGCAAATTTCACCTTCGCGGTGAATCCCAAATCCGGCGACATCGTGTTTTCGCCGCCCGCGGACGATATTGCCGATATCGGGCTGGTGCGCTTGCAGCGCCGTTGAACGGTGCCGCCGACAAAAAAGCCGCCGCAGAGGGGAGGCTGCGGCGGCGAGGATAACGAGGGAGGGTGCTTACGCCCTTCTAGCGTCCTGGATCGGTGTTTTCGGTCCCGTTCCCTGGACCGTGTGTGCCAGCGCGGCGGAGGTGGGGGCGTCTCCATGAATTTTTCGGGACATCCAGTGCTCCTTCCGTCCACACCCGAACTATGGCGCCGGGACATGAGCGGTATCTTGCGCGGGGCTGAATTCTTGGTAAGGCGTGCGCTTGGCGGTTCTGGAATTTCCGTGCCGAACTGCCCATATCTGGTCTTCGCTATCGCAACCAGGTTCCGGTCCGACGATGATTCCTTCCCTTTTCGTGTCTCATGGCGCACCGACCCTGCCGTTCGACGATTGCCCGGCGCGTGACTTTCTGCGCGGCTTGCCGGCCACGTTCGAGAAGCCCAGGGGCATCGTGATCGCGAGCGCGCATTGGGAAACCGATGCACCATTCGCCAATCGCGTCGCGGTCAACGACACGATCCATGACTTTTACGGCTTTCCTGAGCCGCTCTATCGCCTGCGCTATGCAGCGCCCGGCAGCGCGGATTTAAGCGCGCGTGTGGCCGCGCTCACCGGCGCGGGTTTCGACGACAAGCGCGGGCTCGATCACGGCGCGTGGGTGCCGCTGATGCTGATGTATCCCGATGCGGATATTCCCGTCGTGCAGATCGCCGTGCAGCCATTTGCCGGTGTCGCGCATCACATCGCGCTCGGCCGCGCGCTGGCGCCGTTGCGCGAGGAGGGCGTGCTGGTGATGGGGTCGGGTAGCTTTGTGCACAATCTGCGTCTGCTCGACCGCCGCGGATTGAACGCGCCGGAGCCGCAATGGTCGAAGGATTTCTCGGACTGGATGGATGCGCGTCTCGTGGCGCGCGACGACGCCGCGCTCAACCATTATCGCGCGCACGCGCCGAACGCGGCAGAGGCGCATCCGGAAGAGGAACATCTGTTGCCGCTTTTCGTTGCCTATGGCGCGGGCGGCGCGGCCACGCATATTCACCAGAGCACGACGTTCGGCGCACTGCGCATGGATGCCTACGCGTTCGCGTAACCACCAGGAGAGACGCATGGACAGACAAGTGAAAATTCCCGGCCCCGATCACCCGATCACGATCGCGAAGAACGCGAAGCGCGTCACGGTTTCCGCCGCCGGCCGCACCATCGTGGAGACGCACGCCGCGCTCACGCTGAAAGAGGCGAGCTATCCCGCCGTGCAATATGTGCCGCGCGGCGACGCCGACATGATGTTGCTCGATCCGAGCGATCACAAAACCTATTGCCCCTATAAGGGCGAGTGTTCCTATTTCCACGTCCCGTCATTGGGGGACAAAGGCCGGAACGCGGTGTGGAGTTATGAAAACCCCTATGACGCGGTGCGCGCGATCAAGAAGCATCTCGCGTTCTATCCGGATCGGGTGGAGATCGCAGAGTCGTCGGTTTAGAGCGCCTTCGATGTGCGTTTGATGCGTTTTGCTTTCCCACTTCTGGCCAGGAGAGGGTCGGCGAGTTTCTCGTAGAGCATAAAGAGGTGTTCCACACGCTCGCGGTCGCTGGCAAAGCCGCCACGCTTGTAGAGCGCGTCCACGGCGTCATCCAGCTTGTGATGCGCTTTGCGCAGTTCCGGCGGCATCGCGTCGGGATCGTAGAGATCGGCGAGGGTGGAATCGGGAAACTTTGCGCGGGCATCGAGAACGGCCTGCGCCAGTTCGCGGATTTTTGCCTTCTGCGCCTCGTTCGCATCAGGCCAAGGAAAAGCATTGTAGATGATGCCAATGGAGTACTGAAAATCGCTCTTAATTCTCCCACCGATGTATCGAGCCCATGCAATGTGCGTCTTAGAACTGAGCATTCCAAAGTGCGAGAGATCTGCGTTCTTTATGAAACGAAGTTTGTTGCTCGGGATAGTTGGAGGCCCCAACCAACCGATTGGAATGTAGTCGCGATCGCTTGAGCTGTTCTCTGGAACGGCAAGAAAAGGCGCGTCAGGAATTACGGTCACGTGGAACACAGTTGGCTTCTCTGCAAGCGAGCGAGCCGAAATTCCAGGGATGTTCGGCGCGCCCTCGGGCTTGCGCTTCGGTGGAATTTGGCCCAACCGGTATGCCTTAACCTGCCGCAAAATATCCATTACTCGCGGCATCGCTCTGAGTTGTTCCGGCGAAGTGTTCTGCAATGCCAGTATCCACCTACCTCCGCCCTGAATGTACTCAACTCCTCCAATGAACGGATGAATGTATGGACCTGCCGAAGGTTCATTTTCGATCAGCGTGGACTTTTCAATATCACTGAGAATCAGATAGCCGCCGTCAATCGGTTTGGAACCGATAATCATCTTCGGAGCGTCGCATAGCGGGTTCGACATCTCCTGCACCACCAAGTGCCGATCACGGAGATTGCCCGCATCGAACAGATACGGCGACAACACTTTGTGGCGACTCTCATGTGGATCGCCATTGATGTCGTCATAGCTAAATAGGCGCTTTTCAAGCGGCTCGAAGGCGCGCTTGGTCAGGCCGACGATGACGACATGCACATGCGCCTTGCCCTTCGCATCCGATCCCCACGCGAAGGTGCGATGCGCGAAGCTGATCTCCAATCCGTATCGCGAGAAAAGTATGGGCCATAGCTGCGCCACCTGCTCGCCCTGTGTGATAGAATTTGTTGCGACGAAGGCGATTTGCGTCACACTGGCATGATTGTTGCCCTGCCTGCCTGCCTGCCTGCCTGCCTGCCTGCCTGCCTCAAAGCCTCTTCCGAGACGTATGCTGCGGCCTTCAAAAACCACGCCGCCACATAATCCAGTGTGCCGCCGCTGCCGCCGAGATTGGCGATGCGGCGCACTTGCGCGCGTTGTTTGTCGTCCTGCGTTTTCGCGCCGCTGAACGGCGGATTGCCGAACACATAGGAACAGTTTTCCGGCGGCAGTACCGTTGACCAATCAATCTCCAGCGCGTCGCCAAACCGGATGGTGGCCGACTTCTTGAGCGGGATGCGCGCGTAGTTCTTGCCGAAAGCCAGCGACAATTCATTGTTCATGATGTGGTCCATCATCCACATTGCTGTCTCAGCGATCAGCGCGGAGAATTCCTCGATCTCGATTCCATAGAACTGGTTCACGTCCAGCTTCGAAAGCGTGGTCACGTCCAATTCCTGCTGACCGGATGGATAAATCTCCTTAAGCACCTCGATTTCGAGGCGACGAAGTTCGCGATAGGTGATGATGAGGAAGTTGCCGCAGCCACAAGCCGGATCGAAGAACGTCAGGCTTGCCAGCTTGTCGTGAAAAGCTGTCAGCTTATTGCGCCGGTCCGTGCCTTTGCGTTGCCTGATGTCCGTGAACTCGTCGCGCAGCGCATCCAAAAACAGCGGCCGGATGACCTTGAGAATATTGAGTTCGGTCGTGTAGTGCGCGCCCTTGCGCCGCCGCTCAGCGGGCTCCATCACCGTTTGGAACAGAGCGCCGAAGATTGCGGGCGAAATGGCATCCCATTTGAAGCGGCAGGCGTCCAGAAGCTGCGTGCGCATCTTGCTGTCGAACGCCGGTGCGCGCAGGCGCTCCTCGAACAAGCCGCCATTCACATAATCGAACTGGTTCAAATCTTCGTCGAGATTGCTCTGCCTGTCCGGCCTGTCGGCGTGCAATACTTCGAAGAGCTGGTTGAGCAGAGGGCCGGTATCCGATCCATCCTCTTTCGTGTGAGTTTCGAGAAAATTGAGCAGAATGTCGCTAGGCTCAAAAATACCGGTGTCATCCGCGAACAGACAGAACACGATGCGCACGAGGAAACGTTCGAGGTCGTGGCCTTTGTAGTTCGATTTCTCCAGCGCGTCGTGCAGCGCGCCTACAAGCTCGGACGCCTTGATGTTGACCGGATCTTGATCCTTGAAGACGACCTTCTTCTTGCCTAGGACAAAGTTGAACGCCTCGACATGGTTTGGAAAATCTTCGAGCTTGAATTTTGTCTCGCTGCGCTCATCCAGATCGTAAAGCTCGAAATTCTGGAAGTCGCTCACCATCACATAGCGCGGCAATTCCTCCGGCTTGAGGTTCGGGAAATAGTCGAGCGCCTGTTCTTTGGCGCGCGCCAGATCGCGGCCCGCGCTTTTGTGCTCGACCAGGAGGTTGCCTTTCCACAGAAGGTCGATGAAGCCGTGCTTGCCGCCAAGCTTCCTCACCGGCTCTTCGAATGTTGCGACCTGGCGGCGCTTCATGCCGAAGACCTTGAAGAACTCGTCGTAGAAGGTCTGCTTTTCGCCTGCTTCGTAGCGGGCATCCTTCCATTCGCGCGCGAACTCCGCCGCGCGGGCGCGAATTTCGTTTGTGCTGAGCGACAAGCCACCCTCCGGTTGGAACGCACCCTAAGCTGCTTCGCGCCAAGGGTGAATCCGCGAAAGAATATTTTTGTTCCCTATTTGTTCCAGATCTGCCATACTGGCCGACGGAAGATTGGAGCCTTGGACTTGGATAGCCGGACGATCACTTCAGACCTGAATGCCTGCGCGGGGAGGGGTACCCCCTCCCGATTTGGCGAAAACAAGTCGATGCGGTCTGTCCCGCGCGGCATACCAGATATTGATGCTGCGGACTCTGTCGTGATGCAGCCTATCCCGAAACGCCGCCGGGGTGCGCCGAAGGGCAATACCCGCGCGCTCAAGCACGGCGCCTTCACGGCCGCGGAAAAGGCGGAGCGCGCCGCGCGAGGGGCCGAAATCCGCGCGCTGATCCGCGCGTCCAAGGCGCTGATTGCCCGTGTCGAAACGTTCACGCGTGCGCGCCGGGCATTCCGGCTGCTGGAGGCGCGGCGCGCAGCCCTTGAACCGGGGCAGGGCGAGCGGCTATCTCAGCGCCGCTCCATCACACACATAAAGAGACGCGTCTCGCCATGGCCGGTCATTCCCAGTTCAAGAACATCATGCACCGCAAGGGGCGCGTGGACGCCGTGCGCTCCAAGATGTTCTCCAAGCTTACGCGCGAAATCACCGTCGCGGCGAAGATGGGCATGCCCGATCCCGAGCACAATCCGCGCCTGCGCGCCGCCATCATCGCGGCCAAGGAACAGTCGATGCCGAAGGACAATATCCAGCGCGCCATCGACAAGGCGACCGGCGCCGGCGCCGAGAATATCGAGGAAGTGCGCTACGAGGGCTATGGCCCCGGTGGCGTTGCGCTGGTGGTCGAGACCCTGACCGACAACCGCAACCGCACCGGCGGCGATGTGCGCTCGACGTTTTCGAAATTCGGCGGCACGCTGGGCGAGCCAAACTCGGTGACGTTCATGTTCGATCGCATGGGCGTGATGGTTTATCCCAAAGCGAGGGGCAGCGCCGACGAGATGCTGGAGGCCGCGATCGACGCGGGCTTCGACGAATGCGTATCGGGCGACGAGGGCCACGAATTCCTGGTCAGCTTCGACAATTACGGCACTGCGCGCGACGCGCTGGAAAAGAAACTCGGCCAGCCGCAATCGGCCAGGATCGAATGGCGGCCGAAGACGATGACGCCGGTCAGCGACGACCATGGCGAGACGCTGATCAAGCTCATCGACACCCTCGACGATTTCGACGACGTGCAGAACGTGTTCGGCAATTACGAACTCAGCGATGCGTTGATGGAGAAGATGGGGTGATCCACATTCTCCTCATGCTTCGACAAGCTCAGCATGAGGGACTGGCTCAAGTCCTCACTCTGAGTCTGTCGAAGGGTGAGGCGGCGGCGCTATAAGAAGCCATGCCTCACGACTCTCCGCTGATCGGCATTCTGGTTTTCGGGCTCGGGCTCGCCTTCGTGTTCGGCACGGTCGCCAACCGGCTGAAACTGTCGCCGCTGGTCGGTTATCTGCTCGCCGGCATCGCCATTGGGCCGTTCACGCCGGGCTTCGTCGCCGACCAGCACCTGACTTTGGAGCTCGCCGATGTTGGCGTGATCTTGCTGATGTTCGGTGTCGGCCTGCATTTCTCACCCGCGGACCTGATGTCGGTGCGCCGCATCGTCGTTCCCGGCGCGGTGTTGCAGGTTGCGATCGCGGCTGCGCTCGGCTTCGGCGTCGCGCGCTGGCTCGGCTGGAATGCCGGCGCGGGCATCGTGTTCGGGCTGGCGCTCTCCGTCGCCTCCACCGTCGTGATGATGCGCGCGCTGCAGGAGCACGGCCTGATGGAGGCGCGCGAAGGCGGTGTCGCGACCGGCTGGCTGGTCGTGCAGGACCTATTGACGGTTCTTGCGCTTGTCCTTCTGCCGCCGCTCGCCGGATTGCTCAAGGGCGGCGCCGCGCTCGATGCCGGCGCGCTCGCGGCGTCGCTTGCGCTCACGTTTGGAAAGCTCGTTCTGTTCGTCGCGCTGATGTTCGTGGTCGGCAAGCGCGCGGTTCCGTGGCTGCTCGGCTATATCGCCGGAACCGGATCGCAGGAGCTTTTCCGCCTTGCGGTTCTTTCGGTCGCCCTTGGCATCGCGTTTGCGGCGTCGGTTCTGTTTGGCGTCTCCATCGCGCTCGGCGCCTTCTTCGCCGGCATGATCCTGAACGAGTCCCCGCTCAGCCAGCGCGCCGCTGAGGAGTCCCTGCCTTTGCGCGATGCCTTCGCCGTCCTGTTCTTCGTCTCGGTCGGCATGCTGTTCGATCCCGCCACCCTCTGGCGCGAGCCCGCCGCTCTCGCCCTCACGCTCGCCGTCGTGCTGATCGGAAGCACCTGCGCCGCCGTCCTCTTCATGCGTCTGTTCGGTTTGGATTGGCGCGGCGCTCTGCTCATCGCGTTCGGGCTCGCGCAGATCGGGGAGTTCTCCTTTATCCTCGCCGATCTCGGCATCGGCCTGGATCTCCTGCCCGAGCGTGCGCGGGGTCTCATCCTCGGCACGTCGATCCTGACGATCCTCGTCAATCCCTTCCTGTTTCAGCTGGCGTATCGCGGTCGTGTAGGCGCGAGCCGCACGCCAATGCCAGTGCGCGATCCCGTACAGAACGATCAGCGCTAGCGCGACAAGACCCATCGTCACCGTGGCGATCATGCCAGGGACGATTTCCGACAGATGTTGACTCATGATGGCTCGTGGCCCTCGCCAGGGGATTTTCGCGGGCGCTTGGGCGCGAAGTGCTCGCGCGCCACGGCAAGCTCGAAGGTGAGCGAGCAATAGGCGGAGAACACGACGAACAGCAGCGCCGACCATTTCGTCCAGCCGTTGCTCATGCCGGTCACGGCCGCGCCATACAGCATCGAGGCGAGGGCGAAGCAGACGATGGTCATGCCCCAGACGATGCGCATGACGGGCGTCAGGCTGGTGATCGAAAGGTGCGCGCCCAGCATCCGCGTGAAGACTGTGACCGCGACAAGCCCGGAATTGCTGATGGTGATGAAGAGAAGATCGGGCGCCCAGTTGTCGTCCCAATCGGGCGCCGAACGTGCCGCGAAATGCAGCAGCAGATGGCAGAGCAGGGGCATCAGCCCGATGATCATGCCCGCTGCCCAATCGCACCATGCGATGGTGATGGCGTGGCCGAGGTTTTCCGGTTCCGCGCGGACGGTCCTTTTCTTTCTGTCGCGGCGCGCGCGCTGATCGCTCTCGCTTTCCGCCTCTTCCGACACCAGAACGGCGTAGGGCGAATTCACGTCCGCCGCCCCTTGCGCCGCTGTCTGGGCTTTTCAAGGTGGAATTGGCCACGCTCGCCCTTCGGCTTGCGCATCTGCCCCTTGCGTACCATTTGCCAGAGTTTGTTCTGCAGGAAGCGGCGCTTTTGCACGACCTGGAATTTGCGGTAGAGGCCGATCAGGATTTGATCCAGATCGGCGCTTCCGCCCAGCGCTTGAAACACCTCGACGATCTGACGCTCCAGGACATCGGCCTGGGCGACGCTGAGTTCCTTCAAAAGCTCGTCGGGCAATCCGGAAAGGTCGCCTGTGTCGATCTCCCTCGCATCGGAATTGACGACGAGCGTGAGTGCCTTCTGGCCAATCTTTCGCATTCTCTCCCCCGTTCGTTTTTCTTCTATCCGAACATTACAATGGAGTCACGATATTTCTGCGATGTTTCGTCAATAATTTGTTGATATTCGGCGATGGCCCTTTGGATTGCGCGGGAGCCTCCGATTGCGGACACTTGGCCCGAACGATTCTGGCTGCCGCATGCTCGCAATCCGCATCCTCGGGCTCGACCCCGGCCTCGCCCATATGGGTTGGGGCGCGATCGACGTTGCGGGAACCAGACTGACCCATGTTGCGCATGGCGTGATCGCGACGAAGACCGCGGAGGGACTGGGCGTTCGGCTGATGCGGCTGCACCGAGAACTGGAAAGCGTGATCGCGGAACTGCGGCCCGCCTCCATCGCGGTGGAACAAGCCTTCGTGCACAAGGATCCGTCCGCTGCGTTGAAACTCGGTCATGCACGCGCTGTGGCGTTGCTCGCAGCAGCGCAGGCGGGGCTCGAAATCGCCGAATACACACCCAACCACATCAAAAAATGCGTCGTGGGCGCCGGCCACGCCGGCAAGGAACAGGTTCAGGCGATGGTGCGCCGCTTGTTGCCGCAAAGCCGCGTCGAGCAGGCCGATGCCGCCGACGCGCTGGCGGCGGCCATCGCGCATGCACATCTCTCCTCGACGCGCGCGCGGATCGCGGCCGCACTCGCATGATTGGAAAGCTCAATGGGCGCATCGACACGATCGCGGAGGATCATGTCATTCTCGATGTCGGCGGCGTCGGTTATCTCGTGCATTGCCCGGCCTCGACACTATCGAAGCTTGCGCCGGGAACAGCGGCGTCTCTCATGATCGAGCTGCGTATCACCGATGAGACTATCCGCTTGTACGGATTTTCGTCGCCCGAAGAGCGTGAGTGGTTTCGTCTGCTGCAGACGGTGCAGAATGTGGGAGCACGCGTCGCGCTCAATGTGCTGTCGGCGCTCAGCCCGCGCGAGCTGGAACGCGCGCTTGCGCTGTCCGACAAGGCAGCGGTTGGGCGGGCGCAGGGCGTTGGTCCCAAGCTCGCGCTCCGCATCGTCACCGAACTCAAGGACAAGGCGCCGGCCATGATGCTGCGCGGTCACGCTGAGGATGGCGTCTCGCTCGCGGCCCCAATCGGTCCGGAGGCAGACGCGGTCGCGGCGCTTGTAAAGCTAGGCTATTCTCGGGGCACGGCGGCGGAAGCGGTGGCCCGCGCCGCGCGCGATCTGGGCGAGGGAAGTGCGGTCGATGCTTTGATCCGCGAGGCCTTGAAGGGCATGGGACGATAGATGGCGAAGGCCCAGACAGACCGTCTCGTCACGCCCGAGCGCGCGGAAGAGGATTCGCTCGAGTCGAGTCTGCGCCCCAAGGTTCTGGCCGAGTTCGTGGGCCAGCAACAGGCGCGCGAAAATCTATCGGTCTTTATCAAAGCCGCGAAGGCGCGGCAGGAAGCGCTCGACCATGTCCTGTTCTCAGGCCCGCCGGGATTGGGTAAGACGACGCTCGCACAGATCGTGGCGCGCGAACTCGGCGTGAATTTCCGCTCGACCTCGGGGCCGGTGCTGGCGAAAGCCGGCGATCTCGCGGCGATCCTGACCAATCTCGAACCGCGAGACGTGCTGTTCATCGATGAAATCCATCGTCTCAACCCCGCGGTAGAGGAAATTCTCTATCCGGCGATGGAGGATTTCGAACTCGACCTCGTGATCGGCGAGGGTCCAAGTGCGCGGTCGGTGAAGATCGCTCTGTCGCCATTCACGCTGGTCGGCGCGACGACGCGCTCCGGTCTTATCACAACGCCGTTGCGCGACCGCTTCGGGATTCCGGTACGACTGAATTTCTATTCGCCGGAGGAACTCGTTTCCATCGTCGAGCGCGGGGCGCGCGTGCTTTCGTTCGATCTCACCAGGGAGGGTGCGCGCGAGATCGCTGGCCGGGCGCGGGGAACGCCGCGTATCGCGGGCCGCCTGCTCAAGCGCGTGCGCGATTTTGCCTCCGTCGGCGGACATAAGACGGTCGATGCGAGGATCGCCGATGCCGCATTGACACGTCTGGAAGTGGATTCGCGCGGGCTCGACGCCTTCGACAAGCGCTATCTGCAACTGATCGCGGAAAGCTTCGGGGGCGGTCCGGTTGGTGTTGAGACGATCGCAGCCGCGCTCGGAGAGGCTCGAGACGCGATCGAGGAAATCGTCGAGCCGTTCCTGATGCAGCAGGGCTTCGTGCAACGCACGCCGCGCGGACGCCTGCTCACGGCGCAGGCTTTCGCGCATCTGGGCCTGCCCGCGCCGTCGCGCGATCCGGCGCAGTTCGGTCTGTTCCGGGAGGCCGGCGATGACGAATGAGCCGCAGGGCCTCGGCCGCTTCGAGGGTCGAATGCACGTTCTGCCGTTGCGCGTCTACTACGAAGACACCGATCTTTCCGGCGTGGTCTATCACGTCAACTATCTGCGCTTCATGGAACGCGGTCGCACGGAGTTCTTCCGCTGTGCCGGCATCTGGCTTGCGAAACTCGATGGCGATGAGCCGATGGCGTGGGCGTTGCGCAAGGCGAGGCTTGAGTTCCATCGCCCCGCGCGTCTGGACGATGCCATTGAGGTGCATTCTACCTTCAGCGACGTCACCGGCGTGCGCGTCTGCGCCGACCAGAAAATCATGTCGAACGGCAAGCTGCTGGTCGAGGGCTGGGTGGAGGCTTGCCTGATCACCCTTGAGGGAAAGTTGAAGCGCCTGCCCGCCGATGTGCGCGAGAAGATGCTTCCTTTCCTCAATGAAACAAATGCTTAACGGGCCGGGCCAAAATTCGGCCATGTTCGGAGTGTGATTTTCCCGCCGGCCCGGCATAATCGCTTCCATTGGGGGAACTCACGCGTTCCCGTGAGCAAGGATGGTTCATGAAGATCGTGCGTTTGGTCGCCGCTTTCCTGCCGGCACTGTTGATTTGTTTGAGTCTCGCGGGCAATGCCCACGCGCAGCGGGGACCCGAGGCCGCGCCCACCGGCGATCCGGCGCAGAGCGAACCGCTCGCGGCGCCGACCACGAATGTCGACGTGACGCAGACCGGCGGCGATGCCGCACCGTCCGCCATCGGCACGATCTCCGTCGTGTCGCTGTTCGAGCGCGCCGATCTCCTCGTAAAGGCGGTGATGATCCTGCTTTTGATTGCGAGCCTGTGGTCCTGGACCATCATCATCAACAAGTCGCTTGCGCTGAGCACCTTGAAGCGGCGCGCCAGCAAGTTCGAGAAAGTATTCTGGTCGGGGCGCTCGCTCGACGATCTCTATCAGCAGTTCTCCGCCAAGCCCGATCATCCGATGGTGGCGGTGTTCATCGCGGCGTTGCGCGAATGGCGGCGCGCGTTCGAAGGCGGCGCTCCGAAGGAGGCGGTTCTCGCGGGCGTGAAGGATCGCATCGACAAGGCGATGTCGGTGACCATCACGCGCGAGACCGACGGCATCGAGAGCCAGCTCGGGTTTCTCGCGACCGTCGGTGCGACCGCGCCCTTCATCGGCCTATTCGGCACCGTCTGGGGGATCATGAATTCGTTCTCGGCCATCGCCGCCCGCCATGACACGACGCTTGCTGTCGTGGCCCCAGGCATTGCGGAAGCGCTTTTCGCGACCGCGATGGGCCTTTTGGCCGCTATCCCGGCGGTGATCTTCTACAACCGCTTCGTCAACGAGATCGGCCGTTACACCAACCGCCTCGATGCCTTCGCGGATGAGTTCTCCGGGATCCTGTCCCGCCAGCTCGACGAAAAGGCGCGCTGATGGCGATGGGTATCGCGCAGGTTGGCGCCGGGCGCCGTCGCCGTGGCCGCAGACGGCCGATGGCGGAGATCAACGTCACGCCGTTCGTCGATGTGATGCTTGTGCTGCTGATCGTGTTCATGGTGACGGCGCCGCTTTTGACCGTCGGCGTGCCGGTCGATCTGCCCAAGACCAAGGCGCAGGCGTTGAGCCAGGACCGCGAGCCGCTGTCCATCACCATCCGTAAAAGCGGGACGATTTATCTCCAGAACTCACCCGTCCCGGAGGACGGACTTGTCGATAAGCTAACCGCGATCTCCCAGAACGGTTATGACCAGCGCATCTTCGTGCGCGGCGACAAATCCGTCGATTATGGCCGCGTGATGGAAGTGATGGGGATGCTGAGCGCCGCGGGTTTCACCCATATCGGACTCGTCACCGATGCCGCCAAGCATAAGCCCGAGAAGGAGTAGCGCCGCTCGCACCGAGCGCGCCGCGTCTCCGGCCGGATGGATCGGCGCGGCGGCACTGCATGCTGGCATCATCGCGGCGACATTCTTTACCTGGTCGCACAGTCTCGATATCACCGACCAATCACCTCCGGTGGTGCCGGTCGATCTCGTGACGATCGGCGCCAAGACCAACATCGCGCCGATGATCAAGGTGCAACCCAAGGAACCGCCCAAGGAAGAAGAGGCGCAGCCGCCTGCGCCTCAACCCACGCCGCAACCCACACAAGCCGCTCCGCAGCAGGAAGAAAGCGCGCCGCCGCCGCCCAAAGAGGCGACCGCCGAACCGATCCTGAAGAAGCCGCCCCCGCCCGCACCGAAGGCAAAGCCGGATCAGGATCAGAAGAAAGAGAAGTTCGACATCAACAACATCATGGCGCTGCTCGACAAGCGCGCCCCTGCGGCGGCGTCGGCGCCGAACGCCAAGGTCGGCAACAAAACCATCAAGGGCTTCGGCGCGCAGAACGCGATGACGATGGATCTGGTCGACTCGCTCAGGAACCAGATCGCGCAATGCTGGAGCCCGCCTGTCGGCGCCCCAAATTCGCAGGAACTCGTCGTCGATTTCGACCTGTTCCTCAATCCGGACGGCTCCATCGCACAACCGCCACAATTAATCGGAAACTCGGCGTCGGCGAGCAGTTCCTATGCGCGCGCCGCCATCGAAGCGGCCCGTAGAGCGATCTACACCTGCGCGCCTTACAAGCTGCCGGCGGATCGTTACAGCCAGTGGCGCGAGATCAATCCGTTCCACTTCGACCCGCGTGGGATGATGGGACAGTAGTTTGGAGACCGGCGTATGAAAAAGATCGCGCTCGCTTTGATGGCTTTGTTCGGGTTGGCGCTCGCGACGCCGTCGTTTGCGGCGCTGCAGGTGGATGTCAATCAGGGCAACGTCCAGCCTCTGCCCATTGCCATCCCCGATTTCATCGGCGATGCATCGGCGGGCGCCAACATCGCGAAAGTCGTCGGCGCCGATCTCGAACGCTCCGGCCTGTTCAAGCCACTGAACGCGAAATCCTTCGTCGAGCAGATCAAGAACATCAATGCCGCGCCTGCTTTCGCGAATTGGCGCGTGATCAATGCGCAGGGCCTCGTCACCGGTCAGGTGACGATGCAGGGCGATGGTCGCCTGCGCGTCGATTTCCGCCTCTGGGATGTCTACGGCGAAAGCCAGATGCTCGGTCTGCAATATTTCACGCAGCCGGAGAACTGGCGCCGCATCGCGCATCTGATCTCGGACGCGATCTACGAGCGCATCACCGGCGAGAAGGGTTATTTCGACACCCGCATCGTCTTCATCTCGGAAGCGGGACCGGCGACAAACCGCCGGAAGAAACTCGCGGTCATGGACGAGGACGGCGCCAATCCGATCTTCCTCACCAAGGGCGATTACATGGTGCTGACGCCCCGGTTCAACCCGACGGCGCAGATGATCGCCTATATGTCGTATATCGCCAACAAGCCGCGGGTATACCTGTTCGATTTGGAAAGCGGCCGCCAGGAGATGCTCGGCAATTTTCCGAACATGACTTTCAGCCCGCGTTTCTCGCCGGATGGCAACAAGATCGCGATGACGCTGGAGAGCGGCGGCAATTCCGACATCTATGTGATGGATTTGCGAACGCGGTCGATGACGCGGCTGACGTTCGACCCCGCGATCGATACCGCGCCGTCTTTCTCGCCCGACGGCAGGCAGATCGCTTTCGAATCCGACCGCGGCGGAAGCCAGCAGATTTATGTCATGAACGTCGATGGTTCGAACGTGCACCGCATCTCCTTTGGCGGCGGCAAGAACGGCACGCCGGTCTGGAGCCCACGCGGCGATCTGATCGCGTTTACCAAACAAGGCGGTGGCTTTCACGTCGGTGTCATGCGTACCGACGGAAGCGGCGAACGCATCCTCAGCAACGGCTGGGAGGATGAGGGCCCGACTTGGGCGCCGAATGGCCGTGTGCTGATGTTCACACGCACGCTACAGGGCGGGCACGGCTCGCAAATCTGGTCCGTTGATATCACCGGACGCAACGAACGGCGCGTGCTCACGCCCGGCGACGCGTCCGATCCGGCGTGGTCGCCCTTGATCCAGTAGGTAACAGGTTCATAATGTTCCGCGCTGCCGTTTTTTGGCACGTTTTCGCCTTAAAGGCGTTACAAGTTGGGTTCCCGGTAGGTCTTGGTTTTTCCGGCTGAGACTGCGCTTTCCACGGAGTTATGATTGCCATGATCAGATTTTCGACAGGATTGAAACTCATTGCGGTCTCAACCGCGTTGATCCTCGCGGGTTGCGAAACCAAGCCGAAGCAGACGGCTGACAGCGGTCCGCCGCCGGCCGCGTCGTCTCCGATGCAATCGTCTGCGCCGACATCGACTGTCGTACCCGGCAGCGCCGAAGATCTGCGCGTCAACGTCGGCGACACGGTACATTTCGAATACAACGCCTACGACGTCATGGAAGGCGACAAGTCGACCTTGCAGCGTCAGGCGGCGTGGCTCGCGAAATATCCCGCGGTGCGTGTCACCATAGAAGGCAATTGCGACGAGCGCGGCACGCGCGAATACAATCTCGCGCTCGGCGCCCGCCGCGCGAACGCGGTGAAGGAATATCTGGTGAGCCTCGGAGTCTCGTCGGGCCGCGTCGAGACGATCTCCTACGGCAAGGAACGTCCGACGTGCACGGAGTCGAACGATTCCTGCTGGGCGCAAAACCGCCGCGGCGTCACGTCGATCTCCGGCGGCGCGAACTCTTAAGGTCGTCTGAGCGCGATCCAGGAAGGGCGCTCATCCGGGCGCCCTTTTTGTTTGGGCATGGGCGGATTCCGTCCGGCCCCAATTTCGGCTAAGTATTCGCGGACAATGGATTTTCTGATGACGGTGACGAGCATGAGGAACAGAAATCTGATCCGTGGCTGCATGGTCGCGTTTCTTGCTTTTGGCGCGTTGTCCATGCCCGCTCATGCCGGGTTGTTCGGGGAGAGCGACGAGGAGAAAGCCGCGCGTCAGCACGAGAAAGATCAGGACGCCTCGATCGCCGATTTGAATCAGCGCCTGCACGATCTCGAGCAGGCCTTGAGCCGCGCGACCGGCGACAATGAGTCTTTGGCGCATCAGGTGCAGGTGTTGAGCGACAAGCTCGAGCGCCAGAAGAAAGACTTCGAATACCGCCTATGCACGCTTTCGGCGCAGCAACTTGGCGCCGCCGGGCAAGCTGGCGATGACCAGAACCAGACGGCGCTTCCGTGCCCCGGCGGAGGCGGCGTCTCGATGACCTACAATGCTCCGCCGCCGCCGACGCAGCAGCAATCCGTGCCGCAACAATCCCAAGGCCAGGTTCACCTCGCGCCGCCTCCGGGTGTACTGGGTACGCTGCCAGCCGGAACCAAAATGGCCAGTGTGGCTCCTGCCACCAATCCGGCGGCGAAGTCACAGTTCGATTCCGCGCTCGATATGCTGGCCAAGGCGCGTTACGACGACGCCCGCTCGGCATTTCGCGGATTTGCCGATGCTCATCCGGACGATCCGCTTGCGCCGCAGGCGATCTACTGGATCGGCGACATCGCTTACGTGCAGAAAGATTACATAAGCGCCGCACACGCTTTCGGTGAACAAATCCAGAAGTATCCGACAAGCACCCGCAGTGCGGGTAGTATGCTGAAACTCGGCCAGTCGCTGATCGCGATGGGTCAAACCAAAAAAGGGTGCATGACTCTTGGCGCGCTCCCGTCACAATATCCGGCCGCGGCAAAAAACATCACTGCGGAAGCGGCGGCCGAGCAAAAGTCCTCCTGCCACTGATCCGCTCAGCATCGGTTTCGCGCGAGCCATGGCTGGACTTGCCGCGCCGTGGCCCGCAGCCGTGGCCGTTTCGGGCGGCGGAGATTCCCTGGCGCTGATGCATCTGCTTGCCGATTGGGCGAAGGCACAGGGCCACAAGCCGCCCGTTATCGTCACCGTCGATCACAAACTTCAGAAACATTCGACGTCGAATGCAAAGCAAGTTCTCGCGTGGGCGAAACGCGCGGGACTCAAAGCGCACGCGCTGACCTGGAGGGGTACCAAGCCCAAGGGCGATATCGAAGCCGCGGCGCGTGAGGCGCGCTATCGCCTGATGGGAGAATGGTGTCGCAAGCGCGGCATCGCGGCGCTTTATGCCGGGCACACGCGTGACGACCAGGCGGAGACATTTCTGCTTCGCCTGGCGCGCGGCAGCGGACTTGACGGTCTGGCGGCCATGCGTCCGGTGTCGTCCTATCCGTTGCCGGAGTTCAAGGAATTGGAGCTGGTCCGTCCGCTCATCGATACCGAACGGGACGCGCTGCGCTCTTACCTGACGGCGCGCAGCCAGGAATGGTTCGACGATCCCATGAACAGCGATCCGCGTTTTGCGCGCGTCCGGATCCGCGCGGCCATGGAGCATCTCGCGGTGGCGGGTCTGACGCCGGGCAGGATTGCCGACGCCGCGGCGCATCTGGCGCGGGCTAGGGAGGCTCTGGATGCGGTCACCGCCGCCGTGCTCCGGCACGGGTGCCGCGCCGAGGGAGACGTGGTCTATGTCGAGACCGGCGCCTTGCTGGCTGCGCCGCGGGAGGTGGGGCTGCGGGCCTTGGCGCAGCTTTTGATGGGTGTGTCGGGGCAGACGTATCGCCCGCGTTTCGAGCGCCTTGAACGGCTATTCGACTCGATCAGGGAAAACAGTCTTGGTCAGGGGCGTACACTCCACGGCTGCCGGATCGGCCCGGCGCCGGCTACCGCCGCCTACTTTGGAGCCGGCACGCTGGCGATTGTGCGGGAACCCGGCAGAAAGCCTCAAAAAAGACGCTAAAGCGGGGGATGCATTGCAAAGACAGAGACGGGCTCTTAAGTGCGTTTGAGAAACGCCGTTGCAGTTCGCACTCGTATTTTTTAACGTTTTGCTGGCTGGCGCGGCGCTAGAAACAGCCTATCTATGAAGGCATGGTTTCTGCATCTGCCGGCTGACACAGGCCCCCAGGAAAGGACGGCCCTTGAACAATCTTCGCAATCTCGTGCTGTGGATCGTCATAGCGCTGCTTTTGGTGTTTCTTTTCAACCTGTTCCAGGGCTCGACCCAGCGCGCCAATACGCAGGCGGTGGTCTATAGCCAATTCCAGCAGCAGGTCAGCGACGGCAGCGTCAAAGAGATCACCGTCCAAGGCGACAACATCAAGGGCATGCTGAGTGGCAACCAGGCTTTCACCACCACGATGCCGGCCAACGATCCGAGCATCTGGCCGCTTCTGAACAGCCATCATATCAAAGTCACTGTGACGCCGTCGGAAGATGGCTCGCTGAATCTCATGAGCGTGTTCATCAACTGGTTTCCGATGCTTCTTTTGATCGGCGTTTGGGTGTTCTTCCTGCGCCAGATGCAGGCGGGTGGCGGCAAGGCGATGGGTTTCGGCAAATCGCGCGCCAAGCTGCTCACGGAGCGCCAGGGCCGCGTGACGTTCGAAGACGTCGCCGGCGTCGATGAAGCGAAGGATGACCTGAAAGAGATCGTCGACTTCCTGCGCGATCCGCAGAAATTCCAGCGCCTCGGTGGACGTATCCCGAAGGGCGTGCTGCTTGTCGGTCCTCCCGGCACCGGCAAGACCCTGCTTGCGCGCGCCATTGCGGGCGAGGCGAATGTGCCGTTCTTCACGATCTCCGGCTCTGACTTCGTTGAGATGTTCGTGGGCGTCGGCGCCAGCCGCGTGCGCGACATGTTCGAGCAGGCCAAGAAGAACGCACCCTGTATCGTGTTTGTCGATGAAATTGACGCCGTCGGCCGCCATCGTGGTGCCGGTCTTGGCGGCGGCAATGACGAGCGCGAGCAAACTCTGAACCAGTTGCTCGTCGAAATGGATGGCTTCGAGGCGAATGAGGGTGTCATCCTGATCGCCGCGACCAACCGCCCCGACGTGCTCGATCCGGCGCTGCTGCGCCCGGGCCGTTTCGACCGCGAGATCGTGGTCGCCAATCCCGATCTTCTCGGCCGTGAGAAAATCCTGCGCGTCCATATGCGCAAAGTGCCCCTCGGCACCGATGTCGAACCGCGCACGATCGCGCGTGGCACGCCGGGTTTCTCGGGCGCAGATCTCGCCAACCTCGTCAACGAGGCAGCTCTGCTTGCGGCCCGCCGCGGCAAGCGCGTCGTGACGATGAGCGAACTCGAAGACGCCAAGGACAAGGTGATGATGGGTGCGGAGCGCCGCTCGCTCGTCATGTCCGACGATGAGAAGAAACTGACGGCCTTCCACGAAGCCGGCCATGCCATCGTTTCGCTCAATGTCGTCGGCACCGATCCGATCCATAAGGCGACGATCATCCCGCGCGGTCATGCGCTCGGCATGGTGATGCGTCTGCCGGAACGCGATCAGATGTCGCTGAGCCGCCAGAAGATTCTCGCGGATGTCTGCGTCGCTTTCGGTGGCCGTGTCGCGGAAGAACTCGTGTTCGGCTACGACGCCGTGACCACCGGTGCGTCTTCCGACATCCAGCAGGCGACGCGCCGCGTGCGCGCGATGGTGACGCGCTTCGGTCTCTCCGACGCGCTGGGCCCGATCGAGTACGGCGAGAACCAGGAAGAAGTCTTCCTCGGCCATTCCGTCTCGCGCACCCAGAACATCTCGGAAGCGACGGCGCAGAAGATCGATGCGGAAATCCGCCGCATCATCGATGAGTGCTATGGCAAAGCGAAGCAGATCCTGACCGACAAGCGCAGCGATCTGAATGTGCTGGCGCGCGGGCTTCTCGAATACGAGACGCTGACCGGCGACGAGATCGTGGCGTTGCTGAAGGGCATCGCCCCGGTCCGCACGCCTTACGAGGATCCGGAGCCGCAGCGCGGACAGGGCCCGAGCGTGCCGCAGGCCGGTCGTCCCCGTGGATCGGGGCCTCTCGTGCCGGAGCCCCAGCCAGGCCACTAACCGCATAGATACGGCAGGCGCGCTTGTGACCGGGCGCGCTTGCCGCTATGTCTGCGCACACATTTTCCGGACCCTGCGATGACCTGGCTACGCCTTATTCCAGAGACCACGAATATCGATTTCGTCGGCGCACGCTATTACGCGTTCGCGGTGGACGGCCTTCTGGTCCTGGTCTCGGTTGTCTCGATCTGGCTGTACGGATTCAATCTCGGTATCGATTTCACCGGCGGCACGCTGATCGAGGCGAAAGCCGCGCACAGCATCGATATCGCCGCGTTGCGCGGTCAGATCGGCGCGCTCGATTTCGGCGAAACCCAGATCCAGTATGTCGGGAGCGGCTCCTGCGACCAGCCGGCGAACTCCTGCGTGCTGATCCGCGTTCAGCCCAAGGCCACGCAGACCGGTGAATACGTCCAGGCGCAGGTGAGAAATTCTCTCGGATCGAGCTACACGATCCGCAACTCGCAGAACATCAGCGCCAAGGTGAGCGAGGAGCTGTTCCGCGACGGTGTGCTCGCCACCATCCTCGCCGTTATCATGATCTCGATCTACGTCGCGTTCAGGTTCGAATGGCAGTACGGCATCGGCGCGCTGATCGCGACCGGCCATGACGTGTTCGTGACCGCGGGCCTGTTCTCGGTCCTGCATCTGGATTTCACCTTGAACACGGTCGCGGCGCTGCTTCTGCTCGCCGGTTATTCGATCAACGATACCGTCATCGTGTTCGACCGTATCCGCGAGAACCGGCGCAAGTATAAGCGCATGCGGCTGCCGGAGCTCATCAACCTGTCGACCAACCAGATCGCGACACGAACCACGCTGGTGTCGGCTGCGACCGCGCTGTCGATGCTGCCGCTGTTGTTCTTCGGCGGCCCGGTGCTGTTCAACTTCTCCGCCGCGATCCTGTTCGGCATTCTGGTCGGAACGTTCTCGTCGACCTATGTCGCGGCGGCGCTGCTGCTCTATCTGCCCGCTCCGGCCGGCACGATCGACGAACCGGCCGAAGCGGCAGTTAGAACCTAGAACGGAAACCAGTCGCGTTCTTCCGAGAACACGAGGTAGCCCGCGTTCACGCCGGCTCGAAGTCCCACGCCCGTGCGCATTGGGGCGACAGTGACGCCGCCGCTGCGCAGATAGTTCGCACCGATCCCGGCGACGAAGTAGTAGCTGCCTTCGACGCTGGCGAAGCGCTGATACAGTCTGTTCTCGCGCTTCAGATTGTAGACCAGCGCGAAGAACTTGGATGCGTTGCCGCCGACATCGAAGCCGACCGACGGGCCCTTCCAATAGACCTTTATCGGCTCGTGATGCTTGCGCACCAGCCATCCCGAGCCATAGCGAAGCCCGACCACAACCGCGCCGCCACCCTCGTCGCCCTTTATGTAGGCGTCAGGCAGCCCCTGGTCCTTGAAGATGCGCTGTACAACCTTGGCCGTCGACTCCGCCGCAATGCCGAAGAAATCCGATGCGGCATGGGTGATTTCGTCGGGATTGAACGTGTCATCCGACTCGTCATCGGCGAATGCCGGCGTCGCCGCGAAAAAAGCGAGGGCTACGACTGCGCTCAATGCTAGCTGTGAAAATCTCATGCTTCGACCTCCAGGAGAATCACGCCACCCCATGGCGCGATCATCGCCCGGAAAATGGAACTGCGACAACGGGCTACCCGATGAATTCTTCGCGTCTGCTAGGGTATCCCGGTCTTGTTTCGGCCCCATTTGCTGTTCGTGCATTTCCTCGCGACAGGTGATCCCATGAGCGATGCTGGCAAGCCTTCCTCCAAACGTCTCGGCTTCGCGGGCTGGTTTGCCATCGTCGTGATGGGCGTTTTCCTGTTATGGGCCTGCTGGTACGGCCTGCATGTCTGGAACGCGCTTCCGGGCGTGAATATCAGCACCGCCGGATGGGTATTCATCGCGCTTGGCGTGCTGGTGACATTCGGGCTCGGCGCCGGGCTGATGGCGCTGGTGTTTTATTCGAGCCGCGAAGGCATGGATCGCTAGGACAGTTCTTATTCCTGGCCGCGGGCGACGAAGAACGGATTGTCGTAGCCGCGCGCCGCTTTGCCGTAGAGAAAGGGCTGGCCGTCGAGCTGCTTCACGCTGCCGCCCGCCGCCGCGAGCACCGCGTGACCCGCGCCGATGTCCCATTCCATCGTCCGGCCGGTGCGCGGATAGATGTCCGCTTCGCCGGCCGCGACCAGACAGAGTTTCAACGACGATCCTGCGCTGACAAATTCCTTCACCTTGAACTGGGCGAGATATGCGTCCGTCGCGGCATCGCGGTGCGAGCGGCTTGCGACGGCGACCATACCGTCCTTCGGCACGGTCCGCGCCTGGATGCGCTTGGCTTCGCCGAAATCTGGCGCACCGCCGGGCGGCGCAAAAGCCTCATACGCGCCGCTCAGCATCTCGCCGAAGAACAGCCGTTCGATCGCCGGCGCGTGAACGACCCCGCGCACGGGCTTGCCTTCCACGATTTCGGCGATGTTGACGGTGAATTCGCCGTTGCGGCTGATGAACTCCTTGGTGCCGTCCAACGGATCGACCAGGAAAAAGCGGTGACCGACTTTCGGCACTTTGCCGCTCGCGGCCGATTCTTCCGCGATCACGGGGACATCCGGCGCAAGATGAGCGAGACGCTTCAGGATGAACCGCTCGGCTTCCTCATCGGCGGCTGTCACCGGCGATTGATCGGCCTTGCGGCGTGCGACGATCTCGTCGGCGTAGTGGCGCAGGATGATGGCGCCAGCGTCATAGGCGATTTCGGCCATGGCGCGGAGCATGGGCGAGGCCGCGTGGGAATGAATGTGATCGGTCATGACGTGGCGCGCGCTCCTGCGAACTGTCCGGGCGTTGAAAACATCTTCACGATTCCTTAAGAGGCCCCGGCTCAGGTTATCTTCTGCTAACCATAGGACGCGCCCCGGAGGCAAGCAGACCGATGAACGAACTCGATTTCTCAGCCCTGCTGGTCAGCCGCGTCTGCCACGATCTTGTGAGCCCGCTGGGCGCCGTGGTCAACGGCCTGGAAGTTCTGGAAGACGAGCGCGATCCCGCCATGCGCGCGGACGCTCTCAAGATCGTGGGCTCGAGCGCGGCACAGGCGCTTGCGCGAATCCAGTTCATGCGCATCGCGTTCGGTGCCGCGGGTTCGGCGGGCGCGGAACTCGATCTCGGCGAAGTGGGCCGTCTGGTGGCGGGACTGTTTGACGGCAGCAAAATCACGCTCGAATGGAACGCCGCGCATGCGCATTGGCCCAAGGATTGGGCAAAACTGCTCATGAACGCGACGCTGTTGGGCGCGGATTGCCTGCCGCGCGGCGGCAGAGTGAAGGTCACGACGAGCACGGATCCCGCCGCGCCGTCGTTTCGAGTCCACGCGACCGGCACGCATACCCGCGTCTCGGAGGACGTCGAAAAAGCCGTACGGGGCGAGGCGTCTGCCAGCCACGACGCGCGCGGCGTGCAGCCGTTCCTCACGCACAAGCTGGCGCGCAGCCTGAACGCGGGCCTCACGCTCACGGCGACCGAAACCGACGTGGAACTCGCGGCTGGATAGGCCTTTTCAGATTGCGTTTACTCTCTGGGCGTAGAGTTTCCCTCCAAGAAAACCCGCCGGCGGTGCGCCGGTAAGGAAGCGTCGCGCTCATGAAATCCTGTCTTGTCGTCGACGATAGCCGTGTCGTGCGCAAGGTCGCTTGCCGCATCATGAACGATCTCGGCTTTTCGACGGAGGAGGCCGAGGACGGCATCACCGCGCTGGAGGCCGTGCGCGGTCACATGCCGGAGATGATCCTGCTCGACTGGAACATGCCGAACATGACGGGCGTGGAGTTCCTGCGCGCGTTGCGCCGCGAGCGAAACGGTACGCAGCCGATCGTCGTTTTCTGCACGACCGAGAACGATGTCGAGCACATCACGGAAGCCATGGGCGCCGGCGCGAACGAATACGTCATGAAGCCGTTCGATCGCGAAATCCTCAGAGCGAAACTCGCGGAAGTCGGCCTCGTCTAGGTCCGCCATGAAGCAGGACGATCTCGCGTTCCTCGCGCAAATGCTCCAGCGCAGATCGGGGTTGGCGCTGACGCAGCCGAGATCGCAGCATATCGAAAGCCGCCTGGCGCCCGTGATGCGCCGGTTCGGGTTCAAGGATATGGCTTCGATGATCGCCGAGCTTCGCCACGGCCGTGACGCGCTCGCGCGCGCCGTCACCGAGGCGATGACGACAAATGAGTCTTCGTTCTTCCGTGACCCCGCTTCGCTGGAGAAATTCCGCGACATCGTTCTGCCGGATCTGATGGCGCGCCGGGCGGAGACGAAGCGGCTGCGTATCTGGAGCGCGGCCTGCGCCGCCGGCCAGGAGCCCTATTCCGTCGCGATCCTGCTGGATGAGATGAACCTGCGCGGCGAGGGCTGGATCGTCGATATCGTGGCCACCGACATCAGCGCGGAAATGATCGAACGCGCCGAACGTGGTCTCTACAGCAAATTCGAACTCCAGCGCGGGCTGATGGTCCGCCATCTCATCCAGAACTTCACACAGGAGGGTGACAACTGGCAGGTCAGCGAGCCGTTGCGCCGGATGGTGACGTTCCGTCAGTTCAATCTGCTCGACTCCTTCGGCTGGCTCGATGACATCGACATCGTGTTCTGTCGCAACGTGCTGATGTATTTCGATCCCCGCAACAGAGCGAGCGTGATGAACAGGATCGCGGAAATTCTCCCGCCAGACGGCTATCTGATCCTGGGTCCGGTCGAGACGCCGCAGGGTGTTTCGACTGAATTCGAGGCTGCCGAGGGCATGCCCGGCGTTTACGTCAAGTCGCGGCGCTCTCTGCCGCGCGCGCTCAGCGCCTGATCACCAGGTATCGACAAAGCGGCCACTGCCTTTGCCGGGCGGCACCGATTTCAGCCCGCGCAAGATCCAGCGCCGCGTGTCCGCGGGATCGATCACGTCGTCGATCTCCAGATACGCCGCCATGTTGATCGCCTTGCCGCGCGCGTAGGACTCCGCGACCTTCTTCTGGAATAGGGCTTCGCGCGCTTCCGGCGTCGGCTCGGCTTCGAGCTCCTTGCGGAATCCCAGACGCACCGCGCCCTCAAGCCCCATGCCGCCGAACTCGCCGGTCGGCCACGACACGATGAAGAACGGCGCGTGAAAACTGCCGCCCGCCATTGCCTGCGCGCCGAGCCCGTAACCCTTGCGCAGCACGATGGCGAACATCGCGGTCGTCATCGTGCCGGAGACCACAAACATGCGCGAGGTGCGGCGAACCAGCGACGCCTTTTCGGCTTCCGGTCCGACCATGAAGCCCGGCGTATCGCAGAGCGAAACGATGGGAAGGCCGAAAGCATCGCATAGCTGGAGGAAGCGCGCGGCCTTGTCGGCGCAGGGCGCATCGATGGCGCCGGCGAGGTGCATGGGGTTGTTGGCGATGAGACCGAACGGATGCCCTTCGATCCGCACCAGCGCCGTGATCATGCCCGGCGCGAACTCGGGACGAAGTTCGAGAACCGAACCCGTATCGGCCAGCGCCGCGATCACCTTGCGGATGTCGTAGACGCGCAACCGGTGTTCGGGGATCAGGTGGCGAAGCGACTTCTGATCCGCGGCGCTCCACTGCGCGAGCGGGCCCTGGAAATAGGAGAGATATTTCTTTCCCGCCGCGACCGCTTCGGCTTCGTCTTCGACGGCGATGTCGACGACGCCATTCGGCACCTGCACCGACATCGGGCCGACCTCTTCGGGCGTGTAGACTCCGAGGCCGCCGCCTTCGATCATCGCCGGCCCGCCCATGCCGATGTTCGAATTCGCGGTCGCGATCACGACATCGCTGGAGCCAAGCAGGGCGGCGTTGCCGGCGAAGCATCGCCCTGAATTGATGCCGACGCGCGGCACGGCCCCGCTGAGCTTGGCATATTGCCGGAAGGTCGGGGTGTCGAGGCCAGCGACGCCGGGGAAATCGGTATCGCCGGGGCGTCCGCCGCCGCCTTCGCTGAACAGCACGATGGGCAGTTTCGAATCTTCTGCAACCTTCAGCAGACGATCCTTCTTACGATGGTTCATCGCGCCTTGCGTCCCGGCGAGCACGGTGTAGTCGTAGGCCAGCACCGCACAGCGCGCCTTCTCTTCACCGAACTGCGCGGCATTCACCGTGCCGATGCCGGTGATGATGCCATCGCCCGGCGTGTTCCTGATCAGATCATCCAGCGTGCGGCGGCGTTTTTGGGCCGCGAAGGCGAGCGCGCCGTATTCAATGAAGCTGCCGGGATCGACGAGATCGGCAACGTTCTCGCGCGCGGTACGCTGATTGGTCTTGCGGCGACGTGCGACGGCTTCGGGCCGGTTCGCGTCATCGCTGAACGCATGGCGCGCGTTGGACTCCGCGAGATCGGGGCGGATAAAATCAGGATGGACGGACTTTTCCGTCTCTGCGGCAGATCCTTCGACGTTCTCCGGCATCAGATAGATCAGCGCGTCGCCTTCATAGAGAACGTCACCCGGTTTTGCGGCAATCGCATGGACACGGCCGGAGACGCTTGCGCCGACGAGATGCTCCATCTTCATCGCTTCCAGCACGGCCACCGGTGTGCCCCGGCGCACGAGATCGCCAGCGGCGACCGAAAAACTCACGATCTTGCCCTGCATGGGTGCGGGTACGGCGATCGTGCCTTCGGGAGCGGAGGTCTGGGTTCTGGTAGCGGGCGCTGCTGAGACAGGCGCCGGTGCGATCTCTTGCGGCTTCCATTGCGCGCTTTCGCGTACCAGCGCCGCCATGTTGTCTTCGACAAGGCGCGTATGTGTGCGGCGTCCGGCGACTTCCGGGTTTTCCAGAAGCGCATGCAGGAAAGGAATGTTCGTCTCCATGCCGCCGATCACGAACTCGTCGAGCGCACGCTTCGCGCGTCCGAGCGCCAGCGTGTAGTCGGGCGCCTGCACGATGAGCTTGGCCAGCAGTGGATCGAAGGCCGGATTGGTCCGGTAGCCTTCATACCCGAACGTATCGACGCGCACGCCGGGACCAGATGGCGGCACGAAACGCGTCAACGTTCCACCGGACGGTTTGACCGAGCCGTCCTCTGCGATCTTCTCCATGTTGACGCGCAGCTGGATCGCCACGCCGCGGGGCCGTGGGATGTTTTCCTGCTTGAGGCCAAGATCGCGCAGCGAATTGCCGCGTGCGAGTTCGATCTGCACCGCGACCAGATCGATGCCGGTGATCTCCTCCGTCACCGTGTGCTCGACCTGAAGGCGTGGATTGCATTCGATAAAAGCAAACGCTGAGGCATGGCGCGCCGGCTTCGGATCGACCAGGAATTCGACTGTCGCGAGGCCCTTCAACTTCACGTCGTCGGCCAGCCACACCGCAGCGTCGCAAAGCTGCTGGCGCAGGTCGGGATCGAGCGCGGGGGCAGGCGCGATTTCCACGATCTTCTGGTGGCGACGCTGCAACGAGCAATCGCGTTCCCAGATGTGGCTTGCGGTCTTGCCGTCGCCCGCGACCTGCACCTCGATGTGGCGCGCACGCGGCATGAAGGCTTCGACATAGACGGCATCATTGCCGAAACTCGCTTTCGCTTCGGATTGGCAGCGGCGATAGGCTTCTTCGAGTTCACTTTCCGCGTTCACCACGCGCATGCCGCGGCCGCCACCACCGGCCAGCGCCTTCACGATGATCGGGCCTTTGCGCTTTGCCATGAAGGCGCGCGCCTGCTCGATCGTGGTGGCACCGGACGTGCCTTCCAGGATCGGCACGCCAAAGCGTTCCGCGAGCGCGCGGGCTTTGGCTTTGTCCCCGAACACGGACAGCACCTCGGGGCTCGGTCCGATGAAGACGACACCGACCTCAGTGCAAGCGCGCGCGAACATCGCGTTCTCGCTCAGGAAGCCATAGCCCGGATGAATCGCGTCGCAATTCGCGGCCTTTGCGGCTGTGATGACGCGCGCGATGTCGAGATAGGCGGCCACGCCACTCGCGCCGAGCGGCCGCGCTTCGTCGGCCAGCTTCGCATGCAGCGAGGTGGCGTCATCGTCGGAATAAACGGCGACGGAGCGGATGCCGAGGTCGGCCGCGGCGCGCGCGATGCGGATCGCGATCTCGCCGCGATTGGCGATCAGGATGCTTTTGAACGACATGGCACAATCCGGGATAGCGTTGCCCGGACTGTGCCATGCTTGGTGTGCTTCTAGAAGGCGGTTTCCCCTGATGCTTCGACGGGCTCAGCATGAGGGGAAACCTTCATCCTGAGCTTGTCGAAGGATGAAGGTCAGAACGCCGCGCGGAGGCCTCCATAGGCCGCCAACCCCATCCGGCCATAGCCGTACACGTCTTCGCTTCTCTCATCGAACAGGTTTTCGACTCGTCCGAACAGTTCCAACCGGTCCATGATGGCGTAGGAGCCGAAGACATTGACCGTGGTGTTGCTGGCAAGCGGGACGAAATTGCCGCCATCGTCGAAGCGGTCGCCGACGAAGATTACACTCGTCCCCAGGGTCAACTTTGGCAGCGGCAGCCAGGTGAGCGTGCCGCTGGCGGAATTGTGCGGACGGCGGGCGAGTTCGGTGCCGGTGAGCACGTTCTTGGCCGTCAGATTGGTGTAGTCCGCCGAGAGCGTGAGCGTGTCGCCGAGCTTGGCCGCGATTTCCGCTTCTATACCTGAAGCGCGTGTGCGGTCGAGGTTCTCGTAATAGCCGTAGGGCGGCGTGAACGTGCTGATGAAGTCGATCTGGTTGTGCGTGTGGCGTTCGAAATAGGTGAGCGAGGTGCGCAAACCGCCATCGAGGAATGTGTGATCCGCGCCGACCTCCCAACCTTCCGCCGTCTCGGGTTTGAGATTGTGGAACGGGTTTTTGTATTGCGAGTACAGCTCGTATAGCGACGGCGCCTTGAACCCGTCGCCATAGTTCGCGCGTAGGGTCGTGTCCCAGCCGGGAATATTCCACGCACCCGCGAATTTCAGCGATGTGTGGCCGCCGAATTCCGCGTCATCGTCGTAACGCACGCCGCCGGTCAGCGTAAGCTGATCGAAAAGCGTGGTCTGATATTGCCCATAGCCGCTTGAAACACGATCGTGGCCGAGCTGAACGGGTGGCGAATACAGGGCGTTGATTCCGAAATTGTCGTTCCGGAACGAGCGTTCCTCGGTTTCCGCGCCGAAGGTCAGCTGGTTGTCGGCGTTGAAATCCACGATGCCCTGATACTCGAAACGCGAGGCGCTCCCCTCATAGTCGTAGTTCAGATGGATCGTATCGGAGGCGGAGTCGAAATAATCGCGTGTGCCGCGCGTGGCGATGAAGGCGACGCGGTTCTGCAGCATCCCGAAATTCGCGTTCACACCCGCATAGCCCGCGAACAGTTCGTTGGTGTTGTTCGCCGCGGAATCCGAGATCTGATAGTTGGGCGGTGGATAATTGTCGTCGAAATCGTCATGGCCATGTGTGTAATAGCCTCGCAGATCGAGACTCCAGTCCTGACCGAAATGTGCTCGCGTGTTGAAGGTCGCGCCGAAATTCTCATAGCCGTCGGCTTCGGTGTTGCCGTTGCGCGAATCCGCCGCCGAAATGCCGCCGGTGTCGAACCAGTTCAGCGCCGCGCCATACTCGACATTGTCCGTCGTGCCGTTGGCCGCAGCGTTGAGGTGAAAGGTGTCGAACGAACCGCCTTCCGCGCTCGCCGTGCCGCCAAACGGCGCATCGCCGCCGCGCTTGGAAAGGATATTCACCACGCCGCCGATCGCGTCGCTGCCATAGAGCGTGGATTGTGGCCCGCGCAGAATTTCGACGCGGTCGATATTGTTGACGAGCACGTCGCTCAAGATCGCGCCTTCGTCGGTGGCGCTCGGATCGTTGAGGCGCACGCCATCGATCAGCACAACCGTCTGCCCGGTCTCGGCGCCGCGCAGTGAGATGCTCGTCGGCTGCCCGGTGCCGCCGTTGCGGTTGACCATCAGGCCCGGCGTTTCCGCCAGGATGTCGGTCAGCACATCGGTCTGCTGGGTCTTCAGATCGGCGGCGGTAATAACCGTGACCGACTGGCCTGTCTTGTCGATCGGTTGCGGCGTCCGCGTTGCGGTGACGACGACGGTTTCCGGCGTCGCGTCGTCGGCGAGGGCGGGGGTGGTGAGACAAGCTGCCGACAGCAAGAGCGTGGCTGCGATGGTTGGCCGGGTCGCGCTCCGCTTCGCTGCGCTGCCCGGCCATGACGATGTTTTATGATGCATGACGTTCTCCTGGTTGGGTTCCAGAAGCCGCCGCACAATGGCAATACGAAAATGATTCAACGGAATGCCCCCGCGCAACGACCTCGACATGTCGTCACGCGGATTCCCGCGGCACCTCCGGCACACCCCGACCGGCAAGCACAACGACGGCGCAAGGCAGGTTTCCTGGCTCCCGGGTCATCACTGTCGCCCGCCTTCCCAGAGCCTGATGGCTCAAGTGGCATGTGGACGACCGCTCGCCGGTCACAGTTGCGGGGGCAGCCGCGGCATCGACCGCGTTCCCTAAACCTCGCACGTGCGCGGACCTAAGCGCGCGGGGCGCGGTGCGTCAACAGCCGCGACACGCTTGCGCCGCTCACCAAAGCGATGAAGGATAGGCGAAATGTCGTAAATACTTCATAGGACTGACTTTTCTCCGTGAGTGCGAAGGCCCAACGCGACTATTACGCGATGCCGCCAGCCGGCGAGGCGTTGAAGGCGCGCGTGGATGCCATCGCCGATTCGATCCCGCCGGGTTCGGTGGTTCTCGATATCGGCTGCAACGACGGGTCGATCTCCAACGCACTTCTGGAGCGCGGTGCGATTGCGAAATCATTCGGCTTCGATCTGGAGGATATTCTCGTTCATCGCCGGCCGGAGATCGTTTTCCGGAAAGCGAACCTCCGGCATTTCGATCTGACGCAGCTTCCCGATGCGGGTGGCGCGCTGATCCTCAATCTGCTCCATCACATCGTCGCGTTCTCGAAAGAGCGGGCGAAAGACATCGTCGATACGCTGCTTGATCGCTACGCCTTTGTGATCCTCGACATGGGGTCTTTCACGGAGACCGGAAACTGGGGCTGGCGTCAGACCTACGATACGCATTGGAAAAGCGACGCGCAGCTGTGGGATTTCCTCTTTGCGAACGCCGCGTGGCGATTCAAGCTGCTGCGCTATCCCACACAGGGCAAGGGCTTCCGCACCCTGTGGAAGCTGACCAAGACCCCGTATGCGCTTGACGGGCTGGAAGAGATCGAGACCTTCCGGCGCACGCCGGGTTCGTGGCCGGAAAAAAAGAAACTGATCCCTGCAGGCGAAACCGGCGAGACGAAGATCGTGACCACGGTGGATTTCGCGCTCGCGCGTTCCTCGCGCGGCGACAAATTCTGGATCAAGAAATATCTGCTGCCCGACCGCGACGTACGGGCGCGGCTTGAGATGCGGCTCGCAGATTTCGCGGCGGGGGAGACCGCGTTCGTCAACGAGCGCACGCCGGCCGATCTGCGCGTCGCGCGCGCCATCGCGCAGCAACCGGGCGGCAAGCTGGTCTTTCCGTTCGAGCCGGATCTGTTCGCCGCAATGGTCGTCCATTTTCAGGACTGGGCGCAGTTCCTGACGCCGGAGCAGAGCAAGGCTGGGCACGTGCTGGCGACGCGCAGCATCGAGCTCTCAAAAGACTTCCCGCGCATGAGTTTTCTTCAGGCCTGCGACTTCCAGCTCTGTACGACCTGGGACGGGCTGACCGCGATCGACTTCGAGCCGAACAACTGGCTGGCATTCGTCGGCGCGAACAATCCGGCGGTTGGGAACGCGTAAGCACTGCACTTTGCATCCGGCGCGCTCCGGTGACATTCTCTCAGTTCCGCTATTGCCTTGAGAGAGCACCATGAATCAGCCCGCAAAACCCTGGCCCGCGATGTCGATTGCGCAGGCGCACGCCGTGCTTACCGCGCCCGGCTCGCCCTTCGAGATGGACGAGGTCCCAATCCGCGGCGTGAAGACGCGCGTGTGGAAGAACGCACCGCCATCCTTGCGCGAGCTGCTCGCCTTCGGCCGCGCGCATGGCGACAAGACATTCCTCGTCTATGAAGACGAGCGCGCGACGTTCGAGACGTTCACGCGCGCGGCGCTCGCCATCGCCGGCGAACTCACGAAGATGGGTGTGAAGAAGGGCGACCGCGTTGCGCTCATCATGCGCAACATTCCCGAGTGGGTGCCGATCTTCTTCGGCGCCACGATCATCGGCGCGATCATCACGCCGCTGAACGCGTGGTGGACGGGGCCGGAACTGGAATACGGCCTTGTCGATTCCGGATCGAAGGTTGCGTTCGTCGATGCCGAGCGGCTGGAGCGCATCAGCGAGCATCTCGTCAACTGCCCCGATCTCAAGCGCGTCTACGTCAGCCGCTATGCCGACGAGCTTCCGCACACAATCGTGCGCCGGCTGGAAGACGTGATCGGCAAGGTCAATGACTGGGGCAAGCTGCCCACCGGCGAGATGCCGGCTGTGGCGCTCGGCCCCGACGACGACGCGACGATCCTCTATACGTCCGGTACGACCGGAAAGCCGAAAGGCGCGCTCGGCACCCATCGCAACATGCTGTCGAACATCTTCGCGTCGGCGTCCGCAACCGCGCGCAATTTCCTGCGCCGCGGCGAGCAACCGCCCGCGCCCGATCCGAACCAGCCGCAGCGTTCGATGCTGCTGTCGGTGCCGTTCTTTCATGCGACCGGATGCTTCGCGATCATGAGCCCGTCGCTGTTCGGCGCGGCCAAGATCGTGCTGATGCGCAAATGGGATCCCGAGATCGCGATGCAGCTGATCGAGCGCGAGAAGATCAATGCCGCCGGCGGCGTGCCGACGATCGCGTGGCAGCTGATCGAGCATCCCAACCGCCACAAATACGATCTGTCGTCGCTCGAGTCCGTGTCGTATGGCGGCGCGCCGTCCGCGCCGGAGCTGGTGCGCAAAATTGTCGAGACGTTCCCGAAATCGCTGCCCGGCAACGGCTGGGGCATGACCGAGACGTCGGCCACCTGCACCGTGCATTCGGCGGAAGATTACGAGCATCGCCCGGATTCATGTGGGCCCGCGGTCGCGACCTGCGACGTCAAGGTGATGACCGTCGATGGCACACGGCAACTCGGGCCCAACGAAGTGGGCGAGCTGTGGGCGCGAGGGCCGAACATCGTCAAAGGCTATTGGAACAAGCCCGAAGCGACGGCCGCGACCTTCACCGACGGCTGGGTGAAAACCGGCGATCTCGCGCGCGTCGATGAGGAAGGCTTCTGCTTCATCATCGACCGCGCCAAGGACATGCTAATCCGCGGCGGCGAGAACATCTACTGCATCGAGGTCGAAAACGTCCTCTACGAACACCCCGCGGTGATGGACGCGGCGCTGGTCGCAGTGCCGCACAAGACGCTTGGCGAAGAGCCCGGCGCGGTGGTGCATCTGAAACCGGGCCAGCACACGACGGAGGACGAGCTTCGCGCCTTCGTCGCCGGCAAGCTCGCCGCGTTCAAGGTGCCGGTGAAGGTCGTCTTCTGGCCGGAGACGCTGCCGCGCAATGCCAATGGCAAGATCATGAAGACCGAACTGAAAAAGATTTTCGCGGCATAGCGCGCAGCCTTAACCCTTCGACAAGCTCAGGGTGAAGGGAACGGTATCCCTCATGCTGAGCTTGTCGAAGCATGAGGGCCGCTCCGCTAAGCCGGCTCCTGCGGTGCGGCTTGTCCGACTTCCGCGGCAAGGGTCCGAAGCGTTTCGCGGTGGCTTTCGCGCGTGATCGGGAAGAACCAGATCACCACGAAACCGACCAGGAACAGCAGAACGTCGATCGGCACGTAGATCAGCAGGAAGCGGTTGATGATCGCCGGATCGACCCTGCCCGGCACGGCATCGGCCGGGAAACCTGCCGCCCACAGCACCATGCCGGACGCGAGCAGGCCGAAGCCGGTGACGACTTTCTGCATGAATGCGCTGCCCGCGAAGAACAAGCCTTCGGAGCGGCGGCCGGTCGCAACTTCACTCTCCTCAACCACGTCGGCCAGCATCGAAACGATCATGATCGACGCGCCGATGGTGAAGACGCCCGATACGGCGGCAAAACCCCAGAGCGCCGCCACCAGCGCGGACGTACCGTTTGCCGGAAAAGCATCGAGGAACCGCAATCCCAGAGGCATCAGCGAGATCCCGAGCCCGAACATGAACATGAGTACGGAGGCCAGTTTCTTGCCGAGCCGCCGCGAGATCGCGGGCGAGATCAGGAACGCCAGGAACACGGATATGAAGGTCGCCAGCGCCATGAGCGAGAGCTGCGATGAATTCAGCATCCAGAAGAACGTCATGACATAGAAGTTGAGCGCGAAGACGAGACCCACCGCCATGTAAAAGAAGATGCCTGACAGCATCAGGATCAGGAATGCGCGGTTGGAAAGTGTCGCCAGCATTTCGTGTGCGTATTGGCCGAGCGTTTTCTCTGCTGCCGGCGGCACGCGGAATTGCGGAATGAAGCGGTGCGTGCCCCAGGCGGAGATCAGGATCGCGCAGAACATGACGATGGCCGCGGTGATGCCGTAGTGGCTGTAGCCCGTCTCGTTGAGCTGTCCGACCTTGTGCGTGGCGTCTGGCTGCAGGAACACGAGATAGGCCATGACCAGCATTCCCAGTCCGCCCGCCCACGCGAAGAGAATCCGGTAGGAGATAAACGAAGTGCGCTGGTCGTAGTCCTCGGTGAGCTCGGGAACCAGCGCCGAGCTTGGAATCTCGTAGAAGGTGATGAAGGTGCGGGTGATAACGGCCACGATCATGAGATAAACGAACAGTGCGCTCACACTCCAATGCGGCGGATTCCATAAGAGCAGGTAGCTGACCGCGACCGGAAGCGCCGAGGCATACATCAAGGGATGGCGCCGTCCCCAACGCGTGCGCAGGTGGTCGGAGAAATTGCCCACGATCGGATCGAACACCGCATCGAAAACCATCGCGATGGCGAGTGCCAGACCCACCAGCTGCGGCGACACATGCATCACGAGGTTGTAGAAGGGCAGAAGGATCGTCTGGAAGCCGTTGTCCTTGACGCCGAATGCCACGGAGCCGAGGCCATAGAAGATTTTGGTACGCAGGCTTGTGATGTCGTCGCGTGTCGCGGCGTCCGCCATGCATCCTCCTGGCTGCGCCGCATTCGGGCGCTGGTTCCAACCCTTTGAATCGAGCCTGCTTTAGGGACTGACGGATTGTCAAATCAGGCCGGTTTCGCGGGCGGCATCCATTTCGCGTTGGCGCGCTGGTGCGCGGGGCGGGCGGCCATGCGGCTGCGGTAGTCTGCGATTTCCGGTCCGAATTTGCCCGCAAGGCCAAGCCGCTCCGCCATGCCGAGCGCATAGATCACGGAGATGTCTGCCGCACTGAAGCGGTCGCCGGCCATCATCGGCGCGCGGCCAAGTTGCCGCGTGACCAGCGCGAGCCGGTTCTCGAACATGCGCTCCGCCATCCGCGCGCCGAAATTGTCTTTCTCGTTCTCCGGCGCCATGAATTTGCTGCCGACGATCACGTTCAGATACGCAGCGAGTCCGGACTCGCCGAGATGCAGGAATTGCTGATAGCAGGGAAAGCACGGATCGTGCGCAGAGGGCGCAAGCACGCCTTTGCTGTCATAGCGCGCGATCAGATACTCGACGATCGCGATGGAATCGACCATCGCGACATCGCCGTCCTGCATCGCGGGCAGGAAGCCGGACGGATTGAGCTCCATAAACTCCGCATCGGCCATGCGATTGCGCAGATCGACCGGGCGCAGTTCGTAGTCCTGCCCAAGCTCTTCCAGCGCCCACATCACGCGAATGGAACGCGTGGGAAACGCGCTATAGACCGTGATCATCCGTTCCTCCCGCCTTTTTGGAGCCCAGCCTGGGCGGCCCGATCCGGGGATGTCAATCGCGGGATCATGACCGCCGCGCGGGGCTGCCATTCGCGTCCGAAAATGGCCAGACCTTTGCGCAGGGATGACTATATTGGACGCATGACAATGCCCCCGCATGACATCTGCTACCGCGCGCTCAAGACGCGCGATCCCGCGCTCGACGGACGCATCTTCGTCGGCGTGACGTCGACCGGGATCTATTGCCGCCCGATCTGCCCCGCGCGGACGCCGAAGCCGGAGAACATCCGCTTTTATCCAAGCGCCGCTGCGGCGCAGGAGGCGGGGTTCCGGCCGTGTCTGCGTTGCCGTCCGGAGATTTCGCCCGACGCCGCCGCATGGCGCGGAACCGAGAACACGGTCGCGCGCGCGCTGGCGCTGATCGGCGAAGGCCTGCTCGACGGCGAAGCGGGTGCGGAGGCGCTGGCCGGCAGGCTCGGCGTCGGCGAGCGGCAATTGCGGCGTCTGTTCGATCAGCATCTCGGCGCGCCGCCGATCGCGGTCGCGCAGACGCGGCGCATCCTGTTTGCCAAGCAGCTGATCCAGGACACGCAGCTCTCGATGACGGACATCGCCGCGGCGTCAGGCTTCGGGAGTGTGCGGCGTTTCAACGATGCCTTCCGCAAGCTCTATCGCCGTGCGCCGAGCGAACTGCGCCGCAAGAAGAACGCGCCGCCTTCGACGGTGACGTTGAAGCTCGGCTATCGCGCCCCCTACGATTGGGATTCGATGCTCGCCTTTCTCGGCCACAGGGCCGTCGAAGGCGTCGAGCTGATCGATAACAACCGATATAGGCGCACCATCGAGATCGACGGCGCGTTGGGCAGCGTCGAGGTCTCACCGGGCAAGAACCATCTGGTCGCGACGATCCGCTTTCCGGACGTGAAAGCGCTGCTCGGCATCGTCGCGCGGCTCAGGCGCCTGTTCGATCTTGATGCCGATGTCGCCTCCATCGGAAAGCATCTCTCGGGCGATGCCGATCTGGCACCCTTGATCTCGAAACGTCCCGGTCTGCGCACGCCGGGTGCCTGGGACGGATTCGAACTCGCCTGCCGCGCCATTTTCGGCCAGCAGGTGACGGTGACCGCCGCGCGCAAACTCGCCGGTCACCTCGTTGCGCGCGCGGGCCTGCATGTGAGTGCAGATGTGACGGGCGATGCGCGCCTGAACAAGATCTTTCCCAATCCCGTGCGCGTGATCGCCGCCGATCTCTCGACCATGCCGATGCCGAAAGCGCGCATCGCGGCGCTGCGAGCCCTTGCTGGTGCCGCAAGCAACGATCCGAAACTGCTTGAACCCGCCGGAACATTCGACGAGACGCTGGAGCGCTTGCTGGCGCTTCCCGGATTTGGACCATGGACCGCGCAATATTGGGCTTTGCGGGCGTTGCGCGACAGCGATGCGTTTCCCGCCGCCGATGTCGCGCTGTTGCGCCATCCGGCGGTCGCCGATAACGGTTTGCGTCCGACGCCGAAAGCGCTGCTGGCGCGTGCGGAAAGCTGGCGGCCCTGGCGCGCCTATGCTGCGCAGCATCTGTGGACCTCCGACGCCGAGACGGTGAATGGCTGAGGCTGAGGAGTTCATTCTCGAGCGGACGCAAACACCGCTCGGCGAAGCCGTTCTGATTTCGGGTTTGGATGGCGCGCTGCGCCTGTTCTATTGGGACGATCCGACCCATCGCTGGAAGGCCGCGTTGCGCCGCCGCTATGGCGAAGCGACTCTCAAGGAAAAGAAGAACGCCTTCGGCCACGCGAAGGTGCTCAAGCGATATTTTGACGGCGACATCGCGTCCGTCGACGAAATCGATGTCTCATTCGCGGGAACGCCATTCCAGAACAAGGTCTGGAACGCGCTGCGCAAGATTCCCGGCGGCGCAACGACATCCTATGGCGCTTTGGCGAAGAAGATCGGCAAGCCCGATGCGGTTCGCGCCGTCGGCCTCGCCAATGGGCAAAATCCCATCAGCCTGATCGTACCATGCCATCGCGTCATCGGCAGCAATGGCGCGCTCACCGGCTATGGCGGCGGCCTGCCGCGCAAACGCTGGCTGCTGGACCATGAAGCGCGCTACACACGCAACGATCTGTTCTCAAGGAAAGCCTCGCCATGAATCCGTTCAAGCAACTCCACGCCGGTCCCGATGTCCTCATCCTTCCCAATGCCTGGGACGCGGGCAGCGCGCGCGTGACCGAAGTCGCGGGCGCGAAGGCGATCGCGACCTCCAGCGCGGCCGTCGCCTGGGCGCACGGCTATCCCGATGGCGAAGCGGTGGCGTTCGACGTTCTGCTCAACGTCGTGCGCGAGATCGCGCGCGTCGTGTCTGTCCCGATCACGGCGGATGTCGAAGCGGGCTATGCCGGTGAAGAGACCGTTGCCGACAATGTCGAATACCTGATCGATGCCGGCGCCAAGGGGATCAACATCGAGGACGGCACCGGCTCGCCCGATCTGCTCGCGGACAAGATCAAGGAGATCAAGGACCAGCACGGCGACGAGATCTGGATCAACGCGCGCACCGATGTCTATCTGCACAATCTCGCGCAGGGCGAAGCGGCGTATGACGAAACCGTGAAGCGCGCGAAAATTTATCGTGACGCCGGTGCGGACTCGATCTTCATTCCGATGGCGGTGGAAGATGCGTTGCTCGCGCGTTTCGTGAAGGCGATCGATGCGCCGCTCAATTTCCTCGCATGGCCGGGTCTTCCGCCGGCGGCACGGCTCAAGGAAATCGGCGCGCGGCGGCTGAGTGCGGGTTCCGGTCTCGCGAAAGCCGCGTTGAATTATACGTATAACATGACGCTTGCGTTCCTCGCCGACGGCCGCTCCGAACCGCTGACGGAGCCGATGCGAATTCCGGGCGGTCTTAACGGGAATATGAAACGCGACTAGCACTTTGACACATCCGTGTGCGATATGCTGCGCATGGGTGTTTGGGACAATCTTCGCCGTGTTTCGTGGGCAGCGGTCGCGGGCTTGGCCGCCGGCGCTCTGATCTTCGCGGCTTATGGGAAGAACGGCGCCTGGATTGCGATCGCGCTGCTTGCCGTCGTTGCAGTGGTTCTCAGTCTTGTTGCAGCGGGCAAGCGCACGGTCGGCGCGTCGTCCGGAAGCGACTCGGCACGCTCCGATATCGCGGCGCTTCCGTCCCTGGCGCGCGAAATCCTGGAACGCATTCCCGATCCTTTGATGCTGATGGATGCCTCCGGACGCGTGATGCTGGCCAATGGCGCCATGCGCGGTGTCGTGGGCATCGACGCGGAACGCAAGCATGTCTCCGCGATCCTGCGCACGCCGCCGGTGCTGGAAGCGATCCGCAACACCGCCGCCACAGGCGAAGCCTCCTCGGTGGAATTCACCTCACCGGTGCCCGTGCAACGCACGTATCACGCCTATGTCGCGCGCGCAGGCGCGGACCCGGCGGTGACGATCCTGCTGCTGCACGATCTGACATCCACGAAACGGGCGGAACAGCTGCGCGCCGATTTCGTCGCCAATGCGAGTCACGAATTGCGCACGCCGCTCGCGGCGCTGACCGGTTTCATCGAAACGCTCAAAGGTCACGCCAAGGAAGATCCCGAAGCGCGCGACCAGTTTCTCGACATCATGACGGTGGAAGCCGGGCGCATGCGCCGGCTGATCGACGATCTCCTGTCGCTGACGCGCATCGAGCAGAACGAGCATGTGCCGCCGTCGGGCAGCGTCTCGCTCGAAACGATCCTGAGCGAGGCCGTGGCGGCGCTGACCCCGCTGGCGCGCTTGGACGGCATCGCGTTGGAAATGTCGGCGGCGCCGAACCTGCCGCGCGCCGTCGGCGAACGCGACGAGCTGATCCAGATTTTCCAGAACCTGATGCACAACGCGATCAAATACGGAAAGCCCGGCGGACACGTCTGGATCGGCTTGACCATGACCGAAGTCGCCGGTCGTCTCGGCGCCGACCGGATGCTGGCGGTCGCCATTCGCGATGACGGCGAGGGCATCCCGCAATCTGCCGTTCCTCGACTCACGGAGCGGTTCTACCGGGTCGATGTGAAGCGCAGCCGCGAAAAGGGCGGCACCGGGCTGGGACTCGCCATCGTCAAGCACATCGTCAACCGCCACCAGGGACGCTTGACGATCGAGAGTCGCGTGGGCGAAGGCACGACTTTCACGGTGTTTTTACCAGCGGTGGGCCCGCTTTCCGCGCAGTCATAGAACTGTCATATAACTGTCGCACATCCTTGGCGCACGCACCCTAAGCAGGTTTGTGATGCGCCGCGCGCAATTGGGCAAAAAGACATGAACGATCACACAGTTAAGGCCTTCACGGAAAAGCTGGAAGCGCTGGCGAGCAGCATTGCCCAGATGGGCGGCATGGCCGAGGCACAACTTGCGGATGCGATCGAAGCCATCGCGAAGCGCGACACCCATCTCGCGGAAAACGCGGTTGGCGGCGACAAGCGTATCGATGAACTGCAGCAGCTGGTGGAAGACCAGGCATTGAAGCTGCTCGCGCTGCGCCAGCCGATGGCGGTCGACCTGCGCGAGACGCTGGCCGCGATCAAGATCGCGAGCGAACTCGAGCGCATCGGCGATCTCGCCAAGAACATCGCCAAGCGCGCCATCGTGCTGAACCGCGAACCGCCGATCCGCCTCACGCAAAGCCTCGCGCGCATGGGCAAGCAATCGCTCGCGCAGCTGAAGCTCGTGCTCGACGCCTATTCCGACCGCGATGCGTCCGCCGCCGAAGCGGTGTGGAAGCAGGACGGCGAGATCGACGAGACCTACAACAGCCTGTTCCGCGAACTTCTCACCTACATGATGGAAGATCCGCGCACGATCGGTCTATCGACGCATTTGCTGTTCGTCGCCAAGAACATCGAGCGCACCGGCGACCATGCCACCAACATCGCCGAAGTCGTCTATCATATGGTCAGCGGCGGGCACCTCGCCAGCGAACGTCCCAAAGCCGACACCACCAGCGAAACCCGCGTTCCATTCGAGCACAAACCATGAAACCGAGCGTACTGGTTGCCGAAGACGAGGGCGCACTCGTCACTCTCCTGCGCTACAATCTGGAGCGCGAAGGCTATCGCGTGCTTGAGGCGCGCGATGGCGAGGAAGCGATGTTGGTCGCCGCCGAGGAACGGCCAGATCTGGTCCTTCTGGACTGGATGCTGCCTCAACTCTCCGGCATCGAAGTGTGCCGCAGGCTGCGCGGGCGACAGGAAACGCGCAACGTTCCAATCATCATGCTCACCGCGCGCGGCGAGGAAACAGATCGTATCCGCGGCCTCGACACCGGCGCCGACGATTATCTGACCAAGCCGTTCTCGATGACGGAGCTTCTGGCGCGCCTGCGCGCCGTGATGCGCCGTATCCGTCCGAGCCTCGCCGAGGATGTCGTCGCCATCGGCGATATCGAAATGGACCGCGCCGCCCATCGCGTGCGCCGCGCCGGCAAGGAAGTGCATCTAGGCCCGACCGAGTACAAGCTGCTCGATCATCTCATCCAGCATCCCGGCCGCGTGTTCTCGCGCGAGCAGTTGCTGGACGCGGTTTGGGGCAGCGATGTCTATGTCGAAGCGCGCACGGTCGATGTCCATGTCGGCCGTCTGCGCAAGGCGCTGAACGTCGAAGGCGTGCGCGACCCGATCCGTACCGTGCGTTCCGCGGGATATTCGCTGGACGACACGATCGCGGCGTAGGCCGCGGTTGGTCCGGCCGTCGGTCGAGCGCGGCGCCGATCGCTGAAAAATAAGACGCCCCGACAATATTAGAATTGTTCTAATTTGTATTGACGGCGTTTTGTGACGGGCATAGCGTCCCGCATTCGCGGATGCGTCGGCATCCGGCCCCAAAGAATAATGCGCGAAAGCGGGAGATAGATATGGATAAAGAAAGCGACAACACAGGCAAATGCCCCTTCGGTCACGGCAGCGGCGGCGGAAGGCGCAATCGCGACTGGTGGCCGGAGCAGCTGGACATCCAGGTGCTGCACCACAACTCCCAGAAATCCGACCCGATGGGCGCGGACTTCCACTATGCCAAGGAATTTAAGTCGCTCGATCTCGATGCGGTGATCAAGGACCTGCACAAGCTGATGACGGATTCGCAGGAATGGTGGCCGGCGGATTTCGGACACTATGGCGGCCTGTTCATCCGTCTCGCCTGGCACAGCGCGGGCACCTATCGCGTCGCCGATGGCCGCGGCGGTGCGGGCGCGGGACAGCAGCGTTTCGCGCCGCTCAATTCCTGGCCGGACAACACCAACCTCGACAAGGCGCGCCGTCTGCTCTGGCCGATCAAACAGAAATACGGCGCCAAGCTCTCCTGGGCCGATCTGTTCGTGCTCGTCGGCAACGTCGCGCTGGAGTCGATGGGCTTCAAGACGTTCGGTTTTGCCGGTGGCCGTCCCGACACCTGGGAGCCGGAAGAGCTCTATTGGGGACCGGAAGGCACCTGGCTCGGAGATGAGCGCTATTCGGGTGAGCGCCAGCTCGCGAACCCGCTCGGCGCTGTGCAGATGGGTCTTATCTACGTGAATCCGGAAGGCCCGAACGGCAATCCCGATCCGGTCGCGGCCGCGCGCGACATCCGCGAGACCTTCGCGCGCATGGCGATGAACGACGAAGAAACCGTGGCGCTGATCGCGGGCGGCCATTCCTTCGGCAAGACGCATGGCGCGGGCGATCCCTCCTTCGTTGGCGCAGACCCCGAAGGCGCGCAGATCGAAGACCAGGGTCTCGGCTGGCGCAGCAAATTCGGCAAGGGCCATGGCGCCGACGCCATCACCGGCGGCCCGGAAGTGACGTGGTCGCAGACGCCGACGAAGTGGAGCAACCATTTCTTCGAGAACCTGTTCAAATACGAATGGGAGCTGACCAAAAGCCCGGCCGGCGCGAAGCAATGGAAGGCGAAAGGCGCCTCCGCGGATATTCCCGATGCGCACGATTCGTCGAAGAAGCATGTGCCGACGATGCTCACCACCGATCTCGCGCTGCGTTTCGATCCGGCCTATGAGAAGGTCTCGCGCCGCTTCCACGATCATCCCGAGCAGTTCGCTGACGCCTTCGCGCGCGCGTGGTTCAAGCTCACGCATCGCGACATGGGACCGATCCAGCGTTATCTCGGTCCGCTCGTGCCCAAGGAAGAGCTGATCTGGCAGGACCGCGTCCCGCACGGCACGGCGATCAGCGATGCCGATGTGGCCTCGTTGAAAGCAAAGGTGCTGGCCTCCGGCCTTTCGGTGTCCGAACTCGTCGCGACGGCGTGGGCGTCGGCCTCGACGTTCCGCGGTTCCGACAAGCGTGGCGGCGCGAACGGCGCGCGCATCCGCTTGGCGCCGCAGAAGGATTGGGAAGTGAACAATCCGGCGCAGCTCCACAAGGTGCTCGGCAAGCTCGAAGAGATCCAGAAGGGTTCGGGCAAGGTCTCGTTGGCCGATCTTATCGTGATCGGCGGCGCCGCGGCGATCGAGAAAGCGGCGAAGGATGCCGGCGTTACCGTGACGGTGCCGGTTGCGACCGGACGCGGCGATGCTTCGCAGGCGCAGACCGACGCGGCGTCGTTCGCGCCGCTGGAGCCCTGGGCCGATGGCTTCCGCAACTACTATCGCAATCAGGATCTGATGAAGCCGGAGGAAGCGCTGGTCGATAAGGCACAGCTTCTGCGTCTGACGGGTCCGGAGACGACGGTGCTGGTAGGCGGACTGCGCGTTCTCGGCGCGAACGCCGGAGGATCGAAAGCCGGCGTGTTCACCGCGAAGCCCGGCACGCTCAGCAACGACTTCTTCGTCAATCTGCTCGACATGAAGACCGATTGGAAGAAGACCGGCGACAATTCCCATGAAGGCCACGACCGCAAGTCGAACACGAAGACATGGGACGCCACGCGCGTCGATCTGATCTTCGGCTCGCATTCGCAGCTGCGCGCCTTCGCGGAAGTCTATGCGAGCGCCGACGCCAAGGAGAAGTTCGTGAAAGACTTCGTCGCGGCCTGGAACAAGGTGATGAACGCGGACCGCTACGATCTCGCCAAGGCGTGATCGCAAACTCCGCGTAAGAGAGATAGAGGCGGCGTTTCGGAAACGGAGCGCCGCCTCATCCTTTTACGTCGCACGAACAGAAATACCGGCTTAGAGTCGAAACAATCGGGAAAACCAGCAAGGAACACGCGATGAAATACCGCAAACTCGGCGCAAGCGATCTGAATGTCTCGGAAATCTCGCTCGGATCGTGGCTCACCTATGGCGTGGGCGTCGAGCGCGATCGTGCGGTGGCGTGCGTGAACCGGGCGTTCGAGCTCGGCATCAACTTCATCGACACCGCCAACGTCTATGGTCGCGGCGCTGCGGAAAGTTTCCTGGGCGAGGCGCTCGCGAACCGCAAGCGCGATTCCTATGTGCTCGCGACCAAGGTGTTCTTCCCCATGAGCGACACGGACAAGGGCCTGTCACGCGCGCAGATCCTCAAGCAGATGGACGCGTCGCTGAAGCGCCTGCGCGTCGACTATGTCGATCTTTATCAATGCCACCGCTACGACACCGAGACGCCGCTAGAGGAAACGATGCAGGCGCTGAGCGATGTCGTCCGACAAGGCAAGGCGCGCTGGATCGGGTTCAGCGAGTGGTCGCCGCAGCAGATCGAAGCCGCGTTCGCGATCCCTGGCATGGAAAAATTCGTCTCCAGCCAGCCGCAATATTCGCTGCTCTGGCGCAGGCCGGAGGAGAAAGTCATTCCGCTGTCTGCCAAGAACGGCGTGTCGCAGATCGTCTGGTCGCCGATCGCGCAGGGCGTCCTCTCCGGCAAATATCTGCCCGGTGCGAAAATTCCCGACGACACGCGCGCGAGCAGCGACAGCATGGGCAACTTCATCAAGTCGTGGCTGCAGCCGCCGGTGCTGGAAGCGGTGCAGACGCTGAAGCCGCTGGCGAAGGAGGCCGGCTGCACACTCACGCAATTCGCGCTCGCCTGGGTGTTGCGCGAGCCGAACGTCGCTTCCGCCATCGTCGGCGCAAGCCGGCCGGAGCAACTCGACGAGAACGCGGCGGCCTCGGGCATGACGATCGATCCGGCGCTGTTCAAAAAGGCCGAGGCGATCGTCGCGGGCGTGGAGCGCGGCTAGCGCGTTCACCCGAACGTAAACGAATACGCCTGCACGCCGGGATCGGTGAACTCGATGGTGAAGACGCGGTCGGTGATCGCGCCCGACTGACGGATGAGTTGATACAGGCGCTGGGTCGTCACGATGCCGTTGCCCTGCGCGTCGATGTCCATGCCGTGCATGTCGCCGGGCGCTTTGCCGTCGAGGGTCACGCGGAAATGCACAGGCGTCTTTCCGCCTGCCGGTCCCAGGACGAAATGCAGATCGCGCGCGTGGAAGCGGAACGTGACCTTTCCGCCCGCGCGGTTCAGCACCGTCATCTGCGGACCGATGGTCCAGTTGCCGCTCAAGGCCCATTGATTGAGGTTCAACCGCGCGGGCGTCGTGTAATCCGACGGTGAATCCTTGGCGACGTGATCGGAGGCGAAATTCGCGCCGCGATTATAGCCGACATAAGTCTCCGGCGATTGCACGTCGCTATTGTCTGCGGCGGCGAGCGCGCCCGTCGCGTCGGGATTGACGATGCCGCCGGGCACATCGGTGTTGCCCGCTTCTTTCAACAGAGTCTGGATGATGCGTTCGGACCGGTCGTATTCGCCTTCGCCGAAATGATGCGCGCGGATGCGGCCTTGGGCATCGATGAAATAGTGCGCGGGCCAATAGATATTGTTGAACGCCTGCCAGATCGCGAGGTTGCTGTCGAGCGCGACCGGATAGGCGACGCCCAGATCGCGTACCGCGCGCCGCACATTGTCGGGATCGCGCTCGAACGCGAACTCCGGCGCGTGCACACCGATCACGACAAGGCCGTGATCCTTGTATTTCGCGGCCCACGCTTTGACGTAGGGCAGCGCGCGCAGACAGTTGATGCAGGAATAGGTCCAGAAATCGATCAGCACCACCTTGCCCTTGAGCGACGCGGGCGTGAGCGGCGGTGAATTGAGCCAGCCCGTGGCACCGGCGAGCGGGGGGAATGTGCCTTCGACGGGAAGCGAACTTCCGACGACGGCTTGCGTCTTCGTCGCGGTGCCGGGACGAACCTTGTCGATCAGCGCCTGTTCGATGCGCGCGGTGTTGGCGGTGGAGAGGCGCGTCAGAAACCCGGTGTCGAGACCGAACGCAATGGCTATGACGCCGAGCAGGACGAGCGCGCCGAGCCCGCGCCGGATCCATTCACCGGCGCCGAGCGACTTCTTCATCGCGCCGAACACGCGCCCGCCGATCAACAACGCCGCCGCGAGCGATGTGGCTGCGCCCGCGGCATAGGCGATCAACAGCAGCGTGGTGCTCGCGCTCGCGCCCTGGATCGCGGCGCCGGTCAGCACGAGGCCGAGGATCGGTCCCGCGCACGGCGCCCACAACAATCCGGTCGCGACGCCGAGCAGCAACGACGCGCCGACACCGCTGCCCCGGTTCTGACTCAGGCGGTCGCCGAGCGCCACCAGCGGCTGCGTTACGCGATCGGCGAGCGACGGCAGCAGGAGCATCAATCCGAAGATCGCGAGCACGGCCATCGCGGCGATGCGTCCGTACTGGTTGGCGTGCACCGCCCATCCACCGCCGACCGCGGCCAGGGTCGCGACGCCCGCGAAGGTCAACGCCATGCCAAACAGCAGCGGCAGGCCGCTCTTCACGAACGGCTGGTCCGAGCGCGCGAACACGAAGGGCAGCACCGGCAGGATGCACGGGCTCAGGATCGTGAGCGCGCCGCCGAGATAGGAGAGCAGGAGAAGTGTCATCGCGGGCCGATCCTACAGGAACCAACCGGATATTCGCACGCCCGGGCCGGATCGTTACCGGCGCCGCGGGTTCAAAGCAGTTTTTCGATCGCGGACCTGATCTGCTCCGGCTTCGTCGTCGAGCCGTAACGCGCGACCACGTTGCCGGCGCGGTCGATCAGGAATTTCGTGAAATTCCATTTGATGTTCGCCGTGCCAAGGAAGCCGCGCTTCTCATGGGTGAGAAATTTGTAGAGTGGATGCGCGTGTGCGCCGTTGACATCGATCTTGGCGAACATCGGAAAGCTCACGCCGTAATTCACCTGACAGAACTGGCCGATGTCGTCCGCGGTGCCGGGTTCCTGCGAACCGAACTGGTTGCAGGGAAAGCCAAGGATCGTAAGACCTTTGGGATGAAGCTCTTCGTAGAGCTTTTCCAGTCCCTCATATTGCGGCGTGAACCCGCATTTGCTCGCGGTGTTGACGATGAGAAGAACCTGGCCGCGATAATCGGCCAAGCTCACCTCTTTGCCCTGAAGCGTCGCAGCGGTGAAATCGTAGACAGAGGTCATGCTCACCCTTCGACAAGCTCGGGGTTAGGTGCGTCCAAACCCTCATGCTGAGCCTGTCGAAGCACGAGGGTTTGGATTGTACTCAACCCACCATTCTTCCCTTGTCGTTACGGCGGTGGTTCTGCTGCGGCTGATACGCCTTGCGCGCATGCGCCTCGCAATAGGGCGAACCGGATTTCGGATTGCGTCCGCAGAAGTGAAACTCGTTCTCCGAGGGATCGCCGATGGGCCAGCGGCACATGCGGTCGTTGATCGTCAGCACCGTGGCGTGGCTGCCATCGTCGAGGATCAGTGGATCCTCTTCGACAACCGGCGCCGGCGGAATGTGGGAACGCATCGACACTTTCGGCGCCATGGGCAGACGCGGCCGTTCGCTGCGCGAAGGGCTGGCGCGTCCGGCGAGGCCGAGACGATGCACCTTGCCGATCACGGCGTTGCGCGTGACACCGCCGAGGGCGCGGGCGATCTGGCTCGCCGAAAGTCCCTCGGTCCAAAGATTTTTAAGCTGCTCTACGCGGTCGTCGGTCCAATTGAGTTGCGTCATCTTGGGGCCCTCCCGTCCATGGCCACAAGATATCGTAGCAAGCGAATCGCGAGTCACAAGGGCTACGGGGTCGTCACGACATCTTGTCCACAACAATCCGAATCGCGCGAATCGCATGAGCCGCAAAAAAGGCCCCGGAATCGCTTCCGGGGCCGCCTTTGTCAGTCGATGGCTGCGGGTTACTTGCCGACCACAGCCTTGATCGTCTTGTTGCCGGCCGGCGAGCCGAGGCCGCCGACAAGGTCATAGCCCTTAACCGCAGGGAACTGCCCGCTCGAATTGCCGACGACATCGTGCAGGATCTTGGTGTTGCCTGCATAGAGACCGTAGAGCGTCGGATTGAGGAAGCCGACGGTCGGTTTGCCCTTCTGCGCCGCGTACTGGTTCATCAGCGCGGTAAAGCCGGCCCACATCGGAGAGGAGAAACTCGTTCCCCCGCCACCGCCGCCGCATCGACCCTGATCGCAGAGCGTCATGTCGGTATCCGCGTTCGCAGAGACGTCCGACACGTTGCGCAGGGTCGTCGAACCCTTGTTGTTGCTGTTGATGTACGGCAATTGATACGACTCGATCTTGATGCTCGTATCGACGGAGGGGCCGGATGCGCTGTCGGGCCAGCCCGGCTCCGATTTCCATTTGCCGCCCGGACCTTTCGTCACCAGATCCGTGCCGCCGACCGCGATGATGTTGGCGTCTTCCTCCGGCCACGGACCGCTGTTTTGCAGCGTGATGTTGTCGCCGCTGGCGGTGAACCACGACTGACCCTGAGCCGCCATTTCCAGATAGATCGGATCTTCCGTGCTGAAGTGCTCGGTGTAGCCCCAGGACGTCGAGAGCTGCTTGCTGGTGTTGTCCGACGCCATCTGTTCCTCGATCGCAACCGGATCGCCGCTGACATAGACCTGAACCTGGGCCAGGTTCGGCGCCATGCCGATCGGATAGACGATGTCGAGTTCCTGCTCGCCGTCTTCGCAGCTGGTGCAGGTCGCGCTTCCACCGCCCACAGCGATGCCGTTTACGGGCACGCTGTTGGTCGGCCCGTAGGTGGTGAAATAGAGCGCGACGTCTTTCGGGTTATAGGGGCCGAGCTCCATCAGGCCGACGGATTGTCCGCTGCCGTCGAGCTTCGCCTTCTTGCCGGTGCCGTAATAGACCGCGCGCATGTCACTGGCGATGTAGTTGCCGCCCGGACCCGATCCCGTTCCCGCGCGCTGCTGACCGTTGGAACGGATCAGCTTCGCGTAGGGGAGCATGAAGTTTTCGAGGTTGGTGATCTCTTGCACCGGTACTTTGAGATCGAGCATCGGCTCGCGATCCGGCGCCATGAAGGTCCGGTTCTCCGTCGGGTGCTTGTAGAGGTTCATCTTGACGTGCAGCACGCGCTCGACATCGGCAGCGCTGCCTTCGATCTGGAACATGTAGCGGTTTGCGTAGGTGTGCGTGACCGCAAGACCGTTGGCGCCGAAGAACTTCTGCGCCGCATCATAGTCCTGCTGCTTTGGCCCGAAACGCTTGGTGAATTGCGCGACCGTCAGATAGTGGCGGAACTGCGGATTGCCCGGAGTCGATACGGCGCGTGCGAGTTCGCCCAGCTCTTCCTTGTTGCGCATCGGCAGGACGACCTGCAGCTTCATGGGCGTGGACGGATCCACCGCGCCGGCGAGCGCCGCCTGATGCGTGGCCACAGCGGCCGGAACATGATTGACAAGCAATGCGGCTGCAGACGCCGATCCATACAGACCGGCTGTAAACGTTGCCGTCAGCGCGACAGCGCTCAGGCTCTTAATAAGCATACGCTCCTCCGATTGGGTGAAATGAGGGCGGGAGGGTGCGCCGGATGAATTTGCGGATCAAGTGCATTGACGCCGTAAATTCCGGAACTTCTTCACACTTTATGAGAATGCCGTGAAATTCAGTCCCCCAGCAGCGTGTCGATCAGCGTCAGTCCGTTCAGCGAGCCGAGCCCTGTCACAAGATCGAAGCCTTTGATCGTCCGGAATTTGCCGCTCTTGTGGCGGACGGGATCGTGCAGAATCGACATATCGTTGCGCATCAATCCGTACAGCTGTGGATTGAAGAATCCGACGACGGGCTTTTCTTCGTTCGCCGCCTGTTCGTTCGTCATGGCGACGAAGCCCGCCCACATCGGCGCGGAAAAGCTCGTGCCGCCCCAACCGCCGTTACATTTGTGCTTGTAGCAGATGAACATGTTGTAGTTCGCGTTCGACGACACGTCCGGCACATTGCGCAGCTTCGTCGATCCGCCGGTCTTCCTGGTGATGAAGGGAAGCTGATAGGGCTCGATCTTGATCTGCTTGTCGAGCGATGGACCGCCGGCGCTGGAATTCCATCCTGACTCGGACACGTAGCTGCCGCCAGGTCCATTGGTGAGAAGATCGGTGCCGCCGACACCGATCAGATTGGCGTCTTCCTCCGGCCACGGACCGCTCGCTTTCAGGCTCGAATAGTCGCCACTGGCGATCAGCAACGTTTGTCCCTGCGCGATCATCTCCTGATAGATCGGATCCTCGACCTTGAAATTCTTGCGCCATCCCCACGATACGCTGAGCTGCTTGCTGGTGTTGTCGCTCGCCATCCGGTTCAGGATCGCAACCGCGGTACTCCCCACATAGACCTGTATCTGCGAAAGGCCCGGCGCCATCGATGCGGAATATTCAATGTCGAGGACCTGCTCGCCGTCATTGCAATTGTTGCAGTGGGTTTTCGTGCCGTCGGTGGAGACATCGTTGAGAGGAACGTTGTTCGTTTGGCCGACGGTGCTGAAATAAAGCGCCACGTCTGCGTCGTTGTAGCCGATGAACTCGAACAGGCCGACGGATTGTCCCGCGCCGGTCAGCGGACCGTTGCCGTAATAGGCGGCGCGAAAATCGCTGCCGATGTAGTACCCGCCGGGGCCGGAGCCCTGCCACGCATGTTTGCGGCTGCCTTCGCCGTTACCGGACGGTTCGACATATTTGGGATGGGGCAGGTCGAAATTGTCGAGACCCGCGATCTGCAGCACCGGCACTCTGAGATCAAGCGTCGGCTCGCGATCCGGCGCGATGAAGGTGCGGTCCTCCGTCGGATGGCGATAGAGATTCATCTTCACATGCAGCGTGCGTTCGATATCGGCGACGCGGCCTTCGACCTGCAGGAGATAGCGGTTGGCGGCGCGGCCCGTGACCTTCAAACCGGCGCCATCGAAGAATTTCGCGGCGGCATCGTAGTCGTGCGGTGTTGGTCCGAAGCGCTTGGCGAATTCCGCGACCGAAAGATAATGCCGGAACAGCGGGCTCGCCGGATCGGAGACGGCACGCGCGAATTCGCTGAGCTCGGCGGGGTGGCGCATCGGCAGAACGATCTGCAAGGTCATGCGCGCATTCGCGTCGGGCGAACCCATCGGCGCTACCTGATGTGCGGCGACCATTTCGGGCACCTGCTTTGTCAGGAGCGCATTCGCCATGGCCGGAGAGGCGAGAAGCAGCGCGCCCGTCAACGCTCCCAGGATCTTCGCGGAAAACGGCATGATCTACCTCTCTGTCAGGGATGAGCGAAGGGTGCGCCGGGCGCAGATGCGGATCAAGGGTGTCCCCCCTTGACTTCATTTAGTCATTTAGCTAAATGACTAAACATGAACACGGTCTTCAAGGCGCTCGCCGATCCCACCCGCCGCAAGGTTCTGGAACTCTTGCGCACGCGTCCGATGACGGCGGGCGATCTCGCGGAGCATTTCGATTTCTCCAAGCCCACGATGTCGGCGCATTTCGCGGTGCTGCGTGAGGCGGGGCTCGTCGATATCGAGAAAGCGGGAAAGACGGTGATCTACCGGATCAAACTCTCCGTGCTCGAAGACGCGCTGCTCGGCTTTGCGGGCACGTTCGGATTGGGCACCGCGCGCGGCGCGCGCAAATCCAACGCTCTCAGGAAAGGGACCATATGATGATGTCGAAATCGATTTTGAGCGGGCTGGTATGGGCCGGCGTGTTACTCGTGTCCGCGTTTGTTCTGAAATTCGCGCAGCACCAACATACGCTCACGCAAGATGGCATGGACCGCGGCGTTCAGGTCATTATCGGGCTGGCGCTCGCGATCTATGCCAACTTCATGACCAAGCAGCCGACAACGCACAGCGCCGATGAAAGCGGTGCGCGAAAGCAGGCGGCGCTTCGCCTCGGCGCATGGCTGTTCTGCATTTCGGGGCTGATCTATGCGGCCGCGTCGGCCTTCGCGCCACATCCGCTGGATGAATATCTGGCAATCGGCGCGGTCGGAACCGCGACGGCTGTGAGCGCCGTGGCCTTCCTTCGGGCCTGCACCCGCCGCGCTGCTTGACCGGGGCGGGCGTGGCCCATAAACCCCGCCTCTCAATCCCGGGAGGCGCCAGTGATCACGCCCGTTATTCCCACCTATGCCAGGCTGGATGTCGCGTTCGAGCGCGGCGAGGGCGCGTATCTCTTTGACGACAAGGGCGAGCGCTATCTCGATTTCGGCGCGGGCGTCGCGGTCAACTCGCTCGGCCACGCCCATCCGCATCTGGTAAAAGCGGTCACGGAGCAGGCGGGCAAGCTCTGGCACACGTCGAATGTCTATCGCGTGTCGGGACAGGAGAAGCTCGCGAAGCGTCTCACCGATGCGACCTTCGCCGACACCGTGTTCTTCACCAATTCCGGCGTCGAGGCGATCGAGGCGTCGATCAAGATGGCGCGGCGCTATCAATATGTGAACGGTCGTCCCGAGCGCTTCCGCACCATCACCTTCGAAGGCGCGTTCCACGGCCGCACGCTCAGCGGTATCGCGGCGACCGGCAACGCGAAATATCTCGAAGGCTTCGGCCCGAAGGTCGAAGGCTTCGATCAGGTGCCGTTCGGCGATCTGAAGCTGGTCGAAAAAGCGATCGGGCCGGAAACCGCCGCGATCCTGATCGAGCCGATCCAGGGCGAGGGCGGATTACGTCCCGCAACGCCGGAATTCCTGCGCGGGTTGCGCAAGCTGTGTGACGAGCACGGACTTCTTCTTATTCTCGACGAGGTGCAGACCGGCGTCGCGCGCACGGGAAAATTCTTCGCGCACGAACTCGCCGGCGTCACGCCCGACATCATGGCGATCGCGAAAGGCATCGGCGGCGGCTTTCCGATGGGGGCGTGCCTTGCGACCGAACGCGCGGCGAGCGGCATGACCGCGGGCACGCATGGCTCGACCTTCGGCGGCAATCCGCTGGCGATGGCGGTGGGCAACGCGGTGCTCGATATCGTGCTCGCGCCCGGTTTCCTGGAGCATGTGCGCAAGGTCGCGAATTTCGCGCGCCAGCAGCTCGCGGGGTTGGTCGCCTCGCATCCGCAGGTGTTCGAGGATGTGCGCGGCGAGGGGCTGATGCTGGGCCTGAAACTGCGCGTGCCGAACACGGAGTTCGTGGGCGCGCTGCTGCGCCACAGGATGCTGGTGATCGGCGCGGGCGACAATGTCATCCGCCTGCTGCCGCCGCTGATCGTCACCGAAGACGATGTGCGCGCGGCGCTGAAAATCCTGTCCGAGACGGCGGCGGAATTTGAGAAGAAGGAAGCCGCCGCGTGAGCCTCACTCCGACTTTACCCTCGCCCCCCTTAAGGGGGAGAGGGCAGGGTGAGGGGGCGGCGCCGCCTCTGATCCATTCGCAGGAAAATCTGCGACGAAAACTTCATCCATCTCCTGCGCGGAAATACCCCCTCACCCCAACCCTCTCCCCCACATGCGTGGGGGCGAGGGAGAATTCGTGGTCCTTATGAACGCTCCTGCAAAGACAATGATGACCAACCACTTCATCGATCTTTCCGATTTCGACACCGCGACGCTGCGCGCGATGCTCACCGAGGCGAAGCAGCGCAAGGACGCGCGCGCAGGTCTTCCGCGCGGCGCGCCCGACGCCGATGCGCCGCTGAAAGGCCGCGTGCTCGCACTGATCTTCGACAAGCATTCCACGCGCACGCGCATTTCGTTCGATGTTGGCATGACGCAGCTCGGCGGCAGCAACATCATGATGAGCGGCCGCGACATGCAGCTCGCCCGCGAGGAAACCATCGCCGACACCGCGCGCGTGCTGTCGCGCTATGTCGATGCGGTGATGATCCGCCTGCTCGACCACGACATGGTCAGGGAGCTGGCCGGGAACGCGACCATCCCGGTGATCAACGGTCTCACCCGCATCTCACATCCCTGTCAGGTGATGGCGGATGTGATGACGTTCGAGGAAAAGAAAGGCCCGATCGCGGGCGCAACCGTCGCGTGGAGCGGCGACAGCAACAATGTTCTGACCTCATGGGTGCATGCGGCTGGGCGGCTCGGCTTCAAGATGCGCGTGGCGAGCCCGAAGGAACTCAGCGCCCGCGCCGAGGTGCGCGAATGGGTGCGCGCGAACAAGGCCGATGTCGAATTCCTGGACGATCCTTACGCCGCGGTCGATAAGGTGGATTGCGTGGTGAGCGACGCCTGGGTTTCGATGGGCGACGAGGACGCGACCAAGCGGCACAATCTTCTCGCGGCCTATCAGGTGAACGCGCGGCTGATGGCGCGCGCGACCAAGGACGCGATCTTCATGCACTGCCTGCCCGCGCATCGCGGCGAGGAAGTGACGGACGAGGTGATCGACGGCCCACAAAGCGTGGTCTTCGACGAGGCCGAGAACCGCCTCCACGCGCAGAAGGCTATATTGAAGTGGTGTTTGGGGTAGCTAACACTTCGCATTTGCACTTCCGATAGAAATTTGACCATCATCAGGATCGCCACCTGAGGTTGGGCATGGGCTTCTATCTGCGAAAGAGCATATCCGCCGGACCATTCCGATTTAATTTGTCTTCGTCCGGCGTCGGCATGTCGGTCGGTGTAAAAGGCTTTCGGATCGGATCAGGCCCACGCGGCAATTACATCCACATGGGAAGAGGCGGTCTGTATTACCGTGCGTCTTTGGGCGGCGGTAAAACTCAGATTCCTCGTGCGAACATTGCGCCTTCTGGAACCTATTCTGCGCCGGCGCCAACAGGCTATTACGCGACGCAGCAAATCGAGACGGGCAACACACTCGATATGAAGCCAAGCAACGGATCTGACATTGTGGATCAGATCAACCAAAAGCTTGGGATCATGAAATTGTGGCCTGTCTCGCTTGTCGCAGGTATCGTTGCGACAGTTTTGCTTATGTCCGATCCAAATACGGCACCATTTGGAATTGGCATCGCTGGACTGACTGTTGTTGGCAGCGCGATTCTTTCCAGATGGGATGCGTCTCGAAAGACTGTCGTATTGATGTACGACATGGACGAACACGCCGAATCAGTCGCTAAACAGTTCTCAGATGAGTTTGACAAACTCGCAAGTGCGTCTCGGATTTGGAATGTCGAGACAGCGCAGCGGACTGCTGACCTGAAACGTAACGCCGGTGCAGGTAGCTTGATTTCTCGCAGTGTAATCAGGTTGGCCTATGAAACTCCGTCAGTCGTCAAGACGAACGTGAGCATTCCCGCAATTCTTGGCGGGCGGCAACATATCTACTTCTTCCCTGACGTCGCCCTAGTGATGAAGGGAAAGTCCGTAGGCGCGATCTCCTATGAGCAACTGGAGACGTATTGGAACACCACGGTATTTATCGAAGTGGACGGTGTGCCGTCGGACAGCGTGATTGTTGGTCAAACATGGCGCTTCGTAAATAAAAACGGTGGCCCCGATAGGCGTTTCAACAACAATCGTCAGATTCCCGAGGTACAATATCAGCAACTCGGACTTCGTGGGCCGGGTAGTTTTCAAAAGCTGTTGCAGATATCCAAGGTTGCTGACCGAAGCTCATTCGATGCAGCATTAAGGGCGATGTCCAAGAAGGTTGAGCAACTAAAGCAAATCGCTTTGCCGCCACCAAATAAATGAAATTCTAAGCTGCATCCTTCAGTGTAATCGATAGTTCTTTCCCCAACACCGCCGCCGCGCGGCCCATCGTCTGGAGCGTGACAGAGGTGTTCTCCGCGTCCAGAAGGCGGTCGAGGGCGGCGCGGCTGGTACGCATGCGTTTGGCCATGGCGGATTTTGTGACGCGCTGCTTCTTCATCAGTTCCGCCACGCGGCGCGCGAGCATGCGCTTTGTCACCGTGACCATGACTTCGTCGTAAATACCTTCCTCTTTCAGGAAAGATTCGAACGACGACCCCAGATGAGGATTTTTCTTTCCTTTATTCATTTACGCCTCCGATACGCCTGCAATCGCTGCCGCGCCAAATCGAGATCGGGCTTCGGCGTCGATTGTGATTTCTTGATGAACCCGTGCAGAAGAACCATCCGATTGCCTTCAATGCCGAAGAACACGCGTGCAATGCGATCCTTCAGCGTCGTTCTGACCTCATAGAGGCCGTTTCCGAGCGGACGGCAGATCGGCAACCCAATCGGCCATTCGTATTCCACGTCGCAGATATCCTCGCCGATACCGACGCGATCCGGTTTCGCGAGGCTCTTCAACCACTCTCGCACCGGCTCTACGCCGTTCGCCGTCGCGAAGAACGCTACCGTGATTTTCTTCGCCATTCTGCCAAGTACCATAATTGGTACCTCGTGGCAAGGCTTTCAATTCCGGTCGCGGCGGATATCCTGCCGCCAACTCGAAAGGAGCCTCCCATGCACCGCATCCTTCTCACCGCCTTCATCGCCGCGTTGTGCGCAACACCTGCGTTCGCCGCAGACGATGTGATGGCGAGCACCTATGGCAACACCGTCGTGTCGACTGGCGGCGCGTCCGAGGCTCACACGCATTATCGCGCCGATCACAGCTTCGACATGGTCGGCTCGATGATGGGCATGAGCCAGACGTTCAAGGGCACCTGGGCGCTGGACGGCAAGGGCTATCTCTGCCGCACCTTCGAGGGCGGCGCGCCGCCGAACACGGCGAACCCGCTCTGCACGCCGATCGCAGCCCACACAATCGGCGAGACCTGGACGGTCGAGACGGGCGGCCAGACCCGCGCCGTCACGCTCAAGGCCGGCATTCAGTAGAGAGCCGCGTCGCGCGCGGAATGCCGCGCTCGGAATGGCGCGGTTTGCTTTCGGGTGTTCAGGCCAGATCGAATTGCGCGTTCAGCGCGCGCACGATCTGCGTGGCTTTCGCCGGCACGGGCCCGTCGTTCTCGGTCAGAAGCGCCGCGTCCCAGCTATCGTCCGTCGGGCGTGCCACGCCCACCTCGATGACGCTGTCGCATTCCGGAAATTTCCGGAGCTCTTCCATGATCATCGTCTCAAGCGCTTCTTGAGACAGGGCGGGTTTGCTCATTTCGCATCACCTTTGACGGGACTTGTATCGGTGCGCCCGATTGTGAGGCTGATCCCCTTTCCGGGCCATTAAATGGGGTGCGCGGCTTGATCTTTGGCGAAGTGTTCTTATTTTGTTCTTTTTCGGCTTACGCACGGAAAGGGATTCCGCGCGGGAGGAAAACCGCGACTTGCCGGTCGAAGCACGAAACGAAGGAGAGGGGAGCGGGGGAGGGGCCCCTGGATTTGCGAAAACAAAGATCAAGCGGTTGGGGGTCGGCGAAAGGAGGCCACAAGACGGACCGTGAAACGAAGGGCTTTGTGCGGTGCAGCGAAGGAAGGCGTTTTTGCCATCGATTCAATGGCCTAACACGCGGTCAGGCTATTTGAATTGCGATTTTGGGCGAAAAAGCATGGGGCCGCGCTGCCGCAACGGGCTCCCCCTCGCACTTTCGCCGAACAATACTATTGCCGGTGCGCTGCTGCAGCTATGCCGCGCCGGCGTCACTTGCCGCCGTGATCGTGCCAGTTCGAATAGGTGCCGTTGGCGACAAGCGACTCGCTGTAGCCATCCTTCGTGTAGAACAGTTCCCAGGCGCCGCCGGTCACGATCGGATAGTCGATGCGCAGCAGATACGCGCCTTGCTTCTGGTGCTTGTAATTGACCGACGCGACGATGGATTGCGTCTGCGCGCCTTTCAGCTTCGCGACCGCGCCGACGAAATTGCCGATGTTGCAGCCCGTGAGCGAGATGCCGCTGACGTAAGGCGACTCCACGTTCAGTCCGACGAGGTCGCAGAGACCGTCGAGTTTGATTTCATAACCCTTTGCGTTCGCGGCCGCGGGCGCGACGAGGAACGCGGCAAGGGCCGCGGCATGCAATGCTTTCATGGACGCCTCCTGTTCGTGGTTGCGCTATTGCCGCTTTGCGATGTCGAGCAGCTTCGGGCCCCGCGGTTTGTGCTTCGCGCCGTGGCCCCACACTTTGTATGTGCCGCTGGCGAAGGTTTTCACCTGATAGCCGTCATCGGTGTAGGAGATCGACCACGCGCCGCCATCGTGCAGCGGATAATCGACGCGCAGCACATATTGCTGGTTGGGCTGATCCTTGAACTGGAAGCCGGCGAGCACGCTCTTCGCGTTCGTGCCTTTCACGGTGACGACGGAGCCCGCGAAGATTCCGCCTTCGCAGGAATCGTCCGAAAAGCCGACGGCATTCGATCCGTTGATCTGGAACGCCATGAGATCGCAGAAGCCTTTGAGATTGACTTCGGTGTTCTTCGCGCTGGCGATGGTGGGGGCCGCGAGCAACGCGGCGGCGGCCGCGATGGATAATGCTTTCATGGAAATCTCCCTCATGCTTGAGCGGTGGGGTGATACCGGGAGATTACAGGAAGTTCACGACAAAGGCGAGACGCACGGATTTTCACGTCAGACCAAGGCCTTAAAGACCGTGCGGCCGCTTTCCAGAACGGCGCGCTTCTCCGCCACCATCCTGAGCGCCTCGGGATAAAGCGTGTGCTCGGCCTCGAGGACTCGCGCCGCCAGCGTCTCCGGCGTGTCGCCCGCAAGCACCGGCACCTTCGCCTGCGCCACGATCGGTCCGCTGTCGAGTTCGGCGGTGAGGAAATGCACCGTCGCGCCACTCTCGGTTTCGTGCGCCGCGAGCACTTGCTCATGGACTTTCACGCCGGGGAATTTCGGCAGCAGCGAAGGATGAATGTTGAGGATGCGTCCTTCCCATTGCTTCGCGAACCACGCGGAGTGAATACGCATAAAGCCCGCCTCGCAGACGAGTTCGACATGCGCCGCGTTCAGCGCCGCGTCAATCTCGGCATCGAACGCCTCGCGCGACGGGAACGGCTTGTGCGGAATGGCTTTCGTCGCGATGCCCGCGTCGTGCGCGATGGCGAGCCCGCCCGCGCCTTCGACATTGGAGATCACGAGCACGATCTCCGCCGGGAAATCCGGTTTCGCACACGCCGCGATCAGGCTCTTCAGATTGCTGCCGCGCCCGGAAAGGAGAACGGCGGTGCGGACGCGGCTCACAGTTTCAACGACCCGCGATACACAACCTTCGCTTCGCCGTCGCCCTTGACCAGCGTGCCGATGCGCATTGCCTTGTCGCCGCTTTCCTGGAACGCGTCGATGACATGGCCCGACGAGCGCATGTCGGTGATCGCGACGAGGCCGATGCCGCAGTTGAAGGTGCGCAGCATCTCGAGCGGCGCGATGCCCGCCTCGCGCGAAAGCCATCCGAACACGGCGGGCGGCGTCCAGGTTTCCAGATCGATCTCCGCATCGAGACCGTCGGGCAGACAGCGCGGAAGATTTTCGGTGATGCCGCCGCCGGTGATATGCGCGAGGCCGTGCACATGACCGCTGCGGATCGCGGCGAGCGCGCTCTTAACGTAGAGTTTCGTCGGCGTCATCAGCGCCTCGCCAAGTGTCTGGTCGGAGAACGGTGACGGCCCGAAATAGGGAATGCCGCTTTGCGCCGCGACCTTGCGTACCAGCGAGTAGCCGTTCGAATGCACGCCCGACGAGACGACGCCGATCACGACATCGCCCGCGCGCATCTCAACCGTGCGCGGAAGCACGTGGCCGCGCTCCACCGCGCCGACGGTGAATCCCGCGAGATCGAAATCGCCCTTCGCATAGAGGCCTGGCATCTCTGCGGTTTCGCCGCCGATCAGCGCACAGCCGCTTTCCTTGCAAGCCCGCGCGATGCCTTCGACCACGACCGCGGCCGCATCGACATCGAGCTTTCCGGTCGCGTAATAATCCAGAAAGAACAAAGGTTCCGCACCCTGTACGACAATGTCGTTCACGCACATCGCGACGAGGTCCTGCCCGATGCCTTCAAACAGCCGCGTTTCAATGGCGATCTTGAGCTTGGTGCCGACGCCATCGGTCGAGGCGACGAGTATGGGATCCTTGAAGCCAGCGGCTTTGAGGTCGAACAACCCGCCGAAGCCACCAAGATCGGCATCGGCGCCCGGACGCCGCGTCGCTTTCGCGGCAGGCCCGATCCGGGACACAAGTTCCTCGCCCGAGTCGATATCGACGCCGGCGTCTTTATAAGTGAGGCTGTTCTTGCCGGGTTTGTCAGGCGTTGTCATGGCGCGACGGAGGAAGGTTCGCCTTCCGTTTAAGCAGGCACAGGGAACCGCGCAACCACTGAATCGGAGTATATATGTCGCTTGAAGGCGCAATCGCCGCCAACCGCTTCGGACTTGGCGCCCGGCCCGGCGAAATCGCACGCGCGAGCGACAATCCCAAATCCTGGCTCATGGATCAGATGAACGGTCCGGCACCCCAGTTGGTGCCGCAGGACGGTCAGAATTTCCCCAACGCCGGCCAACTGATCGCGACCGAGGACCAGTACAAGATCGACAAGTTCATGAACAAGGGGAACAAGCAGAAGGGCGACAAGGCCAACAAGGCTGACAAGGCCAACATGACTCCAGCCGAACTGGCCGAGAAGAAAATCATGGCCGGAGGCGGCAACATTCGCCGCGAAGAGTATATCGACGAGGTCGGCGCTCGCTTTGCGCTCGGTATTTCGACCGACCGGCCTTTCGCCGAACGCGTCGTGCGCTTCTGGAGCAACCATTTCGCCATTTCTGCGAAGAAGCCGAAGATCCTGCTGTTTGCCGGTGATTTCGAACGTCAGGCCATCCGTCCCCACATCAACGGCAATTTCGAGGACATGCTGTTCGCCGTTGCCATGCATCCGGCCATGCAGATCTATCTCGACAATTGGCATTCCTTCGGGCCGAACTCTCCCGTCGGCAAGAGGCACAACAAGAACATCAATGAAAATCTCGGCCGCGAATTGATGGAGTTGTATACGCTCGGCGTCGATGGCGGTTACACCCAGGCCGACGTGATCGCGATGTCGAAGCTCCTCACCGGCTGGGGACTCTACAAGGACCGCCCCAACGGTTTCGGGTTTTACGAAGACCGGCACGAACCCGGTCCTATCACGCTGCGCGGCAAGACCTATCCGGCGGGATGGGAAGGCAGTGCTGCGGCGGTCAAGGATCTCGCGCACGATCCGGCGACGGCGCGCAACATCGCGCGCAAATTCGCGGCCCATTTCATTTCCGACGATCCGCCGAAGGAATCAGTGGCGCGCCTGGAGAAGGTCTTCAAAGAGACGCATGGCGATCTGCACGCGCTCAACGAGGCGATCGTGAATGATCCAGCGGCCTGGCAGCCGGAACAGAAGAAGATGCGCACGCCGGTAGAGTTCGTGACGGCTTCGATGCGGATCACGGGCTCGACGCCTCCGCGCGCGGGTCATGAAGGTCACGCGGTTCACGGATTGCTGTCAGCTGTGCGGGTGATGGGCGAAGCGCCGCTCGCGCCCACTTCGCCGAAGGGTTGGCCCGACAACGCCGATGCGTGGAACGGCTCCGATGCAATGCTCGCCCGCATTCAATGGGCAAAGAATTTTGCCGGTGGACTGCAATCCATGAACGCCGGTGCGGTCGCCGAAGCGGGGCTGGGTCCGCAGCTTCGCCCGGCGACCAGGACCGCGATGGCCGGCGCGGCGACACAAGGCGAGGCGCTCGCGCTGCTGCTTGCCAGCCCCGAATTTCAGCGGAGGTGATGACGATGTTCGACAAAACCACGCGCCGTTCCATCCTGAAGACCATGACGGCCGCCGGCGCGCTCTCGCTGTGGGATGCGCCGTTCCGGTTTGCGTTCGCCAATGCGCCAACCGACAGAAGGCTGGTGGTCGTCATTCTGCGCGGCGCGCTCGACGGTCTCGCCGCCGTGCCGGCATACGGCGACAAGGACTACGCCTCCGTGCGCGGGATCCTGGCGCAAAGTCCGCACGACGCGACAAGTTTGCACGATCTCGACGGCTTCTTCGGGCTTAATCCGGGATTGAGCGGCATGAAGACGATGTATGCCGCCAAGGAGCTCGTCGTCTTCCACAACATCTGTTCGCCCTATCACGACCGCTCGCATTTCGAGGGGCAGAATTGTCTGGAGAGCGGCGGATCTGCTCCGCATGTCATGAGCGACGGATGGCTCAACCGCGCGCTCGTGCCCATGGGCCTCGGCAATGGAACGGCTGCGGTGGCGATCGAGCAATCGCCGCCTTTGATGCTTACGGGCAAATCGCGGGTATCGAGTTGGATGCCGCGCTCCGCTCCCGAGCATGACGATGCATTTCTGAAGAAAGTGCAGGCCATGTACGCCAATGACGAGACGTTGTCCTCGTCGTTGCAGGGAGGGATGGCGATGCAGGCCGAGGCGCAGATGGCGAGCGACGATCCCGGTCTGAAGGATCCCAAGCTCAAGGCGTCTTATGGTAATCTTTCACCGCTGTTCGCGGGTGCGGGCAGATTGCTCGCGGCGCCGGATGGGCCGCGTGTCGCGGTGCTGGATGCCAGCGGATGGGACACGCATACCGGCCAAGGTGCCAGCGATGGACAGCTGGCAAGGCGCCTGCAAATTCTCGATCAGGGCATTCAAGCGTTGAAGAACGCGCTCGGTCCGGCGTGGTCAAAGACTGCGGTCGTCATGGCGACGGAGTTCGGACGAACGGTTCGTCCCAATGGCGCATCGGGCACCGATCATGGAACGGGAACGGCCGCGTTTCTCTTCGGCGGCGCGGTCGCCGGCGGCCATGTCCGCGCGGAGTGGGTGGGGCTCACCCCCGCCGTGCTCAAGGACGGGCGTGACCAGCCGGCACGCACCGATCTGCGCGCGCTGTTCAAGGGTGTTCTGACCGATCATATGGGTGTGAGCCAAACCGCGCTGAATTCAACGGTATTTCCGGACAGCGGCGGCGTTGCTGCGATGAAAGGGCTCATCCGCGCCTAGCTTCCGAAGATCGGTTCGGCCCTCTATACTGCGCGGGTCCGATATCAGGTCTTCTATGCCCCGGCTCATGATTCCGAAGGCGGCTGCGATTGCGCTCGCCTTAGTCTCCCTTTGGTCCCCCGTCGCGCGGGCCGACGATATCTTTGCGGTCAGCGGAATCCACGTCGACGCCAGCGGCCCGTCGGCTTCGGCGGCCCAGCTGACCGCGCTGGTGCAGGGCCGGCCGAAGGCGTGGTCGATCCTCTACAAGCGTGTCACCAAACAACAGGATTGGGGACGTCAGCCCAATCTCGACGATGCGTCGCTCCAGCGCATCATCCGCACCTTCATTGCCAAGAACGAGAAGCGTTCCACGACGCGCTATGTCGCCGACGTCACATACACCTTCAGTCCGGAAGGCGTCGGCCGTGTGCTTCAAGGCAGCAATATCGGTTACACGCAGCTGCAGGTGAAGCGTATCATTCTCGTCCCCATGGCGCCGACCTACACGAGTTCGTCGCTCTGGACCGCGGCGTTTTCGGGAACGCGCTACAGCGGCAGCAGCGTTCCCTTCTCGCTTCCGAGTCCGGCGGACCAGGGCGTGCTTGGCACCTTCGACGCGGTAAACTGGAACGATGTGCAGCCCATTGCCGCGCGTGTTCGCGCGACGGAAGCGGTTCTGGTTCAGGTGGTGCCGAACGGCGATCATCTGACGATCAATCTGAAACGGCTTGGCGTCGGTCAATTCCCGACCAAGACGACGTTCGATGTCCCGCTTCAGAAGGGCGGCGCTGCGGGAACCTATTCGAACGCCGCGGACGCGGCGGTGCACGGCATCGAAGATTTGTGGCGGACCCATGCGGCCGAAATCGCCCCCGTGGGGCGTTTGACGGCCGATGTCCGCATCGCCTCGCTTGCGCAGTTCAGCGCGCTTCAGACCCAGTTGATGAGCGTCGCCAATGTCACCGCCGTTACCGTGGTCGCGATGGATATCGGCGAAGCGCGCGTGACGGTTGCTTATCTGGGTAATACCGACGCGTTGAAGGATGCATTGGCTTCGCACGGCGTGTCCCTGGCAAAGAGCGGCGGGGATTGGACGCTGTCGGCCGGCGAAACCCCGTGACAGCGTTGCTCCGCCATCTGCCGAACTTCCTGACCGCTTTGCGCCTGTTCGCGGCGCCGCTGACGGCCTATTTCATCTACACCGGCAGGGACGTTGCCGCGCTTGGCGTGTTCGCCTTCGCCGGGTTGAGCGATGCGCTTGACGGTTATCTGGCGCGCAGGCTTTCGCCCAACTCCCGTTTCGGCGTCTATCTCGATCCGGCGGCGGACAAGGTTCTGATGCTCGCGAGCTTTGTGACGCTGACCTATATCGGCGCCGTCCCGCTCTGGCTGACCGCGCTCGTGATCGGCCGCGATCTGGCGATTGTCGCCGGCGTGGCGCTGGCATGGCTGCTGTCGCTGCCCTTGCTCATCGCGCCCTTGAACGTCGGCAAGGCGAGCACGGTGGTGCAGGTGGGTTTCATCGGGCTGGTGCTTCTTCTGCTCGCCTTGGGAATCGATCAGCCGAACATCGTTCTCGCCGGTGCGTTGGCGACCGCTGCCGTTACCTTGGCGTCGTGGCTCGCCTACGCGCATGTGCTGCTCCGTGCGCTGCTGCTTCGCCGCGGCACGGCCTGACAGCATCGTGACCCAGCTCGTTCTGCCCCTTGAGATCCGGCCCGCGTTGGGGCGCGAAGACTTCATCGTCGCGCCGGGTAATCGCGAAGCGGTCGCGTTCATCGATGCTTTTCCGGCGTGGCCGGCGCCTGCCGCAGCGCTCGTCGGACCTGCGGGTGCGGGAAAATCGCATCTCGCGGCAGCCTGGGCCGCGCGCGCGAATGCACGGATTATCGACGCCGGTGCACTCGATGAAAGCCTGCTGCGGCAGGGGTTTCCGGCGATCGTCGTGGAGAATGTCGATGCCGGCGTGGCCGGCGGCGCGCGCGATCGGGTGCTGTTCGCGCTGCTGGAGCGCGGCGGCGCCGTGCTGCTGACGGGGCGCGAAAGACCGTCGCAATGGCCCGCCACCATTCCCGATCTCGCGTCGCGTTATCGTGCGCTGCTGGCGTTTCCGTTGTGGCAGCCGGACGACGCGCTGCTTGCCGCCTTGGCGCGCAAGCTGTTCGCGGACAGACAGCTCGCCGTGCCGGATGGCGTGATCGATCAGATGATACGCTCGCTGGAGCGCGCACCCGGAGCGGTTCGCGATTTCGTGGCGCGCGCCGACGCCAAGGCGCTTGCCGAAAAGCGGCCGGTCACGGTTGCGCTCGTGCGTGAACTGCTTGAGCGGTAAGGAACGCCGGTTGGCGGCAGTAAGCCGTTATCAACAATAGCGCCTTAGAGTAGAGAGCCGAAGATCGGCCGGGAGCAAACGCCGCGAGATGCTCCCCCTAGCAATCGGCGTCCCGGCCGGTTTTCACCAACTCTTCAGCGTTGAACGAGTGCGATCGCTGCGCCGCGCGCGCGGTGCGGTCAGAACCCAAGCGATGGCTGCGCGGGCTTAGCCGCGCCAATCTGCACGCCTTCCATCGCGAGCATCATCGTCTTCGTCGCAGCACCGCCGGGTGCGGAGAACCCGCCGACTTTGCCGCCGGCAGCCAGCACGCGGTGGCACGGGATGATCAACGGGACCGGGTTCTTCGACATAGCCTGACCGACCTCGCGCGCGATTTCCCAATCGTCGCCGAACTGCTTGGCCATGGCGCCGTAGGTCGTGGTCTCGCCGTAACCCAGCTTGCGTGCGGCGGCATAGATTTTCTCAAACAGTTCGCTCTGCTTTCCGAGATCGACGGGAACAGCGGCGAAATCCGTCTTCTCGCCAGCGAAGTAGCGCCGCGATGCCGCGACCGCTTCGGCGATGGCGGCCCGTGGCGGGGCCGGCGTCGCATCGGGCAGGCGGCGCAACAGCGCCTGCTCGGTCGCTTCCGCGTTCGCCTCTGGCAACCGGAAGCGAACGACGCCCTTGATGTTCCATGCGATCGCGCAAAATCCGCGCGCGGTTTCGAAGATGTGATAGTGCACGGTCACGATCCCGCTCCTGTCTCTAGCGTAACACAGATATTCTCGCCGCCGCGCACTTCCACCCGGTTCTTGCGGCATCGGGAGGAATAGCTCCCATGCCGGTGTGGATGTGGACATCGAAGCGGTCGCCGCTACCTTCGGCACATGACCGATTCCAGTCTGCTCGAGTATCCGATCCGTACCGCGCTGATGACGCGCCAGGCGCATCTGGCCGAGATCAACGGTCCGGCGCGGCGCTATCCCGCCGATATCGCGCCGTTCGCATCCGTCGAAGCGCAGACGCTTGAGAATTGGGAAGCGCTGCATGCGCTGATGGGCGCGGACCAGCCCGCGGTGCTGTTCACGCCGGAGCCCGTCGTGCCGTCGGGCCCGCTGGAGATCGTGATGGCCGCGTTCGGCGAACAGATGATCGGAACGCCCACGGATATCGGCGGCGCAATGCCGGAGATCGTCAATCTCGGCGATGCCGACGCGCCGGAGATGCGCGCGCTGGTCGAACTCACGCGGCCAGGACCGTTCGGCCCGCGCACGCATTATCTCGGGCGCTTCTTCGGCGTACGCATCGACGGGCGTCTCGCCGCGATGACGGGCGAGCGCATGACGCCCGGCGACTACACCGAGATGACCGCGGTGTGCGTGCATCCCGATTTTCGCGGACGCGGTTACGCGCAGGCTTTGCTGGCCCATGTCTCGCGCCAGATCGCGGCGCGGGGCGAAATCCCGTTCCTGCACGTGTTCTCGGAGAACCACTCCGCTATCGCCCTCTACAAGCGGCAGGGCATGACGGTCCGCCGCCGCCTGCATGTTACCGTGCTCGGCCGCATCGGCGACAATCTTAAGGAAAAGATGCCCCACTGACGGGACCCGCCCGGCGTCCCTTTTCGATTTGCGGCAAATCCAATGCTCCGCCCTAACCTGTCTTTAGGGGTGAACGATTTAGCGTTTGCGTGTGACCACGCCGCTCGAACGCTACGAATACTATGCCGTGCGCACCGACCGCATCGATGCCGCGCGCGCGCGGCGCACTTGGGTAAACCTCGTCGTGCTCCTGACGCTGGCTCTCATTCCACTGGCCAGCCTCTGGTTTGTTTCTTCGAGCCAGCCCCTATCGCCCGAGGAGACGCTGGCGATCGAAAAGAGCGTCTACTATCCGAACTGCGCGGCCGCGCGCGCAGCGGGCAAAGCGCCCATCTTCGAAGGTCAGCCTGGCTACCGGTCGGAACTGGACCGCAATGGCGACGGCATCGCGTGCGAGCCGTTCAACCCGCACTAATTCCATCGTCGAAGAATTTCCCGCGGTGCGGAGTTATTCCGTTCCGATAGCGACACTGACGTCCAGATTCAGCGTGCCCTTGTACCTGCCGCGCGAGTTCTTGAACCACGCGTACAGGGTGGAAACAAAAGCGTCGGTTTTGCCCTCGCCGGACGCATCCGTGAGTTTGTAATTGTCGCCATAGAACACCATCGGGTCACTGCTGCAGCCGAACGAATAGCTTTCGGTGCCCGTCTTGATCTTTCCGTACAAGCTCTTCTTGGGGGCTTTGATTTTCATCCGCGGGTTACCGCCGCAATCGTATATGGAAGAATCGGTGGTCGAGTTCCATTTGTAGAAGGTACTTACCAGAGGCACCATTTTGTGGAAGTCCGAAGCCGGAACGGATGTGTAGACACTAAACGTGTATGTGATGTGCTGGGCTGTCTGGTTGTGCACCTTCGTCTTGTTGACGACGTGACCTGCATGCAGAGCCCGAACGTGCATTTTCGGGGCGGCTGCAGCGAAGGCGGGAGCGGCCAGCGCGCACAGCGCCGTACCGCCAAGTAAAGTTCTCGTCAGTTTGTTCATGGCGATTCCCCTCATTCGTAAACTATTGAATGAACACATCGACATTGAGATCCATCACGCCTTTGTATCTGTTGCCGGAGATTTTGAAAATGCCGATCAACTTCGATTGGAACGTGTCGGTTTCTCCAGCCACACCCGTCTTGTTTGACCATGTGTCTCCGTAGAAGGTGGTTGGCCCGCTGGGGCAGCCTAGTGAATAGGTCTCGGTGGCGGTGCCAATCTTCGCGTAGATCGACTTCTTCGGCGCCTTGATCTTCTCCTTCGGCGTCGAGCAGAGGGTGCCGCTGCTGTTCCACTTATAGTACGTGTAGATGAGGTGCGTTTTCGGCGGCGCATTTGCCGGCTGATAGGAGTAAACGCCGGTCGTGTAGTCGCAGTGCTGCACATGAGGTGGGCACGGCCGCTCGGTCTTGTTCACGGTATGGCCGGCATGCAGCGCGGTAACACGGAGGGCCCGATGCTGTTGCTGGGCCATGCCAGGCGACGCTGTCAGGGCACTGAGCGCCACGCCGCTGAGCAGAGTTCTCGTCAGTTTGTTCATGGTGATCCTCTGTTTCGCGAACTACTGAATGATGACGCTGACATCGAGGACCAACTCGCCCTTGTACTTGTTGCTGGAGTTCTTGAAGTGGCCGATCAGCTTCGACTGGAACGTGTCGGTTTCGCCCGCAACGCCTGTTTTGTTCGACCATGTGTCGCCGTAGAACGTGGTTGGGCCGCTGGGGCAGCCGAGTGAATAGGTCTCGGTGGCGGTGCCGATCCTCGCGTAGATCGATTTCTTCGGAGCCCTGACCTTCTGCTTCGGACTCGAGCAAAGGGTGAAGCTGCTGTTCCACTTGTAATACGTATAGATGAGGTGAGTCTTCGGCGGTGCGCTGGCAGGCTGGTAAGAATACACGCCAACTGAGTAAGTGGAGCAGTCGCGATGACATGTTCCATCAGGTTGCTTCTTGGTCTTGTTCACCGCGTGACCTGCATGCAGCGCGGTAACACGCAAGGCTATATGCGTGGGTTGTGCTATGGCTGGAGCAGCCATCAGAGCCCCGGCGGCGGCACTCCCTAGCAAGGTCTGCGTTAGCTTGTTCATGGCGATCCTCTCGTTCGCGAACTACTCGATGAAGACGCTGACGGCGAGTGGCAATGTTCCCTTGTACTTGTTGCCGTTCACCTTGTAATGGCCGACCAGCTTCGACAGGAACGTGTCGGTTTCGCCAGCCACGCCCGTTTTGTTTGTCCATGTGTCGCCGTAGAACACGGTCGGGCCGCTGGGGCAGCCTTCCGAGTATGTCTCGGTGGCGGTCCCGATCTTCGCGTAGATCGACTTCTTTGGGGCTATGACGTGCTGCTTTGGTTTCGAGCAGAGTGTGAAGCTGCTGTTCCACCTGTAATACGTGTAGATGAGGTGCGTTTTCTTGGGCGCATTCGCGGGCTGGTAGGAGTAAACGCCGAACGTGGTTGTGGAGCAGTCGCGATGACATGTTCCGTTAGTTTGCTTTTTGGTCTTGTTGACCATGTGACCTTCGTGCAGGGCCGTAATGCGGAAGGCTGGATGCGCAGACTGAGCCATGGCCGGAGCAGCCATGAGAGCTCCGGCGGCAGCGCTGCTGAGCAGGGTTCGGTCTAGTTCATTCATCGGAACGTTCCTCCCACTACTCGATGAACACGCTGACATCGAGGTTCAGCGTGCCTTTGTACTTCTTGCCAGAGCTTGTGAATTTGGCGGCCAGCGTGGAAACGAAGCGGTCGGTCTCGCCAGATGTGCCGGTCTTGTTTGTCCATGTGTCGCCGTAGAACACGGGCTGCACGCCGTTGGTGCAGCCGAATGAATACGTCTCGGTGGCGGTGCCGATTTTCGCGTAGATCGATCGCTTCGGAGCTTTGATCCTCGTTTTCAGAGGCGTGCAGGTAAAACTGTCGCTCCAGGAGGTCACCCACTGATAATACGTATAGATGAGGTGCGTCTTCTTGGGCGCACTGGCGGGCTGCTCGCTGTATACTCCGAACGTATACGTCAGGTGCGTCGCGCCCTGATTGAGCAGCTTGGTCTTGTTCACCGCATGACCGGCGTGCAGCGCCACAGGGTGGAAGCCCGGATGCGTGGGCTGAGCAATGGCGGGCGTGACCAGTAGAGCTCCAGCGGCGGTACTGCCAAGCAGGGCTTGAGTAAGTTTGCTCACGGCCGTCCTCTCATTCGCGCACTACTCGATGAACACGTTGACGGTCATGCCAAATTGGCCCCTGTACTTCTTGCCGTCGGCCTTGAAATGGCCAATCAGCAGCGACCGGAATCTGTCGGTTTCGCCAGCAACGCCTGTTTTGTTTGTCCATGTGTCGCCGTAGAACACGGGCTGCACGCCGTTGGTGCAGCCTTCTGAATATGTCTCGGTGGCGGTGCCGATCTTCGCGTAGATCGACTTCTTCGGCGCCCTGTTTTTCGTTTTCGGATTCGTGCAAATGCTGAGCTGGCCGGAGATAGTGCTGTTGAATTTGTAAAACGTGTAAATCAGATGCGTTTTCTTGGGCGCTGACGCCGGCTGGTAGGAATAAACGGAATAACAATAAGTGGTGCTGCGGGAGCAATCATTGGCTCCATCCTTCCGCACTTTGGTCTTGTTGACCGCATGACCTTCATGCAGCGCTGTAATGCGGAAGGCTGGATGCGCGGGCTGAGCAATGCTAGGCGCCGCTGTTAGCGCACTGAGCGCCGCGCCACCAAGTAAAGTCCTCGTCAGTTTGTTCATGGCCGTCCTTTCATTCGCGCACTACTCGATGAACACGCTGACGTCGAGGTTCAGCGTGCCTTTGTACTTCTTGCCGGAATTCGTGAATTTGGAGATCAGTGTCGAAACAAATTGATCGGTCTCGCCAGACATGCCTGTCTTGTTGGTCCAGGTATCGCCGTAGAATACCTCCGGACCACTGGCGCAGCCGAACGAATAGGTCTCTCTGGCGGTGCCGATCTTCGCATAGATCGATCTCTTCGGAGCCTTAATCTTGTTTTCTTGCGGGAAACCGCAAAGGGTGGATTCTAACCATGCATAATACGTGTAGAACAGGTGCGTCTTCTTGGGCGCACTTGCGGGCTGATAGCTGTATAATCCGAACGTATACGTCAGATGCGTCGCGCCCTGATTGCGCGGCTTGGTCTTGTTCACCGCATGACCGGCGTGCAGCGCCACAGGGTGGAAGCCCGGATGCGTGGGCTGAGCCATAGCTGGAGCAGCTGCCAAAGCCCCGGCGGCAGCGCTGCTGAGCAGAGTTCTCGTCAGTTTCTGCATGGCGGACTCCCCTACCGATTCCGGCAAGTATCGCCGCGCCATGGCCCTCATGTCCTTATTAAGGGTCTTAAGGCGATCTCAGGCTCGATGGGCCTGATAGCCGGTCCAATGCAATATATGAAAAAATTCTCTCTCTAGGCCTTGAAACATAGGTTTATAGTCATATTTCTGGCCCATGAACCAGGAAATGCCCCAGGCCGCGGGCAAAGACGGCCAAACGAACCCTGCTGACTTCACGGATCAGCCCGCGCCGCCCCGGACGGACGACGAACTGCGCCGCCACGCGGCCGAGCAGCTGGCTGAGCATCTTATCATTGGCGTCGATCTGGCCGCGCGCTGCCACAACCTGTCGCTGCGAGCCGAAACCGACAAGGTCGGCCCGATCAACGCCGCCGCGCGGCTGATGCAGGCCAATGCGCGCATCGCCGAAGCGCTCGCGACCGTCGCACAGGTGGAACGCCGCCGGCGGACAATTAGCGAGAAGATTCAGGCGCCTGCCAGCAAGCAGGACGAATTGAATTCGAAATTGGAGGAAAGAAAACAGTTGCTACAGAACGTAACGGAATTCTGGCAGCGCATGCACAATCTTTCCGAAAATAAGCGGCGTGAGCGCGGCGAGCCGGAAGACAAAGATGACTATCTCGCAAAGCGACTGGCGAAAGAGAAGGCAAAGCTAGCCTATGTCGAGCGCCAGCTCGCCGGAGAAGAAAATCCGAACGACGACGATGAAGACGAGGGCGATGCCTAGACGCGGCGCGCCGCGCGGCAATGCCAATGCGCTGAAGCACGGCAAATACACGCGCGAACATTTGGCGCTATACGCCGCGATCCGCGCGCATATCCGCGCGGGCAAGCGGCTGGTCGCTGAAATCGAATTTCTCTCTGCTAGGATAAAGGCAGGGAAAAGGCATGGCCACACGCACGCGCCGCAAATTCGGACCGTCGCAGAAGGAGCGTATCTTCTTCGCGTGCCTCCCGGATGCGGCGACCGCGGCGCGGATCTACGCGCAGGCGGAGGATTTGAAACGCGAACACGGATTCACGGGCACGCTGATCCTGCCGGAACATCTGCATGTCACGCTGTTTCATCTGGGCGATTGGGCGGCTTTGCCGGAAGAGATCATCAAGCTCGCGAAAGACGCGGCAGGGCAGGTGAAAGCCGCGCCTTTCGAGGTTGCGTTTCCGCGCGCGGAGAGTTTCCGCAATTCGACCGGAATCTTTCCCTTTGTGCTGAGCGGCGACGCGCAGGAATGGTCGGCGCTCACCACGGCGCTCGCGGCCGCGCTCACCAGGGCGGGCCTGGGCGGCGCGACGCGCGGGGAATTCAAGCCGCATGTCACGCTCGTCTACGACAAGGTGCGCGTCAAACCGCTGAAGATCGCGCCGCTCTTATGGACCGTGCGCGAATTCGTGCTGGTCCATTCGATCCTGGGAAAGACCAAGCATCATCATCTTGGGCGCTGGCCGCTTGATGCGCAGCCTCGCCCTTCGACAAGCTCAGGGTGAGTGGAGCCTCATGTCCTTCATCCTGAGCCTGTCGAAGGATGAAGGGCAGCGGCTCAGCCGATTTCGCCGAAGCCGCGCGCCATTGCGGCGGCGAACACCGGAATGAACGCGAACAGGATGACTTCCGCCCAGATAAACCGGCGCGCGGTGGCGATGGCGGTGGGTGCGGGCATCGCGGCCGGGTCTTTCTTCAACGCGCCCCGCCAGCGGATGAGCTGGATCGTCGGCCAGATCGAAAGAATGCCGACAAGCGCGAACGTTCCGATCTTCGCCCAGAAGAAATGGTTGTGCGCGTAGTACTGCCAGCCCTTCGCCGCATAGACCGCGCGCGCGAAACCGACGATCAGGATCAAGCCCGCGAGGATCCCGTACCAGAGATCGACCTTGCCGACGCGTGCGATATCCGCCGCCGTCATGGCCGGCCGCACGACCGCGAACTCATAGGCGATGATTCCGGCGAGTGCGAAAATCAGAATGTGATGGCCGATGGCGAAGAGAAGGTCGGTGGTCGCGAAGTCCATGGCATCCCTCCATGACAGTCCAGCATCATGTGGGAACGTCCCGCGCAATGTCCATGGTGCCATCGCGGTTGAACGCGGTGCGTGCGGGCCTATCTAGTGGGTCTGCGCTCTCACCCTTCGACAAGCTCAGGGTGAGGGTTTGAGCCAACCCTCATGCTGAGCTTGCCGAAGCATGAGGCGGCTCTGCCATCCAAGCTATCGAGGTATTCGATGTCCGATCTGTCCCAGTTCCCGATCACCAAACGCTGGCCGCCACAGCATCCCGACCGGTTGCAACTCTATTCGCTGCCCACGCCCAATGGCGTGAAAGTATCGATCATGCTGGAGGAAATCGGGCTGCCATACGAGCCCCATCTCATCGACATCCTGAAGAATGAGAGCGCGACGCCGGAATTTCTCTCCCTCAATCCGAACGGCAAGATCCCTGCGATCCTCGATCCGAACGGACCGGATGGAAAACCACTTGGCCTGTTCGAATCCGGCGCGATACTTATCTATCTCGCGGAAAAGACCGGTAAGCTTCTGCCAACCGATGCCGCGCTGCGTTACGAAACGATCGCGTGGGTGATGTTCCAGATGGGCGGCATCGGCCCGATGTTCGGGCAGCTCGGCTTCTTCCACAAATTCGCCGGCAAGGATTATGAGGACAAACGCCCACGCGACCGCTATGTCGCGGAGACGAAGCGTCTGCTCGGCGTGCTCGAAACGCGGCTTGCGGGACGCGAATGGATCATGGGTAGTGATTACACCATCGCGGACATCGCGACGCTTGGCTGGGTGCGCAATCTGATCGGTTTTTACGGCGCGCGCGAAATCGTCGACTACGACACGCTCAGGAATGTGCCGGCGTGGCTGGAGCGCGGGCTTGCACGGCCAGCGGTGCAGCGCGGTCTGGAGATTCCAAAGCGCGGTTAGCGGTTCGCGAGATAGCCGCCGAGCAACGTCTGCGGCAGCGCGAGCACAACCAGAGTCCACGGATACCAGGCCGCGGACTCGCCCTGCATCGTCAGCGCACCGGCCAGCGCGGCGGCCGTACCAATGATGCCGAGTACCGTCGCATCGATCATCGGCGAACCTGGCGCAAGCCTCGCGGTGACGTAACCGCCGAGAATCCCGTAGACGGTGCGATACGCCGTCGCGATCAGAAGCAACATGTTCGGTGCGTTCTTTTGGGCGAGCTGCGGAAAGATTGTGTTCTGCAGAAGCGCGTCGGTTCCGATCGACAACGCGACGACGACGACGATGCCGGCCAGCACGGCCCCGATATGGCGCAGAACGCTCATGTGCGGTTCCTCCCAAACCTGCCGCCATTCTAGCCCCTTCTTCGAGGTTGACGGACGGCCTCACGGCACTATATGTTCTTGTTATGTTCTCATCGTCTCAAATCTCAGACACGCCTGATACCGACCGCCGCTCCTGGAGCGCTGCGGATATTCCTGTGAATCTGTTTTTTGCATTGTTGCCGGAACCGGACATGGTGCCGCCCATCACGCAATTGGGCGAAACGGTGTGCGGCGCGCACCGATTTCGCGGCAGGCCCATCTGGCCTGACCGGCTGCATCTGACTCTGCTGCCGGTCGGCAATGCGCATTGGAGTTTGGGAGAGACAGCCCGGCGCGCGAAGGTGGCGGCAGGCCGCGTTCGCGCTGCGCCGTTCGAAATCGCCCTCGACATCACCGAAAGTTTTTCCGTTCGCGACCGCTACCCGTTCGTGCTGGGATCTGGCGATGGGTTGCAGAAGTTCACGGCGCTTCAGAAAATTCTTGGCTATGAGATGGCGTGCGAAGGGTTCGAGGGACCCGCGCGCGCGGCATCCGCGCCGCATATGACTTTGATGTGGGCGGATCGCGGCGTTGGCGAATATCCGATTGCACCGATCCGTTGGACCGTGCGTGATTTCGTTCTCGTGCGCAGCTATGTGGGGCGGAGCAGGCACGAATATATAGGGCGCTGGCCGCTCGCCGGCTGAAGAGAAACGCATGGCCAGAAGCGTCACGATCTACGGCATCAAGAACTGCGACACGATGAAGAAGGCGCGCGCCTGGCTGGACAAGCGCGGCGTCTCCTACGGGTTTCACGACTACAAGACCGAAGGCATCGACAAGGCGCGGCTTGAAGCGTGGGCGAAAGCGGTGGGCTGGGAAACTTTGCTGAACAGGGCCGGAACGACGTTCCGGAAACTGCCGGACAAGGAGAAAGAAGGCATCACCGAAAAGAAAGCCATCGCGCTGATGCTGGCGCAGCCGTCGATGATCAAACGGCCGGTGCTCGATGTCGGCGGCAAGTTGACGGTCGGTTTCAAGCCGGAAATCTACGAGAAGGCCGTATGACCTACGTCCGGAAACAGGTCGCGCGTGAAATCAAGAGCCGGTCCAACTTATTTGGCTGTGCATGAATTGGGATATGGCTTGCGGCGGTCATTCCGCGTGATTGATTCGTTCTGCACGTTGCGTCACAACCGCCGCCCTTTGAACGCCAAGAGCGCGCATGGAACAGGAAGTCTATCGTCACGTCCCCTATGATATCGAAGTCGAGCAGGCGCTGCTCGGCGCGATCCTGGTGGACAACCGCCTTCTCGAGGCGGTGACGCAGATCCTGAAGGCGGAACATTTCTACGATCCGCTGCATCAGCGCCTCTACGCCACCATGGTGTCGACGCAGGATCGCGGTGGCATGGTGCTCACGCCACTGACGCTCCATGCCGCGATGAAGGCCGATCCGGGTCTGCAGGAAGTCGGCGGTCATGCCTATCTGGTCGGTCTTGTGCAGGCCGCGCCGGCGCTTCCGAATGTACGCGACTATGCGCGCATCCTGAGCGACCTTTCGGTGCGCCGTTCGCTGATCCGCATCGGTGAGGACATGGTCAATGCGGCCTATGACGCGCCGCATGAAAACCCGCCGCTGGCGCAAATCCAGGAGGCGGAAAAAGCGCTCTATCGGGTCGCGGAAACCTCCAAATACGGCGAGGGGCCGCTCGATTTTGCCGAGAGTTTGCGGCGTACGGTGGAGCTGGCTGAGAAGGCGCAGGCACGCGGCGGCCGCATTTCCGGCCTTGTAACAGGGTTCGCCGATATCGACTCTTTGCTCGGCGGTCTGCAGCCGTCGGACCTTCTCATTCTGGCCGGCAGGCCCGGCATGGGCAAAACCTCGCTCGCCACCAACATGGCGTTCCATACCTGCCGCGCCTACATGCAGGATCTGGAGGCTGGCGAAGAACCGCGCGGCGCGCCGGTGCTGTTCTTTTCGCTCGAAATGGCGGCGCAGCAACTCTCGGCGCGTATCCTGTCCGAGCAGACCGAAATCGAGATGTGGAAAATCCGCAACGGACGCTTCTCCGACAATGAATGGGAGAAGTTCGTCCTGGCGATGCAGGATCTCTCGACCTTGCCGTTCTACATCGACGACACCGGCGGCATCTCCATCGCACAGATCGCCGCGCGCGCGCGACGCATGAAGCGGGAGAAAAACATTGGCTGCGTGATGATCGACCATATCCAGCTCGTCGCCGGTTCGGGGCGCCCCGAGAACCGCGTGCAGGAGATCACCGAGATCTCGAAATCGCTGAAGGTTCTTGCCAAAGAGTTGAACGTACCGGTGATCGCGCTGTCGCAGCTCTCGCGCGGTGTCGATGCGCGTGACGACAAGCGCCCGGTTCTGTCCGACCTGCGTGAATCCGGCTCTATCGAGCAGGACGCCGACGTGGTGATGTTCGTGTATCGCGAAGAGTACTATCTGAAGTCACGTGAGCCCGATCCGTCCTCGGCGGATCACGCCAAATGGATCGATAAATGCGAGCGCGCCTATCGCCGCGCGGAAGTTCTGGTCGAAAAGCACCGCCACGGCGCCACCAACAAGATCGATCTGCACTTCGATGAGCGCTTTACACGCTTCTCGAACCTCGTGGCCGAGGGGAACTAGGCGCGCGTGTTCGAGTATCTGAAGGGACGCAGCGGTCGCAAGGAATATTGGGCGAGCATCGGTCTGTTGTTATTGGTCGGTGTTGTGCTGATGCTGCTCCGTGTGAACGGCGCGAGCGGCGCCACGACATTCCTCTGGTTCATCGTCTGGGGCCGCCGGTTGCACGATCTCGGCAAGTCCGCCGTATGGGTGCTCGCGCCCATCGGGGCCATGGTCGCGGTCGCGGTTGCGGCATTCCTGTTCGGTGGTCAGGCTTTGATGGACGCGATGCAGTACAGCGAAACTGGAACGGGTCCGATTTCGGACAAAGGCGCCTATCTCTTTTTTGGGCTCGTGGTCGCCCTGCTGGCGATCCAGGCCGGTTTCACCATCTGGCTCGGCGTGAAATCCGGCGAAGTGGGTAACAACCGTTTTGGGCCGCCACCGGCCGGTGCGACGCTTTAGTCGATCCGGTTACGGTATTTGGAATTGTAGCCACTCCGGGCTTTTGGGGTTCGTGCGTGAAGCAAGCCGCCAGGCCTGCCGCCGCCAACATTGCGCGCATGTCATTCTGCTCGCCGGCGACGCGACCCCGCCCCTTTTGAAGCAATCGCTCCAAACATGCGCAAAACATCGGAAGGCTGGTTAATTCCGGCGGCTTGCACGCTTGGAAAACCTGCTAGAATAGTTGCCGGTCACTGCGTGAGGCGCGTTGCGCTACCGCTCTTCCGCCGGAATACGCGTTTGACGTCACAAGACAGCCTCGCCAAACCACCCCGCATCCTGATGGCAGATTTGCATCTGCATGCGGAGGAGGCGCAGCGCGAGCGGTTCCTGAAGCGCAGTGGCGCCGGCATCGCCGTTGTGCTCGTTCACATTGTCATCCTGCTTGCTTTGCTGACCGCCAATCACTTCGGGTCCTACGTGCACCAGGCTCCAAAGGAGACAATCCTTATCTTGCCGCCGCTGAAGCACCCGGACAAAACGCGGCCCTCTCTGCCCAATGTGGTGTTGCCGGAGGAACGGCCGATCAATATTCCGCCCACGATCGCGATTACGCCGCCGCCACCAGCTTCTTCGACCTCGAAGAGCCCGACCGATGTCATGAAGGAGATCGGCAAGGCCTTGGCCTGCGGCGCAGGGTCCTATGAGTATCTCTCTCAGTCCGAACGCGAGGCCTGCAAGCGCCAGCCCTGGCATTACAAGAAGAACAACAAGGGCGTCATCGTCCTCGATCCCACGCCGCCGCCTCCGCCCGAACAGATCACCGGCGTCGATGCGACCACGCATACCCAGAACACGACCGACCCGTGCGTGGCCGCGGGCAATACCCATTCGGAGTGCATCCACAAGACGATCTTTGGCCGCTGATGGATACATGGCTGATGCGGCGGAACGGCCTTTGACGATTGGATTTCGCGCCTGCATTCTCGGCTCGTATGGAGATTTTTGAAGCAGCGCGCCTGACGGTGCGGTTGGGCGCGGTGGCGTCCAATTTCCGCGAGTTTCAGCGCATTTCCGGTTCTGCGGCCGTCTCGGCGGTGGTGAAAGCCGATGCCTACGGCATGGGCATGGCGTCCGTCGCCAAACACCTGCGTGACGTGGGCGCCGACACATTCTTCGTGGCACGGTTGGAAGAAGGCGTAGCGTTACGTCCCATCGTGCCCGACGCGCGTATCTTCGTTCTCGACGGTGCGCCTACCGGCGCCATTCCGGCCCTGGTCTCGTATCGATTGACGCCGGTCTTGAATTCGTTGGATGAGATCGCAAACTGGCAAGCTGCTGCGCAGCACGCGCGAACTGAATTCGACGCGGCAATCCATTTCGATACCGGCATGAACCGCTTGGGCCTTCCGTCACAGGAGTTGAGCGCGCTTGCAGCTGATCACGAGAAGCATCTCGAAGGCATCCGTGTTGTACTATGGATGAGCCATCTCGCCTGCGCCGATGATCCTGGTGACGCCATGAACCGTACGCAGCTCGAGCGTTTCCGCGCGGCCCTTGCAATGCTGCCGCCGGCTCCGGCGAGCTTGTCGTCGTCTGGCGGGGCGATGCTCGGTCGGGAGTATGTTTTTGACATGGTGCGACCGGGCGTGGGGCTGTATGGCGGCAATCCGCAGCCTGCTGGACCGAATCCTTTCTCGACTGCGGCGGTTCTGACGGCGCGCATCTTGCAACTGCGGCGGATCGACAAAGGCGAAAGCGTCGGCTATGGCGCGACGTTCCGGGCAGAACGGCCGACGGTGCTTGCCACGGCTGGGCTCGGTTATACGGACGGGTTGATGCGCAGTTTGGGAAATCGCGGCTCGGGCGCTATCGCCGGCCAGCGCGTGGCGATCGCGGGACGTGTCTCGATGGACCTTGTCGTGCTGGACGTGACCGGTCTCCCCGGCGCTGCGGTAGGGGCTGAGATCGAGTTCATCGGCGACACGATCCCGCTTGAGGAAATCGCCGCAAACGCAGGCACCGCCTCGTACGAAATTCTAACGTCGCTTGCGCGCCGCGTCCCGCGCCATTACGAGGCTGGGCCATGAGCTTCTTCGCCTCCATCGGCCGGATGGTCCTGACGTTCTTCGAACAGGCGGGGCGGCTTGCGTTCTTTATCACGGACACGGTAACCGGCTTTGTGCGTCCGCCCGTCTATTGGGGTTTGATCCTCCAGCAGATGCTGCGGATCGGCTTCTATTCGCTGCCGGTGGTCGGACTGACCGCGTTTTTTACCGGCGGCGTCCTGGCGCTGCAGATCTACAACGGCGCGAGCCGCTATGGCGCTGAGGCGTTCGTGCCGGTGGTCGTTCTGGTCGGCATCACGCGCGAACTCGGTCCTGTGATCGCGGGCTTGATGGTGGCGGGTCGCGTCGCGGCGGCGATCGCAGCCGAGATCGGCACCATGCGGGTCACCGAGCAGATCGATGCGCTGACCACGCTCTCCACCAACCCGATCAAATATCTTGTCGTGCCTCGAATTGTCGCCGCCGTGATCTCTATGCCGCTGCTGGTCGCGGTCGCGGATTCCATCGGCGTGTTTGGCGGTTACATAGCTTCGACCAAGGCGCTCGGCTTCAATGGCGCTATCTATCTCAACAACACGGTCAATGGCGTGACCTATGACGATGTCTCTTCCGGCCTTATCAAGGCGGCGGTGTTCGGATTCCTGATCGCTTTGATGGGCTGCTACAACGGCTTCCATTCCAAGGGCGGTGCGCAGGGCGTCGGCGCCGCGACCACCAACGCCGTCGTATCCGCGTCGATCCTGATCCTGGCGGCAAACTATATCCTCACATCGGTGATCTTCTCGCATGGCTAGCAGCGCGACACCGAAGGTCGAACTCAGAGGCGTCAAGAAACGCTTCGGCTCGAAGATCGTGCTCGACGGCATCGATCTCGTGATCAATCGCGGCGAGTCCCTTGTCGTCATCGGTGGTTCGGGCACCGGAAAGTCGGTGATGATCAAATGCGTGCTTGGCATCTTGAGGCCGGATGCCGGGCAGATTTTCGTCGATGGGCGGGAAGTGACCCGCCTTGGTCGGGCGGGGCGCGAGGCTGTGCTGCGGAAATTCGGCATGCTGTTCCAAGGCGCCGCGCTGTTCGACAGTCTCACGGTTTGGGAAAACGTCGCCTTTGGTCTGATACAGGGCCACGGCATGCCGCGCGGCAAGGCGAAAGACATCGCGATCGAAAAGCTCGGCAAGGTTGGCCTGGGGCCTGATGTCGCTATGCTCTCGCCCGCGGAATTGTCCGGCGGTATGCAGAAGCGTGTCGGCCTGGCGCGCGCCATCGCTGCGGATCCTGAGATCATCTTCTTCGATGAGCCGACCACGGGCCTCGACCCGATCATGGCGGACGTGATTAACGATCTCATCGTCTCGACCGTAAAGGACGTTGGAGCGACGGCGCTTTCCATCACCCACGACATGGTGAGCTCGCGCAAGATTTCGGACCGGATCGCCATGCTGTATCAGGGCAAGATCATCTGGGCAGGTCCGACCTCGGAGATCGATCACAGCGGCAATCCTTACGTGGAGCAGTTCATCCACGGCCGCGCCGACGGCCCGATCAAGATGCAAATTCGCGGATAAGCCAGCCACTTGACGGGCGTGGTATGATCGAATCATGGCCAAGTCCGCGATCTCGTTCGTCTGTCAGTCCTGCGGCGCCGTCCATTCCAAATGGTCGGGCCGGTGCGACGCATGCGGCGGCTGGAACACGATTACGGAAGAGGGGGCGCCTCCTCCCATCGGCGGTGAAGCGCGCCGGCGCGCAAAGGGCCGGCAGTTTGCGCTTGAAGACCTGAAGACGACGGACGAAGCGCCGCCGCGGCGCGCTACGGGCATCAATGAGTTCGATCGCGTCTGCGGGGGCGGATTGGTGCCGGGTTCGGCTCTTCTTGTTGGCGGCGATCCCGGGATTGGCAAGTCGACGATCATCCTGCAGACGCTGTCGGCTTACGCAAATGCCGGCGGACGTGCTGTCTACATCTCCGGCGAAGAGGCGTTGGCGCAGGTTCGACTTCGCGCCGCTCGGATGGGACTAAGCGATGCACCGGTTGGACTCGGTTCTGCGACATGTGTCGAAGATATTCTCTCCACGCTGGAGAGCGGACCTCCGCCGGGAATCGTCGCCATCGACTCCATCCAGACACTTTGGACATCTGCGCTGGAAGCGGCGCCGGGAACGGTTGCACAAGTGCGCACCGCATCGTTCGATCTCGTTCGCTACGCGAAGTCGACAGGGGCCGCGATCATTCTCGTTGGCCATGTCACCAAAGACGGACAGATCGCCGGTCCCAAGGTGGTCGAGCATCTTGTCGATGCCGTGCTCTATTTCGAAGGGGAGCGCGGACATCATTTTCGCCTTCTGCGTGCGGTAAAGAACCGTTTCGGGCCCACCGACGAAATCGGTGTGTTCGAAATGACGGGGAAGGGACTTTCCGAGGTCGCCAATCCGTCGGCGCTCTTCCTTGGCGACCGCTCCTCGCTTTCGCCCGGCACCGCAGTGTTCGCAGGGATTGAGGGCACGCGTCCTCTTCTTATGGAAATCCAGGCTTTGGCCGCGGCAACCGGTTACGGTACGCCCAGGCGCGCGGTGGTGGGTTGGGACACGGGTCGCCTCGCCATGCTGCTCGCCGTGCTGGACGCGCGCGGCGGGGTTGGAATGGGTGGGCACGATGTCTATTTGAACGTCGCGGGCGGCCTCAAGGTCGGTGAACCTGCCGCGGATCTGGCTGCGGCAGCGGCGCTGATTTCCTCATTTCAAGGGCGGCCATTGCCCAGGGATACCGTGTTCTTTGGCGAGATCAGTCTCTCCGGTGATGTGCGGCCCGCGCCCCAGGCCGAGCTCCGCCTCAAAGAGGCCGCGAAGCTGGGGTTTGCTTCGGCCATCGTGCCGTCGGGAACACGCGCCGAAAGTGCGGGAATCGCGTTGACCGAGGTAAAGGATGTGGCGGAATTGCTGGCGCTCTTGAGCGGTCCCCGCGAGGTCTCTGCGCGACCAGCCGCCGGTCGTGGTAGAATGGAATCATGAGCGCGCTGGGCGTCACCATCGTAGATCCCGTCGTATTGGGGGTGATTTTCATCTCCGCGGCGTACGCGACCTATAAGGGCTTCGTTTCAGAGACCTTGTCGATTTTCGCGTGGGCTGCCGCGGCCTTCGCGACATTGTTCTTCGGACCCAAGCTCGCACCGATGACGCGGGGACTGGTTGGAACGCCGTGGCTGGGCGCGTTGATCGGTTATGCCGTGATCTTCCTTGTCGTACTGATCCCGCTCTCGTTCATGAGCTTCCGGTTTGCCGATACCGTGAAGCATTCGCCTGTGGGTACGCTCGACCGGGTATTGGGGACGGTCTTTGGCATCGTACGCGGTCTGGCGATTATCGGGCTTGCCTACATTGCGTTCTCCTACATGGTTGCCGTGAGAGCCCAGCCCGATTGGATGGCAAGAGCCAAGACGCTGCCGATCATTCAAGGATCGGCAGAGGTTCTGCTGGCCCTGGTGCCAGAACAGCATTTGGGAGCAAGGGCGGGCGATATCCTGGCGGAGGAGCCCAAAACCGTTTTGGCGCCGGTTCCGGTTCCAAAACCATCCCAAGCGACGGTCCAGAAAAGAGCACATCACAAAGCCTATGGCGCCAAGGAACGCAGCGAGCTAGACAGGCTCATTGAGCAGACCGGCGGAAGCGGCAATCCATGACAGGTCTACCGATGAATTCCGAACTCGACGGCGACAAGCTGCACGAGGAATGCGCGGTTTTCGGCATTTTCGGCCACCATGAGGCGGCCGCAATGACGGTGCTCGGCCTTCATGCTCTTCAGCATCGCGGCCAAGAAGCATCGGGAATCGTCACCTTCGACAAAGGGCAATTTACCGCCGAGCGTCACGCGGGTCTCGTCGGGGATATCTTCGGTGGCAAGAACAGCGCACGGGCGGAGAATCTCAAGGGTTCTTTCGCGATCGGGCACAATCGGTATTCGACGGCGGGCGGATCCGGCGCCAGGAACATCCAGCCGATGTTCGCCGATCTGGCTGGCGGCGGGATTGCATTGGCGCACAACGGCAATCTCACCAACGCGCGTATTTTGCGCGAGGAACTGGTTCGAGACGGCGCGATCTTTCAGTCGACCTCGGATACCGAAGTGATCATCCACCTTGCGGCGCGCAGCAAATTTGGCCCCGTCGTCCATCGGCTGATCGACGCCTTGAAGCATGTCCAGGGGGCGTTCTCCCTGGTGGCGTTGACGTCGAAGAAGCTTATCGGTGTGCGCGATCCATGGGGCGTGCGCCCGTTGGTGCTCGGCAATCTCGACGGCGTTTATATTCTCGCCTCGGAGACCTGCGCGCTCGACATCATCGGCGCGGAGTTCGTTCGTGACATTGAGCCCGGTGAGATGGTGGTCATCACGAAGGATGGCATCGAGTCCCTGCATCCGTTCAACAAGCATCCCCATCGCTTCTGCATTTTCGAATACATCTACTTCTCGCGGCCGGATTCCGTGGTCGAGGGACGCAATGTCTATGATCTGCGCAAACGCACGGGCATCGAACTCGCGCGCGAGGCGCCCGCGAACGCTGACATGGTTGTGCCGGTACCAGACTCGTCCATTCCGGCTGCCATTGGTTTTGCCAACGAAGCCCGGTTACCGTTCGATCTTGGGATCATCCGCAATCACTATGTCGGCCGTACTTTTATCGAGCCGACGGACGGCATTCGCAATTTCGGTGTGCGCAAGAAACACAATCCCAACCGCGCGCTTCTTGAAGGCAAGCGCGTGATTCTGGTCGATGACTCCATCGTGCGCGGTACGACATCCAAGAAGATCGTCCAGATGGTGCGCGATGCCGGCGCGTCGGAAGTGCATTTCCGTGTTGCCAGTCCGCCAACAACGCATTCGTGTTTCTATGGCGTCGATACGCCCAACACCGAAGATTTGATGGCACACAAGATGGATGTTGAGGAGATGCGCCGGTTCATAGGTGCCGACAGCTTGGCTTTCGTATCTATGGATGGGCTTTATCGCGCCATGGGCGAGCAAAAACGTGATACGCAGGCGCCTCAATTCTGCGATGCCTGTTTTTCCGGCGCTTATCCGATTGCACTGCCCGACCTGGAAAAAGGCGGCGGCGGACAATTGTCGCTTCTTGCGGACGTCGCCTGATTTCATGGAAAAGGTCTTGGAAGGGCGTGTCGCGCTCGTCACCGGCGCTTCGCGCGGCATCGGCAAAGCAGCTGCATTGGCGCTCTCCAACGCCGGTGCGCACGTCGTTTTGGTCGCACGTACGGTCGGCGGTCTTGAAGAGGCTGACGACGAAATCCAGAAAGCCGGCGGGTCGGCAACCCTGGTGCCGCTAGATGTAAGAGATTTCGTGGCGCTCGACCGTCTGGGCGCGTCGCTCTATGAGCGTTGGGGCAGGCTCGACGCGTTTCTGGGAAATGCCGGCGCGCTTGGCGCCATTACGCCGCTGTCGCATCTGGAACCAAAGGTATTTCAGGAATTGATCGACGTGAATGTAACGGCGAATTGGCGAATGATACGGTCGTTCGATCCGCTGCTGCGTATGTCGAGTGCCGGCCGTGCGTTGTTCGTAACGTCCGGTGCTGCGCGGAACCATACGCCGTTCTGGGGCGGCTACGCGATGGCGAAAGCAGCACTCGAGTCGCTTGCACTCACTTATGCTGCCGAATGTGAAGGCACCAACGTGAAGGTAAATCTCCTGAGCCCCGGTCCACTGCGTACCGCGATGCGTGCGCGGGCAATGCCCGGCGAGGATCCGCAAACGCTTGCACCGCCGGAAGCCGTCGCGCCATTGATTGTCGATCTGCTGTTGCCTTCCAACGAAAAGAATGGCCAGACCGTTTCTTTTAAGCGCTAGCCATCGACATAGGGATTTTTTCCGCCCCGCATCCGCAAGCGGATTGGCGTGCCTTCAAGGTGGAATGCATCGCGCAACCCGTTCACAAGGTAGCGCTGATACGCTTCGGGCAGAGCACTCAGCTGATTGCCAAACAGCGCGAAAGTCGGCGGCCGGACCTTCGGCTGTGTCATGTAACGGATTCGGACGCGGCGGCCTTTTACGGCGGGCGGCGCGTGTCTAGTGAGCGCGTCTTCAAGGAAGCGGTTGAGCGCTGAAGTCGGAACATGCGTATTCCATGCGTGGTCGGCATTCAGCACGGCAGGCAGCAGCCGGTCGATGCCCTCGCCGGAACGCGCCGAGATCGCGATGAGGGGACTGCCAGAAAGCTGCGGCAAGGACTCGTCCAACTGGCGGCGGAGCTTTCCAATCGCGCCGGCACGATCCTCGACCAGATCCCATTTGTTGACCGCAAAAACGACCGCCCGGCCTTCTTTTTCGATCAGATCGGCGATCGTAAGATCCTGTTTCTCGAATGGCTGTGTTGCGTCGATCACGACGATGACGCAATCGGCGAAGCGGATGGCATCGAGTGTGCTTACGATCGACAATTGTTCCAGCGTATGCCCGGCTGCGCGCGCGCTCTTGCGCAAGCCCGCAGTGTCATGAAGGAGAATCGCGCGCCCGTTCTCCGCGACCCATGGGGCGGTGATGGAGTCGCGGGTGAGGCCGGGCTCCGGCCCGGTCAACGACCTTTCTTCGCCGAGAATATGATTGAACAGGCTCGATTTGCCGACATTGGGACGGCCAACAATGGCAAGTCTGAGCGGACGGTCTTCCGGAGTTTCCTCTTCCGTCGCCTGATCGTCGATATCTTCCCCGATTTCCCCCGCGAACGGCTCTAACGCCTCGATCAGGCCATCGATACCGAGATTGTGTTCCGCAGAAAGTGCCAGTGCCTCTCCAAACCCCAATCGGTAGGCATCGGCGATGGTTTCGACGTGCCCGCGGCCTTCGCTTTTGTTAGCGGCCAGGATCACCGGCTTTCCGGAGCGTCGAAGCGTTTCCGCGATGATCTCGTCGCCGGCGGTTACGCCATCGCGTGCGTCGATCACGAACAGGCACACTTTGGCTTCATCGATGGCGGCCAGCGTCTGTGCCGTCATGCGCGCCGCCAAGCTGCCGTCAGCGCCTTCCTCGAACCCTGCTGTGTCGATCAGGGTCAGCGAGATATCGCCTACTTCCGCGGTCACCTCGCGCCGGTCACGCGTCACCCCGGGCGTGTCGTGCACCAACGCAAGCCGCTTGCCCGCGAGCCGGTTGAAAAGCGTCGACTTGCCCACATTGGGGCGTCCGACGATGGCAAGCTTGATTGGCATGACACGGCTCAGCGCAATGCAACAAGCTGCGCATCGTTGGTGTATAGATAGAGCATATCGTTGGCGACGACGGGTGCAATGTAGGCCGCCGAGGGAATCTGCATGCGCCCGAGCAGTTTGCCAGTGTAGGGCGAAATGGATTCCGCAAAGCCCTGTGACGACACAACGATCAGGCGATCCGAAACCAGTACCGGCCCCGCCCACACGATCGGATCGGATTTTTCGTGCGCATCTCCCCAACGTGGCAGCGGATGCATCCACTTCACGCGCCCGTCCTTGCGTGTCAGACAGATGAGTTGCTGTTCGGTCGAAAGCACATAAACGAAGTCGCCCGCGACCCAAGGCGTCTGAATGCCGCCGATATCGCGAGACCAAGCGCGATCACCGGTGCTCAACACCAGCGCGGCCATCAGGCCGGAATGGCTGATCGCAAAGACCATCCCGCGATCGACCACCGGCCGGCCGGCAATGTCGTCGAGTTCGGATAGCGCCGTGGAATTGCCGGGACTCGTGAGCATGTCGCTCCAGGCCGAGCGTCCGTTCTGAGCGCGCAGCGCAAAAAGCTCGCCGGACGTGTAGGGCGCAAGAACGAATTCTCCGGCCACGGCGGCGCTTGTGCTCTCCAGAATCCCGGCGGACTCCGTGATGCCCTGGTGATCCCAAAGCTTGCGGCCGTCGGTCTGCGCCAACGCGAAGAGGTGGTTGTCCTGCGAAGAGATGAACACGCGTCCACCACTCGCCACCGGCGCGTTGATGATCGGCACGCCAAGGTTCGTTTTCCAGAGTATCTTCTGCCCGTTGGGAGACATGGCGATGACGTCGCCGAATCCGGTCGCTGCGAAAAGCTTCCCGTCATCGAAGGCAAGCCCGCCTCCAGCGCCTTTGGTAGGATCGATGGATGTGTTCTCGCCGAACATTCCTAAGGTGAACGTGTTAAGCAGGTTCGAGTTGCCCTCGGGCGCGAGGTTCTTATCCCACTTCGGCTTACCGCTTCCCGCATCGAACGCGAAAACATGCGCCGCCGCGTCGAGCACATAGACCGTCCCGCCGGCCACGATGGGCGGCGCGGTGAGGCGTGAGTCCGTATCGGATCCTTTTCCGGCCTCCTGCGACCATATCTGGCGAAGGGGGCCGGTCGCCTCGAGATGATACAAAGCGTTGGATGCATAGCCGCCGGGATTGGCCCAGTCGTCGTTGCGATAGGGCGGTGGCAGAACGACATCGGTCGTCGCCAGAGTCTCATCCGGCTTCAACGACTCATCCGTAGACATTACGGAAATACGCTCTCCGCGCAGTTTGGACAGACGGCCCGACGGCGTGAACCAACCCTGAGTCAGACTGTCGATCTGCTCGCACGCGCTCAGGAGTGTTGCCGCGGCCAGAAGAACCGCGACGGCGCGAACCGGACGTGAAATCATGGCGAAGGCTGGCCTTTCGAAGTGTCCGTGCTCGCGGGCGGTTTGGGAACGTTGCCGAAATCCTTGTCGCCCCCGGCCTTCATGAAATCCGCCATGGCTTTGGCGCGGCCCCGTACCGTGTCCGACGCGTCCTTCTCCGCTGCGAGCGCAGCAAACTCGCTTTGCGCTTGCGCAAAAGCGCCGCTGCGATAATCCGCGTAGGCCAGAATTTCGCGCGCCGTGAATCGCCACGCATTCTTGTTGTCGTTCAACGGCGTCAGCAAATTCTCGACATCGGACTTGGGCGCCGTATCGACGATCGCCCATGCAGCGCGCACACGCGCAACGGCGGCGAGCGGCGAGGAGCTCTTCTCAGCGATTTTCCTGTATAGCGCCAGCGCGTCGCTGCGATTGCCGGCGATATTTAGTGCGTCAGCTTCGGCGAGCTGACTGACTTCTGCGTAGCCGCTCGGTCCGGTCTTCGCCAGATTGGCGAAGGCTGAAGCGGCCGCCGAGCTGTTACCGGGAGAGGCCATCTGCCGCGCCGCGAAAAAAGCGGCCGAAGCGTTCGTTCGCTGCTGCAATTCGTAGCGTTGCCAGAACTTGAACCCTGCAACCGCGATGATGACCACCGCAACCGCAGCGATGGCATAATCGCCGTACTGCTTCCAGAGTTTTTCGAGCCGTTCGCGGCGAACGTCTTCTTCGACTTCGTGGAAGATGTCGGACACAGCCGCGTTCCTTTTTGGGCGAGGCGCGGGGCTATCCCCACGCAAACCTTTGACAGGCCGGGATAATTAGACGGACCGGCCCACAATGGCAACTTGCTTATCGGTAAGGCCCGTCAGCCGGTCTTTTTCATGGTGTAGACGTTTTCCTTACCCGGAAAACGCCTCTCACGCACATCGACCGCATAGGCTTTGACGGCCGCTTCGATGTCCGGGCCGAGATTCGCGTATTGGCGGACGAATTTTGGCGGGTTCGGGTTGAGACCCAACATGTCTTCCATAACCAGGATCTGGCCGTCGCATTCCGCGGACGCGCCGATGCCGATTGTGGGGATCGAGACCTGCCCGGTGATCTTTGCCGCCAATGGCTCCGCCATCCCTTCAAGCACGACGGAAAACGCGCCGGACTCCGAGACGGCTTGGGCATCCGCTTCAATTTCCGGCCATTCGGCTTCCGTACGGCCTTGGGTTTTGAAGCCACCGAAAATCTGGATTTTCTGAGGTGTCAGCCCGATATGCCCCATGACGGGGATGCCGCGCTCCGTCAGATAACGGATTTGTTCAGCGATGCGCGCGCCGCCTTCCATCTTCACTGCCGTACAACCGGTTTCTGCCATTACGCGGTGGGCGTTGCGGAACGCGACCTGCGGGCTTTCCTCATAAGAACCAAATGGCATGTCCACGACGACCAGCGCGCGGTTCGAGCCGCGCATTACGGCCTTGCCATGGGTGATCATCATGTCGAGCGTGACGCCGAGCGTGTTCTCCATGCCATGCATCACCATGCCCAGGCTGTCGCCGACGAGCATCAGGTCGACATGGTTGTCGAGAAGCCGCGCCGTATGCGCGTGATAGCAGGTCAGGCAGACGATCGGTTTTGCATTCTTGTGCGCACGAATCTCGGGAACAGTAACGCGTTTGATATCGGCGACGACGGACATTGGAGCACTCCTTGCCAGAGCCGGCTGGCCGCCGGAGCCGACAAGTATAGCCTATGCTGCACCTGCTAATAAGAGGGACCAAGACACCCGCAAAAGTGGAGAATTGTGCGGATTTGCGATGTCGTTTGACAATCTTCTGTAAGACTTGCCGAATATGGTCCGACAGCGGGCGACCATGGAAGTCCGATGACCGATCCTGATACCGACTTCAACCCGGCGATCCGCGAGCCAGCGATACTCGCGTTCGTTCGCGACTATTGGCAAACGCAACGCGGTGCGGCCGCCATGCCTCGGCGCCAGGATATCGCACCCGCCGACATGAAAGCCTATTTGCCGAACATCCTGCTTGCTGATGTGATCGGGGACGGACAGGACTTCCGCTATCGCTTGGTGGGAAGCCAGTTGCAGCAATATTTCGCGGGCAATCCGACCGGCATGTTGATGAGCAGCGTGCTTGGCGTATTCGGGCAAGATACCGTCGAGCGCACAATCGCCGTATATCGCCGGGTGATCGCAGATCGCAAGCCTTTGCGGATTCGCGGCGCGGGCGCGATCTACGCCCAACGCGCCAAAACATTCGACGCGTTGCTGACGCCGTTATCCGATGACGGCGAAAAGGCCAACATAATCCTCGGTACGTTCGTGTTCGAATGGACCGATAACGTCCTGGCCGTTCGCGCGCCGATCGTCGAGCCCGATGAGCGCGCTCTTGAGAAAGCGCTGACGTCGAAGCACTGAACTGATTCTTCAAAACAAAAATGGCCGGCGTTTGGGCCGGCCATCTTCATATCGATATCAGGAAAGTTACGCCTCGGCCTTTTCGCCTTCGGCTTCCTCGCCCTCTTCTTTCGGGCCGGCGCCTTCCTCGAACAGTTCTTCGGCGGCGACTCTTGCTTCTTCCGCCTCGTCCTGCTCAGCGAGGACGTTTTCGCCGCGCGCCTGGCGCTCGGCTTCGTCCTCGGTGCGGGCAACATTGATCGTCACGGCGACACGGACTTCCGGATGCAGCACGACGCTCACCGGTACAAGCCCGATGTCCTTGATCGCCTTGTCGAGTGGAACCTGCGTGCGGTTCACGGTGAAGCCGCCGGCGGTGATGATATCCGCAATATCGCGCGGGCTTACCGAACCGTAGAGCTGGCCACGATCGCCCGCCTGACGTAGCAGCACGAAGGTTTTGCCTTCGAGCTTGTCGGCGATCTTCTGGGCTTCCGATTTGCGCTCCAGATTGCGCGCTTCGAGTTGCGCTTTCTGGGTCTGGAAGTATTCGCGGTTGGTCTTGTTGGCGCGCAGCGCCTTCTTCTGTGGCAGCAGGTAGTTGCGCGCGAAGCCGTCCTTCACACGGACTTCGTCGCCCATCTGGCCGAGTTTTTCGACTCTTTCGAGCAGGATCACTTGCATGGCCGTTCTCCTACTTCACGACGTAGGGCAGGAGCGCCATGAAGCGCGCGCGCTTGATGGCGTTGGCCAGAATGCGTTGCTTGCCCGTGGACACGGCTGTAATGCGCGAGGGCACGATCTTGCCGCGCTCGGAAATAAAGCGCTGCAAAAGTTTCGTATCCTTGTAGTCGATCTTCGGCGCATTGGCGCCCGAGAACGGGCATGTCTTCTTGCGGCGGAAGAAGGGGCGGCGTTTGTCGCCATCGCCGCCGCGGGATCCGGCACTGCTCATGACGCGGTCTCCTCGGTTTCGGTTGTTTCGGTCTTGTTGTCGTCGCGGCGGTTCTTGTTCGAGGATTGCTCGAACGCATCGACCTTCACGGTGATGTAGCGCAGCACGTCTTCGTTGATCTTGTTCTGGCGCTCGAGTTCGACGATCGCCTTCGACGGCGCGTTGATGTTCAGAAGCACATAGTGCCCCTTGCGGTTCTTCTTGATGCGATAGGCAAGTCCGCGCAGGCCCCAATATTCCTGCTTCTCGACCTTGCCGCCTTCGCCTTCGACGATGGTTTTCAGGTGCTGCGCCAGCGCGTCCACCTGTTGCGCGCTGATGTCCTGGCGCGCGATCAGGAGATGCTCGTATAGAGCCATCCCGTCAACTCCCTGTTTTGACTACGGAATCCGGTCTGGCGGGATGCCCGGCCGGACTATGGTTCGCAAGGACGCCGGACCATCCGGCATGGACCTGTAAAGGTCTCCCGCGACCGCAGCCGCTTGAAGGCGCGGCTTATAGGGGAGGGGACTCGTTAGGGCAAGTGGGCCGGTCTCCAGCAAGTGATTTTGTTCGAAATCGCAATTAAAATACCAAATAACTCATTTAAGTCTTTGAATAAGAACAATAAAATTCGAATTAGAAGCTCCGGCCACAGATTAGAGGTCCGCTTTGCCGAAACCCCAAGATGTTGAGACTTGAAATCGCG